>Ga0209062_1000067_pt1 | contig 401548 bp, 362 predicted proteins | sample Coa_R2_2_FD_187158 | JGI IMG/M metagenome (GOLD analysis project Ga0209062, IMG submission 187158) | Surface soil microbial communities from Centralia Pennsylvania, which are recovering from an underground coalmine fire - Coalmine... | ecosystem: Environmental > Terrestrial > Soil >...
CCCGAAACTTCTGCATCCTGCGGTCCTGTAGCCACGCTGTCCGGTTCATCGGTCCTGCTCCTCGCAGGCCCAGAAAACCGGACAACTCGTGTGCTACCTAACCCGGACAACTCGTGTGCTTACGACAGCCGCTCAATTGTGACTTTGCAAAGCCGTCCCGCGTTTGTTATAGCGCGCGCACCATTCGAGGCGCGCCGTTCCCCGGTAGCTCAGTGGTAGAGCAACCGGCTGTTAACCGGTTGGTCGCTGGTTCGAATCCGGCCCGGGGAGCCACTTCGGTACAAAACTGGGCACGCCAAAACCCGCCGTTTTTGCGCCTGAGGCGGCGGCAAGCGTGCGCAGCAGTTCGCTTTTCAACCCCATGATCCGAACTTCTTTCGCGTCAACTTCGACGCGCTGCGCAAGCGCCCGGAGATGATCGCGGCGGTAGCCGGTCTCGGTCCGCATAGCTTTGCGGGCCTGCCTGGCGAATGTTCTGAGGACCCGTGGCGTGACGGTCGGACCAAGCCGGTCGAGCGCGCCCTCGGCCCGCTCAGCGTCGCCGCGGGCCTGGTCGCGGGTCGCCTTCAACTCGGCAATGCGATCCTTCAGCATCGGGTCGGAAAGATCGGCGACACCGTTCTCGATCGCGTCGTAGAGGCGGCGGAGTCTGGCGTCCGCCTCGGCCGCACGCCTGCGCAATTCGGCGATGTGCGCTGTTCGCCGCTCGGCGCGTTCCTCTCGACGTTGGAGAACGCTCGAGAGAATCTGTTCGAGGCGCTTGGGCTGCAGAAGCCGGCGCTCGATGTGATCGACGACGAGGCGATCGAGCTTCTCCATCGGGACGGTGTGGCCCTTGCACGCAGTCTCGCCCTGCCGCGCTTTTGTCGAGCACGTGTAGTACCGGTAGCGCCCTCCCTTCCCGGTTCGCAGTGTCATCGCCATACCGCATCCCGCGCAAAAGCAGATGCCGGTAAGCAGCGTCGGACCGCTGACGATGCGCGGTGCAACTAGCGCTGGACTGCGCGATTTGAGCAGCGCCTGAACGGCCGCAAAGTCGGCCGCATCGACGATCGGCGGCACGGTCATCTCCACAATCTCGGCGTCGGGATTGCGGTGGCGCGCCCTTGAACGGCGCAAATTGAACCTGTGGCGGCCGACATAGGTCGTGCGTGTGAGCACAGCGTGCACGCCACCGACGCCCCACCGTCCGCCGTCGCGCGTGCGGACGCCAGCAGCGTTGAGATGCGTAGCGATCGCCTTGACTCCCATGGGACCGGAAGTGCCGTCGCCCTGCCGCGCCAGGCGGAAGATCAGCCGCACGGTCTCCGCTTGGATGGGGTCGATCTCCAGCGTCTTCTTGGTGCGGTGACCGCGCTGCTCGCTCGCCACGACTCGGTAGCCGATCGGCGGCAGGGAGCCGTTCCATACCTTCGCGGGCGGCAGCTTCCTCGGCACCACCGCCAACTTCATGGGCACTTTCGGCGTCAAGGCCGGCCCGCAACTCGGCGACGGCATCTGGCTCTACGGCATCGCCGGCGTGAGCGCCCTGAACGAGACGCTCAACATCAACTTCGTCCCGGTATCGAGCTCGCAGTCGGCCTGGGTCGCCGGCGGCACGATCGGCCTCGGCGGCGCCTGGCAGCCGGCCTTCCTGCAGGGCTACGGCCACCCGGTGTCGCTGTTCGCCGAGTACCAGCACACCTGGTGGCAGGACGCAAACTTCAACACGCCGGCGGCCTCGCCATTCTTCAACTACACCTTCGCCCGGCAGGACGACGTGCTGAAGTTCGGCTTCACCGTCTCGCTCAGTCCAACGCCGCCGCCCGCGGCCGCGCCGATCTATCCGGTAAAGGCGCTGCCGCCGAAGTAATGTCGTGCAATTCATTGACCGTGCCCGACGGCATGGGCACGATCCGGCATGCGCTTCGAGATTCTCGGTGAGATTTCCGGCATCGAGACCTTCGCGACCGGCTCCGGTATTCGCGAGATCGCGCGGCTGCGACGCATCTATGGCCGCGGCCGGTGGCGCAAGCGGAAGGGCACCGCCCGGGTGCGTTTAGCCGATGGCTCGATCCGTCTTGCTGAGATACACTGGTATGAGGCTGCCGGCATCGGCCGCAAGGAATACAAGATCAAGCACCTGCTTTGAAAACATGACAAAGACCCAAGTGAAACAGCTGGTCGTCTGCATCGCGAACCAAGGCTATCCGGTTTCGCTCGAAAAGCGGAAGATCTACGTGGCATTGCGCGACAGCGCCGCCGAGAAGCATGGCTTGCTGCGGATCGTAGACGAGTCGGGCGAGGACTATCTCTATCCGAAGGCTCTGTTCCGCGCGATCGCGCTGCCGCAGGCGGTCCGCAGAGCGGTGCTGGCGGCGGCGTAGCTTCGGCGGCGGCGCTCTGCAGAGCATAAGATTATAGCGCCACGGCGAACACGTAGTGCTCCTCTTCATCCGGCCCGGGGAGCCAAATTAGCCCGAAAACCCCCACCGCCCTTCCGGTCACCGGATTGCGAGATTCTTCGCCGGGCGACCCCGCAAGGCCTCGCGCCCGAATCATCGCGCGTGCAGACCGCCCGTCGACGTCCCTCTCAGCCAAGTGCCCGCGAGCTCGATCAACAAAATGCAGATGCATCCGATCTCGATCGCCATCGTGATGATCGGGACCAGTGACCCGGCGGACAATTCGGCGCCCGAGAATCTGATCGCCGCGAGCGCGCCGTCGCTCAGCACCGACAGTGCGAGCGGCCCGGCCGCCGCCACACCGATCACAACGACGCGGCGAGCCTGGCGGCGCAGTCCAAGGTGGACGACCGGCACGCCGGGACGGATCGCCAGGTACGCAAACGCGCCGATCGCCACGATGACCGAGGACCAGAAGGCATAGCGGTCGATCGCACCGATGACCCGCGTTGCCGGCGAAGCATCATAGCCGGCGCTCGAACCGATCAGTGCGTACCAGGCGACGCGTCCCTTCATGGCGACGAAAATGCCGGCGACGGCCAGAATGAGGGCGACGCGCAGCCGCGCGATGCGGCGCGCGAGCGAGATCGCCGTGAATTGCGCCGCGATCGCCGCCGGATCCCCGAATGCCGCGATCGCCCGGCGCGCCGCGGCGACGCCGTCGCGCGATCGCTCCGCCGCAATGGCCTGTTGCAGATGGTCGGCAGCTTCCTCGCGCACACGCCGCGCCAGCGCCGGATCGAAGCTGAGCGCGGTGGTGAGCGCGTCGAGATAGTCGGTGATCACGCCGGCCTCCGGCGCCGACGCCCAGGACGCACTTGCGCCAGGAGCCCGCCCATGGCGTCGGAGAACTGCCGCCACACCGCGCGATGGCCAACCAGCGCGCGCTCGCCGCGCCGGGTGAGCGCGTAGACCCGTCGGCGCCGGCCCGTATCGGCCGTGACCCAGCGGCTTCCCAGCAGGCCCGCTTCCTCGAGTCGATGCAGCGCCGGATAGATCGTGCCTTCCGGCAGGTCGAAGGCCTGGCGGCTGCGTCGCCGGATCTCCTGGATGATGCCGTAGCCGTGCGCCGGGCCTGCCGCGAGGGCGGCAAGCACGATCATGTCCAGGTGGCCCTTGAGCATCTCGCCTTCCATACCTCGCGACGCTAGGGAACGCGCCCGGCGCTGTCAAGCAGATGTGAACGAAGCGCCGGCAGTTTCCGTCGCACAACGGCTTGACCCGCTCCGACAGGATGCATAGCGTCGCGATGCTTCAATACCTAGTTACGCGATGTATTCAGCAAAGGAGACTTCAGTCATGCCGGTTGCCAAGGTCTACGTGCCCGAGGGCGCGCTCGTCGCCGAGCAGCGGCGCGCGATCGTCAAAGGCATCCACGAGGTGATCAACAGCGTCGAGCGACGCCCGCCGGCCGCGCTCACCTATGTGCTGGTCAGCGAGGTCCCCGCCGGCGCCTGGGGATACGCGGGAGCGATCCATGAGCGCTGAAACCCCGATCACGGCTCCCGTCCGCGCGCCTGCCGCCGCTCCCACGTCGCGTGGCGGCAGACCAAGCCGGCGCGCGATGCTGGCGGCAACGAGCGCCGCCGTGGGCGCCCTTGCGGCGCCGACCGCGCTCGCCGAGACGCCGGCGGCGGGCAATTACGGCGCACCGATCGTGGAGGTCTACGTACCTGCCGGCGCGCTCAGCCTCGATCAGCGGGCCGCCATGATCAAAGGCGTCACCGACGTGGTGCTCGGCGCCATGAAGCTGCCGCCAGATCCGGCGAGACGCCTTTTCGTCGAGATCATCGAGACCGCCGAGGGCGGCTTCGGCGTGAATGGACAGGTGTTCGTCCCGCGCAAGCGACCCTGAAAAGCCGAATAGCGCCGCAATCGATCTGCCGCGCTCGCCCCCGTAACGGTGGCGGGCGCGTCAGGCGGGATGCGCGCCTGCTGCAAACCGCGACGCGATCACTGCAATCCTCGATTTTATCGTTGCGGTTCTCGCGCGGCTGCGGTATGGCATAAATGAGAGTGGTTGAATTGCGCCCGGCGCCCGGAAACGGCGGCCGGGTTTTTTCGTACCCGAGGCCTGCGTTCCCCAACCAACGGGTGCGGCAATGAAGCGACAGGCGCTCGCCTCATCGCTCTCAGGCTCTCGCCGGCTGTTCTTTCGACCGCGGAGCTTGTTTCCGCCGTGGAGCGTTTCTCTCGCGCTTTCAATGCCTTCGCTTGTAATTTCCGGTACCCCGCTTGTTTTTCCCATTGCGCTTTCTCTCGCCCGCGATGCCGCCCGGAAACGCCTCCTCCGGCGGCGCGCTTCACATCGCCACAACGCAATCGAACCCCGGAGATCGATCATGACCTTCCTGCCAGGCCGCAGCGGCAATCCGGCCGGCCGCCCGCGCGGCTCGCGCAACAAGCGCACCATCCTCGCCGAGCAGATCCTCCACGACCGCGCCGCCGACGTGACGCAAGCCGCGGTCGATCTCGCGGTGCGCGGCAATGGCCCGGCGCTGCGCATGTGCCTCGATCGCATCGCGCCGCCGATGCGCCATCGCCTGCTCGATTTCGATTTGCCGTCGCTCAGGACCGCGGACGACGCGGTGGTCGCCGCCGACCTGATCCTGCAGGGCGCCGCGCACGGCGAGCTCACCGTTCAGGAGGCCGCCGTCATGATGAAGCTCGTGCGCACCTTCACGCTGGTGCTGGCCGCCGCCGAGCGGGCCAGAAAGCACGCGCGGATCGAGGCGCCGTATGCCGAGGACTTGGCTTACGCGTCGAGCCGCGACGCCGCGCGGCACGATGGTATCGGCGAGGACCAGTCGATCGCAGCGCAAGGCGCGCGGCAGGGTACCGTCGGGGCAGCGAAAGCCGATGAGTCGCCGCGGCCCGCGACCCAAGAGCCGATCGAAGAAACGCTCGAAGCAACGGCCGAAAAAACCAACCAACCGACGACCAGAGCGGCCGAAGAAACCCTCACTCGGTCGACGACGGCCGCGGGCGGCGCTCCGCAGCTGTGCGCTTCCGCTCACGCGACGGTGCCCAGGGCCGCGCATACCTCGCTCGACCGCGTGGATGTGGACGAGGCTTTCGCGAATCTCCTCGCCGAGACCGTGGCGCGCGTGCGCCCGACCGATGTTCGCGGCATGGCGCGACCCCGTCCACGCGAAACTGGAGATCGGAGCGCTGCGGCAGCATGACCGCGGCCGTGCCCGAGATCGCAGAAAGCCCAGCCCCGGCAGAGACATGACCGAGATCGGGTTCGTTCTGCGCGGCGCCGAGAATGGGTTGCATCGCCGCGCCCTGGCGTCCCGTTAAGGTTGTACACCCCCTCGCCGATCTCGCGCACTGGGCAAAATTTGCCGCTTTCGGCTGCCGAAGGCCGCGAAAATTAACGACCCATTAACCACCCTTAACCATGCTGACCCCTGCCGGCGCTCCCGACAGAAAAAGACCGGCAGAAATCGGCAGAACGCCACCGTGACAATCGCAACCCGACCTCCCCGTCATTCCTTCCGATTCCGTGGCCGTAACTTCCTCGCCCTCGTGCTCAAGCCCGAGCCGCCGCTCGCCGGCTGGCTCGCCGAGCTCGACGACTGGCTCACCCGCTCGCCCGGGTTCTTCACCGGCAAGCCGCTGATTCTCGACGTTGCCGGCCTCGCCTTCACCCGCGATGACATCGCCGGCGTGATCGCCGAGTTGCGCACCCGCTCGATCCGCATCCTCGGCATCGAGGGCGCCGACCCTGCGACCCTCGACGATACGCTGCCGCCGCTGCTGACCGGCGGGCGCACCTCCGGCTCGGTCGAGGCGATCGAGGCCGTCGAGGCGGTGGCACGCCGCGCCCAGGCTACCAAGGAGGCTGCCACCAGGGAGGCCGCCGCCAAGGAAGCGGCCGCCAAGGAGGCGGCCGAGGCTGCCAAAGCCGCCGGCGAGCCCGTGGCCACGAACAGCGCCGACCCTGCAGCCACGAGCAGCACCGAGCCGGGGCACAAGCCGGCCAACGCGACGCCCAACGGGCCCACTCCCGAGCAGGCCGCCTCGGCCTCGCGCGTCCCCTCGCTGCTGGTCGAGACGCCGGTGCGCTCGGGCCAGACCATCATGAACGCCGAAGGCGATGTCATCATCCTCGGCTCGGTCGCCTCGGGGGCCGAGGTGATCGCCGCCGGCTCGATCCATGTGTACGGGGCGCTGCGCGGGCGGGCGCTCGCGGGGGTCTACGGCAATGCGAGCGCCCGCATCTTCTGCCGCCGCTTCGAGGCGGAGCTGGTCGCGATCAGCGACTTCCATAAGGTGACCGAGGAAATTGAGGCGGGCCTGCGCCAGAAACCCGTGCAGGCGTGGCTTTCAGACAACGAGCTCAAGGTCGCATCGCTCGACCAGACCGACAAGGAGGCAATCAAATGGCAGAAGTCCTAGTCGTCACGTCCGGCAAGGGTGGCGTCGGCAAGACCACATCGACGGCGGCGCTCGGCGCCGCCCTCGCGCAAACCGGTCGCACGGTCGCGGTGGTCGATTTCGACGTCGGCCTGCGCAACCTCGATCTCGTCATGGGCGCGGAACGCCGCGTCGTCTACGACCTGATCAACGTCGCCAACGGCGATGTGCGGCTGCAGCAGGCGCTGATCCGCGACAAGCGGATCGAGACCATGTACCTGCTCGCGGCCTCGCAGACGCGCGACAAGGATGCGCTGTCGGAAGAAGGCGTGCGGCGCGTGATCGGCGAGCTGCGCGACCGGTTCGACTGGGTGATCTGCGACAGCCCGGCCGGCATCGAGCGCGGCGCGACGCTGGCGATGCGCTACGCCGACCTCGCCGTGGTGGTGACCAACCCGGAAGTCTCCTCGGTGCGCGACAGCGACCGCATCATCGGGCTCCTCGACTCCAAGACCATCAAGGCGGCGCGCGGCGAGCGGATGGAGAAGCTTCTGCTGCTCACCCGCTACGACAAGGTGCGCGCCGGCCGCGGCGACATGCTCGGCATCGAGGACGTGCTCGAGATCCTGTCCATCCCGCTGCTCGGCATCGTGCCGGAAAGCGAGGAGGTCCTGCGCGCCTCCAACCTCGGCGCCCCGGTCACGATGTCCAATCCGACCAGCGCGCCGGCGCGCGCCTACATGGACGCGGCGCGTCGCCTGTGCGGCGAGTCGATCGCGATGACGATCCCGAGCGAACGGCAGAACCTGCTCAGCAAGCTGTTCGGCGGCAGGAGGGCTGCATGAAAATCTTCGAGCTTCTCTCGCGCCGGCGCTCCGCGCCGCTCGCGCGCGAGCGACTGCAGATCCTGCTCACCCACGAGCGCGGCGCGACCGGCCAGTCCGGGCTGATCGCGGTGCTGCGCGAGGAGATCCTGGCCGTGATCGCGCGCCACGTCGACGTCGCCCCCGAGAAGGTCGACGTCCGGGTGCAGGACGGCGACGAGCTCGCGGTGCTCGAGATCGACGTCGAGATCCCGCGCGCAATGGCGCGCCCGCGCTCGCCCTGGGAACGCGGCGGCCGCGCCGCTTGAGCAATTCGGGCGCCGACCCGGCGCCCGCTGATGGCAGCCGAGCCGCAGGCCGGCGCCGGCGAGCCGAAAAGATAGCAAATGCTGCCGCTTTGCCAGGCCACCCCCTGGTGGACTGGCCCGCTGAGCTTGCCGGAACCGCGTCGGCATCCTTTCTCCTTGAAGTGGTGGAGAAAGTTCCACGGAGTTGCCCAAGCGACTGCGCTCCGGACGGCGCTTACCCCGAATTTGATTGGATTGCCCAAGGAATCGGCAAGCTCAATCGCCACCGCTCGGTCGCGTTCCCGCCCAACAAATTTCCCGAACGCGCGGCAGGCTCGCGCCGGCATGCCGTCGAGTGGGAACCCATCCCTCGGCGGAGGCTTCTTGGTGGGGCAAATTTTAACAGGAACGGACAGATGGCAATGCGAGATCGTAGCTCGTTGCGGGCGTTTGTTGTGTGCCTGGTGGCGGGCGGCGCCGCGCTCGCGGCAGCGACCCCGGCCTTTGCGGCCGATCCGACCGGCGAGTGGATGGTGGCGGACCATTCGGCGCGCATCCGCATCGAGCGCTGCCCCGACGGCTACTGGGGCAGCATCGCGTGGGAGCGTCAGCCCGGCACCGACAAGAACAATCCAGATCCCAACAAGCGCGGACGTCCCCTCCTCGGCACGCCGATCCTGCTCGCGATGAAGCCAGAAGAGAGCAACAAGTGGCAGGGAAAGGTCTACAACCCGAAGGACGGCGGCTACTACGACGCCAGCATCCAGCTGGAAAGCCACAATCAGTTGCGGCTGCAGGGCTGCATGCTGATCTTCTGCAGCGGCGAGACGTGGACGCGCGTGCCGGACAACGTTCACGCGACGACCGGCGCCGCAGCCGCCGCCCCGCCCCCGCCCAGCGTCTGCCCGAAACGCTGACAAAGCTATTCGTCATGCGCGGGCTTGGCCCGCGCATCCACGTCTTCGCGACGAGCGTTATTTCGCCGGCTCTTCCGCCCGGTTGCCGTTCTCGCGCGGCTTGCCCATCAGGGCGGGCTGAAACAGCACCGCGGCCGCCAGGGTGCACGCGAGCGATAGCGCCAGCAACCGGCCCATGCTCGACGTGCCGGGGTGGCTCGAGAACCACAAAGATCCAAACGCGGTCGCGGTCGTCATGGCGCTGAAGAAGACGGCGCGGGTGAGACTCGACTGCAGCAGCTGGGTCTGCCCGGCCCGCCACGCCATGACGTAGTAGATCTTGAACGCGACGCCGACGCCGAGCAGCAGCGGCAGCGCGATGATGTTGGCGAAATTGAGCGGGAAGCCCACCGCGGCGCAGATCTCCAGCGTCACCACGCCGGCGAGCAGCAGCGGCACGAGGGTGAGCAGCACGTCGCCGATCCGCCGCAGCACCACCCACAGCAGGATCGAGATCGCGAGCATCGCCCACAGGCCCGCCTGGATGAAGGCGCGCACGATCGTCTGCCCCGATTCCATGATGCCGACCGCCTCGCCGGTCGCGCCCGGCGCGATGCGCAGCACCGACTGGGCGAACTTGCGGATCACCTCGTTGTCGTTCGGGTCGCCCTTCATGCCGACCTCGACGCGTGCGTGGCCATCCGGCGCGACCCATTCACGGGCGAGATCGGGCGGCACCGAGGCGCGCGTCACCGGCTCGGTCGCCGTGAGCGCGGTGCGCAGCTCGGCGAGGTCGGCGGTGAGCGGCTCGACCATCGCGCGCGCGACGGCGGCGCGCGCGTCGGGGCCCGCATCGGCGAGCCGAATGAGATCGTCGGCGAGGCGCAGCGCCGCCTTGGCCCCCGCGCCTTGCTCGCCGTCGGCGGCCTCGCGCAGCGCGCTCGCGCCGCCGCGCAGCGCCTCGACCACCTCGGCGTCGGACGGCGCGGGCTTGGTCGCCACCGGGTAGAGCGCCTTGTGCAGCGCGGCCGCGGCCGCCTTGATGCGGGCGAGCTTGGCCGGCTGGTCGTCGGGCACGAAGCTGTCGATCGTGCGCGTGGTCGCGACGTCCGGCAGCCTGGCGAGATCCTTGGCGATGCGGTCGGCATCGTCGGCGTTCGCGGCCAGCACCTCGGCGGTGTGCGCGCTGACGTTGGGATCGCGCCGCAGGTCGAGATAGGTCGCGATCGACTCGGCCTTGGGGCTGCGCAGGTTGGTCGGGTTGAAATCGAACTGCAGGTGCGTGAGCAGCGGCAGCCCCGCGATCGCGACCAGCAGCGTGCCGACGATCACGGGCACGCGATGGCGCTCGAGAAAGCGGTCGACCGGGGCGAGCGCCGCATAGCCGAGCGGCTCCGGCTCGCCCGGCGGGTTGAGCCACTGCAGCAGCGCCGGCAGCAACGTGATGCTGGTCACGAACGCGATCAGCATGCCGAGGCCCGCGATCTCGCCGAGCTCGGAGAGGCCGCGGTAGTCGGTCGGCAGGAACGAGAAGAAGCCGGCCGCGACGGCGGCGGCCGCAAGCGTCAGCGGAGCGCCGGCGCGCGCGCCGGCGTTGGTCAGCGCCTTGCGCAGGTCTGAGCATTCGTGCCGTTCGGCGCGATACCGCACGCTGAACTGCAGCCCGAAGTCGACGCCGAGGCCGACGAACAGCACCGCGAACGCGACCGAGATGAGGTTGAGCGAGCCGACAAGCAGGAGGCCGAGCGCGGCGGTGAGCGCCAGACCGACCCCGAGGTTGATCGCGACCGCGACGATGATGCGGTATGACTTCAGCGCCAGCCACAGAATCAGCAGCACCACCCCGAGCGTGATGACGCCGTTGAGGAACGCGCCTTCCTTGAGGGTGCCGAATTCCTCGTCGGCGATCGGCACCGGGCCGGTGAGCCGGACGGTCGCGCCGAACTTCTGCCCGAGATCGAGTGCCGCGGCCGCCTGGCGGATCGCGTCGGTCGCCTTCTGGCCAGGCTGCAGGGCGTGGAAGTCGAGCACCGGCTTGATCGTGACGATGCGGCGCAGCTGCGAGGCGCTCGGAGGCTGGCCGCCCATCATCTCGTACCAGGAGAAACGGGCCGGCTCGCCGCGCAGCGCCTGCTCGATCGTGTCGGACGACATGTTGAGCGGCCGCGCCAGCGCATCGAGCGTCACCTGTCCGGCCTGGATGCCGGTCAGCGACAGCGACATCGCCTGCACGAGGCCGCGCAGGCTCGGATCGCTCGTGAGCTGGCTCAGCAGCGGCGCCGCACGCGACAGCTGTCCGGTCACGCCCACGAGCTGGTCGGTCGGCAGGAACAACAGCTTGTTGCGCGCGAAGAAGTCGCTGGCGGCGACCGATTCGACCGAGCGAAAGAGCGCTTTGTCGGGCGCGAGTCGGCCGACCAGCTGGTCGGCGGCCGCGGTCGCGAGCTCCGGGGTCGGCGCATCGATCACCGCGACGATCAGCTGAATGCCCTGGGTGAAGCGGTGCTCGTAGGCGATTTCGCGCTGGCGCCAGGGCAGGTCCGGCGCGATCAGCTTGGTCACGTCGGCGTTGATGCTGAAGTGGCGTGCCGCATAGGTGCCGCCAGCCGCGGCGAGCAGCGCGCTGACGAGAATGACCGGCCAGACATGGCGCGTGCAGAAGTCGACGATCTCGGCGATGGCGCGGCTCAGCATCGGCGTCGAGAAGCCCTTGACGGCCGCCGCCATGGAGGCCCAACGGGTCCGGTCACCCGCGATTCGGACTGGCTGCGCGGTGCCCGAACCGGATTGACGCTCGCCCCCGCGCGCCAGGGCGACCGCGACGCGCGCCCCCTGCGGCCGCGAACGAGTAGGTAGCATTGTCTCAGTCATGCCGTCTCAATTTCTCTATCGATCTCAAAAATCGGAGGGCTTTTGAGAACATGGGGTTACCGCACTGCAGCAACGGACTCAACAGTCGAGCCATAGCCGTTTTGCACGGCTTCCAAGCCGGATCGCGGTTCCATGGGATGCGCTCTAATGGGGCGAGCTTTGTGGCATTGCGTTGACCGTTTTGCCTTGCCCCGGTGTTGGATTGGTGCGGGGGGTACCCCAGAAATCGCCCAAGCCGGAGGTATCATTCACCGGCGGCCGGATGCCGGCCGGTCAAAGAGATGTTACGGTTCAGCTGGTTAATGGCCTACACCCGGGCGTGCGCTGGATGTTATCCCTGCGACACGGTCGATCTCCGCGGAACGGAACACGCTCTAGGCAATTACGGCCGGAGGGTATACTTCACGCGGAAGTCCGCGGGCATACGACGAAAATCGCAAGTTACATAGACCCCAAAAGCAAGACCGAGAGACATCACCGAGAGACATCAATGGCAGTACCGTTTTTGAAAGAGCTGCGTATCGGGTCCTACCTCATCAAGCAGAAGCTCGCCGGCCGCGAGCGCTATCCGCTGGTGCTGATGTTGGAGCCGCTTTTTCGTTGCAATCTCGCCTGCGCGGGCTGCGGCAAGATCGACTATCCGGACGCGATCCTCAATCGCCGGCTATCGGTCAAGGAGTGCCTCGACGCCGTCGACGAGTGCGGCGCGCCGATGGTCGCGATCCCGGGCGGCGAGCCGCTGATCCACAAGGAGATCGGCGAGATCGTCAAAGGCATCGTGGCGCGCAAGAAGTTCGTGTCGCTGTGCACCAACGCCCTTCTGCTCGAGAAGAAGCTGCACCTGTTCGAGCCCTCGCCCTACCTGTTCTTCTCGGTGCATCTCGATGGGATCAAGAAGCATCACGACAAGTCGGTGTGCATGGAGGGCGGGTTCGAGCGCGCCGTCGACGCGATCAAGGCTGCCAAGGCCAAGGGTTTCACCGTCAACGTCAACTGCACGATCTTCGACGGCCATCCGGCGGAGGACATCGCGGAGTTTCTCGATCTCACCGAGGAGCTCGGCGTCGGCGTGTCGATCTCGCCCGGCTATGCCTATGAGCGCGCACCCGACCAGGAGCACTTCCTCAACCGGCGCAAGACCAAGGAGCTCTTCCGCAACGTCTTCGCGCTCGGCAAGGGCAAGAAGTGGCAGTTCATGCACTCCACCCTCTTCCTCGACTTCCTCGCCGGCAACCAGGAGTACCACTGCACGCCGTGGGGCATGCCGACGCGCAACATCTTCGGCTGGCAGAAGCCGTGCTACCTGCTCGGCGAGGGCTACGCGAAGACCTTCAAGGAGCTGATGGAGACGACCGACTGGGACGCCTACGGCACCGGCCGCTACGAGAAGTGCGCGAACTGCATGGCGCATTGCGGCTATGAGCCGACCGCGGCGCATGCCGCGATCGCGCACCCGATCACGGCCATGAAGGTCGCGTTGCGCGGCGTGCGCACCGAGGGCGAGATGGCGCCCGAGATCGCGATGGAGAACCAGCGCCCCGCCCAGTACGTCTTCGACGGTCAGGTGCAGCAGCGGCTGTCAGAGATCCGCAAGGCCGAAGCAGAGGCCAAAGTCAAGAAAGCGGCGACAGCGGCGTAGGCCCGCGAACGCGCGGCCGGCGTCGCCGCCCGCGCGGATCAACGTGGAAATCTCCGACGGCGCGCGCGCGAGGCCGGAGAAGATCGCGCCGAAATCCACCCGTCCGTCCGGCTTGAGCGCCTTCTTGGCGAGCGGCGGCAGCGCGCGTTCGGCCGGGTCGCTGATGACCCGGATCGCCGCGAACTGCAGATTGTGGGCGGCCGCATAATCGGCGCCGATGTGCGATTCCATGTCGACCGCGATGGCGTCGGTCGCCTCGCGCATGGAGGCCTTGGTCTGCGGCAGCAACACCGGCTCCTCGACCCCCACCAGCGCGCCCTGCTTGACCGTGATGCCGCTCGCACCGACGCGCCCCGCCATGGCGGAGGCGACCGAACGGGGCACCTTCCAGGTTCCCTTGTCGGCGATCACCGCGGTCGCGACCACGACGTCGCCGGGCTCGAGCGAGGGGTCGAGCCCGCCCGCGATGCCGAAGCTGATGACGGCGCGCAGGCCGCTCGGATTGAGGCCCGAGAGCTGATGGCGCAGCCGCCTCGTGTCGCTGCCGCTGCAGACGACGTGGCTCACGCCGGGTCCGGCGGCGATACGTGATTCCTGAGCCAACCCCGTGATGACGAGAAACACCCGTCACATCCCCCATGCCACCGACGGGCGATTGGCCCGTTGCAAGTTCCGATACCGCGCTAGCGCCCATAGCGGGAAGAACTTGGAGTAACCGTGATAGCGCAAATAGAAGACCCGGGGGAAGCCTGTCGCGGTGTAGCGCGGCTCGTCCCAGAATCCGTCGCTCCCCTGCGTCGACGTGAGATAGGCGATGCCCCTTGCGACCGATTGATGGGCCGATTCGCCGGCCGCCATCAAGCCGATGAGCGCCCAGGCGGTCTGTGAAGCGGTACTCGGAGCCGGTTCGTAGCCCTTGTATTCGAGTTTGTAGCTCGTCCCATCCTCGCCCCAGCCGCCATCCGGGTTCTGAATCGCGACCAGCCAATCCACAGCTTTTCGAATTTCCGGCGATGCCGGGTCGGCGCCCACCGCATTGAGCGCGCACAGCACCGACCAGGTTCCATAGATGAAGTTCATGCCCCAGCGGCCGTACCAGCTGCCGTCTGCGCGCTGGGTCCGGCGCAGGTAGTCGATGGCGCGATCGATCGCCGGCTCGCCGGCTCTGGCGCCGAGCTGCGCCAGCATCGACAGACATCGACCGGTCACGTCCTCGGTCGGCGGATCGAGCAGCGCGCCATGATCGGCGAACGGGATATTGTTGAGATACTCGAACTCGTTGTCCACATCGAAGGCGCCCCAGCCGCCGTTGCGGCTCTGCATGCCCTCGATCCACTCCCGCCCGCGCGCGATGGCGCCGTCATAGTCATGGGTGCCGCGGTTCTGCTGCAGGCGATCCATCGCCATCACGACCACGGCGGTGTCGTCGAGATCCGGATAGTGCGGGTTGGCATATTGGAAGGCCCAGCCGCCCGGCCGGGTATCGGGTCGTCGCACCGCCCAATCCCCCTTGGTCTCCAGCACCTGGAGCGGTTTGAGCCATGCAAGTCCCTTGCCAGCGCGGGCGACCGCCTCCTCCGATCCCGTCTCCAGCAACGCATGGCAGACGAGGCCCGTATCCCAGACGGGCGAGACGCAGGGCTGGCAGTAGGCCTCGTGATCCTTGATCACGAGGAGCTTCTCGACCGACTTGCGCGCCGTGACGACGTTGGGATGGTCGGGCGGATAGCCCAGCACGTCGTACATCAGCACCGAGTTGGCCATCGCGGGATAGATGGCCCCGAGGCCATCCTCACCGTTGAGGCGCTCGGTGACGAAGGCCTCGGCCTTGGCGATCGCGCGCTGCCGCGGCCCGCGCGGCATCCACGGCTCGACGACGCGCAGCACCGCGTCGATCGCGCGAAACACCAGGTACCACGACCATTTCTGGTGCGGCGCCTTGTGGCGCGGCCCGACGCTGAGCGGCGGCTCGACGAACAGCTCGTCGATCGTCACGCCGCGCGGATTCTTCGCCTTCGGCTTGAGGGCCATCAGCACGAGCAGTGGCACCAGCACGGTGCGCGCCCAGTACGACACCTTGTCGAGGTGGAATGGAAACCACTTCGGCAGCAGCATGATTTCCACCGGCATCACCGGCACGGTGCGCCAGGAGAGGACGCCGTAGAGCGCGAGCAGGCTGCAGGTGAAGACGTTGGCGCTCGCGCCGCCGCCGCGTGCCAGGATCGCGTCGCGCGCACGCGTCATATGCGGCGCCTGCGGATCGTCGCCGATCATCTTGAGCGCGAAATAGGCTTTCACGCTCGCGCTCATGTCGAAATCGCCGTCCTGAAAGAGCGGCCAGCCGCCATGCGTCCCTTGCGTCCGGCGCAGATAGACCGCGATCTTCGCCTCGAGCGCGGTGTCGATCGGCTCGCCGCGGAAGTGGCGCAGCAACACGTACTCGGCCGGGATGGTGCAGTCGGCCTCGAGCTCGAACACCCAGTGGCCGTCCGCCTGCTGGCGCTCGAGCAACGCCGTCGCTGCGTTGGCGATGCTGCGGTCGAGCAGGTCGTCCGCGATCCGTGCCGTTGCCGTCATGGTGGAAGCGCCCATCGTCGAGAAAGAAAAAATCAGTGCACCGCGAGCGCGGCCGCCCGCTCACCCGAACGGATCGCGCCCTCGATCGTCGCCGGCAATCCGGTCGCGGTCCAATCGCCGGCGAGCCAGAGATTGCGCCAATTGGTCTGCGCCGCGGGGCGCAGGCGCTCCTGCGCGGGCAGCGCCGCGAAGGTCGCCCGCCGCTCGCGCACGATCTGCCACGGCGGCAGCGCATCCCTATCGCTGATCTGCGCCACCGTCGCAACCTCGCGCCAGATGATCTTGGCGAGCTCCTCGCGCGGCACGTCGAGGAGCCGGTCCGCCCCGCTGATCGTCACCGAGAGCCGGTCCGGAAACGTGAAGATCCATTCCACCGTGCCGTGGATGAGGCCGATGATCGGCGACATCGTGGCGGGCGGAGCGGTACGAAAATGCGCATTGACGATGGCGCGGAATTCATTCGGCGCCGCAAGCCCGGGCACCAGCGCGGCGGCCACCACCGGCGGGACCGCGAGGATCACGCGGTCATCGGCCGCGAGCGCAATCTTGTCATCGCCGAAATCGAGTGACCCGACCCTGTTGTCCGCAAACTCGATCGCACGCAGGCGGCGGCTGAACCCGACCGTGACGCCACGGCCCTCGAGAAAATTCAGCGCCGGCGCAATGAAGGTCGGACCAAGGCCATCGCGCGCAATCAGTGGACGGCAGGCGCGCCCGCCTCGCGCCACGGTCTCGCGCAGGACTTGCGCGGCGAGCGCCGCCGTGCCCTCGGGCGGCGCGGTGTTGAGCGCCGCGAGCAAGAGCGGCCCGACCAGGCGATCGTACAGGGTGCCCTTGCACGCGATGGTGTCGCCGACCGTCGCGTTCGCCCGCGGCCACATCAGCCGCGCGATCGCGAGATAATCGGCGGCACGCGTGCCCGGCACGCGCCGCGCTTCGTCGAAAATCCACCACGGCAGGCGGCCATCGCCGATCTCGAGCGTCCAGCGCTCGCCGCTCTCGAGGTCGACGAACGGAAAGTCCGCATGTGGCGGCCCGACCAGCCGGTCGGCGCTGCCGACGATGTCGAGGAACGCCAGCGCCGACGCGTTCGCCGACAACAGCAGGTGGTTGCCGTTGTCGATCTCCATGTCGAGCGCCGGATCATGATACGAGCGGCAACGGCCGCCCGCCTGGCCGGCGGCCTCGTGCACGACCACGCTCTCGCCGCGCTGCGCGAGCCGAATGGCGGACGACAGACCGGCGAGACCTGCGCCGATCACGTGCACGGTGCGGGTCATCAGATCACCGCGTAGCGCAAGATGATCCACAAGAGCCGCGCGCGGCTGAGCCGCAGGCGCGCGCGCGGCGGCGCAAAGCCGCGCTCGATCAGCGCGCGCAGATAGCCCTTGTAGGCCTCGCCCATGATGCGCGGCGCGCGCACGGCGCGCCGGGGCGCCGCTTTCATGATGGCGTCGGCGCGATCGAAATGGTTTTGCGCCCGCGCGATGATCGGCGCGCAGGCCTGGCCGAGCGCCGGGCTCGCCAGCACGGTGTGCGGATCGGACCCCGGGATGCCGGCATCGCGCAAGGCTTCGCGCGGCAGGTAGAGCCGGCCCATGCCGGCGTCCTCGTCGAGGTCGCGCAGGATGTTGGTGAGCTGCAGCGCGCGCCCGAGGTGGTGCGCAAGCTCGGGGCCGCTCTCGGCGTCGAGCCCGAACACCTTGACGGACAGGCGCCCGACGGCGCTCGCGACGCGGTCGCAGTAGAGATCGAGCATCGCCAGATCCGGCGCGCGGATGTCGGTCTCCACATCCATTTCCATGCCGTCGATCACGGCGAGGAAATCCTCGCGAGCAAGCGCGAACTCGCGCACCGCCTGGGCAAGCCCGCCGAGCTGCGCCGGCGGCTTGCCGTCGTAGAGCGCATCGATGTCGCGCCGCCACTGCTGCAATTGGGTGCGGCGCAGGTTGCGGTCGCCCGGATCATCGGCGATGTCGTCGACCGCGCGGCAGAACGAATAGATCTCGAACATCGCCTGCCGCTGCGCCGGCGGCAGGATGCGCATCGCCTGATAGAACGAGCTTCCCGACGCGCGCTTGGCCGCGTCGGCGCCCGCCTCCGGCTCGGCCGCCACGTTGCTCACGCGCCCTGATGCTCCGCTGTCGCGGCGCCGCGGCGGCCGACCCGACGCCACAGGCCGTGCAGGACACCGAGCATGCCGACCCCCGCAAAGCCGATCGATTTGAGATGAACCTTGTCGCGCAGCGGATCGCGCACCATCAGCGTGTGCACCAGCGAGGTCGCGAGCCGATGAATGACGGAAATCTCGAGACTCAGGCGAAAATCCTGGATCTGGTCCGGCAGCACCCGGCCGTCGCGCAACAGCCCGGCCGTGCGCGCTGCAAGCTGATGCAGGCACGCGAGCATGCCCGGCGATGACTGGGCGGCGTCGAGCGCCGCGACCTCGGTGCCGGCCGCCGCCATGGCGTCGAGCGGGATGTAGACGCGGTCGAGGTCGCGATAATCGTTCCGGCAATCCTGGATGTGATTGATGATCTGCAGCGCCGCGCAGATCGCGTCCGACGCCGGCCAGGTCGCGCGGCTCTCGCCGTGCACGTCGAGCACGTAGCGGCCGACCGGCATGGCCGAGAGGCTGCAGTAGTGCATCAGCTCCTCCCAGTCGGCGTAGCGCAGCTTGGTGACGTCGAGCCGGAAGGCGTCGAGCAGGTCCTGCGCGTGGCGCGGGGTGAGCGAGCGCTCCGCCAGGGAGGCGCGCAGCCGCACGCCTTCGGGGTCGGCATCGTTGCTGCCGAGCAGGCTGCCCTCGAGGCGATCGAGCAGCGCGAGCTTCTTCTCCGGCGCGAGCTCCGCGTGGTCGGCGATGTCGTCGGCGACGCGCACGAACTCGTAGAACGCCAGAATGGGCGCCCGAAAGCGCGGATGGATGAGATGGGACGCCACCGGGAAATTCTCGTCCCGGTGTCCCTTGCCCGATCTCAGCTCGCCCGCGAGCGTCATTTCATCTCCGCCGTGTGGGTTGCGATTTCCGGCGCGGCTTCTGGCCCGGGTCGAGTGCCGCTTTGCGCGCCAGCTTGCGCCTGGACGCGGCCCTTCCACAGGCCGCCCCGTCCACGCCCATGCTGATAGGCGGAATCGAGGGTAAATGCCATGTAGGCGAGCGCGATCAACGGCAGGGCCAGCCCCCACCACGGCGATCGGCGGTAAAAGCGCAAAACGGGCTGATAGGACATGAACATCAGCGCAACCGCCGCCGCGCCGAGCGCTTGCGCCGGCCCGTGAGCGAACAGGGCGAGCAGCGGCGCCGCGATATAGGTCAGCGCCATGCCGATGATGCAGCCGGCGAGCAGCCACGGCGAATAGCCCAGCTGCGCATAGGCCGAGCGCGCCACCATGCGGCGGATGTCATCGACATGCTCGTAGGGCCGCGCGCTGACGACGCGCTCGGTCAGCCCGAGCCAGATCGGCCCCTGCCGCTTAAGCGCCGCGCCGAGCGCGCAGTCGTCGATCAGCGCGCCGCGGATCGCCGCGATGCCGCCGGCGGCGGCGAGCGCGCGTGGGCGCACCAGCATGCAGCCGCCCGCGGCCCCTGCCGTCTTGCGATCGGGCCGGTTCACCCAGCCGAACGGATAGAGCATCTGGAAGAAGTAGATGAAGGCCGGCACGAACATGCGTTCGGCAACGCTCTCGCAGCGCAGCTTCGCCATCAGCGATGTGAGCACGTAGCTGCCCCTCTCGGCGCGTCCGACGAGGCGTGCGAGCGCCTCCGGCGCGTACGTGATGTCGGCGTCGGTCAGCAGCAGATAATCCGGCGGTGTCATCTCCGACGTCGCGCGTTCGACACCCTGGCTCACGGCCCACAGCTTCCCGGTCCACCCGGCCGGCAGCGGCTTCCCGGCGAGCACAGTGAGGCGCTCGGCCGCCCCGGCCTTGGCGGCCGCCGCACGCGCCACGTCGGCGGTGCCGTCGCGGCTCTCGTCGTCCACGAGCACAATCGTCAATGCGCCCGGGTACGCCTGGCCCAGCAGGGACGCGATCGTCGTGCCGATGCTATCCGCCTCGTCGCGCGCCGGGATGACGGCGGTCACCCGCGGCCAAGCAGCGGGGGGCGCCGGCTCCTGCAGGTCATCACGCTCGCCGGCGAGCCAGTAATCGCCCCGGCCGACGCTGAGATGGACCCAGATCGCAAGTGCCAGAATTGCGATAAGAATAACGAGCAAGAACTTGTTCCTGTTAGGGATTGTGGCCTTTTATTCGGTCCCGCAATCTGCCATTGGAACGCCCGAATGCCATACCCGGACGGTTCCTTCCAGGGGTCCTTTGGATGAGCGCCCCCGACCGCGTTCTGGTGACCGGCGCGAGCGGATTCGTCGGCTCGGCGGTCGCCCGCAAGCTGGTCGCGCGCGGCTACGCGGTGCGCGCGCTGGTGCGCCCGACGAGCCCGCGCTTTCATCTCGCCGGCCTCGACCTCGAGTTCGCCGAGGGCGACCTGCGCGACGCCGCGACCGTGCGGCCCGCGATGGCCGGCGTGCGCCACGTCTTCCACGTCGCTGCCGACTACCGGCTGTGGGCGCGCGACCGCAACGAGATCCTGGCGAACAACCTCAACAGCACCCGGATCGTGATGGAAGAGGCGCTGCGCGCCGGTGTCGAGCGCGTGGTCTACACCAGCAGCGTCGCGACGCTCGCGGTGCGCCGCGACGGCACGTCGGTCGATGAGACCTTCCCGCTCGACGAGGCCAAGGCGATCGGCGTCTACAAGCGCAGCAAGGTCGTGGCCGAGCGGCTGGTCGAGCGCATGATCGCCGAGCACAAGCTCCCCGCCGTCATCGTCAACCCGTCGACCCCGATCGGGCCACGCGACGTCAAGCCGACGCCGACCGGCCGCATCATCGTCGAGGCCGCGCGCGGGCGCATGCCCGCCTTCGTCGACACCGGGTTGAACCTCGTCCATGTCGACGACGTCGCCGACGGCCATCTCGCGGCGCTCGACCGCGGCAAGATCGGCGAGCGCTATGTGCTCGGCGGGCAGAACGTGTCGTTCGCAGACATGCTCGGCGCGATCGCGACCCTGCTCGGCCGCCGCGCGCCGCGCATCAAGATGCCGCGCGCGCCGCTCGTGCCGCTCGCCATTGCGGCCGAGACCATTGCGCGCTTCACCGGCCGCGAGCCGTTCGTCACCATGGACGCGTTGCGCATGTCGAAATACCGCATGTTCTTCACCACCGCCAAGGCCGAGCGCGAGCTCGGCATTGCGGCGCGCCCCTTTACGGAGGCGCTCGCAGATGCCATCGCTTGGTTCCGCGACGCCGGCTACTTCAAACGCTAGCGCATGTCCCGGCGAAGTGGACACCGGTTCGCCGATAAGAACATGCGCCAACTGAAGAATCCCTCCCCGACCTGAGCCAACGGACTTTACCTTGAGCCCCGAGAACACGTTCAATTCCCGTCTCAACGCGGTCGCGGCCGACACCGAGACCTTGCTCGACCAGATCCTGGGCGCGGCCCCGCTCGAGGGCGAGCGCAGCCGCCCCAAGCGCCTGCTCGAGGCGATCCGCTACTCGAGCCTCGGCGGCGGCAAGCGTTTCCGCCCCTTCCTGGTGGTGGAATCCGCCGCCCTGTTCGGCGTCGCGCGCTCCCAGGCACTCATGGCCGGCGCCGCGCTCGAATGCGTGCACTGCTATTCGCTGGTGCACGACGACCTGCCGGCCATGGACAATGACGATCTGCGCCGCGGCCGCCCGACCGCGCATAAGGCGTTCGATGACGCGACCGCGATCCTCGCGGGGGACAGCCTGCTCACATATGCGTTCGATCTCCTCTCACGCGCCGAGACCCATCCGAGCGCCGACGTGCGCATCAAGCTCGTGATGGCGCTCGCCCGCGCGTCCGGCCTCGGCGGCATGGTGGGCGGGCAGATCCTCGATCTCGCGGCCGAGGGCCGCTTCGCCGACCTGCCGCGGCCGCACACGCTCGCCGAGGTCGAGACCCTGCAGGCGATGAAGACCGGCGCGCTGATCCGCTTCGGCTGCGTCGCCGGCGCGATCCTCGGCGAGGCGAGCGCCGAGCGCCACCAGGCGCTCGAGCGCTACGGCGCCGCCGTCGGCCAGGCGTTCCAGATCGCCGACGACCTCCTCGACATCGAGGGCGACACCGCGACCGTCGGCAAGGCGACCGGCAAGGACGCCGCGGCCGGCAAGGCGACCATCGTCGGCGTGCTCGGCATCGCCCAATCGAAGGAGCGGCTCAAGGCGCTGGTCGCGGAGGCGTCGTCGGCGCTGAGCGTGTTCGGCGACAAGGCCGAGGTGCTGAAGATGGCGGCGCGGTTCGTCGCGGAGCGGCAGACCTAGCGCATCAAGACCCGAATCATGGATCGCGTGACTCCGCCTTGAGGACGTATCTGCCGTCCTCGCGTCGCGCCAACCGATCCTGCGCGTAGAGCTTGTCGAGCTCGCGCACCACATCGCGCCCGTCACGCGTGCCGAGCGAAGCCATCAGCTCCTGAAAGGTCGCCGGTCCGTCGGCGAAAGCGTCGATCACGGATCGCCTGCGCTCGCGCCGAGCCGGCGCCGGCGGCGCCGGTACCGAGAATTCGAGCGACGCGTGCTTGCCGAACGGGATGGTGCAGTCGAAGCCGACCTTGGCGCCGGTGCGCGCGCCGCCGAGCGATGGATCGAGCGGCACGGTCCGGAATCCCGTCCCGGTCAGAAGATCGCGATCCCCCTGGAAGCGGGTCGCGAAGGCCCAGTCGCACGCGGCGTCCGAGAACACGTCGATGTCCTCGTCGAAGATGAAGACGTGCTTGGCCTCGCCCATCGAGCTGAACACGGCGGCAAGCGCATTGCGCGGCTCGCCCGGGTAGCGCTGCTTCATGGAGACGCGCACATTGTACATGCCGCCCGAGGTCGGCGTCGCACACACGGCGATCGGCTCGCGAATGGCGAACTTGAGCGAGGACCACACCGCCGTCTCGGTCTTCACCGCCGTCAGCTGGGCCGTATCGGTATAGCCCAAGTGTCGCCCACCGATCGTCGCGGTCTGGAACAAGGCATCCTGGCGGTGCGTGATCGCCGTGAGCCGAAAGAGCGGGTTGCGTTTCACGACGCCGTAGTATCCGACATATTCGCCGTATGGCCCCTCGGGCTCGGTGTGGCCGCGCGGATCGAGATAGCCCTCGAGCACATATTCGGCGTCGGCCGGCACCCGGATGTCGCTGGTCACGCACTTGACCGTCGGCACCGCGGCGCCGCGGATCGCGCCGACGATCTCGAGCTCATCGAGGCCCGCGATCGAGAACATCGCCCCCATGTAGTCGGCCGGATGCGCGCCGACCACGAAGGCGATCGGCAACGGCTCCTTGCGCGCGGCCTTCTCCAGGTAGATCGCGCGAAGATCGCTCGGCGCGATCAGGTCGAGGCCGGCCGAGCGTGGTCCGCGCAGCATGATGCGGCGGCATCCGACGTTGGTGTGGCCGTTGTCGAACTTGACGAAATCGAGGCTCGCCGAGATGTACGGCGCGCCGTCCTCGCCATGCTGCAGGTGGACGGGAAGCGAGCAGAGATCGGCATCGTCGCCGGTTCTGACAACTTGTTGCACCGGCGCGTCGGACGCCGGGACCTCGACGGGCGCGACCGGCCTCGTCAGTCGACGGTTCAGCTCGCCGAGCAGCCCTCGCTCATCCGTATCGAGCGCCATGGCGAGCCGCTTGCGCGAGCCCATGACGTTGCCGCAGAGCTCGGCGCGTTCCGGACCGGTCGCGCGAAACAACACTGCCTTGGGATTGCCGTCGAGCCTGCCCGCCACATCGATCAGCTCGATCTGCTGGTCGTGCGTCTCGCATTCCCCTGCCTGCACCAGTGAATCGACATGGCGACGGAGCCGAAAACGTTCGGTATCGACGGTGGGCATCTGGGTAACTCCTGCGCTCCGATCAGGCGCGCCGTTCGCTCGTCGCTTGATGGATCGCACGCCATACCCGTTCGGATGTGGCGGGCATCTCCACATGGGTGACGCCCAACTCCGACAACGCATCCGTGATGGCGCTGACGACGACGGCAAGCGCCGGCGTCGTGCCGCCTTCGCCGCCGCCGCGCACGCCGAGCCGGTTGGTCGGCGTCGGCACTTCCATGATCTCCGACCTGATCGACGGAAGGTGGCACGCCCGCGGCATCGCGTAATCCATCAGCGAGCCGGCCAGCATCTGGCCACTGTCCGCATCGTAGTAGGCGTGCTCCATAAGAGCCTGTCCGTAGCCCTGCGCCACCGCGCCGTGGGTCTGGCCGTGCAGGATCAGCGGATTGATCGCGCGCCCGACATCGTCCACGGCAACGATCGCCACGACCTCGACGCTGCCGGTGTCGGGATCGACCTCGACCTCGCAGGCTTGTGCGCCGTAGGGATATCCGGGCACCTGCATCTTATCAGTGCAAGCGCCGAACAGCGGACCGCGCAGATCCTCGGGCAGAGCCTCGTCATGCTCCGCCGCGCGCGCGACATCGAAGATGCCCATGCGGCGATCGGTGCCCTTGATGACGAAGCTTCCTGCCGAGAACTCGATGTCGTCGGCCGCCGATTCCATCAAATGGCTCGCGATGCGGCGGCCGCGCTCGATGATCACGTCGGTGGCCTTGCCCATGACGATGCCCGCCATGCGCATCGAGCGGGCGGAGTGCGAGCCGCCGCCTTCCTTCACCACGGCGGTGTCGCCGTAGATGAGCTTGATCTGTCCGAAGCGCACGCCCAGCCACTCGGCGACGCATTGGGCGAAGCTCGTCTCGTGCCCCTGCCCGCTCGGCGTCGTGCCGATCACCACGTCGATCGTCTCGTTGCCGCGGACGGTGATTTCCGCACGCTCGACCGGGAAGCCGCTGGTCACCTCGATATAGTTGGCAAAGCCGAAGCCGCGCAGGCGCCCGCGCTTTTTGGCCTCCCGACGCCGCTTGGGAAAACCGTGCCAATCGGCGAGCGCCAGCGCCTTGTCCATCGCCTGCGCGAACTCGCCGCTGTCATACGTCAATCCGAGCGGCGTGCGGAACGGCATGGCGCGCGACGGGATGAGGTTGCGGCGGCGCAAATCGAGCCGGTCGAATCCATGCTCTCGTGCGGCGCGGTCGATCAGCCGCTCCATGATGAACATGGCTTCCGGCCGGCCGGCGCTGCGATAGGGCGCGGTCGGCGACGTGTTGCTCACCACTGCGAGGCTCTCGACGTGGATGGCCGGAATTTTGTAGACGCTGTTGAGCAGCTCCGACGTCTTGTTGAGCGGCACATAGGTGACCACATAGGCGCCGACATTGCTGATCAGTCGGCCGCGCAGCCCGAGGAAGTTGCCGCGGCGGTCGAGGGCGAGCTCCGCCTCCGCCACGAGGTCGCGCCCCTGGTAATCCGCCAGCAGGCCCTCGCTGCGCGTCGCCTGCCAGCGTACCGGCCGACCGAGCCGTCGCGACGCCCAGGCGACGATGCCGTATTCCGGATAGAACCAGTTGCGGGTGCCGAAGTTGCCGCCGACGTCGCGCGTGATGACGCGGATGCTGGTCGGCGCGGCCGCCAGCACCAGGGCGAGGTCGCGCTTGAGGCGGACGGAATTGTCGCCGCCGCAATACATCGTGTAAGTCCCGCCCGCCGGCTCGTAGTGGCAGACCGCGCTGCGGGTCTCCATCATCACGCCGGTGACCCGGTTGATCGTGGTGGAGAACGTCACGACGTGATCGGCCGCCGCGAAGGCCGCATCGGTGGCGGCGCGATCGCCGAACTCGGCGTCGATGCAGACGTTGGTCGGCGCGTCTTCCCACACGCGCGGCGCGCCGCCTTCGACCGCGGCCCGCGTTGCGGTCACCGCCGGCAGGACCTCGTACTCGACCGCAACCCGCTCGGCGGCGTCCAATGCCGCATTCAGGTTCTCGCCGATCACCGCCGCCACGGCGTCGCCGACGAAGCGCACCTTGCCGCCGGCGAGCAGCGGGATCGGCGTGATACGGCGATCCGAGCCGTCGCGGTTGTTGAGCGGGACGTCGACCAGACCCGGAATACGGGCATTGCTCGGGATGGTGCCGATGCCGTCGGCCTCGAGCTCCGCGGCGGTGAGCACGTCGACGACCCCGGGCGCCCCCTTGGCTTGCTTGGCGTCGATCGTCCTGATGCGGGCATGCGCGTGCGGCGAACGAACGATGACCGCATGGAGCTGCCCGGGCAGAAATACGTCGCTCGTGTAGTTGCCGGCGCCGACGACCAGTCGCCGGTCTTCCTTGCGCCGCACCGGCGCGCCGATCTTTCCCTCGGCGACTGACACAGTGTCCATTATCGTACGTCTTTCCGCACCCTTGGTCGCGTCGCGCGGCGAGACAATGCCGAGCTAATCCAATTTGATTCCCGCCGCCTTGACCACCTTGCCCCATTTTTCGACGTCCTCGGCGACGAACTTGGCGAGCTCGGCCGGGGTGCTCACGAAAGGCTCGCTGCCGAGATCCGCCATCTTCGATCGGATGGTCGTGTCGGCGAGCACCGCATTGATCTCGCGGTTGAGCCGCACAACGATCTCGGCGGGCGTGTTCTTCGGCGCGCCGATCCCGAGCCAACCGATGACCTCATAGCGCGGAACGGTCTCGGCGATCGGCGGCACCTCGGGCAAGGTGGGAACGCGGGCGAGCGACGACACCCCGAGCGCGCGGATATCGCCTGATTTGATCAAGGGCCGCGACGTGCCGACGGTATCGAAACCCGCCTGCACGTCGCCGGCCGTCAAGGCGGCGAGCGATGCGGGCGAGCCGCGATAGGGCACGTGCAATGCATCGATGCCGGCGGCGGTCTTGAACAGCTCACCGGCCAGATGCGTCAGATTGCCCGTTCCGTTCGACGCCAGGTTGACCTTGCCCGGATTGGCTTTCGCGTAGGCGATGAATTCTGCAACCGTCTTCACCGGCATCTTGGGATTGACCAGCAGCACGAACGTGTCGCGGTCGAGGGTCGCGACCGGAACGATGTCCTTGATCAGATTGACCGGATTGCTCGGATAGAGCGACACGTTGACGGCGTGCGGCGAGGCCATGAGAAGGAGCGTCTGCCCGTCGGCCGGCGCCCGGGCGACGGCCTGCAGCGCGAGATTTCCGCCGGCACCGGGGCGGTTGTCGATGATGATCGGCTGTCCCAGGCGCGGCGACAGCGCGCCGCCGATGAGGCGGCCCATGAGATCGGGCACCGCACCGGGTGGAAGGAAGACGACGAGCGATATGGGGCGCGACGGATAGCTTTGCGCCCATCCCGGGCTCGACAGGGCCGGAACGGCGGCGGCGGCGCCGATGCTCATCTGAATGAATTTGCGGCGTTCAAGATTCATGGATACTTCCTCCCATTCAACGCGCCGAGTGCTCTTCGAGCGGTTGGTCTCCGGCTGCCGTGCGGGCCTCCCGATCTGGTCAGGCGTTTTCCCGACAGAATTGCTCACGCATCGGCGATGGTTGCAACGGTGATGTCGAAGGAAACATCGCTCGGCCATCACCCGCGAGGCTAGTCCGCAGCATGTCCGGCCAAGGTCCTCGTGGCCCTGCCATGCCGGGCTCGCATGGATGGAGGGGGCGCCGATCTCCCGCCGACTGATATGAGACGCCATGGATACGCCCATCGCTGCCCCGCCTGAAGTCCGCACGGCCGACGGCTTTCTCACTCCGCGCGAGGAGACGAGGCCCGCTCACCGCGGCTGGATCTTCGCGATCGTCGCTCTCGCGTTGTTGATGATGTCGATCGATTCGACCATCGTGGCAACCGCTTTGCATTCCCTGCGGCGCGAGTTGCACACGTCGATCGACTGGGCCGGCTGGACCATGACGGCCTACGCGCTCGGTTTCGTGGTGATCCTGCCGATCACCGGCAAACTCAGCGAGCAATACGGCTGCCGCAGGGTCTTTCTCGGTTCCGTCGCCGCCTTCACGCTGGCGTCGCTCGCCTGCGGGCTCGCCGACAACATCTACGTGCTCGTGGCGTTGCGCGCCGTGCAGGCCGCCGGGGGTGCCGGCTTCACGCCCTCGGCCACCGAGATCATCGTCGATCACTTCGGCAACGCGCGCGATCGCGCCGTGAGCCTGTTCGGCAGCATCTTCTCCATCGGCATGATGATCGGGCCCATCTTCGGGGGGGTGTTCGTGTCGTATTGGACCTGGCGCGGCATCTTTCTGGTCAACGTGCCGATCGGGATCGTCGTGATCGCGCTGGCGCTGCGCTACATCCCGCCGGATCGATCGCGGCGCGGCGAAAGCCGCGCCGGCATGGATGCCACCGGCATGGTGCTGCTCGGCGGCGGCCTCCTCGCCGGCATGCTCGCCGTCAGCCACCTCGCCGAACGCGATGCACGCGCGTTATCGCCGGCGTTCCTGATCCCGCTCGCCATCTCGGCCGTCGCCCTGTGGCTGTTCTTTCGCCACATCAACCGCAGGGCGGACCCATTCATTCCGCCGCACCTGATCGCCGGGCCGGGCTTCGGCACGGTCAATCTGATCAACGGCGTCTTCGGCGGCGTCACCTCGGGCGTGGTCGCGCTCATCCCGCTCTACGCCAGCAACCGTTACGGCATCAACGCGCTCGGCTCCGGCACCCTGCTCATCGCCCAAGGGGCCGCCGCCATCGTTTTCTCGATCGCCGGCGCATTCGCCTTGCGGCGCACCGGCTACCGGCTGCCGATGTACGTCGGGGGCGTCATCATTGCGGCCGGGATGCTGCTGCTGGCGCTCGATCCGCCCGCCGGCATCCCGCCCTATGCGTGGCTCGCGGGCTCCGCCTTCCTGGTCGGCGTCGGCCGCGGCGCCAACAATCCGGCCAGCCGCAACGCCGGCCTGCAACTGGCGCCCGCGCACTCCTCGATCCTTGCCGCGCTGAGGACGATGTCGATGTCGATCGGATCCATCATCACGATCTCGATCGTCACGGCGATTCTCGCCGGCTCGCATGACCCCGGCCGGACGCAAGCATGGCTGTTCGCGGCCGCCGGCGCGCTGCTCGTCGTCGCGCTTCCGTTGATCGCCCGTGTGCCGGAGCACCGCGGGTCGTGGTAGCTCCCGTCGCGGATGCGCGACGGCGCAGACGCGAGAGGGCCCGCGGCTGCGGACGAATGTCGCCGCAAGCGTCAGCGGCTCGCGTCCGCGATCCGATACACCCCGCGCTCGAACGTGTCGTACACCCCGAGCGCCCGCTTATCGGCGAAGGGCAGGAACTGCATCATGATCACGCCGGTGACGCCGCGCGCAGGGTCGAGCCAGTAGTAGGTGTTGTTGATGCCGCCCCAGCTCAGGCTGCCGGCGGAGCGCTTGCCGGCGACCGCATCGGCCGTGATGAGGAAGCCGAGACCCCATTTGTCGCGGCCGTCGGCGATGAAGGAGAAATCCTCGCTGCGGTCCGCCATCGCCGACTTGAGCGCCGGCACGCCGACCGTGCCGATGTGATTTTGCCCCATCGCGGTCACGCTCTGGGCGGAGAGCACGCGGGCCCCGTCGAGCTCGCCGCCGTTGAGGAACATGCGGGTGAAGCGGATGTAGTCCGCCGCGGTCGACGTGAGCCCGCCGCCGCCGATCGGCGTGAAGCCCGCGGTCGGCGGCTGCGCCGCGTCCTTCGCGAGGCTGCCGTCCGGCAGGCGCCGGTTGACGGTGACGAGGCGCGCTTCCTTCGCTTTCGGCACGAAGTAGAACGTGTCGGGCATGCCGAGGGGCATGAAGATCTTCTGGTGGAAATAGTCCTCGAGCGGCTGGCCGGAGACTTTCTCCACCAGCCGGCCGAGCCAGTCGACGCTCGTGCCGTAATGCCAGCGCGTGCCCGGCTCGAACAGCAGCGGGCCGACCGGATAGCTCTCGCCCGGCTTCGGCTTGAAATCGCGCAGGATGTCGCTGGTGAACGGGTAACCGAGCCCGGACGTGTGGGTGAAGAGATGCTGCACCGTGACGGGCGTCGTCACCGGCTTGAGCCGATAAGCGCCGGTGGCGTGATCGAACGACTCGAACATCTGCAGCTTGGCGAAGTCCGGAAAATATTTGGCGACGGGATCATCGAGCTTGAAGCGTCCCTGCTCGATCAGCTGCATCGCGGCCGTCGAGGTCACGGCCTTGGTCATCGAGGCGATGCGAAAGAGCGAATCCATCTTGAGCGGCGCGGCCGCGCCGATGTCGGCGACGCCGAACGCGCCCTGATAGATGACGCCCTTGGCGTTGGCCGCCATGACGACGACGCCGGCCGCGTCCTTGCGATCGACCGCGTGCTGCAGGTCACTGTCGAGGGATTTTGGTTGCTGTGCCCGCGCGATCATCGGGAAGGCCGCTGCACCGCCGAGCAATGTCATGAACTCGCGCCGTCTCATGGTGGTGATCCCCGGATTGACGCGGAAAGGCTACGTCAACTTCCGGTGCGCGCAAAGACCTCCGCAATTGGGACTTGTCCCATCAGGCGTCGGTAAATCCGCCGCGAAGATAGCCGGCTTCGCGCACTGCCGCGACACACGCCGGATCGGTGAGCGCCGCAAGCTCGTCGGTATAGCAATAACCCGGCGCGTGCCCGGGGAATGTGGTGGCGGCCGCCGGATGGGTATAGATCTCGATCACCCCGGGAGGCAGGCGCCGCAACAGGTTGGCAATTCTCTCTCGCGTCATCGCGCCCGACCAGGCGAGCCCGAATACCGCATCCGGCGCCGCCATCCCGGCGCGCCGCGCTTGTCCGCGCAAGATGCGGGTCCAATGCCCCAGCAGTAACGCGGACAGGCCAGCCGCCGCGGGCTCGATCCCACGGATGATCGCGACCGGCTCGGTGGGCACGCGGATCGCGCGCGCCCCGAATTTTTGCCCGAGCGCGATCGCGGCGGCGCCGATCATCGGATGCAGGTGGAAATGCTTGTGCGCGTTGACGTGGTCGAGCGGCAGCCCGGTCGCGCGAAACGCCAGAAACTGCGCCGCGATCTCGGCGATCATCTGGCGGCGGACCCGCGGCTTGAACGCGACGTCGAAGCCGAGCCGCGACATGTCGGTGCGGAAACGGCCATCGCTCGCGACCAGGTCGGGGATGCGCTCCGGGGGCGACGCCGGCGTCGCTTCGACGAGCACCAAGTGCAGCCCGACCCGCAGGCTCGGCATCGCGCGCGCCCGGCGCACCGCATCGGCCGCGCCCGGGCTCGCCACCATGAGGCTCGCCGCCGACAGAATGCCGGTGCGATGCGCGATCTCGACCGCCTCGTTGACCTCGGGGGCGAGGCCGAAGTCGTCCGCCGTGACGATCAGGCGGTTGCGGCTCAGTGCGCCGGCTCCCGGTGCGCGCGCAGGAACGCGAAGAACTCGACGCCCTCGCGCAGGCGGCGCTTCATCATCTGCGGGCTCCTGATCATCTCGCCGACGATGGCGGCGATCTTGGGCGCGCGGAAATAGAAGCGCTTGTAGAAGTCCTCGACCGAATGGAAGATCTCGGTGTGGCTCAGGTGCGGATAGTGCAGCGGCGCGATCTGCACGCCCTTCTCGTCGATCAGCTCGGCGTTCTCGGCGTCGAGCCAGCCGTTCTCGACCGCCTGCCGGTAGAGGAACGTGCCGGGGTAAGGCGCGGCGAGCGACACCTGGATGGTGTGCGGGTTGATCTCGGTCGCGAAGCGGATGGTCTCCTCGATGGTCTCCTTGGTCTCGCCCGGCAGGCCGAGGATGAAGGTGCCGTGGATCGCGATGCCGAGCTCGTGGCAGTCCTTGGTGAAGCGCCTGGCGACGTCGACCAGCATGCCCTTCTTGATGTTGTGCAGGATCTTCTGGTTGCCGGACTCGTAGCCGACGAGGAGCAGCCGCAGGCCGTTGTCGCGCATCACCTTGAGCGTCTCGCGCCGCACATTGGCCTTGGCGTTGCATGACCAGGTGACGCCGAGCTTGCCGAGCTCGTGGGCGATGGCCTCGGTGCGGGAGACGTCGTCCGTGAAGGTGTCGTCGTCGAAGAAGAATTCCTGCACCTGCGGGAACGCCGCCTTGGCGTAGCGGATCTCGTCGATCACGTTGCCGACGCTGCGGGTGCGGTAGCGATGGCCGCCGACGGTCTGCGGCCACAGGCAGAAGGTGCAGCGCGATTTGCAGCCGCGGCCGGTGTAGAACGAGACGTAGGGGTGCTTCAGGTAGCCGATGAAATACTTCTCGATCGTGAGGTCGCGCCGGTAGACCTCGGTCACGAACGGCAGCGCGTCCATGTTCTCGAGGATGGCGCGCTCCTTGTTGTGCACGATCGCGCCCTGGGCGTTGCGGAACGACAGCCCGTCGATCGCGCCCCAGTCGCGGCCCTCGGCCAGCTCCTTGACGGTGAAATCGAACTCGTTGCGGGCGACGAAGTCGATCACGTCTGAATATTTCAGGCTCTCGTCCGGCTGCACCGCGACCTTGGCGCCGACGAAGCCGGCCTTGAGGCGCGGATTGGCCGACTTGAGCGCCTCGATCGCCTTCACGTCGTCGCCGAACGAAGGCGACGACGTGTGCAGCACGGCGAGATCGTAGTCGCCGACTTGCTTGAGGATCTCCGGCATGCGGATGCCGTGCGGGATCGAGTCGATCAGCTTGGAATCCGGCACCATGGCGGCCGCCTGGGCGAGCCAGGTCGGATACCAGAACGACTTGATCTCGCGGCGCGCCTGGTAGCGCGAGCCGGCGCCGCCGTCGAAGCCGTCATAGGACGGCGCCTGCAGAAAGAGCGTACGCATCAGCACCTCAGCCGAATTTCTCGATCCGCTTGAATCGGATCATTCAGTTGGATGGTTCAATTGGATTCCTGCACCACCGAACCATCGGACAATACGCGATAGCGGCTGCCTCTCCAACTGACGGTGGTGCCGAAAAACCCTGACACAAATGTGGTGAACGCAATCAGGTCCCGGAACGGGACAAGCCAATAGGGCTGGCGCGGCAGATCGAAGCTGCGCTCGACCGCGATGGTGAGCAGGGTGCGGCAGACGACCGCAGCGGCCGCGACCAGCAGGCCGAGCGAGCTGCCGAGGAAGGCGCCGATCAGCGCCAGCGCGAACGGATGGGTGATGATCGCGCCCGCATATCCGACCGGATCGATGCTGCGGATCGTGCACGATTGTCGCATCTGGTGGCGCAGCAACTCTCCGGCGGTCTGCTCGAAGCACACATGCCCGACCGAGAACGGCGGGATGATCACGTCGTAGCCGGCCGCCCGCACGGCGGCGCCGATCGCGTAATCGTCGGCGAGGCAATCCGCGAAGGCATGGAAGCCGCCGATGTCGTCGAGGGTCTCGCGCCGCAGCGCGATGGTCGCGCCGAAGCACGGCTGCGCGAGCCCGACGCTGCGCGCCACCACGACGTTGGGCAGGAAGTAAGAGTTGATCGACATGGCGGAAAGCCGCGACCAGAAGCCCGCGCCCGCGATGCCGTGATAGAGGCAGGTGACGGCGCCGACGCCGGGTTTGGCGAGCTCGGCGGTCACGTCGCGCAGGTAGGTCGGCCCGACCTCGATGTCGCTGTCGGACAGCGCGATCACGTCATGGCGCGCGAGCGGCGCCATGTTGATCAGGTTGGAGACCTTGCGATTGGTGCCATGGCCGAGCGGATCGATCGCGATGTCGATGTCCGCGTCGGGGCCCGCCGCGCGCAGCCGCTCGACCACGTCGATCGCCGGATCGGCACGATTCTGGGTCCCGAACACGACCTGTACGGGCGCGCCATAGTGCTGGTGGCCGAATGCCAGGAGCCGCGCGAGCAGGCCCGGCTCGCGGCCGCACAACGGTTTGAGGACGGTCACCGAAGGTAGCGGTTCGGCCGCGTCGGATGGCATTGCGCGCCGGCTGAAACGCAACGTCAGCGCGGCCGCGATCAGCGCATAGACACAGCCGATCGTCGCCATCGCGACGCACAAATTCCCAATCCAGCTCAGCCCGTCCGCCAGCATCCGTACGCCCCCGGCCCGCAATCCCCCATCGCGGCCCGATCGGAGGCTAGCACGAACCCGATACGGGGCCAGCCCCAGGCGCCGCAAATACTCGGCGCCTGTGACCCCAAAGCCGCAGGCCGCGATAAGTTTCCCGATTTCCGTCTATTTCGGCGCCGTTTCCCCCGCCGTGCCGGCGTTGGCGGCCGGAGCCTGCGGCGCAGGGTGCGGCGATGCCTCCGACCGCACCGAGGGGACGACTGGCGCCGGCGGCGGCGACGCTGACTGCGCCGGCGGTGCCGTGCGTGCTGCCGGCTCGGGCGGCGAGGTCATCTGGTCCTTCGGAAACCGGCTGTCGCTGCGTCCGCGCGCCGCGCCGAGATCGTAGAGGGCGTTCATGTATTTGGGATCGAACAGGCCGCGACCGACCTGGTCGAACGAGTCCGGCACGGAGGTCAAATTCAAGGCGATGTTCGCCCGTTGCGCCGCGACCGCCGCCAGCGCAAGCTGCAGGCGTCCGCCCGCCTTGAGTGCAAGCCCGATGGTGCGGCCGAGGATGCTCGCCGTCGAGCGCGACGTCTCCGAGAACTCGGTGGTGAGCTTGCCATTGAAGATGACGTAGAGCTCGCTCGCCGGCAGCTTCAGCGGCGAGCCGGGCACCAGGTAGACTTCCGGGCCGAAGAACAGCGGTCCGAGCACCCCGCCATCGCCGTGCATCTCCTGGAACTGACGACCATTGGCCTCAACCGTGATGTAGACCGGGGGAAAGAAGGCCTCGATGCTGGAGGCGGCGAGCAGCACCTGGCGAAACAGCTTGAGCGCCGCCTCGTCCCCGTGCGCCGCGATCGCGCCCATGTTCCACACGACGGTACGTCCGGCGTCGAGATCGGTCGTGAGCACGAAGAGCCGCCGGCCCTTCTTGTATTCCGCGGCGACCGCCGCGAGGATTTCAGGCGTGACGCGCTTGTCGATCATCTTGGCGAGCGGCCAGCTGTCGACCAGACTCTCCGGCGTCGCGGCGACCTCGAAAATGTCGGTCGCCGACACGGTCGTGTAAACCTGATGAAGCTCCTCGGCGAATTGCGGGCCCGCGAAGACGTAGGTCGCCATCAACGCGCCGGTGCTCACCCCCGTGATCACCGAGAATTCCGGCCGCGTGCCGGTCTGCAGCCAGCCATTGAGGAAGCCCGCCCCATAGGCCCCCTCCTCGCCGCCGGTCGAGAGAACGAGCCACGGGCCCGGTTGCGCCGGCAGGGCCCGTTGGAAAGCCGGCACTGCATCGGAGAAGAAGCGCGCGTCCGGCATGCCCGGGATCTGGGCAGCGGCGTCCTCGGCGGCGGTGAATTGGGGACGCTCCGGCGGCTGTCCCGGCTTGGTGTCGGCCTTCTGGGTGGTCGGCTTCTGGCGCGGCAGCGGAACGCTCGGCGCCTTGTCGGTCGCCCGCGTGTGCCGGCGCGCGTGCGCGGGATGATGCACGACCGTCTTCGGCTCGCCGGGCCTGACCGCCTGATCATCGCGGGCCTGAGCCTGGGCGGTACCGAGGCTCACCCCAATGGCGAGGCCCGCAATGGCAACTCCAGCGAGAAACAAGCCCGCAAGTCGTGTCCGCACGTCTGAATCGTCCTTGTCCAGGTGGGGCTGCCCCCGGCGCCGAGGCCGGCTATCCAGCATCAGTCGCGGCAAGCGGTCGCGTGGTTCGGGCCGTCGTTATGCCTCCCGGGCCGCCTATTCTCAAGCTCGGCAAGCTACGGGCCGGAGCCCCTAAAGTTGCCCGGCAAAAGCGTCGGCGATGAAGCCATGCGTCAGCGCATAGGTCTGGCGGCTCGCATTGGCGTCATAGATCGCAACACCCGCCACGTTCGAGTCCTCGTCCGTAAAGGCGTGCAGGATGCCGCTGAAGAGCAGCATCTGCCATTTCACCCCGGCCGCGTCCATCTCGGCCTCGAAGGCATCGCGGTCCGCCTTGGGGACCACCGGATCGGGCGTGCCGTGGATCACCAGCAGCGCCGCCTTGATGTCACCCGGCTTCGCCGGCGCATTGGTCTTGAGGTCGCTGTGAATGGCGACCGCCGCCTGCAGGTCGGCGCCGTCGCGGGCGAGCTCGAGCACATTGCCGCCGCCGAAGCAGAAGCCGACCGCGGCGCGCTGATCGTTGATCAGGCCGCGCTGCTTCGCCAGCCTGAGGAACGTGTCATACGCTGCCCGCGCGCGCCGACGCGCCTCGGCCGGATCCTCGCGCAGCGGATTGGCGAGCGCTGCCGCCTCGCCGAAATCCTTCGGCCGGATGCCCTCGCCATACATGTCGACCGCGAACACCACGTAGCGGTCGCCGGCAAGCAGCGCGGCGCGCTCGACCGCCTGCTGGCGCATGCCCATCCAGTTCGGGCACATCAGCAGCGCCGGCCGCGGGCGCGTGATCTTGTCGTCGTAGACGAGCGCGCCGACGTATTTCTTTCCCGCCAGCTCGTAGGTGACGTGCTCGACATGCATGGCCTGCCTCCCCGTGGATGTCGCTATTTCGGGATCACTTCGCCGATCGCGCCCGCATCGTGGGCGGAGAAGAACAACCGCCCATCGGGCGTCGCGATGATGGCGCGCGCGCCGCAGTTTTCGCCCGGGATCGCATATTCGCCGATCACGCGGCCGTCCGGCGCCATGCGGCCGATACGGTTGGCGAAGTTCTCGGTGAACCAGAGGTCGCCGTCGGGCGCGACCGCCACGCCGCGCAGCGACGCATTCGGCGTGTGCACCGGGAATTCGGTGACTTTGCCGGCGCGATCGATGCGGCCGAGCCCATTCGCCTGCGTCTGCACGAACCAGATGTTCCCGTCCGGATGCGTCACCATGGCGCGCGGCTCGCTCTTCGGCGTCGGCAACCGATATTCGCTGACCTCGCCCGTCACCGTGATGCGGCCGATCTGTCCCGCCTCGTATTCGGAGAACCACAGCGCGCCGTCGCGCACCACGATCGACAGCGGCCGGCAACCCGGCGTCAGCCCGCGCGAGAACTCGGTCACCTCGCCGCGCGGCGTGATGCGGCCGATCCGGCTCACATGCGCCTCGGAGAACCAGATGTTGCCGTCCGGGCCGCACATGATGCCGTCGGCGCCCGCGCCCGGCGTCGGCAGCGGGAATTCGACGATGTCGCCCTGCGGCGTGATCCGCCCGACCTGGTCGGCGCCGTTCTCGCAGAACCACAGGTTTCCGTCCGGCCCCGGAATGATGCCGATCGGCCGACTGTTCGGCGTCGGCGTCGCGAATTCCGTGAAGCGACGAGTGGTCGGATCGAGCCGGCCGATCTTGCCGGTGCCGCTCTCGCAGAACCACAGCGCGGCGTCCGGCCCGACCACGATGATGTACGGCTTGGCGTCGGCGCTCGGAATCGGATGCAGCACGATCTCGACGTCGACGGTCACGGTTCCCCTCCGGCTTCCTTGGCCCGGGATATACAGGCCGCGCGGCGCGACTTCCAGCCGCGAGGGTGGCGAGGGGTAGTCCGACTCTGCCGATGGTGATAGCCTTAACCGTATGGCGATGACCTACGAGGATGCCCTGCAGGACCGCGTCGACGCGATGGCCCATGCCTGCACCCGTTGCGGCAAATGCGTCGAGGCCTGCCCGGTCACGGACGCGGGCGGCGTGACCGCTGCGCCGCGCGACGTGATCGCGGGCGTGCTCGATCTTGTGCGCAAAGGTACCGACGAGAGCCAGGGCAACGAATCAGCGCGCCGATGGGCGAGCTCCTGCGCGCTCAGCGGCGAATGCATCAAGGCGTGTCCCGAGGGGATCAATCCGCGCTTTCTGCTCTCGATGGCGCGCGTCGCGATGGCGCGGCAGGAGGTCGAGCTGCCGGCGCGCCGACGCCAGGGCGTCGCCGATTTTCGCAAGCTCAGCCAGGACGTGAGCGTGCTCTCGCGCATGCAGCTCACCAGCGACATGCTGGAGCGGCTCGGCCAGCGCACGGACACGAACCGGCGCCTCGGCAATACCGAGGGACCCGAGCAGCCGGATTTCGTGTTCTACACCGGCTGCAACGTGCTCAAGACCCCGCATATCGCGTTGCTCGCGCTCGACATCATGGACGCGCTCGGCGTCACCTACCGGGTGATGGGCGGGCCCTCCCATTGCTGCAGCATCGTGCATTTCCGCACCGGCGACCTGCAGACCTCCGGCAATTTCGCCGAGAACACGCTCGGCAAGCTCGCGAGCGCCAAAAACGGCCAGGTGCTCGCCTGGTGCGCGAGCTGCCACGTGCAGTTCACCGAGGTCAATCTTCCGGCGCATGAGCGCATGACCGGCAGCCGTCCGTTCGAGATGGTCCCGTTCATGCGCTATCTGCGCTCGCGCCTCGACGACCTGCGCGCGCTCATGCGCAAGAGCGTCGACATGCGCATCGCGCTGCACCGTCATCCGGGCGTCCCCGGCGTCATGGAGGCGGGCGAGGACATCCTGCGCGCCATTCCGGGCATCGAGATCGTCGACCTGCACCAGCCGGCGGTCGGCCTGATGAGCAACTACCTGCGCTCGGTCCCCGAGTACAAGCGCAAGCTCCAGCTCGACGAGCTCAACGCCGCGCGCGACGCCGGCGTCGATGCGCTCGTCGCGGTCTACCACCCGGACCACCGCGACCTGTGCGCGCACGAGCGCGATTACCCGTTCCGCATCCTCAACCTGCTCGAGGTCGTGGGCGAAAGCATGGGGCTCGCGCAGGAAGACCGGTTCAAGCGGCTGAAGAAGCTGCAGGACGTCGAGCTGATCCTCGACGAGACGCGCGACCTGCTCAGCGCTCACCACGTCGATGAGGACACGGCGCGCCAATCCATCCGCGCGATGCTCGACGAGCAGCCGCTGCCGCTGACCGGCGCGCGCGCCGGCGGCGCCGGTCGCGGCGCGCAAACGGCGCCGAACGATCGCTGATCAAGCAGAGAGGCGGCCGCCCCCCCACTCGCGATGCCATTCCCTATTCGTAAACGATCAGGCGCCCATCACGAGGTGGAGCACGCGGCTCAATCGGCCGGGCAGCTTCGCGGGCGTCTCGGTGACCACGAAGCAGACGCAGTCGGCCGAGCCCTCGGCGGTCGGGCCACCGTCGGCGGGATCGCCGGCGATGACGAGGTCGCCGCGCTCGTAGTAGCCGGCCGCATCGCTCGCGGCGCCGGCCAGCACCAGGACCGCATCGTCACGCGCGAGCGGCAGGCGTAGGCCGGGCGCTACGCTGACCAGGCGAACCGAGCCGGTGCCGTCGTCCGGCAACGGCACTTCCTTGATGCCGGCCGCGCGCTGGCGCCACGGCGGATCGACGAAGTCGCAACCGGCAAGCCGGCGCAAGGCGCGCGGCAGCATGGCGTCGGCTGCGGCCGCGGGCTGCGCCGCTGCATCCAGCCCGGACTCGATGCTCGGGCTGGAAAAGATGTTGACCAGGCGGCGATCACGCCCGGCGAGCGGAACCGGCTTGAGCTCCTCGAGAAAGACGCCGTGCACGGCTTCGAGCGCCGCAACATAGCCGCGATTGTCGGGCTTGAACTCGAGATGCGCCGCGACGAGCGCGGCCTGCGGCGGCGTCAGGGTCTTCGCCGCGTAAGCCGCGAGGAGCGCATCGATCGGACGGCCTTCCGGGATTTGACGAACAGTTCGGTCGTAGTTCAATTCAGCCAATCCTCGATCTTTGCACCCGCCGATCCCCGCAGCGGTTTGAATTCTGACTATTATGCCAGATTTCGTGAACAATTACGCAACGGCATATGTGTCGGATCACTTCCGGCGGCGACCGCATCGTAACATTGTACCGAGTGGCAATGGGATACCACTCGGCGCGGCCTAACCGAACTGCAGACCCGAAACGTATTTTGGAACCCGTTGCGCCGTCCTTCCTCCGACACATGTACTTGTCGGTGAGCCGGGCTCGAAGGTTCAAGTCCGGGGCCGGCTGCGCGCGAAATATGTGCTGGCCTTGTCGTACCGTAAGGGCGCCGATAGGGTCCGCAATCGCAAAGCGATTTCTGATACCGGGCCAAGCATGCAAATTCGCGACGGCATTGTGAATGCGATCGGCAACACGCCGCTCATCCGTCTCAAGCGCGCCTCCGCGGCGACGGGCTGCGAGATTCTCGGCAAGGCCGAGTTCATGAACCCGGGCCAATCGGTCAAGGATCGCGCCGCGCTGTTCATCATCCAGGATGCGGTGCGCCGCGGCGAGCTGCATCCCGGCGGCGTGGTGGTCGAGGGCACGGCCGGCAACACCGGCATCGGGCTCGCGCTCGTCGGCAACGCCCTCGGCTTTCGCTCCGTGATCGTCATTCCGGAGACCCAGAGCCAGGAGAAAAAGGACGCCCTGCGCATCGCCGGCGCCGAGCTGGTCGAGGTCCCGGCGGTCCCATATGCCAACCCCAACAACTACGTGAAGCTCTCGGGCCGCCTCGCGGCGGATCTCGCCAAGCGCGAGCCCAAGGGCGCCGTGTGGGCGAACCAGTTCGACAATGTCGCTAACCGCGAGGCCCACATCGAGACCACCGGCCCGGAGATCTGGGCGCAGACCGACGGCAAGGTCGACGGATTCATCTGCGCGGTCGGCTCCGGTGGCACGCTCGCCGGCATCGGCATGGCGCTCAAGGCGCGCAACAAGGACGTGAAGATCGGTCTCGCCGACCCGATGGGCGCCGCGCTCTACAGCTACTACACGACGGGCGTGCTCAAGTCGGAGGGCTCCTCCATCACCGAGGGCATCGGCCAGGGACGCATCACCAAGAACCTCGAAGGCGCGCCGGTCGACCTCGCCTATCAGATCCCCGACGCCGAGGCGGTCGCGATCGTCTTCGATCTCCTCGAGCACGAAGGCCTTTGCCTCGGCGGCTCCTCCGGCATCAACATCGCGGGCGCGATCCGCCTCGCCAGGGAGCTCGGCCCCGGCCACACCATCGTGACGATCCTGGCCGACTACGGAAACCGCTACCAATCCAAGCTTTTCAATCCGGAATTCCTGCGCTCGAAAAATTTGCCGGTACCGACCTGGATCGAAAAGCGCTCGCAGGTCCAGGCGCCGTTCGAGAAGGTCTGAGCTTCACGGGAAAGTCGATGGCGACCGATTGTCTGTTCCGCGAAGATCCCTACCTGCGCGATTGCGACGCGACCGTCGTCGACCTGACCGAGCACGGCCTCGTGCTCGATCGCACCGTTTTCTACGCCAATTCGGGCGGCCAGCCGGGCGACCGCGGCGTGCTCACGACGAGCGCCGGCGAAGCCATTCAAGTCGACACGGCCGTGTTCACCGATCCGGGCAAGACCGAGATCGCGCACGTGCTCCCCAATGTGCTGCCCGCGGGCGCCACACGGCCGGCGCCCGGCGATCGTCTGGTCGCCGCGATCGACTGGGACACGCGCTATCGGCGCATGCGCATGCATACGGCGCTGCATCTACTGTCCGCCGCCCTGCCCTTCCCGGTGACCGGCGGCTCGGTCGGCGATGCGGAAGGCCGGCTCGATTTCGACATTCCCGAAGCCGGTCTCGACAAGGACGAGATCACGCACAAGCTCGCCGACATGATCGCGGCCGACGCCGCCGTGACGACGCGCTGGATCACCGACGAGGAGCTCCTGGCCAACCCGTCGCTGGTCAAGACCATGTCGGTCAAGCCGCCGATGGGCACCGGGCGCGTGCGCCTCGTCGAGATCGCCGGGCTCGACCTGCAGCCGTGTGGCGGCACCCATGTTCGGCGCACGGGCGAGATCGGCGCCGTGCGGGTGACGCAGATCGAAAAGAAAGGCAAACAGAACCGCCGCGTGCGAATCGCCTTCGCGTAAGCGAGCAGGCCGCCTTGCGCTCCCTCTCCCGAAGAGCGGGGGGAGAAAGAGCGCAAGCGCAGCGCTCGCCTCACATGCCAATGCGCGCGACTTGATCGGTGGCGAAGGCCGTAGCACTTTGACAACGCTTTGCGTGACAGTCTCGCGCCCTGATCGATTCGAAAGATTGACAACGATGGCCAAGCCCCCCGCCAAGTCCGCCAGCCCCTGGCTCGTCTCGACCGAGTGGCTCGCCTCGCGCCTGCGCTCGCCCGACCTGATCCCGGTCGACGGCTCGTTCTACCTGCCGGCACAGAAGCGCGACGCCGCGGCCGAGTACAAGGCCGGCCACATTCCGGGCGCGGTGCGCTTCGATATCGACGCGATCGCCGATCATTCCTCGCCGCTGCCGCACATGCTGCCGTCCGCCTTCGACTTCGCCATGGCGGTCGGCGAGCTCGGCATCTCGGAGCGCGAGACCATCGTGATCTATGACGGCATGGGCCTGGTTTCGGCGCCGCGCGTGTGGTGGACGTTCCGACTTTTCGGCGCCGAGCACGTGTTCATTCTCGACGGCGGGCTGCCGAAGTGGAAGGCGGAGGGACGCCCGCTCGAGCAAGGGACCGTCAACCGCGGTCGCAAGCACTTCATCACGCGCACGCCGCCCGATATCGTGGCGACCGTCGCCAACGTGCAGCAGGCCCTGGCCGGCAAGAGCGCCCAGGTCGTCGATGCCCGTCCGGCCGAGCGCTTCCGCGGCGAGGCGGCCGAGCCGCGGCCGGGGGTGCGATCGGGCCACATGCCGGGCGCGCTCAACGTGCCCGCCACCTCGCTGGTGGAGAACGGCCAGCTGCTGCCGCCCGACCGCCTGCGCCAGGCCTTCGCGGCGGGCGGCGTCGACATCGACAAGCCCGTGATCGTGAGCTGCGGCTCGGGCGTCACCGCTGCCACGCTGTGGCTCGCGCTCGACGCGCTCGGCAAGCCGCCGGTGCGTCTATACGACGGCTCGTGGACCGAATGGGGCGGGCGCGCCGATCTGCCGGCCGCGACGGGAGCCAAATAACCCAACGAGACTGGGAGGCGCGATGATCTTCCGCCAGCTCTTCGACTCCGTCTCCGGGACCTACACCTACCTGATCGCCAGCCGGCGCGGCGGCGAGGCGATGATCATCGATCCGGTGATCGAGAAGGTCGATCGCTATCTCCAGCTCATCACCGAGCTCGACCTCGAGCTCGTCAAGGCGGTCGACACGCATCTGCACGCGGACCACATCACGGGCCTCGGCGCGCTGCGCGACCGCACCCGGTGCATCACGGTGATGGGCGAGCAAACGAAAGCCGACGTGGTGTCGATGCGGGTCGCCGAGGGGGACCGGCTCACCATCGAGGGCGTGGCCCTCGACGTGCTCTACACCCCCGGCCACACGGACGATTCCTACAGCTTCGTCATGACCAACCAGGCATTGGGCGACCGGGTGTTCACCGGCGACACGCTGCTCATCCGCGGCACCGGCCGCACCGACTTCCAGAACGGCGATCCGCGCATGCAGTACGAGTCGATCTTCGGCAAGCTGCTGCGGCTGCCGGACGAGACGCTGGTTTTCCCGGCGCACGACTACAAGGGCGACACCGTCTCGACCATCGGCGAGGAGAGGGCCTTCAATCCGCGCCTGCGCGTCAAATCGGTCGACGAGTACATCGCGCTGATGAACGGCCTCAACCTGCCCAACCCCAAGATGATGGATGTGGCGATCCCGGCCAATATCAAGGTCGGCCTCGCGCAGGACGAGGTCGCACGGCGCGGCTGGGGCGTCAGCGTCGATGACGCCAAGGAGCTGGTGGGACGCCCGGATGTCGTCCTCGTCGACCTGCGCGAGAAAGCCGAGCGCGACAAGCACGGCGTCATCCCGGGTTCGCTGCATGCGCCCTACCCCGACCTGCGCGAGAACATCTCGCGTGGCGGCATGCTCTACGAGCTGGCGTCCGCGACCAGCAAGCGTCTCCTGTTCTACTGCGCGTTCGGCGAGCGCTCCGCCATGGCGGTTCAGGCGGCGCAAAGCCTCGGCCTCGCGACCGCCTGCCACCTGACCGGCGGCATCGACGCGTGGAAGAAGGGCGGCGGGCCGCTGACGCGCTGAAGCGCAATGGAATCAGGCACTACGCGAGGCCGGCGCCGACTTCACTTCAGGATCTGGCTGAGGAACAGCTTCGTCCGCTCATGCTGCGGATGGGTGAAGAACTCGGTCGGCGTGTTGATCTCGACGATCTGCCCGGCATCCATGAACACCACGCGGTCGGCGACCTGGCGGGCGAAGCCCATCTCGTGCGTCACCACGATCATGGTCATGCCGTCCACGGCGAGCTGGACCATGGTGTCGAGCACCTCCTTCACCATCTCGGGATCGAGCGCCGAGGTCGGCTCGTCGAACAGCATCAGCTTCGGGCTCATGCACAGCGCGCGCGCGATCGCGACGCGCTGCTGCTGGCCGCCCGAGAGCTGGCCCGGATACTTGTCGGCCTGCTCGGGGATGCGCACGCGCTTCAGGAACTTGAGCGCGATCTCCTCGGCCTGCATCTGCGGGATCTTGCGCACGTTGATCGGCGCGAGCGTGCAGTTCTCCATCACGGTGAGATGGGGAAACAGGTTGAACTGCTGAAACACCATGCCGACCTCGCGCCGCACCTTGGCGAGGTTCTTGACGTCGTTGCCGAGCGGAATGCCGTCGACCACGAGGTCGCCCTTCTGAAAGACCTCGAGGCCGTTGATGCAGCGGATCAGCGTCGACTTGCCCGAGCCCGACGGCCCGCAGACCACGATGCGCTCGCCCCGCCGCAGCGTGAGGTCGACGTCGCGCAGCACCTGAAACTCGCCGAACCACTTGTTCAGCCCGCGGATCTCGACCGCGCTCTCGCGGCTCATCTGCGAGGCGACGCCACCGTCGACTGCTTCCATCGCCGTCATGCCGGATCCCTTTCTCAGCGCCGCTCGCTGCGCCCGAGCCGCCGCTCGATGCTGGTCGCGTAGCGCGACATCGAATAGCAGCAGGTGAAGTAGAACAGCGCCGCGAACGCGTAGCCGCTCACGCTGGTGACCGGCGTTGCCCAGGTCGGGTCCTCGCGCGCGGCCTCGATCGTCTTGAGGAAGTCGTAGATGCCGACGAAGAACACGAGCGTCGTGTCCTTGAACAGCCCCACATAGGTGTTGAGGATGTTCGGGATGGTGATGCGCAGCGCCGGCGGCAGCACGACGAAACGCAGCGTCTGCCAGTAGCCGAGCCCGAGCGCGCTCGCCGCCTCCCACTGACCCCTGGGGATCGCCTGCAGGCCCGCGCGTACCACCTCGGCCATGTAGGCGGAGGAGAAGAGCGCGACGCCGACGAGGGCGCGAACGAGCTTGTCGGGCGACCAGGCGGGCGGCAGGAAAAGCGGCAGCATCACGCTCGCCATGAACAGAACCGTGACCAGCGGCACGCCGCGCACGAACTCGATGAAAACGACCGAAACGGTCTTGAGGGCCGGCATGTGCGAGCGCCGGCCGAGCGCGAGCAGGATGCCCAGCGGGAGCGAGAACACGATGCCGACCGCGGCCACCACCACGGTGACCATCAGGCCGCCCCAGCGCGAGGTATCGACGATCTCGAGGCCGAGCGCCGGCAGGCCATAGAGCAGAAAGAACGAGACGATCGGGAAAATGCCGAAGAAATACAGCGCGCCCAGCCCGCGGTGCGGCGCGTTGAGCCACAGCAGCCAGCCCATGCCCACGGCCAGCATGGCGAAGAAGATGTCCACCCGCCAGCGGCCGTCGATCGGATAGGAGCCGTAGGTGAAATAGGCGAGGTGCTCGCGCACGAACGCCCAGCACGCGCCGACCTCGGGATGGGCGACGGTGGCGAGGCACGCCTGGCGGTCGCTTCCGGTCCACACCGCGTCGACCAGCAGGAAGCGCACGAGCGGCGGCACCACCCAGATGAAGAGCAGCACGACCAGGACGGTCATGACCGCGTTGAACGGCGTGCCGAACAGGTTGGCGCGCGTCCAGCCGATCACACCGGTCGACGCGAACGGCGGCGGCAGGCTCGGCGCCGGCGCGGTGCGCACGAACACCAGTCTATGCTCGGTTCCGATGGCGGCGACGCTCGACATGGCTTCAGCGCTCCCGCAGCGCCATGCGCGCATTGTAGATGTTCATCACGAACGAGGTCGTGAGGCTGATCACGAGGTAGACCGCCATGGTGACGGCGACGATCTCGACCGCCTGCCCGGTCTGGTTGAGCACCGTGCCGGTGAAGATCTGCACCAGGTCCGGATAGCCGATCGCGACCGCGAGCGAGGAGTTCTTGGTCAGGTTGAGGTACTGGCTGGTGAGCGGCGGGATGATCACCCGCATGGCCTGCGGGATGATCACGCGGCGCAGCGTCAGCAGGCGCGACAGGCCGAGCGCCTGGGCGGCCTCGACCTGGCCGCGCTGCACCGCGCTGAGCCCGGCGCGCACCGTCTCGGCGATGAACGCGCCGGTGTAGATGACGAGCCCGGTCAGCAGCGCGACGAGCTCCGGCGTCATCTCCAGGCCGCCCCGCACGTTGAACCGGCTCAGCTGGGGAAACACGAAGCTGACCTGCGCGCCGCTCACGAGCGCGGCGCCGACCGGCAGGCCGATCAGGCCGGCGAGCGCCAGCGCGGTCGCGAGGCCGGCGGCGATGCGGCCGCGCCGCGCGAGCACAACCAGAGCGATCATGATCGCGATGGCGGCGCCGAGCGCCGCCAGGACGACGTCGCCGCCGCCGCCGAAATCGACCGCCGGCAGATAGAGTCCGCGATTGTTGAGATAGCCGCCGCCCGGCAGATGGATGCTGTCGCCGAAATTGGGCAACGCCTTGAGCACCGCGTTGTACCAGAACAGCAGCTGGAGCACGAGCGGCACGTTGCGGATGAGCTGCACGTAGCCGGCCGCGAGATGCGCGACCAGCCAGTTGGTCGAGAGCCGCGCGATGCCGATCGTGAAGCCGACGATGGTGGCGAGCACTATGCCGACGGCGGCGACCAGCAGCGTGTTGCAGAGGCCGACCCAGAAGGCGCGCCCATAGGTCGACGTGCTCGACGAATAGTCGATCAGCGTCTGGCTGATGTCGAAGCCGGCCGGCTGATTCCAGAAGCCGAAGCCCGACGTGATATGGGCGCGCTGGAGGTTCGCCGCCGCCAGAAGGAAAAGGCCGACCGCCGCGGCGATGAGCAGCAAGATGAGCAGCGCCTGCCACAGGACGCTGCGCACGCGCGGATCGCGCAGAAACGGGACTTCCGGGGTGCTCGCGGGGGCGTTCGCCATGATGGTCGCCTCACCCCCGCCCGTCGCTCACCGGATCGGCGGCGCGTATTGCAGGCCGCCCTTGGTCCACAGCGCGTTCAGGCCGCGCTTGATCTTGAGCGGAGAGCCCTCGCCGACGTCATGATCGAAAATCTCGCCATAATTGCCGACGTGCTTGACGATGCGATAGACCCAGTCGTTGGTGAGCCCGAGCTGCTGGCCGAAATTCCCCTCGACGCCGAGCACCCGCTTGACCTCCGGCGCCTGCGATTTGAGCATCTCGTCGACGTTCGCCTTGGTGATCCCGTCCTCCTCGGCGATGACCATCGCGAAGTGCGTCCACCGGATCACGTTGAACCACTGGGAATCGCCCTGGCGCACGAACGGCGCGAGCGGCTCCTTGGAGATGATCTCGGGCAGCACGACGTGGTCGTCGGGCTTGGCGAGCTTGAGCCGCGACGCATAGAGCCCGGAGGCATCCGTCGTATAGGCGTTGCAGCGGCCGCTCTCGTAGGCGCCGAGCGCCTCCTGCAGTGACAGGAAGGTCACGCTCTTGAGCTGCATCTTGTTGGTGCGGAAATAGTCCGCGAGATTGAGCTCCGTGGTCGTGCCCTGCTGCACGCAAATGGTCGCGCCGTCGAGCTCGCGCGCCGACTTGATGCCAGTGTCCTTGCGCACGATGAAGCCCTGGCCGTCATAATAGTTGACCGCCGTCGCGTTGAGCCCGAACTGCGCCTCGCGCGAGGAGGTCCAGGTGCTGTTGCGCGCGAGCACGTCGACGTCGCCCGACTGCAGCACCGTGAAGCGGTCCTTGGCGGTGGTCGCGACGAACTTCACCTTCTTGGGATCGTTGAAGATCGCGGCCGCGACCGCGCGGCAGAAGTCGACGTCGAGCCCGGTCCAGTTGCCCTGCGCGTCGGGCAGGCCGAAGCCCGGCACCTCGCCGTTGGCGCCGCAGTTGAGCATGCCGCGCGCCTTCACTTCGTCGAGCCTGCCGGCCCACGCGGCGCTCGTCACGCTCACGAGCGCGCTCACCGCCGCGCAGACGGTCAGCAACCGCCGCACACACCGCGCCATTGAACGCGCCATTGACCGCGCCATGCCAAACCTCCCACGCCCCGCAGCTTGGCCCGCCGCCCCTCGCAGCAGGTGCCGGGCAATATCTCAAAACGATTGTACGGCGCGGTCAAGAGGCGAAGCACCGGGGCCAAGCACCGGGGACAAGCACCAGGCCGAAGCACCGGGGCCAGCACCAGGGGGAAGCACCCGACGCCGATGTTTCCTCCGGCCCGGCGACACAATCGTGCCCAGTTGCCGCGCCGATCGCGCGGGCTGCGGCGAGCGGCGCGAGCATGGCGCGCGGCGCCGCGAACGGCACGCCTGCAGCCTGCCTTCAATTGCTCCGCGGTGCCCGCTGTGCCCGACGCGATCATGCGCGCGACGGCGCGTGTCTTCCGGACGATCACCGTCGCGTGCCCGCGCTGCCACGCATCGGGCCTGCAACCACAAATCGCAAATCCATCGCCTCCGACATTGGCGCGGCACGGCGGGGCGCCGCGAACACGATGACCACCCGTCACGGTTTGCGCTGCCGAACTCGCACACACTGAGGTTGTTCTCGCGGCTGCCGCGGCCGTGTTGGGCCGCCGCAAGCAGGCCCCTCGTGGCGGTCGATGGGTGGGCCCGGCCCTTCCGAATCAAGGCCCTCCCCGGCCCACTTGTCCAATGGCGAAATTCCCGGGCAGTCGCCCAAGCCGGACCAAAATCCCATCCAGGCGGTAGTTCCATCCCCCAAAAGCGGGCTCCGACGGCGGTTCCGTGCCTCAAAAGCGTGATCAAAATGCAACGCTTGCCGGGAAAGCGCACGGCGGAAGCTGTGGATGCCCTGTCTTCGATTGCCCCTGCCGTCGGTTCCGGTAGGCTGCAATCCAGCGATGCCAGGGGGGCTCCCCGGGTTCGCCGGTTCGGTTTCCGAATGGGGGGGCCGGGCAGGAAGTACGGGGATCGAGGGGACGTTCTCGCAACGGCACCTTCCCGAGAGAGCAAGCTAACTGGAGGTTCAAATGAAGATGGTCAAAAGCCTTCTCCTCGGCTCGGCGGCAGGTCTCGTTGCCGTGGCTGGGGCGCAGGCGGCCGATCTTCCCGTAAAGGCCAAGCCGGTCGAATACGTGAAGGTCTGCAGCCTGTACGGGGCCGGCTTTTGGTACGTTCCGGGGACGGACACGTGCTTGAAGATCGGCTCCTTCGTGCGTGAGGAAATCGGCTGGAATCAATCGGGCACGACGGTCACCGGCTTTCAGACGGGCGGCGGTCAGTTCACCCGCACCGACACCAGCCAGCTCGCGATGCGCACGCGTGCGGACATCAGCGTCGATCTGCGCACGCAGACGGAATACGGCGTCCTGCGGTCGTACCTCGAAGGCGGCTTCGAATCGACGTCGGTCACCGGCGGCACGACCAGCAACGACGTCGTGTGGTTCGATCGTGGTTTCATCCAGTTCGCTGGTTTGACCGCGGGCCGCATCCGGTCGTATTTCGACATCAACTCGCCGTACGAGTTCGGCTACTTCACGCAAGCCACGACCGGTGACTCGAACACCTTCCGCGGCCTGTGGGGCATCGCCTACACGGCGGACTTCGGCAACGGGTTCTCGGGCTCTCTTTCGCTCGAGGACGGCGGCTCGAGCTCGCAGGGCAACAACGCCGGTCAGGCGCGTAGCCGCACGCACAAGGTCGTCAATCTCTCGTTGGCGGGCCAGTGGGGCCTCGGCACCGAGTCCTTCGACAACGAGGGCTGGAAATTCCCGGATGTCGTCGGTGCTCTCCGCATCGACCAGGCCTGGGGCTACGCGCAGATTTCGGCGGCGTTGCATGACGCCAGCGCCGGCTACTACACGTCGCCGGTCGGTGATGCTTGCGGCGCCAACGCGTTCTGCCAAAACCTCGGCCACCCCGGCGACGCGTGGGGCTGGGCGGTGTCGGGCGGCTTCCACCTCAACGACGTGCTTGGCCTGAAGGGCGACACCTTCGCTCTGCAAGCCACGTACTCGGTCGGCGCTGCGGGCTATGCCACCAACAACATCAGCGGCGCGCAGGTCTACGGCGGCGGCAACCAGGCGGCCTTCGGCTGGGTCAACGACGGCGTCTTCATCACCGGCTCGGGCGTCGAGCTGACCACGGTGTGGAGCCTCAACGGCGGCTTCCAGCACTTCTGGAATCCGAAGTGGCGGACCGGCGTGTATGGCGGCTACACCGAGATCGACTACAGCGGCACTGCGGCGGGCTTCATCTGCGGCGGCGGCGTCGGTGGAGCGGTCGCGGCCCCGGCCGGTGTGGCGATGACTGGCGTGTCGAACTGCCAGCCGAACTGGAGCTTCTACCAGGTTGGCTCGCGCACCCAGTGGAACCCGCACCCCGATCTCGACATCGGCGTGGACGTCATGTGGACGCACATCAACACGGCCTTCGGCGGCACCGCGACCCTCGCGGCGAACGGCGCGCGCCCGCCTGGCGTCTACAGCATCGCGGACCAGGATGTCATCAGCGCCGTCTTCCGCATCCAGCGCAACTTCCTGCCGTAAGCAGGAAGCACGCCCAGACGGGAAGGCGTTCGCCATCTTCCGCCTTCCCGCGGATGCCACGAAAACAGGGACCGGCAGCAATGCCGGTCCCTTTCTCATTGGGCGGAGTTATCGGGCGAAGCGTGATTGACCCGAACATGATTGACCCGAACATTGACCCGAACCTGGGGCGGGCTGGAGCCCTCGATGACCTGCGGCCCGCGAGGCCCGACGGGCTCGCGACGCGGGAGGATCTCGGCGTGCCGCCCGCGCGATGCCGCCCGGCTCTCGGTTCGATGTCGCCGCCTCAGCGGATCGGCGGCGCGTATTGCAGCCCGCCCTTGGTCCACAACGCGTTGAGACCGCGCTTGATCTTGAGCGGCGAGCCCTCGCCGAGGTTGCGGTCGAACACCTCGCCGTAATTGCCGACGTGCTTGACGATGCGATAGACCCAGTCCTTGGTGAGCCCGAGCTGCTCGCCGAAATTCCCTTCCACGCCGAGCACGCGCTTGATCTCCGGCGCTTGCGATTTGAGCATCTCGTCGACGTTCGCCTTGGTGATCCCGTCCTCCTCGGCGATCACCATCGCGAAGTGGGTCCAGCGGACCACGTCGAACCACTGGGAGTCGCCCTGGCGCACGAACGGCGACAGCGGCTCCTTGGAGATGATCTCGGGCAGCACGATCGTGTCGTCGGGATGCGCGAGCTTGAGCCGCGCGCCGTAGAGCCCGGAGGCGTCCGTCGTATAGGAATTGCACCGCCCGCTCTCGTAGGCGCCGATCGCCTCGTTGATCTGCAGGAAGGTCACGAGCTTGAGCTGCATGTTGTGGGTGCGGAAAAAGTCGGCGAGGTTGAGCTCGGTGGTCGTGCCCTGCCCGACGCAGATGGTCGCGCCGTTGAGCTCGAGCGCGGAATTCACCTTCAGGCTCTTGTGCACCATGAAGCCCTGGCCGTCGTAATAGTTGACCGCCGTGGCGTTGAGGCCGAACTGCGCCTCGCGCGAGGACGTCCAGGTGGCCTGGCGCGCCAGCACATCGATGTCGCCCGTCTGCAGCGCCGTGAAGCGGTCCTTGGCGGTCAATGCGACGAACTTCACCTTGTTCGGATCGTTGAGGACCGCGGCCGCGACGGCGCGGCAGAAATCGACGTCGAACCCGGTCCAGTTGCCCTGCGCGTCGGGCACGCCGTAGCCGGGCGCTTCCCCGTTGGCGCCGCAATTGAGGATGCCGCGCTGCTTCACCACATCGAGCGTTCCGGCCGACGCGGCAGTCGTAATGCCGATGAGCGCACCCACCGCGACGCAGGCCCGCAGAAGCCCTCGCATGCAAAACCTCCCCACTGTCTGGTTGACGGCCAGCCGCCCCGCTGCGGCGGGTCTCGGCGCCATCTCAAAACGATCGCCATGCGCGGTCAAGGGAGATGTCACGTCTTCCAGGCGCCCCAGCCGTATCCACGTTGCCGCAACATGGGCTAAGCTCGGTGGAATTCTTCTCGCCAGGAGCCGTCATGAACAAGAAAGCTACCGCCGAGCCCGGCACGCTCAAGTCCGACACCCTGCTGTCGATCGGCGGGCGCGACCCGTTCGCGCACCACGGCTACGTCAATACGCCGGTCTATCACGCCTCGACGCTGCTCTACGAGACCGCCGAGGACTTCCTCGCCCACCGCGGCCGCTACCAGTATGGCCGGCGCGGCACGCCCACCTCGGAGGCGCTGGAGACCGCGATCCAAACCCTCGACGGGCCGGCCTGCGCGGCGGTCGCGCTGCTGCCGTCCGGCCTCGCCGCGATCTCGGCGGCGCTGCTGAGCCAGCTCAAGGCGGGCGACCACGTGCTGGTGACCGACAGCGTCTACTGGCCGACGCGGAAATTCTGCGACACCGTGCTCACCCGCTTCGGCATCACGACGAGCTACTTCGATCCGCTCATCGGCGGCGGCATCGCGGCGTTGCTCACGCCGCAGACCCGCGTCGTGTTCGTCGAGGCGCCCGGCTCGCTCACCTTCGAGATGCAGGACATCCCCGCGATCGCGGCGGCCGCGCACGCGCACGGCGCGCTCGTGCTGATGGACAATACCTGGGCCGGACCGCTCTATTTCCGCGCGCTCGAGAAGGGCGTCGATCTCTCGATCATCTCGGGCACGAAATATTTCGGCGGCCATTCCGACCTGATGCTCGGCACCGTCTCGGCCAACGACGCGGCCGCCAAGGCGCTCAAGGACTACACCGGCTTTGCCGGCCTCTGCGTCGGGCCCGACGACATGAATCTCGGCCTGCGCGGACTGCGCACCATGGGCGTGCGGCTCGCGCGCCATCAGGAATCGGGCTTGCGGGTCGCGCGCTGGCTCGCGCAGCGGCCCGAGGTCGCGCGCGTGCTTCACCCGGGGCTCGAGAGCAATCCCGGCCACGCGATCTGGAAGCGCGATTTCACCGGCGCCTGCGGCCTCTTCAGCGTCGTGCTCAAGCCGATGCCGCAGGCGGCCCAGCTCGCGTTCCTCAACGCGCTCACCCTGTTCGGTATGGGCGCCTCGTGGGGCGGCTTCGAGAGCCTGGCGATCCCGTTCGACGTCACGCCGTGCCGCACCGCCACGGCCTGGGCGCCCGGCGGCCCCGCGATCCGCTTCCACATCGGCCTCGAGGATGTCGGCGACCTGATGGCCGATCTCGAGCGCGGCTTTGCCGCCATGGCGGTCGCCCGCGCCTGACGCGCGTGGTGCGGTCCGCCGAAATGGCGGCCGTGCGTTGGGACGCCATCGGCGGCACAACGTGCGCCGGTCGCTCGAGCCTGCCGCGCCGAAGCCGCGGTGTCGTGATGTTGTCGTTTCCGCATGCTATGGTTGAGCACGGTCGATTGTTCGACGGATTTGCGCTTTAACCGGATACATTGCTCATGTCGGGCCAGGACCCGAGAAAAGTGTCGCGTGCGGCAGCCGCACGGCGCATCGAGCTCGCGGCGGAATTCGGCAGAGCTGGGCGGCCCGCCGAGGCGGAAAAGATCTGCCGCGAGGTTCTCGGCGTCGATCCCGTGTGTTTCGACGCGTTGCATCTTCTCGCGCTGTTGCGTCACCAGGCCGGGCAGTCCTCGGAAGCGCTCGAGCTCATCGACCAGGCGCTCCGCGCCAACCGCCGTTCCGCCGATGCGCTGGCGAACCGCGCCACGATCCTGCTCCAGCTCGGTCGCGCCGACGAGGCGCTTGCGACCTGCGAGCGCGCCCTCAAGCTCGCGCCGCGCCATCTCTACGCCCTGAGCAATCGCGGCAGCGCGCAACGCGCGCTCGGGCGCGATGCCGACGCGCTTGCGACGTTCGAGAAGCTGCTCGCGCTCGACCCGGGCAGCGCCGCCACCTGGAGCAATCACGGTACGCTGCTGCGCGCGCTCGGGCGTTACGCGGAGGCGCGTGCAAGCATCGAGCGCGCGCTTGCGCTCGATCCCAACAATGCCTTCCTGCGGTTCAACGACGGTTTCCTGCGGCTCGCCATGGGCGATTTCGCCGGCGGATGGGAGCAGCACGAATTCCGTTGGCAGAGGGCGGCGAACCCGTGGCAGAAGGTGCGGCCGCAATGGTCGGGGGCCGAGCCGCTGGCCGGCAAGACGATCCTGCTCTACGCCGAGCAGGGGTTCGGCGACGCGCTTCAATTCATCCGCTACGTCCCACGGGTGGCGCGGGCGGCCGATCGGGTGTGGCTCAAGATCCACGACAGCCTCACGGCCCTCGAGCTGCCGCTCGCCGACAACGTGGCGCTGCTCGGCGCCCACCCCGGCGCCGATGTCCCGCCCTTCGATCTGCAGTGTCCGCTGATGAGCCTGCCGCGCGCCTTCCGCACCGAGATCGCCACCATTCCGAACGCCCCCTACGTCAGGGCGCCGACCGACCGCATTGCGACCTGGGCTGCCCGCCTGCCGCCGCGGCGCAGGCCGCGTATCGGCTTCGCCTGGGCGGGCAATCCGGCGCAACACAATGACCGCAACCGTTCGATCCCGCTGGCGCAATTGCTGCCGCTCCTGGACGCCGCGGATGCGGACTTCGTCTCGCTGCAACGCGATCTGCGCCCGGGGGACGATGCGCTGCTGCAGCATCCCCGGATCGTGCCGCTGGGTACGGAATTCGCCGATTTCGCCGATACGGCTGCGCTCGTCGCCCAACTCGACCTCGTCATCACCATCGACTCGGCGGTCGCGCATCTCGTCGGCGCCATGGGCAAGCCGATGTGGGTGCTGCTCGCGTTCTGCCCCGATTGGCGCTGGCTCATCGATCGCGAGGACTGTCCCTGGTACCCGAGCGCGCGATTGTTTCGCCAGCCCGCGAGCGGCGATTGGCACAGCGTGATCGCGCGCGTGGCGCGCGAATTGCGGGCGCTACCGTAGGTCTCTCGCGCGCGGAACGACCGCGTCGCGTAGAGGATCACGGCGGCGAACTCGCCCCGGCGAGCGCGACCGCGACCCGGAGCACCTCCGCGCAATCCTCGCCGGCGAAAGCGAGCGCGGCGCGGCACATCGTTTCTGATTCCGTTTATGTTTATGCTTATGTTTATGTTTCTGATTCTGATTCTGGATCTGAATCTGCCTCTGACTCTGGGGGCGTTTCCGCAACGGCCGATGCGACGCTGCACATCCGTTTCCTGAAACGTTTCACCCACGCGGTGGAAACGTCGCTGGTGAACCGCCGCTTGTGCCAGTTGTGCGGCTGAAGCCGCCCTGAGGGCGGCGATGATCATCTTGGCTTTGGCGGCGGAGATATACAGTCTGACCGCCATATCGGCACGGGTCGGCAGCACGATCTGATTCGCCGCGACGACGCACATCAGGTTGGTCCAGGCGCGACACACCAGCAGCGAGAGCCGCAGCAGGAAGGCGTCGATCTCGGTCAGGAAGGCACAGGCCGATCGGGGCGAGGGTCGGGCGCAGAACGACTGGTTCATCACGGAGCCACTCGCTTCAGGTCGTTGGCGGCGCGCTAATGGCGGACATGGCCAACGAGAACGAGAGATTATAGGACAATTCCTATTCGCGCAAGCGGTTTTCTCCTATTCGCCTCGGCTTTCAACCATGCGTTCCGCACCGAGATCGGCCGCACCGGCAGGCTGAGCTGGGGCGAATGGCGAATGGCGGGTAGCGAAAATCACCAGCCCTATTGCGCCTCGATCACCTTCCACTTCTTGTAGAAGATCGAGTTGAGGCCGCGGAAAAGGATGCGGTTGAGGGTGACGACCCAGGCGACCAGCGCCGGCAGCATCGAGGGGCGCGCGATGTCGAGGAACAGGCAGTAGCGCGCCTTGTCGGACTCGTTGAACGACTGGTGCTGCAGCGTGTCGTCGAAGATGAACAGCTTGCTCTTGCGCCAATAGTTGGTGGTGCCGCCCACCACGATGTAGGCGCTGTCGTCGTCCATGTCGTTGACGTTGTAGAGCACCCGGAGGGTCGCTCGCATCGGCCCGAAATGCTTCGAGGTCGACTCCTTCTTGCTGAACACCGAAACGCCGATCGTCTTTATGTACTTGTAGTCGCGCTGGAATGCCGGCACATCGATCACGGTTTTGACGTCGGCGCCGTACCATTTGAAGAAGAACATGCTGCGCGCGTGCGCGGCGGCCGCGCGCTGCAGCTGGCCGACGAGATCCTGCTTGTAGGCGCCCTCGATCACCGCCTGGATCTCGTCTTGATAAGGCTTCGGCAGGTCCTCGAGCTTGTAGATGCCCTTATTCACGTAGGGCAGCGCGAGGATGTCCATCAGCACGTTGAAGGGCGACAGCACCCAGGTGAAGACGCCGTTGCCGAAGAAATAGCGATCGACCACCGAGAACGTCAGCGGATGATTGCGCGACACGTCGTAGATGCCGCACACCACGAAGAACAGCATGAACTTCGGGAAGAAGAAGCATAGCGCGAGCACGAGCGCGATCTGGACGATGCGGGTCAGGATCTTCTTGGCGTTCACGGAGCTGCCCCCGGTTGGAACTCGGCGCGTTGTTTCAGTCTAGAGCATGATCCCGAAAAGTGGAAACCGGTTTTCGGCAGAGATCATGCTCAAGCAAAGACGAGCAGCGCATCCACATATGAATGGAAACTCACGCGGCGCTGAGGCTCGCGGTGCGCCGCTCGCGATAGACGAAGTAGAGGTTGCGCGCATAGACGAAGACGCCGAACCCCTGACCCAGGATGAACACCGGATCGCGCTTGGCCAGCGCATAGGCGAACAGCAGCAGCCCGCCGCCGATCGAGAAGAACCAGAAGCCGATCGGAATGACGCTCTTGCGCGCCCGTTCGCTCGCCACCCACTGCACCAGGAAGCGCATGGTGAACATGAGCTGGCCTATATAGCCGAACACCACCAGCCAGCTCAGGTTGAGGAAGAAGACGTTGTAGAGATAGCCTCCGACCTCGTGCGCCAGATCAGCCACCATCGCGTTCACCCTCCCTCGCCTGCCCGCCCACTTGCCCGCTCACTTGCTCGCTCACTTGCTCGCTCAGTTGCTCAGTCACCTGCGGCACGCGCTTCTTGCGCCGCACCAGCCACCATACGCCGGCAAGATCGAGGATGCCGACCCACAGCCGGTCCCACATGCCGTAGTTGGAGACGCCGTGCCGCCGCTCGCGGTCGACGACGTCGACATAGACCACCTCGAAGCCGTCGCGCCGCACCAGCGCCGGCAGGAAGCGATGCAGCCCGTCGAAATAGGGCAGCGCCAGAAACACGTCGCGGCGGAACGCCTTGAGGCCGCAGCCGGTGTCGCGGGTGCCGTCGCGCAGGATCGCGCCGCGCACGCCGTTGGCGATGCGCGACTGCATGCGCTTGAAGCCGCTCGCCTTGCGCCCCACCCGCTGGCCCGCCGCGAGCCCGACCTTGGCGCCGCCCCGCGCGACGGCATCGAGCAGCAATGGGACGAATTTCGGATCGTTCTGCCCGTCGCCGTCGAGGGTGGCGACGAGCGGCGCGCGCGCGGCCGCAACCCCCGTGCGCACGGCGGCGGACTGGCCGCATGACACCGCGTGCTCGACCTGGCGCAGGTAGGGACGCGTGCGCATCGCGGCGACGAGCTCCGCCTCGGTCGTATCGGTCGAGCCGTCGTTGACGCAGACGATCTCGAAGGCGCGGCCCGCGAGCGCCACCGCGATCTCCTCGATCAGCGGCGTGATGTTGCCGGCCTCGTTGCGCAACGGCACCACCACCGACACGGCCGGCGCGACGCCGATGGTTGGCATCGGCGTCACTTCGGCACGCTGCCTCGTGTCGGTGATGTCTGCGCCTGCCGCCACGTTTTTCCCTATCTGCCGAGCAGCGCCGCCGCGGCGCGGATGAGCCGACGCAGCGACGGGCCCGGCATCGCCTGCACCCGGCCGTCGCGATCGACGTAGAAGCCGAGCCGGCGCGCCGCAAACCAGTCGCGCACCAGGATCGCGCCGATCGCGCCGAAGGCCGCGCCGGCGATGACGTCGCTCGTGTAGTGCGCGAGCACGATCACCCGGCTCGCCGCGATGACGAGCGCATAGATCCACAGCACCGGCCGCGCGCGCGGAAACACCAGGCCGACCGCGACCAGGGTCGCAAACACCGTGGTGGCATGGCCGGACGGCATGCTGGCGAATTCCGATTTCCACCGCAGCGGCTCGTACGCGAACGGGCCGAGCTCGGACGGCCGCACGCGGCCGATGATGCGCTTGATGATCGTATCGGCAAGGCCCGTGAGCCCGACCGCGAGGAACATGTAGCCGAGCCGGATCGCCGCCGCCGCGACGACGCCGCGCGCCATCGGGGCGAGCCGCGGGATGTCGAGGACCGGGGTCGCGACCAGCGGCACGAACAGCACCGTGAGCGGCCACACGCCGCGGCCGAAATCGGTGAGCTCGTTGAAGGTGTCGATGACGTTGCGCGGCAGGCGCTCGGCGGCGTGCATCATCGGCGCATCGAGGAACACCATGGCGGCCGCGATCGCGGCCAGCACCAGCGGCGCCCAGGGCAGGAAGCGCCGCCACGCCGGCACGAGACGGCGGGTCCACGCGCCGCGCGGCGCGCGGAACAGCGTGACGAGGCCCGCCGTCACGTTGGCGATGATGTAGCCTGCGCCGGCCGGCGCGGAACGCGCGGCCCGGCGCGGCGCCATCAACGTCGTGTCGCTCGGCGCCGTCATCGAACAACCCTCATGGCACCGCCCGATAGACCGTCACGGCGATCGGCTGCCCGCCGCTGACATTGATGCCTTCGACCCGCATGCCCTTCGCGTAGCGCACGCCGAGCGCGTCCGCCCGCAGCGCGAACGAGCGCTCGTCGCGCGCCTCGACGAAGGCGAAACGGCACCCGCCCGGTTTGAGGAACTCGGCGGCGCCGGCGCCGTCGGTGTGCTTCAAGCCGGTGCCGGCGAGAAACACCAGGCTCGGCTCGTGATAGCCGGCCGTCGCCACCTGCGGAACATCGCACTTGGCATTGAAGCGCACATATTTCGCCAGATCCTGCGCCGGGAAGAGCTGCGGGATCCACGCGAGCGTCGCGCCGAACAGCGCCCAAGAAACGAGGATGGCGGCCGCGACGGCGCGCAGCAGCGAGAGCTCGGCGCCGTCGACCTCGAACAGCCGCCACGCGAACAGCGCGACGAGAAGCGCCGCGACGATGAACGGCCAGGCGAGCGCGCCCGGCTCGGCCGCGAGCTTGATGTGCAGCACGATCGCCAGCACGCCGAACCCGATGGTGAGGATGAACCACCAGGCCGGCCCGGTGCGCAGCCAGCGCTGCGGCGCCAGCGCCTTGTTCTCGACCGCGCCCGCGATCAGGATCGCGATCGCGGGATAGACCGGCAGCACATAGTGCGGCAGCTTGGTCACGACGATCTCGAGCACGATCCACGCCGGCACCACCCAGGCGATCAGGAACCGCGCCCCCGGTTCCTTGCGCTCGCGCCATACCGCGGGCGCCGCCAGCGCCGCCAGCATGGCGCCGGGAAAGAACGTCACCCAGAACAGCACGAAATAGGCGCCGGGCGGCGCGCCGTGCGACTCCTGTGCGCCCACGACCTTGGCGAGGAGATCGTGGCCGACCGAGTCGGCAAAAAATTGATCGCCGCTCTTCGCCACGATGGCGATGAACCACGGCAGCACCAGAAGAAGCATCCAGGCAATGCCCGGCAAGGGCTTGAGCCGCATCAGCCAGGCGGCCGAGCGATCGACGACGGTGAGCGCGAGCGCCGCGAGGCCGACGAACATAAGGATCAGCGGTCCTTTGAGCAGGATGCCGGCCGCGAGCGCGGTCCAGAAGATCGCCGGGCGGCGCCACGGATGGTAGGCTTCGCGCCCGATGCCCTGCCCTTCGAGATAGATGCGCCCGAGCGCCCCCATGGCGGCGACGATGGTGAGCAGCAGCACCGCGTCGGTGGTGGCGAGCCGCGCCTCGAAGCCGAGCAGGATCGAGGACGCCATCATCAGGCCCGCGAGCAGCGCGCCCCGGCGGGTGACGAAGGCGAGCGCCGCCCAGTAGGTCGCAAGGACGGCGCCGATCGCGCCGAGCAGCGAGGGGAAGCGATAGAGCCAGATGCGCGTATGCGCGCGCGGCACGCCGACCGCGTTGCCGAGCGCGACGGTCGCGGCCTGCAGCCAGTAGATGCCGACCGGCTTCTTGTAGCGGGCCTCGTCCTGGAAGCGGATGTCGACGAAGTTGCCGGTCTCCAGCATCTGCTTGGTCGCCTGGGCGAAGCGCGACTCGTCGCGATCGACCGGCGGAATGCCGAAGAAGCCGGGCAGAAATGCCAGCAGGCAGGCGAGCACGAGCAGGCCCGCCGCGCGCCGGTGCGATGCGCAGGCGCCATCGACGACGGCCTGGAGGCCGAAGCGCAACGTCAGTTTCTCGGATGCCTCGTCGCTGACGACGGCCATGCATTCCCCGGTGGCGCCCCCGCGCCAGCCCCATCTCGTACCGCTTCGCCCGGGAAAATGCGACCCACTAGATGGTGGCAAAAAGGACTAAATCCGCACCTGAGATGTCAGGAACAAGCCGTTGAAAACAAGGGAACTTACTGCATCCTGACCAGGACGCTATCGGCCGCCCCCTTGGCGTCCATGACGGTCAGGCGAACGAACCCCGGCCCGTCGGGCGCGAAGAACACCTCATGGCGATCAGTCGCGGTCTCGAGCGGCACGCCGTTCATCAGCACGGTCAGCGGCAGATGGCCGCCGACGATTTTCACCGGAACCCGCTCGTCCGACCCGCCGCCCGCGAGCTCGAGTTGCGCGCCGTTCGGCGGGAACATGATCTTGAGCGGTGGGCCGTCATTGCCGCTGGGTAATCCGCCGTCGGAGCGGAAGTGCTGCAAGGGCAGCGGCAGCCGCGCATTGGTGGCGAAGATCGCATGGCGGGGCGGCTTCGCCAGGGCGACCAGCGGCCGGCCCGAGCGCGCGAAGGCATCGAACAGCACCGGCGCCGCGACCGTGTGGCCGATCATCCCCGGCATCGGCGCGCCGTCCGGCCGCCCGACCCAGACCCCGATGGTGGTGCGGCCGTCGAAGCCGACCGCCCAGGCGTCGCGATAGCCGTAGGAGGTGCCGGTCTTGAACGCGATGCGCCCGCCGGCGGCATTCTCCGGCGGCGGCGTACCGAGCAGGATATTGCCGACGTACCAGGCCGGGATCGGCTCCATCAGCCGGCGCGGCTGCGGCGGCGCCGCCGTCGCGTCGCGCCGCTCTGTGAGCGGAAGTGTCGTGCCGCCGCGCGCGAGGCCGAGATAGAGCTTGACCAGATCGTCGAGCGTGATGCCGAGGCCGCCGAGCGCCATCGCGAGACCGGGCGTCTCGCCCTTGGGCAGCACCAGGGTGCTGCCGGCCTGGGCGATGCGCGCCGAGAAGCGGCTCGGCCCGACGCGATCGAGCACCGCGACCGCCGGCACGTTGAGGGAGAGCTGCAGCGCGCGGCGCACCGACACGGTGCCCTGGAACGTGAGATCGAAATTCTCCGGCGCATAGGTGCCGTAGCGCGCCGGCCGGTCGTCGATCAGCGTATCCGGATGGATGAAGCCGTCCTCGAAGCCGAGCCCGTAGATGAACGGTTTGAGCGTCGAGCCGGGCGAGCGCAGCGCCCGGGTCATATCCACCGCGCCGGCGCGGCGCTGGTCGAAATAGTCGACCGAGCCGACGCGGGCCAGCACCTCGCCGCTCGCATTGTCCACCGCGAGCACCGCAATCGAGATGTCGGGCCCGAGCGCGCGGGCGCGCTCGCGCACCAGCTCCTCGAGACTCTTCTGCCACGGCGCCTCGATGGTGAGACGGATCAGCTTGACGTCCGGCGTCGCCGCGACCGCGGCTTCGGCGGCCTGCGGCGCCAGCATCGGCATCGGCCGGCGCGCCGACGGCACCGGCTCGGCTTTCGCGCGCGCCGCGTCGGCCGCCGAGATGATCCCCTCCCATTGCAGGCGATCGAGCACGCGGTCGCGCGCGGCCTGCGCCTCGGCGTGCGCGCGGTCGGGCCGGCGCGCCTCCGGCGACTGCGGCAGCGCCACCAGCAGGGCGGCCTCGCCCAGGGTCAGCCGGCGCGGCTCGTGGCCGAAATAGGCGAGCGATGCGGCGCGCACGCCCTCGAGGTTGCCGCCGAACGGCGCGAGGTTGAGATAGAGATCGAGGATCTCGGTCTTGGTGAGCTTCCGCTCGATCTCGACCGCGCGCACCATCTGCCGCAGTTTTGCGCCGAGCGAGCGCTCGGTGCGCGGCTCGAGCAGCCGCGCCACCTGCATCGTGATGGTCGAGCCGCCCGACACGATGTGGCGCTCGGTCACGAGCTGGCCCGCCGCCCGCAGCGTCGCCAGCGCGTCGACGCCGTGGTGCCTGTAGAAGCGGTTGTCCTCGTAGCCGAGCAGCGCCTGGATGTAGCGCGGGTCGACCTGGTCGAGCTTGACGGGCAGCCGCCAGAGGCCGCCCGGGGTGGCGAAGGCGCGCAAGAGGCGCCCGTCGCGATCGACCGCGACGGTCGAGAATTGCATCGTCTCGCCGAGCGGCGCCGGACCGAGCGAGTGGACCCAGGCCGAGAAGGCGGCGATCGCCGCGATGAAGAGCACTGCGATCGCCGCGAGCGTAGCCCGCATGGAGCGAAGCGTAATGCGGGGACGGCCGCGCCGCATCGCTTCGATGCTGGCGCTGACCCCGGATTTCGCTTGCGCTCCATCCGGGCTGCGAACTGTCCCCGCGTCGCTCATTTCGCCGACGTCACCTCGAGGTGGCCGGTCGCGGTGCGGCCGAAGCGGTCGGGGCGGTACATGTCCTCGACATAGGCCTGCGGCAGCACGTACTGGCCGGGCGAGACCGCCCGCACCACGTAGGCGACCGAGAACACCGCGTTGCTCTTCTCGGTGCGGTCGAACGCCGCCGCGAAGTGGTCGTCGCGGAACTCGGCATTGACCGGCTCGGCCGCGGCCTCGATCCAGGACAGCGCGCCGGTGTCGCCAGACGACACGAGCTTCGGGTTGTCGATCTCGAAGCCGGCCGGCAGGTAATCGGCGACGATCACGCGGCCGTAGTGCGGGTCGGGCTCGGTGACCTTGAGCACGACCACGAGCCGGGTGTTCTGCGGCACCTTGCTGGCATCGACCTCCTCGCCCTCGAGCGTGAAGTACTGCCGCTCGATCTTGAAGCCCTTCTCGGCCGGCGGCTCCGGCGTGACCGGCGCACCGCTCACCGAGACGACCGCCTTGAGGTCGACGTCGCCGGTGTCGGCGACCTTCACGTCCTCGCGCGCCAGATCCGCCGCCCGATAGGTGCGGTAGAGCGGCTTGGTGCGCGCCTCGCCGTTGACCGCGAGCGCCACATGCGAGCCGCGGTCGAGCGCGAGGGCGGCGAGCACCATCCAGGCGTCCTCCTGGGTCGACGTGTAGGTCGAGATGGCGCGCGCCGCCTCGACGCGGGCGACCGCATGCATGATGGTCGCCTGCGGCGCGCCGCCTTCCGCCGCGAGCGTCACCACGGCGGCGCTGTCGCGCAACGTCGAGCCATAGTCCGGCCGCGCCCACTCGAAGCGCGTCGGCATCAGGATCGAGTCGACCGCGGCGGCATAGACCCGGTCGGCACGGGCCTTGTCACCCATCAGCCCGAGCGCGGCCGCGATCTGCGCCTTGGCGAGCGGGGTCGCGATGTCGCTGAGCTTGGTGTCCGCGAGATAGCGCAGGTCCCCGATCGGCGCCGCGCCGTTGCGCGCCAGCACGTAGAGCGCATAGGCGAGCTCGCGGCCGCCGTTCTTGCTCACGTCGCCCAGGTTGGCGACGTAGTTGCGCAGCCGGTCGAGCGCCATCTTGAACGCGACGTCCGGCACCGCGAAGTGGTGCTCGCGCGCTCGCGTCAGGAAGTCGGTGACGTAGGCGTCGAGCCACGCGTCGTCGCCGCCCGCCGCCCACAGGCCGAACGAGCCGTCCGAGCCCTGGCGCGCCAGCAGGCGATCGATCGCGTCGCGGATGCGCTGGTCGAGCTCGCTGTCCATCGCGAGATGCGACTGGGCGGCGAGCTCGTTGGCGTAGAGCAGCGGCAGCGCCCGGCTGGTGATCTGCTCCGAGCAGCCGAACGGATAGCGGTCGAGCGCCTTGAGGATGGTGGCGGCATCGAGCGCCGTCGACGGGCCGACGGAAATCGACACCGCGCCGGTGCCGGGCACGAGGTCGGCGAAGAGATCATGCGTCAGCGTGATGCTCTCGCCTTTCGCGATCGGCCGCACGCTGCGCCGCACCAGGATCTGCGTCGCCGGATGCGCCGGCAGCTTGTAGCTGCGGGTGAGCGCGAAGTCCTTGGGTCCGGCCAGGTTGACCTTCACGTTCGCAATGCCGGCGCCCGACGCGGTGATCGGCACCGTGAGCTGCGTGCGCTGCTTCTCGGCGAGATGCAGCGTCTGCGCGCCGCCGACTGCCGCGACCGGACCATCCGTTTCGATCGCGACCCGATAGTCGCCGGCCGCGCCGTCGACGTTGTCGACGTCGAGGTGCAGCGAGGCCTTGTCGCCGGTCAGGATGAACCTCGGCAGGGTCGCGGTCACGACGACCGGATCGCGCACGATCACGTCGCCCACCGCCCGCCCCACCTGGTCCTTCGACCACGCGACCGCCATCACGCGCACGGTGCCGGCGAAATCGCCGATGTCGAACGAGACCTCGGCATTGCCGTCGGCCCCGACCGTCACGATGCCGGAGTAGAGCGCGAGCGGCGGCTGGGTCGGCGGCGCGGCCTGCAGCAGGTTGGCGCCGCCATCGCCGCCGGTGCGCAGCTGCCCGACATTGCCCTGCATGCCGTCGAGCAGTTGCCCATAGAGGTCGCGAATGTCGGCCGTGAGCCGGCGCTGGCCGAGATAGAACTCATCCGGCGCCGGCGGCTTGTAGTTGGTGAGGTTGAGGATGCCGACGTCGACGGCGGCGACCACCACCCTCGCGTCCTGCCCGGCGAGGCCCGCCAAATGCAGCGGCACCTTCAGCGTCGAGTTCGGCCGGATCAGGCTCGGCACTTTCATGTCGACCGCGAGCGTCTTGCCTTTGCGGTCGACCGAGAACCATTGCACGCCGATGGCGCGGCCCGGCATGCGCTTGGCCGCCACATCGAGCGGGCGCAGCAGGGTCGCGACCACGTAGCCGCCGTTGCCCCAGTCGGCGCCGACCGGGACGTGGATCTGGTTGGAGCCGAGCTTGACCTCCTGGGTGGTCGAGCTGATCAGCCGGTCGCCGACGATGTTGAGCATCAGCCGGCCGGCCGTGCGCGCCGTGACCGCGACCGTCATCGTGTCGCCGACCTTGTAGTCGGGCTTGTCGAGCGCGATCTCCAGCATGTCGGGCGTGTCGGCGGTCGCGTCCGAGTACCAGCCGGACGTGAACGCGAACGTGGTCATCGGCCCGTCCGGCTCGCCGGTCGAGACCTCGAGCCGGTAGCGGCCCCAGCTCACCAGCGGCGCCGCGATGCGGCCCGGCTTGTCCGCAGCGACGTCGATGTCGCCGTCCGCGACCCGCTTGGTCGCCTTGACGGGCTCCCACTGCCAGGCGTTGTCCTGCTTGTACCACTGGTAGCGCGTCTCGATGCTGAACAGCTCGTAGTGCAGCTTGCGGGCGACCGTCTTGCCGTCGGGCGACGCCATCACGACGTCGAACGAGGCGGTGTCGCCCTCGCCGAGCGAGCGGCCGTTGAACAGCGGCTTGACGCCGATCATGGCGGCGCTCGGGCGCACCGGCAGGGTGAGCTTGCGCTCGACCGCGCGGCCGCCCGCTTCCGCCATGCGCACCGTCACGGTCGCCTGCAGCGGCTGGGTCGTCTGCGGCAGCTTGTCCACCGCGACCTGGAAGGTCGCGTGGCCCTTGTCGTCGGTCGCCGGCAGGTCGGCGAGCGGCGCCTGCGTGGTGCGCGCCTCCTTGTCGGCGTCCTCGTCCGGCGGCGTGCCGAACTGGTAGCCCGCAAAGCCCGGGCGCTCGCTCACGGCCTTGACGGTCACCTCGCCCTCGAGGTCGAGCGCCGAGGCCGGCGCGCCGTAGAGGAAGCGGCCGTCGACCGTCACGTCGACCGGCGCATTCTTGGCGATGTCGGTCGCCTGGCTCTTGAGGTCGAACTCGATGCGGTCCGGCACATAGTCCTCGACCAGGAACGAGGTCTCGCCGACCGGCGCCCCTTTCGGATCCGTATAGGCCGCGACGTGCCAGGTGCCGGTCGAGGCGGTCGTCGTGATGCCGACGTCGAGGTTGTGGCCGCCGACGCCCTGGTCGGCGACGGTGGCGCGGCGATATTCGACGCCGTCCGGCCGCTCGACCACGAGGGTGAGCGGCACGCCGGTCGCCGCGATGCCCTGGCGGTCGCGCAACAGCGACGTGATGTGCACGACCTCGCCGGTGCGGTAGACGCCGCGCTCGGTGTAGACGAACGCGTCGAGCCCGGCCGGCACCGCGCGCCCGTTGACGCCGCGGTCGCTGAGATCGAACGCCGGCCCCTTCAGGCTCAGGAAGGCGAAATCGTTCACCGCCGCGTCGGCCGCGACCAGCAGCGCCGGCGCCATGCCGCCCTCGCCCCGGGTCAAGCCCGGCTCGAACACGGCGGCGCCGCTCGCGTCGGTCTTGCGCACCGCCAGCACCTCGTTGTTGCGGGCGATCAGCTTCACCTCGATGCCGGCGCGCGCGTCGGTCGAGGCGAGCGAGTGCACGAAGGCGTGCACGCCGTCGCTGCCCGAATAGGCCGTGACGCCGAGATCCGAGACGACGAACCACTGGGTCGCCAGATCCTCGTAGTCGTCGTTCGCCTTGTTGCGGGCGGGCTCCGCCGTCATCACGTAGACGCCGGGCGCGAGCGTGCCGACCGCCTGGTCGACCGGAAACGCCGTGGTGATGTCGGCGTTGAGCTTGTTCTCGACCTTGAGCTCGCCCTTCCATACCTTGCTGCCCTGGGTGTCGGCGAGGTGGGTGAGCTGGTTGCGGTTGAGCGTGTGCTGGAAATCGGCGTCGCGGTAGCTGCCGGAGAAGAGCGTGTCGATCAGGTTGCGGTCGCCGATGCGGTAGATCTCGACCGCGACCGCGTCCGTATTGACGCTCACCACCGGAATGCCGCGCTGGCCGGTGCGCGGCAGCACATAGGCCTTGCTGGCAAAGTGCACGAACGGCTTGCGGTCGCGCACATAGATCGAGAAATCGGCCGACTTGGTCAGCGTCTCGGCGACCGCCGACGGCAGGCCGGCGCGCAGCGTGATCTGGTAGCGCTCGCCGTGCTTCAAGCCTTCGACGCAGAGCTGCTTGTCGTCGGCCGAGAGCGCCGGCTTGTCCTGGCCGGCGACCGCGATGAAGGGCGAGAAGTCGGTGCGGCGGCTGAGCAGGTTCTCGGAGAACTGGAAGCACGCGCGCGGCGAGGCCGAGTCGGCGTCCACCGTGTAGTCGAGCAGGCGGAAGCCGTGCTCGTCGCGCATGTGCTCGTAGTTGGCGCGCACGCGGCCGTCCTCGTGCAGCTCGAGCGCGTAGCGCAGCGCATCGAGCGCCGGCCGCCAGATTTTTCGGTCCTCGAAGGTGCCGCTGAGAATGAGCAGCGCCTCCGCGGCCTCGCCCGGGTCCTTGGTGCGCTGGTACGCGATATACGCCGCCGCGGCGGCGCGCTCATAGAGGTTGAGCTTCTCCGTGTCGTTGGCGGGCCAGATCCGGCGGATGGCGTGCGCGAGGCGCAGCCAGTCGGCGGTATTTTGCGGATCGAGCGTGACCGCCTGCCCGAGCGCCGCGAGCGCGGCGCGGTAATCGTTGCGGCCGAACGCATCGTCCGCCTGGCGCTCCAGCGCCGCCAGCGGCTTCGCGATCGTGCCGGCGTCCTGCTTGATCTGCCCCTCGAGCCGGATCGCGGCGTCGGCGAGGTCGTCGCGCTGGAAGGGTTTCGGGAATGGCGCAGGTGATGTGGTGGCGGCCGAGACGAGGGGAACCAGCAAAAGCGACAACAGCGCGGCCAGCAGGCCGGCGCGCAAGATCGCAACCATCGAAAGCCTCCCTCCCGGGCAGAGCCGGGGACGTGCAATCCATCCACCCTGCCCTCCAGGCTGGAAGGCAAACGTGACCTAGTCGTGACCGGGGGGTGCGTCGGGGCCGGCGCGCCGTGATTCGGAGGACGACGTGGGCCGCAGTAGAAGCAGGCGGCGGACGGGGCGTGAAGAAGCAGGGTTGGCAATTCACGGGACGCGGGCGGACAGGGTGCGGACAAGTGCGCACAAGGCCGGCGGAGTTGTGCGGAGTGGCTGGGCGCCGGCGGATATGCCGGAACGGAACGAGGGGGCGCGGCCGCGACGAGCCAAGGCGGCGGCGAGCGTTGCCGGCGAATTCTGCTATAAGACGGCCGGCCGCGCGTCGGCCCGGTCGGCCCCGTAGCTCAGGGGATAGAGCAGCAGCCTTCTAAGCTGAAGGTCCCTGGTTCGAATCCAGGCGGGGTCGCCAATTGAATCAGGTCCAGTCCGGGCGTCCGTGGACGGCGACGGGAAGACGCACCACCCAGGGTTGGCATTTACCCCGGGTTTCTGGAAAGATGAACCGGTCGCAGGTCCGCGACATCTGCCGATCGTGCGTGCGGTGAAGCGAGCAAAGCCACAGGCGCAGACCAAGGGGACGTCGGGCGTTCAGCTAGTCGGCACGAACCCGTGGGCGGCGACGCGGTCTGGTGGGCCCCCGTATCACGTGCGTTCGCCCGACGGGAAGGCCGAGCAGCGGATCGAGCTTGCCGACGCCCCACTCGGACAGGGCGCGACCGCCACGGTCTTTACGGTCCTCTCCGCTCAATTTCGCGGGCACGTCGCCAAGATCTATCGCAAGCCCGCCGACCTCTCGGTCGCCAAGATCGAGGCAATGATCGCCAATCCGCCGCAGCGGCTAGTGGCGACCGCGAACGGCGTCGACTATCCCCAGTTCGCCTGGCCGACGCATGTTCTGTTCGACACCGCGGACCGGGCGGTCGGCTTCCTTATGCCGCTGGTGAGCGAGGCGGGCTCGTTCACGCTGGAATATTTCTACGATCGAGCGCTGCTGGCGGAGAAGAGCTGGACCACCGAACGGTCGCTGACGACCCGCCTGCAGATCGCCCGCAACCTTTCCATGCTGCTCGCCGACCTGCATGCGCATGGGCATTATGTCATCGACTTCAAGCCGCAGAACATCAAGGTGTTCCGCGACACCAGCTTCGTCGCGCTGCTCGACTGCGACAGCTATAGCATCCGCAGCCCCTCGGCGAACCGCTTCCCGGCCACCCATTTCAGCTCCGAATACATCGCGCCCGAGGCTTTGCGCAGTTCCGTCGGGCCGGAGCAACTTGGCGAGCCGCAGGATCGTTTTGCGCTCGCAGTCGTGCTGTTTCAGCTCCTGAACAATGGCATTCATCCGTTCCAGGGGCGGCAGAAAAGCGGACCGCCCTCGCCGACCGCCGACGACAAGGCGCGCAACGGGCTCTATCCGCACGGGCTCGTGCGCAATGCGTTGATCGAGCCGCGCCTCGACAGCGTCCATGCGTGCTGGGACGAGGCGACGCGCAATCTGTTCGATCGCGCCTTCACGGGCGAGCCGCAGCAGCGGCCGAGCGCCGCCGAATGGGGCCGACACTTCCACGACATCCTCGAACAGAGGCAGCTGGAGCGCTGCAGCGCCCATCCGAACGATCCCGCCCATATCCATTTCATGGGCAAGCCCTGCGCGGCCTGCCATCTCGAGGCGAGCATCAGCGCTCCCACGGCGCCTACGGCGCCGACGTCTGCGCCGTCGCGCGGCCTCTTTGCCGACATGCCGCTCGGATTGAGCATGGCGCTGTTTCCGTTCGTCGTCGGCTTCCTGCTCCTGACCTTCATGAAGAGCCAGTTCCTTGGATTGGACCTCCTTGTCCTGCAACAGAACGGTCCGCCCATGGCAGCCTTTCCGCTCTTCGAGCCGTGGGGCATCGCCGACGCGACCGTGATCCTGATCATCGCATTTGGATTTTTCCGGCCGCTGCGCAACCGCTTGCGAATGACGACGCCGCAGTGCCTGATCGTTGCCGGCCTTTTCCTGCTTGGCGCCGAACTGCCCAGGTTGGCCTTCCTGGCGACCGATTCCTACAATCAAATCGTGCGTGCCTACTGCGCAGCCTTTACGGGCTTGACGCTGGTCGGTGCGTTCTTCGTCCTTCGTCGGCTCATCTCTGCACAGAGGCTTGGGGTATTTCTCCTCTGCGCGGTCGTCATGCTGCTTCCAGTCGATTGGTCAGGCCGTTTCTCCTGGCCCGAATTGGCGCCTATTCTTCTTCTGCCGCTCCTGGCAGCAAGCTTCGTCGACGGAAAAACCTTTGTCCGCGACCTCGGGCTCTTTCTGGCCGTCTATGTGCTCAACGTAGCCCTTTTTGCCCTGGTCGTGCAGGATCCGGTTTATCGGTTTCTCGACGCCGTTCTGGGTTCAAACATGCTGTATGTCCCCGAGCTTGTCGTGCCCAACGTGCTGACCTGGGCAGCCCTCCGATTGGCCCGGCCCGCGTGGTGGGCGAGACCGGCACCATAGAGCAGGAAAGCAGGATGGCCGTCAAAACGCCCCCCGGAGGTCAGCTTGCCGGCACGGATCCGTGGGCGGCGACGCGGCCCGGCGGTCAGCGCTACAACGTCCGTTCATCAGACGGGGCCGACGGGAATCGCACCGAAGCCGCCATCGAGCTCGTCGAGGTCCCGCTGGGACAGGGCGCGACCGCCACGGTCTTTACGGTCCTCTCCGCTCAATTTCGCGGGCACGTCGCCAAGATCTATCGCAAGCCCGCCGACCTCTCGGTCGCCAAGATCGAGGCAATGATCGCCAATCCGCCGCAGCGGCTAGTGGCGACCGCGAACGGCGTCGACTATCCCCAGTTCGCCTGGCCGACGCATGTTCTGTTCGACACCGCGGACCGGGCGGTCGGCTTCCTTATGCCGCTGGTGAGCGAGGCGGGCTCGTTCACGCTGGAATATTTCTACGATCGAGCGCTGCTGGCGGAGAAGAGCTGGACCACCGAACGGTCGCTGACGACCCGCCTGCAGATCGCCCGCAACCTTTCCATGCTGCTCGCCGACCTGCATGCGCATGGGCATTATGTCATCGACTTCAAGCCGCAGAACATCAAGGTGTTCCGCGACACCAGCTTCGTCGCGCTGCTCGACTGCGACAGCTATAGCATCCGCAGCCCCTCGGCGAACCGCTTCCCGGCCACCCATTTCAGCTCCGAATACATCGCGCCCGAGGCTTTGCGCAGTTCCGTCGGGCCGGAGCAACTTGGCGAGCCGCAGGATCGTTTTGCGCTCGCAGTCGTGCTGTTTCAGCTCCTGAACAATGGCATTCATCCGTTCCAGGGGCGGCAGAAAAGCGGACCGCCCTCGCCGACCGCCGACGACAAGGCGCGCAACGGGCTCTATCCGCACGGGCTCGTGCGCAATGCGTTGATCGAGCCGCGCCTCGACAGCGTCCATGCGTGCTGGGACGAGGCGACGCGCAATCTGTTCGATCGCGCCTTCACGGGCGAGCCGCAGCAGCGGCCGAGCGCCGCCGAATGGGGCCGACACTTCCACGACATCCTCGAACAGAGGCAGCTGGAGCGCTGCAGCGCCCATCCGAACGATCCCGCCCATATCCATTTCATGGGCAAGCCCTGCGCGGCCTGCCATCTCGAGCGAAGCGTCGCTGCTTCCACCGCTGCTCAGGTCACCGCGCCGCTGCGGTTGCGAAGCACGCCCCTGCCGCTCCCGCGTCGGCCTCCTCCGCCGCCGCCGTTACGGCATCGACCGATTGTCTCGGCTCTCTCGCTCGTCCTTGCCCTGGTCAGCTTGTGCCTTTGTGTCGCTGGTCTGAGCGGCCTGCTGCCCGGAGCGCACGAGTTATCGACGATCCTCGACAATCCCCGCCCGCAAGTCCTGAGCTTGGAGGCCTTCCTGGCACATGGGAGCCAGCAGCCATGGGTCACTATCACCGACGCCTACGTCAATGTCCGGCAAGGCCACAAGCAACAGTGGCCGACGGACTCCGACGGCCCGCTGTTGCCTTTGGTGACATACGATTCGGGTGATCCATCTCAGAAGTCGGATCTATTCGTCGCAAGGTATGGTCACGTCGTGGCGTACCCGGTTTGTGACCGCTATGGACGCGCGATCTCGCTGGACGGCTATTTCGATCCCGATTCCCAGCCCAAGTGGGATCGCCGGAGAGGCGTGTGGAGCAACTACAACCAGGACTGGGGCTGTTATCCCGTGCCGAACTATCGCGCCGAGCCGCGGACGCTGTCCGGCATGCTGTCGACCGTGGATGAGAAAAGCGCGCTGTGGCAGGCGTTTCATGACCGCGGCGTCGAGCATCCGACCATTCTCAAGTTAGGCGATACGCCACCATCGCTCGATAATGCGCTGTTTCATTTGGGCGCTGGTGCAGTCTCGTTTGCGCTTGGCGCGGCGCTGCTGTTTTTTCTTTATCGCCGCAAGTTGATCTTTGCATCGTGAGCCGAGCGAACAGAGGGATGGGAGCTGACTGCTCATGGCCACCAAATACTGCTCGCGCCACGGCCATCGCGTGCCGCAGACGATGCTGATCTGCCCCGAATGCGGCGATACGACCTTTTCGCCGGGACCGGCGCCCTCGCGTTCACCGGCGCCGACGCCGACATCGGGCTCGACCAAGAAATACTGCCGGCGGCATGGGCACGAGCTTCCCGCCGCGATGCTGATCTGCCCGCAATGCGGCGACACCGACTTCACGCCCACGCCGCTTCCACTGCCGGTGACCAGCGCTCCGCCCCGCCAACCGGCGCAGCCCGCTCCGGCATCGCCGCCGGCACGAAAATATTGCCGCGCTCAGGGTCATGAGGTGCCGCAGACGGCGCTCATCTGCCCACGCTGCGGCGACACCAATTTCACCGCGACACCGGTCGCGACCATCCCGGCGCCGACCACCGCGATGGTTCAGGCCGCGACGCAATCGGCGACAAAATACTGCCGGCGGAACGGACACCAAGTGCCGCAGGCCATGCAGATCTGCCCGCAATGCGGCGACACCACGTTCTCGCCAACGCGCGTGGTCGTGACCCGGGCAGGCACGACGGGTCCGGTCGTCTCGGCTGGCGTACCGCCGCCTGGAGCGACAAAGACGCGGACGACGGCGCCCGCCTACGGCTTTCGTTGGCTCGCGCTCGGCTGGTTCCTCGTTTTGAACGCGGTCGCCTGGATCGCAGGGACGTTCTTCTATCTGGTGAGCGGCGCCGCAGACGGCCTGCTCGCACCGATCGCCTGGATCATCGCCAATATCGCCGCCCTTTACGTGGTCGTCGCCGCCGCGGTGGGGGCCGGCTGGGCGCGCCGCTCGCTGCTTGCCGTGATCGGCGCATGGTTATTGGTCGCGGCCGGCCTCGCGGTCTGGCTGGCTCTGCCGCCGACGCTGCGTGCACCCGCGATCTATGCGGGAGTGCTCGCGCTCGTGTATGCGCTGGCTTGCGTCCATTGCTACGTCGCGGCGCCGCCGTCGGCGATCGCCGCACGCGACCACCCGACCCTCGGCGATCTGCGTACCCTCGCGGCCGGCGTCGGTGCGCCCCTCGTCAAGCCGAGCGGCAAGGTTCGCTCCGTCGTGCTCGGCATCTGCGCCGTCGGGCTGATCGCCTTCGGCGTCGTCAGCTGGATGCTGACCCAGGAGCTGTGGTGGGAGGCAAGCATCGGCCGCGGTCTCGAGCGGCAGATCGCCCGCGCCGCGGATGATCCCAAGAGCGTCATTCCGTCGGTGCGCGCCCTCCTCGCCCGAAATCCCGACAATGCCCGGCTTTATTATCTGCTCGCCGGTCTCTACGCCGACGCGCGCAATCCGCTGAGCGCGCATCTCGTGAAAAATGCCTACGATGCGGTCCTCGCCAGCCATCCGCTGCAGGCGTCCGTCGAGAAGGCGTGGGACCGCGTCACCGCACTCGATGGCGCGACGTCCGATGTGACGCTCGGGACCTTGAGACAGCGGGCGCTCGCCAATCGGACGACGATCATCGACCTGTTCGCCGCCGGCGCGCCCGGTACGTTCCGCGTCGTCAATGCCTACTCGGTCGGCGATGTGCTGCGCCAGACGGCCTCCGCGCATGCGCGCGGCGGCGTTCTCGATCTCGATGTCGCGGAAAAATCCGGCGTCGCCTGCATCGATGCAGACAGGTGCAAGACGGCATTCGCGTCCGCCTCGCTGCGCGCGGCGGCGATCTCGGGGACCGCCACCGTGCAGGCGCCGCAGGCTGGCGCGAACTGCTGCACGCTGTCCCTGGACGATGCCGACCTTCGTCCCTTCGACCTTGCGGTCGTGCAAAAGAGCGTCGCGGCGACGCCAGAGATCGTTCCGGGCCTGCTCAATGTGAGCAGCCGAGTGGTCGTGAAGCAGCTCTACATGCTGGATTTCATCGCCAACACGCGGTGATGGACAAAGGCCATCAGCGGACCTGCGCGCACATGGCCTTGCACGCCGCCAGCCCGCCCGAATTGTCGTTCAGGCATGCCGGCATTTTGCGGATGTCGCCGCGCCAGCAATCGAGATACGGAATCCCGTACTGGCGATAACAGTCGACCTGGCACTTGACGACCTGGTCGCCGCCAAGGCTCACGCCGACCGGTTGGCATTTGATCATGCTGTCCGCGACCACCGTCTGATCCGACCGGTGCACATCGTACTTGCTGCGCTCCCGCGCGAGGTCGGAATCCAATTGCTCCATGATGTTCGCGAACACGCGCAAGGCTTTGGCCAACGCCTCGGCGTCTTGCGGCGAGATCCGCACGTTGTCCTTCCAGCTGACCTTGACGAAGCAAACATCGGTGCCCTGGGACAGATCGCGCGCGCAACTCGCCGCTGCCGCCTCCAACCGCTGCGCGCGGTCGCGGGCGATAGCCACCTCGCTGCCGCACGCCACCTCCTGCGCCGCGGCCCGCCCGGCCGCCAGCAAAAGCGTGCTCACCAGCGCGGCGACAAATCTCCTAGGCGCCATGCTCCGACTCCTTCAATTTCTTCTGCTTGAGCTCGTCGTAATGCAGGCTCTCCTGCTTGAGCGTTTCGAGCACCTTGTGCTCCGCGCGCTTGCGCAACGCCGGATCGGTGAATGGCGTGGCTCCCGACCGGATGTCGTTGAGCTGCGTCTCGTCCTTGGTCAGCTGCTCGCGGACCTGCATCATCTCGGGCGTCTCCTGCTGGGGCGAAAGGAACAGCTCGCCCGGCGTCTTGACGAAATGGAAGCCGAACCCCTGTTTGCAGTCGTGCACGTCGCCCCAGCATATGATGCGCTCGACCGGCAGCACGCCGGTGTCGGCAGCGCTGCCGGCGTCACTCGGAATCCCGTGCGCCCGGTCGAGCAAATTATTGAGCTTGGTGGCCTCCGCAGCCGACAGCGGTGCGCTCTCCTCGTCGAGACCTACCGGCGCGGCGGCCCCGCCCATCCCGCTGTACTGCCCGCGCGTGCGCTTTCGAATCTGGTCAAGCGCGAAACGCGTGTCGCCCCCGAACATCGCGCGCCAGCCGAAGTAGGCTTTGGCGATGGCCGCGTAGTCAGGCACCGGCGAGCGTTGCGCCCCTTCGATCAGCAGACGAACCAGCTCCTTGAGCGTCGCCTCCTCCTGGCGCGCGACCACCGATTTGTCGCGCCGCAATCGGGCGTAGGTGCGCAACGCTTCGATCACGTCATCCGCCTCGCGCAGCAACGTCGCCTCGGATGCGTGATCGTTTCGCATGCGCTCCAATCCGTTCTTGAGGACATCCAGGTCCTCGAAGCACCTGCCATCGCCGCTGCATTTTTGACCGGAGTCGCAGTAGTGGCCCTTCCCGCAATCGACCCGGCCGACCGGAACGCAGCCGCCGCCGCGTGAGCACATTTCACCGGGCTTGCAGTAGTTTCCCGCGGCGCACAGGATGTCGTCGCGGGCAACGCATCCGCCGTTGACGGAGCACTTGTCGCCCGCGCTGCACGAGTAGCTTCCGCAGTCGACGCTGCCAGGGCTCAAGCAAAACGTTTTGGAACGGCTGCACCGATCTCCACCGCTGCAGTGTGTCCCGTCGCCACAGTCGTCATCGCCCGGCGAAAGACATTGCTGGCCGGAGCCGCAGCTCTGCCCGGCGGGGCAGAAAGTATTGTTTCCGCAATCCATGGCGTTGGCTGGGATGCAGCCATTGGCCGAATCCAACTTTTCGCCGGCGGAACATCCCGTGCCGCCGTCACCGCGATTGCCCTGCGGCCGCGTGCAGGGGCTGGGTCCCCGCACGGGGTCATTGCACCACCCGGTCGGCGCCTGCGCGCGAGCTGATGTCGGCGCGATCAAGGCCGCGCCCAATAAGGCGTGTACCCAGACGACGCTGAGGAGCATCGATCGGAGGACTTGGCTGTGCAGGCGGATCATGGCGCACTATTGATGGCTCGAGGGAGGAGGCTTCGGCTCGGAAGTGATAGACGGCGACGGGGTGGGGTGCTGGTTGGCAGCCGGGTTCGGCGCCGATCCTGCCTCGCGCGCCGGCACGCTGCTTGTTGTTGCGTCCTTGGTCGTGGACGCCGAAGGATTACTCGTAAGAGGGGCGATGCCCGGTCCAAAAAAGACCTTCCGGCCGGCATAGAGCGCAAAGCAGCTCACCGCCAATGAGATCAACGCAAGGAGGAAAGCTGCTCTCGATAGCAGGCTGCCCCGCGGTCTGGTCGACTTGTCCTGGATCGCCTTGTTCATCGTTGGCTCATCGATGCTCACTCGTCGCGGTAACCAGGAATCCTGCGTCGGCGCCGCCGTCGCGTCCTTGTTGGCAGGCGCCGCCGGGAAGCTCGATGGGACGATCTTGCGGCCGCCATATCGGCCGAGCGAGCGGCGTGCGATGAACACCAGCGTCTTGTCATCATCGGTGACGGCATCGTTCTCGGGGCGCGACAGATGCGCCTCCAACAATGCGTCGCGCTGCTGCGGGTCGGGCTGGCGCAGCAGATCCCGCACCAGCGGCTCGACGAACGGGCAATACGGCCGATCGCCCTGCAGCACGAACGGCATGGCGCCGTCCGACATCAGGGCGATCAGGTCGGCTTGGGTCGGCAGGATCGTCTTGCGCAGATGCTTGTCCCAGTCGTCTTCGGTGACGAAGAACGTCTCGTTGGAATAGTCCCCGTTCTCCGGCGCCGAGACCGTGAACTCATTCCACAACGTTATGCCGCCATTTTCATAGCCCGCCTCATCGCGTGCCGGCGCCACCTTGCTGGCCAGGGCGGCACCGTCGCCGATGTGTATGAACACGCCCCCCGGCGGACCGATCAATAAGCCCACCAGAGTGCAGTGAAAGTCAGCGAGGGCGCCGCGCTCGCGCAGGCGCTGTCGGACATCGATCAGGGAAGCCTGGATGCGGTCCTTCAGCCAGCCGCCGCCGAATTTTTCCACCTGCGGGCCCGCCGCGATGAGCGCCTGTGCGATCGAGCTCGCGACCAGCCGCGAACCTTCCGCTGCCCGCGCCGCGCTACCCGCGCCATCGCTGACCACGGCGGCAAGCCACAAGCCGTCCGCCGTTGTTTGCAGGTCGTATGCGTCCTGGCAGGGCGTATTTTGCGTGATGTGACCCCTGCCGCGTACCGACGCCTTGGTCACGAGCCATTCGCCGCGGGGCTCGGCGCCAACCATCGGCTCGCGGGATGCGGCGCTCGACATCGCACCTTCACGCCTTCACGGCCGCCCAGGTATCCGTCGACGGGAGCTGAACCCGGTCGCCCGGTCGCGACCGGCTGGCGCTGCGGACACTGCCGCTGATCCAGACGAACAGCTCCCTGAATTTCGTCTGGGTCAATTCCTTGGCTTGCGTCGCGCTGACTTTCTGCAGCTTGTCCATGTTGGCTTCGCCGACCCCGATCGGGAAGATGACGCACTCGCCGGCCTGCTCGGCCGCACGGCAGGCGGCGCAGGCGCGGCTCCATTCGTCATCGTCGGTCGGCTCGCCGTCGGTCAGCAGCATGATCCACGGCCGCGTGCTGTTGACGGCACGCGATTGGTAAGCAAGGACCTGGTCGCGAAGCATTTGCAGCGCCAGCAGCATGCCCTTTCCCAGCGGCGTGTAGCCGCTGGCCTTGAGAGGGAATGCCTGAAAATCCACCGCGTCGGTCCAGTCCAGGAGTGTCGCGGCATTGTTGTCACCCGCAACGCCACCCACGCAGACGATTGCAAGCTGGACCCGGGTCTTGGCCATCGCGTCGGCCTTGAGATCCTGCTCCAATAACCGAAGGCCGGCATTGAGCTGGCTGATGCGGCTTTCTCCCGAAATCGCCGCCGTCATCGAGCCGGAGCAATCCAGGACCAGGACGCAGGGTGTCCGTTGGTTCGGGTTCCGGATCAAAGGATCGACGGATGACTGTGTCTCACTCATGCCAATACCCCTCTTTTCAAAGGACAATAGTGTAAGACGAAACGCGTCGATGTCGCGGCGCACTTTGCCGCGGCAAAGGTTTGCACCTGGCACGCGACGCCGGTTCCTTTCCCGGTTCGCGACCGACAAATCGCCCGATCATCAGCCCTTCAAGCGCCCTGCGCCAACCCGGAGAACGCCATGTCGGCGGCCAGCTACATCGACCCGCGCAACGGCAAGCTCTATCCGCTGGATGTGCCCCGCTGGTGCTCCGACGACCGCACCCCTCTCCTCGTCACCTCCGGCCCCGGCATCTCGCGCGACGACATCGACACCCGCACCCGCTCGCTCTGGCGCTATCAGGCCGCCCTGCCGGTACGCATCGCCCGCCCCATCACCCTGGGCGAAGGCTGCACGCCGCTCGTCGAGCAAACCTGGGGCGACCTCCGCCCGCACTTCAAGCTCGAGTGGTTCAACCCGACCGGCAGCTTCAAGGACCGCGGCTCGGCCGTGATGCTGTCGTTCCTGCGGCAGATCGGCGTCGATGCCATCCTGGAGGACTCTTCCGGCAACGGCGGATCGTCGATGGCGGGTCTCGGCGCCGCCGGCGGGATGCGGGTGAAGATCCTGGCGCCGGCCTCGACGTCGCCGGCGAAGATCGCGCAAGTGCGCGCGTACGGCGCGCAAGTGCAACTGCTGGAGGGGCCGCGCGAGGCGTCGGAGGCGGAGGCGATCCGCCAATCGGGCGAGACGTTCTACGCCAGCCACAACTGGCAGCCGTTCTTTCTCGAGGGCACCAAGTCGCTCGCCTACGAGATTTGGGAGGACTTACGATTCCGCGCCCCCGACAACGTCGTCATGCCGGTCGGCGCCGGCAGCAGCCTGCTCGGCTGCGCGTTCGGCTTCCGTGAGCTCTTGAAGTCCGGCCAGATCGCCCGGCTGCCGCGCCTGTTCGCCACGCAGCCGCTCAACTGCTCGCCGATCGACGCGAGCTTCACGGCCGGCGTCGACACGCCGGTTTCGCGCGACGTGCACAAGACCATCGCGGAAGGCACCGCCATCCGGCATCCCATGCGGCTCACCGAGATCATCGCCGCGCTGCGCGAGAGCGGCGGCGCGACCGTCGCGCTGACCGAGGACGAGATCGTCGCCGCGCTGCGCCGGCTGGCGCGCCAGGGCCTGTTCGCCGAGCCCACCAGCGCGAGCGCGGCCGCGGCGCTCGACAAGCTCGCCGCCGCCGGCGCCATCAAGCCCGGCGAGACCACGGTGGTGATCCTCACCGGCACGGGCCTGAAGGCGGCGTCCACGGTCGCCGACCTTATACAGGTGGGCTGATCGCCAAAACCCTGAATAGCGGGGATAGATTCGATCCGATTTGCCTTTCCGGCACGCATGCGGCATGGCAATAAGTGCAGTGTGACATTCTCGCATCCGGACGCGCCGCTTCGGGTGCGTTTTTCTTTTTCGATTGCAGCCGGTCGAATTTCCCACTGCAGTCGAAGCCGGATTGCGCTCGGCCGAAACAGGAGCGCTCGTCCTGTTCTTCCTGTTTTTCGCGTAGGCTATTCACCTGTTGTGCGTTCGGGCCATTTCCTCAGATATTTGAATGGCTTTTCCTGTGTTTGGCACGCATCGGCGCCCTGTAAATCGCCTGCATTCTTTTCAGAAAAAATCGTAGTCGAAATCGTCGCTCCACTGCAGCGGCTGATCCGCCCTCGGGCGGCGCAGAGCCGGTAGAGGGCGATCGGGCGCCCGCGAGACGGCCAACCCTTCGTGGCCGCCATGAGGCTCGCACGCATGTAACCGCCGCCGTTGCGGCAGCGAATACACGAGAGGCCCTTCCGCGGCTTCCGGCACCGTCGGCGGAGGCGTCCAAACGACTGGCTCAACCGACCGTGATCGCCGCTCCTATCGACTTCACGTCCGAAACCGCCTTATTTGGCCGGCATCCGACCTCTCTTTCCGGCGAGCGTGGCCGGGCGGGCCAGATGAGCAGCGACGACATCATCGGACGGGCGATGCCGGCGAGCCTTGCCGAGGATGTCGACCGAACGCACGATACCGTCGCGTCGGCGGCGGACCAGCGCCGCTCCGCCCTGATGGCCGCCGCGCAGGACGGCGACGGCATCGCCTACCAGACCCTGCTGCGTGACTGCGTCCTCGTCATCCGCAGCGTGGCGCGACGGCGCGGCGTGCCGGCCGATCGCGCCGACGACGTCGTGCAGGACGTCCTGCTCACCATTCATCGCGCCCGCGCGACCTATGATCGGCGCCGCTCGTTCACGGCCTGGCTCACGGTCATCGCCGAGCGACGCGCGATCGATCTCATGCGCCGGACGAGGCGGCATCAATTGCGGGAAGTGCATGCGCCGCACGCGCTCGAGGCCCATGTCGACGAGACGATCGACCTCGGGCACGGTCTTGCGCAGGCGGAAGCCGGCGGCACCGTCGCCCGGGCGCTCGCGACCTTGCCGCCGCGACAGCGCGAGGCGGTGCAGCATCTCGTGCTCGAGGAGCGCACGCTCGCGGACACAGCGTCGCTGACCCGGCGCAGCGCCGGCTCGCTCAAGGTCAATCTGCATCGCGCCCTGAAGGCGTTGCGCCGGCGCATGGATCCCGTGGACCCCGGTGGGGCGAGCCGATGACGACACCCTCGCATTCCGATCCCGGCTTCGAACGGCTGATCCGCGATCTCGCCACCGATCTGCCGCCGGTGCGCCCGTTGCGCCCGCCGTTCGTCCGCGCGTTGGTTTGGCTCGCCGCGGTCGCGGCGGCCGCCCTCGTGTTCGCGTCTTTCAGCGATCTGCCGGTGCTGGAACGGCGGCTCGGCGCGGCGCCGGACATGTGGCTCGCCGCCATCGGCTCGGCGGCGACCGCCATTCTGGCCGCCCTCGCGGCCTTCCGGCTCAGCGTCCCGGACGCGCCGCGCCGCTGGGCGGCGCTGCCCTTGCCGTCCGCGCTCGTGTGGATCGGCGCCAGCGGCTTCGGCTGCCTGCGCACCTGGCTGGTGCCCGGGACCCAGGTCGCCGACCTCGACCACGCGCGCGACTGCCTCGTCTTCATCGTCGGCCTGTCGGTCCCCTTGTCGGCGCTGCTCGTCGTCATGCTGCGGCGCGCCTGCCCGCTGGCGCCCGGATTGACGGCCGCCGTGGCCGGCCTCGCGGCCGCGGCCGCGGCCGCGACGCTGCTCCTGTTCTTTCACCCGTTCGATGCGGCGGCGACGGACCTCACCGTGCATGCCGGCGCCGTCGCGCTCGTGATCGCCGCCAATCGGGCGTTCGGCCGCCGCCTGCTCGGCGGAAATCTTTCGCGCCCCACGTAACCTTGCGCCCGGATCCGCCGAACTAGGACCGATGGGCCCGAGCGGCCCGTCGTCAACGTCCTTTTGGAGGATCTGCCGATGACCCGTTCACGTATCGCCGCGCTCGCCGCCGCCATGTCGCTCGCACTGGCGGCAAGCGTCGCGCTCGCGCCCGCCGCCCTCGCCGACGACATGATGAAGAAGGACAACATGTCCAACGACTCGATGAAGAAGGATGCGATGAAAAAGGACTCGATGAAGAAAGATTCGATGAAGAAGGATTCGATGAAGAAGGACAACATGTCCAACGACACGATGCCGAAGTGATCCTGCGGGCCGGCCAGAGCGTGAAGCTCGGCACTGCGCCTGGACTCCCTCTCCCCGCGCTCTTCGCGCGGCGAGAGGGAGCGCAGACACCGTGTGCGCGGGCGCTCAGTGCACGGGATAGCGCTTGGCCGGGTTGTTGCCCGACGTGGAGAGCGTCGCCTCCATGCGCAGGTTCGATCCGTGCCGGACCGCATAGCGCTTGGTCGGATTGTTGCCGGTGGTCAACAGCGTGGCCGTCTTGATCGCGTTCGCCGACATGTGCCGCGTCGGGTAGCGCTTCGCCGGATTGTTGCCGTTCAGGCTGGCGTCGGGCTGCGCGTTGGCGGCCGGCGCGGGCGCCGGATGATGATGGTGACGAGAATAATGCCGCGTCGACGCAATGGCGCCGCCGGCCGTGAACGCGAGCGCGAGCGCCGCGGTGGCGGCGAGCAGTGCAGATCCGATCCTCATGGGGTCCCTTCCTCCGTTTGTCGGCGCGTGTCCGGGCGTTGCGATGCATCGAGATGCGTGGTGACCCGACCGCGCAACGGAGGATACCGCCGGGAGGCGCCGCCAGTTCCCAGGCGTCGACGGCCGAGTCTGTACGTCGGCGTACCAAGCCGGCGCCGGCCTGCGGCGAGCCGCCGCAACGCGCTACCGGCGCCGGCTCGCCTGCGCGCATCCGTCGCGGAGGCGCGCCCGCGAAAAATGAGGTGCCGGCTGTCGGATCGGATCATGCTTCGAGCTTCCGAACGCATCCGGGGGGCGACCGGCATGACGATGGTGAGAAACCGGCTTCTCGCCGGTCTCGATGCGACGAGCTTTCGCACTCTCGCGCCTTGCCTCACGCGCGTCGCGCTGGCGCGGCGCGCCGTCCTGCAGGATCACTTCCATCGCATCGAGCACGTCTATTTCATCGAGCGCGGCGTCGCCTCGCTTTATGCGCGCACGCGCGCCGACGGGCCGGTCGAGGTGGCGCAGATCGGCCCGTTCGGCTGCGCCGGCATTCCGGCGATCCTCGGCAGCCCGCGCTCGCCGCACCGCTGCCTGATGCAGGTGCCGGGCGAGGCGCTGCGGATCGCGGTGCCCGATCTGCTCGCGGCGATGCAGGCGGCGCCGGCGATCCGCAACCATCTCCTCGCCTACATCCACGCGCTGCTGGTGCAGAACGCGCAGGCCGCGCTGTGCAACGGCCGCCACGACCTCGAGCAGCGCCTGTGCCGCTGGCTGCTCCTCGCCGCCGATCGCCTCGACGATACGCTGATCCCGATCACCCACGAGATGCTCGCGATCAACCTCGGCGTCCGCCGCGCCGGCGTGACGACGCTGCTCGGGCAGCTGCACAAGTCCGGCGTGATCGCGATGAGCCGCGCGAGCTGCCGCATCCTCGACCGCGCCGCGCTCGAGCGCCGCGCCTGCGAGTGCCACGCCATCATCGCGGCGCAGTACCGGGCGCTCGGCGAGCAGCGCGCGCACGTGCATGTGCTGGACGATGCCACGCCGCCGCGCCGCGAATTGGTCGAGGAGCTGCGGGTCCCTCAGGCGATCACGTCAGGCTGAGGGTCCGCACGCAAACCTCATCCGGAGGCGCTTGTCGTCGCGTGGCGACGACGAGCGTCTCGAAGGATGGGCCGCTCGCTCCGTGCGCGGGCCGCACCGTCCCGGGCCACCCTCGTCCTTCGCGACGCGCCGGCGCAAGGCGCCAGCGCTCCTTCGGGATGCGGGTGCAGCGAGCCGATCGGCGGCCGCCGCGCCTCATTGCGACGGCGTCACCTGAAGCGCCGAGCGCCGGGCCCACAGGCAATAGGGCGTGCTTCCGCTTCGGATGCAGAGCGCATCAGCATCGCCCTGCTCGACGACGTAAGTGGAGCTGGCGCGCCCCGACTCGCATCGTTGCATGCCGATCTTGAGCGCGGTCTGCCGATCGCCCTGGCGCTCCAGCGCGTCCATCGTCGCGAGATCTTCTCGGGCGCCGCACATGAAGAATGCGGCAGTCGCCGCCACGCGATCACCTGCTTTGACCTCGTCGCCAAGGGCGGGCAGAGGCGCGGCCGCAATCGCGGCGAGGGTGAACAGGGTCACAAGCTTCGTCATTCGATCCTCTACGCCACACGACAAACAAAAACCCCGGCCAGTACACAACGCGGCCGGGGCGCGCTGGGCCGCTCGGAGATGAGACACAACGAGGTGCCCAGCGAGACTCGCGAGCAAGCAATCAAACGTGTTCTGATTTGGGCAGCCACGCTGCCGCGCCTGCTTTGCGCAGTGTCAACCTGCGCGATCGTCAGGATGCCGCTCGCGGGTTCGCAGGATGAAAACCGCCGGCCGCCTCGCCGCCCTCAAAAAAATCGGCACATCGCGCGGCCGTTTGCGGCGCGGTAGCAGTCGCAACCATAATGAGGGCCGGGATAGCCTGCCTGACCCGGATTGCGGTTGAAGGGCGTCCAACCGCGATAGGCCCCCGGACCGCAAACGCGAAGGCCATATAGATGGTGTAGATGGTGCACATGATGGCGGCCGTGGTGCGCGCGAGCGTCGCCAGGAACCAGCATGATGCCCACGAGCGTTGCGGCCGCGAGGCCGAGGATCACGTCGCGCGACATGGTCTCTTCCTTTCATGTCAGGTCGCGACACGGGCCCACGCATCCATGTCGGGTCCGATTCGCGATAATTTCTCATAAGCGATCCTTTCTGGCTACCCCGGTGCGCGGAGTCGCAAGCCTCCCGTAGCTTGGGGCGAGCTCTTCGCGAGACCCGACACCCTTGCAAGCGAGCGCCGCGTCGGGTCTCGCCAAGAGGCTCGCCCCAACCTACGATCCGCCTCGATATCGATTGACCAGGACCTGCCGTGATGGACAACGCCGACACGCAGCACGACGTCATCGTGATCGGAGCCGGGATCGCGGGCCTGGTCGCCGCCAACCGCGCCGCGCAGCTCGGCAAGCGCGTCGTCGTGCTCGAGAAGGGCGAGGACCAGAAATATCTCTGCAACTCGCGCTACACTTACGGCACGTTCCACATCAATTACACCGACGTGGGCGCGGACGAGGACGTCATCGCCGGCAGGATCGACGCCTGCAGCGACGGCACGGCGCGGAAAGATCTGGCGCGCGCCGTCGCCAGGGACGGCCGCCGGCTGATGCAGTGGCTCCGCGACGAGGGCCTCGAGCTCGTCGATCTCGGCGGCTACCAGACCAACGTGCTGGCCCCGCCATGGCGCAAGGGCGCCGGCCTCAACTGGCGGGGATATTCCGGCGACGTTGCGCTGGAGCGCCTGGAGCAAAACCTGCGGCGGCGGCAGGGCCGGCTGCTGCGCGGAATGCGCGCCCGCGCGCTCGCGCTTGCGGCGGGCGCAATCGTGGTCGAGACGGACGCGGCAGCGGGCGCTCAGAGATTCGGTGCGCCATTCGTCGTCATCGCCGACGGCGGCTTCCCGGCCGGCCTCGACCTCATTCGCGCGCACATTTGCGCCGCGCCCGAGAAGCTGCTGGCGCGCAACGGCGGCAGCGCGACCGGCGATGGCCTGCGCATGGTCGAGGCGCTCGGTGCGGCGAGCACCGGCCTCGACAAGTTCTATGGCCATCTGCACAGCCGCGACGCGATGCGATCGACCCGGCTGTGGCCGCGCCCTTACGTCGACGAGATCGCGGCGGCCAGCATCGTGATCGACGCCGGGGGCAGCCGCTTCGCCGACGAAGGCCTCGGCGGCATTTTCTTGTCCAACGCCATCGCGCGTCAGCCCGATCCGCTCGGCGCCACGATCGTGTTCGACCAGGCGGTGTGGGACGGCGCGCCGGGCCGCGGCCATGCGCAGCCGCCCAACCCGCTGTTGCCGGAGGCCGGCGGCACGCTGCATCGCGCCGACACGATTGCGGAGCTGGCAAAGCTGATCGGCATTGCGCCGCAACGACTGGAGGATCTCGTCCGCGCCTACAACGCCGCCATCGACGCCGACACGCTGCATCTGCTGTCGCCGCCGCGGCGGCGCGACCGATACAAGGCTTGGCCGATCAGGACCGCCCCGTTCTACGCGATCCCGATCTGCGCAGCCATCACGACCACGATGGGCGGCATCGTGGTCGACCACAATGGCGCCGTCCTCGACCGCAACGACACGCCATTGCCCGGCTTGTTCGCGGCAGGCTCCACGATCGGCGGGTTGGACGGCGGACCGAACGCGGGCTACGTCGGCGGGCTGATCAAGGCAACGATCGCGTTACGCGCCGCGGAGGCGATCGCCGCATCCTAGCCGGTCACGGTTCTCGGCGCATCGATCGTTGCGGCACCGGCGCCGACAGATGTTCTACTCCGCGTCGCCCTGCTGCAACGCGAGCTCCTCTTTCGCGCAAAGCACCTCGCGCACGCAGTCGTGGCGCAGCAACTCCTGAAGCAACGCCTCCAGTCGCTTCCTGTCCGCGTCAGGCACCGTGATCGCCTGTGGCGCCGAACCGAGCGCGTCGCGAACATCGTCGCGCGGCACCAATGGGAACTCGTCGTGCGGGTCATCACTCATAACTCGAACCTTTCGGGTCTGGCCGCTCCAAGCTGCTTTTCTTTGTGGCAAAGCTGTGAAGACGTTCGACCCAGAGGTATGAACATGCATCGCGATCGGTCGAAAGGTACGCGGCTCCGCGCGACGCGAGCGAACCATGACCGTCAGGACCCCACGTCATCTCTTTGCACGGCAAGAGACCAACAGACATTGAATCGCCGCCGTGTTGGTGCTTGTCGCGCTCGGGCGCGCTCAGACACAGGGGGAATTCCGTGGAAGGGAGCAGATCTATGCCACCGCATGGCCCGACGAGACTGTCTTCGTTCGTTCTTTTTTCGACGGCCGCCTGGCTCGCCGTGTCGACCGGCACCGTGCGCGCCGCTGACGACTGCATCGTCAAGCCGACCTCGGAGGCGCCGCACGGCCAGCATTGGTACTACCGGACTCGAGGCGAGCCCAAACGTCCATGCTGGTATCTCGGAGCGATGCGCCCCGCCGCCCGGTCGTTGACACCGTCGGACGCGCACGCCCCCGCGACGGCGGCAGCGCTCGACGCGGCGACGCTCACCCCGCACCAGCGCGAGTCCCTGTTTCGCAAATATGTCGCGTGGCGGCGGGCCCATTCCACACCGGAAGGGCAATGAGCGCGGGTGTGCTCGAATAAGCGGACGCAGCGCGCGAGAAGAGGCCGCCGCAAGCAGGCTCGGAACGATCGGCTGCGTCGTGGCGCCCTGCCCTTACTCGAGATGGCGGATCGAGTAACTGCTCCAGGCGGCGCGTTGCGGCGGCAGCGTTCCGACAACCCCCGGGCATTGCCCTTCTCCCCGAATGCGGCATGATACGCCGCACCCACGGGAGCCCCGATGACCGAACCGTTGTTGTTCACGCCGATTGAGCTGCGCGACGTGCGCTTGAAGAACCGCATCGTGGTCGCGCCGATGCACCAATACGCCGCCGTGAAGGGCTTTGCGACCGACTGGCACCTCGTCAATGCGGGACGGTTCGCGGCGGGCGGCGCCGGGCTGGTCATCATGGAGTCGACCAAGGTGGAGCGGCGCGGCTGCGGCACCTTGGGCGACCTCGGGATATGGAAGGACGAGTTCATCCCCGGCCTCAAGCGGTGCGTCGATTTCATCCGCGCGCACGGCGCCGTGCCGGGCATCCAGCTCGGGCATTCCGGCCGCAAGGCGCGCCGGTTCCGGCCGTGGGAAGGCGGCGCGCCGCTCACGCCCTCGTCCGAGATCGACGACTGGGAGGATTGGGAGCTGGTCGCGCCGAGCGCACTCAACTCGCCCGCCACCGACCCGACGCCGCGCGCGCTCCCGCGCGAGGAGATCCCCGCGGTGGTCGAAGCCTTCGGCGAGGCGGCGCGGCGCGCGCACGAGGCGGGCTACGAGGTGCTCGATATTCACGGCGCGCACGGCTACCTGATCCACGAGTTTCTCTCGCCCATGTCCAACACGCGCACCGACGACTACGGCGGCTCGGAGCTCAACCGCATGCGCTTTTGCATCGAGGTGGTCGAAGCCGTGCGCGCGCGGTGGCCGGCCGACAAGCCGCTGTTCCTGCGGCTGTCGGTCGAGGACAACGCCGGCTGGGGCCCGGATCAGAGCGTCGCGCTCGCCCGCCTCGTCAAGCCGAAAGGCGTCGACGTGATCGACTGCTCGTCGGGCGGCATGCGCGGACCGCCCGTCATCAGCGCCGGCAAGATCAGCTACGGCTACCAGGTGCCTTACGCGGAACGGCTGCGCCGCGATGCCGACATCCTCAGCATGGCGGTCGGGCTCATCATTCACGCCGATCAGGCCGAGGCGATCCTGCAGGAGGGCAAGGCCGATCTGATCGCGCTCGCCCGCGAAATTCTCTACAACCCGCACTGGCCGATGGACGCGGCGCAGAAGATGGGCCTCGACCGGGAGTTCACCGCGGTGCCGCCGCCGCAGGCCTATTGGTTGGCCAAGCGCCTCACCTCGGTCGACAGCATCGTCCCATCGACCTACCAGCGCGGGATCGCAGGTGGACGATAGCGGATCGCCGCGACCTCGATCCTCATGACGTGGCGGCAACCGGGGCGCTCGCAGCTCGCCGCCCACGAGGGCGCCTGTCCAAGGCAAATCCTTTCGACTAAGATGACGCCGTGGGGTCAGGCGGGGACATGGTTCGTTCCGCGGCTTCGTCCGCCAGCGAGTGACGTCGGTGCAGCGACAGGGCGATGAGCGTGCGCCGCTTGAAGCAGCCGAAGACCGGCAAACCGGAACGCGGCCGGCCGGCGATTCCCACGCTCTGGCGCCGCAAGCGGACGGTCGATCCCACCATCTCTCGCCGGAGCTTGCGCTCATCTACGACACCGCGCCGGTCGGGCTCGCCTTCCTCAGCCCGGACTGCCGCTATCTGCAGATCAACCAACGCCTCACCGAAATCTGCGGCATCCCGGTCGCCGGGCATATCGGCCGCACGGTGCGCGAGACCGTGCCGGCGGTCGCCGACCAGGTCGAGGAGATCGTCGCGTCCGTGGTGCGCAGCGGCGAGCCCGTCATGGGCATCCCGGTCACCAGCCAGCGATCCGACGAGCCGAACGCGGATCGCGCCTGGATCACGAACTGGCATCCACTCAGGAATCCGGACGGGACGATCGCGGGCGTCAACGTCGTCGCCGAAGAGGTCACCGACCGCCAGCGCACCGCCGCGATCCTCGCGCAGAGCGCCAAGGCGCTGCGCGACAGCGAGGCGCGTTTCGCCGAGCTCGCCGACAACATCAGTCAGTTCGCCTGGACGGCGGACGCCAAGGGCTGGATCTATTGGTACAACAAGCGCTGGCACGACTACACCGGCACGACGCTCGCCGAGGTGGAGGGCTGGGGCTGGCAGAAAGTCCACCACCCCGATCATGTCGAGCGGGTCGTCCGGCTGATCCGCCGCTGCTTCGCGGCCGGCACGCCCTGGGAGGACACCTTCCCGCTGCGCGGACGGGACGGCACCTATCGCTGGTTCCTGTCGCGCGCATTGCCGATCCGCGACGAGACCGGCGCGGTGGTGCGCTGGTTCGGCACCAACACGGACGTGACCGAGCAGCTCGAGGCGCAGCAGGCGCTGCGCGAGCTCAACACGACGCTCGGCGACCGCGTCACCGCCGAGATGCGCGAGCGCATGCACTGGTGGAACGTGTCGCAGGATCTTCTGGTGGTCACCAGCGCTTCAGGCGAGCGCCTGAGCGTCAATCCAGCCTGGACCGCGGTGCTCGGCTGGTCCGAAGCGGAGCTCGTGGGCAGCACCGTCGAGGCGTTCGTCCATCCCGATGATCTCGAGAGGACGCGCGCAGCGTTCAGCCGCCTCGCGCTCGGCCACCCGGCGCCGCCCTTCCAGAACCGGCTGCGCGACAGGGCGGGAGCGTATCATCGGTTCGCGTGGCGCGCAGTGCCGGACGGGGGGCGCATCTACGCGATCGGATGCGACGTCACCGAGCTCGAGCAGGCCGAAGGCGAGCCGCGCGAGGCGTGACATCCGAGGGAGCGAGACATTCGCCGGCCATGAAGAACGGACCATTTCCCGAGCGGCTGGGATTTGGGTTGCAACAGCAGTGCGGCGGCGTGGCATCGTGAGGTCTGGTGGATGCCGGCCCGCCCATCGGTGGTCCATTGACGACGCCCTTGGCGCCTTTTCGGAAAATCGCGCAAAGTCGACTCGATGACGACGTCCGATGGAACCACGCCGTCTCCGATCGGAGCGCTCGCTTTGTCGACGCGCTTGATGTCGTGCGTGGCCGCAGGGGGACTGCGTCCTGCGACATGAAGATCGCCACGTTCAACATCAACAACGTGAACAAGCGCCTCGCCAACCTGCTGGCGTGGCTGCGCGCCGCATCGCCCGACGTCGTGTGCCTGCAGGAGCTGAAATCGACCGACGTCGACTTCCCGATCGAGGCGATCCGCCGCGCCGGGTACGACGCCGTGTGGCGCGGACAGAAGACGTGGAACGGCGTTGCGATCCTCGCCCGCACCGGCAAGCTGGTGCCGACATCGAGCGAGCTGCCGGGCGACCCGAAGGACACGCAAAGCCGCTATATCGAGGCGGCCGTGAACGGCATTCTCATCTGCTGCCTCTATGCGCCGAACGGCAATCCGCAGCCGGGGCCGAAATTCGAGTACAAGCTCGCCTGGCTCGAGCGGCTGATCCGGCACGCGCAGTCGCTGCGCGACGCCGGAATTCCGGTCGTGCTCGCCGGCGACTACAATGTCGTGCCGATGCCGTTCGACATCTATGAAACGCACTCCTACGACAAGGACGCGCTGCTGCAGCCGGCGAGCCGCGCCGCCTTCCGCCGCCTGCTCGCGCAAGGCTGGACCGATGCGATCCGCGCGCTACATCCGAATGACCGCATCTACACCTACTGGGACTACAAGCGTAACCGCTGGCCGCGCGATGCCGGCCTGCGGCTCGATCACCTTCTGCTGAGCCCCGATCTCGCGGCGCGTCTCGCGGCATCCGGCATCGATCGTGCCGTGCGCGGCGAGCCCAACGCCAGTGACCATGCGCCCGTGTGGGTCGAGCTGCGCCAGGCGGCGAAGCGCGCGGCGCGGCCGCCGTCGCGATCGCGTCGCGCCGCGGCGGCCCAGCCGAAACGGCGCGCGGCCTCCCGTCCCTCCCCTCCCCGGCCTCTCCTGGTGATCGACGGCGATTCCTTCGCGCACCGCTCCTACCACGCGCTGCCGAAGACGATCCGGCGCGACCGCAACCGCCCCGCCGGCGCGATCCTCGGCTTTGCCAATCGGCTGCTGCGCTTTCACGAAGAGGAGCAGCCGCGGGCCGTGCTGGTGGCGTGGGATACGCTGGAAGCGCCGACCTATCGCCATGAGGCGTTCGCGGCGTACCAGAGCGGACGGGAGTTCGACGACGAGCTCGTCGAGCAGCTCGGCGTCATCCCGCTGTTCGTAGCGGCGTGCGGCTTCGCCAACGCCAAGGCGGCCGGCTACGAGGCCGACGATTTTCTCGCTGCCGCGGTTGCGCGCGAGGAGAAGCGCGGCGGCACCGTGCTGGTCGCGAGCGGTGACCGCGACACATTCCAGCTCGCCTCCGAGCGCACCACCATCCTCTATCCGTTGCGCGCCGGCGAGATGGCGCGCATCGGCCCGCGCGAGGTGCGCGAGCGCTACGGCGTCGACCCGAAGCAGGTGCCCGATTTCATCGCCATGCGCGGCGATCCATCCGATAAGCTGCCGGGCCTGCCGGGCGTGGGCGCCGTCGGCGCCGCCACGCTGGTGCGCCGCTACGGCTCGGTCGAGGGCCTGCTCGCGGCGGGCCGCTATCCGGCGCAGGCGGAGCGGTTGCGGCTATTCCGCTCGATTGCGGCGATGAACCCGAAGGCGCCGTTGCCGCCGCTGCGCGATCAGCAGCCGCGCTGGGAAGATGCTGCCGCGCTGGCGCGGAAGTGGCGCCTCGCGAAGCTCGCGGAACGCCTCGATACGCTTGCACAGCATTGATCGAGCTGGAGGAATTGTCGACTGTCGCCCGTCGCGAGAGGCTTCGAACCGGACGAGCCCCGCCAGCGTTCATATGAGGGGCGCAAGTGCGGGTGCGTTGCCATGCCCAACCCAGATGAGCTCAGAGCCGAGGCGAAGGAACTCTACGCCCGAGCGCGGCAGATCGAGAACCAGAACGAGCGCCTGACCGTCGTTTCCCGCGCCCTGGAACTGGAGATGGCCGCCGAAACGCAGGTCATCACGCACCATCCCGATGACCGCGAGCGCCAGTAGCCGCCGGGATCTTTCCGGCGGTCGGTTTACCGCGCCGCGCCATCGATACGGCTATCCCCTTTGTGTCCAGCCAACCGGCGCCAACCGACACCGGCTTGGTGTCGATTAGATCTTCGCAGACCTCCTCTGTCGCGCTACCTTTCGCGGTGATTGGCACGATCGTGACCCAATGTCGTCAATTGGGCCATCCGCCAGCGCAGGCGGCCTCGTAGCGCGAGCTCCAGGAGGCAAGATGGACGACAGGACTGTCGATCGCACGGTCACGGGCACGGGATTGACCCAGACCCTCGCGGCCCGCGCGCGGGCCGTCCGTTATGACGAGCTCTCGTCCGAGACGCGCCAGCTCGCGCGCCAGTGCCTGCTCGACTATGTCGCGGTGACGCTCGCCGGCGCCGTCGAGCCAGTGACCGCCATGGTGCTGGCCGAAATGGCGGCGCAAGCCGGCGCGCCACACGCGACCGTCTTCCTCCATGGCGGCAAGCTGCCGGCGTTGTCGGCCGCGCTGGTCAATGGCACCGCGGCGCATGCGCTCGACTACGACGACGTCAACCTGGCGATGCCGGGTCATCCGAGCGTCGCGATGCTTCCCGCATTGCTCGCGCTCGCCGAGGAGACGCACGCCTCCGGCGCCGACCTGATCGCCGCTTTCGTCGCCGGCTACGAGCTGCAATGCCGCGCCGGGCAGCTCGTCGCGCCCACGCACTACGATCACGGCTTCCACGCCACCGGCACCGTCGGCGCCTTCGGGGCGGCGGCGGCCTGCGCGCATCTGCTCGGGCTCGATACCGAGGGCACCGCGCACGCGCTCGGCATCGCCGCGACGCAGGCCGCCGGCCTGCGCTCGCTGTTCGGGACCATGGGCAAGCCGTTCCATGCCGGCAAAGCCGCCGCGAACGGCCTCCTCGCGGCGCGCCTCGCGAAGCGCGGCTTCACGGCCCGCCCCGACGTGCTCGAATGCGACCAGGGCTTTGCCCGCACGCACAGCGTCGATTTCAATCCGGAGCGTGCGCTCGCGTCGCCGCCGCTCGGGCTCTATCTTCGCGGCAATCTCTTCAAGTATCACGCGGCGTGCTATCTCACCCACGCGACCATCGAGGCGGCGCGCCAGCTCAAGGCCGAGCACGCGATCGCGCCCGCACAGGTGAGATCCGTGCGCATCCGGGTCGATCGCGGCTGCGCCGGCGTGTGCAACATCGCCGAGCCGCGCACCGGCCTCGAGGCCAAGTTCAGCCTGCGCTTCACCCTGGCGCTGGCCCTCGCCGGCGCCGACACCAGCGCGCTCGCGGCCTTCTCCGATGACGTCACGCGGGACGCCGGCCTGAACCGGCTGCGTGACGTGGTCACGGTCGAGTTCGCGTCCGGCTGGCCGCTCACGCGGGCCGAGGTCGAGATCGCGCTCGCGGACGGACGTGTTGTCACGGCAGGCTACGATGCCGGCGTTCCAGCCGCCGATGTCGGCGAGCAGGGACGCCGGCTGGAGGAGAAGTTCACCGCGCTCGTTGCCCCGCTCCTCGGAGCCGACCGCACCGATATCCTGCGCGACAGCATCGCGCGCCTCGACCAGATCGAGGATGTGGGCGAGCTGATCAATCTTTGCGTCCGCTGAGACCGAATGGCGTGGCCGAAGGGTCGGGCAACCAGACCGATGATTGCGGCAGGCGCCGAAAGCTCGTAGCGTCGCTGCAAGAGCGTATAGGAGGTACCCGATGGATCGGTTGACCCGCGCGCGCGACCGCGCCTCTGCCGAGCGCCCGTCGCGCCGGCAATTGCTTTTGTGGGGTCTCGTGGCGGCCGGCGTGACGGCGCCCTCGGTGGCGCTCGCGCGGCGCGCCTCGTTCGAAGCGATCGACCAGGACCGCGACGGCACGATCTCGCTCGAGGAAGCAAAGCACGCTGCGGCAGGCCTGTTCGACCGCCTCGATCGTCATCGAACGGGCAAGCTCACCCGTGCGCAGCTCGGCCGTGGGCGCCTGACCGTTGCCCAATTCAGCTGGGCGGACCGCGATCACGACGGCACGCTGACCAAGGACGAGTACCTCGCCCTGGTCGAGCGCGAGTTCGCGGCCGCTGATGGCGATCACGACGGCACCGTGAGCCGCGCCGAATTCCATTCGAGAGCCGCGCTGCCGCTGCGCCGCCTGTTGTATTAGACAGCGGCCCCCGCCCGACATCGGCGTCGAGGATTGGTCCGATCATCGCCGCACGCAAATCATGCCGGTTCCACCGCAGGCGCCGCCCCTCGGGCAATTGGACGCACGGCGCCCGATAGCCGTTTCGATTGAAAGGCCGTAACGGCAAATCTAGGCTGATCCGCCGATCAATCTCGATCGATCCAGCTTGGGGGGAAATCATGCGCAAGCGCCTCGTTATTGCGACCAGCTGCCTCGCGTGGGCGGCTGTGACCATCGCGTCGCCGGCGTGGGCGGCCTGGGGCTGCCAGGCCACGGATTCCGAACGCTACAACTGGTTCGCCTGGGGTGCCGCCGACGAGGACGCCGCCCGCTCCTTCACGATCGAAAAGCTATGCGCGCCGGCCCATCACGGCGGATGCCGGATCGTCGAGTGCCGCTCGGGCGTTGACAACCAGGCGGAAGCCGAAAAGCTGTGGAGCAACGGCAACAAAAAGGTCCGATGCATCGGCAACGCACGCTGCTGAGTTGACGTTGCGTTGAGAGGAGCGCGAGCACCGCCCCTCCTAACCGCGCCTCGCCGCGCCGCCTTGCCCCAAGCCGACCTGGCTCGAGATCGTATCGGCACAGTGCTGGATATCGGCGAGATGCCGCTTCGCCTTGGCGAGCGGAAAGCTCGCCTCCGGCGCCGTGACCGCGAGCCCCGCCACCACCTTGCCGATGCGGTCGCGCACCGGCACCGCGAGGCACACGACGCCGTTGGTTGTCGAGCGAATAGCCGCGGCGGCGGATGGCCTGGAATTCGCGCCTCAGTGCCCTCGCGGTGACGATCGTCTTGCGGGTGCGCGGTGCGAACGGCGCCGACTTCAGGAAGCGAGCCTGCACCTCGGCCGGCGCGTGCGCAGCAGAAAGCCGCCATAGGCGACCTCGACCTCCTGGAGATTTTGGCGGCCGTGGGCGGTGCCACCCCGGGGCGGGGGCACATCCGGAGACACCATCGGGCAACCAAACAGCAAAAGGGCCCCGGCGCATCCGCGCCGAGGCCTCAATCCCGTCTTTGCTGAGCGTGCTAGAAGTGCAGAAGGTTCAGCAGGTCGAAATGATAGTTGATGCCGGCACGGATGATATCGGCGTGATCCGTCGAGCTGAGTGGCGGCGGCCCGAACATGACATCGCGGCCGAAATCGTAGTGAAGGTATTCGATCTTGGCCGACCAGTTGCGCCAGAACATCGTTTCCACACCCACGCCTGCGGTCCAACCCGCGCGCGTCTTCTCACCGCAGATCCGCGGCGCGCAGGTGCCCACAAACAACCTCACGCGGCCGAAAGCGGCACCACCCGTTCCGTACAGAAGCCAGCCGTTGAAGTCCCAGCCCGCCCGCATCCGCTCGGTCGACAACCACTTCGTGTCGGTTTCACAGCCGGCGCGGGCCCGCAATTAATGAGTTGGCTGTTGCCGGTATTGCCGTTGATGTGGGCCCAATCGAAATCGCTCTCGAAGCCCAGCACCACGTGGCCGGCCTGCCAGTTGCCGCCATAGGTCACACCCGCCAAGCCGCCCTCAATGTCGAAATTGCCGCTCGTGATGCCGGTGGCATCATTCCTCAGGTTCGACTGGCCCCCATGCATACCCGCCGTTGATGCCGATATAGGTGCCGGTCCATGTCGGCGTCGTCACCGGCGCCGGCGGCGCCTTCAGCGGCATGTCGGCCGCGACCGCCGAGCCTGCCGCAAAAACGGCGATGAGCCCGCCCAACACAAACTTCTTCATTGTCCGCCCCATCCCTAGGTTCGCGCCCCGAAGCCCGCCGCCGCGGATTCCCACGAAGGAGATGAGGATTGGCAACATGGTCGAGGAGGAACGGTTGTTTGATTTCCGCCACACTCCCACACAAATCGGATTTCCCGCGCGATCAATCTTGCTCAGCAACCGGTGCAGAATTCGCCCGCAACACGCTGATAACCCGCATTATTTGGCAACGCCGGATCGATCGCCTTCGCTCGGGCTGGGCAAAAACGCGACCGAGTCGTGCTGCCGCCCCGCGCAAGACGGTAAAGGCCGCCTCAGCGTCCGTGTCCCGGCGCCGACCTTTGGGGAGCGGGACACTCAATATTGCGTCGTCCACTCTCTTCGCGACCTCCCCGCATGAGCACATCGCCGTAAGCGTGCGCATGTGGGCTGTCATGATCGACGCCTAGAATGTCGGGTTCACGTCCGCCAAAGCCTGCTCGCTCGTTCGTCCCGCTCCGCAATTTTCAGGTTGACCGCGCGCGCGAACCCATGCCCATGAACTCAGAAACTAACTTCCAAATCTTGAGCCAACCTCATCGAGCTCAGCGATCCGTCACGTGAACCTGCCGACGCTCAAATTCGACCGTGCATCAGCGCTGAGCCTCGGGCGGGGGCTGGCGCCCAACTTCTATGACTGCGTGATCTTCATCGTCGTGGTGGCGGCCTTCGTGCTGGCGACCCACGGCGCGCACGAGATGGGCCAATCGCTCGCCCGGCTCGACGTCGCTCCCGTCACCCTCGATCCGCACAACCTGCCGGACTATGCGTTGCGCACGACCTTGCGCATGTTCGCCGCGATCATCGCGTCGCTCATCTTCACCTTCGTGGTCGCGACCCTCGCGGCCAAGAGCCGCAAGGCCGAGCTCGTCATCATCCCGGCGCTCGACATCCTTCAGTCGGTGCCGGTGCTCGGCTTTCTCACCTTCGTGGTGGTGATCTTTCTGCGCCTCTTTCCCGGCAGCCAGCTCGGCGCCGAATGCGCCTCGATCTTCGCGATCTTCACGGCGCAGGCGTGGAACATGGCGTTCAGCTTCTATCAGTCGCTGCGCACGGTGCCGTCCGACCTCGACGAAGTGTGCCGCCATTTCCGCCTCTCGCCATGGCTGCGCTTCTGGCGGCTCGAGGTGCCGTTCGCGGCGCCCGGCCTGATCTGGAACACGATGATGTCGATGTCGGGCGGCTGGTTCTTCGTCGTCGCCTCGGAGGCGATCACGGTCGGCAATACCAACATCAAGCTGCCCGGGATCGGCTCCTGGCTCGCGGTCGCGATCGAGCAGAAGAACATCGCGGCGGTCGCGATCGCGGTCGCCGTGATGGCGCTCGTCATCCTCGCCTACGATCAGCTCCTGTTCCGGCCGATCGTCGCCTGGGCGGACAAGTTCCGCTTCGAGCAGACCGCCGCGCAGCAGCGCCCGCAATCCTGGGTCTACGACATCGTGCGGCGCAGCCGGCTGATCAAGCGCGTGTTCGCGCCGCTCGGCTGGCTCGTCGTGCAGAGCAAGCCGCAAGCGGACCGCGGCCGCCGGCGCGCCGTCAAGCTGCCGCCGGCGCTCGATGCGCTGCGCCGCAATGGCGACTGGCTGTGGATCGCGGTAGTGCTCGGGGGCGCGGTCTACGCGCTGTGGCTGGTCATCGACTACGCCCGCGCATCGCTCGGCATCGGCGACGTCGTCACCGCGATCGAGCTCGGCGGCATCACGCTGCTGCGGGTGATCGTGCTGATCGCGATCGCGAGCGCGATCTGGGTGCCGATCGGGGTGTGGATCGGCCTGCGCCCCTGGGCGGCCGAGCTCGTCCAACCGTTCGCCCAGTTCCTCGCCGCGTTCCCGGCCAACGTGCTGTTTCCGATCGCCGTCGTCGCGATCGTCGCCTTCAGCCTCGATCCCAACATCTGGCTCTCGCCGCTGATGGTGCTCGGCACCCAGTGGTACATCCTCTTCAACGTCATCGCCGGCGCGAGCGCCTTTCCGACCGATCTGCGCGAGGCCTCGACGCTTTTCCGTTTGCGCTCCACGCAGTGGTGGCGCGACGTGATCCTGCCAGGCATCTTCCCCTACTACATCACCGGCGCGTTGACGGCGTCGGGCGGCTCGTGGAACGCGAGCATCGTCGCCGAGGTGGCGAGCTGGGGCGACACGCACCTCAAAGCCGCCGGGCTCGGCGCCTATATTGCGGAGGCGAGCGAGAAGGGCGACAGCCCGCGCGTCGTGCTCGGCATCGTGGTGATGTCGGTCTTCGTCGTCGCCGTGAACCGCATCCTGTGGCGCCCGCTCTACCGGCTCGCCGAGCGGCGGTTCCGGCTCAACTGAGAGGAGGGCAAGGATGGACCAGACGGCTGCGACGACCCCTACGCCGACGCCCTCGCGTCCCTCGCCCTCGTTGCACGGCCCGCTGGTGCGGGTCGAGCACCTGCGCCACTTCTACGGCTCGAGCGACACGCCGGTCCTCGACGACGTCAACGTCACGCTGATCGACAACGAGATCGTCGCCCTGCTCGGCCGCTCCGGCAGCGGCAAGTCGACGCTACTGCGCATCATCGCGGGCCTGATGCCGCCGACCGAGGGCCGCGTCACCATCTGCGACCAGCCGGTCGACGGGCCGGCCGGCGACGTCGCCATGGTTTTTCAGAGCTTCGCGCTGTTTCCCTGGCTTACGGTGCTGGAGAACGTGGAGATCGGGCTGGAGGCGCAGGGTGTGCCGGCCGAGGAGCAGCGCAAGCGCGCGCTCGCCGCGATCGACCTCATCGGCCTCGACGGCTACGAGAGTGCCTTTCCGAAGGAGCTCTCCGGCGGCATGCGCCAGCGCGTCGGCCTCGCCCGCGCGCTCGTGGTGCATCCCAAGGTGCTGTTGATGGACGAGCCGTTCTCCGCCCTCGACGTGCTCACTGCCGAGACGCTGCGCACCGACCTGCTCGATCTGTGGTGTGAAGGCCGCATGCCGATCTCGTCGATCCTGATGGTCACCCACAACATCGAGGAGGCGGTGCTGATGTGCGACCGCATCCTGGTGTTCTCCTCGAACCCGGGCCGCATCGTCGCCGAGATCAAGGTCGAGCTGCCCCAGCCGCGCAACCGCCTGGAGCCCAAATTCCGCCAGCTGGTCGACGACATCTATGCGCGGATGACGGCGCGGCCGTCCGGCCGGCGCGAGGGCATCTTCCCGGGCACCGGCATCTCGCTGGTGCTGCCGCGCGTCTCCCCCAACCTGCTCGCCGGCATGATGGAGGCCGTCGCGGCCCCGCCCTACAATGGCCGCGCCGACATGCCGCCGCTGGCGGACGAGCTGCACATGGAGATCGACGATCTCTTCCCGGTCGCCGAGATGCTGCAGCTCCTGCGCTTCGCCGAGGTGGCCGAGGGCGACATTCGCCTCACCGATCCCGGCAAGGCCTTCGTGCGCAGCGAGCCGGACGCGCGCAAGAAGCTGTTCGCCCAGCACGTGCTCACCTATGTGCCGCTCGCCGGCCACATCAAGCACATCCTCGACGCCCGCGGCAGCCACCGGGCGCCGGCGAGCCGCTTCCGCGACGAGCTCGAGGACGAGATGTCCGAGGAGGCCGCCGAGCAGACGCTACGCTCCATCATCTCGTTCGCGCGCTACGGCGAGATGTTCGCCTATGACGAGGAAAGCGGCGTGTTCAGCCTCGACAATCCGGGCGAGGAGCCGAAGGAGTAGGCGCCTCGGTGCGAAGAACTCCGCCTGAGCATCCTCATTGGAAGTCCGGCCCGGTGCAGGGAAATCGGTCGAGGGTTTGCCCGGGTTGCGGCGCCGAGTCCGTTCACCTGCACCTCGTATGGATACCGGACGACAACGTCATCGCCCGCCCTGCCCCGGTACATCAGCTGGCCGTTGATGAAGAGGTCGCGCACGACGATGACGATCGTCGCGTACTCGAAGGTGTGGCAGAGCGGGCGCCGCGGCTCGAGCGCGTGGTCTTTGAAATAGGTCGGCAGGGTGTAGTGCACCCCGTCGAGAGTGACCGTCGCCTTGAACGCAGCGTCGGCGCGAGCCGCGCCGCCGGCCGTCACGACGCACATCAAGGCTGCAGCCAGCGCCGCGATATGTTGTGCCCATCGCCTCATCCCGTCCACGGGCGAAGACTTGGACCCGAGGGGCTCATACGGGCTACTGCCCGTTCCTCCACGCATCGTTGCCCCCGATATCGTCGTCGTTGTCCGCCGGCCTGTTCGCCCAGGCGATGAAGCCGAGGCCCGCGATCGTCCAGATCACAAGGTGCAGGATCGCGTAATCCTTCGCTTCGATCATCCGAATGAAGTCGAGCGATGCCTTGTCGTTGAAATAACCCACGATGGCGCCGGTGACGCCGAAGGCGATCATCGCAAGGCCCACATAGGTCCGTTTCCTGCGCTTTGCCGCCGCTTCGTCCGCTTCCGACGTGTCGTCCATGTGTTTACCCGCTGTCGCCGAGGTCCTATCGCGCCGGTGGCGACGGATGCCACTCGTGGAGACTCATATCACCTCAACCATATCGAGGGTGAACAGCTCGTTGCCCGCATTGCGGCCTATCCGCAGGCGCGACGGCGCGACGATGTCGTACGGCGGGACCGGCAAGTTGTATTGGGTGATGCCCGTATAGGTGCGGCCCGCGGGATCGTAGTGCGCGGCGCAGCACGGGCAGATGTAGCCGCCGGGCACGTCCGGCGCCGGCGCATCCGCCACGAAGGTCGGGACGCAGCCCTCGCGCGTGCACACGCCGACCAGCACCGCATAGGCGGGATCGAGCGAGCGGTGCCAGTTCTTGGCGTAGGCGGGCTGCTGGCGCCGCTCCGATCGCGGATCGATGAGCACGCGCACGAATGCAGCCTCCTGCATGGCGGCGAGCATCGCCGGCGTGCGCGCGACGATGAAGATCGGCCGGCCATGCCAGTGGACGATTCGCTGCGTGCCGGGCGCGAGCCCGGCGAGATCGGCCTCGAGGATGTCGCCGGCCGCCCGTACCGACGCGTCCGGGTTCATCTGCGCAATGAACGGCCACGCTCCGGCCGCAAGACCGGCGGCGCCGACGGCGGCAGTGCCGAGATAGAGAAGGCGGCGGCGGCTCGGCCTCGACCGCGCAGCCGAATTCGCATGAGTATCCGTATTCATCGCAATGTCCGCCCGCCTATGCGGCGACCGATGTCCTCGGTGCAGCGATGCCGCGCCGGGGACGATCGTCGCGTCCGACACTCTCACGGTCGTCAGCGATCCGGGCAACACCCATTCGGGTGCCGGAGCCGACGCCCGGATCGCACGATGGCGCGCCAACCCGCGGCCCGGCAAAATTGATCGCCTTGGTCCCGACCCTACCGGGCCGGGGCCGAGTTCGCGCCGTGCGATCCATTGCCGCCGTTCGTCCTGCTGCCGGCGCTCGATTGGCCGCCACCCCCGCCATCGATCGTTTCATCGACATGATCGCCCCTCAATCCACGTCGAAATTGCCGCTCACGATCTTCTCGCCCGCCTCCTGCTCGGAGCGCGCCGTCACCTTGCGCACGATGCCCGTCGCGGCTTCACGCACGGTCCAGGTTGCCGACGAAGCCGCCGGCACGATATCGGGATTGCCGACGATCATTTGCAAAAACATGTAGATCGCATGCCAGGGCCGCTTCGCGCGGCAGGAAACGATCTCCCATCCCGGGGCAATCTGGTTCATGCGCACCCTTTCGAAAGCCCGCCGCCAACCTGATGGAGCGCCGGCCTTCCGGCCATACTCATTGGGTATCGAACCCGATGACCTCGCCCCTCACGGGGCCGCTGCCGCGTAGCGCGGCATCGCCAGCAGGCTCACGAGCTCCGCCTGGCGCCCGACGCCGGTCTTGGCGAAGATCGACTTGAGGTGCATGCGCACGGCGTTCTGCGTCACCCCTTGCGCCCGCGCGATGGCGGCGACCGATTTGCCCTCGACCACCGCACCGGCGACGCGCGCCTCGGTCGGCGTCAAGTCGAACAGCGCCTCGATGACCTCGACCTGCGGCGCCTCCTGGCGCGTCACCGGCGTCACGAACATCAGCGCCACCGCCTCGGCGAAGATATCGCGCGCGCAGCCGCGCAGCGGCAGCAGATGCGCGATCATCGGCGGCCGGTCCTGGTGACCGGCGATCGGAATCGAGCGGCCGGTGCCGGCGCCGGACGGCGTTTGCAACGCCGCCAGCGCCTCGACGAAAAGCGACTGGGCCGCATTGTTGGAAAAATGCAGCCGCTGCTCGGCGCCGAGCGTGATGGCGGGCGCGCACGCCTTGAGCCGCGCATCGGTCGCGACCGCGCGGCCATGCGCGGTGAGTGCCGCGGCCGGCAGCCCGATCGTCTCCAGCGCGTCGACATTGGCATGCGCCCGCTCGAGCCCGACACGGGCGGAGAGCAGCGCCGCGCGCGCAAGGTGTGGCCGCAGCCGGTCGAGCAGCGCGACCGCGTGGCGGTCGACCACGCCCTTGTGATGCGGCTTCTCGATCGAAAAGACGATGGTCTCGCCGCACGGTGAGCGGATCGTGGTCGAGGCGCACCAGCCGAGCCCGTGCGGCCGCAGGACCTGCGCATAGAACGGCTCGCGCTCGACCTCCTCCGGCGTGAAGACGTCGAGGTCGGTATGGAACTTGGGCTCGCGCCGGGCCACGAAGCGTACGCTGCGCCCGTCGCGACCGAGCTCCCCGCGCGCGACCAGGGTCGCGACCGTCTTGGCGATCGCCGGCGACGCCGCCCAGCGCAGGTCATCGCGCATCGCCACCACCAGGAGCGCGCCCGCCGCGTCGCACGCGCGCGCGAGCGCATCGAGCACCTGCGGCCAGTTCTCCGGCGCGCAGCTCGCCTCGTAGATCGTATCGATGAGCGCCGTCTGATCCATGCGCTGCTTCGCCCCCGTCGAACCGCCGCAATATGGGGCCGAATCCCTTGGGCAGGCAATCGGAGCCGTTTGCGTTGATGCCACGTCGGATGTGCGGCGGAACGGCCACCTTCGATGCAACAGGCCTCTGCCAGGACCCGCCGCAGGCGGCGAGTCCGGCGAGGGAACCCGCATCGTGGCGGCCGCGCAGGCCGCACGCATGCTCGCGGTGTGCGCTGCCGGCGCTTGCTGCCGCGTCAGCGGCGTCGTCGCCGATTGCGAAGAATCGGACGAATGCCCGGAAATCAAGCGCGTCGTCTCCATCTGGCGAAAGGTGCCGCCGCCGCGGCAGGGCCCGTCGCGAACCCAAGCTCGCTTCGCGTGCTCGCGCGACCGGCGTTGCTTCCACGCCGCTGCGAGTGCCGACACCGGCGCCAATTGAGGGCCTTTACGCACCCATTCGGGTCTTTGAGCCCTGGTCGCAAGCCGTTATACGCCTCTGGACGATGACAGTGACCGGGGAGCCATCCGGGGCTCGTTGTGGGGCAATCCAGATGAGCGCACAGGCGCGCACCTTGGCGTGCGGACTGCTCCATCAGCGGCTGCGCCGCGGCGCCGGCGCAAGTCCGATCCTCCAAAGCCGAGATTCGCACGGATAGCGCCATGATGCGCGCAATCACGCGCCCGGGCGCGCAAATGGCAAAGAGCTCACCGGCGCGGCCTGCCGGTCGATCAGACGCAGGGAGTGACGCGATGAAAAGGCTGCTGCGATTTTTGTTGCCGATCATCTTTGCCGTTGTCCTCGGTCCATTCTTCGCCGGCCTCGCGGTCTGCCTCTACGCCGCCAGCCAATGGATCCTCGATCCGGGGCCGATTGCCGAGCTCCTCGGCCTCTCGATGCTCTACATGATGTTCGCCTATGTGCTCGGCTGGCCGATCGCGCTGGTCGGCGGGCTGCTGATGTCGATCTGGATGATCTTTCGCGCGCCCGGGATCGTCGGGGTGCTCGCCGCCGCGGTTGCGGCCGTTGGGCTGCTGTGGCTTGCCGCCGCCGCGGATCTCATGGGTCCTCTCCCCAATCTCGCCTACGGGATGGTGTGGCTGACCCTCGCGGTCAGCGTCGTGGCGGCGCTCGCGTGCTGGCTGGTCACGCGCCCCTTCGCGTCGCAGATCGCGCCATGACGCCGACGATCGCAGCGCTGGCCCGGCTGTTCTTCTCTTTCCGCGGACGCGCCGCGCGGATGCCGTTCTGGCTCGTCTCCATCACCTGGGCCGTGCTCGTCCAGGCGTTCGACTATTGGTGGGCCGAGCGCGGCCTCGCGGCCGCTGAGCATCACGATCGCACGATGGTGAATGCTGCCCTCTTTGTCGGGTCGCTGCCGATCCTGGTCTCGTGCTTCGCGATCAGCGTGCGGCGTCTGCACGACCGCGACAAGAGCGCCTGGTGGCTGCTCGTGTTCGCCGTCGGCCCGCTCGCTCTCCAGGCCGCCGGTTCGCTGAATACGCTCGACTCCGGACCGGCCGTCGTCCTGATGGTCGCGTCGCTCGTGTTGTCGATCTGGAGCTTCATCGAGCTCGGCTGCATGCCCGGCACGGCCGGCACGAATCGCTACGGCCTCGATCCGCTGCTGGAGCTGCCGGCCGAAAGGCCGCAACCATGACGGCGCGCGACGAACAAAATGACGAGGGCCCCATGTCCGGCGCACAGACGAAGCGCAGCGACGATGATGGCGACCGCGATACGCCGGAGTCGCTCCCGGCCTTCCTGGACGAGACGGCGCACAAGGATCCCGCCAAGCGCGCCCACGGTGAGAAACCCGACGACAGCTTCCCGTCGGACCGGCAGGCCAAGGCGATCCTGGGAGCCGTCGCGGGCCTCCTCGCCATCGGCGCCGTATGGCTGCTCGACGAGACGCTCCCGGGGCCCGGCGGGGCGCAGCGCTTCTTCGATCGCGGCATCGAGCATTACAAGGAAAAGAAATACGACGAGGCGCTGCGGGCCTTCGACCGGGCGATCGCGACCGATCCCGACTTTTATCCGGCCTATGCGGTGCGGGCGGAGCTGCATCGCCGACGCGACGAGCTCGATGCCGCCATTACCGACTACAGCAGCGCGATCCGCGTCAAGCCCGACCAGCCCGAGCCGCATTATAACCGCGCCATCACCTACCTCGACCTCGGCGACCCCGACCATGCTTTACCGGACTTCGCCGAGTACGTCCGGCTCAAGCCCGACGATCCGGACGGGCATCTGCGCCGCGCCGAGGTCTTCGCCGGCCTCGGCGATTTCGCGCAGGCGCTGGCGGAACGCGACGCGCTCCTGCGCTCGGGCCCGAAGAGCGTGACCTACCTCCTCGACCGCGCGGCTCTGCGCCGCGATTTCGGCGACCTCGATGGCGCCATGCGCGACATCGATACGGCCCTCGATCTCAGCGCGGACCCATACACTCGCGTGCGCCACGGCCTGTTGTGGCGCGACAAGGGCGATCTCGCGCGGGCGCTCGCCGATTTCGAGCAGGCGATCGCGCTGCGGCCGAACGATCCGGCGCTCGGCGGCGCTCCCGACCCGCGGCCGGAGCTCGCGCGCGCCGAGGCGCTGCGCGACGGCGGCCGCGCCGACGACGCACGGGCCGCGGTCGACGCCGTCGTCAAGCGGCTGCCCGACTACGCGCCGGGCTATCAGCAGCGCGCGTTGATCGAGCTGATCGCGCTCGCCGATGCAAAGAGCGCCGCGGAGGACTTCGCCACCGCCGTCAGCAAGGGCTACTCCCATCGCTACAGCATGGAGTACGCCAGCATCGGCGCCGCGTACATCGAGCAGAAATACGGGGCGCAGGCCGCGCCGATCGACGATCGGCCGATGCTCGCGGCCGACGTGCCGTTCTACCCGGCGATCGAGTATCTGCTGATCTGGCGCCACATCGCGCGCGTGCGCGCCGGACAAGCTGATCCCGATTACCACGACGACCTGCGCCGCCTCGGCCTCGCCTCGCTGACGGACAAGAACCCGGCCGGCATCCCGGTGCGCACCCCCCGTGGCCGGCGCGTGATCTGGCCGACCCAGCTCGTCGCCCTGTTCGGCAACCTGACGACGCCCGACGTCGTCCTCGCGGCCGCCGCCGCGACGTCCGGCGACTTCGCACGGCGGCTGCATATTTGCGAAGCGAATCTCTACATCGGCGAATTCCGACTGACGAAGAACGATGCCGCGGCGGCGCGTACATTCCTGCAAGCCGCCGTCGATGGCTGCCCACCCGGCGTGCCGGAAGCAGCCTTCGCGCGGGCGGAGCTCAGGCGCGCGAGCGAACATTGAAGGACGCAGGAGAACCCCTTTCGCAATCGAGGGCGACGAACGCCATGGTCTTTCCTCTCTACGATGAAACTGCGCGCAAGCGCGTATCGCAACCCTATGTCACCTGGGGCCTCATCACGCTCAACGTCGCGGTGTTCATCGCCGAGGTCGCCTCGTCCGCCGGGACTCAGCAATGGATCGTGCACGCGTTCGGCTTCACGCCCGCGATGCTCGCTGGCGACCTGCCCAACGCCGGCCCGCTGCCGGCGTGGCTCACGCCCCTCACCGACATGTTCCTCCATCTCGACTGGGATCATCTGTTCGGCAACATGCTTTTCTTGATGATCTTCGGTGATAACGTCGAGGACGCGCTCGGCCACGTGCGCTACCTCGTCTTCTACGTCGTTTGCGGCTACGCGAGCGATCTCGCCTACTTTCTCTCCACCATGCATTCGACCGTGCCGGCGGTCGGCGCCTCCGGCGCCATCTCGGGCGTGGTCGCCGCCTATGTGATGATCCGCCCCTGCGCCAAGGTCGAGGTGCTGATCGGCATCATCCCGATCTCGGTGTCCGCCTACTGGGTGATCGGCCTGTTCGCCTTGACGCAGGTGTGGAGTGTCCTTTCCCACACCCAGGACGGCATCGCCTACTGGGCGCATATCGGCGGGCTGATCGCCGGCGTCTGCCTGTTGCCGCTGCTGCGGCATCCCGACGTGGTGCTGTTCGAATGCGTGAGCTCGGCCGACGCCGACGCTGCATGACGCCTGCGATGGCGTCGCGGCGGCCCTCGCAAAGGTGACGGCTTCATGCCTGACCAAAGGACCCGGGCCGCGATCGCGACGTATTGGACCTGCGTGGGCTCTCCTTCCTCTTCATCGGACACTGGTCGCAGCCCTGGTGCTCTACCCATAGGACGACGAGGGAGGGCGCGCCGCCACTTGGCTGGTGCGGCTCTGCGGCGGCGGCGTCGCCCTGGTCGGCCGCGCGTTCAAGCAGGAACAGGAAAAGCTCGCCGGAAAAGCTCGCCGCGGTGATCCTGCCGATCTCGAGCAACGTGGGTGCGGTGCCCGTCTATCATCCGATTCCGACCACCTCGGGGGCGGCGATCCTGGCGCTGGCCGGCCTTGCCGCCGGAGCGATCTGATCCTGTTCGCTACGCCGCGAGCATGATCCTGAAAGCAGATGCCGTCATGGCACCTCCCGTAGATGCGTTCGGATCCAGTCGGCGTAATAGTCGAGCCGCACCAGATAGAATGGATCCGAGCACCCCACTGCCCCCTCGCCCTCGAGGTCGTTGTTTCCCCAGGTCAGGAGCCCAATGGCGAGCGGATGGCCGTGGACGAGACGGATCGGCTCGCCCGGCACCTCACGCGTCCATGTTCGCGCGACCAGAAAGGCAGGGCCGCCCGAGTCGCCGTGGCAGACTCCGTGCGGGGCGCCGACCCATCCGTTCTGCTGGGTGCCGAGCTGCCGCGGGTGGTAATAGAGCCCCTTCGGCTGAACGCCCTTCCACACGGCATTGGGCGCGACCGCGCTCACGCGCAGCTTGTGCAGCACCTCGCCTTTCGGCGAGGCACCGAACCCGTAGACATCCATCCACACCAGCGGCCAAGAGCGCGGCCGCGGCACGCAGCAGACGACGTAGTCGTTGGTGACAGCGGGCAGCTCCGCGGCGAGCGCGCCGGCCGGATGTTTGGCCTCGATCCGGATCAGCGCGATGTCTTCCGAGTCGATGATGTCTGCATCGGCGTCGGCGAGCAGCTTCAGGAAGCTCTCGTGGATTGTGAGCGCGGTCGCGTGGCGGACCACGGCGTCGCGCTGCTTGACGCCGCGTCCGTACGTGATCGTCACGTCCTGCGACGCGACCGGCGCAGTAAAATCCTCGTTCATCAGGCAGTGCGCATTGGTGACGATGTAGCTTTCGCCGTACACCAGGCCCGAGCACGCGCCGTGCTTGACGCTCACGATCACGGCGGCATGCCCGCCGGGATCGTCGGCCGCGACCTCGATACCGCCAATGATCGCAAGCGCGTCGGTCGACGCGATGATAGCGAGCAGGCCGACGGCGAACTGGCGGATTTCATGTCCGGCGCCATGTGACGCCGACGTAATACCGCCTTGCCGCGAAAGGCAGAAGACCCAAAAGGGTCGTGCCAGCCGGATGGTTCGGCCGCCTCCGTAACGTGGGCCCGCTATGCGCGCCAATGTGGCGTCATGCCCGACCGGCACGCATGGCTCGATGCACTGTGGTGCGCTTGCGCGACCACACTGTGGGGGGGAGGGTCGGGGTGAGGGGCGCCGCTTGCTCCGCATTCGCGAGCCCGCGTGCGTGGAGAGACTCCCTCACCCCGACTCTCCCTAAGAAAGCCCCAAGAAAGGGAGAGGGAGCGCAAGCACCGATCACTTCGCCTACTTCACCCCATAGGCCTTCGCGAAACTCTCCGCGATATCGGACGTGATCGCCTCGGCGGCATCGATGTCGGCTTGCGCATCCGGATCGCCGCGTTTCTTCTTGGCGAGCCCGCGGCCATAGAGCGTCCAAGCGCTTCGCGGATAGAGCCGCACCGAGGCGTCGTAATCGGCGATCGCCTTGTCGAGCTCGCCGAGCGCGAGGTACGCGTTGGCGCGGTGCTGCAGCGTGTTCGCATGGTTCGGCCGCATGCGCAGGGATTCGTTGCAATCCTCCAGGGCCGACTTGTACTGGCGCACCTGCAGGAGCTCGTCGCAGCGGTTGTTGTAGGTGGTCGGGTCGTTCGGGTTGAGCCGCAGCGAGCGATTGTAGTCGGCGATCGCGCGATCATGGTCGCCCTGGGCCGAATAGGCATTGGCACGCATGTCGTATGCATTGGCGTCGTCGGGGTTGAGGCGGATCGCCTCGCCGTAATCGGCGAGCGCACGATCCTCGTCGTGCTTGTCGTCCCAGACGTTGCCGCGGTTGACGTAGGCGCCGGCATAGTTGCGGTCGAGCTCGAGCGCCTGGTTGCAATCGGCGAGCGCCCGGTCGAGATCACCCTTGTCGCGCCAGGCGCCGCAGCGGTTGCTGAACGCGACAGCGAGGCTGTGCCCCTTATAACGGCCCGATTGGATCACCGCCGTGCAGCCGTCGATCTGCTGATCGGGCGCGAGCTTGAAGCCGCGGTTCTCGCACCAGGTGATCTGCTGGCTGGTCTGCGCGCCAGCCGGCCCGGCCGCGAATGCGCATATGAAGCCGATGCCGGCCAGCCACCGACAGCCCACGCCGATCATGCCCGTCCCCCTCGGTTGGTCTCAGCAAATCTTACCGCGGATCGAGCGCGAGACAACGCCGGCAGTCGACGCTGCGATCACGTCTCATCGAGATATGGCGCCACGACCTCGCGCGTCTCCTTGCTGGGCACCACCGGCACGATCTCCGCCGTCATGCCAAGGCCGTGCCACTGCAGCAGCCAGCTCTGCAGCAGCCGCAGGTCGTCGCACTCCATCAGCTGGAAGCAGCGCGCGAAGCTCGGCTCGATCCAGCTGTCGATGTATTCGAGCCCGTCCGGCATCACCCGGCCCTTCTCGCGCAGGCGCCCGTAGACCGGCAGCATGTCGTTGTCCTTGAAGCGCTCGATCACCATGAACAGCATCGCTAGCTCCTGCACATCGGCGGCGTGCCGAGCATCTCTCTCGGCGTGCCGAGCACCCGCTCGACCGCACAGGCGATCGTGACGAGCCGCTCGTCGTCGTCACCGCGGGCGATGAGCTGCAGGCCGACCGGCAGCCCGAGGCGATCGCGGCCGACCGGCAGCGTCGCGGCGCACAAGCGCAGGAAATTCACCGGGACGGTGTTGTGGATGATGCCGCGGTTGCGCGCCCAGAATTGCTCCGGACCGGTCTCCTCGGCGAGGACGTGCGGCGAGAGCCGTACCGTCGGCGTCGCGATCACGTCCACGTCGTCGAACCGCGCCACCGCGCCCTTCGCGGCGTCCGCGAGCCGCCGCAGGCGTGCCAGATACTCGCGCGCCGTGAGGCTCTCGGCCCGCTTCAGCGCCGGCCCGTTGACCGGATCGATCGTCGCGAGCCACTCGGGCAGCTCGCGATCGAGGAACGCGCGCAGCTCGATCGCCGAAACGCCGCCTTCGGCAAAGACCGCGACCGCCTCGCGCGCCTCGGGCAGCGGCGCCTCGACCACCACGGCGCCCGCCCGCGCGAGCGCATCGAGGGCCCGGCGCACGACCTCGTCGATGCCGTTCTCGCACCCGTCCCAGAAGGCCGCATCCGCAATTCCGATGCGCAGCCCATCGACGCTCGCCGGCACGCCGCGCAGGAACGCGAAGCTGTCGCCCAGACGCGGATCGATCGCCGCAAAGCCGAACGCCGCGTCCGCCATGCTGCGCGCCAGGATGCCGGGCGTGTCGAACGTGTGGCTCAGCGGCACGATGCCGTCGCACGACCAGCGGTCCTTGGTGAGCTTCAGTCCCGCATTGCCCGTCATGGCGGCGGGCAGGCGCACCGAGGCGGCCGTATCGCTGCCGAGTGCGAGCAGCGCCGAGCCTTCGCACAGCGACACCCCTGCCCCGCTCGAGGAGCCGCCCGGCGAGCGATGCGCCGCCGCATCCCACGGATTGCGCGGCGCGCCGTGATGCGCGTTGTGCCCGGTGCCACCGAATGCGAACTCGACCATGTGGGTCTTGCCCATCAGCGTCGCGAGCTGGCGGCGCAGAGTCGCCACCACCGGCCCCTCGACCTCGAACTTGGCCGGCAGGCGTTTCGGCGAGCCCGCATAGGTCGGAAAACCCGCCACCGCGAACAGGTCCTTCACCGAGGTCGGGATGCCCTGCAGGGGCCCGGCGCACGCGCCGGCCGCAAAGGCCGCGTCGGCGGCATCGGCGCATTTGCGCGCATGGTCCGGCGCCCATTGCGAGTAGGCGAGCAGCCCGTTGCCGCGGCGCTCGTGGTTGGCGATCGCCTCCTCGACGAGCGCGCGCGCCGTGAGCGCGCCGTCGCGGAGGCGCCGCGCGAGCTCGGCGATGGAAAGCGAGAGCACGTCAGGCATGGCAGATCAGTTCCTCACCGCAGTGTTGCGAAGCTCAAGCCTGTTCCGGTGCCGGCGGCCGTGCGATAGCCCGGCACGTACTCGAACCAGTCGAGATCGAGATGTCTGGAGGCACCCGCGAGCGCGACCCAGTTGAGGATCTCCGAGCTGCCCGCATTGAGCTTGTTGCGCGGCAGCTTGCGCAGGAACTCCGCGTCCTTGTCGGCGAGCGCCTTGATGATCGCGCGGTCGAAATCCTCGTCGACAAGGAAATGGCTCAACCCGCCCGACGCCAGAACGCCGACGCGCGCCTCGCCGGCGAAGCCCTCGACCGCGCGCCGGATCGCCTCGCCGAGCGCGTAGCAGCGCGCCGGGCGTGGCTGGTTGGGCGGGAAATAGGTGTTGAGGAAGATCGGCACCACCGGCACCGGCTTGTCGGAATCGACCACGTGGCGATGCACATAGGCGAGCGCGTGCCCCTCCCCGTCGCCTTCGCGCAGCGTTTTCGACGCCGCCATGTCGAAGCCGGCATCCATCGTAGTCTCGATGAGGTGAACCGCGAGCGCTGAATGCACCGGATAATCGCGCGGCTGCTCGGGCTCGAAGAAGCCTTGCCGGTTCTTGATGTACCAATCGGGGAAATGCGAGTAGGTCGCGTGCTGGGTGGCGTTGTTGCGGATGGTCTCGCCGTAGTAGACCGCGAAGGCCGGCCGGCAATCCTCCAGGTAGCTTTCATTCTGGTCGTCGCCCATGACGATCAGCGCATCGAGCTGCGCGGCCGCGACCGCGTTGCGCAGGTGCTTGACGGCGCCGCGCGCGACGTTCTGCCGGGCGACCAGCTCGGCTGGCGCCACCATATGGGCGAGCTTGGGATCGGCCTTCTCGAGCAGGTCGCCATAGGTGACCGGCCGCCCCTCCTTGTCGCGATGCTTGATGTTGCGGTCGGTCTCGGCGAAACGCGGCAGCGTCTCGTCGGAGGCGAGCAGCATCGGCGTGTGCGAGGTGCCGGCCGCGAATGTGAGCTTCGCCATGATCTGTCCTCTCAGTTCACCCTGATGCCGAGCGCCGACCATTTGGCGTGCTCGGCCGCGATGAACGCGCCGAATGCCGCCGGGCTGCTCGGCCGCGAGATGGCGCCGAGCTTCTGCAGACGGGCCTGCATGTCGGGCGTCTGCAGGCCGGCCGTGATCGCGGCGTTGAGCTTGGCCACGATCGCGGCGGGCGTGCCGGCCGGCGCCACCACGCCGTTGAAAGTCGTGACCTCGTAGTCGGGCACGCCGGCCTCGATCATGGTCGGCAGGTCGGGCGCGAGCGGCGTGCGCTCGGCGCTCGTCACGGCGAGCGCGCGCAGCTTGCCGTCGCGGATCAACGGCAGCAGGATCGTAATGCCCTCGATCGTCATGTCGACCTGGCCGCCCAGCACGGCCGTGACCGACTCGCCGCCGCTCTTGTACGGCACGCCGACGAGATCGATGCCGGCGCGCGCCTCGAGCAGCTTGACGGTGAGATGCGGCAGGCCGCCCTCGCCCGTATGCGCGACGTTGAGCTTGCCGGGATGCAGCTTGGCGAAGGCGACGAGATCATGCAGCGACCGGAACGGCGACGCCGCCGGCACCACCAGGATCTGATAGCTCTCCGACAGCTTGGCGACGGGCGCGAAATTCTTTGCCGGGTCGTAGCCGGCGCTCGCCGACACGGCCGGGATGACGGCGAGCACGCTGGTATTGCCGACCAGCAGCGTGTAGCCGTCCGGCGTCGCGGCCGCGACCGAACGCGCCCCGATCACGCCGCCGCCGCCGGGCCGGTTCTCGACCACGGCAGCCTGCCCGAGATCGGGAAGGATTTGCGCGACCAGCCGCGCCGGCAGGTCGGTTGGTCCCCCGGGTGCCGCCGGCACGATGAGATGGATCGGCCGCACCGGGTAGTCCTGTGCCGCCACCGGAGCGGCCGCGAGCAGCGCGAGCACCAAGAATAGGGCGGCTCGCTCGATCATACCTAGGCTCAACGTTCTCTCCCCGCCTTCCAGTCGGAACAGCAAAGGTCGCTTCGACCGGACGAGTCAACCGGCTCCGCACCTGCATCATGGCGGCGCCTGCCGCTCGCATTTTAGCCATCCCGCGAATAGACGCTAAGCACTTCAATACTCCAGAGAAATGCTTTGACGACAAACTTGACGGCGCTTTGACCCGCAGCGTGCGAATCTCGCCGGCGGTCGCCGCAAGCGACTCGACCAGATGGACCTCATCGCCCGCCGATCACGACAGACTGGACGCCCCCATGTCGACCGATCCCAAATTCCAGGCAGCGCTGGCATTGCACCGCTTCGGCCTCGGGCCGAAAGCCGGCCTGATCGATGCGATCGCTTCCGATCCGCGCGGCGCGCTTCTGGCCGAGCTCGAAAAGCCAGGCATTGGCCTCGTCTTCGACGCGAACCTGATGAGCGCGAGCAAGTCGTCGATGACGGCCTTCATGTATCGCCAGGAGCAGATGGCGATGCGCATCGCCAAGCAGAACGAGAAGAACGAGATGGCGAATGCCGCCGCGGCCGAGGCGCCCGGCAATGTCATGGCCAAGGCGGATGCCAAGGTCGCTGCAAAGCCCGATCAAAAGCCGAATGACGCCAAGCCGAGCGACCCGAAAGCCACGGATCCCAAGGAGCCGAAGATGGCGGACGCCAAACCGGACGCCTTGGCGGACAAGCAAGCGGACGACAAGGCCGACCCGAAGAAGCCGAAGCCGCCCAACGTCCAGCAGCGCATCTTCCGCAACGAGGCGCGCGCGCATTTCATCGCCGCCAATACGGCCGAGATCGGCTTCGTCGAGCGGCTGGTGTGGTTCTGGTCGAACCATTTCTGCGTCTCCGCCGACGTCGTGCCCTACATGGCGGGCGGCTACGAGCGCGAGGCGATCCGTCCGCATGTGCTCGGCCGCTTCGCCGACATGCTGGTGGCGGCCGAGGGCCATCCCGCGATGCTGATCTATCTCGACAACTTCCGCTCCGTCGGGCCGAAGTCGGTCGCAGGCCTGATCGGCAAGGTCGGGCTCAACGAGAATTTCGCCCGCGAAATCCTCGAGCTGCACACCCTCGGCGTGCGCACCGGCTACACCCAGGCCGATATCATCGCGTTCGCCAAAGTGCTCACCGGCTGGACCATCCTGCCGGCCGCGACCAACCCGGACCACGGCAGCGAGTTCGTGTTCAATCCGCGCCTGCACGAGCCGGGCCCGCAGACCATCATGGGCAAGGTCTATGCCGAGGTCGGCGTCAACCAGGGCCGCGCCGTGTTCGCCGATCTCGCGCGCCATCCGGCGACCGCAACGCATGTGGCGACCAAGCTCGCGCGCCACTTCGTCGCCGACGATCCGCCGCCGGCGCTGGTCAAGACACTGGAACAGCGCTTCCGCGACTCGGACGGCGACCTCAAAGAGATCGCCAAGGCGCTCGTCGCCGCGCCCGAGACCTGGGACACGCCGATGACCAAGCTCAAGCGGCCGAATGAATGGCTCACCGCCATGCGCCGCGCCATTCCGGACGCGCCGGGCGATGTCGTGCAGGGTCTGCAGGCGCGCGCGCGGCTCGGCGAGCCGTTGTGGCGCCCGCCGCAGCCCGAAGGCTTTTCCGACGTCCAGGGGCCATGGGCCGACGGGCTCGCGCAGCGGCTCGACATCGCCGAGATCGTCGCGTCGAGGGTCGAGGCGACGGTCGACCCGAAAGACCTGCTCGAGACCACGCTGGGGCCGCTCGCGTCGGCCGACACGCGCCGCGCGGTCGCGCGCGCCGACAGTCGCCAGCAGGCGATCGCGATCGCCCTGATGGCCCCCGAATTCCACCGGCGATAACGCTCGATCCGATCAGGAGCCCACGCATGACCTTCACCCTTCACGCTCCCTCGCGCCGCGAGCTGCTCACCGCCTCCGGCGTTCTGTTCGCCTGGCCCTTCATGCCGCGGGTTGCGCGCGCCGAAGGGCGCGACCCGCGCCTGATGGTGGTGGTGCTGCGCGGCGCCCTCGACGGGCTCGCGCTCGCGGCGCCGGTCGGCGATCCCGACTGGGTCAAGCTGCGCGGCGACAAGGCCCTCACCCTCGAGGGCAAGACCCCGGGCCTGCCGCTCGACGGCTTCTTCGCGCTTAATCCCGCGATGCCCAACCTGCACCGTCTCTATAAAGCGAACCAGGCCATGATCGTGCACGCGACCTGCACGCCCTATCGCGACCGTTCGCATTTCGATGGCCAGGACGTGCTGGAAAGCGGCTTTGCCAAGCCCGGCAACGCCGCCTCCGGGTGGCTCAACCGCGCGTTCGCGGCGATCGAGCCCGATGCGCGCATCGATCGCCGCGGCGCGCTCGGGGTCGGCCCGGTGGTGCCGCTGGTGGTGCGCGGACCCGCGCCGGTGGTGAGCTGGACGCCGCAGCGCATCGCGCCCGCCGGCGAGGACACGCTGATGCGGCTGATCGACCTCTATCAGCATTCCGATCCGGCGCTCGCCCGCGTGCTGCAGGGCCGGCTCAACCTGATGCACGTCGCCGCCGCCGGCAACATCGATGCGCTCACGCCGGCGCAGCGCGAGCAGCTCGCCGGCATCGAGGCCGTGCGCGCCTATTTCGCCGAGGTCGCCTCGACCGCCGCGAAGCTGATGGCGCGCCAGGACGGCCCGCGCATCGGCGCGGTCGCGGTCAACGGCTGGGACACCCATATCGACGAGGGCGCGGTCGGCGGCCGGCTCGGCAACCTGCTCGGCGCGCTCGACGGCGCGATCGCGGCGTTCGAGACCGGCATGGGCCCGGTGTGGAAGGACAGCGTGGTCGTGCTCGTCACCGAGTTCGGCCGCACCGCCCACATCAACGGCGACAACGGCACCGACCACGGCAGCGGCACGGTGGCGCTGCTCGTCGGCGGCGCGCTCAAGGGCGGCCGCGTCATCGCGGACTGGCCGGGGCTCAAGGAGACCGACCTGTTCGAGAAGCGCGACCTCAAGGCGACCACGGACCTGCGCGCCATGCTCAAGGGCGTGCTCAAGGACCACCTGCGCATCGACGACAAGGTCCTGGCCGACGCGATCTTCCCCGACAGCCGGGCGGTCACGCCGTTGAGTGGGTTGCTCGGCTGAATCGGAGGGTGGGCGACGCATCTTCGCGTCGCCCACGCGGAGCATCGTGCAGTTGCTCTTCATCTCCCCCGTCCGCTAAACCGACGCGACGAGGGATTTCTCATGCGCATCAAAGCCTGCCTGACCGCGGCCGAGGTCAGGAAGATGATGGCCGCCAGCATCGTCGAGGCGGAGAAGAACAAATGGAACGTCGGGGTCGCGGCCGTCGATGACGCCGGCCTTCTGCTCGGCTTCGAGCGCATGGACGGCGCGCCGGCGATCGCATCGACCGCGGCGGCCGACAAGGCCCGGACCGCGGCGCTAACCGGCCAGCCAAGCAAGGCGTGGGAAGATCGCATCAAGGAGCGCCCGGCCTTTCTCTCCTTCCAGGTCGGCCTCCCGGTCCAGGGTGGCGTGCCGATTATCCATCGGGACGAATGCGTCGGCGCGATCGGCGTCTCCGGCGTCCTGTCGGTCCAGGACGAGCAAGTCGCGCTCGCGGGCCTCGCGGCGCTCGGGTGAAACTCATGACCTCCGGCCGCATCGACACCCATCATCACATCTACCCGCCGAAATACCTCACCGCCGCGCATGACCAGATCGCGCGGGCGACGCACGTGCATTTTCCGCGCATCTCCGCCTGGACCCCGGAGCAGTCGCTCGTCGCCATGGACCGTGACGGCATCACGACATCGATCGTCTCGATATCGCCCAGCCTGTGGTTCGGCGATCTCGCCGCGACCCGCAGGATCGCGCGCGAGTGGAACGAGTATGCGGCCGACCTCGCCCGCGACCACCGCGGCCGCTTCGCCGTGTTCGCGGCGCTGCCGCTACCCGATGTCGAGGCCTCGCTGCGCGAGATCGAGCATGCGCTCGATGCGCTGGGCGCCGTCGGCTTCGGCCTCGTCACCAACTACGGCGACAAATGGCCGGGCGACAAAGCCTTCGCGCCGGTGTTCGACGAGCTCAACCGGCGCAAGGCCGTGGTCTACTTCCATCCGACCGACTCGCCCGCCTTCGACGGCATCCTGCCGGACGTGCCCTCGCCGATGATCGAGTTTCCCTTCGACTCGACCCGCGCGATCGTGAGCCTTCTGTTCGGCGGCACCTTCACGCGCTGCGCCGACATCCGCTGGATCTTCTCCCACGGCGGCGGCGCTTTGCCGATGCTCGCCGCCCGCATCGCCGGCATCGCGAAGAACCGCACGGATTTATCTGCGCGCGTGCCGAACGGTGTCCTGCTGGAGCTCAAGAAGCTCTACTACGACATCGCCGGCGTCGTCGATCCGATCCCGTTCAACGCGATCCGCTCGCTCGTGGGCTCATCGCATCTCTTGTTCGGCACGGACTATCCCTTCTGGTCTCCCAGCGTCGCCGTCAAGGTGCTCGACGACCTCGGCATCGCGAGCGCGGAGCGGGAGAACATCGAGCGCGGCAATGCGCTGAAGCTGATCCCGCACCTTGCTCTTCCGTCATCCTGAGGAGCTTGTCGTCGCACCGCGACGACAAGCGTCTCGAATGAGCCAGGCATTCATGCGGCGCCGCTTGCATCGCGACCCATGGTTCGAGACGCGCGGCCGCGAGGGCGGCCGCGCTCCATGACGTGGAGCAGGTGGGGCGTGGACGAAACCGAGGGGCTCTAGACCTTCCTACTGTCGTAAGCCCAATGCAGCAGCGCCTGGCGCTGGCGCTTCCGGCACGACAAATCGCCCGGCTCGCAGTTGCGCTCGACCTGCCGAACGTGGCGGCGGATCGCCTTCCAGCGCTTGATCTGGCGGCGATCCTCGTCGGGCATCCGGCGGCCCATGTAGTAGCGGCAATACCACTGGAACCAGCCGCGCGGATCGTCGGGGTGCAGCCAGCCCTTGCGCCGCCATTCGGCGAGCGGCTGGCTCGCGTTGACACCGAAAAAGTTGAGCTCGCGGTCACGCGCGCCCTTCGCAAGCTTCGCGCCCGCGAACCAGCTCTTGGGAAACTCCTTGCGGCAGTCGGTCATGTACTTGCCGCCGAAGATGCCGAGGCGGAGCATTTCGCGCGGCGTGAGGTCGGGCGTGAACTCCGGATCGAAGCTGCGTCCGACCGGTGCGGTGAGCTCGTAGTGATAGCCTTTCTGCATCCGGTCGTCGACCATGACGATGCGCAATCGCCTCGCCCTGCGCATCGCGCGAGCTCACTGCACCTTGATGCCGACTTCCTTGATCACCGGCCACCATTTGTCGATCTCGGCCTGCTGGAACGTGGCGAGCGCCTCCGGCGACTGCTGGTCGGGCGGGAAGATATCCTGGGCGAGGTCGACGAGCTTCTTGCGCGTCGCCGGATCGGCGAGCGCCGCCCGCAGCGCATCGTTGAGCTTGGCGATGATCGGCTGCGGCGTCCCCTTGGGTGCCCACAGCGCGTGCCAGAACGAGAAGTAGAAGCCCGGCAGCCCTGCCTCGTCGGTCGTCGGCACGTCCGGCGCGAGCGCAATGCGGCTCTTCGCCGTCACCGCATAGACCTTGATGTCGGCGTTCTTCATCTGCGGCACGGAGACCGCCGGCGTGTTGAGCAGCGTGTCGATCTGTTGTGCGAGCAGCGCCTGCGTCGACTCGCCGGCGCCGCGATACGGCACCATGGTGAACTTGACGCCGATCGCCTTCTGAAACAGGAAGCCCGCCACGTGGCTCGGCGAGCCGACGCCGGAATTGCCCATCGTCGCCGTGGCGGCATTGGCTTTCAGCCAGGCGATCAGCTCCTTGAGATTGCTCGCCGGCATCGATTTCTTGGCGACGATGAAGAACGGCTGGGTGGCGATCAGGCCGATCGGCACGAAGTCCTTCATCAGGTCGTAATCGAGCGGATAGATCGCGCCATTGGCGACATTGGTGCCCCACTGGCCGATGCCGATGGTGTAGCCGTCCGGCGTCGCGCGCGAGATGCGCCGCTCGCCGATGGTGCCGCCCGCCCCGGTCGTGTTCTCGACGATGACCGTCTGGTGCAGCGCCTGGCCCATGCCCTGCGCGACGATCCGGGCGATGATGTCGGTGGAGCCGCCGACCGAGAGGGGCACCACCATCGTGATGGGGCGGGACGGATAGGTTTGCGCGTGCGCGGCGGCGGCGAAGGTCGCGGCGAGCGCGACGGCGGCGAGCAGTTTCTTCACGGAACGTTCCTTCTTGCGTAGGATGGACGAAATCGTCCTCGATTTCGCCCACGCGCTTGCTATCCGCAAAGCTCCGCGTGGGCAACCGCGAAGACGCGGTTGCCCGCCCTACGATTTCTCCTTCTCGCGCAGCGCCTGCAACATCGCGCTGCCCATGTTCGCCGCCGCGAGCGCGCCGGTTGCGGAAGCAAGCTCCACCACCTTCTGCAGCTCCTCCCAGGTCGCGCCGGCGCGCCGCGCCGCGAAGGCGTGCACCTGCGCGGCCGGCTGCAGGCGCTCGACCAGCAGCATGCCGAACAGGATCAGGTTGGTCGTCTTGGTGTCGAACACGTTCGAATGGAACGCGTGCGCGCGCAGCTGCTCGATCAGCCGCAGCCCGTCGGGGTCGACCTCGCCCGCGAACGCAAAGCGCGCCGCCGGCATCGGCGGCACCGTGCCGAACAGCTCGGCATAGCCGTCGCGAAATTTGGCGAGGTCCTCGGGCAGATCGGTGTTGTCGGTCATTGTCGGGCTCTCTCTGGCCGCCGCGAGTAGCGAATGGCGAGTAGCGAATAGCCTCTATGCTCCCTATTCGCCACTCGCTGCTCGCTGCTCGCTACTCGCCATTCGCTACTCACTGCATCTTGATGTTCGCGTCGCGGATGACCTTCTCCCACTTCGCCGAGTCGGACTCGAGGTGAGCGGAGAGCTCCGCCGGCGAGCCGGCGATCGACTCGAAGAACTGCGGCGCCATGAAGGTCTTCTCGAACTCCGTATCGGCAAAGAGCTTGCGCACCTCGCCGTTGATCTTCTCGACCACCGCCGGCGGCATCCCGGCGGGGCCGTACAGCCCGAACCACGACACCGCCTCGAAGCCCGGCACGCCGCTCTCCGCGACCGTCGGCACGTCGGGCAGCCCGGCGAGCCGCTCGGGTGCGCCGATCGCGATCATGCGCACCTTGCCGGCCTTCGCCTGCGGCACCGCGCTGCCGACGCTGATGAACATGAGCTGGATGTGGCCGGCCATCACGTCGGTGAGCGCCGGCGTCGCGCCCTTGTAGTGCACCGGCACGAGCCGGATGCCCGCGTCGCGCTCGAACACCTCCATGTTGAGGTGGCCGGTCGAGCCGACGCCGAAGGTCCCGTAGTTGAGCGCGCCCGGCTTCTGCTTCCCGAGCGCCAGCAGATCGGCCACGTTCTTGACCGGCAGCGCCGGGTTGACGATCAGCGCATGGTGGATGCTCACCAGCCCGCTGATCGGCGAAAAGCCCTTGATCGGCTCGTACGGCAGCTTGGCATAGAGGAACGGATTGACCACGAAGGTCGCCTCCGGCCCGATCAGCAGCGTGTAGCCGTCGGGCGCCGCCTTGGTCACCAGCTCGGCCGCGATCTGGTTGTTGGCGCCCGGCTTGTTCTCGACGATCGCATCGTGCCCCCAAGCTAAGATGAACCGCTTGGCGAGCGCCCGCCCGAGCAGATCGGTGACCCCGCCCGGCGCCGCCGGCACCACGATGGTGATCTGCCGATCGGGATAGGTCTGCGCGCTGGCGACCGGCGCGAGCGCCAGCGCGGTGACCATCGCAAGGCTTCGCATCCGTCGCCACATCCTCGCGCTCCCTCGATCTCTTCTCATGGCGCCCAGAATTGCACGCCTAGGCGCAGCTGAGAACGCGACTTCCTTTACTCTCGCCTGCAGGGAGGGTCGGAACGCCTCGAGCGAAGCGAAACGCGATCCTGGGTGGGGTGACGGCGATTCGGCCCGCGCCGGCTCGCTTCGCTCGCCGACCCTCCCTCTGCAGGCCCCTTGCAGAGGAGGGCGAACAGAAGGCCCTTGACTGGCGCACCTCAAAAGATATCATCTTTATCACCTTAATCACCGAGGCAGCATGAAGACGCCTGCCGCAACCTCGTCCGCCCGCATCGCCCCCGCGCCCGCCTTCATCGTGCTCGGGCGCTCGGCCTCGCTGTCCTCGCAGATCGTCGCCGACGTGCGCGAATCCCTCTTCGCCAAGCGCCTCGCGCCGGGCGACTTCCTCGGCACCGAAAAGGACCTCGCGGCGCGCCACGGCGTGAGCCGGATCGTCGCGCGCGACGCGCTGCGCACGCTGGAGGCGCTCGGCATCGTCGAGATCCGCATGGGCAAGGGCGGCGGCGCTCGCGTCGCCCGCGGCAATCCGCGCCTGTTCGCCGAGGCGCTCGCCGTGCAGCTCGACCTCACCGGCGTGAGCCCGGCCGAGATCCTCGACGCCCAGCGCGCGGTCGAATGCATGGCGGCCGAGCTTGCCGCCGAGAACGCCACGCCAGCCGACCACGCCCGCCTGCGCGCGCTGCTCGCCGACGCCGAGGCCAAGCTCGACGACAAGTCCAACGACATGGCGGCGTTCACGCTGTCGAGCCGCGAGTTCCACCTCGCGGTCGCCGAGGCCTCACATAACCGCGTGCTGGTGGTGCAGTTCATCTCGTTGCAGCACGTCTCTTGGCCGGCCCGCAATGCGACGCTCAACACGAAGGTCGCGCGCCGCATCCTCGACGTGCACAAGGAGCTCGCCGGCCTGATCGAGATGCGTGACGGCGCCGGTGCCCGCCGCCTGATGGACGACCACGTCAAGATGATCCGCGCCCGCCGCGTCGCCGAGCACCTGCAGGCAAAGCGCAAGGATCCGAGCTGTTGCTGAAACCGAAACTCAACCCTCGCAAACCAGACCAACCCAAGGACGAACGAAGGAGGAAAGCATGAGCAAATTCATCATCGAGCCGCACTTCCGGCTGCAGGAATGGGTCGCCGAGGAGAAGGGCTACTTCAAGGACGAGGGCCTCGACTACATTTTCCAGGAGCTGGTGCAGAAGACCGACGGCAAGATCCACGACCAGGGCAACAAGGTCGGCGCCTACCAGTCACTGGAGAAGGGCCGCTCCTCCGACATCAGCTGCGCGTGCCACTGGACCGTCAACGTCGCGGCCTCGACCGGCAAGGGCAAGATGTATGGCGACGTCTACTCGGTCTCGCCCGCCGGCGTGTTCGTGCCGCCGGATTCGCCGGTGAAGACGCCCGAGGATCTCGCCGGCGTGCCGATCTCGGTCGGCTTCCAGTCTGGCAGCCACTACTCGACCGTCCAGGCGCTGGAGCAATACATGCCGGCCGACAAGATCAATCTGTCTTTCAATGACGGGCTTTTGTTCAAGCGCATGGAGCTGCTGCTCGAGCGCAAGGTGCCGGCCTGCCACCTCTTCAGCGGGCCGTACTATTTCGCCGAGCAGCTCGGCTTCCGCAAGGTGATCGACAACACCTTCATGATCGGCACCATCGTGACGGGCAACGCCGATCCGGAGGACCTGCGCAAGTTCTTCCGCGCCCTCAAGCGTGCCCAGCGCGACATCGATCTGCGGCCCGACCGCTACACGCACTACTACAAGAAGGAGTTCCCGACCCGCTGGCACGCCCAGATGGACACGCGACGCTGGGGGCCGGGCGAGCGGCTGGTGTTCGAGCCCTACACCAAGGAAGCCTACGAGGAATCCTTCGAGTGGATCGCGCAGCACCAGATCTTCGCCGGCGGCGAGATGGGTCAGGGACGCTACGAGAACGCGGTGCTGACGCTCGCGTCGTAACGCCACTCCGTGCGACTATGGCGTGCCGCGGGGCAAAGCCCCGCGGCGTGCCTCGTTTGGATGGGCCATGGCTGAGAAGCTGCCGCAGACGCCGTACGCGAAGATCGATCCCGCCAAGTTCAAGGACCAGCGACGCACCGCCACGGGCGAGCCGCGCGCGCACGTCGCACTGCGGCGACTCGATACGCTGTGGTTCAACACCGGCACACTGTGCAACATCACGTGCCGCAACTGCTACATCGAGTCGAGCCCGCGCAACGACCGGCTCGAATACCTCGCCCTCGACGACATCCGCCCCTATCTCGACGAGATCGAGCGCGACGGCCTCGGCACGCGCGAGATCGGCTTCACGGGCGGCGAGCCGTTCATGAACCCGCATATCTTCGCCTTGCTCGACGAATGCCTCGCCCGCGGCTTCCGCATCCTCGTGCTCACCAATGCGATGCGGCCGATGCAGCGGCACAAGGCGAAGCTTCTCGATCTCGAGCGCCGTCATGGCGATCGCCTCGCCATCCGCGTCTCGCTCGATCATTTCACCGCCGAACACCACGAGGAGGAGCGCGGCGCCGATACCTTCGCGTCGACCCGCGACGGCCTCGTCTGGCTCGCGCGCAACGGTTTCAACCTCGCGGTCGCGGGCCGCACCATGTGGGGCGAGGACGACGCGGTCGAGCGCGCCGGCTTTGCGCGCCTCTTCGCCGAACACGCGATCCCGATCGACGCATACGATCCGGCCGCGCTGGTGCTGTTTCCCGAAATGGATGCCGGCGCCGACGTGCCGGAGATTTCCGAGGCATGCTGGGGCATCCTCGGCAAGTCGCCAGACGACGTGATGTGCGCGTCGTCCCGCATGGTGGTGAAGCGCAAGGGCGCCGAGGGTGCGTCGGTGCTCGCCTGCACGCTCATCCCCTACGATCGAACCTTCGAGCTCGGCACGACGCTTCGCCAGGCGGCGCGCGCCGTGCCGCTCAACCATCCGCACTGCGCAAAGTTCTGTGTGCTCGGCGGCGCGTCGTGCTCGCGCGCGGCGCCGCGCGATGCCGCTGCCGCGTTGCACGCCGCCGAGTAGCGGCGGACGGCCGGCGCGGCTTGCTGCTATGATGGTTCGGCGGACAACCTATGAGCCGCAAGACCCAGGACCGCGATGCTCGGTTCCATGCCGCCGCCGCCGGAAGTCACCGCGACGCTCGATCGCGGCGAGCGCGTCATCTGGTCAGGCCGGCCGCGACAGGGACTGATGCTGCGCGGTATGGACGCCTTCGTGATCCCGTTCGCGGTGGTGTGGACCAGCATTCCGGCGTACGGCGCCTGGATGACGCTGAAGGGATCGAACAGCGATCCTGTCGCCGTCCTCCCGGTTCTCCTGTTCATCGTGATCGGCCTCTACATGCTCATCGGCCGTTTCTTCGTCGATGCCGCGCAGCGACGCCGCACCTCCTATGCGCTGACGAGCCAGCGTGTCCTGATCCTTTCCGGGTTGTGGAGCCGCGAGGTCAGGTCTCTGGCGGTGAGCACGCTCGGCGAGATCGACGTGTCGGCGCGCGCGTCCGGTTGGGGGACGATTATGTTCGGGCGAAGCCCCTATCCGTCGATGACGATTCCGGGATGGCCCGGCTCGCGACGCTACGTGCCGCCGATGTTCGAAATGATCCCCGACGTGAACGATGTGGCGAAGCTGATCCGCGACACCCAGCGGGCCGCGAAGGCGTCGGAGCGCGATTAGTGCGCCGGTGCCCGCGGCCCATTGCCATCGCGGGCACGCTGTGGTCATGCTCGCCCCCGGCGCGCCGCCGCAGGATCGCACATGCAGAATAAATTCCGCGGAGTGATGCAGAGCCCCGTCACGCCCCTCAAGGACGACTATTCCCTCGACCTGCCGACCTTCGAGCGATTGCTCGATTTTCACGTTCGCACCGGCGCGCCGGCGATCTCGTGGCCGCACCACAAGGCGGAGTCGCTCAACCTCACAATTCCCGAGCGCAAGCTCTTCGCCGAGGCTGCCGTGAAGACAGTCGCGGGCCGCGTGCCGGTGACGATCCATGTGAGCGCGCTGGCGATCCAGGACACCTTCGAGCTCGCGGCGCACGCGCAGAAAATCGGCGCCGACGGCATCCTCGCGATCACGCCCTACTTCTGGAATCCGGCGCGCGAGGCGATCTACGATTACTTCGTGCGGCTCGCCACCTCGATCGACCTGCCGGTCATCTCCTACAACTCGCCGAGCTACCTCGCCGGCGTCGAGATCACCGGCGACCTGATGGCGCGCCTGATCGAGCGTCTACCCAATTTCGTCGGCGTCAAGGAAGCGAGCTTCAACAGCGAGAAATTCCTGGAGATCTCCCGCGCCGCGCTGAAGCTGCGGCCGGATTTCGCCATGCTCACCGGCGTCGAGTACCTGCTGCCCTCGGTGCCGCTCGGCGGAGTCGGCTCCTATTCGGCGGCGGGCTCGATCTGCCCCAACCTGTGCAACGCCACCTTCGATGCCTGCATGGCCGGCGACTGGGAGCGCGCGCGCGACCTGCAATACAAGCTCTCCTGGCTGTGGCTTCTTTTCCGCGACCAGTACCCCTCCTCGCTCAAGGGCGGCATGGTGATGATGGGCCGCAACGTCGGCCCGACCCGCCCGCCGCTGCCGACCGCCACCAAGGAGCGCCAGGCCTATATCCGCGGCCAGCTCGAGGAGCTCGGCATCCTCGAGAGCGAGCCGCACGGTTGGTGAATGATGACTGGTGAATGGCTGGTCAGCGCGTTGCCGCTTTGGAAAATCGCATGACCGCCCTCCGCCTCGGCCTCGTCCACGCGCCGGTGATGCCGTTCACCCGCGAGCACCGCATCGATTTCGAGCGCTTCGCGCAGCTCATCGACTTCCATCAGCGTCACGGCGCCGACGCGCTCGCGGTGCCGATGCATGCGGCCGAGTCCGTGAGCCTGCCGGAAGCCGAAAAGCACGCGGTGGTCGCGTTCGCCCTCAAGCACGCCAAGGTGCCGGTCGTGGCCCACGTGAGCGAGGCCGGCAGCGCGCTCGCCGCCGCGCTGGCGCGCCAAGCCGAAAACACCGGCGCTGCCGCCATCGTCGCCACCACGCCCTACTACTGGACGCCGCCGCCCGCCATGGTGCTCGAGCATTTCGCCATCATCGGTGGCGCCGTGCAGATCCCGCTGTTCGTGCACAACGCGCCTGACGACATGGCCGGCAGCAAGGTCTCGGCCGACCTGATGGTGAAGCTGATCGGCCGGCTGGCGAATTTCGCCGGCCTCATCGACGCAAGCCTCGACTGGCAGTTCATGATCGAGCTGATGACGCTTGCCCGCAAGGCGCGGCCGGATTTCCAACTCATCGCCGGCAACGAGCTCTTCGTCTCCGCCGCCGCGATCGGCGCGACCGGGATGCTGTCGTCGCTCGCCGCCGTCGCGCCGAAGCTGATCCGCGTCCTCTACGAGGGGTGCCGCACCGGCAACCTGTCCGCCGCGCGCGCCCCCCAGGAGCAGGTCGCGGCGCTGCGCCAGGCCACGAAGCCCGGTGGCGCGGGCGTGCTCAAAGCCGCCCTTCGCGTCATGGGCCGCGACTGCGGCGATCCACGGCCGCCGCTGCTCGCGCTGGATCAAGCGGCGGCGAAATCGCTCGGTGAAGTGCTGGCTGCCCTGCCGGCGCTCGCCGACGAGCCGCGCGGGTTTGCCTGAGGCTCGGGCGCGACTGGCCCGCGACCAGCCTACTCTCTTGCACGCGGCAACGCGGCAATCTAAAATTGTGCGGTCCTGCGACGAGGAGACGAACATGCCCGCGCAAGTCATCCTGCTCGATGCCGCAGCGCCGGGCTCGACCGCCGAAGCGGAAAGGGACCAGCCGGTAGAGACGAAACCGCCGGAAGAGCCGAGCAAGCCGAAACCCAAATATCCCAAATGGCGGCCGATCAATATGGCGACCGTCCTCGTGGTCGGACAGAAGCCGCATGAGCTTGGTCATTTCGACAGCATGACGGCCCTCGCGAAAGCGGTGCACGACCACAAGCTGCCCGGCGGCTCCAACACGGTCTTCGCCACCGTCAAGCACATCAGGGACTTGAACTCGGAAATGTTTCACGCGACGCTGGGCAAGCTGCCCGACGCGCTGACGATCATCGTGCGCCCAGGTGGGCCCGATGCCTGATGAGGATCCGAACAAGCGGTTCGGCGACGCTCGAGCCACCCTTCGCGAAACGTCCAAATGGATCGTGACGATCCTCGGCGCGACCGTGGTTCTGGTCATCGGCGGCGGTCTCGTCGCCAAAATCGCAGACCTCGACACCACCCAGCGGTTCATCGCGGCCGCCGCGCTGGTCGCCTTGACCCTGTTCTGCCTGTGGCCGCTACGCGATGCGCTCAAGGTCATCGCCAACAAGCTGGCGTCGTTCGACGAGATGGTGCGTTTGCCCGACTACGAGCAGGCACGCGCCGACGTGGACCATTGGATCGCCGGCCAGTATCCGGCGGCGATCGGCACGATGGGAAGGCTTCACCATCGGTATGTCGAGCTGACGAGGATCGTCAACGATCCCGCCATCCCCGAGTTGCTGCGAAACGACGCCGAAAGCGAGCTCGACGAGTTGCAGCCGCGTATCAAGGAGGTCATGGAGCTCGCCAATACACAGTTTCTCCGGTTGAGGTTCGAGAAGCTGGAGAAGACGACGATCTGGGTGCTGCCGGGCATCGGCTTCGCTTTGTTCATCTTTCTGGTATCCACGCACAAGGAGGATGCCACCGAGAAGCTGCTCAGGAAGCCGATCGTCATGAGCATTCCGTGGAGCACCGATGTCGAAGGCGTCCTCAAGGCCGCCGGAATGAGCGAGAAGTGCTACGCGAAGGTGCGGCCGCGACTGCTGCAGATCTCGGAAATGTCCGGCCTGCGCGCCGGCGTGATCGTGATTCCGCGCGATCTCGGCGCCGGCTGCAACGCGGTTCGCGTCATCGTCGGCAACGATCACGAGGTCTCCGCGGCCGAATAGTTCGAGATGCCGCAGGCCCGCCGCTTACGCCGCCGTCAACCCGCCATCCATCACCAGCGTATGCCCCGTCACCGAGGCCGCCTGCGCGCTCGCGAGCCAGCACACCGCCGCCGCCACCTCCTCGGCGGTCGCGAGCCGATGCAGCGGAATGCGCGCCAGCACCGCCGCCATGTAGGCGGGGTCGGTCCCTTTCTCGGCGCGCGAGGGAGATTCGGTCTGCATGCGCCCGGGCGCGACGGCATTGACGCGAATGCCATGCGCCGCCCATTCGATCGCCAGCATCCTCGTCATATGGACGATCGCCGCCTTGGAGATGCCGTAGATCGAGCGCTCCGGCGCGCCGATGAGACCGTGCGTCGATGCGATGTTGACGATGCAGCCGGGCTGCTTGTGCTCGATCCAGCGGCGCGCGACCCGCTGGGTGAGGAAGAATGTCCCGCCCACGTTGACGTCCATCACGGAGCGCCACTCGTCGCGCGAGACATCGACGGCATTGCGGCGCAGGTTCACGCCTGCATTGTTGACCAGCACGTCGATGCGTCCGAGAGCGTCGAGCGCGTCGGCAACGACGCACTTGATGCCACCCTCATCGCGCAGGTCGAGCGCGAGCCCGACGGCGCGACCGCCGATCGCCGCGGTCGCCTCGAGCGTCCGCTGCAGATTGGCCAATCGCGTCGCGGTGACTGCCACATCGTAGCCGGCGCGCGCCAGCGCCAGCGCGCAGGCGGCGCCGACCCCATAAGATGCTCCGGTCACCAGCGCGGTTCTGTTCGCCAACCTGTTCCCCACTCGTTCGAAAGCCGTCTAATATAACCAACTCGTCATCGCCGGGCTCGTCCGGCCATCCACGTCTTTGCCAAGAAAGAGAAAGACGCTGGATGCCCGGCACATAGGCGAGCAAAGCGGCGCCGTTCTTCGAACGGCCATCGCCGGGCGTGAGGAAGGACGAGAGTTTTGGGAGAAACAAGATGCCGCTGATGAGCGGAGGCGATGCCGTCGTGCGCTCCCTGATGGCGCATGGCATTGCGTCGATCTACTGCCTGCCCGGCGTGCAGAGCGATCACCTGTTCAACGCGCTGTTCGACGCCGGCGACGGCATCAACGCGGTGCATACGCGCCACGAGCAGGGCGCCGCCTACATGGCGCTCGGCGCTGCGCTCGCGACCGGCAGGCCCGCCGCCTATTCGGTCGTGCCCGGGCCGGGCTTCCTCAACTCGACCGCCGCGCTCGCGACCGCGCAGTCGACCGGCGCAAAGGTGCTGGCGCTGATCGGGCAGATCCCGAGCCGCCGCATCGGCAAGGGCCGCGGCTATCTGCACGAGATCCCCGACCAGCTCGGCATCCTGCGCACGCTCACCAAGTGGGCCGATCGGGTCGAGCGTCCGGCCGATGCGCCCGGCCTCGTCGCCCGGGCGTTCCATGAGCTCGCCAGCGGCCGCGTGCGCCCGGTCGGGCTCGAGCTGCCGCCTGACATGCTCGCCAGGCAGGAGGAGGTCGAGCTCGTGGCGCCGCTGCCGGCGGAGCCGCCGGCGCCGCTCGATGAGGATGCGATCGCCCAGGCGGCCGCCGCGCTCGACGCCGCCGAATGCCCGCTGATCTTCGTCGGCGGCGGCGCGCTCGACGCCGCGCCCGAGGTGCGGGCGCTCGCCGAGCGGCTCACGGCGCCGGTCGTCGGCTATCGCCGCGGCAAGGGCGTGCTCGACAACCGCCATGTGCTCAGCCACGCGCTCCCCGCCGGCCACGCGCTGTGGGCCGAGGCCGACGTGGTGCTCGCAGTCGGCACCCGCATGTTCATCCCGTTCGGCGCCTGGGGCACCGACGACAAGCTCAAGATCATCAAGGTCGACATCGACGCGGCCGAGCACGACCGCTGGCCGGTCCCGGTCACCGGCCTCACCGGCGATGCCGCCGCGATCCTGCGTCGGCTCGACGGCCATCTCGGCCACCACGCCCCGATGGATGCCAAACGCGTCGCCGCGAGCCGCGCGCTCAAGGCACGCGTCGCCGACGATCTCGCCGGGCTCGGCGTGATGCGCGATTATCTGCAGGCGATCCGCGACGTGCTGCCCGACGACGGCGTGCTGGTCGATGAGCTCACCCAGGTCGGTTACGCGGCACGCGTCGCCTACGAGGCGCGCGGGCCGCGCACCTACGTCTCGTCCGGCTACCAGGGCACGCTCGGCTGGGGGCTCGCCACCGCGCTCGGCGCCAAGCACGCGCTGGGCAAAACGCCGGTCGTCTCCATCACGGGCGACGGCGGGTTCATGTTCAACGTGCAGGAGCTCGCGACCGCGGTGCGCCACCGCATCCCGCTCGTGGTCGTTCTGTTCAACGACGGAGCCTACGGCAACGTGCGCAACATGCAGCGCCACGACCACGGCAACCGGGTGATCGCGACCGACCTCGCCAATCCGGACTTCATGCGCCTCGCCGCGAGCTTCGGCATCGGCGGCTACCGCGCGAGCGATCCCGGCGGCCTGCGCGTCGCGCTCGAGCGCGCGCTTGCGCAGGACGAGCCCGCCCTCATCGAGGTGCCGTGCGGCACCCTGCCCGACCCGTGGCGCTTCATCGACTTGCCGAAAGTGCGAGGCGTGTAGCCCGCATGGAGCGAAGCGTAATGCGGGGAAAGCCTATCCGCTGAGATCCGCTGAAAGACCGTTCCCTGACTACGGCGCGGAGCCTGTCATCGGGCGGCGCTTCGCGCCGATCCGTTGGCGCCTCCATCCCGCCCACACCGCTAAAGAACGCACAACTCCTCGATCTCCCCCACCAACACGCCCGCGCCCCGCTCACCCGCCAGCACCCCCGCCGCCAACCCCAGCATCCGCTCCACTCCTTCGGCGCCCAGCCGCGGCGCCACGAACCGGCGAAATTTCGCCTTCACCTGCGCGTCGTCGAACGGCATCCGCACGTCGCCCGGCACGTACTCGATCTCGTGCTCGTGCACGGCGCCGGACGCGGTCGCGACCCGCACATGCGCGGGCCATACTTTTGGATAGCGCGCGAGCAGGCGCTCGTTCTGCGTCACCGTGATCTTGGCCATCAGCGCCGCGAGCGGCGCGGGCACCGCCGCCGGCGATTGCTGCACGTCGAACGCCGCATCCGGATCGAGGGCCGCGAGTGCCATCTGGTACGGCAGGCTGGTGAGGAACGAGGCGCGGTCGCCGGGTTTCACGCCGTGGTCGAGCATGCCGTGATGCGGCGGCAGCACGCCGGCCTCGATCTCGGTGATCTCATCCGCCGCGATGCCACGGGCGAGGATCTCCTTCAGCGCCTGCGTCGCGGTCATGGTCTGCCGCGCCGCGCACCACGGCTTGAATGCCACGTCCAGAATCGGCAGGTGGTGGTCGAGCCCGTGGGTGAGCTCACGGCGCGCGAGGCGGATGTCGTAGACGCTGGGGAAGAAGTTTCCGTCGAGCAGGTGCAGATCGCTGGTGAAGCCGGCGCGCGCCGCCCGCGCCGCCACCAGGCCATTGCGTGCCGCAAGCCCGATCGCGAGCCAGCGCGTGGTGGTCGCCGCATTGTGGTGGCCGACGCCGGGCGCCGCGGTCGTGAGCGCAAGCGCCAGCGCCTGCGCGGCCTCCCCCGCATCGAGCCCCATCAGCCGCGCCGCCACCGCGGCGACGCCGACGCCGGCGCCGAGATAAGTCGGCCAGATGCCGCGGTAGAGCACGCTCGGGCCGTGCAGCGCGAGGCCGAGGCGGATCATCACGTCGTAGCCGCCCGCGATCGCGCGGGCGAGCGCGGCCGGCTCGGTCGGACCGAGCGAGGCCGCGAGCGTCACCGCCGCCGGCACGACGATGCCGCCGGCCGTCGTCATGGCGGCGAGGTGGATGTCGTCGATCTCGGAAAGGCGCGCGAGCGCCGTATGGGTCGCGATCGCAGCGGCTGTCCGCGCCCCCTCCGGCGCATCGGCTGCGAGCGTGTCGCGGAACGCGATCAGTGCGCGGCCCTCGACGGTGCCCATGCCCGCGATCCACGCCGCCACCGTGTCAATGAGATGCAGCCGCACGCTCGCCCGCGCCAGCGCCGGCAGCGCGCGGCCGTTGGCGAGATAGTCGCCGAGCTGCTCGAGCGCGGTCATGCGTTTGCCGCCATAGGACATGCGGTGTCATCGTCCGCGCAGGCGAGACATGACGTGAGCTGCGTAGGGTGGGCAAAGCGAAGCGTGCCCACCGTTACGAGGCGCGTGGGCACGGCGCGTTCCGCGCCTTTGCCCACCCTACGCCGTAACGCGTGGTCCGGATCAAAACGGCTCATCCTGCCCGCCTGCGTCCTGCAAGTCGCAATCGATGAACAGGTCGTCGATGGTCATCGGCTTTTTGATCAACCCCTGCTCGCGCGTATATCGCAGGATCGCGTCGAGGTTCTTGCGGTTTGCCGGGCCGAGCCCATAAGCCCACGGGTCGGGGCCGAGCACCTCCTCCTGCTCCTCCCAGGCGGTGCGGATCCAGGCGAGCGGCACCACGCGCGGATTGGCCATGCGGCGATAGGCGAGGTTCTTCGCCTCCTCGAACGCCTTGGTGAGGTTGACGGCGACCCACGGATACTTGTCGATGATCTCCTGCTTCACCACCGTGACATGCATGATCGGAAAGATGCCGGTGGTCTTGAAATAGTCGAGCTCGACCTGCTTGTAGTCGGGAAAGAGCCGCACGATGCGCTTGTCGCCCTCGATGAAGCGCCGCGGCAGGGTCGGCGACAGCATCGCCGGGATCTCGCCCTCCGCCAGCATCACGTCGAGCTTCTTGCCCGGCGCGATCTTCTCGAGGCGCAGATCCTTCGGCATCTCGAAGCGCACATCCTCCTCGCGCTCGACCACCCAGGTCGCGCTCTTGTGCGGGAAGCCGTAGTTCTCCTCCAGGATGCCGCGCATCCAGATGTTCGAGGCCGGCTGGAAATTGGTGCCGCCGATCTTCTTGCCGACGAGATCCTTCGGCTCGCGGATGCCGGCGGCCGCATTGACGAACACGAAGCCGTGGCGGAAGCGACGATGCAGGAAGACTGGGATCGCGGCCAGCGCCTCGCCGCGGTCGCGCGACATGAAGTAGCCGCCGACATTGACCTCGGCGACGTCGAACTCGGATTTGCGCGCCATGCGCCAATGGCGCTCCTTCGAGCCCATGCCGGTGAGCATGACCAGCTCGATCCCATCCGCCTGCACGACACCCTCTTTGAGCGCCCGCACGATCTCGTAGTCCCCGCACGCGACCGTCAGCTTCAACCGTCCCGCCATCGTCTTCCTCTCAATCGCGCCAGCGCGAAAAATGCGTCTCGAGCCGGCGCATCGCCTCGTTGAGGACGATCGCGATCGTCGCGAGCGTCGCGATGAGGCCGAGCAGCAGGCTCGGCTGGAAATTCTGCGCGAACTGGGTGGTGAAGAGGCCTATGCCCGCGGTCGACACGTAGAGCTCGGCGAGCAGCACCCCGATCAGCACGCCGGTCATGCCGAGCCGCATGCCGGTGAACAGGCTCGGCACCAGGTGGGGAAACACAACGTAGCGCAGCTCCTGCCAGCCGCTCGCCCCCATGGCGCGCGCGCTCGTGCGCAGGATCGGTTTGATGTTCTGTACCCCCGCGACCACGGTGACGATGATCGGAAAGACCCCATGGGTGAAGCCGAACGCGATCTTGCAGGCCGGCCCGATGCCGAACAGCAGCACGAAGATCGGCAGGATGGTGACCTGCGGCATGCCGTAGAGAAAGAGGATGATCGGCATGAAGGCGCGCCGCGCGAAGTCGTTGAGGCCGACCGCACGGCCGATCGACAGCCCCGCCGCCACCGCAAGCGCAAAGGCCGCAACGAGCTCGGTCAGCGTGATCGCAATGGCGCCCGGCACCCCGGCGGTGCCGAACATCGTGGGCAGGTCCTCGGCGACCCTCGATGCCGGGGCAAAAAACAACGGATCGACGAGCCAGCGCCCGGCGATCTCCCAGATGATGAATACGACCACGATCAGGCGCAGCCGCGCCAGCATGGGACTGCGCCAAATGTCGGCGGCGCTCATGACCGCCGCACCCACGCTTCGAGCCGCGACACCGCGAAATTGAGCAGTGCCGCGATCGCGACCACGAACCCCACATAGGCGAACATGCGCGCCGGCTCCATGTTCTCGGACAGCTCGACGATGTGGTGGCCGAGCCCGGCGAGCGAGGCCAGCACCTCCGAGCCGATGATCGAAAGCAGCGCCACCGTGAAGCCGAGGCGCATGCCGGCGAGGATCACCGGAAATGCCGCTGGCAGCAGCACGAAGCGGAAGAGGTGATAGTCGGAGGCGCCCATCGAGCGCGCCGCGGTCACCAGGGCGCGATCGACGTGCGAGAAGCCCGTGACGGTATTGAGAACCACCGGGAAGAAGCTGATGGTGGCGCCGAGTGCGATCTTCGAGGCCGGCCCGAGCCCGAACCACAGCACATAGAGCGGAATGAGCAGGATCAGCGGCACCGCATACATCGCGGCGAACAGCGGCTCGAACACGCGCACCCGATAAGACGAGCGGCTCACGAAATAGCCGATCACGACCCCGCTGGTCGCCGAGATCGCGAACGCGATCGCCAGCTCGAACAGCGTCACCCGCAGGTCGGGCAGATACTCGCCGGTCCACAGCACGCTGACGAGCGCATGCCACACCGCGATCGGATTGGGCAGCAGGATGCGGCTCACCCCCCAGCGCGTCGTCGCGAGGTACCACACCATCAGCACGATCGCGATGAAGGCGGCCTGCGTCGCCAGGATGGCGGCGCGGCCCGCGGGCTTGCGCGGTCCGTTCACGACAGCGCTCCCGGCGTCGCGGGCGGCGCGCTTTCGGCCGACACGGTCTTGCGGATCTCCTCGTGCAGCTGGGCGTAGAGCTGGTTGCGCAATTTTGTGAACTTTTCCGACATGACGAAGGCCGGCTTGCGCGGATGCGGCTCGTCGACCGCGATCACGGTCTTGATGGTGCCGGGCCGGGCCGAAAAGACGGCGACGCGGTCGGCGAGGAAGACGGCCTCGCCCAGACTGTGGGTGACGAAGACGATGGTCTTCTTGGTCGCGGCGAGCAGCACCGAGAGATCCTCGCCGAGGATCATGCGGGTTTGCTCGTCGAGCGCGCCGAACGGCTCGTCCATCAGCAGGATGTCGGTTTGCAGGCTGAGCGCACGCGCGAGCGCCGCGCGCTGGCGCATGCCGCCCGAGAGCTGGCCGGGAAAATGATCGGCGAACTCTTTCAAGCCCACCGCCTCGATCGCCCGCTGCGCCCGCCCGGCGCGCTCGGCCGCCGCGACGCCCTGAAAGCGCATGCCGAGGTCGACGTTCTCGCGCACCGTATTCCACGGAAACAGCGCATGCTCCTGAAACACGAACGCAATGTCGCGCGGCCGCGGCCCCGCGACCGGCTCTCCCAGCACCTCGACGCTCCCCGTGGTCGGCGCCAGCAGCCCGCCGACGACGTTGAGCAACGTGCTCTTCCCGCACCCCGACGGCCCGATCAGGCACAGCAGCTCGCCCCGCGCGACGTCGAGCGAGGTATCGAGCAAGGCTCGCACATTGCGCGCCTGCCCCTCCGCGCCGAAGCGATGCGACACGTTGCGAATGCTGATCGCGGGGATCATCGGCAGTGGCGCCGCGATGTCGCTGGGTTCCCCTCCTCCCGCGCGCGAACCGCGTGGCGGGGAGGGGTTAGGGTCGGGGGGCGCCGCTTGCGCAGAACAAGCGGTGGCCCCCGATCGAAAGCTCCGAGCAGGCGTAGCCTCCCCACCCCTCGCTCCGCCGCTTCGCGGCGTTGCTCGACCCTCCCCGCCGACGGGCGGGAGGGTAGCCGACGCGCGGCACCATCATCCGGGAGATACATGACAGCTCACGGCTTCGGCAGAAACTGCTCGGTGTACAGCTTGCTCATATCCGGCTTCTCCGGCAGCAAGCCCATATCGACGAAGGAGCCGGCGAGCACCGCCAGCGCCTTCGGCTCGAAGTGTCCCGTGCGATTGAAGATCGGCATGATCTCATCGTAGTTGCGCGCCGCGACCGACGGCGAAACGCCGGCGACCCGCGCCGCGATCGCGACGGTCTCGTCCTTGTGCGTCTCCATGTAGCCGATGGTCTCGAACCAGGCGGCGAGAAAATTGCGCACGGCGTCGGGGTTCTGCGCGATCAGCGCCCTGCTGGCGAAGGCCGCATGCACGTGGAAATCCTTGATGCGGTCGCGGAAGCGCACGAGAATCCGGCCGACCCCCTCCTCCTCGAGCCGCAGGATCGTGTTGGTCTCGGTGACGACCCCGTCGACCTGGCCGGTGCGCAGCGCCGCCACCTGCGCGACCGGCGTGCCGAGCGGCGCGATCTTGATCCCATCGTTCCCCCAGCCGTGCCGTCGCGACAGCTCCTTGGCGAGCCAATAGGTCAGCGAGCCCGCGGTCGAGACGCTCACGGTCCGACCTTTCAGGTCATCCTCGGTCTTGACCGGCCCGTCCTTCTTCACCACCAGCATGATGGTGCCGGGCGCATCCGCGATCGCGGCGACGCCCAGCATCGGCGTGCCCTTGGCGACGAACGCGATCGTCGGCCCGCCGCCGAGCGCCATGTCGATCGAGCCCGCCGCCAGCGCCTGTAGCAGCTTGGCGTCGCCGCCGAAATTGGCGATCTCGATGTCGAGCCCGTGCTTGTGGAAGATGCCGGCCGCGACGCCGACATCGAGCGGCACGAAGGCGAACTGCTGCGCCTGCGCCTTGCCGACGCGCAGCTTCTCGGCGGCGCCGGCCGGCGCCGCAAGAACGATCGCAACCGCGAGGGCGATGAGGCGCAGCGTCAAACGATGCATCGGGATTTCCTCTCGTAGGCTGGGCAAAGGCGCGGAAAGCGCCGTGCCCACGCGTCTTGTTCGCTCGATCATGGCAGGCACGCTCGCTTTGCCCACCCTACGCCGCTTCTATTTCGGGAGGAATGCCTCCGTGTAGAGCTTGCTCATGTCGGGCTTCTCTGGCAGCACGCCGAGCTCGACGAACGAGCCCGCGAGCGTCGCCAGCGCTTTCGGATCGAACCGGCCGGTGTCGGAGAACATCGGCATCAGCGTGTCGTAGGTGCGCGCGATGATGTCGCCGTCCTTGTGCAGCACGTCCTTGGCGATGTCGACCGTCTCCGCCTTGTTGGCGCGCATGAACGCGATGGTCTCGAACCAGCCTTTGAGGAAGCCGCGCAGCGCGTCGGGCTTCTCGGCGACCATCTTGGTGGTGGCGAAAATCACGTGGATGTGGAAGTCCTTCACGATATCGCCGAAGCGCATGAGCATGCGATACTTGCCGCTGCGCTCGAGCGTCAGCGCGGTCGAGATGTCGGTGACGATGCCGTCGATCTCCTTGCGCTCGAGCGCCGCGATCTGCGGCGGCATCACGCCCATCGGCACGGCTTCGATCCCTTTCGGTCCCCAGCCCTGCTGGCGCGACGTTTCGCTTACCAGCCAGTACGTGAGCGAGCCGGCCGTCGAGACGCTTACGCGCTTGCCCTTGAGATCCGCGACCGTTTTCACGTTGCCGTCGTTGCGCACCACCAGGGTGAGCAGCAGCGGCGGCCCCGCCATGGCGGCGATCGCCTTGATCGGCGCGCCCTTGACGATGAACGCCATCGCGGGGCCGGAGCCGAGCGCGATATCGATCGAATCCGATGCCATCGCCTGCTGCAGCTTGGCGTCGCCCGTGAACGCAATCGAGGTCGCCTCGACGCCGTTCTTCGCGAAGAACCCCTTCTTGATGCCGATGTCGAGCGGCACGAACGAGAAGGCCTCCGGCACCGCCTTGCCGACACGCAGCTTCTCGGCGGCGTTGGCGGGCGCGGCGAATGCAAGCGCGAGGAGAGCAAGGAAGAGACGACGCATGGCGTTTTCCTCTCGTAGGGTGGGCAAAGGCGCGGAACGCGCCATGCCCACGCGTCTTTGTTCTCTCAACCATGGTGGGCACGCTTCGCTTTGCCCACCTACGGCGGCAAAAATTTCTCCGTATAGAGCGTGCTCATGTCCGGCTCGCTCGGCAGCGTTTTCATCTCCACGAACGAGCGCCGCAGCACCGCGAGCGCCTTCGGATCGAACCGACCCGTGTCGGAGAACATCGGCATCAGCTCATCGTAGATGCTCGCCGCCGTCGGCCCGTCGGTGCCCATCACTTGCGCGGCGATCTCGACGCTCTTCGGCTTGTCGTGGCGCATGAACCGGATCGTCTCGAACCAGCCGGCGAGAAAGCCGCGCAGCGCCTCCGGCTTTTGCGCGATCGCCTTGTCGGTCGCGAAGATCACGTGGATGATGAAATCGCTCACGAGGTCGCCGAAGCGCAGCAGGATGCGGCCGTCGCCGCGCTGCTGATAGTTGAGTGCGGAGGCGAGATCGACGATGCAGCCGTCGAGGGCGCCCGAGCGAACGGAGGCGACGCGCGCCGCGTTGTCGCCGATCGGCACCTGCGCGATGCCCTCATATCCCCAGCCGCGCCGTCGCGACACCTCGCTGATGATCCAGCTCGTCACCGAGCCGACCGTCGAGACTCCGATTTTGCGCCCTTTGAGATCATCGACCGTCTTGATCGTGCCGTCCTTGCGCACCACCAGCGCGAACAGCAGCGGCGGTCCCGCCATCGCGGCGATGCCTTTCACCGGCGAGCCCTTGACGATGAACGCGAGCCCCGGCCCGGAGCCGAGCGCGATGTCGATCGCATCCGCCGCCATCGCCTGCTGCAGCTTGGCATCGCCTGCGAAATTGGCGATCTGGATGTCGAGCCCACGCTGCTTGAAAATGCCGGTGCGCACCCCGACGTCGAGCGGCACGAACGAGAACGCCTCCCGCCCCGCCTTGCCGACCCGCAAGGTTTCGGCGGAGGCGGCAGTCGCGGCGAACAATGCGACGGCGAGCAATGTCGGAATCGAGCGCATCGTCCTCCCCGTTTTTCGTCGGGTGGGCAACCGCGCCCGTGACGACCGCGTGGGCAAAATCGCCTCTCGCGCGGTTGCCCACGCGAAGGCTGCTCGCCAGGCGATTTTGCCCACCCTACCCTCGCTTGTTTCTTATCGCATCCCGCCGCGCCTGCGTCGCGGCCTCGTCCAGCGTCAGATCGTCCCGCAACACCACGCCATAATCCTCGCGCGCCGAGGCCATCGAGATCAGCTCCTCGCGCACGTCCTCGCGCACCGACGCCGGATCGCGCTCCAGCGGATCGCCGAAACCGCCGCCGCCGCCGGTCCGCACGATCACCTCGGTATCGACCGGCACCGGCACGTGACTGCCGGCCATCGATCTGAACGCGTTCTCGCCCGGCAGGCGGATCAGATAGTCGCCGAACTCGCCCGGCTTGCCGCCCCACAGGCCCCAGGGCGGACAGTGCTGACGCCGCGTGTGCTCGAAATTCCACTTGCCCTCGACCAGGTTGCGCACCCGCATGTCGATGCCGAGTCCGCCGCGAAATTTGCCCGCGCCGCCGGAATCACGCCGCAGCCCGCGGCTCTCCACCAGCACCGCACACTTGAGCTCGATCCCTTCGATCGAGCCGTTGCGCACGTCGCCCTGGCACACCGAGACCGTCGCCGACTCGCCGTCCTCCGATGGCCGCCCGCCCCAGCCGCCGCCTTCGAGGCTCTGCACCACGAAGCGCCGGTTGGTCTTCGGGTCGACGCCGAAGAACACCACTGCGCCGCCGAGGAGGCCGTGGTGGCCGGCCGGCACCCGGTCCGGCATCGCCTTCGCCAGCGCCGCCACGATGGTGTCGACCACGGTCGGCACGATCGCGCTCCAGCCCGACATCGGCGCCGGAAAGCGCGCCATCATGATGTTGCCTTCCGGGATGATCACCTCGAGGGCGCGGAACGACCCCTCGTTGACCGGGGCGAGCGGCCCCGTCAGCGCCTTATAGGCGACCCGTGCCCCCGCGAGCGTGCGCGAGTTGATCGCGGCGCGCCGCTCGCCCGAGCAGCCCGAGAGGTCGATGGTCATGTGGCCCTGACGAACCGTCACCTTGGCATGGACGCGCACGCGCTCGTCTTTCTTGAGCCCGTCGTCGTCGAGCGCCGCCTCAGCCTCGTAGACGCCGTCAGCGAGCCGCGCCACCACGTTGCGGCACTTGGTTTCGGTCTCGGCATAGATTTGCGCGACCGCCGCGAGAATTGTGTCCTTGCCGTACTTGCCGAACAACTCGTCCATCCGCCGCGCCGCGAGCCGGCAGGCGGCCATCTGCGATTTCATGTCGCCGAGCGAGGACTCGGGAAAGCGGATGTTGTCCTTGAGCACGCGATAGAGCGTCTCGTTGACCACCCCCGCCTCGTAGATCTTGAGCTGGTCGAGCTGCAGCCCCTCCATCCACGGATCGGCGACTGTCGGCCCGGCGCCGAACCCGGTGCTCATGCCGCCGACGTCGATCCAGTGCGCCCGCACCATGGCGAACATCAGGAGCTCGCCGCGGTAGAAGTACGGCATGTAGATGACGACGTTGTTCAGGTGCTGGCCCGCCACCGCCTGGTGGTTGGTGATGATCACGTCGCCCGGTTCGAAACCATCCTTGCCGTAGCGCTTCAGTCCATCCGTGATCACGACGCCGAGGTCGGCGACGAAATGCGACACGCCGCCGACATTCTGCGCGATCAGCTCTCCGTCGAGGCCGACCAGCGCGGTGCAGAAGTCGCGCACCTCGTAGATCATCATATTGTAAGACGTGCGCTGCAGGTCAGCCGCCATCTCGTTGGCGACCGCCGGCAAGGCGTTACGGATCACTTCCAGCGTGACGGCGTCGAGCTTCTGCATCACGCGCCCCCGACCGTGATGATCATCTCGCCCGACGGCGCCATCTCGAGGGTATCGCCAGCGAACAGCACCGTCGTGGTCCCATGCTCCTGGATCAGGGCCGGCCCCCCTATGCGGCAGCCGGCGCCGAGATCGCCGCGCTCGTAGAGCGGACACGCGACCGGCCGGGCCGGATCGTCGAGATAGACCTCGCTGGTGCGCCGCGGCTTTGCCTCACCGGCGGCGGCGAGCGTCGGAAACGCGAGTTGGGTGCGCTTGCCCACCAGCGCGAGCCGCATGTTGACCATCTCGACCGGTTCCTCCGGGGAGTGATGCGCATAGCGCTGCTCGTATATCGCATCGAACGCGTTGCGGATCGCGGCGCGGTCGGCCATGACGAGCTGCTCGCGCGTGACCGGCACCGCGAGCGTGAACTCCTGGCCGACATAGCGGATGTCGAGATGCGCCTGCCGCTCCGCGTCTGCGGCATGGCGCAGGCCGGCCGCCGCCTCGGCCGCCATCTCGTCGTGCATTGCCACCAGCGCGCCGAAATCGACGGCGCTGAGATCGGCGTAGTGGGTGCGGATGAAATCGTGCCGCTCGTCGGCCAAGAGCATGCCGAGCGCCGAGAAGTGCGAGGGGAACAGCGGCACGATGACCTTCGGGATATGCAGCTCGCGCGCGATCGCGAGCACGTGCAGCGGCCCGGCCCCGCCCGAGGCCACCAGCGCGAAATCGCGCGGGTCGAACCCCTTCTCGACCGACACCTCGCGCACCGCGAGCGACATCTTCGCGATCGCGATCTCGATGATCGCCTGGGCGGCCGCGATGGTGTCCATGTTCAGCGGCTTGGCGATCTTGTCGTCGATCCCGCGCCGCGCCCCCTCGCCGTCGAGCACCATCTGGCCGCCGAGAAAATTCGCGGGGTCGAGCCGGCCCAGCACCACATTGGCGTCCGTGATGGTGGGCTCGGTGCCCCCGCCGCGGTAACAGATCGGCCCCGGATCGGCGCCCGCGCTCTGCGGACCGACTTTCAGCGCGCCGACGTCGTCGATCCAGGCGATCGAGCCGCCGCCGGCGCCTACCTCGACCACGTCGATCATCGGCAGCATCACGGGATGACCGCCCGCATAGCCGCCGACATAGTAGCCGGGCGCCAGCGTCGGCTCGCCCTCGCGAACCAGGCTCGCTTTCGCCGTCGTGCCGCCCATGTCGAACGAGATCACGTCCGGCAGCCCGAGCTTCTGCCCGACGCGGGCCGACGCGATGATGCCCCCGACCGGCCCCGACTCCATCATGGCGGCCGGGCGCTGCGTCGCCACCTCCGGCGTCATCACGCCGCCGTTCGAGCGCATGATCGAGAGATCGCCGCGAAAGCCGATATCGGCGAGGTTCGACTTCAGGCTCTTCACGTAGCCGCCGACCTTCGGCCCGATATAGGCATTGACCACGGTCGTCGACATGCGCTCGAACTCGCGATACTCGCGCAATATCTCGTGCGACAGCGACAGATAGGCATCCGGCAGCGCCGCCCGCACCATCTCGCCCGCCGCCCGCTCGTGCGCCGGATTGGTGTAGGCGTGCAGGAAGCACACCGCGACCGCCTCGACGCCCTCGGCTTTGAGCGCCGCGCAGGCCTTGGCGATCGATCCCTTCTGCAGCGGCTCACGCACCTCGCCCGAGGCCAGCAGCCGCTCCTCCGCCTCCTGGGTGAGGCGCCGCGGCACCAGCGGTCGATGGCGATGGAAAAAGAGATTGTACGCTTCCGGCCGGTTGCCGCGCCCGATCGCATAGACATCGCGCGTGCCGCGGGTGACCAGCAGCGCCGTCTTCGCCCCCTTGCGCTCGATCAGGGTATTGATCGCGATCGTCGACCCATGGATCAGCTCGTCGATGTCGCGCGCGCCGAGCCCGCTCTTGCGGATGCAGTCGACGATCCCCTGCACCAGCTGCGCCGGCGTCGTAAGACTCTTCGCCTCGACGAACCGCTGCGCCCGGTCATCGAACCCGACCAGGTCCGTGAACGTGCCGCCGATGTCGATGGCGACGAAGATCACGCCGCAAGCCTCCCGACCCACAGGCCACGCGCGAGCCGCCAGCGCTCCCCTCCCCCCGCGCGCGCAGCGTGTGGCGGGGAGGCGTCGGCCGTGGGGGGCGCCGCTTGCTCCGAACAAGCGGTGGGCTTCCAATGTTTATGCATCCGTCACGCCGCCTTGCGCGGGTTCGTCGCCCGCTCGATCACATGACAGCGAAAACGCCTAGCCAAGCAACGGGCTTGCGGTCTACAAAGTCATAGCCATCCGGCTATAACCCGAGGATCGCCCGTGATTGCCGCGAGCGCGCGCCGGCTCAGCGTCTTTCGATGTGTCGTTGAGGCCGGCGGCTTCAACGCCGCCGCGATGCGCCTCGGCATCGCCCAACCCTCGGTCGGCGCCCACATCAAGGCGCTCGAGGCGAAGCTCGGCCAACCCTTGTTTGCCCGCCAGCGCGGCACGCGCCCGCAGCTCACGCCCGCGGGCGAGGCGCTCTACGCCTACGCGGGCGAGGCGCTCGCGCGCTCGGCGCAGGCGAGCCGGACGCTGGCCGACCTGCGCGGCGCGCGCGCCCGCGAGATCACGGTCGTGGTGCATCGCGACCTCGCACCGCGTTTCGTGTCGCGCCATCTCGGGCCCTTCGCGCGCCGCACCACCAAGACCCGCGTCGTCACCCGCATCGGCACGATCGAGGACGTGCTCGCGCTCGCGCGGTCCGGCGAGGCGGATCTCGGCGTCCTGGTTGCCGAAGCGCCGGTGAGCGGGCTGCGCGGCGAGGTCCTCGCCCGCGAGCCGTTGATGATCGTCGTCGCGCCGGAGCATCCGCTCGCGCGGCGCAAGCGGGTCACGGCCGACGACATCGAGCGCTACACCTTCATCGGCGGCCTGAGCGGTTCGAGCTACGCCCGCATGATGGCCAAGGTGCTGCGCCGGGCCGGCTTGCGCCGCTACGACGTCGCGATGGAATTGCAGGAATCGAGCGCCGTGAAGGAGATGGTCCGGCATGGCGTCGGCCCCGCCTGCCTGCCGGCCTGCACAGTCGCGGACGAGCTCGCCGCGCGCACGCTGGTGGCGCTCGATCTCGCGTTCCCGCTGCCGCCGCTCGACATGCGCTGCGTCTGGCGCGCCCCGCTGCACGAGCCGGCCGCCGCGCTGCTCGCCCACCTGCGCCGCGCCGCCGCGACCGGCTAGGCTAGAGACTCGTCATGGCCGGCTTGACCCGGCCATCCACGTCTTTGCGGCCAGAAAGAAAGACGTGGATGCCCGGGCAAGCCCGGGCATGACGACATCACTCACGCCGCGCTGCGCAGCGCCGGCATCACCTTCGCGACATCGGCCCACGTCGCATCGGGCGAAATGTCGAACCGCTCGCGGTCCGCATCGGTGAGCCATTTGGTCACCGCCGCTCCATAGCTCGGCCGCGCCTTGATGCGCGCGAACCAGTCTTCCACGCGCGGCCGCCGCCCGACCCACAGACGATCCATGCCGAGCATCGCGGCGCGATTGACGTACGGCGTCGCCGCCACATCGGCGAGCGAATAGGCATCGCCTGCAAGCCAGGGCGTCTTCGCCAGCGCCGCCTCCATCTCGCCGATGTACCGGTCGTAATTCGCGATCGCCGGCGGCACGTGCGGCGCCGCGACGCCGTGCTGGATCGAAAGGCGCTGCCGCTCGCGATAGGCCGGGTCCGGCATGGCGGCGAAGCGCGCCTCCAGCTCCTCCGGGGTCTTCTTCAGCAGCCCCTTGCGGAACGCGATCGCGAACGTGACGGTCGAGCACGCCGCGTGCAGGTAGTCGTCGATCTTCTTCATCCACAGCCGCGCCTGCGCGCGGGCATAAGGATCGGCCGGCATCAGCGCCGGAGCCGCAAACGCCTCGTCGATATACTCGATGATCAGCGTCGACTCGATCACCACGCGGCCGTCATGCACCAGCGTCGGCACCACGTGGTTGGGATTGAGCTTCGCGTATTCCGGCCGGTGCTGGTCGCCGCGCTGCAGGTCGAGCACCTCGCCGTCCCATGCCAGGTTCTTCTCGGTGAGCGCAAGCCGCGCCTTGATGGCGCAGACCGAGGTCGAGCCGTGATAGAGGTACAGCATGGGCGCGCTCCCGCGGAGCTCCGATCTTGCGAGCATTTGTATTCATCTACGTCACCACCGTAAACTGCCGCAAACGCACACCCGGGAGCCGATCTTGCCGACCCTCAGACAGATGATTGCCGGCGACGACCTCATCGTCGCGCCGGTCGCCCTCAACCCGATCATGGCGCGCCTCGCCGAGCAGGCCGGCTTCAAGGCGATCTATCTCAGCGGCGGCTCGCTCGGCTGGCTCAAAGGCGTGACCGAGGCAAACCTCACCCTGCCCGAGCTCGCCGAGGTCGCGCTCGACATGCGCGCCGTCTGTAAACTCCCGATCATCCTCGACGCCGGCGGCGGCTGGGGCGACCCGGCGCACATGCACCGCACCATCGGCCTCACCGAGGCCGCCGGCTTCGCGGCGATCGAGATCGAGGACCAGCTCCTGCCGCGCCATTTCGAGCATCACGTCGGCCGCGAGAACCTCGTCACCCTCGACCTCGTGGTGCAGAAGATCGCCGAGGCCGTCGCCGCCCGCACCGACCCCAACCTCATCATCATCGGCCGCACCAACGCCCGCCGCCTGCACGGCATGGACGAGGCCCTGCGCCGCGCCGAGGCCCTCAAGAAAGCCGGCGCCGACATGCTCTTCATCCACGCCCGCGACCCCGACGAGATGCGCCACATCGCCGAGCGCCTCCCCGCCCCGCTGATGTGCTTCGCGCCGCCCGACGGGTTTGCCGAGTTTCCGCTCAAGCAGCGCGATCTGGCGAATCTCGGGTATCGGCTGTGCGCGTCGTCCGGCACGGCCTTCGCGGCCATGCACAAGGCGGTGAAGCAGTCGTACGAATGCCTCGCCAACGACACGCTCGATCCGTTCCTGGGCCGCGGCGGCGCCGAGCGGGAGATGAAAGAGGCGCACAAGACGTGCGACTTTGACAAGTATCTGGCAATCGAGCAGAGGACCAAGAAGGCCTGAGATCGTCATTGCGAGGCGCGCGAAGCGCGCCGGAGCAATCTGCTCTGCTCGCAACCGCATGCGCGAGTTGAGCGAGATTGCTTCGCTTCGCTCGCAATGACGCCAGCTACTCCCCCTTGATCCCCGCCTCGCTCATGATCTTTGCATACTGCTCGTCGCGCGCCCGGATCAGCTTGGTGAAATCCGGCCCGCACTGCCCGGCGGGCCGCAGGCCCAGCGTGATCAGCCGCTCGCGCACCTCCGGCACCTTCATCGCGTCCGTGAACCACTTCGCGAGCTGGTCGATGGCCGGCTGCGGCGTGCCGGCCGGCACCACCATGCCGAGCCAGACCTCGACGTCGTAGCCCGGGAAACCCTGCTCCGCGATGGTCGGCAGGTCCGGCAGCAGGCTGATGCGTTTGGCGCCCGTCGCCGCGACCGCGCGCACCTTGCCGGCTTTGAGATGCTCGACCGCCTCGGAATAGTTCTCGAACACCGAGGTCACGTGCTCGCCCAGCAGCGCGTTCATGGCGGGCGCGCCGCCCGGATACGGCACGTAGGTCATCTGCGCCTTGCTGGCGAGGTTGAGCTGCAGGAAGCCGATGTGCTGGGTCGTGGCCGGGCCGACGCTCGCCATGGTGATCTCGCCCGGCTTGGCCTTCGAGGCCGCGATGAGATCACCCAGGGTCTTGTAGGGCGACTTCGCGTTGACCACGATCAGGTTGGGCGAGGTGACGAGGTTGCACACCGGCGCGAAGCTCGTCAGTGGATCGTAGTTGAGCTTGCGCATGTGCGAGTTGATCACGAACGAGTTCGACATGATCAGCGCGATGTTGCCGTCGGCGGGCTGGCGCGAGACGTAGTCGGTCGCCGTGACGGTGCCCGCCCCGGGGCGGTTCTCGATGATGAAGTTGGTGCCGGCGCTCGCGTTGACCTGCTGGGCGAGGATGCGCGCCAGCACGTCGGCGCTGCCGCCCGGCGGATAGGGCACTATGAGGTGGATGGTGCGGCTGCTCTGCGCCGAAGCTACGCCGGGCGGCGCCAGCGCCAAGGCCGCCGCGATCGCCGCCAGCTTGAAAATCCGCATTCCCATCTCCCTCCACATCATATGTTGTTGCCCCGAGACGCTGCCTGCGCTCCCTCGCCCCGAAGGGGAGAGGGCGGGGTGAGGGGCTCTAGGTGCCAGAATTGAATCGCCGAGCGCCCCTCACCCGGCTCGCTTCGCTCGCCACCCTCTCCCGTTTCGGTGAGAGGGAAGGAAGCGCAATCAACCAGCCTTCTTCGCTTTCGCCTCCGCCAGCAATGCGACAATGCGCTGCGGCGTGATCGGCGCCTCGGTGATGTGCACGCCAAACGGCTCGAGCGCGTTCTCGACCGCGGACAGCAGCGTCGCGATCGCCGGGATGGTGCCGGCCTCGCCCGCGCCCTTTAGGCCGAGCGGGTTGAGCGGGCTCGGCGTCTCGCTGTGGATGATGTCGATATTCGGCGAGTCGGTCGACAGCGGCAGGAGGTAGTCCGCGAACGTGGTCGACGTCGGCTGCGCGCCCTCGTCGTAGAGCATGCGCTCGAAGAAGGCATTGCCGATGCCGTGGATGACGCCGCCTATCACCTGGCCCTCGACCACCATCGGATTGATGATGCGGCCGCAATCGTGCTGCACGAGGTAGCGCAAAATTGTCACCTCGCCGGTCTCGGGGTCGACCTCGACCTCCGCCACGTGGGTGCCGTTCGCATAGGTCGACTGGTCCGGCGTGAAATGGCTGGTCGCCTCGAGGCCCGGCATCGGGCCGCCCGCCATGGAGAAGCCCGGCATGCCGACCGCCCGGGCGGCGATCTCGCGAAAGCTCTTCTTCACGTCGGAGCCCGCGACCTTGGCGAAACCGTTCTCGATCTCGATGTCGCCTTCGGCCACCTCCATCATGGCAGCCGCGAACCGGCGCACTTTGTCGGCGGCCTCCTTCGCCGCCAGATGCACCGACGAGCCCGCGTTGACGGCGGTGCGCGCCGCGAACGAGCCGACGCCGAGGCCGGTCGCGGCCGTGTCGGACGTCACCACCGTGATGTCGTCCGGCGTGCAGCCGAGCTGGTCGGCCGCGATCTGCGCCAGCACGGTCTTGTGCCCCTGCCCCTGCGGGGTCGCGCCGGTATAGACCGTGACCTTGCCGCTGGTCGACACCCGCACGGTCGCGCTCTCGTACGGCCCGAGCCCGGTCGACTCCACCGCGTTGCCGATGCCGAGACCGATATAGCGCCCCTGCGCGCGCGCCTTGGCTTGGCGCGCCGCGAACCCGGCGACGTCGGCACTCGCCAGCGCCGTCGCCTGCGCGGCCGGATAGTCGCCACTGTCGTACGTCACGGGCCGGCCGTCGCGCGACACGATCCCTACCTTGTACGGCATCTGCTCCGGCTTGATGAAATTGCGCCGGCGCACCTCGTCGCGGTCGAGCTTCATCTCACGCGCGATGCAATCCATCAACCGCTCCATCGTGACGGCGGCCTCGGGCCGCCCGGCGCCACGCACCGGCGAGGTCGGTACCTTGTTGGTGAAGGCGCACAGCACGTGAAGTTGGAAATTCGGGATCACATAAGGCCCGGGCACCGTCGTGGCGGCGATCCACGGCAGCACCACACCCCACGGCATGTAGGCGCCCGAGTCGTGCACCAGCTGGCCGCGGATGCCGAGGATGCGCGCGTCCTTATCGACCGCGATCTCCATGTCCCAGTACTGATCGCGCTCCTGCTGGGTGGAGACGAAGTTCTCCTTGCGATCCTCGATCCATTTGAGCGGCCGGCGGAGATTCATGGCGGCCGCCGCAAGCGCCCCGTACTCGGCGTAGAAGCTGCCCTTCGGCCCGAACCCGCCGCCGACGTCGGGCGTGACGATGCGCAGCTGGTGATCCGCCCAGTCGAGCAGGTCGAGCAGCACGCGCTTGTGCCGGTGCGAGCCCTGCGACGATACGTAGATGGTGAGCGCATCCGTCACCGGATCGGGCGCCGCGATCATGCCGCGACATTCCATGAAGAACGGCCCGCCGCGGTGCTGGAAGATCTTTTCGCGAAATATGTGCGCGGCGCCCGCGAAGGCCGCATCCACATTTCCGACATTGAGGGGAATGTGCGCCGCAAGATTGCGGTGCGCCGTCGCCGCATCCCGATGCGCCAACGACGCCCCGGGCGCGAGTGCCGCGGCGCAATCGGCGATCGCGGGCAGCGGCTCGAACTCGATGTCGACCAGCGCGGCCGCATCCTCGGCGATGTAGCGGCTCTCGGCGACCACCAGCATGATCGGCTCACCGACGAAGCACACCTCGTCCTTGGCGAGGCAGTACTGCATGAACGGCTGCTTGATGGCGGGGTTGGGCACCAGCAGCGGCACCGTCTGCCGCCGCATCGTCTCGGGCAGATCCGCATGCGTGATCACCGCATGCACGCCCGGCAGCGCCAGCGCGCGGCTCTTGTCGATGCCGCGGATCGCGGCATGCGGATGCGGGCTGCGCAGCACCACGACCTCGAGCATGCCCGGCAAATGGATGTCGTCCACATAGCGCCCCTTGCCGGTGAGGAACGCCGGATCCTCCTTGCGCTTGACGCTCGCGCCGAACCACTTCGCGCCCATCAGACAAAGGCCCCACGACGCGCCGCCAGCGCTCCCCTCCCCCCGCGCGCGCAGCGCGTGGCGGGGAGGGGGTGGGGGGCGCCGCTTGCTCGGAGCAAGCGAGTTCGCGTCTCACTGGAAATTCGGAGCAAGCGTAGCCCGCCCACCCCTCGCTCAGCGGCTTCGCCGCTTCGCTCGACCCTCCCCGCCAACGGGCGGGAGGGTAACGGGCCGGCGCAAGCGGCAATGTCAGAGCTCAACAAATCCACTTACTCCTCCACCTTCCGGAACGACGTCTCCGGCTTCAGCCCGCCGCGCTGCCGCGCCAGCGTCTCCCTGCCCGTCTCCTCCCATTCGCCGCGCACGGTGCGCGCCGCCCACACGTCCCACCTCTCGATCCAATCCCCCAGCGTATACCCGTGCCACGGCGACTTCAGCGCCACCGGCGGCAGCTTCAGCTCCGCCCACAGCGCCTCGGCGCGCTGCATGAACTCCTTCTTCGGCAGCGCCAGCGGCGGCATCGGGCCCTTGGCGGTGGCGTCGATCAGCAGCGTCGAGTCGGTGTCGCGCTCGCGGTACTGCGCGCCCTGCACGCCGCTGCGGTAGGGCGCCACATGCACGTCGTTGATCGGGTTGCAGCGGTAGGCGATCGACCAGAAGATCGCGTCGGTATTCGCCGGGTCGATGTCCTCACTCACCGCAATGCAGATCTTGCCGCAGTTCGCCATCAGCGTGGAGGCGCCGTTGAGGCCGCGCCACACCTCGGTGCGCGGCGTGCCCGGCGCGTACTGCACGAACATCACCGGGCGCAAGTTCGTCAGCGGCTCGTGCATGACCACCTTGGTGACGCCGCGCACCGCCAGATGGTCGCGCAGATGCGCGAGCCACAGCGGCTCGTAGGCGACTTTCTTCACCAGGCTCGACTCGCTCGGGGTCACCTGGCTGATGATCGAGCAGAACACCGGCGACCTCTTGTGGGTGATCGCCGTCACCCGCATCGGCATGTTGTAGGCCTCGAGCGCGACGTAGCCGTTGCTCTCGCCGAACGGCGCCTCGGGCTCGAGCATCTCGGGATCGATCAGCCCCTCGATGACGATCTCGGCATCCGCCGGCACGTCGAGGTCGACCGACTTGCACTTTGTCATACGGATCGGCTCGCCCGCCAGCGCCCCGGCGACGCCCATCTCATCGAGATCGACCGCGAGCTTCTGCGGGCCGGTGAACATCACCACCGGCGCGGCGCCGACCACGATCGCGATCGGCATCGGCGTCTTTTCCGCATTGTGCTTGAGCCAGTGCAGGTAGCCGCCTGCCCCACCTTGGTGCGCCACCATGCGCACCGCCAGCCGGTCGGTCGCTTTGAGCGCCGCCCGGTAGGTCCCCATGTTCTGGATGCCGCTGTCCGGATCCTTGGTGACGCACAGCGTCGCCGTCAGATACGGGGCCGAGTCGAACCCCGGCGTCGACACCGGTACCGGCAGCCGCTTCAAGCCCCCGTCGGGTCCGCGCAGCGCCTCACCGGTGATCACCACCTCCTGGCAGCGCGCCGCGGCGGCACGCACCGGAGCGACCGGATGGGCAATCGCGTCGAGCCACGCTTTGCCGATGTCGGCCACGCCGCAGCCCATGCCGAGCGCATAAATCTCCGCCGAGGCCGCGAGCGCGCCCACGACGACCGGCATGTCGTAGCGCTTGCCCGACCCATCGACCACGTTGGTGAACAGGAAGGCGCGCCGCTCAGCCTCCGGTATGCCCCCGATGAACTGCAGCCGCACCAGCGGATGCAGTTCCGTGTCCTTGTTGACCGGATGGTCAATGCGCGTCAGCAGCCCGCGCGCCTCGAGATCGGCGAGATGCTCCTGGAAATCGAGCCGCGGCCGCGTCTTTTGCGCTGCGGAAGCGCTGCGCGTCAGATCATCCATGAACCACTCCTTGCGTCACTCCTCATGCGGCACAGCATGGTGGGGTTGCGATTGTGCCGGGCGCGGCGGGCCGCCCCGTGACAAACCCCGCGCAGCGTTATAATCCGGGTCGCGAACCATAGGCTACATCCTCTCGGCCGTCTGCGTGCCATCGCCGGGCAAGCGGAACAGCTTGGCAGGCAGAACCTCCGAGCCACGCATGAATCCCACGAACGTGCCGCGCGCGGCTCAGCCCACCATCGAGACGCGCTACTCCTGGGTCGTCGCGACCGTCGCGCTCGCCTGCCTCGCATTCTCCTTCGGCGGCCTGTGGATCGTCACCGTCGGCCTCAAGGCGATCGCGGCGGACGCCGGCAACCAGCGCTCGGTGCCGGCGCTCGCCGCCGCGCTCGCCTGGCTCGGCTCCGGCCTCGGCGGCATCGCGATGGGCCCCATCGCGGTGCGCTTCGGCATCCGCTGGACCGTGATCTTCGGCGCCACGATGATCGCGGTGGGCTTGTGCGTCTCGACCCTCGGTGCCGGCCTTCCGCTGTGGATTGGCCACGGCTTCTTCATGGGGCTGATCGGCAATGCCGGCCTCAATGCGCCGCTCTACATCTATGTGAGCCGCTGGTTCGACCGACGGCGCGGCTCCGCGCTCGCGCTCATCTCCAGCGGCTCCTACATCGCGGGCGCAGTGTGGCCGACCATCTTCGAGCGAGCCATCACGGCCTACGGCTGGCGCACCTCGATGCTCGCCTATGCGGCGCTCGAGGTCGTCGTGATCGTGCCGCTCGCCGCGATCTTCTTCCATCATCCGCCGGAATCCTTCGCGCCCGTGCCCGGCACCAGCACGGTGCACCATGCCTCGGTGCTCGGCTTGCGCCCGAACCTCGTGTTCGGCCTGATCGCGGCCGCCGCCTTCCTGTGCTGCGTGCCGATGGCGATGCCGCAAGGCCACATCGTCGCCTTCTGCAGCGACCTCGGCATCGCCCAGACGGTCGGCGCCGCCATGCTGTCGGTCATTCTCGGCACCGCCTTCGTGACGCGCCAGGGCTGGGGCCTCATCTCCGACCGTGTCGGCGGCCTGCGCACGGTGCTGCTCGGCTCCTTCATCCAGGCCGCCTCCATGATCGCCTTCCTGCTCACCCAGGACGAGATCGGCCTGTTCACCGTCTCGGCCATCTACGGCCTCGGCTTCTCCGGCATCATCCCGGCCTACGTGCTGGCGATCCGCGAGTATTTCCCCGCTCGCGAGGCGGCCTGGCGGGTGCCGACGCTGCTGTTCTTCTCCGGCGGCGGCATGGCGGCCGGCGGCTGGCTCGCCGGCGTGCTGTACGATCACTACGGCTACTACCTGCCCGCCTTCGCGACCGGCATCGCGTTCAACCTGGTCAACCTCGTGGTGGTCGGCACGCTGGTCTTCCGCCAGCACCGCGACAGCGGCATCTCGGTGGCGTTGCCGGAAGAAAGTGTCGCGCCGACGTGATCGTTTGAGGCCTTCGTCATGGCCGGCGCATGCGGGCCATCCACATCTTTCTCTCTTACTTTCCCTCTACGCGGCCAAGACGTCGATGCCCGGCATTCGCGGGCGTGACGTGGACAAGTCTACCCGCCGCATTTGCAAACCATTAGCCTTGATCGCGCTGCGCTGCACACAACCCGCCGATCTTTACGTAAAAAACGCGAGATGCCGTTAGGAGAAAGGTCCATGCGGCCGTTTCGGCTTGCGCATTCGCTTTTCCAATCCGGTTACGGGGAATGACCATCGTGAACACGATTTTCCGCGACGACTGCGAGGTTGCGATCGTCGGTGCCGGGCCCTATGGGCTCTCGCTCGGCGCACATTTCAAATCCGCCGGCATCGAGACGCGCATTTTTGGCCGGCCAATGTCGTTCTGGCGCGAGCACATGCCCAAAGGCATGAAATTGCGCTCGCCCTGGGCCGCCACCCATATCGTCGATCCCGACAACCTGCTCACCCTCGACGCCTTCTCGGCGGCGGAAAATCTCGGCCGCCCCGACCCGCTGCCGCTAGAGGATTTCGTCCGCTATGGCGCCTGGTTCCAGAAAACCGCCCTGCCCGATCTCGACGCCCGCAAGGTCATGCACGTACAGCCCGCGGCGAACGAGTTCTGGCTCACCCTCGAGGACGGCGCGACGGTGCGCGCCCGCCGCGTCGTCGTCGCGATGGGCCTCGCCAATCAGGAATTCCGCCCAGCCGTGTTCGACGGCCTGCCGGCCGAGCTCGTCAGCCACGCGGCCGACCATGCTGACCTCGGCAAATTCGCCAAGCAGCGCGTCGCCGTCATCGGCCGCGGCCAGAGCGCGACCGAGTCCGCCGCGATCCTCAACGAGGCGGGCGCCCAGGTCGAGATCATCTGCCGCGGCAGCGTCCACTGGCTCGGCGCCGAGACCTCCGGCCACGCGCACCGGCGCGACATCTACTGGCGCATGCACAAGGTGCTCGCCACCAAGTCCGGCGTCGGCCCGTTCCCGCTCAACTGGGTCAACGAGCAGCCCGATCTCATCCATCGCATTCCGCGCAAGGCGCGGCTGTGGCTCAACAAGCGCAGCCTGCGCGCCGGCGCGGCCGGCTGGGTGCGCGACCGCCTGCCCGGCGTCGCTATCGATGCGGGCCGCACCATTCGGTCGGCGAGCCTGCATGATGGGCGGATCATGCTCGAGCTCGACAACGGCTCCTGCGTGTTCGATCACGTGCTGCTCGCGACCGGCTACAGGATCGACGTCGCCCGCTTCGGCATCCTCGCGCCCGCGCTGCTCGCCGCGATCACGACCGACGAGGGCTCGCCGGTGCTCGGACCCGGCTACGAGTCGAGCGTGCCCGGCCTGCATTTCGTCGGCTCGAGCGCGGTCAGGAGCTACGGGCCGCTGCTGCGCTTCGTCTGGGGCGCCGGCTACGCGGCGCGGAGTATGACAAAATTCCTATATGCCAATCGACACAAGGGTGTGTATGCTTGGCCGAGCCCTGCCGGAGAGGCCCCGGCAAGGCAGCCCGAGACGGCATCGAACGTGAGTTGAGCACGCGATGGACGATGGCCTCACTGCGCCGGCGGCGCCGCCAGCGGCGCTGATCATCGGCGGCGCGCATGGCGCGCTCGCGATCGCGCGCAGCCTCGGCCGCCGCGGCATCGACGTCACGCTCCTCACCGATCATCGACTCGCCGGCTTCTCGCGCTATGTCCGCCGCCAGTTCGTCTGGGACGGGCCGGCCCATGACGGCGCGCTCGACGACCTCCTCGTGCTCGCCGACCGCAAGAACCTCGCCGGCGCCGTGGTCTTTGCCGGCGGCGACGCCGAGGTGCGCTTCATCGCGCAGAACCACGCGCGGCTGACGCAAGTCTTCCGCCTGACCACGCCCACCTGGGACGTGGTGCAGCCGATGTTCGACAAGCGGCTGATGTATGCCCACGCGGCCTCGATCGGCGTCGCGGCCCCGCTCGGCTACGCGCCGCGCGACCGGCGCGATCTCGACGACATGCGGTGCCGCTTTCCGCTCGTGCTCAAGCCGACCGAGCGCACAGCTGAAAATGCCTTCACGCTCGCGAAGGCATGGCGCGCCGATGACCGCGCGACGCTCGTCGCCCGCTATGACGAGGCGGCGGCGCTGGTCGGCGTCGACGCGGTGGTGCTGCAGGAGCTGATCCCGGGCGGCGGCGAGACGCAGTTCTCCTACGCGGCAGTGTGCTGCCGCGGCACGCCGGTGGCCGAGTTCACGGCGCGGCGGCAGCGCCAGTATCCGGTCGAGTTCGGCTACACCAGCACGTTCGTCGAGACCGTCGACTGCCCGCAGGTCACGCAGGCCGGCCGGCGCTTCCTCGCCTCGCTCGACTACACCGGCATCGCCGAGGTCGAGTTCAAATACGATGCGCGCGACGGCCAGTACAAAATCCTCGACGTCAACGCGCGCATCTGGAGCTGGGCCGCGCTCGGCCCGGCTGCCGGCGTCGACTTCCCGCATGTGCTCTGGCGCCTCGCCCGCGGCGAGCCGATCGAGCCGCGGGGCCGCGCGCGCGACGCCGCCTGGATGCATGTGGCGCGCGATCTCGTCGCCGCCGCCCACACCATGTTGCGTGGACGCCTCACGCCGGCCGCCTACCTGCGCGCGCTGCAAAAGGCGATCGTGTTCGCCGCCTTCGCGGCCGACGATCCGCTGCCTGGTCTGGTCGAGATGCCGCTCGCGCTGTGGCGCGCGCTCACCCACCGCCTGCCGATCATCGTGCGCGACTTCTGGCGCCACATCGTGGTCGGCGACGCGCCCGCCGCGGCGGCGCTCACGCCAGCGCCGGATAGTCCGTATAGCCTTTCTCCGCTCCCCCATAGAACGTTGCCCGATCCGGCGGATTGAACGGGCCACCGCGCTTGAAGCGCTCTGGCAGATCGGGATTGGCGAGATAGAGCGTCGCAAATGAGATCAGGTCCGCGGTCCCGTCGGCGATCGCCGCATTGGCGCGGAGAAGGTCATAGCCCTTGTTGAGCATCAGCGCGCCGCGCCAGCGCTTGCGGAAGAAGCTTCCGTCCGGCCGCGCGCCGCGCCCGAGCGGATCGGTCGGCCCCGGCTCGACGATGTGCAGGTAGGCAAGCCCGAAACGATCGAGCTCGTCGACCGCATGGCCGAACAAGGCCGCCGGATTGGAATCCGCCACGTCATTGAACGGATTGGTGGGCGAGAGCCGCACGCCGACCCGCGCCGAGCCCGCCTCGCCGATCAACGCCTCGGTGACCTCGAGGAGCAGCCGCGTGCGGTTGGCGACGCTGCCGCCGTAGCGGTCGATGCGCCGGTTGCTGCCGTCGCGCAGGAACTGGTCGATCAGGTAGCCGTTCGCGGCATGCAGCTCGACGCCGTCGAAGCCGGCCGCCAGCGCATTGGCGGCGGCCTTGCGATAATCCTCGACGACTCCGGCGATCTCCGAGGTCTCCAGCGTGCGCGGCGTCACGAAGTCCTTCATGCCCTCCTGCGTCCATAACTTGCCGGCGGGCGCAATCGCCGAGGGCGCGACCGGCAGCGCGCCGTTCGGCTGCAGCAGCGGATGCGAGATGCGGCCGACGTGCCAGAGCTGGGAGAAGATCCGCCCGTGATGCACGAACACCTCCTCGGTGACGTGCCGCCAGCCGTCGATCTGCTCTGCCGAGAAGATGCCCGGCGTGCCCGGATAGCCCTGCCCTTGCGGGGAAATCTGCGTGCCCTCGGTGACGATCAGCCCGGCGCTCGCGCGCTGCGCGTAATAGGTCGCCATCAGCGCGGTCGGCACCTCGCCCGGCCCCGCCCGGTTGCGCGTCATCGGCGCCATCACGATGCGATTGGGCAGCGCCAGCGCGCCGATTTGAATGGGTGAAAATAAGTCAGCCATGCGAGCGCGATTCTTGACGTAGCGCATAGGAACTGTCTAGCCGCACACGCGCTTTCTTCTCCTCGCCCGCTTGCGGGGGAGCAATACGCGCGAAGCGCGCCGGAGGGGGGCAAGTCATCGGCCTGCCGAAGCGGTGCCCCCTCTCCCACTCTCCCCCGCAAGCGCGCGGGAGAGGGCCCGCTGGCGCAAGCGGCGAAAGCACTGGCTTGCATCCGCGTCCATTGACGGGCATCACCCGCGCGGGAAGAATCCCCCGACACGGAAGGACCCTCGCATGCTGGCGCCCCAGACATCGATGCGCGAGCGCATGGGCATGTACAATGCCAACGTGCTCAAGATCGGCTTGTTCGGGCCGAACTGCTCGTCCGGCCGCGCCGTCACCCGCGTGCCCGAGCGGTGGTCGGGCTCGTGGCCCGACAACCTGCGGCTCGCCCGCATGGCGGATGAGGCCGGCATCGACTTCCTGCTGCCGATCGCGCGCTGGAAGGGCTATGGCGGCGACACCGACTACCAGGGCGCCACCTGGGAGACGCTCACCTGGGCGTCCGGCCTGCTCGCGTCGACGAAGAACATCACCGTGTTCGGCACCGTGCACGCGCCGCTGTTCAATCCGATCATCGCCGCCAAGGAATTCGTCACCGCCGACCATATCGGCGCGGGCCGCTTCGGGCTCAACCTCGTGGTCGGCTGGAACGAGGACGAGTTCGACATGTTCGGCGTCAAGCAGCGCCAGCACGACGAGCGCTACGAGTTCGCGCAGGAATGGATCGAGGTGGTCAAGCTCGCCTGGTCGGACCGCGAGGACTTCGATTTCGCCGGCCGCTACTTCGATCTCAAGGCAATCCGCGCCAAGCCGAAACCGTTCGGCGGCACGCGTCCGCTGATGATGAACGCCGGCGCCTCCGACGTCGGGCGCGCTTTTGCGCTCAAGAACTGCGATGCCTTCTTCACCAACGCATCGCGCCGCTCACGGGAGGAGACCGAGCAGAAGGTGCGCGACGTCAAAGCCGAGGCCGCAAAGCTCGGCCGCGAGATCGACGTCTACACGGTCGGCGTCGTCACGTGCCGGCCGACGATGAAAGATGCCGAGGCTTATTATCGCCATTGCGTAGTCGAGAACGCCGACTGGTCCGCGGTCGACCTGATCCTGGCCAAGAAGAACATCACGCCGCAGAACCATTCGCCGGAAGAATTCCAGCGCGCCCGCAACGGCTACGCCCAGGGCATGGGCGGCTTCCCGGTGGTCGGCGATCCCGACGAGGTCGCGCGCATCCTCGGCGAGATGAGCCAGGCCGGCCTGCGCGGCATCGGCATCTCGTTCGTCAATTACGCCGACGAGCTCCCATATTTCTGCGACGAGGTCCTGCCGCGGTTGAAGCGGATGGGCGTGCGGGCGTAGATCGTAGCCCGCATGGAGCGAAGCGCGATGCGGGGTCAGCGGTCCCGCATTGCGGCGCTGCGTGCCTTCATCCGGGCTACGAGCGACGGCACCGGCATCACGATGATGGCGAGCCCCAGCATGATCAGCGCCATCCCGGCGACCCGCAGCGGGCTGAACTGCTCGCCGAGGATCAACGCCGACGCCAGGATCCCCGTCGCCGGCGAGAGCAGCGCGAACGGCGCCACCACCGAGGCCGGGTGGCGCTGCAGCAGATGGCCCCACATCGCGTACCCCACGAGCGTCGACGCAATCGCCAGATAGGCGACGACCGCGAGGCTCAGCCACGACGCATGCGCGAGCGCCTGCAGGAACGACGGCTGCGGATCGAACGCCCACGAGTAGGCGAGCAGCGGGACCACCGCGATCGGGCTGCACCACGCCATCAGCGCGAAGGCTGGCGCATGGCGCACGGACTTGACCACGATGTTGCCGATCGCCCAGCTCGTCGCCGCGGCGAGCGCGAGCGCGAGCGCCGCCGGTTTCAGATCGCCGCCGATCGTGAAGCCGATCAGCACGAGGCCCGCCATCGCGACCGCCATGCCGATGCCCTGCCGCAATGTCGGGAACTCGCGCATGAAGATCGCGGCGAACGCGATGGTGAACACCGCCTGCGTCTGCTGCGTCACCGAGCCGAGCCCCGCCGGCATGTCGAGCGTATAGGCGAGCATCAAGAGCAGGAACTGGCCCGCGAACATCACGAGCCCGATCACCAGCATCACGGCCCACGACACTTTCGGCCGCGGCACGAACGCGATCGCGACGCAGGCGAGCAGAAAGCGCGCCGCCGACAACTGCGCGGCGGAAAAGCTCTCCAGCCCGAACCGGTACGTGACGTAGGAGAAGCCCCAGATCACCGACACCAGCACCGCCAGCGCCATGTCGCGCGCGCGCATTCGATTCCCCGGCTCCCCCCGGAGAAGCGCTAATCCAATGCGCGCGATGGTACCAATGACAGATTCTTACTGATTGCTGCGAGGAAGGTGATAATGCCGTCATTGCGAGGCGGCGCAGCACGCGGAAGCAATCCCGCCCCGCCGACGCGTGAGCGTGCGGATCGAGATTGCTTCGCTTCGCTCGCAATGACGCGGACGTTCACTCCAGCTTTATCCCGCTCTCGCGAAAAACCTCCGTCCATCGCCTCGCCTCGGCGCGGAAGAACGCATCGAACTCGGCCGGCGTCGAGGTCGTCGCCGTGATGCCGGCCTTCTCCAGCCGGTCGGCCACCTTCGGATCGGCCTGGATCATCGCGACCTCGTGCGCGATCTTGTCGATCACCGGCTTGGGCGTGCCGGCCGGCGCGACGAGGCCGATCCACGACGACATGTCGGCGAGGTCCGGAAGGCCGGCGGCGTCCGCGAGCGGCGGAACATCCGGCAGCGCCGACAGCGGGCGCCGGTTGAGCTTGGCGAGCGCGCGCAGCCGCCCGGCCTTGATCAGTGGAAGGCTCGCGGCGACGCCGTCGACGATGAAGTCGACGCTGCCCGACAGGAGCCCCGCCACCACGTCCGCGCTGCCCTTGTAAGGGATCATCTGCACCTGGATGCCGGCCGACCGGGCAAAAAGGTAGCCGGCAAGGCGCGTCGTGATGATGCCGGCGCCGTAATTGAGCTTGCCGGGGCTCTGACGCGCGCGGGCGATCAGCTCGGCGACGCTTTTCGGCCCGTCGGCGGCGCGCACCGTGAGCAGCGAGGTGTTCTTCGCCGTGAGCGTGATGGTGGCGAAGTCGCGAAACGGATCGTAGGACAGCGGGGCCGTCGCGGTCGCCGGGTTCATCACCAGCGTGGTGTCCATCGCGGCGAGCAGCACGTAGCCATCGGGCTCGGCCTTGGCGACGACCTGCGCGCCGATCGCCGTATTGCCCCCCGGCCGGTTCTCGACGATCACCGGCTGCTTGAAATCCTCGCTCATGCGCTGCGCCAGGATACGCGCATCGATGTCGGTCGGCCCGCCCGCGGGAAACGGCACGATGATGCGGATCGGGCGCGACGGGAAGGAGGTCGCGTCCTGCGCGGCGGCGGGAGCCGTGAGGAGAGAGAAAAGAAGGATGAGAGGAATACGCATCATCGCAACTCACTCCTCCTCGTGGTGATGAGCGCGGCTGCCCTTGCGGCCGCGCGTCTCGAACCATGGGCCGCGAAAGCAAGCGGCACCAGCTCGGCCGCCCTCGTCCTTCGCGGAGCCTCGCGCGAAGACGCGCGAGGCTCCTCACACAAGGATGAGGGCAGGGTCGGCGGCGCCATAGGGTGGGCGACCGCGCCTGGTTCTCGCTAACCGCGTCGGCCAAATCTCATCGGCGCGGTGATTTTGCCAACCTACTGACTACGGGTTGTTCAGCAGCGGGATCATCTTGTAGTCCGCGGGCTTCGGCAGCGACTCCAGATACGCATAGATGTCGGTCAGGTCCGCGTCGGACAGGATCTTCTCGCTGTAGGGCGGCATGGCGCGGTTGGTGCCGCGCACGAAGCCGATGAAGGCTTCGATCGGCAGCTGGGTATCGTACAGCACCTTGCCGCGGCTGGTCGCGACACTGCCCTGCCCAACCGTGCCGTGGCACTGGAAGCAGCCATGCACGATGAAGGCGGTCTTGCCCTTCTCGGGCGAGCCCGGCGCGACCGCCGCGGAGGCAGATGCAAGCGCAAACGAGGCCGCAACCGCGGCACGAAAAGCAAACGAACGCATGATGCTCATTCCCCTCAGCGCGGCTGCGTGACCGTGTCGACGAGCGCAGGCTCGCCGGCCTTCACGACCTCGACGGCTTTTTTGATGGTCGGCCCGATGTCGTTCGGGTCGGTGATCGGCCCGGCCGACCACCAGCCCATCGACTTGGCGAGCGTCGCGTAGTCGATGTCCGGGTTCTCGATGCGCGTGCCGAGCGGCCCCAGATCCTTGCCCAGGTAGGCGACGCGGTTGCGCCGGTTCGACATGCGCTGCACGTGCATCGTCTCCTGGTGATAGCCGCGATTGTTGTGCATCACGGTGAGCATCGGGATCTTGTGCCGCGCCGCCGTCCACAGGACGCCCGGCACGTACATCATGTCGCCGTCCGTCTGCAGGTTGAGCGAGAAGCGGCCGAGGTCGCGGTTGGCGAGGGCGGCGCCGACCGCGGCCGGCGAGCTGTAGCCGACGCCGTAGCCGCCCGGCCCGCCGATGTGCCGGTAGTGCGTGTCCATCTTCCACAGGCGCGACGGCCAGCTGCTCATCTGCCGCTCCGAGCCGACCATCGACCAGTCGAGGTCCTTGATGTGCGGCCAGATCTCCATGCACAGCCGCGCGGTCGAGATCGGCGTCGCATCCCAACCGATCGCCGCGAGCTGCAGGTTGCGCGCCCGCGCCTCCTCGTGCGCCTTGCGGCTCGCCTCGCCGCGCTTCGCGATCGCATCCTTGCGGTCGTTCGGGATCGCGGCGCGCACCGCCTCGATCAGCGACGGCAAGGTCGCCTCGGCATCCGCCGCCATGCCGACGTCGACCACCTGGAAGCGCTGGAAATCCTGGTAGTTCGACTTGGTGTGCAGCTCGACCGAGTTGATGCTGATGAGCTTGGTGCCCGGTTTGACCCGGGTCTCGTTGAGGCCATGGCCGTCGTACTCGCCGTTGTCGACGTGCAGGTTCACGGTCGCCCAGAAGTCGGTGAGCTCGAGCCCGAGCACCACGTCGGCCTGCGCGATCACGGCGGCCGCGCGGCGCAGATGATGCGTGTTGGGGAAGTTCATGCGCCCGCCCTGGTCGACCACCGGCGCCTGCAGGAGCTCGGCGAGCTCGACGAGGCGCTTCATGCCGTCTGGGGTGCGCGCCGCCCGGTCGGCCACGATGACGGGCCGCTCCGCATTGACGAGCAACTTCGCGGCCTCGCGCACCGCGTTCGGGTCGCCGGCCGGCGGGGCCGAGGCGATGTAGCGCGGGATATAAAGCGTCTCGCCCTCCTCCCGGATGGTCGATTCCTGCAGCTCGGCGTCCACCGCAATCGCGACCGGCTCGTAGGGCGGCGTCATGGCGAAGCGATAGGCGCGCACCATCGACTGGGCGAAATGCTCGAGCGACGTCGGCTGGTCGTCCCACTTGGTGAAGTCGCGCACGATCGAGTTGATGTCGACCGCCGAATGGATGGTGGGCACGCCGGGCGGGCGATGCGCGGCGTCGAGATCGGTGCCACCGAGCACGATCACCGGCACCCGGTCGCACCAGGCGTTGTAGATCGCCATCGTCGCATGCTGCAGGCCGACGGTGCCGTGCACCACGGTCATCAGCGGCTTGCCGGCGATCTTGAAATAGCCGTGGCACATGGCGACGGCCGCTTCCTCGTGCGTGCAGGTGAGGAATTCCGGCTGCTTGTTGCCGCCGTAGTTGATCAACGATTCATGCAGCGCGCGGAAGCTCGAAGCCGGGTTGCAGGGAAGGTACTTGATGTCGAGCGACTTGATCACATCGACCATGAAGTCGGAGCCGGCCGCGCCATCCTTCGCGCCCGCGGGCAGCGCCCGCGGCGTGCCCACCTCGGCCGCCGCGACCATTGCGGAGGGCCGCGCCGCCGACGGCAGCCGCGGGGCGGCAGCCGGATCGGGTGCCGTGGCGGCGAGCGCCGTCGTCGATGTGGCGCCGGTCGCGGCCGCGCCCGCGACCGCGGCGCCGCTCAGAAAGCTGCGGCGGCTGACGTCCGCTTCCCGCGTTTGTCGGTCCGATCTCGATTTACGTGCCATGCAGTTCCTCCCTCGCGCGCCCGATCTGGCCTGTGGCGGCGCGTTTCATGCGCAGTTGCGTTCCGCTGCGTCGCGGAATCTTACCACGCGGGCGACAGGCGCAACACCGACCCGGCGCGGGGCGGGAATCGCACATGATCCATGCCCGATTTGGCCGAATTTGCCGCAGCATCGTGGCCAAGTTTTGCGTGCCTCGCGCGGGCACCAATTCGCTACGATCGAGTTGTCACTTGGCTGCGAGGTTCCGTCTTGAGCTCGATCGAGGCATCACCCGGTTTCCTGGCCCGCCCGCGGGCGATCGCGATCGACCGCGAGCGCGCGGCCGGCTGGGCGGTGCTCGCGGTCGCCCTGGTGGTGGGGCTCGCGACCGCGGCCGACTACGGGGTGACGATCGACGAGTTCAACGCCAACGACTACGGCCCCAAGGCGCTGGCCTGGTACACCAGCGGGTTCGTCGACCGGTCGCAGTTCACCTCGGTCGAGGACACGCTGTGGTATTACGGTCCGTGGTTTCAGATGCTGACCGCGGCCGTGCAGTCGCTCGCGCTCGCCAACCCGCTCACCATCCGGCACGCGCTGAGCTTCGTGATCGGGCTCGCCGGCCTCGCCGCCCTCCTGCCGATGGCGCGCCTCTCCTTCGGCCGCTGGGTCGGGCCTGCCGCGCTCGTGATCTGCCTGCTGACCGGCTACCTCTACGGCAATCTGTTCTTCGCCCCCATCGACACGCCGTTTCTCGCCGCCATGTGCTGGGCGACGCTCGCCATCATGGCGATGGGCCGCACCGTGGTGCCGACCTGGCCCGCGACGCTCGCGGCCGGCGCCGCGATCGGCCTCGCGCTTGGAACGCGCACCGGCGGCATCATCGCGCCGGTCTACCTGCTCGGCGTGATGGCGCTGTGCGCGTGCGAGGCGGTCGTCTCGGCGAGGTCGGCCGCGCCGCGCATGCTGCTGCAGATCGCGCTGCGCACCGCCGCCGCCCTCGCGCTCGCCGCCGTGGTCGCGATCGCGATATGGCCATGGCTGCAGATCGGCAATCCGCTCACCCAGTTCAAGATCGCCTATGCGCATTTCGCCGCGATGACCACCGAGTTCGCGTTCGCGCACTGGGGCCACAGCGTGGTCACGACCCACCTGCCGCGCACCTACATTCCGGCGCAATGGCTCGCCCGGCTGCCGATCGGCTTTCTGGCCCTGCTCGCCGTCGCGGTCGCACTCGGGCTTGCGGCGGCACTGAAGTGGCTGCGCCCGGGCCTCGCCGGCTGGTGGCGCGGCGAATGGACCGACGTGAGCGGACCACTGCTGAGCCTCGCCCGCAGCCGCAATGCGCTGCTCGTGTGGGTCGCGGTCGTCGCGCCGATCGGCTACCTGATGTTCAATCGCACGACCCTCTACGACGGCGTCCGCCACACATTGTTCGTCATCCCGATGCTGGCGCTGCTCGCCGGCTGGGCCTCGGTGCGGATTGCCAGCGTGTTGGGCCGCATCCGCCTCCCCGCCGCCGTGCTCGCGGCAGTCTACGTCGTCGCGCTGTGCATCAACCTCGCGGTGCTGCATCCACTCGAGTACATCGCCACCAATGCATTCGCCGGGGGCACCGCCGGATCTTACGGGCGCTTCGACCTCGATTATTGGTCCGCCGCCGCCACCGAGGCGCTCCGCCAGCTCGAAGCGCGCCTCGACCGGACCGATGCCTTCGCGCGCGGCACGCCGGGTATTCTCATCTGCATCCCCTATCGCGATTATATGAGCTCGATCATGCTCGACCCGAAATGGCGGGTCGAGACCGACATCGACAAGGCCGATTTCGTCATCGAGAGCGAGCGCTGGCGCTGCGCCGCCGACAAACCCAACCTCGTTCCGATCGACGAGGTCAAGCGCTACGACCGCCCCTTCGCGTGGACCTTCGTGAACAAGAACAGCCCCTACGCAAGCGCCGTGACGGCGCCGTGAACGCGATGATCGCCTGTGAGGTGAGCACGCTCTCTGCGCCCCCTTCTCCCCCTTTGGGGCCCTTTGGGGGGAGAGGGTCGGGATGAGGGGGGCTCGCCTTACACGCGATTGGCCGGCTGCTCCGCCCTCCGCATCATCTGCGCGTGCGCATCCGACAGCGCGATGCTGCGGGCGAGCTCGGTAACGAGCTCCATCTGCGCGCGCAGCTTGAGGTGCAGGTTGAGCAGGACGATCAGCGTGATGCACACCCAGATGTACAGAACGAGGTCGACGCCGCGGCCGACGCCGGCCCAGTGGGCGAGCGCGGTGGCATCCTCGGGCACCCAGGTGAAGTAGAGCCCCGCCACGGCCGCGATGACCGAAAGCCAGCCGACCACCGGCGAGCGCCGCCGCTCCTGGCCCGCATAGACGAGCACGCCGGCGAGCAGCACCGTGAGTGCGATCTGCGCCATCATCGGGTAAGCCTCCGGGCAAACAAGTCGAGCAGGATGGTGAATGCGTCGCCGAGCCGCTGGCCCTTTGCGACCGAATATGCCGTGTACTCGATCCGCACCGGCACCTCGACATAGGGCAGCCGGCTCGCGGCGATCTGGGCGAGGATCTCGGAGGCATGCGCCATTCGGTTCTGCCGCAGCCTGATCCGGGTGGCGCCGAGGCGCGTCATCGCGCGCAGGCCGTTGTGCGTATCGGTGAGGCGCAAACCGGTGGTGAGCTGGGTGAACAGTGTCGCGGCGCGCAGCAGCAGGCGGCGCGAGGTCGAGATCGCGATTGCGCGCCCGAGGAAGCGGCTGCCGAGGGCAAAATCGGCCGCCTGTTCGCGCAGCGCCGCGACCAGCGGCTCGATATCGGCGGCGCGGTGCTGGCCGTCGGCGTCGAAGGTGACGATGACCTCGGCGCCCTGCTGCAGCGCAAAATCGATTCCGGTTTGCAGCGCAGCGCCCTGGCCGAGATTGACCGGATGGCGCACGGTATGCGCCCAGGGCGCGGCGCGCTGAACAGTCTCATCGGTGGATCCATCGTCGACGACGACCACCTGGTAACCCAGGCGGGCAACGCCAGCGACCACATCCGCAATTACACGCGCCTCGTTGAAGGCGGCGATGACCACCCACACCGACATCGTATTGCCCCTGCACAAAATCGCACGATGGCCGCTTTTGGCCGCAGAGAGCAACGCGACACCGTGACCGCGGGTTCCCGACCCTCAGCCCATTCGTCAGCCGGTGACCAGCACGAGCCCGACCAGCAGCACCGCGATCCCGATCACCAAGCGAGCCGTGATCGGCTCGACGAACAGCCAGGCGCCCAAGAGCGGCGTGATCGCAAAGGCGAGCGCGACGAACGGATAGGCGCGCGACAGGGGCGTAAAGCTCAGGATCCACACCCAGGCGACCGAGAGCGCGAAGTACAGACCGACGGCGGTGAGGAAGTAGCCGTTGCCGGCGAGCTCGACGAGGCGATCGGCCAGCCGGCCACCCGGGGTGAGCCGTTGCGCGGCGAGCTTGAACAGGATCTGCCCGCCCGCCATGCCGGCCGCATAGCCTGCCAGCAGGAGAATTTGCGTGAGGCCGAGGCGCGGATCGCTCATGCGGGCGGCTTTCGCAATACGACACGCATGGCGTCGAACAGATTGAGCGGCAGGCCGACACCGCCACCTCGTCCACTGCCGCAATCCCCTTGCCCGCGCCAGCCCAGCATGCGGCGGAGCTGAAACGTCACCAGCGACAGCGGCACGATCTTCCACGGATGATCGGCATGCTCGACCGCGAGGCCGACCGCGCGCGCCATTCCGGCCATCGCGCGCTGGGTGAAGAACCACAGATGCTGCGGCGGCGTCATCAGCCGCCAGTGCGGCCCGAGCAGCCGCGCGACGGCTGAGCCGAAATCGCCGGTGGTGATCACGATGATGCCACCGGGCGCGAGATGCCGGCCGAGCAATTGCAACATCCCGAGCGGATCGGGCAGATGCTCGATGACGTCGAGCATCACCATGACGTCGAAAGTGCCGAGGCGCGCCAGTGTCGCCTCGTCGGCGACGCCGGTGTGCACCGCCAGGCCCGATTGGCGCGCATGCGCCGCCGCATCGGCGGCGAGCTCGATGCCGCTGACGTCGAAATACGCCCTGGCCTCCTGCAAGAAGAAGCCATAGGCGCAGCCGATCTCGAGCAGGCGCCCCCCGTCGCGGCGCGCGCGGATGAAATCGACCGTGCGGGCGAACTCGCGCCGCAGCACCGGCTCGGCGCCGCGGTAGTCGGCGTAGCCGTCCGCATGCTCACCGGAGAAATAGTCGTCGGTGTAATACTGCTCGGGCTTGAACGCCGGCGCTTCGGTCCGGCCGAGACCGCAGGCCGGGCAGCGCAGGATGGCGCAATCGCGGATCGAGTAGAGCCGCTCCTGGTCGGTCGGCCCACCGCAACCGGGGCAACTTCTCGACAGCGGGTGTTCGAGCGCCGTCAATGCGTCCACGGGATGCGGCGCGAGTACGCGAAATTGTCCGCGTAGCTGATGACGCGGCGCGCGGGCACGTGCGGCTCGGAAAGCTGGTAGGGAATGCCGTGGCGCTCGCAATAGGCGATCGCTTCCTCCTTGGTCTCGAAGCGCAGGCGCAGCTGCGACTGCGTGTCCCCGGACGAGGTCCAGCCCATCAACGGCTCGATCTCACGCGGCTCGGAGGGCTCGTAGTCGAGAACCCAGTCCTTGGTCTTGGCTTGGCCCGACTGCATCGCGGTCTTGGCCGGCTTGTAGATGCGCGCCACGCTCATGCGATCTCCAAGTTTGCGATCTCCGAGGTGCAAATTCGTCGCAAATCCGCAACCGGTCCTGGTCGGAGCAGCAGGATTTGAACCTGCGACCCCCTGCTCCCAAAGCAGGTGCGCTACCAGACTGCGCCATGCTCCGTCAGGACGGCTGGCCCCTCGATACACGCTCAGGCCGAGGCGAGCAAGGCGAGGACTTTCCCTTCCTTACCTCCCTCTCCCCGGCGGGCTCCCTTGCGGGGAGACGGAAGAAGAGAACGAAGGAAACGAAGCTAATGCCCGTTGAAGATCGGGTAGCCCACCTTGTCCCCGGGCGCGATGCCGTACTTCCGGGCGGTGCCGGCCACCACCTCGAGCACGGCGCGCACCGGCTCGCCCGACGGGATGATGCGCTCGGACTCGGTCGGCGTGTTCTCGGCGATGCGCGCGATGGTGCCGTCGTGGCGGATGAAGATCATGTCGAGGGAGACGAGCGTGTTCTTCATCCACATGGTGACCTGCTGGTCCTCCTTGAAGTCGAACAGCATGCCGTAGCCGTCCGGCACCTGCTTGACGAACATCAGGCCCTTCTCGCGCTCCTCGTCGGTCACCGCGACGTCGACATTGAAGACGCGCACGCCGTCCTTGGTGGCGATCTCGAGCGTGCCCTTCTCCATCGCGCCTGTGGGCGGCGCCGCGATGAACGGAACGAGCACGAACGTGAAGATCAGAAACAATACGGATCGGCGGACCATTGCGACGGCGCTCCAATGCGGCCCCGCCGGTTTTATAGGCGACGCTCCATCCGGTCGGCAACGTCACCCGGACCGTTGCGCGCGCGCAACACGTTTCAAAAAAATGAAGGGCGGGCCCGCTGCCCGCCCTCGCCACACGTAACGAAGCTCGATGTCGTCAGTGTCGTCAGTGACCTCAGTGCGATGCCGGACCGCCATGCGTGCCGCCGTCCGGGCGGACCTCGGTCGCCATCATGCCCTTGGGGCCGGGGCCGAAGCGCACCAGCACGGTCTGGCCAGGGCGGAGCTCGGTGATGCCGTAGCGGCGCAGCGTCTCCATGTGCACGAAGATGTCGGGCGTGCCCTCGCCGCGCGTGAGGAAGCCGAAGCCGCGCAGCCGGTTGAACCATTTGACGATCGCGCGCTCGAGCCCGCTCGTCGGCGCGACCTGCACGTGGGTGCGCGGCGGCGGCAGCTGCGCCGGATGGATCGCGGTGGATTCATCCATCGTTACAATGCGAAAAGCCTGTAATCCCTTGGGTCGCGCGAGCGCCTCGCAGACCACGCGCGCGCCCTCATAGGCGGTCTGATAGCCATCGCGGCGCAGGCAGGTGACGTGCAACAGGACGTCAGCCATGCCGTTGTCCGGAACGATGAACCCATAGCCCTTCGAGACGTCGAACCACTTGATGACACCGGTCACCTCGATGACGGCGGCACCCGGCTCCGGCAGGAAATCGCCGAGCGCGTCCGGGACGGACTGGATGTTGGTGATTGGCCCCTTCGGCCGCATTTCGTCGGACGCCATGACGACGAAGGCTCTCTGTTCCGGCGCGCCGTCTGACGGGCGCTTTAGACAACGAATCTCTAGAAGGAGGATAACACCCCGCGGAGGATCACGAAGAACAAAATTGAATCAATCAACCTGCGCGGCGCCATGCCTGTGAACATCTGGCAAAAGACGAATCACTTCCTACGCATGCGACAAATGGAATCAGTGCGCCACGAACCGCGACAATACGGTACCGATGTCCTCCCGGATGACCAGGTCGGCGATGTCGTCGAATTCGGTCGCGTCGCGGTTGAGGATGACCAGGCGGGCGCCGTTGCGTTTGGCCATCAACGGGAAACCGGCCGCCGGCCACACCACCAGCGACGACCCGATGGCGAGGAAGAGGTCGCACATGAGGGTCAGCTGCTCGGCCTTCCACATCGGGCCCTCAGGCATTGCCTGGCCAAAGGAAATCGTCGCCGTCTTGATGTAGCCGCCACAGTCGCAGTCGGGCGAGCGGCCGTCGGACGAGAACCTTTCGCGAATCCAGGCGAGCTCGTAGCGCTTGGCGCAGTCGAGGCAAGTCGCGTAGGTCGTGTTGCCGTGCAGCTCGACCACCGCGGCGTCCGGGATGCCGGACGCCTGATGCAGATTATCGATGTTCTGGGTGATCACGCCGGGTGATTTGCCGGACTGATAGAGCCGCGCCAGCGCCAGATGACCCCGGCCGGGCCGGGCTGTGGAAAACTGCGCGTCCATGGCGAGCCGGCGCCGCCAGGACTCGTCGCGCATCTCCTGGCTCCCCATGAACTCGTCGAAGCCGATCGGCTTGTACTTGGTCCAGATGCCGCCCGGCGAGCGGAAATCCGGGATGCCACACTCGGTCGAGATGCCGGCGCCCGTGAACGGGACGACGGTCCGGGCCTGCTCGATCAGCTCCTGCAAACGGTCGGCGTCGCTCGGCATTGGCGTTCTTTGATGGGTCCGGTGCTCGCGTTCTTGCGGTGCGGGATGATGAGTTGCGGGCCGGGTACCGTGGCGGGCCCTCGGTCCATATAATAATGTGCGGCGGATAGGGAATGGCGAATAGCGAATAGGATGGAAGGCCCGGTGCCCCCCCCACTTGCTACTCGCCATTCGCTATTCGCTCCCCGGCCGTCCTGAACATGAGGCTCTCATGCGTTACCTTCATACCATGCTGCGTGTGCGCGATCTCGACGCGGCGCTCGACTTCTATTGCAACAAGCTCGGGCTCAAGGAGACCCGTCGGCGCGTCGACGAGAAGAACCGCTACACCCTCGTCTTCCTCACCGGCGCCGACGACATGGGACTCGTCGAGGCAAGCAAGAAGCAGGGCCGTCCGGGGCCGGAGGTCGAGCTCACCTACAACTGGGACACCGAGGACTACGGCGAGGCGCGCTACTTCGGCCATCTCGCCTTCGAGGTCGACGACATCTATGCGACCTGCGATCGCCTGATGAAGGCCGGCGTCACCATCAACCGCCCGCCGCGCGATGGCACCATGGCGTTCGTGCGCTCGCCCGACCATCACTCGATCGAATTGCTGCAGAAGGGCGCAGCCAAGCCCCCGCAAGAGCCCTGGTCCTCGATGAAGAACACCGGCAAGTGGTGAACTCCTGCCGAAGTGGTGAGCTTCTCCCGAAGTGGTGAGCTTCTCGCTTTCTGTTCCCCACCCCCCCCGAGCGAAGCGAGTGGCGGGGAGGTGATAGCGGTGGGGGGCGCCGCTTGCTCCGTACTCGCATTGCGCGCCCCTGCCCTTGCCTTGCCCACTCCGGCAAAGCTCTCTATACGTCCGGGCGATTTCCCAAGCCCCGCGCCCTTCGTCTAGCGGTCCAGGACGCCGCCCTTTCACGGCGGAAACACGGGTTCGATTCCCGTAGGGCGCGCCATTCGTACGAAACCGGGCACCCTCTTGATGGCGGAAAATCGATCAGGCTTGCCGGTTCTCGGCTTCGCGGATCTGCGCTCGAGCGGGAGCGTTCATTCAATCCGAAAGCCCGGCGAGGATCCTCTCGAGCGCGCTTGGAAAAGACCGCACCCGGACGCCGGTCGCATTGAACACCGCGTTGGCGATCGCGGCGCCCGAGGCGCAGATCGCGAGCTCGCCGACACCCTTGCGGCCGACCGGGTTGGCGTTGAAGTCGGCGCCGTCGAGCAGGACGACGACCTCGATCTCCGGCGCGTCCGCATGCGGCGAAACGATAGCCGGCGAGATCGCGGTTGATGAAAGCGCCGGAGCGCGGATCGACCACCCCCTCCTCGTGCGGCGCCGCGCCGAGCCCGCAGATCAGGCCGCCGAGCAGCTGCGATCGCGCGGTCTTCGGGTTGAGGATGCGCCCCCGATGTGGATCGCGATGAGCTCGGCGTAACCCATAGGACATGGGAGCGCAGCTCAGCCTCATCGGGAGGAACTAAGCCCGGATTTCGGGACTGCCGATGGTCGCGTTTTTCGCCGCGTAGGACATGCGCCTCATGACACCCGCGAGCGGGGTCGCGATCGTCTGGTCCTCTCGATTCTGGAGACCTGCATGTTCCTTGCCCGCAGAACCATGGTTCGCCTCGCCGCCGTCGCCATCGCGGCTCTCGGTGTGGGCGCCGAGCCGGCGTGCGCCCGGGATCCTTTCCCGAGCAGGCCGATCAAGATCGTCGTGCCGGTCGCGGCGGGCGGCGCGCCCGACGTCGTTGCCCGCATCGTCGCCGACAAACTTGCGCAAAAACTCGGAAAGGTCGTCATTGTCGAGGATCGGCCGGGCGGGGGCGAGCGGATCGGCGCTGAGTTCGTCGCTAAGGCTGAGCCCGACGGTTATACGCTGCTTGCCGCTCCACCGGGCTCGCTCGTCATCAGCCCCATCCTGTTCTCGCACCTCAATTACGATGCGACGGCATTCGTGCCGGTCACGGTGCTCACGTCCGGGCATCTGGTGCTGGTGACCAGCCCGGTCCTGAACATCACCAGTCTCGCCGATCTGGTGGCACGGGCAAAAGCGAATCCCGGTAGGATCACCTATGCGTCGCCCGGTACGGGCACGCCACCCCATCTCACCGGCGAGATGCTCAAGGCAGCCGCGCATATCGAGACGACGCACGTGCCCTACAAGGGCCTTGCGCCCGCGCTGACCGATCTCCTCGCCGGGCATGTCGATGTCATGTTCGACAACCTCGGCAACTCGATCAGCTATATCCGTAGCGGCCGGCTCAAGGCCCTCGGCATCGCCGACGATGCGCGCATCGCTGAACTCCCCGACGTGCCGCCGATCGCCCAAACCTTTCCGGGCGTGCACTCGACCAGCTGGTTCGGTGTTGTGGCTCCGCCCAAGACGCCGCGGGAGATTGCCGACAGGCTCGCCGCCGTCATTGCCGAAGTGCTGCACTCCCCGGAGGTCGTGGAGAAGCTGAAGACGATGTCATTCACGCCGGTCGGAAGCTCGCCCGCCGAGATGGCCAAATTCTTGCTCGAGGAATCGACGCGCTGGCGCGCCGTCATCGCAGCGGCCGGCATCAGGGCCGAATAATGTGGGCGGACGATGACGCCGCGATCCGCTTCGACCACGGCGCCGCCTACGAGCGCTTCATGGGGTGCTGGAGCCGTGCCGCCGGCGCGCTCTTTCTCGACTGGCTCGCGCCGCCAGCAGAGGCCCGTTGGCTCGAGATCGGCTGCGGCACGGGAGCATTCACTGAGCTCATTCTTCAACGGTGCCGGCCCGCCGCGATCGTCGCGGTCGATCCGGCGCCAGCGCAAGTCGCCTACGCGCGCCGCCGAACGGACGCAAACGTAATCTCGTTTCACGTGGCGTCCGCGGAGGCGCTGCCTTGTAGCGATGAAAGCCAAGACGTCGTGGTCTCGGCGCTGGCGCTCAACTTCATCGCGGATCGTCCGGCTGCTCTGCGTGAGATGCGGCGTGTCGCGCGAGCCCACGGGATTATCGCCGCCTACGTATGGGATTTCGCAGGCGGGCGCATGCCGAACGCGCCGCTGGTCGAGGCGCTGCGGCATCTCAAAATTGTGGGACCGGCACCGCCGGGCGGCAGAGACTGCGCTCTCGCGCCGCTGCGGTCCCTGCTCGCAGGCGCCGGGCTTACCAACATCGAAACGACGGCGCTCGACATCGCGGTGACTTACGCCGATTTCACAACATTCTGGCACGCGCAGACGCCGAGCTTCAGCCCGACAACTCGGCTGATTGCGCGGCTGTCGCCGGCTCAGCGCGCGGCGCTCATCAATGTGCTGTGCAGGGCACTCCCCCTGCGCCCGGACGGCAGCATTGCGTACCTGGCGCGAGCGCACGCGGTCAGGGGATGCCTGCCGTGAGCGACCCGGCCGCTCGCTTGACGACGATGCCCCACGTGCGGATAGTCCCGCCGCATCTGGGTGATCGGAGGGCTTCCGGCCCGCTGCACCCGAAATGCCGAGGTATCGGCGGGCGCGGGATTCGATGCAAGGAGCCGCGGAGCACATCCGCTTTTGCAAGAGCCGGGACGGCACCGGTATCGCCTATGGGGTCAGCGGATCGGGGCCGCCGCTCGTCTGGGTCCAACACTGGGTGCATCACCTCGAGCACGACGGCGAAAGCCCCATCTGGCGACCCTGGCTCGCCCTACTCAGCCGTCGGCACACGCTCATCCGCTTTGACTGGCGCGGCTGCGGCTTGTCCGATCGCGACGGCGTCGCGTTCACATTCGAGGGCTACGTTGCCGATCTAGAGGCGGTGATTGCCGCCCTCGGGCTCGACCGGTTCGCGCTGTTCGGCATGGCCGGCGCCGGGGCCGGCGTGGCGATGAGCGTCGCGGTTGGTCACCCCGGTCGTGTCACGCGGCTCGTACTGCAAGAGGCTCACACGCGCGGGCGGCTTGCCGGCGCTCCGCCACCCGATCGCGTCGCCGAAGCCCATGCGCGGCTCAAGGTGATCGAGCTCGGCTGGCCGAATGAGACCCCGGCGTATGGGCAGTTCTTCACCGCGTTGCACGTTCCTGACGCGAGCGCTGCGTGCATTCAGGCCTATAACGACCTGCTGCGCCGGACGACAACGCCGCACAATGGGGTGCGGCTGCTGAAAAGCTTCTGGGAAGTCGATGTGTCGGAGATCGTGCCGCAAGTACGCTGCCCGACGCTTGTGCTGCATTCACGCGATGACTCTGTCATTCCGTTCGACGAAGGACGCAAAGTGGCAGCTCTTATTCCGGGGGCACGTTTCGTGCCGCTCGACAGCCGGAACCATGTGCTCACCGCGATCGAGCCTGCGTGGGCGCAGTTCGCAGACATCCTCGACGAGTTTCTCGCCTGCTCGGCCGAGACCACCTCGCCGGTCAAGTTCGAGCAGCTCACCCCGCGGGAGCGCGATGTCCTCGATGTCCTCGCCGGCGGCGTCGACAACTCCGAAATCGCCGCCCGACTGGGGATCACCGAGAAGACCACACGCAATCACGTCTCCGCGATTTTCAGCAAGCTCGGTGTGAGCACGCGTGCCCAGGCCGTGGCAGTTGCGCGCGACGGCGGCTTGGGCCAGCGCAGACTCCGGTGATCGCTACGATCCCTGCACGACAATCAGGTTGACGTCGCCGGCATCGCGTTTTCTCCGGCCGCCCGCCGGAAAGCCGCCGGCGTCATCGCAGGATTGGTGACCGCGCGCGTCTCAAGAAGCCGGCCCGAGTAATCTCGAGCACGCCTTGCACGCCCGGATCGCCTTACTTCGTGCCGGTGAGCCAGATGTGCTCACGCAAGGCATCAAGCCGACGGCCTGCGATGAATGCGCACGCGCACCCGTCGTCGACCTCGGGCCATAATTGCCGTTGCCGCTCTACCGAACCATCCCCATTTGGGTCCTCGCCGTTCCGGTTTCGTCCGGACGCCAGGATGGACGGAGCGCGCACAAAGCGGAATTCGCAGCGCCCAGCGTCTGCAACGTCAGGGCAGCTCAACGATCTCTCGGACCCCGGCGAGGAGCTCGGCTTCGTTGCGGCACCGCACCGTGTAATTGGCCGAGAAGTTCTTGCCTTCTACCTTGACGTCGAAAAACTGGCGGTCGGGCAGGAAGGCCAGGATGTCGGTCTTGCCGCTCCTCCAGGTGACGTCATAGAGCTTCACGCTGTGGCCGCTTCGGTCGGTGAAGTCCTCGCGAAATTTCAATTTTCCGCGAACCAGGTTTTTGGGAGCGAGGAGCTGAACGAAGACGAAATCGTCGCCCTCGAACCAGGTCAGCCATTTGCTCAGCAGCCACAGGGTGCCCGACAGATGGTCAGGGTTTTCCAATCGCGCGCACGTTTTTCCGAGGTCGTAGATGCCGGCGAACTCGGCCAAGGGCCCGGAATTGCTCTTCCTCGCATTGTCGAGCAGCGACTGGATCTGCGCCATCGTCGGCATCTCCGCGCGAGCGGGTGCGGCCGTCCACAGGCAGGCGCCGACGACGAGGCAGCGGAGCAGAAATTGACGCTTCTTCATTCTCGGGGGCCCTGGTGGGTCGGGATGGTTCTTTGCGCCGAAGGACAGGCGGCCGCGGGACGAACATCGCATATGTGCGTTCGCCGGGTCATCAGCGCTCCAGCGTTCTTGCGACGCGAAAGCCGATGATCGGATAGCGGTCGCTGGTGCCGCTGGTCTCGCGGTGCCCGACGCGCAGCTCGGCCGGCGCGCTTGCCCACGAGCCGCCGCGCACCACCCGGGTGCCGCAATCGGCGTCGCTCGTCCATGCGCCGCCATCGGTCGGCGCGCCGTCGTAGCTGTCGTGCCAGCAGTCCTCGACGAAGGACTGCTCGTTGCCGACCATGTCGAACAGCCCGAATGCGTTCGCCGCGAACGTGCCCGCCGGCGCCGGCCCGGTGTTGCTCGACGCGATGCCGCATCCCGCGCAGTCGGCGTGCCCGACGCCGGCCGTGTCGCCCCACGGAAAGGCCGTCTGCGTGCCGGCCCGCGTCGCGTACTCGTATTCGGCCTCGGACAGCAGCCGATAGGTCTTGCCGGTGAGCTTGGAGAGCCACGTCACATAGCTCTGCGCATCGTTCCACGATGGTCCGGTGACCGCGTGATGCGGCCCCCAGCCGTCGTCCGCGTCGTCGCGGCAGCCGCGCGCAAACACACAGGCTTGCCATTCCTCGGACGTCACCGCGAGCTTCGCGACCGCGAACGGCCGCGCGATCGTCACCCGGTGCTGCGGGCCCTCGCTGTCCTCCCGCCCCGGCTCGGTCGCGGACGAGCCCATGACGAAGCTCCCGGCCGGCACCACCACCATCTGCGGACAGCGCGCGCATTCGCGAAAGCTGTCGCCCGGCCCGAGGGCCCGCGCCCGCGCGGGGCTCAGCACCGACAGTGTCAGGTCGGGTTCGGATGGCGCGGCCGCGGGCCCGCCTTCCGCCGCGGTGAACGCGAGGCCGTCATGCGCGAGCTTGCGGGCGATGTCCTGGTCCCGCGCCAGCGCCGCCGCGATGTCGGCGCGGCCGCCCGGATCGCCCTTGCGCACACGCGCGATGCCGCGGCCGTAGAGGCCGGTCGCCGTGAACGCCGAAAAGGGAGCGTTGTCCAACGCGGCCGCGTCGAAATCCGCGATGGCGTGCGCGTAGTCGCCGGCCCGAAGGTAGGCGATCGCACGATCCTTGAGGTCCTGGCCCCGCGGATCCGCGCGGCGAAACTGCTCGGTGTATTCGGCGATGGCACGCGGATAATCGCCCATCACTCGGTAAGCGTCGCCGATGAGATGCAGCGCCTCGACGAGGTCCGCATCGAGCCGTACCGCGGCGTCGAGGTCCCGGATGGCGCGATCGTAGCGCTTGAGGTTGGAGAGAAGGACGCCACGCCGGTAGTGCGCGAGCGCGAGGTCCGGTTTCCGGCGCAGCACCGCGTCGTAATCGGCGATGGCGGCCGCATAGGCTCTTCGGTCGCCATAGGCCTGCGCCCGTCCGAGCAGCGCATCTTCCCGGCCGGGGTTGAGCCGCAGCGCCTCCGTATAGTCGGCAATCGCGCGATCGTCGTTGTCGAACCTGTCGTCGCTGCCGGCGGCCAGATGATAGGCGTCGCCGCGCCGCACACGCGCATCCGCGTCGTTCGGATCGGCGTTGATGACGGCGTTGCAGGCCTCGATCCTCAGGAAGGCGAGAAGATATTTTTTCGATTTGCAGTCGGCCGCCGCATCGCCGTGCGCCTCGTCGGCGGCAAGCGCTGCGATGAGCGCCAGCACGCCGAAGAGCTTGCGTTTCGCGAACCGCATCAGCTCTTCCTCACGGGAGCATCCGATCAGACGAGACGTTGCGCGTTGGACCGGCGTCGCCTATGGCCGACATCACATCCCCCCATTCGATTGCGTCGCCGTCGTCGCCGCGGCCGGGCATGTGGACTGCCCCTTGTCCTCGCCCGTGCCGAGTTACGACCTCTTCTCTCGCCGCGACATACCCGTTCGGGTCCGCGGGTGATTGGCCTTTGGATCCGTAAAAATTCCGCCGTGACAAATCTCCCTGCTCGTATGCGCCGGGGTCGGCGGCCAAGCTCGTCCGCACGAGGCTGCCTCCCGCGTTCCACCTGCGGGAACCAATCGGCTTGGACGCCGAGAAGCGCGCATCCATGCTTCGTCGCAAGACCCGTTTGGGTATTACGGCCGCAGGCAGCCGCCATTAATCAAATCATGCTGGCGTGCCGATGTTTGCCGTGATCTAAGTCCGATGGCTTTGCTGCGCACCGGGCTCGCGCCGTCGACGAGTCCACGCGGCAGTGCCGCGAATCGCGGTGGTGGAAATACCGAGGGGCCATATGCGGAATAAGGGCGGGCGGCCGAGCGCCCGGCATCGCGCTTCGGCGTTGGGAACACTCTTCGTCTTCATCATTCTGCTGGCGCCGCTCTGTTTGTCTCGACCAGCGGCCGCCGCCTTCGACGACAAGGTGAAAATATCGATGGAAGGGACATTCCCGTCGCATACGGGAACCTGGGGCGTGCATGGATTGGGGACGCCGTCGAGCTATGAGCTGCACGCCCGGGTCGAGATCAATGGTCAAAACGTCCTTTACACGTCGGCGGAAGGGCGATTCGCGGCGCGCTTCGACGGCTCGGCGACGATGTCCGGCGCACGGGCGCTGTGCGAAGGGGAAATCACGAATACACGGCGGCAGACGATAACGCGGGCCTACTATGCCGGCAGCAAGCTCATCATCGTGCACGGCGGCACGGCCAATTTCGCCGCCGGGGCTTGCCGCGGCAGCGACGAGCTGGACGATACCTTCGGCATCACCATCGACCGGACCGGGTGCCGTTTCTCCTATACCCAGCGCCACAAGCGCGGTGGCGCCGACCGGTTCGTTACGATCGTCGACCAGCCGTGCACCGTGACGCTTCCGAACGCGCCTGCCGTCGCGGGCCCGCCCGCGTCTCCGCCGCCGGCCTCGCCTCGCTCGCAGCAGACCTGGAATGACTGCGCCGGCCAGGATGCCGACCGCGTCGTCGCCGCCTGCACCAGCATCATCGCCGACCTGCACGCGTCCGCCCAGGATCGCGCCGACGCACATCTTTATCGTGCCGCCGCCGCGCTCGCGGCCGGCGATCTCGATTCGGCGATCGCGGACTACACCCACGCGATCGAGCTCACGCCGCAGAACGTGGTCGCCTATGCGAGCCGCGCGGTTGCCGATATCCGCAAGGGTGACCGCGCGGCAGCCATCGCCGACTTCCATCGCGCCGACGGCATCGACCACGCCAAGCTCGCCGAGATGGTGGGCACCAGCGCCGAGCTCGGCGAGATCGCCCAAGCCGCGCGCCGGCCGTGAGTGCGCAGCCGTCATGAGGTCAGCGATGATGATGTGGGGCATCGAAGGACCGCGATTCGTCCGCCTCGCCGCTGCGGTCGCCACGATCGGGCTGGCGGTGAGTGCTGCGCCGGACGTGGCGCACGCGCGTTGCGCGCAGACGCTGGCGCCGGGACAATGGCGGATCGTGACCACCTGCAACAACACGGGCGACGACGTCGACTATGAGGGGATCGCCAACTCGCTCGACGGCGTCATCCAGGCCCTGCCGGGCGCAACCCAGGCGCTGGGCAATCTCCTCGACGGGCTCGGCAGCCTCGACCTCGGCGCCGGCACTTCGAATAACGGCGACGCGTCGGCGCAGCCGGGCAACACGTCGTCGTCCGACAGCCCGCGCAACGTGTTCCCCCCGATCGACATCTTCGCAAATGTCGGCGGCAGCGTGCCGACCTCGACCTGCAGCGACAATCGCTGCCCCGGCAGCGGCACCCCGATATTCTCGCTCCGGCCGATCTTCCGGCCCGTCGTAACGCTCGACCAGGCGCGGCGCCAGCGCGATCGGGCGGCTGAACGCGCAATCTTCGAGGCCGAGCAGCGCCGGGCGCGGGCGCTGAACGTCTCGCGCCAGCACGAGCTGCATGATCGCATCGCCGAGCTCATCGCCGAGCGGGCGCGCCAGAACCCTCCACCTCCGCCGCCGCAGCAAACCTCGTCGCATCCGCCGCCGGGATTGCCGCCGGCGCCGCCGCGCCCGACGCAGCAGCATCCGGCGCAGACCTACGATTGCGGACGCAGCGACATCACCGGAATCGACAAGGAGGACCGAGGCCCCCCGCCCGCGCCCGTCGCGCATTGCCGCAGCGGGTTCAAGCACCTGCAAACGGCGCGCAGCCTGCCCCCCTATTCGCCGCAGGCACAGGATGAGTTCAAGGATTCGGCCTACGCGTTCGAGCTCGTCGGCGACCTCCTCAGAGCCGAGGCGGTCCGCGCCGAGGCCGCTCGCGCGCTGGAGGAGCATCAGGCTTTCTTGCAGGGAGAAATCCAGCGGGAACGGGCCGAGATCGAAGAGAACGCTTGGCGCCAATACCGCGACTGCGCCGCGCTCGACCAGGCGATCGTGGCCGACGAGGAGGCGATGGAGCAGTTCATCAAGGCGGACGAGATCGAGCGGGCCGGCCAGAGGGTCGCGCATTCCGCCAGGATGAAGGCCCTGAGCGATGAGGCGAATGCCCGCGGCTTGTGCGGCAGCAGAGTTGCCTCGCTGCCGCCGCGCACCAGCGGGCCGCCCCCCAATGACAACGGCGGCGGCTGCACGGCCGAGGAGGTCAAGAAGAAGAAGGAGCAAGTGGCGAGGCTTCTCAAGATGAAGGCAGACTACGTCACCCAGCGTCCCGACGTGCCGCCCTTCAGCCGGCCCGTCCGGCTGTTCGACACGAAGGCAATCGAAATCGTGGCCGATGCCGTCGCCAAGGCGTGTCCGAAATTCGAGGACTTCGGCGTGACCTTCGCGCCGGACGATTGCCGCCGCGCCGAGCTTCAATGGGCACGGGACAACCGACCGTCGGACGAAAGCCAGAGACGGCTCGCGACGGTCCACTGTCCGCGCAACCGCCGTGCCTTCACCTATGATGAGAGGTACGCGCCGGAATGATGCGCGGTCGGTTCTTGCTGGTCGGCACTGCCGCCCCGCTGTCGATCGTCATCTGCGCGGTTGCCATCCCTAACGCCCTGCGCTGACGCGCGTCGCCGGCGCCAAATTCAACGCTTTCATGATCTGCGCCACGATCTCGTCCGGCGCCGGCTCGATCGACACGACTATCGGATTTTCATCCGGCGCCGGCTCCTCGAGCGCCTCGAACTGACTGTGCAGCAGGCTGGGCGGCATGAAATGCCCGTGCCGGGCCACGATGCGGCGCGCGATCAGCGCCTCCTCGCCCTTGAGGAAGACCAAGCGCACATCGCGACGATCTCCGATCAGCACGTCGCGATAGCGGCGCTTGAGCGCCGAGCACGCGAGCACGCTGTGCCCGCCGCTGCGCCGCGTCTCGTCGATCCACGCCGCGATCGCGTCGAGCCACGGCCAGCGATCATCGTCGGTGAGCGGGATGCCCTTGTGCATCTTCTCGACATTGGCGGGCGGGTGGAACCGGTCGGCGTCGGTGAACTCCCAGCGCAACTGCGCTGCCAGGACCGTTCCGATCGTCGACTTTCCCGAGCCGGACACGCCCATGAGGATGACGACCGCCGGAGCGACGGATGATGCGGCGGGCGGCGCGGCGTCCATGGCTCCCATGTCCCGGTTCGAGCACGGGCAGCATGTTTGCGTGTCCCCTCGCGCCTTTCAACACAATATATGCCTGTGCCGTCGTGCCCGGAGGCCGCCGATGCCGGTAAGAGTGTGCGCCAAATGAAAAGGACTACCGCGGCCGCCCGACGCGGGTCAGCACGGTCCAGCTCGGCGGATCGCTCGCCGGAAAGCTTTCCTCGAGGCTCTCGTCGACGTCGGCGGACGTTTCGTCCCGGGTCGTCTCGGTCGGCTCCAGCGCCGCCGATGCGTCCTCGGGCGCGGGTCGGGAACGCGAGACCTTGCGGGAACGCGGCATATGAGTCTCCCAGGCCAGTTGCACCTCGTGCAACATCGGGATGTTCATCGCCCCCGGCAAGGCCGCCCGCACACGAATTTGATGCCCGATTTGATGGCCATCATTGACGCTCGTCAGCGCGCTGCCACGATCTCCTACATGAACGACGCGCGGCAGGAGGCGGCCTTCAACCGGTCACGTCGAGCGCCTCAATAAGGCGGCGCCTTTGCGGCCCGCTGCGTCTTGGCGGCTTCGGCCCACCAGAACAGATCGTCCGCAAAACGTGGAAACGCGAGATCGAGAAACGTTCCCGCCTCCCCCTGCGGCTTGCCGCCCGCATCGAGCGCAGCGGCGATCGGCCCGACCGTGAGCGTGCTCGAGATCGCCACCATTCCCATCTCGGACAGCGTACCGTGCCACAGCAGGTTGGCGCGCGCGCCGGCGAGGCGGCCGGCCGAGTAGCTCGCGATCGCGGCCGGCCGCCAGAACCATTCCTCGAGGAAATGATCGGTGAGGTTCTTGAGGCCCGGCTGCATGCCCCAGTTATATTCGCCGGTGACGAAAACGAACGCGTCCGCCGCGCGAATGGTCGTCGCCAGGTTTTCCAGCGCCGCCGGCGCCGTGCCGCGGGGGTATTCCTTGTACATGCGGTCGAGCATCGGAAGCCCGATCGCCTTGGCGTCGATCAGCTCGGCCTCGGCGCCGCGGCCACGCAATCCTGCGACGACATAATCGGCGAGCCGGATGCCGAGGCGGTCCGAGCGGTACGAGCCGTAGAGCACGGGTATGCGGAACGCCATGGCTGCTACCTTTGCCTCTCAACCACGCGTCTTGGGGCAACCGTCACCGCATGGGCAACCGCGCGAAAGCCATTTTCGCCCACGCCCGGGCGCGGTTGCCTACCCTACGCGCTGGCCTTCCTCAAGTTGGCCGCGACCTTGTCCCAGTTGAGCGTATTCCACCAGGCATCGATGTAGTCGGCGCGTCGCGACTGATACTTGAGATAATAGGCGTGCTCCCACACGTCGATCGCGAGGATCGGCTTCGCCCCTCGCGCGAGCGGCGTGTCCTGGTTGGCGGTGGCGAAGACCGCGAGCTTGCCGTCGCGGCCGAGCGCGAGCCACACCCAGCCCGAGCCGAACTGGCCGAGGCCGGCCGCCTTGACGGCGGCCTTGAGCTCGACGAGCCCGCCCGCGGCGCCGCGGATCGCCGCTGCCACCTCCTCGCTCGGCGTCCGCGCGCCGCCCGGCGTCATCAGCTCCCAGAAGAAGCTGTGATTCCAGTGGCCGCCGAGGTTGTTGCGCACGGCGGTGCGCAGCTCGGCCGGCACGCCGTCGAGATCGGCGAGCGTCGCCTCGATCGGCCGCTGCGCGAGCCTCGGCCACCGGCCCGCGAGCTTGTTGAGGTTCGCCACGTAGGCGGCGTGATGATTGTCATGGTGGATGCGCATCGTCGTCGTGTCGATCGACGGCTCGAGCGCATCATACGCGTAGCCGAGCGGCGGCAGCGTGAAGGCCGGTTCGTCCTCGGCGTGCGCAATGCCGCGCCCGGCGATGCCGGCGACGGCCGTTGCGGCCAGGAGTTTCAACGTGTGACGACGGTTCATTGCGATCTCCTCGATCCTGCCGGCGCGCCACCCGCGGCTGCCGGTCGTTGGCGAGGTCACCGTGGAGGCACGTCGCTTCGCGCGATGTGCGCTGGCGCACATCCCGTTGGGCCAGGATCGGCACGCGTGTGAATGAGCGGGGCCCCCGCGGCGCCGCGCCCCTTTCGGCGCGCCCTGCCATCGCGATACCATAAAAGCGGCCTTGATTCGCCGCCGATGGTGAAGGAACCGCGACCCCCACAACCGGGCGCCCAGCCGCCCGACGATCCGCTCGACCTGCTGCGCGCGCTGGCGCAGCGACGTGCGCCGGGCGAAGCTGTGCCCGCGAGCCACGACGCGATGCCCCCCGACGAGAAGCTCGCATCGCTGCGCGCGCTCGCCGCGAACCTCGATCGCCAGCTGCGCGGACCGGCCCCGGCCGAGGAGCCCGGGCCGCCCCCTCTTGCGCCGCTGCCCGCGCGAGCGCCCGTGCCGCAAGGCGGCGACAAGCGCGCGATGGCGTCCGAGTGGCAGGCGTTTCGCGACGGCCTCCCGCCCGCCCGCGCGCTGGTGCCGCGGATCGGCGTGACGCAGATCGTCTTCGTCGCCATCGCGGTCGCGGTGCTCGTCGCCGCCGCGATCGGCACCTTCGTCCGCCATCGCGGCGAGAGCGCCGTCGTCGCGGGTCCGATCGTGCCGCCCTCGGACCAGATGACGGCGCCGCCCCCCACAATGCAGGAGCCGCCGCCGCCCGACCTCGCCGCCATCAGGAAGGAGATGGCCGACTGCGACACCGCCGCCGCGCACGATCCCGACTCGTTCTATTTCCTGATCGTGCCGGTGCTCACGACCAAGACGGGCAATCCCGACTGGCATCCGGCCGCGCTGCAGACCGTCGGCGACACCTACAGCCTGCTCGGCGCCAACGATGCGCTCGATGGCATCCGCAACGGCAGCCTCAGGGTGCGGCCCGGCCGCTACACCTTCTCGGCGCTCGATACGCAGAGCGGCATGACCTATTCGTGGACCTCGGCGACCGGCATGAGCCGTCTGTCGCGCAAGCGCACCGGCACCGGGACGGTGCTCAAGCTCGGCTTCGATTTTTCCTCCGGCCAGATCGGCCCGCAGTGGAGCACCGAGTTCAAGCTCGATCGCGGCAACTGCTACTGGATCGTGCCGCTGGTGCGGGAATGAGCAGGCGAATGGCGAATGAGAGGCGAATAGCGAATAGCGCGTAGCGAGTGGTGCGTCCCTACTCGCTATTCGCTATTCGCTATTCGCCATTCGCTACTCGCCCCGTCCCAACATCCCGATTTCCTCCCGCCCCGATGTGCTCTAATGTCGCACCGCGTGCCTGAGGAGGAGCCCGCCGTAGCCCGCAGGGCGACGGCGTGGCGTCTCGAACCCATGGCGCGCGGATTCACTGGGAAGAGGGTCGATGACGCGCTTTGCTTTCGTCGTTTTCGTGCTGGTCGGGCTCGCCGCCCCGGCGTTCGCGCAAGAGGTGACCGGCGTGTGGCTCAACAACAGCGGCGATGCGCATATCCGCATTGCCAAGTGCGGTGCGAGCCTGTGCGGCACGATCGTCTGGCTCAAGGATCCGATCGATCCGGCAACCGGGCGACCGGTCACCGACAAGAAGAATCCCGATGCCGCCAAGCGCACGCGGCCGCTCCTCGGCATCGAGGTCGCGATCGGCTTCGTGCCCTCGCGCGACGAGCCCGGCAAATATGTCGGCCATTTCTACAACGCCGAGGACGGCGGCATCTATAACGGCTCGATGAGGCCGGCGAACGCCGACACGCTGCGCGTCGAAGGCTGCCTCTTGATGTTCTGCCAGACCCAGACCTGGACGCGGATATCGCACTGAGCCATTCAACGGCACTGCCGCGCGCCGATATCGCGAGAAGGTGCACGCAGGCGCGGTCGCTACCCTCCCGCCCGTTGGCGGGCAGGGTCGAGCGAAGCGGCGAAGCCGCTGAGCGAGGGGTTGGGCGCCTACGCTTGCTCGGAATCTGCGGGTAGGCGGCCTGAACGCTCGCGCCGAGCAAGCGGCGCCCCACCCCTAGCCCCTCCCCGCCGCTCGCTTCGCTCGCGGGGGGAGGGGAACGGCCCATTCAGCGGTTGTTCACATCCCACATGGAATACGGAATCGACCCCAGCGGTATTTTGCGAAAGAATACCGGCGGGGAAACGAGAAGCCTTCGCCAACGAGGGCCAGGCGAAACGGGGCTAGGGGCATGCTGCGCGGCGTCGCGACGGTTGCGGCGGTCTCATTGCTATGCGCGATGGGCCGGGTCACGGCTGGCGAGATGCAGCCGCCGCACATCACGCGGGTCGCCGTCGACTGGGCGGCGGCCACCGAGCAGCTCGGGCCCGTCGTCGTCGCGCGCGCGGTCCATGCCTCGACCGCAGCGCCGGCGCACGCCACCGCACTCGATGAGCTCAACGCGGCGGTTGCGGCCCGCCTGCCCGGCGTCGCCCGCAGTCCCGTCCCGGTGCTGCTGCCGTTCGACGTCGACGGCTACTTGCGTGATCGCAGCCAAGGCGGGCCCGCGCAAAATGTTGCACAAAATGTTGCGCAGATTGGTGCACCGCCATCGCCGACGCCGCCGCCGCGGTCGATCGCGCCACCGCGCACCATGGTGTTGAACGCGGTCCTGAACGCGATCGATCCGAGCCGCGATCCCGATGACGCACGCTTTTTCGGCTTCGGCCATCCGGCCTTCTTCGATGCCGGCCCCGCCGGCTACGACGCCACGTTCCGTTTCTCCCTCGCCACCATCCCGGAGCTCGCCGACGTCCATTTCGGCGGCACCGCCGATGTGGCGATCTCCGCCTCGCAGCTCATCTACGATGTCCCCGTGCCGCTCGCCGAGGAGGGCGCGAGCGTCCCCGCGCTCGAGGCGGATTTTCCCGGCATCCGCCGCAGCCTGGTCGAGGACTACCTGCGCTATACCTTCGTGCGCTACGGCGTGCCCTACGTGGTCTCGATCGATTGCTTCGACTCGGCCTACGGGCGCCATCACATGATGGCGTGCCGCGATGCCGACCGCGTGATCCAGCTCTTCCTGCACAAGCTGCGCATCGCCGGCGGCGCCCCGCACGCGCGGTCGGCACCGTCGATGCCGCCCGCGCTCGATCGCCCCGCCGCGCCCTCGCCGACCTTCTCGTATTACGCGGCCGGCCGCCTCGCGCCCAACACCGGCTATCGCGGCCATGGCGGCAGCGCCGACGACACGGTCTACGCCAACATCCGCTTCCCGATCGCCGAGGCGCCCGCCTTCGCGAACACGCAGTTCTTCGCGCGCCGCGTCGCCGGCGGCATCCACGCCTATCCGTGGCGCGACAATTTCTGCGAAAGCCGCTCGTTCTATCTCAGCCAGTGCCCGGGCGGCATGGGCCACCAGGGCCAGGACATCGGCGCCGCCGACTGCAACAGCGCGAGCCTCGGCGACGACCGCTGCAGCGAGCACCGCAACGACGTGATCGCGGTGCGCGACGGCGCGATCCTGCGCGCCCCGGGCCAGGAGGCCGTGTGGCTCTTCGTCAACACCGAGAGCGAGCACATCCGCTTCCGCTACCTGCACATGCGGCCGAAGCTGCTCGACGCGGCCGCCGTGTTCAGCGGCCGCACCGTCAAGGCGGGCGAGCTCATCGGTCAGGTCGGCAACTACAGCGGCCACGAGAACGGCACCTCGTACCACTTGCATTTCGACGTCCAGGTGCCGACCCGCTGGGGCTGGATCTACGTCAATCCCTACATGACGCTGGTGTCAGCCTACGAGCGGCTGATCGGCGGCCGCGGCACGCAAGTCTCCGACGATTTGCTGGCGAGCGCCGCGACCACGCTCAACGACGCCGCGGCGCCGCGCACCGTCACGATCGCGTCGATCCGCGACGCGATCTTCGGCCCCGGCGCCGCGCGCGTGTCTCTCGACGCCCCGCGCGCGCACTGGCGCCACCGCGTCGCCGCCGCCCCGCGCTGCGGCCGCCACTGGCGTGGCTGTGGCCTCCACATCGCCGGCGTGCGTCACGTCCACGGCTTGCGCGCCCGCGCCGCCGTGTGGCGCTATCGCCGCCATCACGGGTGACGCCGCCATCAGCTGGGCAAGGCGCATCGCCCGGCCTCACCGCCTGGGCAAAATCGCCGAAAGCGCCTCGCCCACGCGGACCGGCGGCGCACGGGGATTTTGTGCACCCTACGGCTCCCCCTCGCCGCATTGCCAACACGCTTGGCGCGCAGTTTGATGCGCGCATGCCCGAGAATCACCTGAACCGCCGCGCGTTCCTCGCTGCAGCCGTCACGACGCCGCTGCTGCTCTCTCCACGCGCGCGCGCCGAATCCTCGTTCGAGCGCTGGGTCGCCGCCTTCCGGCCGCGCGCGCTCGCCCGTGGCGTCTCGGCCGCGACCTACGACCGCGTCATGACCGGCCTCAAACCCGACACGCATGGGCTCGCCGCGATCCACAGCCAGGACGAGTTCCGCGAGCAGCTCTGGCAGTACCTCAACCGCCGCGTCTCCGACTGGCGCATCATCACGGGCAAGGAGCGCGCCAGGCAATATGCCGACCTGCTCGGGCGTATCGAGCGCGATTTCGGCGTCGACCGCTACATCATGCTGGCGCTGTGGGGCGTCGAGTCGAGCTACGGCGACGTCGTCACCAACCCGAAATACATGCGCCCGGTCTTTCCCTCGCTCGCCGCCCTCGCCTACGAGGAGCCGCGCCGGCGCGCCTACTGGGAGGCCGAGCTCATCAACGCGCTGATCATCGTCGAGCGCGGCTGGGCGAAACCCGACGAGATGATCGGCTCGTGGGCCGGTGCCATGGGCCACACCCAGTGGATGCCCGAGGTGTGGCTGCATGTCGGCGTCGACTACGATCACAATGGCCGCCCCTTCCCGTACGGCCCGCCCGACGACGCGCTCGCCGGCACCGCGAAGTTTCTTCTCGAGCGCGGCAAGTATCGCCGCGGAGAGGCGTGGGGCTGCGAGGTCAAGCTCGCCGCCGGCGCCGACGCCGGCGAGGGCGGCGCGCGCACCTATGCGCAGTGGCACGAGCGCGGCGTCGTGCGCGCCGACGGCCGCCCGTTCGATCGGCCGGGCGATCACGCCCATCTCACCCGCCCGGTGCCCGGCGGCCCCGCCTTCCTGCTCGGCCAGAATTTTGCGGCGGTGAAATCCTACAACCCCGCCTTCAGCTACGCGCTCGCGGTCTGCCACCTCGGCGACCGCATCGCCGGCGCCGGCCCGTTCGTGCAGCCGTTCCCGAATTCCGAGCGCCTGCCGACGCTCGCCGAGGTGCAGGAGATCCAGCGCCGCCTCACCGCCCTCGGCTACGACACCGACGGCACCGACGGCCGCGTCGGCCGCGACACCATGCGCGCCGTCGCGGCGTATCAGAAGAAGATCGGCATGCAGCCCGCCGACGGCTACGCCGGCGTGAAGCTGCTGGCACGGCTGCGACAGGGCTCGTAGGGTGGGCAAAATCGCCGTGCGATATCACTATCACCTCGCACGAAGCCCGACGGCGATTTTGCCCACGCGCCGATCTCGCCGTAATCCGCGTGGGCGGCGGCAAGAGCCGCCGCCCACGCTACGCAGAAACCTGATACTATCGCGCCATGTCGCGATATCGACGAGCGAATATCAAAGGCGGCACCTTTTTCTTCACCGTAACGCTTGCCAATCGTTCGAGCGATCTGCTCGTCCGCCACGTCGATCACCTGCGCAGAGCCTATGAGGAGTCGCGCAGTCTCTATCCATTCAAAACTGTTGCGATCTGTATCCTGCCCGATCACTTGCACGCTATCTGGACGCTGCCTTCCGAGGATGCCAACTTTCCGCTGCGCTGGAGCCTCATCAAAAGCAAGTTCTCCCGCGCCCCGCCTATCGCCCCGGAAAGAGCTGCGAGCAAGATTGCCCGGCGCGACGGGGAATCTGGCAACGTCGCTACCGGGAACACGCCATCCGCGATGAGACCGATCTGACGCGCCACATCGATTACATCCATTTCAATCCCGTGAAACATGGTTACGTACCACGCGTGCGCGACTGGCCGCACAGCAGCTTCAACCGATACGTTGAGCGCGGTGCTCTGCCCGCCGATTGGGGCGGCGACATGCGGGAAATCAGCGGAACATTCGGCGAGTAGGCCGATGGCGTAGGGTGGGCAAAATCGCGTCCGATCCCTATCCTCTTGCTCAGGAGGGGCTGGGCGATTTTGCCCACCCGGGCTTGCGACGGCGACCAGTCCCGCGTGGGCGACGGCGAAGAGGCCGTCGCCCACCCTACGGCTCTTGCTCAGAGGAACCCCCCCTCATGTCCTGGCGCGATCAAGTCGCAGTGGTGACCGGCGCGGGCCGCGGGCTCGGGCGCGCGGCGGCGAAATTGCTGGCGCAGCGCGGCGCCGCGGTCTGCGTCGACTATGCGGCGCGGGCGGATGCGGCCGACGCGCTCGTCGCCGAGATCACGGCGGCCGGCGGCCGCGCGATCGCGGCCAAGGCCGATGTCGCCGATGCCGGCGCGGTCGACGCCATGGTGGCGCGCGCCGAGAAGGAGCTCGGTCCCGTCACCATCCTGGTCAACAATGCGGGCGTCGCCTGGCAGGCGACGCTCGACAACTACGACCCCGAAGCGTTCGACCGCATGCGCCGCATCAATGTCGACGGCGTGATCCATGCCACGCGCGCCGTCGCCCCTTCGATGCGCGCGCGCCGCTACGGCCGCATCGTCAATGTGAGCTCGATCGCCGCCATCGGCACCGCGCTCTCCGGCAACGCCTTCTACGCCGCGACCAAGGCCGAGGTGACGATCCTCACCAAGCGCTTCGCGCTCGAGCTCGGCCCCCACGGCATCACGGTCAACGCCGTCGCGCCCGGCTTCGTGCGCACCGACATGACCCAAGGCGGCCGCGGCGCCGCCGACTGGGCCGGCACCGAGAAGAGCATGGCCTCCCGCACCATGCTGGGCCGCATCGGCGAGCCGGAGGACATCGCCAACGCGATCGCGTTCCTGGCCGCGCCGGAGTCGGGCTGGATCACGGCCCAGCTGCTGACGGTCGATGGCGGGCGGATCGATTACATCGGACACGCGTAGGCGTGGATGCCCGGCTTTTGCCGGGCATGACGCGTCATCATCGCCTCGCCCCGAGCTGCGCGCGCCACTCCCACGTCCCGTCCATCCGGCGCACCAGCGCGCGCTCGTAGAGATAGGCCGCCGTGCACGCGTGCCGCGGCACCAGGGCGACGCGCTCACCGACGCGCAGGCGATCGCTCGCCACCACCACGTGCTCCTCGTTCATGAACTGGATCGGCAACTTGCTCCCACTTGCGCCCGCGAAGCGCTCCTTCATCGGCTTGTCGGGCGAGATCGCCTTGGCGCCGGCATCGAGGGTCGCGGTGCCGGCATGCGTCGAGATCACGGTCGCGACCACGTAGCCGGCGATGCGCCAGTCGAGATCGGCGAGATCGCTCGCATGCTCCGCGCTCGAATACGTGAAACTGCCGGGCGAGACGAAGCGCACCAGGTCCGACGGCCACAGGTTGAACGAGTAGCTGCCGCCCGCGATCACGTCGCCGCCGAGCTCCGCGGCGGCGATGAGGTCGCGCAGCCGCGCCGCGATCTCATCGACCCGGCGCGCGCGCACCAATCTGTCGGCATCGTGGATGTGCCCGTCATAGACGTGCCAGCCGTCGAACCGGCCCGCGGCCGCGACGGCGCGCGCAAGCTCGATCGCGGCCGGCCCGATCGCGATTCCGGTGCGCCCGAGCCCGGGGTCGAGATCGACCCGCAGCCGCACGTTGGCGGCGGAGGCGGACGCGAGCTCGGCGGTCCATGCCGCGAGCCCCGCGGATGAATCGACCATCCCGGTGAGCTTCGCGCCCGGATGCGCCGCCGCGGCGCGGATCGCCCGCGCGATCGCGGCGCGGTTCACGGTCGGATAAGCCCACGCCACGTGCGGCGCGCCCGCCGCGAGCGCCATCTCGATTTCGGCCGGCGTCGCGCATTTGAAGCCCGCGACCCCGCGCGCGGTCATCGCTTCGACGAGCCACGGCGCCCGGTGCGTCTTGATGTGCGGCATCAGCCGCCCCATCCCGCCCGCCGCTGCCGCGGTGCGCGCGAGATTGTGCATCACCGCATCCTCGAGGATGACGAACGATGGCGTCTCCATCGCGAGCGGCGGAATGGGGAGGGTGTCATCCGCGGTGCGCGGCTCTTTCACGACGTCCAGCATTCGCGCCTCCTTCGCTTGCACGAGCACAGCCGCGATTTTGCCCCTGCGGCGATCACGGCGCAATGCGCGCTCCTCTTCACCCTCCCCTGCAGGGCCCTGCAGGGCCCTGCAGTGCCCCTTCAGGGGAGGGTGAAGGACGGCTAAGCTCGTCCCCATGCATCGCCCCGTGAACCGACGCACCGTGCTCGCGCTCTCGGCCGGCGCGCTGGCGGCATCCCGCCTCGCGGCGCCGGCGATCGCGCAAGGCGCCGACGCGCGCACGCTGCGTTTCGTGCCGCAGGCGAACCTCGCCAATTTCGATCCGATCTGGGGCACCCAGTTCGTGGTGCGCAACGCCGCCGCGCTGGTGTGGGACACATTATATGGCTTCGACCAGCACCTGGTGCCGCGCCGCCAGATGGTCGAGGCCGAGGAGACCTCGCCCGACGGCCTCGTGTGGACGTTCCGCCTGCGTCCCGGCCTCGAATTCCACGACGGCGAGCCGGTGCGGGCCCGCGACTGCGTCGCGAGCCTCGCGCGCTGGGCGGTGCGCGATTCCATGGGCCAGATGGTGCGCGAGATCCAACAGGAGCTCGTCGCGCTCGACGACCGCACCTTCAAGTGGGTGCTCAGGAAACCCTACCCGCGCCTGCTCACCGCGCTCGGCAAGAACAGCCCGCCGATGCCGTTCATCATGCCGGAGCGCATCGCCAAGACCGATCCCTACAAGCAGATCTCCGACTACATCGGCTCCGGCCCGATGCGCCTCGTGCGCGGCGAATGGGTGCCGGGCGCGAAAGCGGTGTTCGAGAAATTCCCCGGCTACGTGCCGCGCGACGAGCCGGTCTCCTGGCTCGCCGGCGGCAAGCGCATGCTGGTCGATCGCGTCGAGTGGGTCGTGATGCCCGATCCCGCCACCTCCTCGGCGGCGCTGCAGCGCGGCGAGGTCGACTGGTGGGAGGATCCGATCCCCGATCTCGTGCCGCTGCTGCGCGGCCATCGCGACATCCGCGTCGACATCGCCGACCCGCTCGGCGACATCGGCACCTTCCGCATGAACTGGCTCCATCCACCCTTCGACGACGTGCGTGCCCGCCGGGCCATCCTCACCGCGATGAGCCAGGCGGATTACATGCACGCGGTCGTCGGCGACGACGAGACGATGTGGAAGCCGCTGCCCGGCTACTTCACGCCGGGCACGCCCCTCTACAACGAGGACGGCGGCGAGATCCTCAAAGGCGCGCGCGATCTCGCCGCCGCGAGGAAGCTGCTCGCCGAAAGCGGCTATGCGGGCGAGCCGATCACCTGCCTGATCTCGCAGGACGTCGCCAACAACAAGGCGATGGGCGACGTCACTGCCGATCTGCTCCGGCGGCTCGGCATGAACGTCGATTACGTCGCGACCGACTGGGGCACGGTCGGCACGCGGCGCGCGCTCAAGACGCCGCCCGGCCGTGGTCCCGGCCATGGCGGCTGGCACATGTTCCACTCCTGGCACGCCGGCGCCGGCTGCGTGAACCCGGCGACCTACATCGGCCTGCGCGCGACCGGCGACAAGGCGTGGTTCGGCTGGCCGAAGGACGACACGACCGAGGCCGAGATCGCGGCCTGGTTCGACGCGAAAACGCTCGCCGACGAGCAGGCCGCCGCCCGCCGCATCAACCGCGCCGCGCTCGATGCCGTGATCTTCGCGCCGACCGGCTTCTTCCTCGCCTACACGGCCTGGCGCCGCACCCTCACCGGCATCGCCAAGGGCCCGCTCCCCTTCTTCTGGAACGTCGCAAAAGGATGAGGTGCGCTTCACCCTCCCCTGCAGCGGCAGGGTCGGAATGCATTGCGCGAAGCGAAAAGCATTCCGGGGTGGGGTGATGCTGTTGCCGCTCTTCTCTTTCGCTGCCGTTCTTGCCTTCCATCGCGACCACCGCCACCCCACCCCGCCGCCGCGCTGACGCGGCGTCGACCCTCCCGCTGCAGGACCGCTGGAGGGGAGGGTAACGAGACGCACCTCTGGCACGGCCCTTGCTGACCACTCCCCCGGCGAAGACTGTGCTAGGCTGCGGCGGTGGGCACATCCCAACGAATAGGCAGAATGAGAAACCTTTAGGCACCAGCTCGTCGCGCGCAGAACGGGGAGCAAAGGGGAGATCGCGTCATGCATCGCAAAGTCGTCCTTGGCCACACCCTCGGCAAAGTCGACCGCCGCACCGCCCTCAAGCTCGCCGCCGGCGCCGGCGCACTCGCGGCCTCCACGAGATTAGCCGCCCCCGCCATCGCGCAGGGTGCCAATGCGCGCACGCTGCGCTTCGTGCCGCAGGCGAACCTCGCCAATTTCGATCCGATCTGGACCACGCAATACGTGGTGCGCAACGCCTCCGCGGTGGTGTGGGACACGCTCTACGGCTTCGACGACAAGCTCAATCCGCAGCGCCAGATGGTCGAGTCCGAGACGGTCACGCCCGACGGCCTCACCTGGACGTTCAAGCTGCGCCCCGGCCTCAAATGGCACGACGGCGAGCCCGTCCTCGCCAAGGACTGCATCGCGAGCCTCAAGCGCTGGGCCGTGCGCGCCCCGATGGGCCAGATGGTCGTCGCCATCCAGCAGGAGCTCTCGGCGGTCGACGACCGCACCTTCAAGTGGGTGCTCAAGAAGCCCTATCCAAAACTCCTCACCGCGCTCGGCATGAACTCGACGCCGATGGCCTTCATGATGCCGGAGCGCATCGCCAAGACCGATCCGTTCAAGCAGATCAGCGAGTATGTCGGCTCGGGCCCGATGAAGTTCGTCGCCAAGGAATGGGTGCCGGGCGCCAAGGCCGTGTTCGAGAAGTTCGACGGCTACGTGCCGCGCAACGAGCCCGCCTCCTGGCTCGCGGGCGGCAAGAAGATGCTGGTCGACCGCATCGAGTGGGTCATCATGCCGGATCCCGCGACCGCCTCGGCGGCGCTGCAGAACGGCGAGATCGACTGGTGGGAGACGCCGATCTCCGACCTCGTGCCGCTCTTGCGCAAGAACCCGAACGTCATGGTCGATATCGCCGACCCGCTCGGCAACATCGGCAGCTTCCGCATGAACTGGCTCTACCCGCCCTTCAACGACGTGCGTGCGCGCCGCGCCATTCTCATGGCGATGAGCCAGGAGGACTACATGCGCGCGCTCGTCGGCGACGACGACAAGCTGTGGAAGCCCCTCCCCGGCTACTTCACGCCGGGCACGCCGCTCTATTCCGAGGCCGGCGGCGACATCCTCAAAGGCAAGCGCGACATCGACGGCGCCAAGAAGCTGATCGCCGCGAGCGGCTACAAGGGCGAGCCGGTCACCTGCCTCGTCGCCCAGGACCAGCCGATCACCAAGGCGCAGGGCGAGGTCACCGCCGACCTGCTCAAGCGTCTCGGCATGAACGTCGACTTCGTCGCCACCGACTGGGGCACCGTCGGCCAGCGTCGCGCGCTCAAGAGCCCGCCCGGCAAGGGCGGCTGGCAGATGTTCCACACCTGGCACGCCGGCGCCGACTGCATCAGCCCGGCCCCCTACATCGCGATCCGCGCCACCGGCGACAACGCCTGGTTCGGCTGGCCCAAGGACGACAAGGTCGAGGCCGGGATCACGGCCTGGTTCGACGCCAAGACGCCGGCCGAGGAGAAGACCGCGATCGACGGCGTCAACAGGGCCGCGCTCGAGTCGGTGATCTACGCGCCGACCGGCTTCTTCCTCGCCTATCAGGCTTGGCGCAAGAACATCAGCGGCATCGTCAAGGGCCCGCTCCCCTTCTTCTGGGGCGTGAGCAAGACGGCGTAGACGAAGTTGTCACCGGCGCCGACCACACGGCGGCTTCACCCTCCCCTGCAGCGGGAGGGCCGGATCGCCTTGGGCGAAGCGCAAGGCGATCCGGGGTGGGGTGACGCCGTCGCAGTCATCATCGTCGCCGACACCGCCGCCCCACCCCGCCGCCGCGCTGACGCGCGGCGTCGACCCTCCCGCTTCAGGGGAGGGTGAAGAAAAACATGCTGACCTACATCGTCCGCCGCATCCTCTCGACCATCCCGGTGATGGCGATCGTCGCCTTCGTCGTGTTCGCGCTGCTCTACGTCGTGCCGGGCGATCCGGCCGCGATCATCGCGGGCGACCAGGCGACCCCGGAGGACATCATCCGCATCCGCGCGAGCCTCGGCCTCGACCGGCCATTTCTGGTGCGCTTCGGCGAGTGGGTGTGGCAGCTCCTGCACGGCGATCTCGGCACCTCGATCTTCACCAACCTGCCGGTCACCGACCTGATCCACCAGCGCGTCGAGCCGACCCTCTCGCTGATGGCGATCACGCTCGTGCTGTCGGTGGTCGTCGCGGTGCCGCTCGGCGTCGTCGCGGCGTGGAAGGCCGGCACCTTCATCGACCGCGCCGTCATGGCCTTCGCGGTGCTCGGCTTCTCGGTGCCGGTGTTCGTCGTCGGCTACGGCCTCGCCTATGTCTTCGCGCTTCGCTGGGAGTGGCTCCCCGTGCAGGGCTATGTCCCGCTCGCCGACGGCGTCTGGCGCTGGTTCAGGCACCTGATCCTGCCCTCGCTCGCGCTCGGCTGCGTCTACATCGCGCTGATCGCCCGCATCACCCGCGCCGCCATGCTCGAGGTGCTGGCGCAGGACTACATCCGCACGGCGCGCGCCAAGGGGCTCGGCCAGCGCCCGATCCTGTTCGTGCATGCGCTCAAGAACGCCGCCGTGCCGATCGTCACCACCATCGGCATCGGCATCGCGCTGCTGATCGGGGGCGCCGTCGTCACCGAAAGCGTGTTCGCGATTCCGGGCCTCGGCCGCCTCACGGTCGACGCCATCCTGCGCCGCGACTACCCGCTGATCCAGGGCATCGTGCTGATGTTCAGCTTCGTCTACGTGCTGGTGAACCTCCTGATCGACGTCACCTACACGCTGCTCGACCCGAGGATCCGCTATTGAGCAGCCAGATAACACACTCGCGGGGTTCCCCTCCCCCCGTTCGCGCAGCGAATGGCGGGGAGGGGTCAGGGGTGGGGGGCGCCGCTTGCTCAGGGCAAGCCGCATTCGTCACCGCCGCCCCCACCCTCCCCGACATCCTCCCGCCCATCAAAATCCGCCGCGGCGTCACCGGCTTCCTGCGCCGCCACCCGACCATCGCGATCGGCGCCGCCATCATCCTCGTCATGATCCTGATGGCCCTGCTGGCCCCCTGGCTCGGCACCGTCGACCCGACCGCGATCGCCACCTACCGTCGCACCCGCCCGCCGTCGCAGGCTTGGTGGTTCGGCACCGACATGCTCGGCCGCGACATCTACTCGCGCGTCGTCTTCGGCGCCCGCATCTCGCTTCTCGTCGGCTTCTCGGTCGCGCTCGCCGCCTCGGCGGTCGGCCTCGCCATCGGCCTCGTCGCCGGCTTCGTGCGCTGGCTCGACGGCGTCGTCATGCGCATCATGGACGGCATGATGTCGATCCCACCAATTTTGCTCGCGATCGCCCTGATGGCGCTCACCCGCGCCAGCGTCGGCAACGTCATCATCGCGATCTCGCTCGCGGAATTTCCCCGCGTCTCCCGCCTGGTGCGCGGCGTGGTGCTCACCTTGCGCGAGCAGCCCTATGTCGATGCCGCCGTCGCGGCCGGCACCCGCACGCCCATGATCATCCTGCGCCACATCTTGCCGAACACGGTCGCGCCCATGACCGTGCAGGCGACCTACATCTGCGCCAGCGCCATGATCATCGAGGCGATCCTCAGCTTCATCGGCGCCGGCACCCCGCCGATCATCCCGTCCTGGGGCAACATCATGGCCGACGGCCGCGCGCTCTGGCAGGTGAAGCCGTTCATCGTGTTCTTCCCCGCGGTCTTTCTGTCGGTCACGGTGCTGGCCGTGAATTTGCTGGGCGATGGTTTGCGCGACGCGCTCGATCCACGCCTGGCGAAGGGTTTGTGACAGTGAGTAAGGGACGCACCGCGCGCGCGGCGGCCACCCTCCCGCCCACTCAAGTCGGGCGTGGGGAGGGGAGCGCCGGCAGCGGTCGCGGGGCCTGACACACCATGCCGCTCCTCCAGGTCACCTCGCTGCAGACTCACTTCGCGACGCCGGACGGCATCAATCGCGCGGTCGACGGCGTCTCGTTCCATGTCGACGAGGGCGAGACCCTCGCGGTGGTCGGCGAGTCCGGCTGCGGCAAGTCCGTCACCGCGCTCTCGATCCTGCGCCTCATCCCGGAGCCGCCCGGCAAGATCGCGGGCGCGATCCACTTCCGCGGCCGCGATCTCCTCGCCCTGCCGGCGCGCGACATGCGCGACATCCGCGGCCGCGACATCAGCATGATCTTCCAGGAGCCGATGACGAGCCTCAATCCGGTCCTCAGCATCGGCCGCCAGCTCGGCGAGACGCTGCGCCTGCATGCCGGCCTCTCGGACGCCGCCGCGCGAAAGCGCGCCGTCGAGATGCTCGACCTCGTCGGCATCCCGGACGCGCGCGCCCGCCTCGACGACTACCCGCACCGACTCTCCGGCGGCATGCGCCAGCGCGTGATGATCGCGATGGCGCTCGCCTGCAATCCGAAGCTCCTGATCGCCGACGAGCCCACCACCGCGCTCGACGTCACCATCCAGGCGCAGATCCTCGACCTGATGCGCGACCTCAAGCGCCGCATCGGCGCCGCGATCGTGCTCATCACCCACGACCTCGGCGTCGTCGCCGAGGTCGCGGCCCGCGTCATGGTGATGTACGCCGGCCGCAAGGTGGAAGAAGCGCCGGTGCGCGCATTGTTCGCGACGCCGCGCCACCCCTACACGCAGGGCCTGCTCGGCGCCGTCCCGCGCCTCGGCTCATCCCTCGACGGTGCCGCCGCCCGTCTGGTCGAGATCCCCGGCACCGTGCCGAGCCTCAAGCAGCGCATCGCAGGCTGCGTCTTCGCAACGCGCTGCGGGCAAGCCACGGATCTCTGCCGCACCATCGCGCCCGCCCTGGAGGAAAAAGCGCCAGGCCATCTCGCTGCCTGCCACTACGCAACCAAATCCCAGGAGACGCGCATGTAAGTTGAGCAGACTGCCCGCGATCACCCACCCCTGAAGCGGGAGGGTGATCGCACACCGCGTCACCTCACATGCGACAACCGCATCCAACTGCGCGCCCCATGTCCCCGCTCCTTCAGGTCAACGACATCAAGAAGCACTTCCTCCTGCGCGGCCGCCTCGGCGGCCGCGCCGGCTTCGTCTACGCGGTCGACGGCGTCTCCTTCGCGATCGACCGGGCCGAGACCCTCGCGCTGGTCGGCGAGTCCGGCTGCGGCAAGTCGACCGTCGGCCGCGCCATCCTGCGCCTGTTCGACCTCACCGCCGGCCAGGTGATCCTCGACGGCACGCGCATCGACGACCTCTCGGCCGCGACGCTGCGCCCGCTGCGCCGCCGCATCCAGGTCGTCTTCCAGGACCCGTTCGCGAGCCTCAACCCGCGCCTGCGCGTGCGCGACATCCTGGCCGAGCCGATCAAGAATTTCCGCCTCGCCGGCTCCTCCGCCGACCTCGGCCGCCGCCTCGCCCGCCTGATCGACATCGTCGGCCTGCCGCGCGACTCCGCCTCACGCTTCCCGCACGAGTTCTCCGGCGGCCAGCGCCAGCGCATCGGCATCGCCCGCGCGCTCGCGGCCGAGCCCGACCTCATCGTCTGCGACGAGGCCGTCTCGGCGCTCGACGTCTCGGTCAAGGCGCAGATCGTCAACCTGCTCGCCGATCTCCAGCGCGAGCTCGGCCTCGCGCTCCTGTTCATCTCGCACGACCTCGCGGTGGTCGAATACATGACGCACCGCGTCGCCGTCATGTATCTCGGCCGCATCGTCGAGCTCGGCGCAAAGCGCGCCATCTTCGCCGCGCCGCGCCACCCTTATACGAAGGCGCTGCTCTCCGCCGTCCCCCGCCCCGACCCGACCACCCCGCCCAACCGCATGGTGCTCAAGGGCGACGTCCCGAGCCCCGCCAACCCGCCCAAGGGCTGCCGCTTCCACACCCGCTGCCCCTTCGTCTTCGACCGCTGCCGGGTCGAGACGCCCGCGCTGAAGCTCACCGGCGACGACCACTTCGCCGCCTGCCATCTGAACGACGAAGGCGCGCCCACTGCTCCACAACCCGCAATGCCAGACCCACCCTCATCCTGAGGTGCCTGTGGGCGACCCGCGAAGGCGCCGTCGCCCACCGTGCGGCAGCGTCGCTCGTGGAAGATGAGCGCGGACGTGGATGCCCGGCGCTCTTCGCCGGGCATGACGGGAACGGGTTGTCGTCACGGCCGGGCGTCTCCCGGCCATCCACGCCTAGCCGTCACTCGATCCCGCGGGCCGCAGCCGACCCGCCGCTCTACGCTGCGCTACTCCGCCGCCTGCTGCGAGGCGCGGCGCGCCTCGTCCATCGCCTCGCCGGCCTCGCGCATCAGCGCCTCGCTCAGGCGGCGGTTGCCGTCCGCGAAGGTGCGCGCCTGCTTGCTCATGAATTCGCTCTGCACCTGCGCCCATTCGAGCGGGTCCCTGAGGTGCACCATGCGGTTGGCGAACTCGTTGGTGTTCTCCACCGCCTTCTCGGCGATGTCCTGCGCGTGCTCGCGCATCGCCGAGGCATGATGGCCGACGCCGTCGGCGGCACGGCGGACCATGGTCAGCATGCCGTCGAGCGCCGCCATGCTCTGGCGCAGATTGTAGTCGGCGAGCTGGGCCATCCAGTTCGCGCCCGAGCTCGCGGCCTCCGTCGCGCGCTCGAAGTTCTCTTTCGCGAAGTTGCGCGGGTTTGTTGCCATCTTATGGCCTCCCTTCCGTCACGTGTTCGAGTGGTGTCGGTTCGTGCAAGGCTCTTGCCGCAGTGTTCCTTTTACCGGCGGAACTTGGCGGCGTCGCCCATGTGGGGAAACGAACAGAGCGCGCGCCCGTTCCGCACTCGCGAAGGGAATGTGCGCAGATTTTCTGCGGAATGAACCAGTCGGCGAGCCGACCAGTCTCCCTCCGTCATGGCCGCAGGCCGCCACTAAATCTTCTTTTCGTCATGGCCGGCGAAGGCCGGCCATCCACGTCTTCCTTGGCTGAAAAGCAAGACGTGGATGCCCGGCCTGCGCCGGGCATGACGGATGTTGCGGCGTGACGGATGCTGCCGCATGACGGGATGTTGCGGCGTGACGGGATGTTGCGGCGTAACGGATGTTGCGGGCATGACGGGATGTTGCGGGCATGACGGATGTTGCGGGCGTGACGGATGTCGCGCGGGCATGACGGATCTTGCGGGGCCTGACGAATGTTGATGGCCCGCCGTAATACAGGTCCGCCCGCAATTGCCCTCACCCCGCCCGCGCCCTACCCTGCCACCCCATGCACCTCTTCTCGCCCGACCTGCTCCACCATCTCGCGCACACCTACGGCCTGTGGCTCGTGTTCGCCGTGGTGCTGCTCGAATGCCTCGGCATTCCGATGCCGGGCGAGACCGCGCTCGTCGGCGCCGCGATCTATGCCGGCACCACCCACAACATCCACATCGCCGCCGTGATCGCGGTCGCGGCCGCCGCCGCCATCATCGGCGCGAGCTGCGGCTACCTGATCGGCCGCTCGATCGGCTTTCGCCTGCTCGTGCATTACGGCCGCCGCATCCGCCTCGACGAGCGCCGCCTCAAGGTCGGCGAGTATCTCTTCCGCCGCCACGGCGGCAAGATCGTCTTCTTCGGCCGCTTCATCGCGCTGTTGCGCACCTATGCGGCGCTGCTCGCCGGCGCGAACCGCATGCCGCTCTCCCGCTTCATGCTGATGAACGCCGCCGGCGGCATCGTGTGGGCCACCGTGTTCGGCGTCGGCGCCTACCTGTTCGGCCACGAGGCCGCCCATCTCGGCGGCCGCGTGAGCCTCGCGCTGCTGGTGCTGGTGATCGCCGGCGTCATTGCCGGCATCGTCTTCTTCCGCCGCCACGAGGACGAGCTCATCCGCCGCGCCGAGCTCGCGATTCCCGGCCCGCTCGGCGAGTGACGACCAAAACCGCCCTGCGGCCTATCCGTCATGGCCGGGCCATTGGATGCCCGGCATTCGCCCGGCACGACGGGCCAGAACGGGCCGCAAATCGGAACTCTGTTGCCCCCCCGCCACACTGCCGGCACAACCTGCAGTGATCAGGCGCCTTATGTCCTCCTTGGGACTTAACTTCGCGCCGGGTCGGTGTAAGACCCGCTTGTCCACACATGCGCTGGAGAGCGTCCCGCAATGCTACGTAAATTCCTGTTCTCGACCGCCGCCGTGATCGCGCTCGGCGCAACCGCTGCATCCGCCGCCGATCTGCCGCGGCCGATGTACACCAAGGCGCCGCCGATCGTTGAGCCCGTCGTCGGCGACTGGACCGGCTTCTACATCGGCGTCAACATCGGCTACGGCTGGGGCTCGGCCAGCGCCAATGCGGGCGGCATCGCCGGCTCGGAGAATCTCGACGGCGTCCTCGGCGGCGGCCAGATCGGCTACAACTGGCAGAATGGCGGCCCGTGGGTGTTCGGCATCGAGGTCGACGGCCAGGGCACCGACCAGCACGCCAATTTCACCGGCACCGCCGGCGCCATCACGGTCACCGAGAGCGACAAGCTGCCGTGGTTCATGACCGCGCGCGGCCGCATCGGCTACGCGTTCGCGCCGTCGTGGATGATCTACGCCACCGGCGGCCTCGCGGTCGCCGATTTCCAGTCGACCATCGCGGCGACCGGGCTCGGCTCGGCCACCTGGGAGGTCACCCGCGCGGGCTGGACCGCCGGCGCCGGCATCGAGGGCCGCATCAATCGCCAGCTCTCGTGGAAGCTCGAGTATCTCCACATCGACACCGGCACGTTCAACACCACGGTGTTCGGCGTGATCCCGGCGAGCGTGCGCCTCACCGACGACATCGGCCGCGTCGGCCTCAACTGGCACTTCTGAGCAGAAAGTCCGATCGAAGAAGACGGTCCAACCGAAGAAGAAGGTCCAACCCTCCCATTGGACTGCAACTGCCCCGGCACGCGCGACCGTGCCGGGGTTTTGTTTTGACGCGCAATGTCCCCGGCGCGGCGAAAGTCGGTATCATTTGCTTCCGCGTCCTCGCCGATGCCCGACCCGTTGCGACCGGGAGCACCGTCACGACGCACGTTTGCCAATGCCGTCCAGAGGAGCAGCGCGTTGACCACATCCGCGCCGAGCGCCGCGCCGCCGGCCAAAGCGCAATCGAAACTCCAGCGCGTGGCCTATGCGGTCGTCGGCGTGATCTTGTTCCTGGTCGGGTTGATGCGGCTCTACTTCGTTTTCTTCCCCGGCCTGCCCGGCTGCAGCTCCGACGCCGCGCGCAGCACCATCATCGACATATACAAGAAGAAGAACGTCGAGATCACCGAGCTGAGCAACCAACGCACGCTCACCGACAGCTCGACCGAGAACACTTGCCAGGCGGACGTCAAGACGCCCACCCAGACCGCGACGCTGTCCTACCGCATCTACTGGAAGGGAAAGACCGCCGAGGTCCTCATCACCAAGGTGGACACCCACTAGCCGGCGCGAGGTCCGATCCGCATCCGGTCGATGGCGCGGGTTTCCGCTGCATCGTCCTGGCCGGGCGCAGCTCGCCCCGCCGTAGCTCGACCGTCATGGCCAGGCGCAGCTCGCCGGCATGACGCGGACCGCGGGTTACGCAGTGCGGCGGCGCCGGGCGGCGGGTTTGCGCGACCACAGTTGCGCGAGCTCGGCGACGTCCGCGGCGAGCCGATCGATATCGACGGCGTCGGGCCGGAAGTCGTCCCCATGCCAGTCCCTGAGCTCGCGGTGTCGCTCGTGCGCAGGGTCGGCGATCGCTTCGAGGAACTCGGCATATCCCCACGGACCGCCGACGTCCTCGGGCGGGCAGCGGCCTTGGGCATCGAGCAGGCAGGGATAAAGCCCGCCCGGGACGGGATCGAGCAGGCGCTCGACCGTGATCTTGTGCTCCCAGCCATCGCCGAAGTCGTAGAGGTACTTCAGCGTCTTTCCTCCGATATCCTCGAGCACGCGATCGAGCCGCGCCTTGCGCGCGTCGAGGAAGTCGTCGCCCCCATTCCCATCGGGATCAGGCGTGCTCCAGCCGACGCCGCCCGCCCGGATCTCGTAGAGATGGCTGTTGGTCCAGCCCATGGCCGCCTGGATGACGAGGTGCAGCCGGTCGAGCCGGATGCCGAATGGCACCTCGACCCGGCGCACGACCGCGGGCTTGACGTCGTCGAGGGCGATCTTGAGGCGCGCGATGGTCACGGCGATCATGCCGCCACTTTACGCCGCTCCAGCGCGGCGGCCCAGCGCCAAAGGGCCAATTCCAGGCCAGCAGGGCATCGCGCCTGTGGATAGCGTGATCGTCGGTGCGCGCGGGCACCTGGGCGAGCCAGGCCTGCGGATCGAGCTCGCTTCGCTCGCAAGGACGCGCGCGAAGAACATCAGTCATCACCCGTCATGGCCGGGCGAAGTCCCGGCCATCCACGTCTTGCTTGCTGACTCCCCGCGTCTCCTCCCCAAGTCCCGTCACCCTGAGGCGCTCGGCGCGCAGCGCCGAGCCGCGAAGGACGATCGGCCGAGCCCGCGCCGCAACCTACCGATTGAGCAAACACGTGACCGCCCGCGTACGCGTAGCATTTGCGCGCATGACGCGAAAAACATCGCCCGTCATGGCCGGGCGAAGTCCGGACCATCCATGTCTTGCTGCCGAGTCGTCGTCAGCAAGCGCTAGCTGCCATTCGCCAACAAAACGCAACGTCAACACGGCAGTTCGATAGGATAGGCACGCGATAAGGCCGCAATCCCCGCCCCTTAAGACCAGGGGGCGTGCCGCGTCCGCAATGCATTTGATGGCCTGGGCGCGACTCGCTAGGTTAGCCGGAACCAGGAGGGGACCGGATGCTTACAGGCGAATTACGCAGCCAGATCGACGGCATCTGGAACGATTTCTGGTCGGGCGGCCTCGCCAATCCGCTGCAGGTGATCGAGCAGATCACCTACCTCATCTTCATCAAGCGCCTCGACGAGATGCAGCAGGTCGAGGAGCTCAAATCGACGCGCCTGGGCACGCCGCTCGAGCGCATCATCTTCCCGGACGGCAAAGACGAGCGCGGCGAGCCCTACGAGAGCCTGCGCTGGTCGCGGTTCAAGAACTTCGAGCCGCGGCGCATGTTCGAAATCGTCGACGAGCACGTCTTCCCGTTCCTGCGCGCGCTCAATGCCGGAGGCAGCGCCTATGCGCGCCACATGCGCGACGCCCGCTTCCAGATTCCGAGCCCGGCGCTGCTCGCCAAGGTGGTAGACAAGCTCGACCGCCTCGACATGGGCGACCGCGACACCAAGGGCGACGTCTACGAGTACATGCTGGCGAAGATCGCCTCGGCCGGCCAGAACGGCCAGTTCCGCACGCCGCGCCACATCATCGCGACCATGGTCGAGCTGGTGAAGCCGACCCCCGAGGACGTGATCTGCGATCCCGCGGTCGGCACCTGCGGTTTCCTGGTCGCGGCCGGCGAGTATCTGCGCAAGCATCACCCCGAGATCTTCCGCAGCGACAAGCTGCGCCGGCATTTCCATGAGACCATGTTCAACGGCTTCGACTTCGACCCGACCATGCTGCGCATCGGCGCCATGAACATGGCGCTGCACGGCGTCGAGGGCGCCAACATCGCCTATCGCGACAGCCTCGCGGAGGACCACGCCGAGGACGCCGGCCGCTACTCCCTGGTGCTCGCCAATCCACCCTTCGCCGGCTCGCTCGACTACGAGACCACCGCCAAGGACCTGCAGCGCATCGTCAAGACCAAGAAGACGGAGCTGCTGTTCCTCGCGCTGTTCCTCCGCTTGCTCAAGGTCGGCGGCCGCGCTGCAGTGATCGTGCCGGACGGCGTGCTGTTCGGGTCATCGAAGGCGCATAAGGATTTGCGACGCCTCCTCGTTGAGGAGAACAAACTGGACGCTGTGATCAAACTACCGGCGGGCGTCTTCCGCCCCTACGCCGGCGTCTCGACCGCGATCCTGGTGTTCACCCGCACCGGTGTCGGCGGCACCGATCACGTCTGGTTCTACGACGTGAAGGCGGATGGGTGGTCGCTCGACGACAAGAGGCAGCCACTGCTACCAGATGAAAGGCTTGGGCCGAAGCCTGTTGCCAAGCTCACTGAGGCCGAGACCGAAAAGAACAACTTAGCGGACCTTGTGTGGCGCTGGTCGGAACGCACCACCGCTGAGCGCAAGCGAGCGAGGACCGCACAGAGCTTTTGTGTCTCGAAGGCTGACATTTTATCAGCGGGGCATGATCTCTCGCTCAATCGCTACCGTGAGATTGAATATCAGGAGATCGAACACGAGAGCCCAACCAAGATTCTTCTCGAGTTGAGGCGGATTGAAGCTGAGATTGATGCTGGAATGACCCGACTTGAGGAGATGGTGAGGTGACCTTTCACCTCGCGCGTCTTGGCGAAATTGCGGATTTCGATCGGCAAGGAATCGATCCCGCTCGAATCGAATCCGGAGCGAGATATGTGGGCTTGGAACACATTGACGATTCGGGAGCAGTGCACGAGGTCACCGTGAACAATGGAGAGCTTGCGAGCACGAAATTCGCATTTACACCGGATCACATTCTCTATGGCAAACTGCGTCCATATCTGAGGAAGATCGCGAGACCCGATTTTGGAGGGATCTGCAGTACCGATATCATTCCAATCAAGCCAAGCCTGCGTGTTAATCGCGACTATCTTTTCCATTTCCTCAGGTTGGATGAGATTGTGGCGAAGGCAGCATCTCTGGCCACGGGCGTCAATTTGCCGCGAGTAAGCCCTCGCATCTTGGAGGAGTTTGATGTTCCTCTGCCATCTCTTGACGCTCAGCGACGGATTGCGGGCATTCTGGATCAAGCTGAGGGGTTACGCCGAAAACGACTAGAATCCTTGCATCGGCTTTCATCCATTAGTCAGATTCTCTTTGCCTCGATGTTTGGAGATTGGTCGCGACCTGGATTCAACGGGTCGCTGGTTTCATTGGCAGATAGGCTCGATTTCTTGACCAGCGGTTCACGCGGCTGGGCAAGACATTATCGAGACAGGGGGAGCCTATTCTTGCGAATTCAGAACGTTAAGCGCGATCAACTTGATCTAAGCGACGTGGTTTTCGTGGACGCTCCGGGAACAGCTGAGGCGCAGCGCACAAGAGTTCAGGAGGGCGACGTACTGCTAAGCATAACAGCCGATCTTGGGAGAACTGCGGTTGTCCCAGCGGGCATTGGAGAGGCCTTCATCAACCAGCATTTGGCGATTCTGAGGACATCGAAATTAGAGCCTCGGTTTCTTTCGGCTGCCCTCACAAGTCGTGCTGGGCAAAACGCGATCCAGAGCAAAAACCGCGAGGGCGTAAAGGCTGGTTTGAACTTTGAAGACGTCCGGAGCCTTATGATTCCAGACGTTGACCTGCGCGTACAACGTGAATTCGCGCTTCGGGCAAGCGCCATAGACGCGCTTATGCAGCATTACCGCGCCCACCTTGCCAAGCTGGACGCCCTCTTCGCCTCCCTCCAGCATCGCGCCTTCCGCGGCGAGCTCTGAGCCGTGCGCATCGAGTTCGACTGGGACCAGGCGAAGGCGGCGAGCAACATCGCCAAGCACGGTATCGCGTTCGAGGAGGCGATGGCGGTCTTCCGTGACCCGCTCGCCCGAACGATCCTCGACCCGGACCATGCTCCCGGCGAGGAGCGCTGGGTCACGCTGGGCGAGGTATCCTCTGGAAATCTGCTTGTGGTTGTGCACACTTGGCAGGACATCGATCGGGACCGCAGCCTGGTGCGCATCATCTCGGCGCGCCGACCGACCCGCAACGAGGCGCGGCGATACCGCGAGGAGCCGTAGGTACCATGCGTGACGAATACGATTTCGCCAAAGGCGAGCGCGGCAAGTTCCATCGCCCGGATGCGGTGCTCGTGCCGCCTGTGCACCTCGACCCCGAGGTCCTGGCGTTCCTCACCGCCCGCGCGGAAGCGCGCGGCATCAGCTTGAGCGAATTGGTCAACGCGCTTTTGAAGAAGGACATCGAGCTGATCGAGGCGGCGGAGTAGCCGTCAGTCATCGATGTCCCAGTTCGCCTTCCTGCAAGCCGAGTTTCCCGAGGTTTTCGGGCATGCGGCGAAGGCGGAGAATCTCGCTCATGCCGACCCGCGCGGCGCCGCCTTCTATTGCCGGCTGGCGCTGGAGACGGCGGTCGAGTGGCTCTATCGCCACGACCGCACCCTGAGGAATCCCTACGAGACGACGCTCGCGGCCTTGCTCGCCGAGCCGACCTTCCAGGCGCTGGTCGGCCGCACGCTCGCCGTCAAGGCGCGCTTCGTCAAGGACACCGGCAATGCGGCCGCGCACGGCAAGCCGGTCTCCGCCGCGCAGGCCGCGACCGCGTTGCGCGAGTTCTTCCACCTCGCCTATTGGCTTGCCCGCACTTACGCGAAGGGGCCGAAGCCTGCGCCGAATGCCGCTTTTCGCATCGAGGCGCTGCCGCGCCTTGCCCAGGTGCCGGCGACCACTTTGGCGCAGATGCAGGAGGCGGCGCGGCGCTACGTCGAGGCCGTCAGGGCGCGCGAGGCCGCCGAGGCGGCGCAACGCGCCAGCGAGGAGGGCCGCGCCGCACTCGAAGCCGAGCTTAAGGCGCTGCAGGCGCAGGTCGCCGCCGCCAAGGCCGCCAACCAGGCGGTCGCCGACACGCATAATTACAGCGAGGCCGAGACTCGCGATCTCTTCATCGACCTGCTGCTGCGCGAGGCCGGCTTCGATCCGCAGGCGCCGGACGCGATCGAGGTTCCGGTCACCGGCATGCCGAATGCGCCCGGCACCGGCTTCGTCGACTACGTGCTGCGCGGCGACGACGGTAAGCCGCTCGCGCTCGTCGAGGCCAAGCGCACCCGCAAGGACCCGCGCGTCGGCCAGCAGCAGGCCAAGCTCTATGCCGATTGCCTGGAGAAGCAGTACGGGCAGCGGCCCATCATCTTCTACACCAACGGCTACGATCACTGGATCTGGGACGACACCCGCCATCCGCCGCGGCCGATCCAGGGCTTTCTCAAGAAGGACGAGTTGGCCCTGCTGATCCAGCGCCGCACCACCCGCAAGTCCCTCGCGCCCGAGGACATCGACAAGAAGATCGTCGAGCGTTTCTACCAGCACCGCGCCATCCGCCGCGTCGCCGAGGCATTCGAGCGTGACAAACAGCGCAAGGCGCTGCTGGTCATGGCGACCGGCGCCGGCAAGACCCGCACCGTGATCGCACTCGCCGACCTGCTGATGCGGGCGAACTGGGCCAAGCGCGTGCTCTTTCTCGCCGACCGCACCGCGCTGGTGCGCCAGGCCGTCAATGCCTTCAAGGCACACCTGCCGGGCGCCGCGACCGTCAACCTGCTGGAGGAGCGCCACCAGGAAGGCCGCGTCTACGTCTCGACCTATCCGACCATGATGGGCCTGATCGACGAGGCAGATTCGGAAGGCCGCCGCTTCGGCGTCGGCCATTTCGATCTCATCGTCATCGACGAGGCGCACCGCTCCGTCTATCGCAAGTACAAGGCGATCTTCGAGTATTTCGACAGCCTTCTGGTCGGCCTCACCGCGACGCCGAAAGGCGAGGTCGATCGCGACACCTACCGCCTGTTCGATCTGCAGACCGGCGTGCCGACCGACGCCTATGGTCTGGACGAGGCCGTCCGCGACGGCTTCCTGGTGCCGCCGCGCGCCGTTTCGCTCACGACCGATTTTCTCGATCGCGGCATCCGCTACGACCAGCTCTCCGAGGACGAGAAGGAGGCCTGGGACGCGCTCGAATGGGACGACACCGGCGCCGTGCCGGGCGCGGTCGATGCGCCGGCGATCAACAAGTGGCTGTTCAACGCCGACACGGTCGACCGGGTGCTCAAGCATCTGATGGAGGAAGGCCTCCGGGTCGAGGACGGCGACCGGCTCGGCAAGACCATCATCTTCGCCAAGAACCGCGCGCATGCGGAGTTCATCGGCGCGCGCTTCGACGCGAATTATCCGCATCTCGCGGGCCATTTCGCGCGCGTGATCGTCTCGGAGTACAGCTACGCGCAGTCGCTCGTCGATGCCCTGTATGATCCCGACAAGCCGCCGCACATCGCGATCTCGGTCGACATGCTCGACACCGGCATCGACGTGCCCGAAATCCTCAATCTCGTATTTTTCAAGCCGGTTCGGTCGAAGACGAAATTCTGGCAAATGATCGGTCGCGGCACGCGCCTGTGTCCGGACCTGCTCGGGCCGGGCCGCCACAAGGAGTTCTTCTATATCTTCGACTGGTGCCGGAACTTCGAGTTCTTCAATCAACATCCCCAGGTCGTGCAGGGCAGCGCGGCGGACTCGCTGTCGAAGCGCCTGTTCGCCGCCCGCGTCGCCTTGGTGAGCGAGATCGACCGCGATCCGAGGGGCACGAAACCACCCGGCAACGACGAGCCGCACACGCCCGTGCTCACGGCGGGCGAGGTCGGATCGCCGGCCGATCACGCCGCCAGGCTCGACGAGCTGCGCAGCGACATCGCGGACGGCTTGCGCGGCGAGGTCGCGGGCATGAGCCTGGACAACTTCCTGGTCCGGCCGAAACGACGCTATGTGGAGAAGTATGCCGCTGCGGCGGCGTGGACCCGCATCGATGCCGACGCCCAGCATGAGCTAGTCGAGCACGTCGCCGGGCTGCCGTCGTCCGTCGTGGATGATGACACCGCGGCGAAGCAGTTCGATCTGCTGGTCTTACGGGCCGAGCTCGCGCTGCTGCGGGTTGATCCAGCGCTCAGCGGCTTCAAGGCCCGTATCACCGAGACGGCTTCGCTGCTCGAGCTACTCGCCAACATTCCCATGGTCGCAGCCGAGATGGAGCTGATCCTCGAGGTGCAGACCGATGAGTACTGGCAGGACGTGACGGTCCCGATGCTCGAGACTGTCCGACGCCGGCTGCGCGCCCTGGTCAAGTTGATCGAATACAAGAAGCGGCCACTGGTCTACTCCGACTTCGAGGACCGCGTGGGCGCTGCCGCGTCGATCGCCGTGCCAGGCATCGTGGTCGGCACCGACATGGATGCGTTCCGTCGCAAGGCGCGATTCTTCCTCAAGCCTTACGAGAACCACATCGCCATCCTGAAACTCCGCCGCAACGAGCCGCTGACTGCAACGGACCTTGCCGAGCTGGAGCGCATCTTCGTGGAGGCCGGCGTCGACAAGGCGTCGCTCGATACGCTCCAATCGGAGGGCGGCCTGGCGCGCTTCGTGCGTTCTCTTGTCGGGCTCGACCGCGAGGCTGCGAAACACGCTTTCGCGGAATTCCTAGTGGGCCGATCCCTCAGCGCGAACCAGCTCGAATTTCTCGACCTTATCGTCGACCATCTGACCGCACGCGGGGTCATGGACCCGCGGTTGCTGTACGAAAGCCCGTTCACCGACTTCGATAGCAAGGGCGTCGAGGGCGTGTTCAAACCGAGCGACGTCACCCAGCTCGTCCAGGTCCTGCGCGAACTTGAGCCGCGGAGTGCTGCATGACGATGCGCCGCAAAAGAATTGATAGGCGAGCATAACATGGGTCTCAGCCTCGTCATCGCCGTCACCGACGACGACTGGTTCGAGATGCTGCGTCGGCAGCCTGAGCTGCCCGAAGTGAATTTTTGGGCTCCATCTGCGGCAACCTTCCAGGCACTTGAGCCGGGCGAATTTTTCCTGTTCAAGCTGCACGCGCCACGCAATGTGATCGTCGGCGGTGGGATTTTTGCTTACGCTACCGCGCTTCCCTGTTCTCTCGCTTGGGAGGCATTCGGCGAGGCGAATGGTGCTCGCTCGTCGCAGGAAATGCGTGCTCGGATCGCGCGCTACCGGAAGACGGAGCCGGGCGACAGACGCGACTTCCAGATCGGATGCCGCATCCTGACGCAGCCATTCTTTTTCGACGAGCGAGACTGGATGGAAGTTCCGCCAAGCTGGTCGCGCCAGATTGTTTCATTCAAGACGTACAACACTGCCGAAGCCGAAGGCTTGGCGCTCTGGGAGGCCGTCGTTGATCGGTTGAGCCGGAGGCCTTTCGTGGGCATGTCGGCTGTCACGCAGGCCCGCTACGGTGATCCCCAGCTCATCCGTCCGCGGCTCGGCCAGGGCGCCTTTCGGGTATTGGTGACGGATATCTATCAACGTCGTTGCGCCGTCACGCGGGAGCGCACGCTCCCTGCGTTAGAGGCCGCCCACATCCGCCCGTTTGGCGACGGCGGCCCCCATGAGGCAAATAACGGCCTGTTGTTGCGGCGCGACATCCATAGCCTCTTCGACGCAGGCTACGTGACGGTGACGCCAGCACTGCATTTCGAAGTCAGCCCGCGAATCAAGGAAGAATTCGAGAACGGGCGGGACTACTACGCCTTGCATGGCAAGCCGATCAGCTTGCCGGCGAGGGCCGAGCAACAGCCCGATCCGACCGTGCTGCTTTGGCATAACGAGCACTGTTATAGAGGATAACAGGAGCGCGATGTTTCAAATGGTCGGATAGGACGTACCGCAATCCACTGCGACCGCCGCGCCGCTCTCAAGCCGGCCTCGACGCCGCTTTCGAGATTGACGTATGTGTTGACCCATGTACTTATAGTTGCGGGCCTCTTTGACACTGCCTTTGGGATTTCCGATGGTGGTCCCGTTATTTCAGCGCCCTTACGTTTGGAATGAAGACAACCAGTGGGACCCTCTTTGGTCTGACGTCATCAGAGTGGCGGAACGGGTGCTCGATCCATCGTCTGGCAACGCCCCACACTTCCTTGGTGCCGTTGTTCTTCAACAGGTCCCCAAGAACACGGGACAAATGCAAGAGCGCACGATCATCGACGGGCAACAGCGCCTCACCACTCTGCAATTGCTGCTCAGCGCGCTATATTGCGAACTCCTTGCAGCGCAGGCCACTCAGCCAGCGATGCGGATCGAACCGCTAATAAGAAACTCAGAGCCGTTCTGGTCGAGCCCAGCGGATCAGTTCAAAGTTTGGCCGACCAACCGTGATCGGCCTGCCTTCAATGCCATCATGGGCGTGAAGCCGCCAGTTCAATATGACTCGATCGCCTATCGTAGCGAAAAAATGGTGCAGGCTCATCATTTCTTTGCCTCCAAGGCTCGAGAATGGCTGTCGGCCGATGGTTCGAACGCGTTGCCGGCGCGCGCAGCAGCTCTGGAAACGGTTGTTAGGGATAGATTGCAGATGGTCGTTATAGACCTCGCGGCCGACGAGAACGCTCAGGAGATTTTTGAGACGCTCAACGCTCGCGGCGCCCCTCTTTCTGCTGCGGACCTCATCAAAAATTTTGTTTTTCAACGACTGCTTGAGACTACCGCGAATGTTGAAGATGCTTATCAAAAGTACTGGAAAGACTTCGAGACCGGGTTCTGGGAAAAGGAAATCAGTGTCGGACGATTGTTTCACCCGCGGTCGGCGATATTTTTAAATCACTGGCTGATTTCTCGCACAGGCAAGGAAGTCGTTGCGAAAGAGGTGTTTCATCAATTCAAAAGATTTTCTGATGACGCTCCTGTTAACATGACCGATCTTCTCCAACAAATCTACTTTGCTTCACAAGTGTACCGGTCCTTCATTGACAGCGCCTCTAAGTTGACCGGTTCAATCGATCGATTGACGCTCTTCGCTTATCGGACCGGCGTTTTGGAGAGCGAGGTAGTGAAGCCCCTGATCTTGTGCCTCCTCGATCCATATGAAAAGCCGGTCCCACCGGCGCAGCTGCACAAAGCATTAGAGGTCTTGGAAAGCTGGATGGTTCGCCGGATGCTCGTCCGCGCGACGACCAAGGGCTACAATCAGGTTTTTGCCGAAATGATTGCTTTCGTTCGTGCGAGCGATCGGACGACTGTGGGCAATGACATTGAGGCCTATTTGGCAAAGCAGAACATCGATCGATCCTACTGGCCTGACGACGAGGAGGTCCAACAGGAACTGCAAAACCTGCAAGCGTACCGGCGACTCCGTCGAGCGCGGCTAAGAATGGTGCTCGAAGCAACAGAGGATTACTTGCGTGGGTGGCAAGACAACAAAGAGGCGTTGGGACAAGAGCGGGTGGCGCGTGGGCACCTCGCCATCGAACACATCATGCCTCGGCGGTGGCAGACCTTTTGGCCGCTAGCGACAGGTGACCGGGATGAGGTGAGGGATGCGCGTATCCATTTGCTGGGAAACCTGACACTGTTGACAAGTCGCTTGAACTCGAAGGTGTCAAATGGCCCATGGCTTGGAAATGATGGGAAACGGGCGGCCCTTAACAAGCATGATGTTCTGTTGCTGAATCGAGGGATTGTAAAGGTTTCTTCCGGAGATTGGAGAGACAGCTGGACCGACGATCAGATTAAAGTCAGGACAGGTCAACTTTGTCGTATCATTCTCCAGATTTGGCCCGTCCCTAAGGGACATCGCTCCGGCTTTGCTTCTAAGGGCCCAAGGATATCGAAAGAAGTTGAACTCTCTGACCTGATTGCGAGCGGCGCATTAAGCCCCGGCGCATCGCTTTTTCCGAAGCGTAAGAAGCATAGCGCCCGAGTGGCAATACTCCTGCCGGATGGCAGGCTTGAGGTCGAGGGCACTGCCTTCTTGCGCCCAACAGAGGCCGCCAGCTTCATCGTTGGAAAACGAACAAACGGCTGGAGCTTCTTCCTCGTGGATCAAGAGTCGAAGAAATCGCTTCGCGACCTTCGCCGAGAGTACATAGCGGGTTTGGCCGCAGATGCCGAGTACGACGAGGCCGAAGACGACAGCGACGAAGATGAGGACAGTGTGACCGACTCGGTGTGATGCAGTCAGAATGCGGCTCGAAGGATTGCCGGATCGAGTACAGTAAACCGGCCGTCTTCTCGGCGTTTCCTCGCGAGCCGTCGCGGAGGGATTCGCCCCGCTACGGCGTCTTGGCGCTTTCCGCCCCTCCCCCAGCTCCCCGAAATTCGGAATCACCACCCTCGCTTCCCCGAACCGCGCCGTGATCTCCAACTCCGCCCAGCGCCTCGGTGTCGCGCCGCAGGTTGCTGTCATACATATCCGTCCGCCGTTCGAGCTTGGCGACCGCGGGCTGACCCTCCTTGAGCGCACGCGCCACGCTCCTCCTGCGAGCGCGCACGCGCCTGGCGCAGCTCGTGCAGCGCCATCTCGGCCAGCATCTCCTTCGTCGCCGCCGCGTTGCGCGCGCGCCGTTCCGGCGACATCCGCTGGCGCAAGTCGTCGAAAGGTCGATGGCCGCTCATTTGATCAGGCCTTCTCGTTCGAGCTCGGCGAGGTGGTCGTCATAGAGACGATCGGCGAGCGCGATCATCTCCGCGTAGAAGCGGTTGTTGCCCGCCTTGTTGCCGCCGATCAGCAGGACTCATCCTGAGGTGCGCGCGCGCAGCGCATGCCTCGAAGGGTCGACGCGCCGCGGATCGAGGGCGTAGAAGATGCGGATCGGCTGCCCGCCGCCGTGCACCCGCAGCTCGCGCAAGTGCAGATGCGCCTAGCTAGCCTGCGATCCCGGACGAGTGGGCCTAAGCGCGATCCCGGAGCCCCCAGCCGGCACCAACGGGGATAGATTCTTTCCACTTGCCATCCCGCTCTTCCCTCGATAGGAACAAAAGAGGAATGATCCTACCGACAGGAGCCCCTCATGCCTACCGCCCCCACCACCCTCCCCACCTCCGTGGCTCAATACCTCGGCCCCGCCCCCCTCAACCCCGGCGACGACGCCGCCGGCTACGACACCCTCCTCACGCGTCTCTTCGCCGAGGTCGGGCCGTGCAGCGTCATCGAGGAGGGCTGCCTGCGCGACGTCGCCGACACCATGTGGGACGCCGTGCGGCTGCGCCGGACCAAGGCGAAGCACATGACCATCTCGGCGGGCCGCGGCCTGCGCGAGGTCCTCGTCGAGATCGGCGTCTCGGGCAACGACGCCTACGACCTGTCCAAGGCCTGGGCCGCGCGCGAGCTTCAGGCGGTCGGCGAGGTCGAGGGGCTGCTCAATGCCGCCGGCCTCGACATGGGCCACGTGATGGCAAAGACGCTGACGTCGACCATGACCCACGTCCAGGGCATCGACCGCATGATCGCCGAGGTCGAGGCCCGCCGCGCCGCCCAGATCCGCGAGATCGCGCTCTACCGCGAGCCGAGCTTTGCGGCCCGGCTCCGCCGCGCGGTGGCGGCGGTCGAGGCGATCGCGCAAGAGGAGCCCGCGGCGCTGCCCGCGGCGGGTGATGCCGCGGTGGCCGCATGACCAGCGCCCGCAAGGCCTTCGCCAACCGCGTCAACGGGCGGCGCGGCTACGCGGCGAGGTCCGCCGCCGGAAAGGCGCGGCAGGCCGCGGCGGTCCGCCGCCACGGCCTTGTCCTGCCGGTGCTGCTCGACCCGGCGCTCGCGCCCGAGGTCGATACGCTCGCGCGCGAGATCGCCAAGTCGGTCGCGGGCCGGCCGGTGGATGAGGCCCGCCATGCCCTCGCGTGCAACGTCGCCGAGGCGATGATAGACCTCTACCGCGTGCGCCTCGCCAAGCGCCCGCTCTCCATCGCGCTCGACGCCGATCCCTCGAATACGGCGACCCTCACGATGCTCGCGCGCCTCGCCCGCTACGAGCGGCGCGCCCTCTCGCGGCGCAAGTTCGCGACCCGCGAATTCCTCGCCGCCATCGCGGGCGCCGATCCGGCGGAACCGCTCCGGCTGCGGAAATTTCGCGTCCGCCGCCGCGTGTCCAATTTTGGCAGTGTCACCCAACTGGGATAACAGCAATGATTTCAACCCCCGATTAAGGCCGCAACCTGCTCTCTCCCATGGTCCCGTCATCCTGAGGTGGCCGCGCTCTTGCGCAGCCCTCAAAGGGTGCCGGCCGAGGCGGCGCCGCAAGCGAGCAAGCGGCACCGCAGCGGCGTCGCCCTTCGATACTCGGCGCTGCGCGCCGAGCGCCTCAAAGGTGACGGTCGTGGGTTGAGCATGCTCGCTACTCCGTCATGCCCGGCCTTGTGCAGCCTTGTGCCGGGCATCCACGTCTTTGCCGCGAGGGAGACGTGGACGGCCGGGACAAGCCCGGCCATGACGGGAGCAAAACCACAGCGATTTCAGCGCATCGCCGGGCGCTCCCTGCCGCAGCGTCTGCCTGTTGCGTCGCGGCCCCTCTTCGTATTGGATCGCCGCCAACTCATCCCCAACCAGGACGACGCAACACAATGGCAAAGCCGACCCCGCATGCTGCCCGCGCGGATGCCGCAAAAGACCACCGCGCCCATCCCGAGATCGCGGCGCTCGAGCGGCCCAATCCGGCCGGCACCAACGCGCCCGGGTTCGGCTCCGACGTCGTCGCCGAGACGCTGCGCGACCTCGACATCCCGTACATCGCGCTGAACCCCGGAGCGAGCTACCGCGGCCTGCACGACAGCCTCGTCAACCACCTCGGCAACGCGGCGCCGCAAATGCTGCTCTGCCTGCACGAGGAAAGCGCGGTCGCGATCGCGCACGGCTACGCCAAGGTCACGGGCCGCGCCATGGCGGCCGCCGTGCACTCCAATGTCGGCCTGATGCACGGCACCATGGCGATCTTCAACGCCTGGTGCGACCGCATGCCGGTCCTCATCCTCGGCGCCACCGGCCCGGTCGACGCCGTCAAGCGCCGCCCCTGGATCGACTGGATCCACACCGCCCGCGACCAGGGGGCGCTGATCCGCCACTATACCAAGTGGGACGACCAGCCCGCCTCGCCCGCGTCCGCGCGCGAAGGCCTGCTGCGCGCCTGGTGGATGGCGAACAGCCAGCCGCAGGGCCCGGTCTACGTCAACCTCGACGCCGAGATGCAGGAGGCGAAGCTCCCCGAGCCGCTGCCGCCGATCGACGTCCACCGGTTCATCCCGCAAGTCGCCGCCGGGCCCGATCCGCACGTGGTCAAGCAGGCGGCCGCGATGCTCGCCGCCGCCAAGCACCCGCTGGTCCTCGCCGGCCGCCTCTCGCGCAGCCTCGACGACTGGCGCGCGCGTGTGGCTCTCGCGGAGGCGCTGGGCGCCCACGTCGCCACCAACACCAAAGTCGGCGCGGTGTTTCCGACCGACCATCCGCTGCACGTCTCCCCGCCCGGCAGCCACGTCACCGAGGAGCTGATCGCGGCGCTCAAAGCCGCCGACGTCATTCTGAGCCTCGACTGGGTCGATCTCGCCGGCAGCCTCAAGTCGGCCGGCGCCGGCGTCGACGCAAAGATCATCCAGGTGTCGCTCGACCAGAACCTGCACAACGGCTGGAGCATGGACCACCAGGGCCTGCCGCCGGTCGATCTCTTCATCGCCGCCGACCCGGACGCGACCGTGCATGCGCTGCTCGAGGCGCTGCCGAAAAATGCCGCCAAGAAGCCGGGCATCGGCGTCGTGCCGCAGCCGAAGAAGGCGCGGGCGAAGAGCGAGAAGGCCGACGATCTCGCGGTCGAGGATCTCGCCCTGCACCTGCGCGAGGCGCTGGGCGAGCGCGAGGTCTGCCTCACCCACATCTCGCTGTCGTGGCACGGATCGTGGTGGCACTTCCGCCACCCGCTCGACTACATCGGCTCCGACGGCGGCGGCGGCGTCGGCGGCGGCCCCGGCATCTCGGTCGGCGCCGCCCTCGCGCTCAAAGGAACCGGGCGCATGGCGGTCGGCGTGTGCGGCGACGGCGATTTCCTGATGAGCTGCACCGCGCTGTGGACCGCGGTGCATTACCGCATTCCTTTGCTGATCGTGGTCGCCAACAATCGCTCGTTCTACAACGACGAGGTCCACCAGGAGCGGATGGCGGTGCAGCGCAAGCGCCCGGTCGAGAACAAGTGGATCGGCCAGCGCATGGGCGACCCCGAGATCGATCTCGCCCAGATGGCGCGCGCCCAGGGCGCGCACGGCTTCGGCCCGGTGACGAAGGTGGAAGACCTGCCGGCCGTCTACGCCAAGGCGATCGCCGCCGTCGAAGCCGGCGGCGTCGCCGTCGTCGACGTGCGGGTCAAGCCCGGCTACGGCCCCAACGTCGCCCGCGCCATGACGCGGCAGAGCTGACGGAGACGCGATGCGGCAGATCCACATTCTCCATCATGGCCCGGCTTGTCCCGGGCATCCACGTCTTCCTTCGCTTGCGGCAAAGACGTGGATGGCCGGGACAAGCCCGCCCATGACGGAGCAAGGTGCGATCTCATGGTGACGGCCGCCACCAATCTGCGCGCCGAAGCGCCGCGTCCGGCCGACGCCATCCTGGTCGTCGACGACGTCTCCAAGCGCTTCGACACCCCCGAGGGCCCGATCGTCGCGGTCGACCGCATGTCGTTCAACGTCGCGCCGGGCGAATTCCTCGCCGTGATCGGCCCGTCCGGCTGCGGCAAGTCCACCCTCTTCAACATCATCGGCGGCCTCGTCGAGGCCTATGAGGGCCGCATCACGGTCGCGGGCGAGACCATCGCGGGGCCGCACGCCGCGATCGGCATGGTCTTCCAGGAGGAGTCCACCTTCCCGTGGCGCAGCGTGCTCGAGAACGTCGCCTTCCCGCTCGAGGTCGCGGGTGTCGCGAAAGCCGAGCGCCACGACCGCGCCCGCCACTTCATCAAGATGGTCGGCCTCGACGGCTTCGAGAAGCGCTACCCGGCCGAGCTCTCCGGCGGCATGCGCCAGCGCGTCTCGATGGCGCGCACGCTCGCGTCGCAGCCGAAGATCCTGCTGATGGACGAGCCCTTCGCCGCCCTCGACGAGCAGACGCGGCTCCTGCTCGGCGACAAGGTTTTGCAGATCCAGCAGCAGCTCAAGCAGACCACGCTGCTCATCACCCACAACATCACCGAGGCCGTCCAGCTCGCCGACCGCATCCTGGTGATGACGTATCGCCCCGGCAAGCTCAAGCGCATGGTCGACATCACGCTCCCGCGCCCGCGCTCCTCCGAGATCGTCTCCAGCGAAGCCTTCGGCCGCTACGTCGCGCAAATCTGGTCGGATCTGCGCGAGGAAGCGAGCCGCGGCATGCTCGACGACGAAACCCACCTGCGCGCGAGCGGCGGGTAGCGATGCCTGTGCCGACGCACCTTCGTCATGGCCGGGCTCGTCCCGGCCACCCACGTCTTGCTTTGCGCTTTCGTCATGCCCGCGAATGCGGGCATCCACGTCTTTCTTTCCTTGCGGCAAAGACGTGGATGGCCGGGACGAGCCCGGCCATGACGGCGTGGTGGGACGCGAGAATCATATGACGCCCCCCTCGCTCCGCGATCGCGTCGTCCCGGCGGCGCTCGGCCTCGGCACCATCGTGGTCGCCATCCTCGCCGTCGAAATCCTCATTCGCGCCGGCTGGATCAACGGCTTCATCGTCCCGCTCCCCTCCGACGTCGCGATGAGCTTCGGCAAGGTCATCGCCGAGGAAAACATCCTCGGCCGTTTCCGCGCGACCTTCCTCGAGGCCTTCGCGGCCGGCGCCATGATCACGGTCGTCGGCGTCCTCCTCGGCCTGCTCCTCTACCGCGTCGCGCTGCTGCGCGCCGCGACCGAGACCTGGGTCGCGGCGCTCGCCTCGGCGCCGACCGTGCTGCTCTATCCGCTCTTTCTCGTCATCTTCGGCCGCAGCGCCTCGACCATCATCATGATGGGCTTCGTCGCCGGCCTGCCGCCCGTGATCCTCAAGACCGTCGAGGGCCTCGCCGGCACCCGCGCGGTGCTGATCAACGTCGGGCGCAGCCTCAAGCTCACCCCGACGCAGCAGTTCGTGAAAATCCTGCTGCCGAGCGCGCTGCCGACCATCTTCGTCGGCATCCGCCTCGGCCTGATCTTCACCCTCATCAACGTGGTCGGCGTCGAGTTCCTGATCAACTTCGGCGGCCTCGGCCAGCTCATCAACGACCTGTTCGAGCGCTACGAGCTCTCCGAGACCTACGCCGCGATCTGCTTCGTCATCCTCGTCAGCGTGCTGTTCTTCGTCATCACCGAATGGATCGAGCGATGGCTGCGACCGGCACAGTGAGCGATCGTGCCGCGCGCGCCGCGCCGCCGCGCGGGCGCCTGGCGCAAGGCGGCACCCGCGTGACGCTGCTGCGCCTCGCCATCATCGCCATGGTGCTGATCACCTGGGAGGCGCTCGCCTACTCGGGCCTCCTCTATCGCGACGTGGTGCCGCGCCTGGAGGTGATCGCCGCCGCGCTGTGGACCCTGCTGATCGCGCCCGACACCTGGCGCCATCTCGGCGTCACCGGCTACGAGATCGCGGTCGGCCTTCTCATCGGCGGCGTCTCCGGCCTCCTCGTCGGCCTCCTGCTCGGCGCCAACCGCGCGCTCGCGCGCGCCTACGAGGCCTATCTCTATTATCTCGGGCCCACCCCGAAGATCATCTTCTTCCCCGTGATGATCATGTGGTTCGGCGTCGGCTTCGGCTCCAAGATCGCGATGGCGGCGATCTCGTGCTTCTTCCCGATCGCGCTCTCGACCGCGTCGGGCATGCGCCAGATCGACAAGGTGCTGATCCGTGTGGGCAAGAGCTTCCGCCTCAACGCCTGGCAGATGACGACCAAGATCTACCTGCCCGCCATGCGCGCGCCCGTCGTCAACGGCATCCGCCTCGGCCTCGGCGTCGCGCTGATCGGCGCGCTGCTCGCCGAGACGCGCCTGTCGAGCCAGGGCGTCGGCTACCTCATCATCCAGGCCTACAGCGTCTTCGACATGCCGCGCATGTACGCCATGCTGATCATCCTGTTCGTCTTCGCCATCGGCGCGAACGCGCTGATCACCAAGCTCGGCGGCCTGCACCGCTCGTAATTGTTCTCTCCGTCATGGCCGGGCATAGCCGTTCGAAGAACGGCGTCGCGTCGCTCGCCTATGTCCCGGCCATCCACGTCTTGCTTGCTTCATCACCGCGAAGAAAGACGTGGATGCCCGGCCTTCGCCGGGCATGACGGTGGTGTGTGTCTCACAACTTGAACGTCTCGTACACCGAGGGGTGAAACAGCTCCTCCACCTTCACGACCCGCGGCGAGAGCCCCTGCGCGTGATGATGCCGCAAGAACACCTCCAGCGTCTTGCGGTTCGGCTCGACCCCATAGGACCAGAAATCATCCCCCATCAGCTCGCGCGCCTCCTTGAGCCGCTCCTCGACGAACGGCATCGTCACCTTGGTGGCCGCCGTGTCGCAGAGCGCCGCAAACGCCGCCGCCTTCGAGGCCGCGAACGCCTTGAACACCGCGACCGGCAGATAAGGATGCTTCTCGACGAGAGTCTTGCGGATGCCGATCAGGTGCATGATCGGAAAGACGCCGGTGCGCTTGTAATAGTCCTTGGCGGCCGCGACCGGATCGCGAAACAGCCAGCCCACGTTCCTGGTCTCCTTGGTCATGAACGACGGCGGCCGCGGCGCCATGAAGCCGTCGATCTCGCCGTCGATCAGCATCTGCGAGATGGTCGCACCCTCCGGCGCATCCTCGAGCCGGATGCCGGCCGGCAGCTTGATCGGGTTCTTCTCCGGCCGTCCCGGCTCCTCGATCCCGCCGCGGATCCAGTGGACATCGGAACACTTGACGCCGAAATCATCCTCCAGCACCGCCCGCGCCCACACGTTGGCGGTGAGCTGCCATTCCGGCAGCCCGACCTTCCTGCCCTTGAGATCCGCCGGCTCCTTGATGCGGTCCGTGCGCACCCAGATCGAGGTGTGGCGAAACATCCGCGACACGAACGCCGGCACCGCCACATAGGGACAAGTGCCGAGCGCCGTGCGCAGCGTGAACGACGACAGCGACAGCTCGCAGATGTCGAAGTCCTGCGACCGAAACGCGCGAAAGAAGATCTCCTCCGGCGACAAGGTCATGAAGACCGGGTCGACCCCGTCGATGCGCACCGCCCCATCGATCAACGGCCGGTTGCGATCATAGTCGCCGACCGCAACAGAAAGACTCAAAGCTGCCATGGAGGTCCCGAGTTGTGAGGAAGGAGGTCGCGCAATCTACCCCGTCATGGCCGGGCTTGTCCCGGCCATCCACGTCTTGCCCCGCATGCAGAAAGACGTGGGTGCCCGCCTTCGCGGCGCCTTCGCGGGCATGACGAAGACACTCCGTCATGGCCGGGCTCGTCCCGGCCATCCACGTCTTGCCGCACACCCAGAAGGACGTGGATGCCCGCCTTCGCGGCGCCTTCGCGGGCATGACGAAGACACTCCGTCATGGCCGGGCTCGTCCCGGCCATCCACGTCTTGCCGCGAATGCAGAAAGACGTGGATGCCCGCCTTCGCCGGGCATGACGAAGACACTCCGTCATGGCCGGGCTCGTCCCGGCCATCCACGTCTTGCCGCGCATGCAGAAGGACGTGGATGCCCGCCTTCGCGGCGCCTTCGCGGGCATGACGAGCTACGGAGTCAAGCTCGCGGCCAAATCACGCCACTCCGGATTCATCTGGTGAATGAGCCGGACCTTCCACGCCCGCGACCAGTGCTTGATCGCCTTCTCGCGCTGAATGGCGTCGCGGATATCGTCGAAGCGCTCGTAGTAGACCAGCAGCTTGAGCCCATATCGTTTCGTGAACCCGTCAACCAATCCCTCTCGATGCTGGTAGGCACGCGCAAGCAAATTGCTCGTCACACCGACGTAAAGGATCCCGTTGCGCCGGTTGGTCATGAAGTAGACGAAGCCGCCCCTCTCCATGCGGCGGAGCATAAAGACGTGGATGGCCGGGACAAGCCCGGCCATGACGGTTCTCAATCGGCTCACTCATCGTCATGCCCGGCGAAGGCCGGGCATCCACGTCTTCCTGCGAGAACGGCAAGACGTGGATGGCCGGGACAAGCCGGGACAAGCCCGGCCATGACGGTGCTCGATCGGCTCACCCCCCGTCATGCCCGGCGAAGGCCGGGCATCCACGTCTTCCTGCGAGAGCGGCAAGACGTGGATGGCCGGGACAGGCCCGGCCATGACGGTTCTCCGTCGGCTCACCCCTCGTCATGCCCGGCGAAGGCCGAGCATCCACGTCTTCCTGTGAGCGTGGCAAGACGTGGATGGCCGGGACAAGCCCGGCCATGACGGTGCTCGATCGGCTCACCCCCCGTCATGCCCGGCGAAGGCCGGGCATCCACGTCTTCCTGCGAGCGCGGCAAGACGTGGATGGCCGGGACAAGCCCGGCCATGACGGCGCTCAATCGGCTCACCCCCCGTCATGCCCGGCGAAGGCCGGGCATCCACGTCTTCCTGTGAGCGTCGCAAGACGTGGATGGCCGGGACAAGCCCGGCCATGACGGTGCTCGATCGGCTCACCCTCGTCATGCCCGGCGAAGGCCGGGCATCCACGTCTTCCTGTGAGCGTCGCAAGACGTGGATGGCCGGGACAAGCCCGGCCATGACGGTTCTCCGTCGGCTCAATCCCCGTCATGCCCGGCGAAGGCCGGGCATCCACGTCTTCCTGCGAGCGCGGCAAGACGTGGATGGCCGGGACAAGCCCGGCCATGACGGCGCTCTGTCGGCTCACCCCCCCGTTCATGCCCGGCGAAGGCCGGGCATCCACGTCTTCCTGCGAGCGTGGCAAGACGTGGATGGCCGGGACAAGCCCGGCCATGACGGCGCTCAATCGGCTCACCCCTCGTCATGCCCGGCGAAGGCCGGGCATCCACGTCTTCCTGCGAGCGCGGCAAGACGTGGATGGCCGGGACAAGCCCGGCCATGACGGCGCTCAATCGGCTCACTCCTCGTCATGCCCGGCGAAGGCCGGGCATCCACGTCTTCCTGTGAGCGTCGCAAGACGTGGATGGCCGGGACAAGCCCGGCCATGACGGCGCTCCGTCGGCTCAATCCCCGTCATGCCCGGCGAAGGCCGGGCATCCACGTCTTCCTGCGAGCGCGGCAAGACGTGGATGGCCGGGACAAGCCCGGCCATGACGGTTCTCCGTCGGCTCATTCCCGTCATGCCCGGCGAAGGCCGGGCATCCACGTCTTCCTGTGAGCGTGGCAAGACGTGGATGGCCGGGACAAGCCCGGCCATGACGGCGCTCTGTCAACTCATTCCCCGTCATGCCCGGCGAAGGCCGGGCATCCACGTCTTCCTGTGAGAACGGCAAGACGTGGATGGCCGGGACAAGCCCGGCCATGACGGCGCTCAATCGGCTCACCCCCCGTCATGCCCGGCGAAGGCCGGGCATCCACGTCTTCCTGCGAGAGCGGCAAGACGTGGATGGCCGGGACAAGCCCGGCCATGACGGCGCTCCGGCAAACGCTACGTCACCACGATCTTGCGGTCTTCCGTCGTCACCGTGCCGTTGTCGTCGAACCAGCTGAAGCGGAGCGTGCCGCTCGTGGTCGCGCGCATGTTGAACTTGATGTACGGGTTGGGCGCGATCGCGGGCTCGAGGTCGACGCTGAACAGCGGCGCGCCGTTGAAGGTGCAGGTGAACTTGTTGATGATCTCGCGCGGGACGAGCTTGCCGGCCTCGTCCTTGCGAAAGCCCGTCTCCATGATGTGGGAGACGAGGGTGCGGATCTCGATCACCTCGCCCTTCTTGGCGCTCTCCGGCAGCTTGATGCGAACGTTCTCGGCCATTGTGCAGCCCTCAGCCCCCGCACCCGCCGACGGTCACCTTCACGGTCTTGCTCGCCGTGATGAAATGCCCCTTGCTGGTCTTCGCCACCACCACCACGTCCTGCGTCGCCGCGAGCCGGATGCGGGTCGCGACGTCGGCGCGCCCGCATGCCGGGGTCAGATGAAACGTGACGATGCGCGGGCGCGGGTTCGCCTGCGCCACCACCAGGATGTCGCTGACGTGGTCTTCCTCGGTCATCGGGCTGTCGACGGTCGCGGCAAAGGGAACCGTATTGCCGTTCTCGGCGATCTCCGGCAGGTCGATCGCGATCTTGCCGGGAACCGGCGGCACGCCGCCGGTGAACCTGGCGATGGCGTCGGCCGCTTCCTGCGGCGTCGCCTGCGCGGCGGCGCCCGCAACCGCCAGCGCCGCGCCGCCGACCGCCAGTGCCAGAACATCGCGTCGCGACGATCCGCTCATGACGCGCTCACCCTACCGACTGACCTTGCTCATCGACCGTCGCGCACGCGGAAAATGACATTCGGTCTCGTCGCCTGCGACCGCTGCTTTTTCACCACGACACCACGCCGCCGCAGCGAGAATCTTCTCGTCGTCGTGCGACTGTCGCGCCGCAACTATACACACGCCGGAATGCCGATCGCGTCAAGATCAGGTGAAGGCGCGCCGCCGTTAACCATGCGCGTGCGGCGCCCGTGTCGTCGCCGCGTTGCCCCGCCACGATCAAGTGGCCCGTTCCATTGAACGGATCGACCGGGTACCTCGAGTTTGCTATAGTGCTATCATCGTCACTTATGGGGTACGTGATGCGCTCGAACCTGCAGCCGGTTTCCGCACCACCTGCGCCGCGGGCAGAGCCCGAGCGCATGATCGACAAGGCGCGCCGCGCCGCCGATTTCCTCAAGGCCCTCGCGCACGAGAACCGGCTGATGATCCTGTGCATCCTGTCGCAGGGCGAGCGCTCGGTGTCCGAGCTCGAGGAGATGCTGTCGCTGCGCCAGCCGACCGTGTCGCAGCAGCTCGCCCGCCTGCGCGCCGACGGCCTCGTCACCACCCGCCGCGACGGCAAGGCCATCCACTACAGCCTCGCCAGCGAAGAGGCCCGCGTCGTCGTCGGCGCCGTCTACGAGATGTTCTGCGGCGCGAAATAGCGCCCCGACATCACATGACGCCGTCATGCCCGGCGAAGGCCGGGCATCCACGTCTTGCTTGCTGATTCGCCTGCAAGAAAGAAAGACGTGGATGCCCGCCTGCGCGCCGCCTGCGCGGGCACGACGGAGGAATCATCCGCCGACACCCGGATTGTTCGCCACCCCCTTCAACGCCACCCGGTTGAGCCGCTTCGGCGCGGCCGTCCTCTGCCCGCGCAAATAATTCGCCACCACGTCCCACACCGGCTTGCCGTGCTGCGGGTTGACCGAGGCCCAGCCCGCGACCTTGTAGCCCTTGTCCGGCTCGAGCGCGCGGCCATCGTCGAGCGTGAGATCGGAAATGCGCTGCCCGATCGCATTGCCCGGCGCGCACGCATAGTCGACCCCGCCCAGCCGCACCATGTCGCCGCCCTGCTGGTAATAGGGATCGGGATTGAACAGGTTGTCGCAGACGTCCTCCATCATCGCCTTGATCTGCGCGCCCGTCATCTGTTGCACATAGGTCTCCGCATACGTGATCGCGGTGTCGTTGAGCAGGTCGCCCATCGTGATGGTGTCGCCGGCGAGCACGCTGTTGCCCCAGCGGAAGCCGGGCGAGAGCGCGATCTCGGCGTCGAGCTCGTGGCGCAGAGCATCGCAGATGAGCTGGTCCATGGTGCCGTTGAAGTTGCCGCGCCGGTAGAGCAGATCGCCCGCGACCGCGAGCTTCTCGCCGAACGCGGCCGTGTGCGGCTCGCTCGCCCGCTCGATCAGCGCCGCCATCGCGGGGTCGGGCTTGAGCAGGTTGGCGAAGATCGGCAGCAGCTGATAGCGCACGCTCTTCACCCGCCCCTTGGCGAGCTCGAGGTCGAGCACGCCGAGGAATTTCCCCGCCGAGCCCGCATTGGTCACCACCGTGGTGCAGCACGGATTGGTCACCGTCACGGGCCGGGGGACGGCGTCGTGGGTGTGCCCGCCGAGGATCACGTCGATGCCGGTGACGCGGGTCGCGAGCTTGAGGTCCGCATCCATGCCGTTGTGCGAGAGCAGCACCACGGCGTCGACCTTGTCGCGGTCGCGCAGCTCGACCACGACCTTCTGCAGCTCCGCCTCGTGCAGGCCGAAGGTCCAGTCCGGCACGAAGCGCTTGGGATGGGCGACCGGGACGTAAGGAAACGCCTGCCCGATCACGCCGATGCGGAAGCCGCCCACCTCCTTGATGGTCGAGGGCTTGAACACGCGCCCGCTCGCCGGATCGAACGCGGGCTTATTGTCGAACGCCGCCTCCTCGGTGAGGAAGACGTTCTGCGCCAGGAACTCGCCCTTGAAGCCCGTCAGGTTGGCGCGCAGCCGCTCCTCGCCATAGGTGAATTCCCAATGGCCGGTCATCGCCGCGACGCCGAGCAGGTTCGCGGCCTCCACCATCTCCTGCCCCTGCATCGCATTGGCGAGCCCGCTGCCCTGCATCAGGTCGCCGCCGTCGAGCAGCAGCGAATTGGCCGCGCCGGCCTCGGTGCGCAGCCGATCGACCAGCGTCTTGAGATGCGCAAAGCCGCCGAGCCGGCCATAGCGATGCGCCGCCTCGGCGAAATCGAGATACGTGAGCGCATGTGCGAGCCGGCCGTTCGGCGCGACCCCGAAATGCTCGAGAAACGCGCGCCCGACCAGATGCGGCGGCTGTCCGGCCATGCTGCCGATGCCGATATTGAGGCTCGGCTCGCGGAAATAGACCGGCGCGAGCTGCGCATGCGAATCGGTCAGGTGCAGGATGCGCGCGTTGCCGAACCGGCCGATGTCGTAGAGGTCATCGTCGGCGGCACGCGCCGGGACGCGCGGCACGACGCCGGCGAGCGCCGCGGCGGTGACGGCTTTCAAAAGGTCGCGGCGATGCATCGTCGAGGCTCCACGTCGCGCGCGATCAGCGGATCACGCCGGCCTTCCACGCCGTCGCCTGATCCTCGGCCTGGGCGATCGACGCCTCGGCGAGCGCCTGCGCCTGCTTCGCCAGCGCAATCGCCTCATCGTACTTGCCGGCGGTCGCGGCGGCTTGCGCCGCTTTGAGCGTCGCGACCGTCGTGGTCCATTGCGTCTTCAGGGCCGCCGCCTGCTTGCTGGCCCTCTCCGCCGCCGCATAGGCCGCCTTGAAGTCGTCCGCCGGCGCCGCGAGCGCAGACATCGTCAAGCCCGCCGCCGCAACGAACACCATCAGGCTGATCGGCAAAGCGCAGCGCATGGCCCTTGCTCCTTCCATCACGGCCGCGCCCCCGGCCCGGAGACCGGCAGCCCGTTGCCCATGTAGGTCAGGAAGTACTCGACGTCGCGATAGAGCTCGTCCTGCGGCGGCAGCGGCACCGCGCGCACCTGGCTGTTGCAGCTGGTAAGCCGCCGGCTGGTGGTGCCCATCGAGCCCCACTCGGAACGATAGATCGGCATCGCCGCCATGATGCCGAGCGCGGGGGCGAGGACCTCGGTGCGGATGTGGTTGCCGGCCGACTGCACGTGGCAGCTCGCGCACGAGAAGTTGAGCTGGCCGCGCCGAGTGTAGAAATATTCCTCGCCCTTGCGGTAGGCGGCGAGCGCGCGCGGATCGTCCGGGATCTTGATGTCGAAGCGCTTGCCGCGCGACGTGAACGCCATGTAGGCGGTGAGCGCTGCCATGTCGTCCTTCTGGTAGTCGAGCGGCTTCTCGCCATTGGCCTCGCGGCACTGGTTGAGCGCGAGCTCGAGCGTGATCACCTGCCCGGACTTGGGGTCGAAGTAGGGATAATTCTGCCGGATGCCGATGCCCTTGTCGGGGAAGCAGTCCGCATAGGTCTTGCCGTTGGCGAACGGCTTGGCGAAGAGCTCCTTGCCCTTGTCGACCGCGAACTCGTAAGGCGGAAACTCCTCGATCTCCTTCCACTGCTTGCGCAGGCCCTCATCCATCGAATAGGGCCCGTTGACGAAGTCGTCGAGCGCCACCTTCGGAAAGCGGCTGGTGAAATAGGCGCGAAACGCCGTGAACTCGGCCTTCGGATCGACCGTGTCCGCGGCGCGCGCCGGGTGTGCGGCACCGAACGCCAGCACGCCAAGAAGCAGGAGCTTGCGCAGCATTCACCGGTTCCTCTGTTGTTGCTCCGCCATTATGCCCGGCTATTGGATCTTGGCGATGAGTGAATCGGACGCGCCCTTGTTGTCGACCCAGCTCACCTTGAGCTCGTCGCCCTTCTTGGCGCCCTTGAAGCTGAACTTGAGATAAGGATCTTTCGAGACGGCCGGGCCCCATAGGGCGGTGAACACGGTCTTGCCGTCATGCTCGAACTGCACCACCTCGATATGGTGGGGCGGAATGAGCTGGCCGTTCGCATCCTTGACGAAGCCTGAATCCATCGGGTGCTGGATCAGCGACTGCACCTCGGTCGTCTCGGCGCCCGCGACGGCGCGCACACGGATTGTCGATGCCATCGGTGTTGCCCTCTTTCCTGCCTCAGCCGCCGCAGCCGCCGACCGTCACCTTCACGTCCTTGCTGGCCGTGAAGAGCTTGCCGTCCGACTCGATCACCGCCACCACCTTGGTGGTCTTCGCCATCTTCAGCCGGCTCGCCACCGCGGGCTGCGTGCCTTGCGGAATCTTGTAGGCGGCCGCGAGCGTGTACGGGTTCTCCAGCACCAGCAGCGCGATGCCGGTCACGTTCGGCAGCGTGCTCGTCACCGCGATCGGCACCACGGCGCCGTTCTCGGCGATCTCCGGCGCGTCGAGATCGACCTTGTCGGACGGCTCCGCGCTCTTGCCGTAGAGCAGCTTGAGCGCATCCGCCTCGCTCTTCTGCTTGAATGCGTCCGCCGGCCAATCCTTCGCATCGGCCGCGTAGGCCGGCAGCAGCATCGAGGCCTCGAACAGGCTCAAGGTCGCAACGCCGCCGGCGATCGCCTTCAGCGCCGTCCGACGCCCGCACGGCGCCACATCGGGGAATGTCATCGGGTTCTCCTTGTCGGCCACGTTCCGGCCGCGGTCATTGGGTGTAGAGGAAATCGACGATCGCGTTGATTTCCTCATTCGTCAGAATGAGGTTGCGACGGAACGGCGGCATCACGGTCTGCGGATTGCGCTTGGTCTCGTCGGAGATGATCGCGATCAGCTCGACGCGGTCGGGAAAGCGCTGCTTCATGTCGTGCAGCGGCGGCCCGACATTGCCGGGCGAGTCGCCGCCCTTGATGTCGTGGCAGGTCAGGCAATTGCCCTTGGCACGGTCGAAGGCGAGCTGCTCGCCCGGCGAGGGCGCCGGCGCGGCAGCGCTCGCAGCCGAGATCGCCATTCCGAGAAGGAGCACCGGCGCGGATCGGGTTCGTAGCATCGCTCTCTCCCTATTTCGGCTTCATCTCGTCGAGCGGACCGGTGGTGCGCGGGGTCAGGTCCTTGCCTTCCGCGGTCGAGTCGATCCTGACCGACTTCGGATCGACGCAATTCGTCATGCATTCCTTCGCGGTCGTGTCGGGCCGCGGATCCTGCCAGATGAACATGTCGCGATTCGGCATCTTCACCTTGGGCAGGCTGTCGCGGTCGGCCACGAAGTTGTTGTCCACGATGTTGTTGACGTTGAGCACATAGGCCGTGATGGCATAGACGTCGTCAGGGCTGAGCTGATGCGGCGCCGGAAACGGCATCGCGCGGTTGATGTAGTCGAACAACGTCGTCGCGTAGGGCCAGTAGGTGCCGACCGTCGGCTCCGGCCGATCGCCCTTGAGCGATCCGCCGGTGAGCTTGGGATAGCGCGCCTCCCCTTCGCCGAAGGTGCCATGGCAGGCCGCGCATTGGGCCGCATAGACGTCCGCCCCGTGATCGACGTTGCCGCGCCCGGGCGGCAGCCCGCGCCCATCCGGCCGCACCGCGATCGCCCAGCCGGCGATCTGCGCCGGCGTCGGCGCAGCGCCGTAGCCGAAATAGCCCGGCGGATGGCGTTCCTGCGCCATCGCGGATGATGCGAGTGTGAGCAGCATGCCCGTAGCCCGCATGGAGCGAAGCGCAATGCGGGGAAAGCCCATCCGCGGATAGGCTGACCCCGGCTCACGCTTCGCTCCATCCGGGCTACGGTCGCTGCGCGAACCGCGCCTACGAAAGCTGGACATCGAACACGCTCCCGTCCGCTTTCACCTGCCAGGTCTGGATCGAATTGTTGTTGTAGATCGCATTGACGCCGCGCACGGCGCGCAGCTCGCTGATGGTCGGCTGCACGAAGCCGGTCTCGTCGACCGCGCGCGACTGCACCAAGGCCGGTTTGCCGTCCCAGCGCCACTCGTGGGTGAAACGCGTGAGCGCCTTCGGCAGCACCGGCTCCTGCAGCTGCGCACGCGCCCAGTTGACGCCGCCGTCGTAGGAAACGTCGACATGACTGATGCGCCCTTTGCCCGACCAGGCAAAGCCGCGCACCTCGTAGATGCCGGGACCTTTGAGCGGCTTCTCGGGGCACGGAAACGTGACCACCGACTTCGCGTAGATCAGCCAGGTGAAGCCGCGCGAGCGCAAATCCGGCATCAGCTCGGTGTATTTCGACGTCTCCTCGCGCGTGAACCAGGGCTGATCGCCGATCTCGATGCGGCGCAGCCACTTGATGTTCACGTTGCCCTGCCAACCCGGCACGATCAGGCGCAACGGAAAGCCTTGCTCGGGCCGCAGCGCCTCGCCGTTCTGCCCGTACGCCACGAGGCAGTCGTCGAGGCATTTTTCCAGCGGCAGGCTGCGGTCCATGTGCGCCGCGTCGGCGCCTTCGACGAGCGCCCACTTCGCTTCCTTCTTGAGGCCGACCTCGTCCAGCAGGGTCGAGAGCTTCACGCCGGTCCACTCGGCACAGCTCACCATTCCGTGGGTGAACTGCAGCGAGTTGAGCTGCGCGGCGCGCCACTCCATGCCGCCGTTCGCGGGGCACTCGATGAAGTGGATGCGCGACACCGACGGGAAGCGCCGGATGTCATCCATGGTGAGCAGCAGCGGCCGCTCGACCATCCCGTGGATCATCAACCGGTGCTGCGCCGGGTCGACGCTCGCGCGGCCGCCGTGGTAGCGCTCGAAGAAGAGGCCATTCGCCGTGATGATGCCGGGCTGGTCCTGCAGCGGCGTGAAGCTCACCGAGGATTCGGGCGAGGCGGTGAGCCACGGCACATTTCGACGGATGACGTCCTTGACGAATTGCGAGGGCTGCCCATATGGCCGATCGACGACGCCGGGGCCGAGCATCTGCGACCACGGCCCGTCTTTCGGCGGCGACGCGTCCTCGGCCCGCACGAGACGCGGCCCGACCACGGCGCCGCTGGCGAGCGCTGCGCCGAGCTTCAGCAATTTGCGCCGTTGCGCAAAATCTGCCGGCCTCGCCATGGTGGCATTTCGCTCCCGAATTTCGTATTCAGTTTTCCCTATATGATTTCGGAGCACGAGGCAAGCGCATCGGGGTGCGGAGCAGTGTTGCGTTCGCGGATGTCGTCGCCGATGCGAATGCGCGCGAGGATCAAGTCCATCAGCGCATCGCCGACACCACTACGCACGGTATTTCGATGCGTTGATGACCATGCTGGCCGGGAGCTCGCTTTGCGCTATCAACAGGTGCCCACCGCCGCGCTCTCGCTGTGGCTGATCGTCGCGGCAGCGCTGGCTTGGCAAGCTGCCGCGCAGACAGCACCGTATGCGCCGCTGCCGACGCCGCTCACGATCGACCAGGTGCCTGGCCACCCGATCTACTACTCGCTCGGCAATCCGGGCGTCCCGGGCCAATCCAACGAAGGCAACACGTCGAACGCGGGCTTCGTCGTCACGCAGGACGGCGTCGTCGTGTTCGACGCCCTCGGCACGCCGAGTCTCGGCTGGGCCCTGCTGCAGGCGATCCGCAAGGTGACCGACAAGCCGGTGCGCTACAACGTGATGAGCCACTACCACGCCGATCACATCTACGGCCTGCAGGCCTTCCGCGACCACACCGCGACGATCATCATCGCCCAGGACCGCGCGCGCGAATACCGCGAGAACGAGGAGACCGCCGACGAGCGCGCCAACCAGCGGCTCGACCAGCGCCGCGCCGCATTGGCGCCCTGGGTCAACGCCGACACGCGCGTCGTCCCTCCCGACATCACCTTCAATGACCGCCTCACGCTGACGCTCGGCGGCAAGCGCTTTTCGATGATCTATGCGGGTCCGGCCCATTCGGCGAGCGACATGATGATGATGGTCGAGCCGGACGGTGTGCTGTTTGCCGGCGACATCGTGCAGAACAGCCGCATCCCCTTCATGAACAGCGACGACGTCGACACCAAGCAATGGCTCACCGCCCTCGGCGAGGTCGCGAAGCTCGATCCGAAGTTCATCATCCCGGGCCATGGCCGTCCCTCGACCGCGGCCAAGGAAGCGATCGCGTTCACGCGCGACTACATCGAGTATGTCCGCACCGCGATGCAGAAAGCCGTCGACAACTGGACCGATTTCGATCTGGCGTACAAAGAGACCGACTGGTCGAAATACGCCAACATGCCCGCGTTCGAAGCGAACAACCGCGGCAACGCCTACCGGATCTTTCTCGATCTCGAGCAGAGCCAGTTCAAGCATTGAGCGAGAGACAACGTCATGGCCGGCATTCGCCGGCCATGACGGTGTTTCACGTCATCCTATCCGGCTCACCGGATCGGCCGGCGCCGCATCGAGAATGCGCAGCTGCACGCGCGGCTCGCCCTGCCAGCGATCGACGCTGAGGCAGCCGGCGACATGCATCGCCTGGCCGCGGTTCTTGAGCAGCGCATCGCCGAGCTTCTGCCCGACAGCGCGGAACGCGATCGCGTTGACGCCTGCGCCGTCGCCGGCACGCAGGCGCACACGCACATGCGCCTGCCCAACCGGATCCGCGTAGGCGACAATGTGACCGGGAAGCGCGATGATCGGCTCCGGATTGCCGGCGCCGAACGGGCCGGCGCGATCGAGCAAGGCGGAGAGCTCCATGTTGGCGCCGGCCGCGCTCACGGCGCCATCGACCAGCAGCGCATCCTCGCGCCGTGCGGCCTCGACCGCCGGTGCGAGCGTCTCCTCGAGGTAGGCGCGGAACGCGCCGAGCGCGCCGCGCTTCAAGGTGACGCCCGCCGCCATGGCGTGGCCGCCGCCCTTGATTAGCAAGCCCTCCGCCACCGCGTGGCGCACGGTGCGGCCGAGATCGACGCCGGTGATCGAGCGGCCCGAGCCGGTGCCCGTGTCGCCCGGCTCGAGCGCGATCGCAAACGCGGGGCGGCCGAAACGCTCCTTGAGCCGCGCCGCCACGAGCCCGACCACGCCCGGATGCCAGCCGGCCGCGGCCGTGACCACCACGGCGCCCTTCTCCTCGATCCCGAGCGCCGCCATGGCCTCGCCTTCGGCCTCGGCGAGCGTCGCCTGCTCGATGGTCTGGCGCTCGCGGTTGAGGCGGTCGAGCTCGGCCGCGATGCGACCGGCCTCGACCGGATCATCGAGCATCAGCAGCTGCGCGCCGAGATCGGCACGGCCGATGCGGCCGCCCGCATTGATGCGCGGGCCGAGCATGAAGCCGAGATGCCACGGCTCGGGCGGACCGGAGAGCCGCGCCACGTCCATCAGCGCGGTCAGGCCGGCGTGCTCGCGCCGGCGCATCGCAATCAGCCCCTTGGCGACGAAGGCGCGATTGAGACCCTTGAGCGGCACCACGTCGGCGACGGTGCCGAGTGCCGTGAGATGCGTGAGGTCGAGCAGATCCGGCTCGGGCCGCGACGCGGTCCAGTAGCCGCGCCGGCGCAGCTCGCGATTGAGCGCGACCAGCACGAGAAACGTCACGCCGACCGCCGCAAGGTGACCGAGCCCCGAGAGGTCGTCGAGGCGGTTGGGGTTGACCACCGCGACGGCGGCCGGCAGCTGCTCGTCCGCCTGGTGATGGTCGATCACGATCGTCTCGAGGCCGAGCCGGGCCGCCTCGGCCAGAGGCTCATGGCTGGTGGTGCCGCAATCGACGGTGATCAGAAGCTTGGTGCCGCGCTCGGAGAGCGTGCGGATCGCCGGCACGTTCGGGCCGTAGCCCTCGAAGATGCGGTCGGGGATGTAGATGAACGGGTTCTCGCCGGCGAGGTGCAGGAACGAGGCGAGCAACGCGCTCGAGGTCGCGCCGTCGACGTCGTAGTCGCCGAAGATCGCGATCGCCTCGCGCCGCTCGACCGCATCGGCGATGCGCCGCACCGCCGCGTCCATGGCCATGACCGAGCTCGGGTCGGGCATGAGCCGCTTGATGGTGGGATCGAGATAGGCCTCGACGCCATCCGCCTCGATGCCGCGGCCCGCGATGATGCGGGCGAGCAGCTCCGGAAGGTTATGGCGCTGGACGATCGACAGGGCGCGCAGGTTGCCGCGCTCGTCGAGCCGGTCGCGCCAGGCGCGGCCGGTCGCCGAGCGGTCGACGCCGAGGAAGATGCGACGGTTGGGTTGCGCGTCCATGTGAGTCGGCATCGTAGCCGTCATTGCGCGCGAAGCGAAGCAATCCCGGCCGGCATCCACATGCCGATCGAGATTGCGTCGGCATGCTGCGCATGCCTCGAAAGGACGGGGGGGTACGCCTACTCCACCTTGAACTTGTCCAGATATCGGTGCTCGGCGCGGATCCAGCGCACCGTGCCGGTCGCCGAGCGCATCACCACGGTCTCGGTCTCGATCACGCCGCGCTTGAAGCGCACGCCCTGCAGCATCGATCCGGTGGTGACGCCGGTCGCCGAGAAAACGCAATCGCCCTGCACCATGTCGTGCATGGCGTATTTCTTGCGCGGGTCCTTGATGCCCATCCGGCGGGCGCGCTCCCGCTTCTCCTCGGTGTCGAGCACGAGACGGCCCTGAATCTGCCCGCCGATGCACGCGAGCGCCGCGGCCGCGAGCACGCCTTCGGGCGCGCCGCCGATGCCCATGTAGATGTCGATGCCGGTCGTATCCGGATCGGCCGTGTGGATGACGCCGGCGACGTCGCCGTCGGTGATGAAGCGCACGGCGGCGCCGGTCTTGCGCACGGCGGCGACGAGATCCGCATGGCGCGGCCGGTCGAGGATCAGCGCCGTGATGTCGGCGAGCCTGACCCCCTTGGCTTTGGCGAGCGCGCGGATGTTCTCCTCCGCCGGCGCGTCGAGATCGACCACATCCGCCGGATAGCCCGGGCCGACCGCGATCTTCTCCATGTAGACGTCGGGCGCATTGAGCAGCGTTCCGCCCGCCGCCATCGCCATGGTGGCGATCGCGCCCGGCATGTCCTTCGCGCACAGGGTCGTGCCCTCGAGCGGATCGACCGCGATATCGACCTTCGGGCCGCCTTTCTTGTTGCCGAGTGTCTCGCCGATGAACAGCATCGGCGCCTCGTCGCGCTCGCCCTCGCCGATCACCACGGTGCCCTCGATCGGCAGCTTGTTGAGCTCGCGCCGCATGCCGTCGACCGCGGCCTGGTCGGCATCCTTCTCGTTGCCGCGCCCGCGCAGCCGCGCGGCGGCGACCGCCGCGCGCTCGGTCACGCGCACGATCTCGATCGACAGGATGCGGTCGAGCATCGGCGTCGTGGATTTGGCCGTCGCGGGCTTGTGGCTTGCCGCCATGTCGTTGGGCTCCCTCTAATTCTTCTCGATGCGGATGACCTGCGGCGTCCCCGCAATGACACCCTTTTTCCGGATCGCCTTCAAGGCGCGCCGCACCGCGTCCTCGCTGGTCGCGTAGGTGATGAGGATCACGGGCGCCGGCGCGTCCGGGCTTTTCGGGTCGTCGCCGCCATGCGGGAGACCACCGTGGTGCCGCTGCATGATCGATTCAAGCGATATCTTCTGGTCAGCCAGGAATTTGGCGATCGCCGCGAACGTGCCGGGTCGGTCGACAGCCGCGAGTCGGATATAATACCCACCCTCGTGACGCTGCATTGGCGCGCGCTTGACCGGGACGAGACGCCCGCTCGGCCGGCCGAACGGCGCCGTGCGCACGCCACGCGCGACGTCGCCGATGTCGGCGACGACCGCCGAGGCGGTCGCCTGCCCGCCGGCGCCCGGCCCGACCAGCGTGATCGGCGCAAAGCCATCGGCATCGATCGACACCGCATTGGTCACCCCCATCACCTGTGCGATCGCGCTGTCCTTCGGCACCATGGTCGGATGCACGCGCTGCTCGATCCCCTTCTCGGTGCGCACCGCGACGCCGAGCAGCTTTACGCGATAGCCGAGCTCGTCCGCCGCCTCGAGATCCTCGGGCGCGATCGAGGAGATTCCCTCGACGAACACCGCGCTCTCGTCGACCTTGGTGCCGAAAGCAATGCTCGCCAGAATGGCGAGCTTCTGCGCCGTGTCATGGCCCTCGACGTCGAAGGTCGGATCGGCCTCCGCATAGCCGAGCCGCTGTGCATCGGCGAGGCAGGCCGCGAACGAGAGCTTCTCGCGCTCCATCCGCGTCAGGATGTAGTTGCAGGTGCCGTTGAGGATACCGGAAATGCGCGCGAAGGCATTGCCGGCGAGCCCCTCGCGCAGGGTCTTCACCACCGGGATGGCGCCGCCGACCGCGGCCTCGAAATTGAGCGCGACGTGCTGCTTCTCGGCGACCGCGGCGAGCGCGAGGCCGTGCTTCGCCAGCAGCGCCTTGTTGGCGGTGACGACCGACTTGCCGGCCGCGAGCGCCGCCTCGATCGCGCTTTTGGCCGGATCGCCCGAGCCGCCCATCAGCTCGACGAAGACGTCGATGTCGGGATCGGTCGCGAGCGCGAGCGGATCGCGCACCCACTTGAGCTTGCTCAGGTCGACCGGCCGCTTCTTCGCCTTGGAGCGCGCCGTGACGGCCACCACCTCGATCGCGCGGCCGGTGCGCGCCGTCAACGCGGCGCGCTCGCGCGCGATCAGGTCGATGACGGCGGCACCAACGGTTCCAAGACCGGCAAGTCCCACTTTGAGCGGGGCAACCATCGGAGAGGCAACCTGACGATGGCCGCCGAAGGAAAATCAGCGGCGCTTGGCGAGGGGAACGACGTTGTGCAACTTTTCCGGTGCCGATTCAAGGAAACGGCGGACGTTGCGGGCTGCCTGGCGGATGCGCTGCTCGTTCTCGACCAGCGCAATACGCACGTACCCCTCCCCGTGCTCGCCGAAGCCGATGCCCGGCGACACCGCGACCTCGGCCTTCTCGACCAGCAGCGTCGCGAATTCGATGCTGCCGAGCGTACGAAATCCCTCCGGCATGGGCGCCCAGGCGAACATCGAGGCGCGCGGTGGCGGGATGTCCCAGCCGGCGCGCCCGAACGTCTCCACCAGCACGTCGCGCCGGCGCTTATAGGTCTCGCGCATCTCGACGATGCAGTCGTCCGGGCCGTTGAGCGCCGCGGTCGCGGCGACCTGAATGGGCGTGAATGCGCCATAATCGAGATAGGATTTCACCCGCGTCAGCGCGCCGATGATGCGCTCGTTACCGACCGCAAAGCCGATGCGCCAACCGGGCATCGAGTAGGTCTTCGACATCGAGGTGAACTCGACCGCGACATCCATCGCGCCCGGCACCTGCAGGATCGAGGGCGGCGGGTTGTTGTCGAAATAGACTTCCGCATAGGCGAGGTCGGAGAGCACGATCAGATTGTGCTTCTTCGCGAACGCGATCACGTCGCGATAGAAATCGAGGTCGGCGACATACGCCGTCGGGTTGGCCGGGTAGCAGACCACGAGCGCGAGCGGCTTCGGGATCGAATGGATGCAGGCGCGCTCGAGCGCCTCGAAGAACTGCGGCGTCGGATCGGAGGGAACCGAGCGGATCACACCGCCGGCCATCAGGAATCCGAACGCGTGGATCGGATAGCTCGGGTTCGGGACCAGTACGACGTCGCCGGGCGCCGTGATCGCCTGCGCGACGTTGGCGAAGCCCTCTTTCGAGCCGAGCGTCGTGACGACCTGCGTGTCGGGATTGAGCTTCACGCCAAAACGGCGGGCGTAGTAGGCGGCCTGGGCGCGGCGCAGCCCCGGGATACCCTTGGAGGCGGAGTAGCGATCGGTACGCGGCTTTCCGACCGTGTCGCGCATCTTCTCGATCACGTGCGCGGGCGTCGGCAGGTCGGGATTGCCCATGCCGAGGTCGATGATGTCGGCGCCGGCGTTGCGCGCCGCGGCCTTGGCCCGGTTCACGGTCTCGAACACGTAGGGCGGCAGGCGGCGGATGCGGTGAAACTCGTCCATGGTCCCGATTTCCCAGGCTTTCCAGCGGCGCTGCGACTCTCTCGTGGTCGCCGCGGGGGGCCGCCTTGTATCACGGCCGTCCCGTTTCCTCGACCCCCGCCGCCGGGTCGCGAAAGGCGTTATTTATTGATCCTTCTGATCAGTGTTTTGACGAGCATTCTGATCCGGCTTCGGCTTCTTCTTTGGCTTCGTCTTGGCCATTGCGTTGGGCGCCGTATCGGCTGCCGTCGTCGTTGTCGCGGTGGGCAGCGTATTCGGGAAGGTGCCGGCCTCGCGCTCCTGGCGCTCGCGCAGCGCCATCAGCTCGGCTTCGGCCTTCTTCTGTTCCTCCTGAGTCATCACCACGTCGGGACGTGGTGGCGGCATGTCGTGGACGGCCGGATAGGCGGCCGGCGCCGGCGGTTGCTGCGGTGCATCAGCCGGCATTCCCCCGAGCTGGGTCGGCAGGCTGCTGAAAGTCGACGCGCAGGCGCCGAGGGTGACCGTGAAAAGGAACACCGGCAGAGCCACCCGCCCCGCCTTCGCGACTGCAGCAACGATTTCCCTTGCGCCGCCGCGCGCCTTTCGCAACTCCGACACCATATCCATGAAGAATGCGGTTTCCCGACCCGCCCCGGGTGACTGGAACTCCCTACTCGCGCAATATGTCCAAACCGGGACTTGCTGATTCATACGATGCAAAGGTTAACACCGACGCCCGTGACCGACACCCCGGCCACCCCCGCGCCCAAGCAAGCCACCAAGCGATCCCGGCAGCCCAGAAAGCGACCTGGGGGCGCCGAGGTGCGCGCCGCTGAACCGCCCAAGCCCGAGGCTTCGACGCCAGAACCTCCGAAGTCCGAAGCGCCGAAGAGGGCATCGCGCGATGCGTCGGCGGACGCACCATCGTTTGCGGCGACCACCGCGGTCGATATCGAGGCTTTTTCCCGCAACATGGCGCGGGTGATCGAGCAAGGCGGGCGGGCGCTCGCGGCTTATCTCAAGCCGCGCGAGCAAGGCGGCCATCTCGACCAGGAGAGCTCGGACCTCATTGTGGACAGCGTCAAGACGCTCGGCCAAGTCCTGGAATACTGGCTCGCCGACCCGCAGCGTTCGACACAGCTACAGACCTCGCTCGGCAAGTCATACCTCGAGCTGTGGGCGAGCGCCGTGAAACGCATGGCGGGCGAGCCGGCGGCCCCGGTCGCAACGCCGGACCCTCGCGACAAGCGCTTCAGCGATCCCGAATGGTCGTCGAACCAGTTCTTCGACTTCGTCAAGCAGAGCTATCTGCTCACCACCGATTGGGCGACCCGGCTGGCGCGGGACGCCGAGGGCCTCGACGCGCACACGCGTCACAAGGCCGAGTTCTACGTGCGCCAGATCGCCAATGCGATCTCGCCGTCGAACTTCGTGATGACCAACCCGGAGCTGCTGCGCACGACGCTCGCGTCCAATGCCGAGAATCTCGCCGAGGGCATGCGCATGCTCGCCGACGACATCGTGGCCGGCCAAGGATCCCTGCGCATCCGCCAGTCGGATTCCTCGATGTTCGAGGTCGGGCGCAATCTCGGCGTGACGCCCGGCAAGGTGATCTACCAGAACGACCTGATGCAGCTCATCCAGTACACGCCGACCACGCCGGACGTGCTCAAGCGCCCTCTGCTGATCGTGCCGCCGTGGATCAACAAGTACTACATCCTCGATCTCACGCCGGAGAAATCCTTCATCAAGTGGTGCGTCGCGCAGGGGCTCACGGTCTTCGTCATCTCCTGGGTCAATCCGGACGAGCGCCAGCAGCACAAGGACCTGTCCGACTACATGCGCGAGGGCCCGCTCGAGGCGCTCGACGTTATCAAGAAGGTGACGGGCGAAAGCGAGGTCACCGCGATCGGCTATTGCGTCGGCGGCACGCTGCTGGCGATGACGCTTGCCTTCATGGCGGCGAAGCAGGATCGCCGCATCACCTCGGCGACGTTCTTCGCCGCGCAGGTCGATTTCACGCATGCGGGCGACCTGAAAGTCTTCGTCGACGAGGAGCAGATCGCGGCGCTCGAGCGCCACATGAAGGAGCGCGGCTACCTCGAAGGCAAGAGCATGGCGACCGCTTTCAACCTGCTGCGCTCGAACGACCTGATATGGCCCTACGTCATCAATAACTACCTCAAGGGAAAGGCGCCCTTCCCGTTCGACCTGCTCTACTGGAATTCGGATGCGACGCGCATGCCTGCCGCGAACCATTCGCAATATCTGCGCAGCTGCTATCTCGACAACATGCTCGCCAAGGGCGTGATGAAAATCGACGGCGTGCCGCTGAGCCTCAAGCAGGTGACGATCCCGGTCTACAATCTCGCGACCCGCGAAGATCACATCGCGCCGGCGAAATCGGTCTATGTCGGCTCCTCGCTCTTCGGCGGGCCGGTGCGATACGTGCTCGCGGGATCTGGCCACATCGCGGGCGTGGTCAATCCGCCCGACAAGCGCAAATACCAGTACTGGACCGGAGCCAAGCCGCGCGGCGCGGATGTCGACAAATGGCTGGCCAAGGCGACCGAGCATCCGGGCTCGTGGTGGCCCGACTGGCTCGCCTGGATCACGGCGCAGGACGCGACGCGCGTGCCGGCGCGCGAGCCGGGCGGTGGCGTGCTCACGCCGATCGAGGACGCGCCCGGGTCTTACGTGAAAACAAGAGATTAAGGATTTTGCCGCATCGTCCGGGCGGGACGTTGCGCCGACCTTTCGGCGCAATGCAACGGACGGGAAGTCTCGATGAAGCGCGTTGTTCCGCTGGCGCTCGCAACTGCGTCGATGGTCGCGTTCGTGGCCGCAATCGCGACCGTGCGTGGCGACCGGAGCGCCGATAGCTGTTTCACCCAACAGGGCGACGCTGCGATCGCGTCGTGCACACGTGCGATCCGTTCGGGCCGCTTCAGCGGCGCCGTGCTGGCAACCATTTATCAGAATCGAGCAATCGAGTTGCGCGAGCGCGGCGACTACGACAAGGCGATCGCGGATTACAGCGAGGCGATCCGCATCGATGGCGGACTGAGCGGCGCTTTCACCGGCCGCGGGCTCGCCTACGAGGGCAAGGCCGAGGTCGACAAGGCCAAGGCCGACTATCGCAAGGCACTCACGCTCGCGTCCAAATACGATGACGCCAAATGGGCGCAGGACACGGCCCGCCAGCGCCTTGCGGCTCTTGGCGAGCAGGTCGCGCGACCACAAAAGGTCTCAGCACGACGATAACCTACAGCCGTTGCATGCCGAACTGCTCGAACAGGTCCGTGGTCCCCCAATCGATCCGGCGCGCAGCGTTCATCACGGCTGGAAAATCCGGAAACCAGCGAACGTCGCGATCGGGCACGCCGGCCCAGCACAACACGAAGCCGTAGTCGCCATTGATCTGCAGCACGTTCGATGAGGTCGATAGCTCGCCGGCCTTCTCGCCATAGAAGCGGTCGTTGCCCAGATCCTTCGCGGCATCGAGGCCATGGCCGTGCCGCTGCGCCGCGTTGACGAGCATCTGGCGCAGCGTATGGCGCCGCAGCGCAGCGTTGTCCCTGGTGTCGACCAGAATCGCGACCACGCGGGCGAGGTCGGTCATCGCGGCCGAGAAACCGCTTGCGCCTCCTCCGATCTCCAGCTGCCCGTTGCCATAGCCGATCGGCACCAGCGGCTGCGCATCGCTCATCACGCTCGACCGCAGCGGGATGTCTCGAACGTGGTCCGCATTCGAATTGATGCTGTAGCGCGCCTCGTCGGGCGGCTGGTCGGCGACGAGGCTGCGGCTGTGCCGTAGCCGCTTGATGCCGAGTGGATCGAGCACCTGCTGCCGCAGGGCCGCGAGCGCCGTCGTCTCGCCGTTGAGCTTGGCGACGATGCGGCCGAGCAGGTAGTAGGCGCAATTGTTGTAGTTTGCGATCTTGCCGGGCGGCGAGACGAGATCGAGCCCGGCGATGAACGCGTCGGTCATGTCGGCCGTCACCGGCAGGTGCCAGCGTTTGTGCGGCTGCGCCTTGGCGAAAGCGTTGCGCACCGCGACCGTCGCGAAGAACTCGTTCGAGTTGATGCCGCTCGTATGGGCCAGCATCTGCTCGATCGTGATCTCGGCAAATCGCTTGTCCTTCGGCGGCGCGCCGGATGGCGTGCGCAGCTTCAGGATATCCTGCATGCGCTCGGACAGGTCGAGCTTGCCGCGCTCTATCAGCTGGTAGATGCCGAGTGTCGTCACGGTCTTCGACACGCTGGCGAGACGGAAGAAGGTCGTGGGCTGCGTCACCGGCCAGCCCGCCTCCGCGAACGTGTAGCCGCGTGCGTAGATGAGCCGCGCGCCTTTGACGATCGCGAGCGACGCTTGGCGTATGCGCGAGCGCGTCATGACGGATTTCACCACATCGTCGATCTCGGCCTGCGTCACTGGACCGGTCGCGTTCCACGCCCTCGTCAGGATCTGGTCCGTTCCAACCGCAATCGCGGCAAAGCGGGCGGCGCCGATAGTGGCGCCGGCCGCCTGGATCATGATCGGAGAGAGGCCCTTGCGATCCCAGGCCGCGAGCTCACGCGGCAGCGTTGCCGCGGTCAGGTCGGCCGCGGCTTCCCAGCGGTCGACCTGACTGTCGACGAAGAGCGAGAGATAACGATCGGCAGGGGTCGGCGCGATCACGGCCGGCCGGCACCACGCTGAGGCGTGCGCGTGCTCACGCTCGCGATAGACCGCGGCCGTCTCGGCGATGCCATCGGCGTTCCAAACCGTCTTGGTCTTATTGGCAGCCCATATCGCCGCAAAGCGCAGATCGGCCCCGCTTCCGTAGATCGCGACGCTTTGCAGAATGCGCCCTTCGCGCTTGGCTTGCCGGTTCATGCCCTCGATCGTCGTCTTGTCCGAGGGCTTGCCCGACGTGAGGCCGGTGCGGATCAACGCGGGCGTCGGCTGCCGCTCGCAGACGAGCGCGAACATCGGCGTCTTGGCCGGTCCCGTCGCCGCGATCAGCCCGGGCCCGTAACCGGCGGCAGCCTGCTCGGCGAGCGTCTTGTCGAGATCCTTGGCGTCGAGCGCCAACCAATGCGGCTGGTCGCCCGGCGCGGCCTGCCGGCGCATCAAGATCGCGTAGAGAGGCGCACGCGGCGGACCATAGATCGAGAGGCTGGCGAAACGGAAACCTTCCGCCAACGCAGCACGCAGGAGCGGCGCGAGCTCGCCGCCGGTCTCGCCGATGAACGTGCGAACGGCAGCGGACTCGGCATGCGCCTCGCGCGCGAGCGCAACCGCGGTGGCGCCCGCGACGAAACCTCGCCTCGTCAGCCGCGCTCTCACACCGGATCTCCGTCGCGCCCTGGCCCGACCGGCATTTCGGTCGCACGCGCAGACCGCGTCAAGTCAGGGAAACAGCGCGACCTGCTCGAGCCCCATCGCCTCGGGAAAACCGAGCACCAGGTTCATGTTTTGCACGGCCTGGCCGGACGCGCCCTTCACCAGGTTGTCGAGCGTCGAGACGATGATCGCGCGGCCGGGGACCCGGTCCTTGGCGACACCGATGAAGGTCATGTTGGAGCCGCGCACGTGGCGCGTCTGCGGCACCTCGCCGAACGGCAGCACGTGGACGAACGGCTCGCCCGCGTAGTGCTTCGCCAGGATCGCATGCAGCTCCTCCGGCGACTTGCCTGAGATTCCGCGCACATAGATCGTCGAGAGAATCCCCCGGTTCATCGGCACCAAATGCGGCGTGAAGGTCACGACCACGTCGCGACCGGCCGCGAGGGAAAATTCCTGGTCGAGCTCCGCCATGTGACGGTGCCCGCCGACGCCATACGCGTTGAAGCCTTCCGACACCTCGGAAAAGAGCATGGCTTCCTTGGCTGACCGCCCTGCCCCGGTCATCCCCGACTTGGCGTCGACCACGATCTCGTCGAGGTCGATCGCCTTGGCGGCGATCAGCGGAATGAGCGGTAGCTCGGCGCAGCTCGTGTAGCAGCCAGGATTGGCGACGAGCCGGGCGCCCTTGATGCGCTCCCGATGCACCTCGACGAGGCCATAGACAGCATCCTTCTGCAGCTCGGGCGCGTGATGCTCATGACCGTACCAGCGCGCATAGGCGGCGGTGTCGGCGAGGCGGAAATCGGCGGAGAGATCGACGACCTTGATCTTCGTGTTCTTGGCGAAGATGTCCTTGATCACCTTCTGGGTCGTGGCATGCGGGAGCGCCGCGAACACGAGCTCGAGCCCGCAATGCGCCCAGTCGACCGCCTCGATCGACACGAGCTTCGGCAGGGGGAACGGCGAGAACTGCGGAAAAACATCGCGCATGGCCTGGCCGGCGCGGCGATCGGCGGTGAGCAGCGCGATCTCGACATTGGGATGGCGCAGCAGCAGGCGCACGCATTCCGAGCCCGTGTAGCCGGAGGCGCCGAGCACGCCGATCTTCGCTTTGGCCATGGTCCAGTCCTTTCCCAGTCAGGAGGACGCCGGAGCACTAGACCGCGGATTTTGAGGAGAGTGCCGCGGAGGTGTCCGGCGGCACGGGTGACGATCAGACGCGATCGGCCGTGGCCGCGGAAATGCGGCGGCGGCGACGGATGGTGAGCGCGATCGTCATGCGCCGGGTCTATATGGCAATATGGCCGCCTTCGTCAATGGTGCGTCAGGCTCACGATCAACAGCCCGCCGAACAGCATCAGCCCGATCGCGCAGGCCGCGACCTCCGCCGCGAAGGCCACCGGCCGGTGCGCCCGGTGCACCTTCCCGATATGCCATTGCACGTGGCCGGTGGTCAGCACCGACCAGAGCTGGAAGGCGAACACCACGGCAAGAACCGCGAAGACGACGTCGAGAACGATCGGATTGAGCGACATCGCGCTATCTCCAAAAAAGGCTCACCGTCTTCGCAACCACGTCACCGAGGGTGAGCAGCAACGCCGACCATACGAAGGCCGAGGTGAAATTGGCGAGCTGGAAGCGCCAATATGGCATGACCAGGATGCCGGCGACGAGCGGCACCGCGGCGCGCAGCGGGCCGAAGAAGCGGCCGATGAAGATGCCGGGAATTCCCCACCGTTTCATGAAGCGCGTGCCGCGCGGCAACAGCTCCGGGTGCCGCGACAGCGGCCAGACGCGTGCGACCGGCGCGCCGATGCGCACGCCCACCCAATAGGAAAGCCAGTCGCCGACCGCGGCGCCCAGCGCGCCCGCGATGCACACCGGCCAGAAGCTGATCCCGCTCGGCCCGATCAGGTAGCCGATCGCCACCAGCGCGCCCCAGGCCGGAACGAGCAGCGAGATGAACGCGAGCGACTCGCCGAATGCGAGCGCGAAAACGATCGGCGCCGCCCAGGCATCATGGGCGCGGACGAAATCCACGGTCTCATCGAACCAAGCATCGAACATCGCGACTATCCGCGCGCGCTCGCCCCGGGCGGCCTGTCAACGCTCTCTTAACCCTTGATGCGCCATCGAGCCAGAACGGCGTTGGGGGCGAAAAGGGGCCGACAAAGGCGCCGGCGCGTCTTTGCGCCCTCTCGCCAAGGGCGATCGGCGACACGACATAAGAAGCTCACAGTCGCGAATTCAAGTCGCCCGCCCCCGATGGCATAGTCGGGCTACCTGATTCGTCTTGACCCGGAACGGCATACCTGAATGGCAAAAACAGCAAAGAAAACAACGGCTGAGGGTGAAGACCTCTTTTCGGGCGCGAAGTCGGCGCGGCGCGCCCTACCACGGGCCAAGGGCCCCCGCCCTTCGGGCGAGGCGGGCTATACGGCCCACGACATCGAGGTGCTGGAGGGGCTCGAGCCGGTGCGCCGGCGCCCGGGCATGTATATCGGCGGCACCGACGAAAAGGCGTTGCACCATCTCTTCGCCGAGGTGATCGACAACGCCATGGACGAGGTGCTCAACGGCCACGCGAGCTTCATCGAGGTCGAGGTCGCGCAGGACGGCTACGTCACCGTCACCGACAACGGCCGCGGCATCCCGGTCGACCCGCATCCCAAGTTTCCGAAGAAATCCGCACTCGAAGTGATCATGTGCACGCTGCACGCGGGCGGCAAGTTCGACTCGGAGGTCTACGAGACCTCGGGCGGCCTGCACGGCGTCGGCGTCTCGGTCGTCAATGCGCTCTCCGAGCGCGTCGAGGTCGAGGTCGCGCGCGGCGGCCAGCTTTATCGGCAGATCTACTCGCGCGGCAAGCCCAAGGGCGGTATCGAAAAGCTCGGCAAGATCGCCAACCGCCGCGGCACCAAGGTCCGTTTCAAGCCCGACGCGGAAATCTTCGGCGAGGACGCTGCATTCAGCCCACTGCGCCTGTTCAAGATGACGCGCGCCAAGGCGTATCTCTTCGGCGACGTCGAGATCCGCTGGCACTGCGACAAGGAATTGCTCGAGGGCGTCGAGGGCGTGTCCGAGGAGGCGACGTTCCACTTCCCGTCCGGCCTCAAGGATTATCTCGCGAGCACCATGGAAGGCCAGACGCTGGTGCATCCCGACATCTTCACCGGCAAGTCAGGCAAGCCGGGTGCGCCCGGCTCGGTCGAGTGGGCGGTGGCGTGGACGTCGGATGCGGACGGCTTCCTCTCGTCCTACTGCAACACGATCCCGACGCCCGACGGCGGCACGCACGAATCGGGCATGCGCTCGGCGCTGCTGCGCGGCCTCAAGGACCACGCGGAGCGCACCAACCAGGGCAAGCGCGCGGGCCCGGTCACGTCGGAGGACGTGATGTCCGGCGCCGGCGCCATGGTGTCGGTATTCATCCGCGAGCCCGAGTTCCAGGGCCAGACCAAGGATCGGCTCGCGACCGCCGAGGCGCAACGCGTGGTCGAGAACGCCGTCAAGGACCAGTTCGACCACTGGCTCGCCGGCAATCCCGCGATGGCCAACAAGCTGCTCGACTGGGTGGTCGAGCAGGCGGACGAGCGCATTCGCCGCCGTCAGGAGAAGGAAATCGCCCGCAAGGGCGCGACGCGCAAGCAGCGCTTGCCCGGCAAGCTCGCCGACTGCACCAGCACGGCGGCGGAAGGCTCCGAGCTGTTCATCGTCGAGGGCGACTCCGCCGGCGGGTCCGCCAAGCAGGGGCGCGACCGCCATCTGCAGGCCATTCTGCCGTTGCGCGGAAAGATCCTCAACGTCGCTTCCGCCGGCAAGGACAAGCTCGCGCAGAACGCCCAGCTCGCCGACCTCATCCAGGCGCTCGGCTGCGGCACCGGTACGCATTTCCGCGAGCAGGATCTGCGCTACGACAAGGTGATCGTCATGACCGATGCCGACGTCGACGGCGCCCACATCGCTTCGCTGCTCATCACCTTCTTCTACCGGCAGATGCCGCAGCTCATCGACCAAGGTCACCTTTATCTCGCGGTGCCGCCGCTCTACCGGCTCTCGCACGGCGGCAAGACCTTCTATGCGCGCGACGACAAGCACCGGGACGAGCTCCTGAAGAAGGAGTTCCATGCCAACGCCAAGGTCGAGATCAGCCGCTTCAAGGGGCTGGGCGAGATGATGCCGGCACAGCTCAAGGAGACCACCATGGACCCGCGCAAGCGCACGCTGCTGCGCGTGGTGCTGGTCGACGACGAGCGCAAGAAGGCGCAGAGCGCGGTCGAGCGGCTGATGGGGACGAAGCCCGAGGCGCGCTTCGAGTTCATCCAGGAGCGCGCGGAGTTTGCGCGCGAGGACATGCTGGACGTCTAGGACGCTCGTCGTCGCGCCGGGAGATCGCAACCATGCCGAAGGACGAACTGGTCGTCCAAATGATCAAGATCGTGCTCGGACTGGCGTTCGGCGCGTATTTCATCTGGTGGAGCCTGGAAGTGCTGCAGCGGCTGCCGCCGCGGTAGCGCGTCATATCGCGGCTGGGCGCCTCATCGCGAGCGAAGCGAAGAAATCTCGTGACACCAGCGGACGCCCTTCGTGGATCGAGATTGCTTCGGCGCGCTGCAATGATTTGAGCGCTGCCCTACGTTGCCGCAACCACAAGCAGTGTCCCGCGATATAGGTCTTCGAGCGAGCAGCGAATGCCAGTTCCGCCACCGCGATGTGGTCGCTGCGGTTGGTGAGAACCTCTGCTTGCCAATCGCGACTACGCGCGCGTTCAATGCGAGGATCGCGGCTGCCTGTCTGCCCATACGGAAGCTCTTTTCGCTTTCCTTCCCGCCGGGATCGATTATGCGTGAGGAAACGCTGCAGAGATCGGATTGCCAGAGACCTCCCATGCGCCGCCGCCAATTCCTTCAGCTGACGCTCCCCGCGGCCGCGGCGCTCGTGCCGCACAGCGCCCTCGCCCAGCTCGTCGACCAGCCGATCCGCATCGTCTTTCCGTACGCGGGCGGCGGCTCCGGCGACACGCTCGCCCGCCTGGTCGCCGACAAGATGCGCGGGACGCTCGGCCGCGCCGTCATCGTCGAGGACCGCGCCGGCGGCGCCGGACGGATCGGCGTGATGCAGGTGAAGAACGCGGCGCCGACCGGCGACACGCTGCTGCTTACGCCGATCGCCACCATGACGGTCTACCAGTATGTCTACAAATCGCTCGGCTATGATCCCTTCACCGATTTCACGCCGGTGTCGCAGCTCGCCACCTTCGACTTCGCGCTCGCGGTCGGTCCGCAGGTGCCGGCGCAGTCGCTCAAGCAGCTCGTCGCGTGGGTGAAGGCCGATCCCCAGTTGCGCGCCGTCTACGGCGGGCCCGGCACCGGCGACCTGCCCCATTTCCTTGGCGTGCTGTTCGCCCGCGCGGCCGGCCTCGCCCTGCGCCACGTCGCCTATCGGGGTTCGGCCGCCGCGATCGTCGATCTCGCGGCCGGGCAGATTCCGATGCTGATCGTGCCGCTGAGCGACGTCATCGCGATGCACAAGGACAAGCGCGTGCGTATTCTCGCGAGCTCGGGAAAGACGGACTCGCCGTTCGCGCCCGACGTGCCGACCTTTCGCGAAGAGGGCTACGACATCGAGGGCTCGAGCTGGTATGCCGCCTTTGCGCCGGCACGCACGCCGGCCGCGACGATCGACAAGCTCAGCGCCGCGATGGCGGCGGCGGTGCGCCAGCCCGATGTGGTCGAGCGCCTGCATGCCTTCGGCCTCGTGCCCACCGGCACCACCGCCGCCGAGCTCGGCGCCATCCAGAGGGTGGACTCGGCGCGCTGGGCCACAGCCGTGAGGCTGTCCGGATTCCGGGCGGAAGATTGAACCATGGCCGCGATGGTCCCACCCTCACAACAAACCAAGCTGATCCTGCTCGGCACCAAGGGCGGTCCGCGCGTGACCGCCGGGCGCGCCAACCCGGCGAACGTCATGATGATCGCCGGCGAGCCGTGGGTCGTCGATTGCGGTTATGGCGTCACGCGCCAGCTCATTGCCGCCGGCATCGAGCCGGGGCGCGTGCGCAAGATCATGATCACGCACCATCACTCCGATCACATCCTCGAGCTCGGCCCCCTCATCTACAACATCTGGGCGGCCGGCCTGCGCGAGCCGGTCGACGTGTGGGGACCGCCGCCGCTGCGGCAGATCGTCGAGACCTTCCTGCAGTCGATGAGCTACGACATCGGCATCCGCATCGACGACGAGGGCCGCGCCGATCTGCGCAAGCTCGTCCGCCTGCACGAGTTCGAGGCGCACGGGCGCATGCTCGAAACCGACGCGGTCAAGGTCAGCGCCATCAACGTGATCCATCCGCCGCTGCCGCATGCTTATGCGTACCGCTTCGATGCGCCCGACCGCTCGATCGTGCTCTCGGGCGACACGGCGGTCTGCCGCGACCTGATCGCCTTCGCCCAAGGCGCGGACGTCCTGCTGCACGAGGTGATGCACCTCGCCGGCATCGACCGCATCGTCGCGCGCACGCCGGGCGCGGCGCGGCTGCGCGAGCATCTGCTCGCCGCCCACACGACCACGACCGAGGTCGGCAAGGTCGCGGCGGCAGCCGCGGTCGGGACGCTGGTGCTCAATCATCTGGTGCCGGGCGACGATCCATCGATCACGGACGAGATGTGGCGCGGCGATGCGGCGGCGGATTTTGCCGGCGACGTGATGGTCGGGCGGGATTTGCAGGTGATTTGAGCGATCACGTCTGATCGAGCCGGATCCCCGCCGCCTTGATCAGCTCCCGCCATCTCGCAATGTCGGCTCTGACAAGGCGATCGAGGGCCTCAGGGCCGGCCTCCCCGGCACTCGCATGTTGTCGAGCAAGATTGGCTTGATAGGCGGCATCGTCGTGCGCGGCTGCAAGTGCGTCCTGCAGCCGCTTGACCACTGCGGCTGGCGTCTTCGCCGAGACAAAATAGCCGAACCAACTTTCACCGACGACCGCAGGCAGACCCGCTTCGCTCATCGTCGGAACGTCGGGAAGCGCTTCCACGCGTTGGGGAGCCGCCACCGCAAGCGCTCGGCATTTGGTGGCGGTGACTTGCGACGCGATGACCTGCACGTCCGCGAACATCGCATCAATCTGGCCACCGAGCAGCGCCGACAAGCTTTCGCCAGTGCTGCGAAACGGGACGTGGATGGCGTCGATGGCAGCCTCGCGCTTGAGGAGCTCGAATGTCAGATGGGAAATGGTTCCGTTCCCAGCCGACCCGACCGTGACCGTTGCGGGACGCGCCTTGGCATCCGCAATGAATTCCGCGAGCGTCGTGCTGTGTGAGCGGGGCCCGACGGCCAGCACCTCGGCCGAGCGCCAGATCGTGCCGAGCGGAACGAAGTCCTTTTCCACGTCGTAGGAAACGTGTTTCGCTGCCGGAATGATTGTAAACCATCCAACCGCGCCAACCAGGATGGTATAGCCGTCCGGCTCGCTCCCAACATAAGCCTCAATGGCGCTCAGGCTGCTTCGCCGATTTTCAACGATGACGGGGCTGCCCAACGCTCGACCGAGCGCCTCCGCCGCCAAGCGCGCACTGATATCAGCAGCTCCGCCCGGCGCGGCGGGTACAAGAATGCGGATCGGCCGAGACGGGAAGTCCTCCGCCCAGGCGGCCTCGGTTGCCCCCAGGAACGCGAATGCAAACAGCGAGCATGTCTCTCTTCGTGTAATCATGGGAGATATGGAGATATATTGTGCTATCCCGATAGGGCGTGTTCATACAGTTTACGATTGAAGACCTCCAGTGCGTCTGATAATCTGTAGGCGTGGGAGAGAAGTTAGACTGCGAGCATCAGATCGGTCGCCGCATCCGATTGCGGGACCTCCATATTTTTCTGACGGTGAGCCAACGCGGCAGCATGGCTCAAGCGGCGGCGCAACTCGGGGTTTCACAACCAGCAGTTTCAGGGGTGATCGCCGATCTCGAGCGGACCCTTGGCGTACCCCTATTCGAGCGCAGCACGCGGGGGGTCAAGCCTACGATATTTGCGCGCGCCATGATGGACCGCAGCGTCGCGGCGTTCGATGAGATCAAGCAGGGCATTCGAACGATCGAAAGCCTCGCCGACCCCGAGGCCGGCGAGTTGTGGATCGGCTGCATCGAATCGGTGACCGCCCTCATGCTTCCGCCTGTTCTTCGAGAGTTCATGCGGCGATACCCGCGCGTCGTGGTTCACGTCGAGCGGCTGGCGTCTCCGACACCCGAGTTGCGGGACTTGTGCGAGCGAAATCTCGATTTGGCGCTGACTCGCCTTGTGCGCCCTGCCTCGAACGATACCGCCGAACTGAGCGTGGAGCCCCTGGGCGAGGACCCCGTCGTGATAGCCGCGGGCGCAAGAAGTCATTGGGCAGGACGGCGCAAAATTACGCTTGGTGATCTCGCGGACGAACCTTGGCTGTTGACGCCGGCAGACTGCTGGACGCACGTCGCCGTCCGTGAGGCATTCGAGAGACAAGGGCTCAAGATGCCCAATGTCAGTCTGATGACCTATTCCATCCCACTGCGCATGAGCTTGGTGGCCTCTGGGCCGTATATCACGGTCTTTCCGAACTCAATCCGCGATCTGGATGCGTCCCGCAATACGATAGCGATTTTGCCGATCGATTTGCCTGTTCCGGAGTCGCCGCTAGCCATCGTTACAGTCAAGAACCGCAAGCTCAATCCGGTTGCGCAGCGCTTCGTCGAACATCTCCGGGACCACGCGTCTGGATCGACCTTCGTTCATGCGAGCAGCTGCGCGGAATAGAGCGACGGCAGCACAAACCTTCTAGAAAATACGGTTCTCGATTACGCAGTTCTTACAACCGAGGAGGGGCTCCCGGCGCGGCTTCGAACAGTCTCAACCCGATACGGATTTGGGATGCCGGGCTTCGCGGCTATTACGATCGCCGATACGACCCTAACAAGAAAAGGGCTACCGGATTTAATCACAAGATGTACGACCCACAATCACTGCTTTCGAACGGAAGCCAGCATCGCAGAGGGCCTCCCAGCATGGGGACCAAACGCGCCGGACCGGTCGACGCCATCGTGGGGCGGCGCATCCGCACGCGTCGGCTGTTGCTCGGCCTCACGCAGACGCAGCTCGCCCAGCAGCTCGGGGTTTCGTTCCAGCAGGTGCAGAAATACGAGAACGGCGCGAACCGCGTCGGCGCCGGCCGCTTGGTGCAAATCGCACAGGTTTTGGGCGTACCGATCGAGGCGTTGCTCGAGGGTCTCAACGCTCCCACGCGAAAGACCGTGCAGGCCGATGATCCGCTCGACCTATTGTCGAATGGCGCCGCGGTGCGCCTCGCCCAGGCATTCTCGCAAATCTCCGACCGCCATATCCGCAACGCGCTGGTGAGCCTCGCCGAGGGAATTGCCGCCGGCCAACGGCGGTCGGACAAAACGGCCGCCTGAGTCGACAAGCACACTCAACCGGCCAACAATCGAGAGTGGGAAAAGGGGCTCGGGCGCCACAAGCCGGAGGCGCGTCCTAGGGCGGCGCGGCAGGGCTCTCGCTCCGTTGCCTGCTCTTTGCCCGCGTGGTCACCCGAGCACGTCCAGTCTAGCTGGATGAGCAGGCAAGACCAGCTTGCGTGTGCGGTTATCCTCGTTGTCCACCGGGCGGAACCCTGGTTTTGGCGCCGCGCTGCGTATCAGGCAACTCGCGCAAGCAACCACCGTGAGATGTTACGGTGCCGTGATGACGCATTCGCCCGCCCTGCCGCCCGCCGCGAAATCGGATTTCCTCGGTCATCCGCGCGCGCTCGCGTTCCTGTTCACGACCGAGATGTGGGAGCGCTTTTCCTACTACGGGATGCGCTCGCTGCTGGTGCTGTACATGGTCGACTATCTGCTCAAGCCCGGGCGCATCGAGGGCGTGATCGGGCTCGCCGCGTTGCGCCACCTGCTCGAATTCCCCTTCGGACCCCTCGATGTCCAACCGCTCGCCTCGATGATCTACGGCGGCTACACCGGCCTCGTCTATCTCACGCCCATCTTCGGCGGCCTGCTCGCCGATCGCGTGCTCGGCCACCGCCGCACCGTGACGATCGGCGCGCTGCTGATGGCGGCCGGGCACTTCATGATGGCGTTCGAGCCGCTGCTCCTGTTCGCGCTGCTGGCGCTCATCCTCGGCAACGGCGCGTTCAAGCCCAACATGTCGGCGCAGGTCGGCGATCTCTACGGCGCGAGCGATCCGCGGCGCGATCGCGCCTATTCGATCTTCTATGTCGGCATCAATATCGGCGCGTTCTTCTCGCCGCTCGTCTGCGGCACGCTGGGCGAGGAGGTGGGCTGGCATTACGGCTTTGCGGCCGCCGGGGTCGGCATGCTGATCGGGCTCGCGGTCTATCTCTACGCCGCGCCCATGCTGCCGCCTGATCGCATCACGCCCATCGCCGAGCGCGTGCCGCTCAGCCGCACCGAAGGGCGTGCGCTCGCCGCCCTGCTCGTCCTGTTCGTTCCCGCCACCTTGTTCTGGGCGACTTATGAGCAGCAGGGCAACACCATCACGTTGTGGGCCAACGCGCAGACGGACCGCACCATCGACCTGCTGTTCTGGTCCGGCACGATTCCGGCCACCTGGTTTCAGGCATTCAACCCGTTCATGATCTTCGCCTTCACGCCGCTGGTGGTCGGCTTGTGGGCACGCCAGGCGCGGCGAGGGTGCGAGCCCTCGACGCTGACCAAGATGGCACTCGGCTGCCTCGGCGTTGCGGCCGCCTACCTGATCATGGCGGCCGCCGCCGGGCAGGTGGGCGGCAGCAAGGCGAGCTGGTTGTGGTTGCTCGCGTATTTCACGGTGATCACCATCGGCGAGCTTTACTTCTCGCCGACCAGCCTCTCGCTGGTGTCGCAGATCGCGCCGCTCCGCATCGTGTCCATGATGATGGGTGTGTGGCTGGCGACGAGCTTCACGGGCGGCTTCCTCGCCGGCTGGCTCGGCAGCCTGTGGAGCCACATGGACAAAGCGCACTTTTTCCTGACGATCGCCGCGATCGCGGGTGCCGGCGGCGGCATCATCTGGCTGCTGCATTGGCCTCTGCGCGGCGTGCTCACGGACGCGACGCCGATCGAGGCAAGGCAGCTCTAGTCAAGGCCCTTGGCCCCGCCCGTCCCCGTGCCTTATGATTTTGCCGACCGGCCGTGAGAAAGCCGAGAGGGAGGACTGCATGCGCACGACCACGTTGGGCCTGCTCGCGGGCGCCGCGCTCGCGTTGATGATCGCGGCCGGATCGGCGCATGCGCAGGCGACGCAGACGGCCCTTGGCGGTCTCGTCTCCTCCGCGCAGGAGGGCCCGATGGAGGGCGTGCTCGTCACCGCGCGGCGCGACGGCGCCACCATGGCGATCACGGTCGTGAGCGACGCGCATGGCCATTACGCCTTCCCGGCCGCAAAGCTCGCGCCTGGCCGTTACACGCTGACGATCCGCGCGGTCGGCTACGATCTCGACGGCAAGGCGACCGCCGACGTCGCGGCGGGCGGCGGCGCGAACGTCGACCTCAAGCTCACCACGACGCACAATATCGCGTCGCAGCTCACCAACGCGGAGTGGATCGACAGCGTGCCGGGCACGCCGGTGCAGAAGGACGCGCTGTTCAACTGCGTCGGCTGCCACACGGTCGAGCGCATCGTGCGCTCGACCCACGACGCCGACGAGTTCGTGCAGACGATGAAGCGCATGGCGAGCTATGCCAACCAGAGCATGCCGGTGCGCCCGCAGAAGCGCAAAGCGGAGCGCCTGCTCGAGGAGCGCGGCGCCGAGCGCGACGAGCTGTTCAGGAAGCGCGCCGAGTGGCTCGCCTCGATCAACCTGAGCCAGGGCGACAGCTGGGAATTTCCTTTCAAGACGCTCCCGCGCCCGAAGGGCCGCGCCACGCAGGTGATCATCACCGAATACGACCTGCCGCGGCCGCTGATCGAGCCTCACGACGTGATCGTCGATAAGGACGGCTACGCCTGGTACACGAATTTCGGCGAGGAGAACGTCGGCCGGCTCGATCCGAAGACCGGCCAGGTCACCGAATACAATTTGCCCGAGCTCAAGCCCGGCTGGCCGGAGGGCAGCCTCGGCCTGCATGCCGACTCACAGGGCAATCTGTGGATCGGCATGATGTACCAGGGCGCGATCGGCCGTCTCGATCCGAAGACCGGCAAGGTCACCACCTATTCGCTGCCGCCCGAGGTCAACAAGGCGATGGCGCAGGTCAATATGGTGCGGCCGGAGGCCGACACGGTCGACCACAAGGTGTGGGCGCAGAACAACGGCTTTGCGGGCATTCATCGGCTCGATCTCGCCACCGGCGCCATCGAGACGATCCTGCCCTTCCAGGACGCGAAGGCGGGCGAGAACCACAACATCTACGACATCGTCCCGGACTCGCAGAACAACGTCTACTTCACCGACTTCGCCCAGCAGCAGATCGGCCGCGTCGACGCCAAGACGCTCAAGGTCACGTTCTATCAGCTGCCGACGACGAAGTCGGCGCCGCGCCGCGGCATGATGGACGCGCACGACCGCATGTGGTTCGCCGAGTATCGCGGCGACAAGATGGTGATGTTCGACACCAAGGCGGAGAAGTTCACCGAGTACCAGATGCCGCTGCGCTGGGCCGCGCCATATGACGTGACGGTCGACAAGAACGGCGAGGCCTGGACCGGCTCGATGATGGACGACCGCGTGACGCGGCTCGATCCCAAGACCGGCACCTTCATCGACTACCTGATGCCGAACGAGACCAACATGCGTCGCGTGTTCGTGGACAACTCGACCACGCCAGTCACCTTCTGGGTCGGCAGCAACCACGGTGCCGCGATCCTCAAGGTCGAGCCGCTGAACTGAGGCGACGCGCCGGGTCAACCGCGATGGTGGCGATCGCGCCGGGCGATCCGACCGACCCGCGGGTGGTGCGGATGATCGAGGAGAGCGATCGCTACTATGCGGCTCTCTATCCCGTGGAAAGCAACCACCTGCTCGATCCGGTGTCGCTGCGCGCGCCCAACGTCTCGTTCCTGGTCGCGCGCGACGGCGAGATCGTGTGCGGCTTCGGCGCCGTCGTCGCGAGCCCGCCCTACGGCGAGATCAAGCGCATGTATGTCGACCGCATGGCCCGCCGGCGCGGGATCGGACGCGATATCCTCATCGCGCTCGAGCAGCGCGCGCGGCAACTGAGGCTAAGATGTCTGCGCCTGGAGACCGGGGTGCGGCAGCCGGAGGCGATTGCGCTCTATGCCGCGCACGGTTTCGTCGAGATCGGCCCGTTCGCGGATTACGCGCCCGATCCGCTCAGCACGTTCATGGAAAAGGCGCTCGATTGAACGCGTAGCGTGTAGCCCGGACGGACGGATGGACGCGCGTAGCGCCGCAATCTGCGATCGGCCGTCCCCGGATGACGGCGCTACGCGCCTCCATCCGGGCTACCAACCTCAATTCGATCGCAACCGCTGCAGATTGTCCCGCGCCAACCGGTCGTGCGGGTCGACCGCGGCGGCGCGCTCGTAGTCGTCGAGGGCGAGCGTGATCTGTCCGCTCCGCTCGCGCGCATAACCGCGCCACATCAAGGCATTGATCGAGCCGGGATTGATCTCGATGGCGGTGCCGAAGTCCGCGATCGCGCCGGTGTAGTCGGCCTGCATCAGCGACGCGTAGCCACGGCCGAGAAAGGCGAAGTAGCGGTCGGTCGGCCGCGCCAGACGCATCGCGATCGCGCGATCATAGTCACTGTGTGCGCCGGCCGGCTGGTCGAGATGAATGTCCGCCTCGGCGCGCGCGAGATAATAGGTCGGCTCGCGCGGCGCGAGCTTGATCGCCTCGCCGTAGTAGGTGACGGCGGCCGCATAGTCGCCGAGCGCCGACTCGGCGCGCCCGGCGGAAAAATGCAGGCGGGGATTGTTCGGGTCGATCTGCATGCCGGCGACGAAGTCACCGACCGCGTCGGCGAACCGGCCGCGCCGCATGTAGAAGTAGCCGCGCGCCGCATAAGTGTCCCCGATCGGCGGCGTCCGTTGCAGCGCCTTGGTGAGCTCGGCTTCGGCGTTCGCATACTCCTGCACGTCCTCGTAGACGGCCGCGCGTCGCAGCAGCGTGCGGCGCACCTCGTCCATGCTGGCGCCGGGGTTCAAGATCAGGTCGCGCCCGTCGTCGACGAGTGCGTGGCCGAACCGGCGCGGCAAATCGGTCTGCTGCAGGTCGTTCGTCCGGATCGAGGCGGTGACTTGGACGCCGACTTGGGTGGAAAACTCCGACGCGCTCGACTGCGCCCGCGCCGGCGACGCCAGCGCCGTCACGGCGGCGACTGCCGCCGCGCAGAAAACCATTCCGCGTGAACCCATCATGCTACCTGTGCGACGACCGATCGTAGAGAGCCAGCCAGACGCTTGGACACTAGCAGCCAAGGCGTGATGATTTCGCTGCCGACGAGCCGGCAATTCGCCGGCAAATCATCGACGTTTTGCCGAGGGAAATTCACCAAGCGGAAACCACGCGACAATGGACATCACGCCATGCCGTCATACCATCGGCAAGCCCGCGTAATTCTCCGCGAGCGCGGTCGCGGCGGCGGTCGAGCTCGCCACGTAGCCGAGCTCGGCGAGCTGGCGGCGCTGGTCGAACGGCACCTCGTCGGGAAAGCGGTGGAAGATCTGCGTCATCCACCAGGAGAAGCGCTGCGCTTTCCACACCCGCGCAAGGCAGGTCTGCGAGTAGGCGTCGAGCAGGTCGGCGCGGCTCGATCGGTAGAAGGCGCTGAGCGCCCGCGAGAGCACCACCACGTCGGCGAGCGCGAGGTTCATGCCCTTGGCGCCGGTCGGCGGCACGATGTGCGCGCTGTCGCCGGCGAGGAAGAGCCGCCCGACCTGCATCGGCTCGACCACGAAGCTGCGCATCGGCGTGACGCCCTTCTGCACTATCTCGCCCCGCGCGAGCGGCCGCACGCCGTTGAGCCGCGTCGCGAGCTCGTCCCAGATGCGCGCATCAGGCCAGTTGCCGATGTCCTCGTCGGGCGCGCACTGCAGATAGAGCCGCGCCAGCGTCGGCGAACGCATGGTGAAGAGCGCAAAGCCGCGATCGTGATAGGTGTAGATCAGCTCGTCGGCGGGCGGCGGGGACTCGGCGAGAATCCCGAGCCAGCCGAACGGGTATTCGCGCTCGAAGGTCTGCAGCAGGCCGGCCGGAAAGCTCGGGCGACAGATGCCGTGGAAGCCGTCGCACCCGGCGATGAAGTCGCAGTCGATCTCGCGTGCCTCGCCCTGGTGGCGGAAGTGGATTTTTGGCGGGCCGCGCTCGAAATCGTGAATGCTGACGTCCTCGACCTCGAACAGCAGCTGCTCGCCATCCGCAAGGTGCTGCGCCACGATGTCTTTGACCACCTCCTGCTGGCCGTAAATCGTCACGCCCTTGCCGATCAGGTCGCGGAAATCGAGGTGGTGGAGCGCGCCGTCGAAATTGAGGAAGATGCCCCGATGGAACATGCCCTCGCGCGCCATCCGCTCGCCGAAGCCGAGCTCGATCAGCAGGTCGGTCGCCCATTGTTCCAAGAGCCCGGCGCGGATGCGATGCTCGATGTACGCGCGGCTGCGGTTCTCGATGATGACCGAATCGATTCCGGCGCGGCGGAGCAGGCGCGCGAGCACGAGACCGGCCGGCCCGGCGCCGATGATCCCCACCTGGGTACGCATTCTCGTCTCCTCGGCGGCGGCCGTTTGTTCGTGCCCCAAGCTATCGAGGCAGCGCGCACGCGGAAGGGATGGAAGCCGGAAAAGATTGGATGAATCGGCGCATGGCCGACGCCGAATCGACGCACCGCCGCGGCGGACGGCGCATTGCGGAAGCACGCATGACAGACGGCGAGACGGTCGATTAACCGCAAGGCCCCGCCAGCATTGACTTTTTGCCGCGCGCCACTATGTTCGCGGCGAACGGCACGACTAAGTCGGCCGCCTTTCCCCCGCGCACAACCGAACGTCGTTCTTTCCGGGCGCGGCCTGGACTCCCGGGCGGTCACCATTCGAGGTTACATGTCTTTCGCCCATCTCGGCTTGTCCGAAAAAGTTCTCGCCGCGGTCGCCGCGTCCGGTTACACGACCCCCACTCCGATCCAAGACCAAGCCATCCCGCACGTGCTGGCACGGCGCGACGTGCTCGGCATCGCACAGACCGGAACCGGCAAGACCGCCGCCTTCGTGCTGCCGATGCTGACGATGCTGGCCGAGGGCCGCGCTCGCGCCCGCATGCCGCGCACGCTCATCCTCGAGCCGACGCGGGAACTCGCCGCGCAAGTCGAGGAGAGCTTCAACAAGTACGGCGCCAAGCAGAAGCTCAGCGTCGCGTTGATCATCGGCGGCGTCTCGTTCGATGATCAGATCGCCAAGCTCACGCGCGGCGTCGACGTGCTGATCGCGACCCCTGGCCGTCTGCTCGACCATTTCGAGCGCGGGCGCCTCCTGCTCACGGGCGTCGAGCTCCTCGTCATCGACGAGGCCGACCGCATGCTCGACATGGGCTTCATCCCGGACATCGAGCGCATCTGCAAGCTCGTGCCGTTCACCCGCCAGACGCTCTTTTTCACCGCGACGATGCCGGGGGAAATCCGCCGCATCACCGAACAGTTCCTGCACAATCCCGTCAGGGTCGAGGTCGCGCGCCCCGCCACCACGGTCGCGACCATCACGCAGACCCTGGTGAAGACCGGGCGCGAGCCGCACGACAAGCGCGACACGCTGCGCCGCCTGATACGCGCGGCCGACGGCCTCAAGAACGCGATCATCTTCTGCAACCGCAAGCGCGAGGTGGCGCTGCTGCACCGCTCGCTGGAGCGGCATGGCTTCTCGGCCGTGGCGCTGCACGGCGACATGGATCAATTGGCGCGGATGGCGGCGCTCGACCAGTTCCGCAAGGGCGAGGTGAGCCTGCTGGTCGCGTCCGACGTCGCGGCACGCGGGCTCGACATTCCCGACGTGAGCCACGTGTTCAATTTCGACGTGCCGCATCACCCCGACGATTACGTGCACCGCATCGGCCGCACCGGCCGCGCCGGCCGCAGCGGCACCGCGATCACGATCGTGGCGCCGATCGATCAGAAGTCGGTCGGCGCGATCGAGAAGCTGATCGGCCAGACGATCCCGTGGGCGGGCGACCCGCCGCCATCCGCCGACCACGAGGACGCGCGCGAGGCGCGCCAGGGATCACGTGCCGGATCGCGCGACGGATCACGTAAAGAATCGCGCCATGGCGGCCGCCGCGGCCGTAGCGGCAAGCCACACTCCGAGCACCAGGAGCGGCCGCACCGCGAGCGCGAGCGGCACGCTTCGCGCGACCGGCAGCCCGCTGCGGTCGCCTCGCTCGACACCGCCCGTCAGCGCCCGCGTCCGGCACCGCAGCGCGAGCCCGCCGACGATGCCGCCGCAGAATCCCATCTGCCGGCCTTCCTCTTTCGCCCGACCCGCCTCAAGGCCTAGCACGCCGAGCCGCGTCGGCCTTGGGTGGCATTTCCGAACGCCACGACTCTCGTCGCCGCCGATGGGCTAACCCGCTGGCGACAAAAGGCATTTTCGCCTTGCCCGGTCCCGCGACCATTTACTTCAAATTCACTGGCCTGACGTAGGGTCGCGCCCGGCGGGCCGATCGCAAGGTCGGACGTGGAGTGCTTTGGGGGCCTCGCCCCGCGCGCGGAGACTGGGCATGACGGGTCCGTCGGACGAGCACGAACGCACGATGGCGTTCGCGGAAATTGCGCTCGGCCAGATCAAGGCGCTGAAGCAGCCCGCCGTCCCGCGCATTTATGAGGTCTGGTACAACTACGCGACCGGCTACAACCCCTCGCTCAATCAGAAGGTCAACGAAACCCTGTCGAGCAGCGGCACGCTCACCGACGCCGACATCGAGCTCATCTACACGACTTTCATCTCGCCGACGCGGTTCGTCGACGAGGTCGGCAATGTCAATTCCAAGATCAGCGGCGAGATCGACCAGGTGATGGCGCTGGTCGATTCCGCGCTGCGCGCCGGGAACCGGCACGACGCGAGCCTCAACGACGTCTCCGCCAAGCTCGCGCGCGCCAACGACCGCGACGCCATTCGCGGCGTCATCGAGAGCCTGGTGCAGACCGCCTCCGAGATGCGACGCGATAATCGCGCGCTCGAGGCGCGGCTCAAGTCGTCGAAGCACGAGGTCTCCCTGCTGCAGCAGAACCTCGAGATGGTGCGCAACGAGAGCCTGACCGATCCGCTCACCACGCTCGCCAACCGCAAGTATTTCGACGAGGCGCTCGCCCGCCACCTGCTGGAGGCGACCGCGTCGAACGAGCCGGTGTCGCTGATGTTCACCGACATCGACCACTTCAAGAGCTTCAACGACACCTATGGCCACCTCACCGGCGATCAGGTGCTTCGCCTCGTCGCGCTTTCGGTCAAGCAGAACGTCAAGGGCCAGGATATCGCGGCGCGTTTCGGCGGCGAGGAATTCGCCGTCATCCTGCCGCGCACGACACTGCGCGCGGCGCTCACGGTCGCCGACCAGATCCGGCGCGCGGTGATGAGCAAGGAGCTGATGAAGCGCTCGACCGGCGAGCATCTCGGCCGCGTCACCGTTTCGATCGGGGTCGCGACCTACCGCCGCGGCGACACCATCCAATCGCTGATCGAGCGCGCCGACGGCTGCCTCTATGCGGCCAAGCGCAACGGCCGCAACCGCGTCATCTGCGAGACCGACCCCGAGGTCGCCCCGTCGGCTGCGACCCAGGTCGCCTGAGCATTCTTTCGCCGCGAGATGCGGGGCTACCATTTCCTAACCATGATCGCCGACGGCAGGCCCGGATTCGCGATTGCTTGGCATTTCCCGTGCATCGTCGGGACGCGTTCAGTCGGTAACCCTCATGTCCTCTTCCGGCGCGCGTTCGCTGCGCGGCAATCTGACGATCTTCGCTGTCGTGCTCGCCCTGCTCACGGGCGGCACCTGGGGCATCCAGCGCATAGCCACCGAGCGCCTGCTCGACCTCGACGCGGTGTCGACCGCGCACAACTGGGCGGGATATCTGGCGCAAAGCGTCAACGATCTCGAGGCGATCGCGGCCGGCGCGCCGCCGAGCGCGGCGAGCGAGTCGCTGCTGCGACGCACGCAGAAGGTCGGCAACATCTTCCAGTACAACGTGTTCGATCCGCATGGGCGGCTGCGCCTGTCGGGCGGCAGCGCCGCGGTGCCGGCGGATGCGCCGACGGTCGCGCAGCACAATCCGGCCGCTGCGGCCGCGCTCGCGGCCGGTCACCCCTTCACTGTGGTCAAGACCGGCACGCCGCCCGCGGCGCCCGCCTTCTTCACCGAGGCCTACGTGCCGGTGCGGCTCGACGGACGCGTGATCGCGATCGTGGAAGTCTATGTCGATCAGACCGAGAAGCATCGGCTGTTTCACGCGACCTTTCTCTTCGCCGCGCTCTCGCTCAGCGCGCTCACGGCGCTCGCATTCATGATTCCGACGATCGCCTGGTACCGGCGAACGCGGGAAAAGGTGCGCGCCGAGGAGCGCGCCCGCTTTCTCGCCGACCATGATGCGCTGACCGGCCTCATTAACCGCACCCGCCTTGCGACGCAGCTGACCGGGCTGCTGACGGCGACGCCGGCCGGCCGCGCCGTGATCGCCGTGCACTACATCAATATCGATCGGCTCAAAGATGTGAACGACGCGCTCGGCCACCTCGCGGGCGACGAGTTGATCAAGGCAATCGCGGCCCGGCTCCGCGAAATCGCGCGCGAGCGCGACGTGGTGGCGCGCGTCGGCGGCGACGAGTTCGCGCTGGCACAGGCCGCGGCCTCGCGCAGCGCCGTCGAGAAGATGGCGCGCCGCCTCGCCGAGGCGGTGGCGGCGCCGCTGAGGGTCGACAACCGCGACGTCGATGTCACGGCGAGCATCGGGGTCGCGCTCGCGCCGGCGGACGGCGACGACGCCCATGCCGTGATCAAGACCGCCTCGCTCGCGATGCACGCCTGCAAGGCGGCGGGCGGCAACGGGATCCGCTATTTCGCGCCCGAGATGGACCGCGAGCTGCAGAAGCGGCTCGCGCTCGAGCGCACGATCCGCTCGGCGATCGCCAATGACGGCTTCGAGCTGCACTTCCAGCCCGTGGTCGGCATGCCGGAGGGGCGCCTCGTCGGATTCGAGGCGCTGCTGCGCCTGCGCGGGCCCGACGGCGGCCTGATCTCCCCGGCGCGCTTCATCCCGGTCGCCGAGGAGCTCGGACTGATCGATCGCCTCGGCGCCTGGGTCATCACCGAGGCATGCCGCACCGCGACGTCGTGGCCCGAGCATCTGCGCGTCGCCGTCAACCTGTCGCCGGCGCAATTCGCGAGCGACGTGCGCGCGACCGTCGCAACCGCGCTCGCCGCAAGCGGGCTTGCGCCCGCGCGGCTCGAGCTCGAGATCACTGAAAGCCTGTTCATGGACGCGAGCACGGGCGTCGCCAACGAGCTCGCTGCCCTCAAGGCGCTCGGTGTCTCGATCGCGATGGACGATTTCGGCACCGGTTATTCGAGTCTGAGCTACCTGTGGCGCTTCCCGTTCGACAAGATCAAGATCGACCGCGCCTTCGTGGTCGCGCCCGAGGCCGACCGCAACCGAGAGACCGTGCTGCGCGCCGTGATCGGGCTCGGCCGCTCGCTCGGCCTGCAGGTCACGGTCGAGGGCGTCGAGACCGCACAGCAGGCCGCGCTGGTGCGCGGGCTGCGCTGCCACCAAATCCAGGGGTTCTACTTCGGGCGGCCGATGCCGGCGGCCGAGCTCGCCGCATTCATCCTCGCCGACTTCCACGGCGGGACGGTGTTGCCGGCGCCCGCGGCGCCGGGCGTGCAGGTCGCCTGAGCTTCTTCGGAATCCCGACGGGCGCCTGCCCTCAGCGCGCCTCGACGGCGTCCGGCGACGCCGGGGTAAGCGCGACCGATTCTCCGCAGCCGCAGGCCGAGGTCTGGTTAGGGTTGTTGAACACGAAGCCGGCCGAGAGCTTGTCGACCTTGAAGTCCATCTCGGTGCCGAGCAGGAAGAGCACCGCCTTGGGGTCGATGAGGAGCTTCACCCCCTTGTCCTCGATCACCTCGTCGCGCGGGTTGGCGCTCTCGGCATATTCCATCGTGTAGGACATGCCGGCGCAGCCGCCGTTCTTGACGCCGACGCGCACCCCGGCGATTGGCCCTTGGGCCTTGCCGAGAATGTCCTTGATGCGGGTTGCCGCCGCTTCGGTGAGCCGCATGACCTGAGGGCGTGGCCGGGGGGTCGCCATGGCTGTCTCCTTGCGCCGGGTTAAAGGCCCGGCGAACGGTACACCCTTAAAATAACAACGATTCCTCGCCTGTGAAGGCCTTTCACGTCGGTTGACCGCCCCCGATCGATCCGCTCAGGTCGACAAAAACGGACTGGACCGGTCGATCACCCGCTCCGCATTTCGATACCAGCTCTGCGCCGCGGAGGCGACGGGTTGTGCGGCGGCCGCCACCGGCGCTGCCATGGCGGCGATGCCAGCTTTGAGTAGCGTCCGACGAGGCGTGGGATGATCCATCAACGGCCTCCCTGATTCCTCAGGGGCGGCAGGCAAACAGATATGGCAAGTCTTCGGGCCTAAGCGGGGCGGAATGTCGCCCGCCGCGGTCACCACATGTTGAGGACGACGCGCGCCTCGTCCGACATTCGGCTCGGTTCCCACGGCGGATCCCAGACGACATTGACGCTGACGGGCCCGACCCCCGGCACGCCGGACACCGCGTTCTCGACCATGGCGGGCAGCTCCTGCGCCGAGGGGCAGTTCGGCGTCGTCAGCGTCATGTCGACCGTGATGGCGCGATCGTCCGCGATGTCGATCTTGTAGATCAGGCCGAGCTCGTAGATGTCAGCCGGGATCTCGGGGTCGTAGACGGTCTTGAGCGCCGCCACGATGTCGTCGGTCAGACGCGAGACCTCCTCCTGCGGCAATGTCGGATTCGTTGCCGCCGTATCGGGCGCCGTCTCGGGCATAGCCTGCTTCACGTCGTCCTTGATCGCGTCTTCGCTCATGACAGGAATTCCTGCGCCTTGCGCAACGCCTGCACCAGGGTGTCGACCTCGGCGCGCGTGTTGTACGCCGCGAAGGAGGCCCGGCAGGTGGCGGTGACGCCGAACCGCCCCAGCAGCGGCATCACGCAATGGGTGCCGGCGCGCACCGCGACGCCGGCGCGGTCGATGATGGTGGCGACGTCGTGCGGATGCGCCCCCTTGAGCTCGAAGGAGACGATCGCGCCCTTGTCGCGCGCCTGGCCGAAAATGCGCAACGAGTTGATCTCGCGCAGCCGCTCATGCGCATAGGTGACGAGCTCGCGCTCGTGCGCCTTGATGCGCGGCTTGCCGATCGACTGGATGTAGTCGATGGCCGCGCCGAGGCCGATCGCCTGCACGATCGGCGGCGTGCCGGCCTCGAACTTGTGCGGCGGCTCGCCGTAGGTGATGCGGTCCTCGAACACCTCGCGGATCATCTCGCCGCCGCCGTTGAACGGCGGCATGGCGGCGAGGTGCTGGTGCTTGCCGTAGAGCGCGCCGATGCCGGTCGGGCCGAACAGCTTGTGGCCCGTGATGGCGTAGAAGTCGCAGTCGAGGTCGCGCACGTCGACATCGAGGTGCACGGCGCCCTGGGCGCCGTCGACCAGCACCGGGATGCCACGCGCATGGGCGAGCCGCACCACCTCCTTGATCGGCACCACGGTGCCGAGCATGTTCGACATGTGGGTGATCCCCACCATCCTGGTCCGGTCGGTCAGGAGCTTCTCGAACTCGTCGAGCAGGAAATTGCCCTCGTCGTCGACTGGCGCCCACTTGATCACGGCGCCATGGCGCTCGCGCAAAAAATGCCAGGGGACGATGTTGGAGTGGTGCTCCATGATCGAGAGCACGATCTCGTCGCCCGGCTTGATGCGCTCGCGGCCGAACGTAAAGGCGACGAGGTTCATCGCCTCGGTGGCGTTGCGGGTGAAGACGATCTCCTCGGCCCGCTCCGCGTTGAGGAAAACGCGCACCTTCTCGCGCGCGCCCTCGTAGGCCTCGGTCGCGGCGTTGGCGAGATAATGCAGGCCGCGATGCACGTTGGCGTATTCGCGCGTATAGGCCTCGCTGAGACGGTCGAGCACGAGTTGAGGCTTCTGCGCCGAGGCGGCGTTGTCGAGATAGACGAGCGGCTTGCCGTAGACCTGCATCGCCAGCGCGGGAAAATCCGCGCGGATGCGCTCCACATCATAGGCGCCGTTGCTGACGGCCGGATGGGTCATTGCCGCGCCCCCAGCCAAGCGGCGACGCGGCCGCCGAGCAGCTCGCGCACTCCCTCGTGCGCGATGCCGTCGATCGCCTCGCCGACGAACGCCTGGATCAGCAGCGCCTCCGCTTCCTTCGGCGGAATGCCGCGCGCCTTCAAGTAGAACAGCAGGTTCTCGTCGAGCCGGCCCGACGTCGCGCCGTGGCCGCACTGCACGTCGTCGGCGAAGATCTCGAGCTCCGGCTTGTTGTCGGCCTCGGCGGTCTCGGACAGCAGCAGCGCCTGCGTCATCATCTTGCCGTCGGTCTTTTGCGCCTGCGGGCGCACCACGATCTTGCCCTGGAAGACGCCGCGGCTCTCGCCGTCGAGCACCGACTTGAACACCTCGCGGCTCTCGCAGCCGCGTGCCGCGTGGTCGATCACCAGCGTTGAATCGACGTGCTGACGGCCCTTGAGCAGGTTCGCGCCGGCGACGCGGATCTTCGCCGCATCCCCCGCGCTGCGCAGGAAAAGCTGGTTGCGGGTCACCGCGCCCCCGGTCGTGAAGGTGAACTCGCGATAGTCGGCCTTGGCGCCGATCGACACCAGCGCGGTCGCGATGTGCAGCGCCGCCGCGCCCTCGTCGCCGATCTTGATGCGCTCGACCTTGGCGCCCTCACCCACCACCAGCGCGAGCGCCCCGTTGACCTGGTAGTCGAGGCCCGCCGGCCCGTCATATGTCTCGATGAACGTCGCTTGTGCGCCCGGCTCGACGAAGATCAACGTGCGCGGATACATCGCGCCGGGCGCGTCGCCGATGAAGCGGTAGGCGAGATGGATCGGCCCCGCGACGTTCGCGCCCTTCCTCACCTGAACCACGGCGCCACCGGTCATGAAGGCGGAGTTGAGCGCGAGCCCGAGGTCGAGCGGCTCGCAGACGGCCTGATCGAGGCGGAAGCCATCGTTTGCGGCGAGCCAGGCGAACAGCTCGGTGATGGTCACGTTCGAGTCAGCGGCGCCGACGTCGCTGCCCGCATAAACGCCATTGAGGAGCGCGACGTGGTGCGCCGCCGCGATGCCGGGCAGCGCGTCGCCAACCGCCCCCGGTTGCAGCGCCCGGGAAGCCGGCGGCATCGCGAGCGGCTTGGCGTCGCGCATCAGCGCGCGCAAATCGGTGTATTTCCATTCCTCGACGCGGCGACTCGGCAGGCCGTTCGCCTCGAAGCGGCGGAACGCAGCTTCGCGCCGCGCCGCGATCTCGCGGCCGCCGGGCAGACGCGCCTTCGCGGCGGCGAACTCTTCCGCGAGCGCCGTCTCGGCCGCGGTCCTGATCGGAAGGACGGTCATGACTGTCTCACGCCGCCTCGTCCTGGTAGTCCGCATAGCCCTTGGCTTCGAGCTCGAGCGCGAGCTCCTTGCCGCCGGTGCGCACGATGCGGCCGCGCGAGAGCACATGCACGACGTCGGGCACGATATGGTCGAGCAGGCGCTGATAGTGGGTGATCACCACCATGGCGCGCTCCGGCGAACGCAGCCGGTTGACGCCGTCCGCCACCACCTTGAGCGCGTCGATGTCGAGCCCGGAGTCGGTCTCGTCGAGCACCGCGAGCTTCGGCTCGAGCAGCGCCATCTGCAGGATCTCGTTACGCTTCTTCTCGCCGCCCGAGAACCCGACATTGACCGGCCGGCGCAGCATCTCCTGTTCGACCCCGAGCTTGGCCGAGGACTCGCGCACCTTCTTGATGAACTCGGGCGCCGTGAGCTCCACCTCGTGGCGCTTCTTGCGCTGCGCGTTGAGCGCGGTGCGCAGGAAGTTCATCGTCGTCACGCCGGGAATTTCCAGCGGGTACTGGAAGGCGAGGAAGATTCCCTTGGCGGCTCGCTCGTCGGGCTCGAGCGCGAGCAGGTCTACGCCGTCGAACGTGACCGAGCCGCCCGTCACCTCGTAGGCGTCCTTGCCGGCGAGCACGTGCGCGAGCGTCGACTTGCCCGATCCGTTCGGGCCCATGATGGCGTGCACCTCGCCCTTGTTGACGGTGAGGTCGAGACCTTTGAGGATCTCGCGGCCCTCGACCATCACGTGGAGGTTCTTGACTTCAAGCATAGCCACGTTCGTTCATCCTTACCTACAGACTGAAATGCGAGATGATCTCGGCGATCAGCTCGCTCTTCTTGGCCGCCGCGTCGCGAGGCTCGCCCAATTGCGGGCGCCCAAGCGATTTGCCGCCGACATCGATCTCGCCCTGCTCTCCCACCACGATGGCGAGCCCTTCCGAGAAATGGCCCTCCTCGGGCCGCTCCAGCAGCAGGCGCCCCCCGTCGAACGAGCTCGCGATGCCGCGCTCCTTGAGCTTGCGCGAGGGCGCGACGTCGGCCTCATAGAACCCCTTGAGGAAATCGCAGGCGGCGGCGCGCCGCCGCCGACGATCGGCTTCCTCCTCGGCCCGCCGCGCCTCGAGCGCGGCAAGCGCCTTGTCGACCTCGGACACGGTTTCTCACCCGACCGAGCCTTCGAGGCTGATCGAGATCAGCTTCTGCGCCTCGACCGCGAACTCCATGGGCAGCTGCTGCAGCACGTCGCGCACGAAGCCGTTCACCACCAGCGCCACCGCCTCCTCTTGCGAAAGCCCGCGCTGCATGCAGTAGAACAGCATGTCCTCGGAGATCTTCGAGGTGGTCGCCTCGTGCTCGAACACGGCGGACGAGTTCTTCGCCTCGACGTAGGGCACCGTGTGCGCGCCGCAGTGGCCGCCGATCAGCAGCGAGTCGCAGTTGGTGAAGTTGCGCGCCCCGGCCGCCCGGCGATGCGCCTGCACGAGGCCGCGATAGGTGTTGTTCGAATGCCCGGCCGCGATGCCCTTGGAGATGATCCGGCTCGTCGTGTTCTTGCCGAGATGAATCATCTTGGTGCCGGAGTCGACCTGCTGGTGCCCGTTGGAGATCGCGATCGAGTAGAACTCGCCGCGCGAGTTGTCGCCGCGCAAGATGCAGCTCGGATACTTCCAGGTGATCGCCGAGCCGGTCTCGACCTGGGTCCAGGAGATCTTCGCGTTCCTGCCGCGGCAGTCGCCGCGCTTGGTGACGAAGTTGAAGATGCCGCCGCGGCCCTCCGAGTCGCCCGGGTACCAGTTCTGCACCGTCGAGTACTTGATCTCGGCGTCGTCGAGCGCGACGAGCTCGACCACCGCGGCATGCAGCTGGTTCTCGTCGCGACGCGGCGCCGTGCAGCCCTCGAGGTAGCTCACATACGAGCCCTTGTCGGCGATGATCAGCGTGCGCTCGAACTGGCCGGTATTGCGCTCGTTGATGCGGAAATAGGTCGAGAGCTCCATCGGGCAGCGCACGCCCGCCGGCACGTAGACGAACGAGCCGTCGGAGAACACCGCCGAATTGAGCGTGGCGAAGAAGTTGTCGCTCGTCGGCACCACCGAGCCGAGATACTTCTTAACGAGATCCGGATGCTCGCGGATCGCCTCCGAGATCGGCATGAACACCACGCCGGCTTTCTTCAATTCCTCCTTGAACGTGGTCGCGACCGAGACCGAGTCGAACACCGCGTCGACCGCGACGCGCGAGGAACCTTGCGGGCGCTCGACCCCGGCGAGCAGCTCCTGCTCGCGCAGCGGAATGCCGAGCTTCTCGTACGTCTTGAGAATCTCCGGGTCGACCTCGTCGAGCGAGGCCGGGCCGGTCTTCCGCTTCGGCGCCGAGTAATAATAGATGTCCTGGTAGTCGATCTTCGGATACTCGACACGAGCCCAGGTCGGCTCATGCATGGTGAGCCAATGGCGATAGGCCTCGAGCCGCCACGCCAGCATCCAATCGGGCTCGTGCTTCTTGGCCGAGATGAAGCGGATCGTGTCTTCCGAGAGGCCCTTCGGGGCCTTTTCGGATTCGATCAGCGTCTCGAATCCATATTTGTATTGGTCGACATCGATCAGGCGTACCCGATCGACCGTCTCCTGAACGGCAGGCATTCGTCCCTCCGCTGCGGATTCAAGGTCCGCGGGTTGGATTTAGGCATATGGTGTTCGGACCGACTCCGAAGCTCACCCTCGTTTGCATTGGGATATCAGGCCGCGAGGCCCGTTTTCTCCCTCTTAGATAAGCGCGAAACGACTTTACTCCAAGCGATAAGGAACCCCGCGAGGGCGTTTTCGCGGGTTTCCCAGCCGAGGCTCACGCGGATCGCCCCGCCCGCCAGGTCCGGCGCAACACCCATGGCTGCAAGCACGTGGGAGGGCGCGACCTTGCCGGAGGAGCAGGCCGAGCCCGACGAGACCGACACCCCGGCGAGATCAAGCGCAATCAGGGCGGTTTCCGCCTTGAGGCCCGGAACCGCGAACAGGGTCGTGTTGGGCAGCCGTTCCGCGCCGGCGCCAAAAATCACAGTGCTGGGCGCCAGTTCGCGCAATCCCGCTTCCAGGCGCTCCCGCAAGGCCGCGATCCGCGCACCGTCGGCTGCCAGCGCCTCGCCCGCGGCCTGCGCGGCCGCGCCGAAGCCGGCGATCGCTGCCACATTCTCGGTGCCGGCGCGGTGCCCGCGCTCCTGCCCACCGCCCTTGATCAAGGGCTCATCGAGCGCGAAGCGCTCCGACGACATCACCAGCGCGCCGCTGCCTTGCGGGCCGCCGAGCTTGTGCCCCGAAATCGTCAGAAGGTCCGCACCCAGCTCCTTGATACTGCACGGAATTCGCCCAGCGGTCTGGATGGCGTCGACGTGTAGCGTGCCGGCGGCCGCGTGGGCGATCTCGGCGGCCGCCGCGACCGGCTGGACCACCCCGGTCTCGTTGTTGGCGTGCATGATCGAGACCAGCGCCTCCTCGCCCTGCCCATGGAGCTCTTCGAGCCGGGCCTTGAGCCATGCCAAATCGACGATGCCGTCGGGCGTTACCGGAATTTCCTCAATCTGATCCGCAGGAAAACGGCCGCCGCTGCGCACCGAAGGATGCTCGATCGCACTCACCAGGAGACGCTTGAGCCGGCCCATCATCGGGGTGAGCGCCAGCATGTTGGCCTCGGTGCCGCCCGAGGTGAAGACCACCGCGCCGGCCGGCGCCCCGAGCAGGGCCGCGACCTGCTCGCGTGCGGTCTCGACCAGATGCCGAGCCGCCCGCCCCTCGGCGTGGACCGAGGATGGGTTGCCGACCCGCTCGAGCGCCGACATGAACGCCTTGCGCGCCGCCGGACGCAGCGGCGCGGTCGCGTTCCAGTCGAGATAAACGCGCTCGGTCATGGGGTTATCGAGGGTCGCCAAACCACATCATAGGCCTTGCTTTTTGCCCTGCCTGTTATGGTAGAAAGCCCCGGCTCGCGCGCACCGCCAGCGCAGCAGCCCCCGGAAGCCTTCCGAGATATTAGAATAGTTCTAAATAGTTACGGCGCTTGGTGCGTATCGTCAAGCGCGCCGCCGTCGAAACTAGCTTCGCACCACGGGGTGCGCTCGAGGTCTTGATGCCTGAAGTCATCTTCACCGGATCCGCTGGACGGATCGAAGGCCGTTTCCATCCGGCCAAGCAGAAGAACGCACCCATCGCGATCATCCTGCACCCGCACCCGCAGTTCGGCGGCACGATGAATCACCAGATCATCTACCAGCTCTACTATGCGTTCGCGCACCGCAATTTCGCCGTGCTGCGCTTCAATTTCCGCGGCGTCGGCCGCAGCCAGGGCTCGTTCGACCACGGCACCGGCGAGCTGTCGGATGCGGCATCCGCCCTCGACTGGGCGCAGACGATCAATCCCGAGGCGCGAAGCTGCTGGATCGCCGGCTTCTCGTTCGGGGCGTGGATCGGCATGCAGCTATTGATGCGGCGGCCCGAGATCGAGGGCTTCATCTCGATCGCGCCGCCCGCCAACCTCTACGACTTTTCGTTCCTCGCCCCCTGCCCGTCCTCGGGCCTGATCATCCACGGCGACAAGGACGCCGTGGTGCCGCAGAAGGACGTGACCGGCCTCGTCGAGAAGCTCAAGACACAGAAGGGGATCGTCATCGAGCAGAAGATCGTGCCGGGCGCCAACCACTTCTTCGATGGCAAGATCGAGCCGCTGATGACCTCGGTGAGCGCCTATCTCGACAAGCGCCTCGCGCCCGGCGCCGAGACGCGGCCCGAGCCGCGTGGCCGTCGCACCGGATAGCGCGCCGGATTTCCTGCGCGCACCCGGCGCCGAGAAGGCGGCCACAAGATGGTGCGGCGGATGTCGTTGTTCTTCGCGATCCTGATCGCCCTCGTCGTCTCCGCGATCGGCGGCGCGGTCTACTACATGGCGGGCGTGCCGGGCCGCTCCTACGGCGGGCCGCTGCCGCCGCTGACCGATGAGGAGCGCGCGCTCGCGCCGCGGCTGAAGGGCCACGTCGTCGCGATCGCCAGCCACGAGCACAACGTCGCGCACTACGACGAGCTGGAAAAAGCCGCTCGGTACATCGAGAGCGCGCTCGCGTCCTACGGCTACCGGGTCAACCGTCAGACCTTCGATGCCTACGACTATGTGTCCGGCAAGAAACCCGTGCGCAACATCGAGGTCGTGGTCGAGGCGCGCGATGCCGGACCTGCGACCGAGACGATCGTCGTCGGCGCGCACTACGACAGTGCGCCCGGCGCACCGGGGGCGAACGACAACGGCAGCGGCGCCGCCACCGTCATCGAGCTCGCGCGACTGCTGGCAGACCTCAAGGGCAATGCGTCACGCCGCGTCCGCCTCGTGCTGTTCGTCAACGAGGAGCCGCCCTACTTCCGCACCGCCGAGATGGGGAGCTGGCAATACGCCCATGCGCTCGCGCAGCGCAACGAGCGGGTGGTCGCGATGTACTCGCTCGAGACGATCGGCTACTTTTCCGATGCGCCCGGCAGCCAGCGCTACCCGGCGCTGTTCGGCCTGATCTTCCCCGATCGCGGCAATTTCCTCGCCTTCGTCGGCACCCTCGCCGCGCGGCCGCTGGTGCGCGCCTCGATCGCCTCATTCCGCGCACATACACGATTCCCGACCATTGGTGGGGTCGCGCCGGCGTCCATCCCCGGCATCGACTGGTCGGACCACTGGGCGTTCGAGCAGCACGGTTTCCCGGCAATCATGCTCACCGATACGGCGCCGTTTCGCTATCCCTGTTATCACACGGCCCTCGATACGCCCGATCGTATCGAGTACGAGCGCCTCGCCCGCGTGGTCAAAGGCATCGAGCGAATGGTGCGCCATATGGCGCGCGGCTCGTGAGGAGAGCCGAAACACCGCGCCGGCGACCGGAACCCTGCAGCCAGCGTTTCGATCCCGCTGCGGGGGCTCATTCGATCACCTCGTCAGCGCGGGCGAGCAGCATCGGCGCGATGGTGACACCGAGCGTGTTGGCGGTTCTGAGATTGATGGCCAGATGGAACTTGGTTGGTCGTTCGACCGGTAATTCGGCGGGGTTGGCGCCGTGCAGGATCTTGTGAACATAGCTCGCGGCAGCGCGAAACTGCTCCAGCAGGTCGGTGCCGTAAGCGACGAGCCCGCCCTGCTGCACGGATTCGTGGAAGGGGTAGATGACCGGAATCCGGTACTTCACCTCCATTTCGGCCGTCTGCTTGCTCAACGCCGTCACCAAGGGATCGGTCATGCGCAACGCCGCCTGGGCGCCGGCCGCCGCGGAGGCCTCGAATGCCGGCTGGAGATCGGCGGCGCTGCGCACCGCGGCTACCGGCTGGAGCATAAGCCCAAGCTTGTCGGCCACCGCCTCGGCGCTACGCATCTGCAGGGAGGCGTTTTGATCGTCCGGATTGATCAGTACGGCGATGCGCTTCGCCGTCGGAATGATTTCATGGAGGATTTCGAGCCTTTTGCCGGCCAGTTCGGCGACGATGTTGGTCAAGCCGGTGATGTTGCCGCCGGGCTTCGCAAGACTGGCGACGAGGCCTACCCCGATCGGGTCAGCCACGGCAACGAAGACGATCGGCACGGTCCTGGTCGCGCGCTTGGCGGCGAGAGCTCCCGGCGTTGTTTCGACGAAGAGCACGTCAGGGGTGAGCCCGACGAGTTCGCTGGCGAGTGCCGGCAATTTGGCAAACTGGCCGTTGGCGTGACGGCTGACCATTCTGAACGTCTGCCCCTCCACATAGCCGAGCTCACGCAGGCCGGCGAGAAAGGCGGCGACGCGTGGCCGGCTGGCAGCCTCCGAGGCCGAGGCAAGGTGCGCGATGAGATATTCCTTCGGGGCGCTCTCGGCGCGCGCCGAGAACGGCCACAGCGGCGCTGCCGCGGCGCCACCGAGCAGGGACATGAAGTCGCGCCGTCTCATGCAGCGTTCCTCCATTCTATGACAAAATGGCGTTGCCTCATGAAATCGGCTCCTTCCGACGATTCCCGCTGATCCGAGCCTGACACGCCATCAACAGGCAGTCTTTGGCAGAGCCCTGAAAAGTTCTGAATTGCGGCTGCGGTGCCATGACTCCCGCGACGTTGCGGAAATCCAGATCGAGCAGGTCGCGGAAGATCAACCGACCGCATCGCCAATGTTGCGATAGATCGCCACCGCCTCGGCATGCAGCTTACGTGCCGCGGCCGCATCGCCGGCGAGCAGGCGCGCGGTGGCGAGCGCGCTCAGACACCGCGCCAGCGACTTGGTCGCGCCTGCCGGGATGAGCAGCGCGCGCGCCTTCCTCAGCAGGCGCTCGCCTTCGGCGACGTCGGGGAGAAGTTGCCCCTCGCCGGCGCGCAGCAGCATGCGGCCTTCGGCGAATCGATCGCCGAGCTGGCGGTAGATCTTCGCTGCGCGCAGGCCCTCCGTTCGATCGGCGGGATCGTCCATGTCGCGCACCTCGCCGGCCTGCCAGGAGAGCACGCGCGCTGTGACGTCGCGCGGCGTGGTCCGCGTGTGGCGGCGCAGTGCCTCCTCGATCCAGTGCCGATGCTCGAGTACCAGGCCGAGCTCGGACCACAGCACGTGACTGCCCCCGGCAAGCTCCAGCCCGAGCGCCGGATCGCCGCCCGGACCAAAGGCCCAGGCAAGCGCGGCACGCACGTCATCGACGTCGCGCTCATAGGCCGCCGTCCATTGCGCCGACGGCGTCGTTTCCCACGCCGCGCCGGCCGCCGCGACCCGGTCGGCATAAAGCCGGGCATGGCGTCGGCGCGCCCCGATCTCACTCTCGCCGGTGAACTGCGCGCGCATGAAAATCCGGATCGACTCGAGCATGCGATAGCGCGGCTCACCGCCGGCGGTGTCGGCGAGGATGAGCGACTTCTCGACGAGGGACGCGAGCAGATCGAGGACCTCGCCGGGCGCGATGTCGCCGTCGGCGACCACTGCCTTGACGCCGTCGAGCGCTGCGCTGCCCGCAAACACGGCGAAGCGCCGGACGAACAGCTTCTCGGCGGTGGTGAGCAGCTGATAGCTCCAGTCGATCAGTGCCTGCAGGGTCTGGTGGCGCGGCGGCGCCGTGCGGGCGCCGGTGGTCAGCAGTGCCAGCCGGTCGTCGAGCGACTCCGCAAGCTGCGTCAGCGACAGGACCTTCAGCCGCGGGGCGGCGAGCTCGATCGCCAGCGGAATCCCATCCAGTCGTCGAGAGATCGCGCCGACCATTTCCGCATTGGCATCGGTGAGCGCAAAACCCGTCCCCAGCGCGGCGGCGCGCTCCTCGAACAGTCGCACCGCCGGAAATTCGCGGGCGGCACGCACATCGAGCGGCAGATCCGATGCAGGCGCCGGCAGCGAGGGCACGCGATAGACGCTTTCGCCCACAATGCCGAGCCGCTCGCGACTCGATGCCAGGACGTGGAGGCGCGGGCACGCCCGCAAGAGGGTCTCGACCACCCGACTCGCCTCGACGAGCACGTGCTCGCAATTGTCGAGGATCAGCAGCAGCTCTCTTCCCTCGAGCGCATCGGCCAACCGGTCGAGGCCGGCGCTTGCACCAGCTGCGTTTGCTCGAAGCGCCTCGGCAATGACGGAAAACACCAGCCGCTTTTCGCCGAGCGGGGCAAGTTCGGCCAAGCAGACGCCGTCGGCGAAGCGCGACGCCACAGCCCGGCCGACCTCGATGGCGAGTCGGGTCTTGCCGACGCCGCCGGCGCCGGTCAGTGTCACGAGGCGGTGCGCAGCAAGGCGCGATCTCACCGTCTCCAGATCGGCCTCGCGGCCGATCAGCTCGGAAAGCGATTGCGGAAGGTCGACGCGAGGCCTTTCGCGCGGCGGCGGCGCCGCAACCGAACGAGCCTCGCCGTGGGTTCCCGTCGGCCCGTCGGCGTGGCGGACCGGCGCGACGAAGCGATAGCCGCGTCCAGGCACCGTCACGAGATAGCGCTCGCCGCCATCCGCAGCCTGGAAGATCTTGCGCAGCGCCGACACCTGGACCTGCAGGTTGTTCTCTTCGACGACCAGACGCGGCCAGACTTCGGCCAGCAATTCATCCTTGGTGACGAGTCCGCCCCGCCTCCGCACCAGCGCCACCAGCACGTCGAAGGCGCGCTGCCCGAGCGTCACCGGCGCGCCATGCGCCAGCAACTCGCGTCGGCCGAGGTCGAGTCGGAACGGCCCGAACTCGAACTGCTCCGGAGCGGCCATTTGCATATGCTGCATCTTGCCTAGGGCCCTTGCCCCGGCCCGAATCTGAGCGTGAGGCGGTTCCAGCCGTCGCGTCGCTCGTAGCGCATCTCGTCCGCGAAGCTGCGCATGAGGTGAATGCCGAAGTGCCCCGCGGCGGCCTCGTCGATCGACGCGGGTTTACGAAATACCCGGGACCCGGTCGGGTCGAACTGGTCGCCGCGATCCGCAATGGTCGCCAGCACGTGATTCTGCCCATGCGCGAGTTCGACCGCGATGTCATCGTCGTGCTCGGCGGCGTCCGAATGCATGATGATGTTGGCGACCGCCTCCTCGACGCAGAGCTGTATCGCGAACAGCCGTTCGCACGGCAGCCGCGCCGCCCGCACGAAATCCTTCACCCAATCTGCGATCGCCGCGAGTTGCGCGAACTCGGGGCGGATGGTCAGTCGGCGTGTCATGGTGGGCGCAGACGTTGTCATGCGATGGCAGCAAGCGCCGCGATCGCGGCGCCTCCATCCGGGACGACGGGAATGAGGTCGCTCGCGCCGGCACTGCGCAGCACCTTCGCGACATTGTTATCGGGACAGACCAGCACCAGCTTGCCGCCTTTGCTCTGCGCGATCTTGGCGCCCATCAGCAGCAGCCGGAGCGCGTAAGACGACAGAAAGCTCACGGATGAAAGATCGACCATGATCGCCTTCTTCTCCGCCGCCACGGTGTTGAGCGGCAACTCCATCATGACGGCTGCCGCCGTATCCAGGCGCCCCTGCAGAACAACACGCGTGATCCCATCGACGTCCTCGACCGAAATGTCCATCCCTGCGTCTCGCCTGGTACTTATTGTTTCGTGGTGCTGAAGCAAAAGTCGCCCTGGAATAGGATTCAGCAATTTTCAGGACTTATCAATTCGGCGACAGGGACGACCCGAGCAGGCGGCGGTAGCCTTTCGTAGTCAGCCGGAGAACTACGCGTGCGCTCGTCCCAGGTCGTATCCAAGGTCGCATCCCAAGTTGCAGCTCGCCGGATCCGCCAAGTTTCGGCGATTTTCGCGGCCCGCAATTCGGGTTCCATGAGGGTCCGCGAGGCCCACTGATGGCGCGGGTCGAAATCCGACTTCCCAATCGCCGCGACAAGATGTCCGAGGTCGGCGCGATGGTCGAAAGCTTCGTCAGAGCGCAGGGGGGCTCCGGCGAGACGGTCCATGACGTTGGCGTGGTCCTCGACGAGGTGCTCAGCAACATCATCGCCTACGGATACGGGCCGGAACAGGCCGGCGAGATCGTGGTACGGGCCGACATCGTCGACGGCCGCATCGTCGTCGAGATCGAAGACGGCGGACAGCCGTTCGATCCACTGAGCCTCCCGCCTCCCGATCTTTCGGCCCCCCTGCGCGAGCGCAAGGTCGGCGGCCTCGGAATCCACTTCGTCAGGCAGCTCATGGACGAGGTCGCCTATGCGCGGGTCGGCGGCACGAACCGGCTGCGCCTGAGCAAACAGCTGCCGGTCACCCCAACCAGACGCGACTAGGAGGACACGTATGGAACTCGTGGAAATTCGCCGCGACCCGCTCGTCATCGTCGAGCCGCGCGGCCGCATCGACACGGTGGCGGCCGAGCCGTTCGGCAATCGCTTGACCGAGCTCATACGCTCCGGTTCGCGCCACATGCTGATCGACCTGCAGCACGTGATCTACATCAGCAGCGCCGGGTTTCGCGCGCTGCTGATCGCCGGGAAGCTCGCGGAGGAGAGCAACGCGAAGCTCGTGCTGTGCGGTCTGTCAGCCGAGATCAAGCGACTGTTCGAGATCGGCACCTTCATGGACCTGTTCACCATCTGCGCGAGCCGCGAGGACGGAATGGTGAAGGCGCAGTGAGCAGGCCTGCGGGCAACAAGTCGTGACTATCCGGAGGCATCGACATGAAGAAGCCGGCAACGTTGATCTACGGTCTCGAGGAGATGCCGCCGCCGTTCATTACGATCTCCAACGGCATTCAGCACGTCGGGCTGATCGCGATCAACCTCGTTTTTCCGCTGCTGGTCTTCCGCGCGGCCGGCACGCCCCTCGATCTCATCGGCGGCCTGCTCTCCTCCGGCCTCGTGGTGCTTGGAATCGGCACGTTCCTGCAAGCGTATCGACTGGGCCCGATCGGATCGGGATACATGTGTCCTTCGACCTTCACGGCAACCTACCTCGCGCCGTCTCTGCTCGCCGCCAAGATCGGCGGCCTCCCGCTCGTATTCGGAATGACGCTGTTCTCGGGCGTGCTGGAAGCAGCCATCGCGCCCCTGCTCAACCGGCTGCGCGCGATCTTCCCGCCGGAGATTTCCGGCCTCGTCATCCTGCTGATCGGGATGTCTATCGGCACGTCGGGACTGCGCCTGGTGCTGGCGCCCGGCGCCGAGCCCCTGAGTGGCGCCGAGTGGCTGGTTGCCGGCGCCACTCTCGTGACCATGGTCGGGCTCAATGTCTGGGGCGTCGGCACCCTGCGCATGCTCTGCGCCCTGATCGGCCTCGTCATCGGCTATATCGCGGCCGGCTTCGCCGGGCTTTTCGGCACGACTTTCGTCGCGGTGCACGACGCCGACTGGATCGGGTTCCCGATCCCCGCCCACCTGGCATGGGCTTTCGACGCGACCATGATTGCCCCATTTGCCATCGCGAGCGTCGCCGCCGCCCTCAAGGCGGCCGGAACAATCGCGCTCTGTCAGCGGATGAACGATGCCGACTGGGTGCGGCCCGAGATGGGATCGACGACACGCGGCGTGCTTGCGGACGGCGCCGCGACGGCGGTCGCCGGGCTGATGGGCGCGGTCGGAACGAACACATCGACGCCCGGCGTGGGGCTCGCGGCCGCAATCGGCGTGGGAAGCCGCCCAGTCGCCTATGCGGTTGCGGTTCTGTTCGTGCTGCTCGCCTTTTTTCCCAAGTTGACGGCGCTCCTCGCGATCATGCCGCGGGCCGTGATGGTCTCCGCCCTCCTGTTCACCGCGACATTCATCATCATCAACGGAATTCAGGTGATCAGCTCGCGTCTGCTCGATGCGCGCAGATCGATGATCATCGGATTTTCCATGGTCGCCGGAATTTCGGTGGACATTTTTCCCAGCCTATCGGCGGCGGCGCCGAAGATGTTCATGCCGGTGGTCGGCTCTCCGCTGGTCTTCGGCACCGTCATCGCGCTGGGGCTCAACCTGCTGTTTCGTATTGGCGTCAGGCGGACCGTCAACCTCACCCTCGACCAGCCCGAAGGGGCCCATCAGAGAATCGACGATTTCTTCGTGCGCCAAGGCGCCGCATGGGGCGCACGGCCGGACGTCATCAAACGCGCCATCTTTGGCGTCACGCAACTGGTCGACGCGGTCGACGAAAACTGCCGCAAGGAAGGGCCCATGACCGTCACGGCGAGCTTCGACGAGTTCAACCTCGACATCCGCCTCGCCTATCAGGGCGCTCTGCTCGAGTTTCCCGAGCAGCGCCCGAGCGCCGACGATATTCGCGCCGGACTCGAGGGCATGCGGCGGCTTGCCGGCTTCATGCTGCGGCGCAATGCCGACCGCATCGCCTCGGAAAGGGCCGGCGACCGCGTCGTCGTGCATTTCCATTTCGACCATTGAGCGGAGCGGCGCCTGGTGGACCAAGTCGAGACCAACGCGCGAACGGCCGCGAACAAGACGGGTCCGCGCATCCTCGTCGTCGACGACAACGACGACAATCGCTACACGCTCACCCTCTATCTCGAGCTCGAGGGCTATTCCGACGTTGTGGTCGCCCATGACGGCGAGCAGGCGATCGAACGGCTGAAGGCCGACGCGTTCGACCTCGTGCTGCTCGACGTCATGATGCCGAAGGTGGACGGCTATCAGGTGCTCGCGTGGGCGGCGAAGCAGCCGCAACTTTCCGACCTGCCGATCATCATGATCTCGGCGCTCAACGAGATCGACAGCGTGGTGCGTTGCGTCGAGCTCGGCGCGGTCGACTATCTGCTCAAACCGTTCAATCCGGTGCTGCTCAAGGCGCGCCTCGGCGCGACGCTGGAGAAAAAGCGGCTGCGCGACGAGGTGAAGGCGCACCTCGCGCGCCTGCGCGCCGAGCTCGATGCTGCGCGCAAGCTCCAGCTCGCCATGGTGCCGCAGGCCTTTCCGCCGCCGAGCGCGGATTTTCCCGTCGATCTGTTCGCGATGATGGAGCCCGCGCGCGAGGTGGGCGGCGATCTCTACGACTTCTTCCCGACCGCCGACGGCCGGCTCTGCTTCCTCATCGGCGACGTCTCCGGCAAGGGGATGCCGGCGGCCCTGTTCATGGCGCGCACGAAAAGCCTGATTCGCATCGCGACCGAGCTGATGCGCGGCCCCGACGGCGGCCCGCCGGGCGCCGCTGACATCATCGGGCGGGTGAATCGCGAGCTCTCGCAGAGCAATCCCGACATGATGTTCGTCACCATGTTCTTCGCGCTGCTGGCGCCGAAGACCGGCGAGATCGAGTTCTGCAATGCCGGGCACAATGCACCCTATCGGCTCAAGGGCGGCGAGGTCGCGCCGATCGAGGCGGCGCGCGGCGTCATTCTCGGCGTGCGGCCCAACGCGGCCCATGTGGCAGGCCGCCTCACGCTCACGCCGGACGAGACGATCTACCTGTTCACCGACGGCGTGACCGAGGCGATCAATGCGGCCGCGGAGCTCTTTTCCGAAGAGCGGCTCGAAGCGGTGCTGCGGGCCGCGAACGGCAAGACCAGCGCCGCTCTCGTCGATGCGGTCGCGTCCGAACTCCGAGTCTTCGTCGGCGCCGCGGAGGCGTTCGACGACATCACGATGCTGGCCTTGCGGCCAACCGACGTGACGGCGGGCTGATCGGCAGGCGCGAATGACGGGATTTCAGGAATTTTCAGTTCGGCGCCAAGGATTTCCGGGTTGCACGGATGGACAATCCGGATCCACGACCAATACCCGAACCGATCGGAGGGGTCATGCGGCGACGTGAATTTCTCGGCGCTGTGATAAGCGGCATGGCGGCTTTTCCACCGGCCGCACGTTCGCAAGAGCCGAAAATACCCTTGATCGGCTATCTCAGCGGCCGGTCCGCTCGCGATTCAGCCCGCGTCGTCGCGGCGTTTCGCCAGGGACTCGCGGAACGCGGTTACGTTGAGGGCAAGAACGTCGCAATCAACTATCTCTTCGCGGACGGCCATTACGAACGCCTTCCGGAGCTGGCCAAGGAGCTTGTCAGCCGGAATGTTGCGGCCATCTTGGCGACCGGCGGCGGAGCGCCGTCCGGCCGTGCCGCGAAAGGCGCGACCTCGACCATACCGATCGTCTTTATCATCGGCGGCGACCCGGTCTCGTTCGGTCTCGTCCCGAGCCTCAATCGGCCGGGTGGAAACATCACGGGCGTGAGCTTTCTCATCAATGGGCTGATCCCAAAACAGATCGAGGCTCTGAATGAAGTGATGGCGAAAGGCCGGCCGCTGGGCTTTCTCGTCAATCCGGAGAGCCCCTATTCGAATCCGGAGCGGCAATCCGCAGAGGCGGCGGCCGCCGCCGTTCGCCGAAGTCTCGTGGTGGCCAGCGCCCATGACGCGGGGGACTTTGCCGCCGCCTATGCGACGCTTGTCACGGCGGGCGTTGGAGGCCTGCTCCTTGCAAGCGAGCCCACCTTCAATGGAAAATCCGATCGGCTCGCCGCATTGTCCGCGCGTCACGCGCTGCCGACGGTCTCTCCGCTGCGAGAGTTTCCTGTAGCTGGCGGCCTGATGAGCTACGGCACCAGCATCACCGACGCGCATCGTCTTGCCGGCCGCTATGTCGCGCGGATCCTGGGCGGCGAAAAGCCAGCCGATCTTCCAGTGCAGCAGTCGGTCAAAGTCGAGCTGGTGCTCAATCTCAAGACTGCGAAGGCGTTGGGCATCGACATCCCGCCGACGCTGCTCGCGATCGCCGACGAGGTGATCGAATGAAGCAGCGCCGACTCGGTCGAGATCGATCTGAATTACCGCCGCGATGTCGCAGCGTCCGCGCCAAGGAATCGGCTCATGACCCCACCGGATCGCACGCACGCCTATCGTCTGGCTTTCGATCCCATGGAAGCCTGGACAGGGTGGCCGGAATCCCGCGCCAGTCGGTGGTGCTCGCATGTCTGTTCATTCCCGACATGGTGAGCGAATGAGGCGGGGGGAGTTCATTCTGGCGTTCGCGGCCGCCGCCCTCGCGCCCGTGTCCGCCTGGGCGCAGTCCCGCCGCATCGGCGTGCTCGTGGGCTTCGCCGAGACCGACGCGCCGGCACAGGCGCGCATCGCCCGCTTCCGTGACGAGCCGGCGCAGATCGGTTGGAAAGACGGAGGCAACGTCGAGCTCGTCTATCGCTGGGCCTCCGGCGACAGGAAGGCGATGCAGAAACATGCGGCTGAGCTCGTCGCGCTCCAGCCCGACGTGATTTTCGGCGTCACGGTCTCGGCCGTGCGCGCGCTCATCGACGCCACGCTCACGATTCCGATCGTGTTCGCACAGGTCTCCGATCCGGTCGGCAGCGGCCTGGTCGACAACGTCGCCCATCCGGGCCGCAACGTCACCGGCTTCACCAATTTCGAGGAAACGATCGCCGGCAAATGGCCCGAGCTGCTCAAGGAGATCGCGCCGGCGACGCGGCGCATCGCCATCCTGTTCAATCCCGACACCGCGGCCGGGCACGGGGATTTCTACCTCGCGCCATTCCGAGCCGCCGCGACGCCGCTTGCCTTCGAGGCGCGCCCGGCGCCCGTGCACGACGAGAACGAAATCCGGCAGACGCTCGCGATGCTCGCCGGCGCCAACCGCGACGGTCTCATCGTCATGCCGGACGCCTTCACGCTGGTGCACCGCGACCTGATCATCTCGCTCGCGGCCGCCAACAGCCTGCCGACGATCTATCCGTTCCGCTTCTTCGCCAGCGCCGGCGGGCTCATGTCCTACGGCGTCGATCCGATGGATCAGTATCCGCGCGCCGCGCACTATGTCGACCGCATCCTGCGCGGCGCGAGGCCGGCCGAGCTGCCGGTGCAGGCGCCCACCAAGTTCGAGCTGGTCGTCAATCTCAAGACCGCGCGATCGCTCGGGCTCGACCCCTCGCCCACGCTGCTCGCGCGCGCCGACGAGGTGATCGAATGAGACGGCGGGAATTCATCGCGCTCGTCGGCGGTGCGGCCGTTGGTTTGCCGTGCGCCGCGCGCGCCCAAGCGCCGGCGAAGCCGGTGGTCGGACTTCTATGCGGAAAGACGCCGGAAGGCGATGCGGCCCAGCTCGCACCGTTCTGGAAGGGCCTGAACGATAGCGGTTTCGTCGAAGGGAATAATATTGTGGCCGAGTACCGCTGGGCGCAAAGCGACTACAGCAGGTTTCCAGCGCTAGCGGCCGAGCTCATCACCCGCAAAGTCGATGTGATCGCGGGCATAGGCACCACGCCGGCGGCGCTCGCTGCCAAGGCCGCGACCAATGCGATCCCGATCGTGTTCATCATCGGAACCGATCCGATCGCGACCGGCCTCGTCGGCAGCCTCAACCGGCCGGGCAGCAATATTACGGGCGTGACATTCCTCAACAGGACGCTCGTTGCGAAGCAATTCGAGGTTTTACACGACATGGTGCTCAGCGCTTCATGCCTCGGCTTCCTGATAAATCCCCGGAATCCCTTTGCTCAAGCCGATACGCAAGATGCACGCGCGGCCCTCGAGAAGCTTGGCCTCCAGATGGTGCTGGCGAAAAGCAGCAGCGAACGGGAGCTTGCAACGGCGTTGACGACGTTTGACCAGCAGAGCGTCGGAGGCTTTGTCGTCGCCGGCGACCTCTTTCTCAACAGTCAACAGGCCAGGATCATTGCGCATGCGGCCAAGCACGCACTGCCGGCCGTCTACCCGTGGCGCGAGGCCACCGAGGCGGGCGGGTTGTTGAGCTACGGCGCCAGTAGAACAGAGGCCTATCATCAGGCCGGCATCTACGTCGGGAAGATCCTCAAGGGCTTCGAACCGGCGGAATTACCGGTCCAGCAGGTGACCAAGGTCGAGCTGGTCCTCAATCTCAAAACAGCGAAGGTCCTGGGGCTGACCTTCTCACTACCGCTGCTGGGCCGCGCTGACGAGGTGATCGAATGAGGCGGCGGGAGTTCATTGCCTTCCTCGCCGGCGCGGCCGGCTCGGTGCTGGGCCGCGGGGTCGCGGCGCACGCCGCCGGAACGAAGGCTTATCGCGTGGGCGTGCTCGAGACGGTGCCTGCGGAGCGCAACCGCGCGAATCTCGATGCGTTGCGTCGGGGCCTGCGCGAGCACGGCTATGTCGAGGGGCAGAACCTGCAGATCGAGTATCGCTCGGCCGACGGCCATGCGGACCGGTTCCCGGCGCTGGCCGGCGAGCTCATCGATCTTCCGGTCGACCTCATCGTCACGCGCGGCACCCCTGCGGCCCGCGCCGCCAAGGCCGCGACCAGCACCATACCGATAGTGATGGCGGCGATCGGCGAGCCGCTCGGCGTCGGCGTGGTGGCGAGCCTTGCGCGGCCGGGCGGCAACGTGACCGGACTGAGCGCCTTCGTCACCGAGCTTTCCGGCAAGCGCGTCGAGCTGCTCAAGGAATCGTTCCCCGCGATCCGCAGCGTCGGCTTCATGCAGAACATGGGCAACCCGGTCTCGCCGCCGCAATGGAAGTCGACGCAGAGCGTCGCCGAGGCGCTGGGGCTCTCGGCCGAGCTGTTCGACGTGCGCAGCGCGGCCGACATCGCGGCCGCCGGTGCGGGCATCGCGGCTCACAAGATCGGGGCGCTCTCGGTCGGGATCGATGGGGTCACGCAGCAAAATGCGCGCACGATCGTGCAACTGGCCGCGGCGCAGAAGATTCCGACCGCCTATCCGTCGCGCGAGTTCGTCGACGTCGGCGGCATGTTGAGCTACGGGCCGAGCTATCCCGATCTCTATTTCCGCGCGGCAGGCCTCATCGACAAGATCTTGAAGGGTGCCAAGCCCGGCGACCTTCCGGTGGAGCAGCCGATCAAGCTCGAGCTGGTGATCAGCCTCGAGACCGCCAGGGCGCTCGGCATCGCCCTGCCGCCGACGCTGCTCGCTCGCGCCCACGAGGTCATCGAATGAGACGGCGCGAGTTCCTTGCCCTGGTCGGCGGCGCGGGCGCTTCGGCGCTGGCCCGCCCCATTGCGGCGCGCGGCGAGGAAAGCAGGGTCTATCGCGTCGGCGTGCTGGAGACCGTGCCAGCGGAGCGCAATCGGGCGAATTTCGGTGCACTGCAGCGGGGCCTCCGCGACCACGGCTACGTCGATGGACAGAACCTGCAGATCACGTATCGCTCCGCCGACGGCCGAGCGGTCCGTTTCCCGCGGCTTGCCGCCGAGCTGGTTCGGCTCCCGGTCGACGTGATCGTCACCCGCGGCACCCCGGCCACCGAAGCCGCAAAAGCCGCGAGCGCGACCATTCCGATCGTGATGGCGGCGATCGGCGAGCCGCTCGGCGTGGGGGTGGTCAAGAGCTTCGCCCGGCCCGGCGGCAACATCACCGGCTTTTCCTCCTTCGTGAACGAGCTCGCCGGCAAGCGCATCGAGCTGCTCAAGCAGGCGTTTCCGCCGATCGCCCGGGTCGCGTTCCTGCAGAACATCGGCAATCCGGTCTCCCCGCCGCAATGGACGGCGACGCAGTCGGCGGCGCGCAGCCTCGGCCTCGCCGTCGAGCTCCTCGACGTGCGCAGGACCGAGGATATCGCGCCCGCTTTCGCGACGATGGCGACGCATCAGGTGCAGGCGCTGTCGGTCGGGATCGACGGGCTCACCCAGGAGAACGCCGCGATGATCGTGCGCCTCGCCGCCGCGCAGAAGCTGCCGGCCGCCTACCCGGCGCGCGAGTTCGTCGAGGCCGGCGGTCTCATGAGCTATGGGCCGAGTTATCCCGACCTGTACCTGCGCGCGGCCGACCTGGTCGACAAGATCCTCAAGGGCGCCAAGCCGGGCGACCTGCCGGTCGAAGGGCCCGCCAAGCTCGAGCTGGTGGTCAATCTCAAGACCGCCACGGCGCTCGGCCTCGACATCCCGCCGACCGTACTGGCGCGCGCCGACGAGGTGATCGAATGAGGCGACGCGAATTCATCACCCTCGTTGCAAGTGCGGCCCTTTGGCCATCCGCGGGGCGGGCGGTCGCTGACCGCCCGCCACGACGCCTGGGCTTCCTCTCCACCAACACGTCCGCAGCGGGGAAATCGCTGTTGAAGTGCCTCATGTCGGGCCTGCGCGACCGTGGTTGGGTCGACGGCACGACGCTTGCGCTCGACCTGCGATGGGGAGGAGAGCCCGGCGATTATGCCGCTGCCGCGGCCGAGCTCGTGCGGCTCGAGCCGGATGTGATCGTGACCACCGGCACACCGGCGACGCTGGCCGTGCAGCGGGCGACGTCCCGGATTCCCGTGGTCTTCGTCGCGGTGAGCGACCCGGTCGCAAGCAAGATGGTCGCCAGCATTGCCCGGCCCGGCGGCAATATCACTGGCGTATCCAATTTCCTTCCTGCGACGACGGCGAAGCTCGTCGACTATCTGCGCACCGCGGCGTCGGAGGTGCGGCGTGTGGCGGTGCTCTACGATACGGCCAATCCGGGCAAGCTGCTCGATTTCTTCGAGTTGCAAAACGCGGGCGCGACGGCACGGATCGAGATCGTGTCGGCGGGTGTGCGCGCCTCGAGCGATCTGGACCAGGCGTTCGCGATGATTCTGCAGTCGCACTGCAACGGCCTCATCACGTTGCAGGACGGCGTGACGCTCGGAAGCCGAGCGCGCATCGTCGCGTTTGCCGCGGCGAACCGTCTGCCGGCAATATACCAGATCAGGGAGTTCGCCGACGCGGGAGGCTTGATGTCCTACGGGCTGAATTACTGCCAGCACTACCGGAGCGCTGCGCCCTACATCGATCGGATTCTCAAGGGTGCCAAGCCGGTGGATCTGCCGGTCGAGCTGCCCACGACTTTCGAGCTCGTCATCAATCTGAAGACCGCCAAAGCGCTCGGTCTGGAGATTCCGGCAATCCTGGCCGCGATTGCCGACGAAATCATTGAATAGAGACACAGGAGACGGCGGGCGTGCCGAAAACGTTGACGCGGTTGACAGGCTACCTGCGCGGGCTGCGCAAGCGCGCCGCCGCGGCGCGGCCTGTTGCGTCGGGCGACGGCAAGATCCGCGGCCGGCTGTTCTACAAATACGTCGCGCTGTTCGTCGCCGTCGTGAGCATTGCGCTCCTCGGCAACGGCGCATTCGAGGTCTGGTTCTATTACGGCGAGCACAAGGTCGCGTTGGTGCGCATCCAGCGCGAGCAGGCCGAATCGGCGGCGGCCAAGATCGGCCAGTTCGTCACGGAAATCGAGAGCCAGATCGGCTGGACGACGCAACTGCCATGGTCGGCGGCGCTGCTCGAGCAGCGGCGCTTCGACGGGCTGCGGCTGCTGCGCCAAGTGCCGGCGATCACCGAGCTGTCCGAGCTCGACGCGACCGGCCACGAGCGGCTGCGCGTCTCGCGGCTGGCGATGGACGTCGTCGGCAGCAATCTCGATTATTCGCAGGATCCGAAGTTCACCGCCGCCATGGCGCACAAGGTCTATTACGGCCCGGTCTATTTCCGCCGCGAGTCGGAGCCCTACATGACCTTGTCGATGGCGGGCGCGCGCCGCGACTCCGGCGTCACGGTCGCCGAGGTGAACCTGAAGCTGATCTGGGACGTGATCTCGCAAATCAGGGTCGGCGAGCGCGGCTATGCATACGTGGTGGACGGCAGCGGCCGCCTGATCGCACATCCTGACATCAGCCTCGTGCTGCGCAACACCGACCTCTCGGCGCTCCCGCAGGTGCGCGAGGCACGCGGCGAAACGGCCGGGCGCGATGAGGTTCAGGAGGTGCGGAATATCCAGGGACAAAACGTGCTGAGCGCGCATGCGCAGGTCGCGCCGCTCGGCTGGTACGTGTTCGCCGAGCTGCCCGCGGACGAGGCCAACGCGCCGTTTTATGCGGCACTGAAGCGCCTCGCCTGGGTGCTGCTCGCGGCGCTTTTCTTCGCGGTTTTCGCCGGCATGTTCCTCGCCCGCCGCATGGTGGGGCCGATCCAGACCCTACGCACCGGCGCCGCGCGCCTCGGTCGCGGCGATCTCGCGCAACGCATCGACATCAAGACCGGCGACGAGCTCGAGGGCCTCGCCGATCAGTTCAACGACATGGCGAGTCGATTGGAGGAGTCCTACGCCGACCTCGAGAAGAAAGTGGACTCGCGCACCCGCGAGCTGAGCGAGGCACTGGAGCAGCAGACCGCGACGTCCGAGGTGCTGCGCGTGATCTCCCGCTCGCCCACCGACCTGGAGCCCGTTTTCCAGGCGATCCTGGCCCACTCGACGCGGCTGTGCGAGGCGAAGTTCGGCGTCTTGCATCTCTACGAGGACGGCGCGTTTCGCACCGCTACACAGTGCGGCGCGCCGCCCGAGCTGGCGGCGTTCCAGCGCACGCGCGGTCGATTCCAGGCGACTGCCGGCGGGCCTCTTGATCGCGTGCTTCGCACCAAGCAGGCGGTCCATTGTCTCGATCAGGCAGCCGAGCCGGTACGAAGCTCGGAAGCTCGCATCGGCGGTGCGCGCTCGCTCATCGCCGTTCCGATGCTCAAGGAAGGCGAAGTGCTCGGCGCGATCATCATCTACCGTCAGGAAGTGCGCGCGTTCGATGACAAGCAGATCGAGCTGATGACGAATTTCGCCAGTCAGGCAGTGATCGCGATCGAGAACGTGCGGCTGCTCACCGAGCTGCGGGCGCGCACCAAAGAGCTCGAGGAGAAGAGCCGCCAGCTCGAGCAGGCGAGCCAGCACAAGTCGCAGTTCCTCGCCAACATGAGCCACGAGCTGCGCACGCCGCTCAACGCCATCATCGGGCTCACCGAGATGATGTTCACCAATGCGGCCCGCTTCGGCACCGAGAAGGCGATCGAGCCGCTGCGCCGGGTCAATCGGGCTGGCACGCACCTGCTCGGGCTGATCAACCAGGTGCTTGATCTTTCCAAGATCGAGGCCGGCAAGCTCGAGCTCAGCCCCGAGCAGGTCAACCTCGCGCCGCTGGTCGACGAGGTGGTCGGCACCGCGCGCCAGCTCGCTGAGCAGAACCGCAACCGGCTGGTGGGCGAGTGCGAAGGCAACCTCGCGCCGATCACCGCAGATCCGATGCGGCTGCGCCAGATCCTGCTCAACCTGCTGAGCAATGCCTGCAAGTTCACGAAGGAGGGCGAGGTTGCGCTACGCGTGCGCAAGGTGGTCGACGGCCGCAGCTGGGTCGAGCTTGCCGTCTCCGACAGCGGCATCGGCATGACCCCCGAGCAGCAGGCCAAGCTTTTCGAGGAATTCGTGCAGGCCGATGCCTCGACGGCGCGGCGCTATGGCGGCACCGGGCTCGGCCTCGCCATCACGCGCAAGCTTGCCCGCATGATGGGCGGCGACGTGACGGTCGCGAGCGAGCTCGGCAAGGGCTCGGTGTTCACCGTGCGCCTGCCGGCCGACGCCGACGCGGTCGAGACCACCGGCGCAGGCTCCGGGACGTGCGACAACTGCATCCTGGTGATCGACGACGACGCGACGGCGCGCGAGCTGATCGCCGATCAGCTCAAGGCCGAAGGATTCACTGTCGAGACGGCGGCGGGCGGGCTGGAGGGGCTGAAGCGGGCGCGCGGATTGCGCCCGGTCGCGATCACGCTCGACGTGATGATGCCCGATCTCGACGGCTGGTCGGTGCTCGCGGCGCTGCGGCAGGACAGTGAACTCGCCGATATCCCGGTCATCATGACGACGATCGTCGACGAGCAGCGGCGCGGCCTCGCGCTCGGCGCCGCCGGCCATCTCACGAAGCCGATCGACCGCGAGCGGCTGCATCGCATGGTGAGGCGCTTTCGCGCGCCGGCGCGGCGCGCGCGCATCCTGCTCGTCGACGACGATGCCGGTGTGCGCGAGCGCGCGCGCACCTGGCTCAAGGACGAGGAATGGATCGTCGATGAAGCGGTCGACGGGCGCGACGCCTTGGCGCGCTTGCGCGAAGGGCCGCCGGACGTGATCCTGCTCGACTTGATGATGCCTGAGCTGGACGGGTTCGACGTGGTCGCGGCGCTGCAGAAGGAACCGAAATGGCGCGACATTCCGGTCGTCGTCATCACGTCGCGCGACCTCGGGCCGGAGGACCGCAAGCGCTTGAACTCGGGCGTGCAATCGGTTCTGGTGAAGAACACGTTCGGGCCCGCCGAGCTGGTCGACCGCGTTCGCCGGCTGGTGCAGGCTCGGAGACCCGCAGTGACGGACGCAGCGACGTGATCAAGCTTCTCTACGTCGAGGACAACGACGACAACATCTATATGCTGCAGATGCGCCTCGAGCTCACGGGCGAGTTCGAGGTCCTGGTGGCACGCGATGGCGAGGCCGGCTGCGCGCTCGCCGCCGCGCAGCGGCCCGACATCATCCTCATGGATCTCGAGATGCCCGGCATCGACGGCTGGGAGGCGACCCGCCGGCTCAAGAATGATGCGCAGACGCGCGACATCCCGGTGATCGCGCTGTCCGCCCATGCGCTCGCCGGCATGCGCGAGAAAGCACTCGCCGCAGGCTGCGATGAATTCGATACGAAGCCGGTCGACTTCGATCGGCTGCTCGCTATCATTCGTAACTTGGTGCCGGCACACGCTACTGGCAAAGCGAGCCCGTAATGTCCTCTTCCGGCGGGCGCGGACATGGTCTGCTCGGGGTGGTCGCCGTCGTCATCGGCGGCGCGCGATCTACTTCCTCGCCTTCGTCGGGACGCTTGCGGCCCGTCCGCTGGTGCGCGCCTCGATCGGGTCATTCCGCGCGCACATGAATTTCCCGACCATCGGCGGGGTCGCGCCGGCGTCGATCCCGGGAATCGATTGGTCCGATCACTGGGCGTTCGAGCAGGCCGGCTTTCCGGCGGTCATGCTCACCGATACGGCGCCGTTCCGCTACCCCTGCTAACACACGGCCCTCGATACGCCCGACAGGATCGACTTCGAGCGGCTGGCCCGCGTGGTCAAAGGCATCGAGCACATGGTGCGCGATGCGGCGCGCGGCTTATAGCCCGCATGAAGCGAAGCGGAATGCGGGCTATGCCTATCCGCTGAGGGGCTGAGCCCGGATTCCGCTTCGCTCCATCCGGGCTACGCAGGCCGGGTCCGCAACGCCGATCTAGCGCGACGTGCACGCCCAGACGCGCAGGCTGCAATTGCTGGCGATCTTGCTGCACTCCATCATCGCCCGGCCGACTGCCGCGTTCTTGTCACGCGACGTGCCCCAGCCGTGGCCACCACGACCGGAGACGTAGGCGCCGCACGTGTTCCTGAACGTCAGGACGTGAGTGCACCTGCCGCTGCACTTCTGGAGCGCCATGTGCTCGGCCGTGTCGTGGTCCTCGAAGTTGACCTCCCAGGCCCAGGCGTCATTGGGGCCATAAGCCACTGCGCCCCAGCAGTCGCCGACGGTGCATCTGGCCATGGCTGGCGAGGAGATGATCGACAGACCTGCGATCAGGGCGAGACCGTAAAGTGCAGACTTCCAATGAGCGGCAATCTTCATGAGCTTTTCCCCCATTTGTCGTCCGGCAACGACCGGAGTTCCGGTCCCTTGAGATTGTAACAATAGAAACATTACGTCAATGCAAGCGCATCAGCCATGAGATCGAGTCGCCGGCAAGCAGCGCGAGCAGCTCAAGCGGCGTGGCTTTGGAACAAGACGACGTGCCAGTTGCCGCGCTCGTCTGATGCCAGCCTGATCTCGAAGGGAACTCCGAAGCTGTAATCGAGATCCACTGTATCCGGGTCGACCGTGCGGCCCATGATCCAGCGCCGAAGCCGATTGCCATACGACTGGCCGCCCGCGCGAAGGCCGGCGAAAGTCGCCGACCGGTGCAACGGAAAGGTGTCGATCGCCAATTGGCGCCGCAGCTTGGCCTCGAATTCGGCGAGGGACGTCCCAACCGGCGCATTCCGCCCTGTCAGCCGGTGAGCCGTCTGCAAATCGCCGACGTTGATACGATCAATGAAGCTGTTCGCGACCGCGATGGCAGCCGTCGGCACATGGGTCCGCGAGGTCAGGCCAAGTCCTGCAGCGGCGGCGAAAGCGGTCAGCGCGATGAGCGGAGTAATTGCGTAGCCCGGACGGAGCGCAAGCGAAATCCGGGATGACCGTCCGCGCATTCCGCTCGGCTCTATGCGGGCTGCAAACCCACTCGCTCACACGTTCATCTGGGTGACGAACTTGGTCACCAGATACGCGTCGAGCGCGTCGGCGCCGCCTTCGGTGCCGTAGCCGGAATCCTTCACGCCGCCGAACGGCACCTCGGGCAGCGCGAGCCCGTGGTGATTGATCGAGATCATGCCGGTCTCGATCGATGCGCCGAGCGCGGCCGCGGTCTTCTCCGAGCGCGTATACGCATAGGCTGCGAGCCCATAGGGCAGCCGGTTCGCCTCGGTCACCACTTCCTCGAAGGTGTCGAACGAGCCGATCACCGCGACCGGGCCGAACGGCTCCTCGTTCATGATGCGCGCCTCGCGCGACACGTGGGTAAGCACGGTCGGCTCGTAGAAATAGCCCTTGTTGCCGATGCGGCGGCCGCCGGTCTCGACCGTGGCGCCTTTGGCGACCGCATCGCCGACGAACGCCTCGATCGCGTCGAGCCGCCGCGAATGGGCGAGCGGGCCCATGCGGGTCTTCTCGTCGAGTCCGTCGCCGACCTTCACGGCTTTCGCCGCATTGACGAACTTGCCGACGAACTCCTCATAGACCGGCTTCTGCACCAGGAAGCGGGTCGGAGCAACGCACACCTGGCCGGCATTGCGGAACTTGTTGGCGGCGAGGATCTTCGACGCCGCATCGACGTCGGCATCGGCGAAGACCATCGCGGGCGCATGCCCGCCGAGCTCCATGGTGACCCGCTTCATGTGCTGGCCCGCCATCGCGGCGAGGTGCTTGCCGACCGCGGTCGAGCCCGTGAAGGAGATCTTGCGCACCACCGGGTGCGGGATCAGGTAGGACGAGATGTCGCCCGGCACGCCGAACACGAGATTGATCGCGCCCTGCGGCACGCCCGCCTTGGCATAGGCGTCGATCAGGCCCGCGCACGCCGCCGGCGTCTCCTCCGGGCCCTTGATGATGATCGCGCAACCGGCCGCGAGCGCCATCGAGCACTTGCGCACCGCCTGGTTGATCGGGAAATTCCACGGCGTGAAGGCCGCGACCACGCCCACCGGCTCTTTCAGCTCGAGCTGGTAGACGCCGTCCATGCGCGGCGGGATGGTGCGGCCATAGGCGCGGCGCGCTTCCTCGGCGAACCAGTCGATCACGTCGGCGCCCGCGAGCGTCTCGCCCTTGGCCTCGACCAGCGGCTTGCCCTGCTCCATGGTCATCAGGGTCGCGATCTGGTCGGCATTGCTGCGCAGGATATCGGCCGCCTTGCGCAGCACCTTGTAGCGCTCGTGGGCCGGCACCTTGCGCCAGGCCGCAAAACCCTTCTGCGCCGCCGCGAGCGCGAGATCGAGATCGGCCTTCTCGGCATGCGCGACCTTGCCGATCGCCTCACCCGTCGCCGGATTGATCACGTCGAGCGTCTTCCCGCTCGCGGCCGGCTGCCATTTGCCATCGATGAAGAGCTGGACGTCGGAATAGGTCGCCATTTTGGGGGTCTCCTTCGCGAAGGCCGGCTCGCGCCATCGGCTGCGGCAATCGACTTTTCCCGGCCGGGCCCGCCCTCTTTTATCGGCGCGCGGCCGTGTTGGAAAGCCGGGTCCGGATCGATCCGGCGGCGCGATGATGCCGTCCATCAGCGGACACCGATCGCCCGCACCCCGAGCCCCTCGCGTCGGTTTCAATCCGCCAACGAACCTGTTACACCACCGGCGCAATTCGCGACACCGTCATGCCTGGCCCCTCATCGAACGTTCGTCCCCGGCCATGACACCGCGGCATGACGATTCATCAAATCATGAGCGCTTACAAATCCGAATTCCTCAAGGTCCTGTCGGAGCGTGGATTCATCCACCAGATATCCGATCCGGCTCTCGACCAGTTGGCCGCGGAGCGCAAGGTCGTCGCCTATGTGGGCTACGACTGCACCGCGCCCTCGCTGCACATCGGCCACCTGCTCTCGATGATGATGCTGCATTGGCTGCAGCAGTCGGGCAACAAGCCGATCGCGCTGATGGGCGGCGGCACGACGCGCGTCGGCGACCCGTCCGGGCGCGACGAGTCGCGCCAGCTCCTGAGCTATGAGCGGATCGAGGCGAACAAGGACAGCATCAAAGGCACATTCGCCAAGCTGCTCAGGTTCGGCGACGGCGCGTCCGATGCCGCGATGCTCGACAATGCCGAGTGGCTGGTCCCGCTCAACTATCTCGAGACCCTGCGCGACGTCGGCCGGCATTTCTCGATCAACCGCATGCTGACCATGGATTCGGTGAAGCTGCGGCTCGAGCGCGAGCATGAGCTGTCGTTCATCGAGTTCAACTACATGATCCTGCAGGCCTACGATTTCGTCGAGCTTGCCCGCCGCTACGGCTGCAACCTGCAAATGGGCGGCTCCGACCAATGGGGCAACATCGTCAACGGCATCGATCTCGGCCGGCGCATGGGCACGCACCAGCTCTATGCGCTCACCTGCCCGCTGCTGACCACAGCCTCCGGCGCCAAGATGGGCAAGACCGCGGCCGGCGCGGTCTGGCTCAACGGCGACATGCTCGCGCCCTACGACTACTGGCAGTACTGGCGCAACACCGAGGACGGCGACGTCGCGCGCTTCCTCAAGCTGTTCACCCTGCTGCCGCTCGACGACATCGCCCGGCTCGCGGCGCTCGCCGGCGCCGAGATCAACGAAGCCAAGAAGGTGCTGGCAACGGAAGCGACCGCGCTCATGCACGGTCGCGAGGCGGCCGAGGCGGCGGAGAAAACCGCGCGGCAGACCTTCGAGGAAGGAACGCTCGCGGCGAGCCTGCCGACGATCGAAATCGCCATGGCCGAGCTCGACAAGGGCATCGGCGTGCTAACCGCGTTTGCGGAAAGGACCGGCCTCGTCGCCTCGAACGGCGAGGCGCGCCGTCAGATCAAGGCCGGTGGCCTGCGGGTCAACGACAAGCCGGTCAGCAACGAGAAGATGGTGCTGACGGCGGGCGAGCTGACCGCCGAGGGCGTGATCAAGCTGTCACTCGGCCGCAAGCGGCACGTGCTGCTCAAGCCGGTGTGACGGCTTAGCTCGCAATGACCCGAGTCAGCGATCCCGGTCCGCGTAGCTCGTGCGCGGATCGGGATAGCGCTCGCCCGGCACGCTGCTCGGGAACTCGAACACCTTGCGCAGCAGGCCGGGCGCGAGCGGGGAGATCGGATTGACCCGCAGGATCGGCGCGTTGGGCGGCCCAACCACCTCGAACGTGATGCCGAACAGGCCTTCCTTGTCGCCGCCGCCGAGGAAGATGCCGACGATCGGGATCTGCCCGAACATGTTGTTGATGCCGTAGAGCGGCACGAAGGTGCCGCGCAGACGCACGTCGTTGTTGGCGAAGTCGAGCACGCCGTCCATGGTGGCGCCGACGACCGGCCCGCTCACCACCGCGTCGCGCACCGTGAACTTGCCGGGCGAGCGGGTGAAGACGACCCGCATGCGCGAGAACTGCACGCCGTCGGGCTCCATGCTGGGGGCGCCGGCGGCCACCCGATCGAGCGCGGCCTCGCCCTTCACATGGAAATCGCGCAGGTCGAGGAGGCCCTGTTGCGGCGTCTGGTTGGGCGTCGGCGGGTCCATGGTGGCCCACAGCTGGCCGCCGACGACGCGCGGATAGGTGTCGGTGAAGCGCAGCAGCGCGCCGGCGTCGGCGCTGTGAAAATAGAGGACCGGGTGGCCGTCCGTGCCGACGTGCATGTCACCCGTGAAGACCGCATCGACGCCGATCTTGGCCTTGAGCGCAAAGCTCTTGATCAGCTCGGCGCGGCGCTGCAGGCGGAAGTCCACCGCGCGCAGGGTCTCGCCGCGGAAACCCGCGACGGTGCCGATCTTCACGTCGACGTCGAGGTCGCCGATGCTGGAGCGTGCCTTAGGGTTGCTCGACGAGGGACCGCCCATGATCGACTTGACGAAGGCGCGGCCGTCATAGACGTCGCCGCGCATCGTCACCTTGAGGACGCCGTCCGCCTCGCGCTCGGCCTTGAGGCTCGCCTTGTCCTCGCTGGTCATCCCGAAGACGGGGAAGTTCGCGTTGACGACCTGGCTGTCGCTGTCGAGCACGACCGATCCCTTGACCGACACGCCGCCGCTGTCGACGACGATGTTGTCGATGCGCGTATCGGCGCCCTTATGGGTCGCCATCGTGAAGGTCGCGGTCGCCTTCTTGGCGGCCGGCTTGGTCCAGCCGGGCAGCAGGTTGTCGATCTTCGCCTGGGTGAGATCGGCCTCGATCGCGAAGCGCGCATCCTGCTCGCCGGTCGCCGGGATCTTCGCGCCGAGCCGCACCGACACGGGGCCGGTCAGGCTGCCGTTGAAGTCGAAGCCGAAGCGGCTGCGCGCCGCATCGTCGAACACGCCCTGCAGGCGCAGCTCGGCGTCGCCGTCGCCACGCGGCTTGCGGTAGTCGATGCTCGCCGGCATGCCGCCGATGCGCACCTCGCCGCGCGCCTGGTATCCGTCCGGATCGGCGGTGACGCGCAGCGTCTGCGCCTCGACCCGCTGCGCCATCATGAAGTGATCGACGGAGAAATTGGCGACGTCGGCGGTGATGTTGTACTTCACGCTGCCCGCCGGCATGTCGGGATCGATCGGGAACGTGAGCGCGACCTGCGCCGCCACGGTGCCGCGGCTGCCGGCCGGATCGAGGGGCGAGCCCGACGCCGCGCGCAGCCGATCGCTGGCCAGGAACTCGGCTGCCGCCGGCACCGGCCCCTCGATGCGCATGCGCACGCGCGCGGGCGGCTTCTTGATTTGGGTATCGGGCACCTCGAAGAGGCCGTTCGCGATCGTGAGGCGCCGGCCGGAGGGCAGATCGATGACGCCGCGCCCGAGCGAGAGGGTCACGTCGCGGCCGTGCACGCGCGTGACGAGATCGGCATCACGAATGGGTGGGAGGTCGTCGACTGGCTGCAGCGACGAGCCGCTGATCGCGATCTCCATCGAGAGCCCGTCGTCGGGCACCGGCGGCCCGCCGTTCTGCAGCGTCGAAAGCGGCGCGTTGGTCGCGATCTCGACGCGGTCGACCATGCCGCCGACGAAATGTTTGTTGGCCCACACGTGCACCGGTGTGTTCACGAAGGCCGGCCATACCTGCTTGAACGCCGCCATCGTCATATGGCGGCCGGCGGCGCCGATGGCGATGCGCGGATCGCCGGTCGAGAAATCGACGGAGCCCGACAGCGCGACCGCCACGTTCTGTCCGGCGATATTGGCGTGCTCGATGTCGAGGCGGCGCTTGGCCATATCGAGCCGGCAGAGCACCGCGATCCGGTTGAGCTGGAGCGAAGCGTCGTCGCCCGGCGCCGGCGCCAGCACGATCGAGCCGCCCGTCAGCCCGATTCGCCACGGCGCGCCGGCCTGCGCCGGCGCCTCCGCATGGGCGACCAGCGTGAAGCGGTTGCCGCCGGAGACGATCTGGAACGGCGCCGAGAGCGAATGCCGGCTGGCGTCCCAGTCAACGCTGACGTCGGCCTGGTCGATCGTGAACTGATTGCTCGGATCCTTGCGGTCCGTGATCGTGCCGGGGCCGAGCCACAGCTTGCCGGAGGCCAGTTGCGGCATGCCATCGCGGGCGATCTCGGCGCGCAGACTGAGCGACATCGGCAGGTCCGGCTCCATGCCGCCATCGCCGAGGCGCAGCGCGAGTATGAGATCTCGCACCATGACCTTGCGCGCCTCGATGCTCACCGCCCGGCGGCCCTCGCCGAGCGGCTTGACGCCGGCGAGCAGCAGCCAGGGATGATCGGGATTGTCCGAGGAGATGCGCAGCGTCACCTCGCCGGCGCCGTGGCGCGTGAGGCTGAGGTTGATCTTGTCGAAGGTCGACTTCTGCCCGTTGCGCTGGTCGTCGACCGTGAGGCTGCCGCTCTTGAGGCCGATCTCGCCGAGGTCGTGGCCGTCGAGGCCGAGCGCGTTGATGCTGTCGAGCCAGGCGAGCACCGCGCCGAGATTGTCGAAGATGCCGCGCGCCGACGACGTCGAGGGCGCGGCTTGCACGGGTGCGGCGGACGGGGCCGCTTGCGTCGCCGTGCTGGCGATGCTGCGGCTCGCAACGATCGGAACCGAATCGGCTGACGCCAGCATGGTCGGCGGTATCGTCGGCGGCATGGTCGCCCGCACGAGCGGGCGCCGGTCGCCGCCGGTGAACACCTTGATCTCGCCGTTGGGCTCGATGCGCAACGCCAGCCCGGCGCCGACCAGGTTGAGGCTCGCGGCGCGCGGGTGGCCGGTCACGATGCTCCACTTCGCGAGCCCGACCTCGGCGCGCGGCGCATTGGCGACAACCGCGCCGTCGCTGTCGCGCACCACGATGTCGCGGATGCGCAACGCCATGCCGCCGTTCTCGTCGCGCTCGAGCACGGTGCCGCCGACCTGGACGTTGTAGCGGCTGCCGAGATTCTCCTTGATCGCCGCTGCGAGCCAGTCGGTGGCGAAATCAAGCGCGATCGGCCCGGACGATAGGCGATACCACAGGCCGCCGAAGGCGATGCCGACGACCGCGACCAGCGTCGCGAATGCGATCATGGCGGTGCGCAGACGGCGGCTGCGCACAACGCGCCACAGCCGCGACGGCGGGCCAACGATGCACTGCCCCGAGGACACAGATGATGCAGCCCGGCGCGGCGGATCGGAACGTGCACCCGACGGGGCCGGGGCGGCCGGCGGCTTGACGCCTTTGGACGATGGATTAGCCGCCTCGCTAGCGGCCTGCGCACGACGATGCGACCGCAGGCTCTCTTCCAAGCCACGCAGTGCCGCAATCTTTGGACTAAGATTGCTATCCGTCATGCCTGATCAGGCATCCCCCGCCCGTCTGCCGCTACAACTGCTGTCGCAGGTCGAGGCACATCCCCTTGCCCAGCCAAGGATTCTCCCAAATCCTTTGACCCATCGGCGCCCCTCCCCAAACCGTGAGGCCGTCCTAAGATGATGACGTTGTGAAAAAGTCGAAAGGAAGGCACATGTCCGCCCAACCTGGTCCCGGAAGCAAGGCGCCGGCGTTCAGTTTGCCCCGCGACGGCGGGAAAACCGTGTCGCTTGCGGATTTCAAGGGGCAAAACCTGGTCCTCTACTTCTACCCACGGGCCGATACTCCCGGCTGCACGATCGAGGCCAAGGACTTCTCGCAGCTCGCTGCCGCCTTCACCAAGGCCGGCACCGCAGTGCTCGGCGTTTCCGCAGATCCCGTGAAGGCCCAGGACGCGTTCAAGGCGAAGCATGGTCTCGGCATACCGCTCGCCTCCGACGAGACACACAAGATGCTCAACGCCTATGGGGTCTGGGGCGAGAAATCCATGTATGGCAAGAAGTTCATGGGGATAACTCGCGCCACCTTCCTGATCGGCCGCGACGGGCGGATCGCCCGCGTCTGGCCCAAGGTGAAGGTCGCGGGCCACGCCGAGGAGGTGCTCGCTGCCGCCAAGGAGCTGTAGCATCTTGCGACCCAATCCCCGGTCGAGCCTCGGCGCACGTCACCGAAACCATGCGGCTCATGTACTGCGCCAACGTTAGCCGAACGTTAACCATGTTCCGAGCAAATTCGGGCGCAGGAGCGCCGGAACTCTTCTGGGCACGGCGCCGGAGCGTCGATGTCCCTGCCAGGCTCGTCCACCTACGGCGTTGGTGACCCGTACAGCGTCCCGCAAGGCGATCCGTACGATGACGGCCACCATGATCGCGGTCAGTACGACGGCGATCAGTACCAAGTCCGTCCGTACGAAAATCCGGCCGGCGAATATCCACAGCAGCACGCGCCGAGCGCGGCATACGATGAGCATTATGCGGCCCAGGTTGCGCGGCCACGCCGGGCCTACGCGCACACCAATGACACGGCAGACACGCAGCGCGGCTACACGTTCGGTCACGGCGCTCGCCAAGTGCGCATCCGACCGGTCGCATTCTGGATCTGCGTCGGCACGCTCGTGATCATGGCCGGTTGGTCGGCGGTGACCGCCACTTATTTCGCCTTTCACGACGACGTGCTGGCGCGCCTGATCGCGCGCCAAGCCGCGATGCAGTTCGCCTACGAGGATCGCATTGCCGACATGCGGGCGCAGGTCGACCGCGTCACCAGCCGGCAGCTGCTCGACCAGGAGCAGTTCGAGCAGCGGCTCACCCAATTGGCCGAACGGCAGTCGGCGCTGGAGGCGCGCACCTCCTCGCTCGGTGCGCTCACGGAGCCGGTCATCACGGGCTCGACCAGGCAACCGAGCCGCAGTCTCGCGCCGCGCGCGCCCGCTGGAGCGCCAAAACCATCACCGATCAACGCCACGACGGCACCGCTGCCGCCGCCCGACCGCGAGTCGCTGCTGATGAGCGACGGCGTCGCGGGCGCGCTCACCCGCGTCCAGGCCTCGCTCGATCGGGTCGAGGCGGGCCAGAACGCCGCGATCGAGGCGCTCGCCGCCTCCTATGACGGCAAGCTCAAGCGGCTGCGCGGCGTGCTCGCCGAGCTCGGCGTCCGCTCGGAGCTGCGCCCCCCCGGCGAAGCCGTCGGCGGCCCGTTCGTCCCCTATCGGCTTCCCGCCAATGCCGACGCGTTCGAGCGCCAAATTCATCGCGTCACTCTCGAGCGGGCGCAGGCCGACCAGCTGGCGCACGAGATGGCGGCGCTGCCGATCCGCAAGCCGGTGCCGGGCGAGCTCGACACCTCCTCGGGCTTCGGTGTGCGCATCGACCCCTTCCTCAACCGGCCCGCCATGCACACCGGCATCGATTTCCGCGGCACGATCGGCGAGCCGGTGCACGCCACCGCGGCCGGCACCGTCACGATTGCGAGCTGGAGCGGCGGCTATGGCCGGATGGTCGAGATCGACCACGGGAATGGTCTCGCGACGCGTTACGGCCACCTGTCGGAGATCGACGTCAAGGTCGGACAGAAGGTCAGGATCGGCCAGGAGATCGGCCATCTCGGCTCGACCGGCCGCTCCACCGGCCCGCACTTGCACTACGAGACACGCATCAACGGCGAAGCCGTCGATCCGGATCGTTTCCTGCGCGCCGGAATGCGTTTGGGCTGGATCCAGTAAAGGGCGGCCCGCTTCGCCAACCTCATTTGTTGCGCGCGGCCTCCAGTTCGCGAGCCTCCGCGGCCGTCAGATCGCGCGCGCTTCCATATCCTGTCTGTCCCGGACCGACTGCGGAAATGCCCGGCGCCTGCCCTTTCGGATCGTCGCTGCCCAGCCCAAGCTCCGTGAGAAAATCCAGGCCCGCCTGCCGCTCGTGCAGGTCAGGGATACCCAGTCATTCTCCACGAACTGGTCGTCGGCGACATCGTGCGCGTGATCGAGCAGATCTTGGCCCGCCGTATACTGCTCGCCGGCGATGCGCACCTCGAACGAGCCCTCGGCATCGTTGCGGAGGTACTCGATCACGTCGCCCTTCTTGATCTGCAACTTGCGATTTGCATGGCTGCTCGTGTGCTCGAACACGAACGGCTCCTTGGCGATCAGCCCCACGATCTTGGTCGCGGAGAGAAACTTGATCCGGCTTGCCGCAATACGGCGCCGGTTCCACGGATGAATGACCGCGAGGTACGGCAGTCTGCACGCGACATCTCGCGGTGCCGCCTTGTCCATTGATCGCCGTGCGAGCACCACCGTATCGGTACGGGTCACCGAGAAGCCGTTCGGATGCTCGCCGCTCCAGAAATCCGAGATGTACCAGCCGCTGTCGTAGCCGTTCGCCCGGACGGCGGGTTGGCCGGCGGCACTCGGCATCGACGCGAGGGCGAGCGCGCCCATCAGCATCGAACGCCAAGCATGACCCGGCTGTCGCGACAGATTGACCACGATTTTCCCCCTGCCCCCGCGTCGTAGCTCGCGAACACGCGGGTGGGGCGCGGGCTCGCGCTACTCTACATCTTCCACGTCGGTCGGCCCGGTGCCGAAAGCCTTCTGCGCCAGCGCCGCCTGCATGAAATCGTCGAGATCGCCGTCGAGCACCGCGCCGGTGTTCGAGGTGGAGACGCCGGTGCGCAGGTCCTTCACCATCTGGTAGGGCTGCAGCACGTAGGAGCGGATCTGATGGCCCCAGCCGATGTCCGTCTTGGCGGCCTGCTCGGCGGCGGCCTTTTCCTCGCGCTTCTTGAGCTCACGCTCGTAGAGCCGGGCGCGCAGCATCTTCCAGGCGGCGGCGCGGTTCTTGTGCTGAGAGCGCTCGGCCTGCACCACCACGGCGATACCGGTCGGGATATGCGTGAGGCGCACCGCCGATTCGGTCTTGTTGACGTGCTGGCCGCCGGCGCCGCCGGAGCGCATCGTGTCGGTGCGCACGTCGGATTCCTTGATGTCGATGACGATGCGGTCGTCGATCACCGGAAAGATGCTGACCTTCGCAAACGACGTGTGGCGGCGCGCGTTCGAATCGAACGGCGAGATGCGCACCAGGCGATGCACGCCGTCCTCCGACTTGAGCCAGCCGAACGCGTTCTTGCCCTTGATTTCGATGCTCGCCGACTTGATCCCGGCCTCCTCGCCAGCGGTCTCCTCGAGATAATCGACCTTGTAGCCGTGCTGCTCGGCCCAACGCGTGTACATGCGCAGCAGCATCGCGGCCCAGTCCTGGCTTTCGGTGCCGCCGGCGCCCGCATGCACCTCGAGGTAGCTGTCGTTCCCGTCCGCCTCGCCCGAGAGGAGCGCCTCGAGCTCGCGCCGCGCGACCTCGGTGCGCAGCCCCTTCAGGGCCGCTTCGGCCTCGGTGACGATGCCGGCATCCTTCTCCGCCTCGCCGAGGCCGATCATCTCGATATTGTCGGAGAGGTCGCGCTCGATGCGCTCGAGCGCCGTGAGCTGGTCCTCGAGCGAAGTGCGCTCCTGCATGAGGCGCTGCGCCTTCTGCGGGTCGTCCCAGAGCTTTGGATCCTCGGCGAGCTTGTTCAGCTCGGCAAGCCGCATGCGCGCCTTGTCGACGTCAAAGATGCCTCCTCAGCAGCCCGACGGACTGCTTGATCTCTTCGACCAGTTTCTCGGTTTCCGCGCGCATCGACTTCATCCGTCAGCCGGCCGCGATTCCGCGCGGCCTCGCCACGATGTAGCGATCCCCTCGGTTGCGCGCAACCGAAGCGCCGTCGAGGTGGAAGTGCTCAGTACAGCCCGCCCGTGCCCGAGCGCACCGCGCGATCCGCATCGCCGGTCGGAACGATCGTGCCGTTGTCGCCCGTGCCCATGCTGATGACGGCCGGGCTGTCGGGCGGCGCGGTGCCGGGCTTGAAGCCTTCGAGGATCGACGGGCCGCCGCCGGTCGCGCGCAACCCGGTCTTGGGATCGACGCGGATGAGCTTGATGCCGGGCGGCACCCGGAACGGCACCGCCGGCTGATCGGCGAGCGCCATCTTGTAGAACTCGCGCGCGATCGGCGCCGACAAATGGCCGCCTGTCGCGTCGCGGCCGAGATGACGCGGCTTGTCGTAACCCATGTAGATGCCGACCGCGAGGTTCGGCGTGAACGACATGAACCAGGCGTCCTTCTCGTCGTTGGTGGTGCCGGTCTTGCCGGCGATCGGCCTGCCGACATCATGCACCACATAACCGGTGCCGCGCTGGACCACGCCCTCCATCATCGAGGTGATCTGGTAGGCGGTCATCGGATCGAGCACCACGTCGTCGTGGGCCTTGAGGGTCGGCTCGGGCTGGTTGTCCCACTTCTTGGCGTCGCAGCCGATGCATTGGCGCTCGTCGTGCCGGTAGATGGTCTTGCCGAAGCGGTCCTGGATGCGATCGATCATCGTCGGTGTGATCTTGTGCCCGCCATTGGCGATCATCGAGTAGGCCGCGGTCATGCGCAGCACCGTCGTTTCGCCCGCGCCGAGCGCGAACGAGAGATAGGGCGGCAGGCCGTCCGGGTAGACGCCGAACCGCTTGGCGTAGTCATTGATCAGCGGCATGCCGATATCCTGAGCGAGCCGCACCGTCATGACATTGCGCGAGTGCTCGAGGCCGAAGCGCAGCGTCGAGGGCCCGTAGAACTTGCGCTCGTAGTTCTCCGGCTCCCACGCCGCCTGGCCGTTGCCCTGCTCGATCGACAGCGGCGCGTCGAGCACAATGCTCGATGGGGTGTAGCCGTTGTCCAGGGCGGCCGCATAGACGAACGGCTTGAATGCCGAGCCGGGCTGGCGCATCGCCTGGCTGGCACGGTCGAACTGGCTCTGGTCGTACGAGAAGCCGCCGACCAGCGCGAGCACGCGCCCGGTGCGCGGATCCATCACCACCATGGCGCCCGACACCTCGGGCAGCTGGCGCAAGCGGAACTGGCCGTCATGGCCCGGCAGCGGGTCGACATAGACCACGTCGCCGGGCGCCAGGACCTGGGAGACCTTCACGGGCACCTTGCCACGCAGCGGGCCCGCCGCCGCCTTCGCCCATTTCACGCCGTCGAGCGGCACGATGCCGACGTTGCGCTCACGCATGACGGCGCCGCCGGGCTCGCGCCCGGGCTGGAAGCCGATCCGCGCCGCCTGGTCGCTCGTCTCGAGCACCACGGCGAGCTTCCAGCCGATGTCGGCGAGCGCCTTGACGTCGGCGAGCTTCACGCCCCAGTCGCCGGCGATGTCGATCTTGGTGACCGCGCCGCGATAGCCCTGCCGCTCGTCGTATTCGATGAGGCCGTCCATCAGCGACTTGCGCGCCATGCCCTGCAGCTTCGGATCGAGCGTGGTGCGCACCGACAGGCCGCCCTCGTAGAGGCCTTTCTCGCCGTATTTGTCCAGAATTTCGCGCCGCACGTCCTCGGCGAAATATTCGGCCGCATAGACCTGCGCGCCGGTCGGTCGGGTGACGACGTTGAGCGCCTCCTTCTTGGCCTGATCGGCCTGCTGGGTCGTGATGTAACCGTTCTCGGCCATGCGATCGATGACCCAGTTGCGCCGCTCGACCGCCCGATCATGGAAGCGGAACGGCTGCAGGATCCCCGGTCCCTTCGGCAGCGCCGCCAGATAGGCCGCTTGCGCGATGCTGAGCTCATGCACGGACTTGTCGAAGTAGAGGAGCGAGGCCGCCGCCACGCCGTAGGCGCCGAGGCCGAGATAGATCTGGTTGAGATAGAGCTCGAGGATGTGCTCCTTCGAATAGGTGCGCTCGATCTTGAGTGCGAGCAGCGCTTCCTTGATCTTGCGCTGGAACGAGACCTCATTCGTCAGCAGCATGTTCTTGGCGACCTGCTGCGTGATCGTCGAGGCGCCCTGCGGGCGCTTGTTGCTGCCGAGATTTTCCACATAGAGCAGACCGGCACGGACGATGCCCGAAGGGTCGACGCCGCGGTGCTCCCAGAAGTTCTTGTCCTCGGCCGACACGAACGCATTGATCACGAGCTTGGGCACCGCCTGGATCGGCAGATAGAGTCTGCGCTCGTGCGCATATTCGGCGAGCAGCTCGCCGTCGGCGGCGTGCACGCGAGTCATCACCGGCGGCTGGTAATCCTGTAGCGCGGAGTAGTCGGGGAGATCCTTGGAGAAATAACCGTAGAGCCCCACGGCGGCGCCGATGCCGACCAGGAACACGATCGTCCCGAACGCGAACAGGAATCCGAAGAAGCGAAGCAGCAGCTTCATCGCGTGCCTTCCGTGAACCCCATACGGGCGCGAATTGCCCGCGTCCGACGAGCCGCATGGCTGCGCCCGCCAGGGCAGGCCGCCCGACAACTGGCCCCGAGATCAACGTGTTTCGGACCGATGCCCCAGATCTCGTCCCCGGGCCCGGCCCCGTGTCCAACCGGAAGCCCTGTGACGCCAAGCATTTGGTCGCGCCCCTTTATGGTCAAACTGAGGCTTCGCGGCAACGCGGCACCGAGTACCGGGCTAGGCTCGCGATCAAGCTGCCTACTCTGCCCCGTCATTGTGCCGGCCCGCTCGCGAGACGGGTCGTGAAATAGGCGTTGACAGCCTTCACGATCGCGTCGCCTGCGTGCGCGCGCCAGCTCTGCGACATCAGCTCCTTGAGATCGTTGCTGTTCGATACATAGCCGAGCTCGATCAGAACCGATGGCACGTCCGGCGCCTTGAGCACCTTGAAACCCGCCGACTTGAGCGGATGCTTGTGCAGGCGCGCGGCGCCGCGCAGCGCCGTTACCACGTCGTTGGCGAACTGCAGCGAATACCGCTTGGTCTCGCGCTGAGCGAAATCGATCAGGATGCCGGCGACGTCGTCGGGCTCGGACGTCAGGTCGACGCCGGAAATGACGTCAGCGCGATTCTCGGCCTCGGCGAGCTTTGCCGCCTCCTCGTCGGAGGCGTGGTCGGAGAGTGTGTAGACGCTCGCGCCTTCCGCCTCCCCCTCCCCGCGCGCGAGCGCGTCGCAATGGATCGAGATGAACAGCTGCGCGTTGTGCGCGCGCGCAAAGCGCACCCGATCGGTGAGCGCCACGAAGGTGTCGTCCGAACGCGTCATCACCACGCGGTATTTTCCGGTCTTCTGCAGCTTGTCACGCAGCATCAGCGCGAAATCGAGCACCAGCGTCTTTTCGGCTTCACCGGCGCCGGTGCGCGCGTGGGTACCGCTGTCGATCCCACCGTGCCCGGGATCGAGCACGACGACGGGGCGTGGGTCGCCGTCGCCATCCGCCGCCGGCGGGCTTGCCTTCTCGCTGGGTCTCTCGCTCGGCTTTGTCGCGCGTGCCAACCTGTTGTTGTCGACGGCGAGCGCGCGCATGAACGCGTCGCGGGTCACCGGCACGAGATCGAGCACGAGACGGGCCGGCTGGCTGCCGGTCGCGTCGAGCACGAACGACTTGTCGACCCGCACCGGCCCGGTGGTGTCGAGCACGATGCGCGAGCCGCCCGGCATGACCAAACCGTAGCGAAAGGCTTTGACGAGGCCACGGCCGCGCTCGCCGGCATGAGCGGGAAACTGGAAGTTCACTTGCGGCAGGTCGACCACCACCCGATAGGGATCGGCAAGGGTGAACGGCTGGATGTCGACCTTGCGGCTGAGATCGACCACGAACCGGGTATCCTTGCCGTCGCCGCCGACGCGCACGTCGGTCGCGAGCGGGTAATCGCCGTTGTCGGCAGGCCTCGGCTCGGCTGCGGGCGCCTGGGCGACCGCGGAAAGGAACCCGGCCAGCATCAAGCCGAGCATAGCCCCCGCGATGCTGGTCGCACCCTTGCGCACCGAATCTCCGGCCCCTTGTTATCCCCGCGCCTCCTCATACTCCAATAGGACCGTGTGGTTAACTGAATCTTGCCCGGTTGGGGGTTGCCGGCGGCGCCCGCCGAAACATCGCGGCGCGGCAGCCCGCCGGGCCCGTGGTCCCCACGAATTCCGCTTGCGGCTCAAGGTACTGGCGCAAAACCACAAGCTCGGCTTGCCAAGCCGCCCATGCCCGCCTTATGTAGGGGTTGCTGGCGATTCAAGACTTCCGGTTCTGCCGCGTTCAGGCATCCGGCACGCTTGAGCCACGACCCCGCAGGAAGGGCCGCAGGAGGCGGCGGATGGCGGAGGTCGGCTGCAGCCGATGCCTTATTTCGAAGGATGACCGGAATGCGCCCGCGGCCACGAGGCCGTTACGCGCGAAACAATCGCCGGCGCAACACGACCTGGCCGCGCCGCCCGGCGTTGCCACGATCTTCAAGTCGCTCAATCCAAGGGTCCGGATAATGCGGACGATGCCCAACGAGAACCGAGTGTGCTGCCGGACGGCCGCGCACCCGCGCCCGTCGCATCGCGCACGGCCGTCCCCGCGTTTCAACCCACAATTCGGTGCGTCTCAATGCGTCCTCGGCCCGCCGCTTCGGCGCCGGACGAGCCCTCACGAGCGCGCCGCCAAGAGTCGGTTCTATGGCCAACAAAATGCTCATCGATGCGACCCATCCGGAAGAGACCCGGGTGGTCGTGCTACGTGGAAATCGGGTCGAGGAATTCGACTTCGAATCGGCTAACCGCAAGCAGCTCCGCGGCAACATCTATCTCGCCAAGGTCACCCGCGTGGAGCCCTCGCTCCAGGCAGCCTTCGTCGACTATGGCGGCAATCGCCACGGGTTCCTCGCCTTCAGCGAAATCCATCCCGACTATTATCAAATCCCCGTCGCCGATCGGCAGGCGCTGATCGACGAGGAGGAGCGCGCCCATCGCGACGCCGAAGCGGAAGCCGACCGGCGCGCCGGCGGCAACGGCCGTCACCATCACCGGCGCGCGGCCGGGCGGCGCGACGACGCGACGCAACACAGTGAGCCGATCGAGGGCGCCAGCGAGGCCGAAAGTGCGGTCGAGGGCAACGGCGGCGAGGCCGAGGAGCTCAGTCACGATGGCCCCACCGACATCGCGGCCGAGACGCCGGTCGAACCGATGGAATTGGCGCCGATGGAATTGCCGCCGCCTCCACCCGAGGCTGCGGCGGAGCAATGGGCGAGCCATGCGGCATCCATTACGCCGAGCGAGCCGACCGAACCGGCCGTCGACGAACCCGCCAATCATTGGGACGGCGAGACGTCCGCGACCCAAGCCGACGAGCCGGTCACGGCCGCGGACGCCGGGCAATCAACCGCGGCCCAAGGCGGCCAGGAAGGCGGCGACGAGCACGGCGAGGAACACCACGAGCGCGACGGCGCGGCCGAGCGCGCCGATGAGGCATCCGAGAACGGCCACGACGGCGAGGAGGAGGAAGTCGTCGAGTCGGTCGGGGGCGCCGACGTGATGGAGGAGGTTCCCGACCGCGTGCCGCGGCTGCGGCGGCAGTACAAGATTCAAGAGGTGATCAAGCGCCGGCAGATCATGCTGGTGCAGGTCGTCAAGGAAGAGCGCGGCACCAAGGGCGCCGCGCTGACGACTTACCTCTCGCTCGCCGGCCGCTACTCGGTGCTGATGCCGAACACGGCGCGCGGCGGCGGCATCAGCCGCAAGATCACCAATTTCCAGGACCGCAAGCGGCTCAAGGAAGTCGCCCAGGAGCTGGAAGTGCCGGAGGGCATGGGCGTGATCCTGCGCACCGCCGGCGCGGCACGCACCAAGCCGGAGATCAAGCGCGACTTCGAATACCTGATGCGCATGTGGGAGACGGTGCGCGACGTGACGCTCAAGTCGACCGCGCCGACGCTCGTCTACGAGGAAGGCTCGCTCGTCAAGCGCTCGATCCGCGACCTCTACAACAAGGACATCGACGAGGTGATCGTCGCGGGTGAGGCCTCCTACCGGGAAGCTCACGACTTCATGCGCATGCTCATGCCGAGCCATGCGCGCAACGTGAAGCCTTATCACGAGACCCAGCCGATCCTCACCCGGTTCGGCATCGAGAGCCAGCTCGACGCCATGTTCTCGCCGGTCGTGCAGCTGCGCTCGGGCGGCTACATCGTCATCAACCAGGCAGAGGCGCTGGTCGCAATCGACGTCAATTCCGGCCGCGCCACCCGCGAGCACCACATCGAGGACACGGCGCTCAAGACCAACCTCGAGGCCGCCGACGAGATCGCCCGCCAGCTCCGCCTGCGCGACCTCGCCGGCCTGATCGTCATCGACTTCATCGACATGGACGAGAAGCGCAACAATCGCTCGGTCGAGCGCCGGCTCAAGGAGGCCCTCAAGCACGACCGCGCCCGCATCCAGGTCGGCCGCATCTCGCATTTCGGCCTGCTCGAGATGTCGCGCCAGCGCATTCGCACCAGCGTGTTGGAAAGCTCGACCGACAAATGCCCGCATTGCGGCGGCACCGGGCATGTGCGCTCGGTCGCGTCGGTCGCGCTGCAAGTCTTGCGCATGATCGAGGAGACGCTGCTGCGCGGCGGTACGCATAATCTGTCGGTGCGCACGCGCTCCGACATTGCGATTTATGTGCTCAACCACAAGCGCGCCCATTTGCGCGACCTCGAGGAACGTTTCCGCATCGCGATCACGATCAGCGCGGATGCGGCCATGGGCGGGCAGACGCCGTTCATGATCGAGCGCGGCGAGCAGGTGCACAGCGTCGAGCAGGCGCGCGCGATCGCGGCCGCCCAGCCGGTGCCGACACCTGTGGTCGAGCCGGAATACGACGAGGAGCCGATCGCAGAGGACGCGGAGGCCGAGGAGAGCGAGGCCGGGGCGGAGGAGGAAGCCGCCGAGGGCGACGACGCGGCCGAAGGCATGACGGAAGGCCTGACGGAAGGCCTGGCCGAGACCGATGACCGCGACGAGATGCGCGGCGACGCGGGTGGCGAGACGGGTGGCGCCGGCGATGGCGGCCGCCGCCGTCGGCGGCGGCGGCGACGCGGACGCCGCGGCGAAGGCCGCGAGGGTGGCGCATTCGCCCACGAGGCCGGTCCCGAGCATGCCGGCGCGTACGAGGGTCACGACCCGGACAACGGCGAGGCAGGTGGCGAGACAAGCGGGGAGCATGGTGATGAGGCCGAGGGTGGCGAGCACGAGGCGGCCCACGCCGGCTCGGGCGAGCCGCGCGAGCACGCGCCCCACCTCAACGGCGACGGCGACCGCCGCCGGCGCCGGCGTGGACGCCGCGGCGGGCGCCGCAACCGGCGCGACCGCGAGGGCGAGGGCCACATGGCACCGGACAGCGCATCGGACATGGCACCGGACATGGCGTCGGATATGGCGTCCGGCATGACACACGGCATGGACGAGGTGCACGAAGGCCAAGCGGAAGGTCATGCTGAGGGTCCTGCGCCGCACGGCACGATCGAGCCCGAGCTCGCCCATGCGGTCGCGGACTTCGGCGGGCCGGCGGTCGCGCCCCCGACGACCAACCTGGGGAGCGAACCGGCCGCACCGACCGAGCCGCCGACGCATCACGAGGCCGCACACGCCGAGCCCGCCGCGCACGAGCCGCCGCGGCGGCGCTCGACCGTGCGCGAGCCGGCGCCGCTTGCGTTCGATGAGGGCGCGTCCACGTTCGCCCAGCCAGTGCCACCGCCGTCGGCCGAGCCGGCCCCCGCTCCGGCGGCCGCCGAACGGCACGAGCCGGCGGCGGACGATGCCGCGAAGCCGCGTCGCACCGGCTGGTGGGCGAAGCGCGTGCTCGGCGGCTGAGCCGCCATGCAGAGCCGCTACGTGGAGTCCGACGCGGGCGCGGCGATCGAGCGCTACGCCCGCGTGGGCGTCGGCCGCGATCTCGCGCTGCGCGTCTACACGACACGGCTGCTCGGCCAGGATCCGCGCCTCGTCCTGCACGGCGGCGGCAATACCTCGGTCAAGACGACCGTGCCGGACCTGCTCGGCCAGGGCACCGCGGTGCTCTGCGTCAAGGGCACCGGCTGGGACATGGGCGCGATGGAGCCGCCCGGCATGCCGGCGGTGCGCATGGAGCCGCTGCTCAAGCTGCGCGGGCGCGAGGCCGTCAACGACGAGGAAATGGTGCGCTTCCAGCGCGCGAGCCTGATCGATCCGATGGCGCCGAACCCGTCGGTCGAGACGCTGCTGCATGCCTTCGTGCCGCACAAGTTCGTCGACCACACGCACGCGACCGCGATCCTGAGTCTCTCCGATCAGCCGGACGGCGAGGCGATCTGCGCCGACGTGTTCGACGGGCGGATGGGCATCGTGCCCTACATCATGCCAGGCTTCGCGCTGGCGAAAAAATCCGCCGAGGTGTTCGAAGCAAACCCGAAGGCCGAAGGGCTGATCCTGCACAAGCACGGCATCTTCACGTTCGGCGCGAGCGCGCGCGACGCCTATGAGCGCATGATCGAGATGGTGTCGCGCGCGGAAGCGCGCCTCGCGCAGAACCGCAAGTCCGTGTTCGTCACCGCGCAGCTGCCGCAACAATGCGCCGCGCTCGCCGTCGCGGCGCCGATCGTGCGCGGTGCCTGCAGTCTCGAGGAGACGACCGACGGCGCCTGGCGGCGGCTCATCCTCGAGTTTCGCGGCGGCGATGCCGTGCGGACGTTCGTGGACGGCGCCGAGGTCGCGCGCTACAGCCAGGCCGGCGTGGTGACGCCGGACCACACGATCCGCACCAAGAACTGGCCGCTGGTGCTGCCGGCGCCGGCGGATGGCAAGGCGGAGGAGTTCAAGCGCGCGGCCGCCGCCGCGGTCGCGGTCTTCATCGAGCGATACAAGGCCTATTTCGCCCGCAACAACGCGCGCGTCGGCGGCACGAAGAAGATGCTCGATCCCCTGCCCCGGGTCGCGCTCGTTCCCGGGCTCGGCCTGTTCGGCCTCGGCCGCTCCAAGAAGGACGCCAAGGTCGCGGCCGACCTCGCCGAGGCCGCCATCGAGTCCATCACAGACGCGGAAGCGATCGGCCGCTTCGAGTCGATCTCGGAAGCCGACATGTTCGATGTAGAATACTGGTCGCTCGAGCAGGCGAAGCTCGGCTCGGCGAAAGAGCTGCCGCTCGCCGGCCAGGTCGCGGTCGTCACCGGCGCCGGCGGGGCCATCGGGGCCGCGACCGCCCGGGCGTTTGCGGCGGCCGGGGGCGAGGTGGCGCTGCTCGACGTCAACGAGGAGGCGGCGCGCGCGGCCGCCAAGGCGATCGGCGGCGCGGCGCTGGCGGTGAGATGCGACGTCACCGACGCATCGTCGGTGCACGACGCCTTCGACCAGGTGGCGGCGCATTTCGGCGGCGTCGACATCGTGGTGTCGAATGCGGGCGCCGCCTGGCAAGGCCGCATCGGCGAGGTCGACGAAGCGATTTTGCGCCAGAGCTTTGAATTGAACTTTTACGGCCACCAGCGGGTCGCGCAAAACGCGGTGCGTATCATGCTGGCGCAGGGCACCGGCGGCTGCCTCCTGTTCAACGTGTCGAAGCAGGCGATCAATCCGGGGCCGAATTTCGGCCCCTACGGCCTGCCCAAGGCGGCGACGCTCTTCCTCGTGCGCCAATACGCCCTAGACTACGGCGCCGACGGCATCCGCGCCAACGCTGTCAATGCCGACCGCATCCGATCCGGCATTCTCACCGACGCGATGATCGCGCAGCGCTCGCTGGCGCGCGGCCTTTCCGAGAAGGAGTACATGAGCGGCAACCTGCTCGGCCGCGAGGTGACGGCGCAGGACGTCGCGCAGGCCTTCCTCGCGCAGGCGCTCGCGCTCAAGACCACCGCCGACGTGACCACGGTCGACGGCGGCAACATCGCGGCGGCGCTACGCTGACGACCGCGCGAACACGCGACGCAGCGCCCACACGGCGAGCGCGGCCGCAAGCGCGATCGGGGCGAGAACTGACCACACACTGAGCTGCGCGAAAGCGAGCGCGCCGACGATCGTGCCGGCAAGAAAGCCGAGCACGACCGGCCACAGCCGCTCGAGCCGCTCGCGCACTTGCGCGTGCTCGGCGGCAAGGGCGGCATCATCAGGTGCGCGTCGCCGTGCCCGCATCATCAGGAACAGCTCCGTCGCATCGACGGCGAGCTGGCTCGTATTCGTCGTCATCACGTTGGTCGATGGTGCGCCTCTGATGAGCAGCCGCACGAGCCCGCTCTGCACGCCCATCGCGGCGAGACCGCAGAGGCTTGCGCACACCGCGGCGGCGTCGTTCGGGCTCGCGATCGGCGCGCCGAGCCGCAAGGCGATGAAGAGACCCGCGAGCAACACGGTCTCGAGCGCGAGTGCCCCGGCAAGCGCAGCGCGCGCGCGTCGCGCCGCGGGTCCCGCCATCACGGTGACGACAACGCAGGCGAGGAAGAAAGCCGGAATCGCCGTCAGCTTGACCAGCCCGCCGTTCTCGTGCTCGACGAGCTGCGTTCCGGCAAGCACGAAGCTGCCGGTGACCTGCGCGACGAACAGGCCGAACAACGCCAGGAAGGTGCAGCTGTCGACGTAGCCAGCGAGCAGGCTCAACAGGACGGGCACTGGTTTTGGGATGGTCGGAATATCAGCGGCCACATCAGCCCCCTGCGATGGTGTCACCCCGTCGGAGGATAACGCCTTTTGGCCTTGGGCCGATCCCTCGCGCGCGTGCTCAATCGCTCGCCAGGATGACGTTCTTCACCAGCGGATAGATCTGCCCCTCCCACTTGCGGCCGCTGAACACGCCATAGTGGCCGACGCCCGGCTGCATATGGTGGCGCTTGAGGTAGGGGCGCAGGCCGACGCAGAGGTCGTGCGCCGCGACCGTCTGGCCGATCGCGCAGATGTCGTCCTTCTCGCCCTCGACGGTGAGCAGCATGGTGCGCCGGATCGCCTTAGGCTCGACCCTCTCGCCGCGGAACCTCAGCGTGCCGCGCGCCAGCGCGTAGTCCTGGAAGACGAGGCGCACGGTCTCCAGGTAGAACTCGGCCGTGAGGTCGAGCACGGCGAAATACTCGTCGTAGAAGTCCTTGGTCGCCTTGGCCTTGGCGTGCTCGCCCTTCACGAGGTTGTCGTAGAGCTCGCGGTGCGCCTTGAGATGGCGCTCGATGTTCATACTCATGAAGGCGGCGAGCTGGACGAAGCCCGGGTAGACGCGGCGGAAGGCGCCGTCGTAGCGAAACGGCACGCGCGCGATCAGGTGGCGCTCGAACCAGTCCATCGGCTTCGACACCGCGAGCTCGTTGACCTTGGTCGGGTTGACGCGGCAATCGATCGGGCCGGCCATCAGCGTCATGCTGCGCGGCTGCGCCGGATTGCCATCCTGCGCCATCACGGCCGCGGCGACCAGCGCTGCAACACAGGGCTGGCAGACGGCCAGCATGTGCGCGCCGCCGCCCATCGCCTCGAGGAAGCGGATCAGGTGATCCACGTAGTCGTCGAAGCCGAAGCAGCCCTGTGACGTCGGCACGTCGCGCGCATTGTGCCAATCGGTGACATAGACGTCGTGCTCGGGCAACATGGTGCGCACGGTGCTGCGCAACAGCGTCGCGAAATGGCCGGACAGCGGCGCGATCAGCAGCACGCGCGGCTGCGTCTGGGCGATGTCCTTCTTGAAATGCAGAAGCGTGCCGAACGGCGTCGTGAGCGTCGCCTCCTCGCACACCGCGACCTCGCGGTTGCCGACCGTGACGGTGGCGATGCCGAATGGCGGCCGGTGGTGGGTCAGGCCGGCGCGCGCGATCAGCTCATAGGCGGCGGTGAGGTTGCGCAGCACCGCGTGGTCCATGGGACGCCATCCGGACGCCGCCATCGCGTAGCCGGCGAGCGCCCGCACGGGAATCATGATGTCGCTGTGGGCTTGATACGCTTGGTAGAGCATCGCGGGCCGCGCGCGAGCGCGCAGCCATCCCCTGGTCGAGCACTACCCGGCGTCTGCACGCTAATGCATTTCGTGGTGCGCCGCGAGATGAAAAATGGATGACCCGGGAGCGTGTGGAAAGTCCGGTCCGGCGTCGTTCTCACGCCGCCGTGGATGATCCGTTGATTTTTGGTGCTCTCGGGAAAGCAATTGATATATCATTGCTTCTGGTTCATCCGCGGGTCGCCGGGCCCGCGGGCAGCGACGCATCATTGGCGGACGTGACCCATGGCCCCGGCAAAGCTCACCATCAACAGCAAAAACTACGGCTCCTGGTCGCTGCGCGGCTGGTTGCTGTGCAAAATGTCCGGCATCGCATTCGAGGAGGAAATGCTCTCGAGCGACGATCCGACGATTCGCGCCGAGCTCCTGCTGCTCTCGCCGTCGTTTCTGGTGCCCTGCCTCACGCATGAGGGCACGAAAGTGTGGGACACGCTGGCGATCGCCGAGTACCTCAACGAGGTCATGCCCGATGCCGGCCTGCTGCCGGCGGCGCGCGCTGCCCGTGCGCGCTGCCGCACGATCAGCGGCGAGATGCATTCGGGCTTCAGCAACCTGCGCTCGGCCCTGCCGATGAACATCAAGGGGCGTTTTCCGGGCTTCAAGGTGTGGGCCGGCGCCGCCGCGGACATCGAGCGCGTGATGGCGATCTGGCGCGAAAGCCTCGCCGTCTCGAAGGGCCCGTTCCTGTTCGGCGCGGCGCCGTGCATGGCCGACGCCATGTACGCGCCGGTGTGCACGCGCTTTCTCACCTACGACGTCAAGCTCGACTCCGAATGCGCCGCCTACTGCCGCGCCATCATGGGCCTGCCCTACATGCAGGAGTGGGTCGCGGCCGCGAAAGCCGAGCACGAGGAGGTGCTGGAGCTCGACGTGGAGTTTTAGGCCGCGTCCTGTCGGCCATCGTCCGGTACGGCATTTTGCCGTAGTTTGGGAATGGCGAAGCGAGAACCACCGCCCACGGCCCGCCTTGAGGCGCGACTGCCCGCTGATGTGCACGCGCTGCTCGAGCGCGCGGCCGAGATCCAAGGGCGTAGTCTCACCGAAAAATGCAGGCTTTCTATCAACACCACGCTTTCGAGTCGCTGCCAAGCAATGCCCGACGTCTTTGGCTGCTGGTCGCCACTGCGGCCAAGGTTTCTCCCTGCCCCCGAGGGCTGACAGGTTTGGTCGGCAACCACCATCATTTCAGCCACCGCCCGATCCGCTCCACCGCCGCCTGCGTATCCTCGCGCGAGCCCGCGTAGCAAAAGCGCATGTAGTGCCGCCCGTCGACCGGATCGAAATCGATCCCGGAGGTCGCGGCCACGTGCGCTTCGGCCAGCATGCGCTTGGCGAAATCCTGGCTGTCGTTGGTGAAGCGCGAGACGTCGGCGTAGAGGTAGAAGGCGCCGTCTGCCGGCAGGAAACGGTCGAGCCCCGCCTGCGGCAGCCCCTCGACGAGCAGCCGCCGGTTCGCCTCGTAGCCGTGCTTGATCTCCTCCATCTCGGCGCGGCCATCGAAGGCCGCCTCGGCGGCGACCTGGGCGAGCGTCGGCACCGAGATGGAAAAATTCTGCTGCAGCCGCTCGATCGGTCGCACCAGCGGCTCCGGCGCGACCATCCAGCCGATGCGCCAGCCGGTCATGCAGAAATACTTCGAGAACGAGTTGATGATCACGGCGCGCTCGGAGAGCTGCGCGGCCGTCGCGGCCGGGAACGCATAGTCGAGGCCGTGATAGATCTCGTCCGAGATGAACCGGATGCCGGCGCCCTCGGCAGCCGCAATCAGTGAGCCGAGAACGTCGGCGGGAATCATCGTGCCGGTCGGGTTGGCGGGGCTCGCCACCAGCACGCCGGCGAGCGGCTTGTCGCGGTGCGCGGCGAGCAGCGCCTCGCCGGTCAGCGCCCAGCGCGTCGTAGCATTCGTCGCGATCAGCACCGGCTCGCAGCCGAGCGCCGACAGGATGTGCCGGTAGGGCGGATAACCCGGATTGGCGATGGCGATGCGATCGCCCGGCTCGAACAGCGCGAGGAAGGCGAGCATGAAGGCGGCCGACGAGCCGGTGGTGACGACGACGCGCGCCGGATCGAGATCGAGGCCGTGGCGCTCGCCATAGTGGCGCGCGATGCGACGGCGCAGCGACGGCAGGCCGAGGGCCTGCGTATAGGCGATCGGCCGCGCGAGCGCGGCACGCGCCGCCGCAAGCGCAGTCGCGGGCGCGGCCGCGGCCGGCTGGCCGACCTCCATGTGCACCACGTCGATGCCGGCCGCCTCGAGCCGCGCCGCCGCCGCCATCACGTCCATGACCATGAACGGCGGCACATTGCTGCGCCCCGACGGCGTGATCAGGCGTTTGGCCAACTCAGAACCAACCTCCAGCATCCGCACCAACCTGTTGAATTCCCACCACGAACAAATTTCGGTGAGGCACCCGCCGCGCTGTTGCCGTATTTACCGGCTTGGTCTACGCGAAGCGGTCGCTCCGTTTGACCGCCCTGGACTGCGCGGCCTGCTCGATTGCCGGGGGCACAAATCGAGCGCCACGCGCAAGTCATAGACCCCGTCGTAACAGACCAGTCGAATGATGACCGAAGCACGACCTGTCAAGCGGCGGCCGACGCACCGAGCCTCCCGCGCGGTCGCGATGATGGCCGCCTGCGCGTTCCTCGCCTCGGCTGTGCCGGCGCCCGCGCAGCAGCTCCCCAAGGGCCTGCCGATCATCCGCGATGCCGAGATCGAGCAGCTCCTGCGCGACTACACACGGCCGATCCTGCACGTCGCCGGCCTCACCCAGCAGAACATCCACGTCATCGTCATCAACGACCGCTCGTTCAACGCCTTCGTGATCGACGCCAACCACATTTTCGTCAATGCGGGCGCGCTGATGCAGTCGCAGACGCCCAACCAGATGATCGGCGTGCTCGCGCACGAGACCGGCCATATCGCGGGCGGCCATCTGATGAAGATGCGCGCCGAGCTCGCCAATGCGCAGACCGCCGCGATCATCGGCATGCTGCTCGGCGTCGGCGCGATCGCGGCCGGCGCGCACAGCGGGCAAGTCGGCGGAAATGCCGGCGTCGCGGTTCTCGCGCCGCAGAGCATGGTGATGCATTCGGTGCTCGCCTATGCGCGCCAGCAGGAGGAGCAGGCGGACCGCGCCGGCGTCAAGTTCCTCACCGAGACCGGCCAGTCCGCCAAGGGAATGTACGACACGTTCAAGCGCTTCGCCGACGAGTCGCTTTTTGCCACGCAAACCGCGGATCCCTATCTGCAGAACCACCCGATGCCGGCCGAGCGCATGGCGGCGCTCACCGTGATCGCGCGCACCCCCTATTGGAACAAGCTGGATCCGCCCGAGCTGCAGCTGCGCCACGATCTCATGCGGGCCAAGCTCTACGGCTTCCTCGACCCGCCGGGCTCGGTGCTGCGGCGATACCCGCTCAGCAATACGAGCCTGCCGGCGCGCTATGCGCGCGCGATCTCGACCTACCGGCATGGCGAGCTCGGCGATGCCATCGCCCAGATCGACGGCCTGATCCGCAGCGAGCCGAACAACCCCTACTTCTTCGAGCTCAAGGGCCAGGCGCTGCTCGAAGGCGGCAGGCCGACGGAAGCGATCGCGCCGCTGCGCCACGCCGCATCGCTCGCACCCACGCCGGCGCTGATCCAGGTGCTACTCGCGGAGGCGCTGATCGCCACCCAGCAGCCCGGGCTCGCCGACGAGGCGATCCGGGACCTGCAGTCCGCGCTCGCCAATGACAAGGACATCGCCGACGGCTATGACTATCTGGCCATGGCCTACGGACGCAAAGGCGACATTCCGCATGCCGACCTCGCCTCGGCGCAGGCGGCGTTCACGCGCGGTCAGTGGATGACCGCACGTCAGCTCGCTTTGCGGGCGAAGACACGCTTCCCGGTCGGCGCCCCCGGCTGGGTCAAGGCCGACGATATCGTGAGCTACAAGCCGCCCAAGCCCAGGCCAGGTCTCTAGACCGACGCTGCACGTTTGCCGATTTCACGCCACAGAGGACATCTTCGATGAGCTTGAATTTCCGCCTTCTCGCTGCCGCCGCAGCCACGTCCGCGTTGCTGCTGCTGCCGGCGCCGTCGCGGGCGCAGACCTTCTCGGACACGCAACGCGGCGAGATCGAGAAGATCATCAAGGATTATCTGATCTCCCATCCCGAGGTGCTCGAGCAGGCCTCGGCCGAGCTCGAGAAGCGCAAGCAGCTGGCCGAGGCCGAGAAGGCCAAGACCCAGATCGCCAGCAACGCGAAGACGCTGTTTTATTCGCCGCGTCAGGTCACGATCGGGGACACCAAAGGCGAGGTAACGCTGGTCGAGTTCTTCGACTACAACTGCGGCTACTGCAAGCGCGCGCTCAGCGATCTCACCACGATCATGAAGGATGATCCGAAGCTGCGTGTGGTCCTCAAGGAATTCCCGGTTCTCGGCCCGGGCTCGGTCGAGGCGGCCAAGGTCGCGGTGGCGGTGCGCATGCAGGATGCGGGCAACAAGTACTTCAAGTTCCACCAGCTTCTGCTCGGCGGCCGCGGTCAGGCCGACGAGGCGCGCGCCCTGCAGGCCGCCAAGGATGCGGGCTTCGACATGACGCGTATCCGCAAGGACATGCAGAGTGACGAGGTGAAGGCCGAGATCGACGAGAACATGAAGCTCGCCGAGGCGCTCAGCCTCAGCGGCACGCCGAGCTACGTCGTCGGCTCGGAGGTCGTGGTCGGCGCGGTCGGGCTCGACGCGCTCAAGCAGAAAGTGAACATGGCGCGCTGCGGCAAGGCGACCTGTTCCTGAAGGTTCACTGATCTCGCCGCCGGCGGGGGGCAGAGCTTCCCCTCGCCGGCCGCGCCGCCTATAACGGCGGGCCGAATGACGTCGGGGGGAAATCGTACGATCCCTCGGGCTTCGGCCCGCGGCGAGAGTCCATGCCTCAAACGGTCTACGTCCTCAACGGCCCCAACCTCAATCTGCTCGGCACGCGCGAGCCGGAGAAGTACGGCCACGCGACCATCGCCGACGTCGAGAGGCTCGTCCGCGCCAAGGCCGAGGACTTCGGCTGGGCGGTCGAGTTTCGCCAAACGAACCACGAGGGCGTGCTGGTCGACTGGATCCAGGAGGCGGCCGCCAAAAAGGCGGTCGGCGTCGTGCTCAATCCCGCCGCCTTGACGACCACCTCGATTGCGCTGCTCGACGCGATCCTCGCCGTCAAGCTGCCGGTGGTCGAGATCCACATCACCAATATCCATCAGCGGGAAAGCTTCCGCCACGACTCCTACGTCTCCAAGGCCGCCAAAGGCGTGATCTGCGGGCTCGGCGTCGAAGGCTACGCGCTCGCCATCGCGGGGCTTGCGGCGCTCACCGGCGCGAGCACGGCCGCGGCGAGGAAGAAGTAGCCGTGGCGGACGCCTCCGAGAAACCGACATTGCCGGCGACCCCGTCGGCCGAGGACACGGTGCGCTCGCTCGCCAAGCTGCTCGACGAGACCGGCCTGAGCGAGATCGAGATCGAGGAAGGCGGCCGCCGCGTGCGCGTTGCGCGCGCGGCCGCGGGCGCGGCCTTCGTCGCCGCGCCCGCTCCCGTGGTGGCGGCACGAACGGCGGCGGGGAGCGAACGGCCGCTCGAGCCGGCGGACAATCCCGGCGTCGTACTCTCCCCCATGGTCGGCTCGGCCTATCGGGCGCCCGAGCCGGGCGCCAAGCCGTTCGTCGACATCGGCAGCCGCGTGAAGGTGGGCGACACGCTCCTCATCATCGAGGCGATGAAGACGCTGAACCAGATTCCGGCCCCGCGCGCCGGCACCGTGACCCAGATCCTGTTCGAGGATGGTCAGCCCGTCGAGTTCGGCGAGTCGCTGATGATCATCGAGTGAGGGCCGCGAATGGCGAATGGCGAAAGGCGAATGGCTGACCGCGCGCCCCTGCTCGCCACTCGCTACTCGCTATTGCCTACTCGCCATTCGCGGCGGCGGAGCCGCTGATGTTCGAAAAGATCCTCATCGCCAATCGCGGCGAGATCGCCTTGCGGGTGCTGCGCGCCTGCAAGGAGCTCGGCATCCCGACGGTCGCGGTGCACTCCACCGCGGACGCCGACGCGATGCACGTGCGGCTCGCCGACGAGAGCGTGTGCATCGGCCCGCCGCCCGCCCGAGACAGCTACCTCAACGTGCCGGCGCTGCTCGCGGCTTGCGAGATCACCGGTGCCGACGCGGTGCACCCCGGCTACGGCTTCCTGTCCGAGAACGCGCGCTTCGCCGAGATCCTGATCGAGCACGGCGTGCAGTTCATCGGCCCGAAGCCCGACCACATCCGCCTGATGGGGGACAAGATCGAGGCCAAGCGCACCGCCAAGCGGCTCGGGATTCCGGTGGTGCCGGGCTCGGAAGGCGGTGTCGCCTCGGACGCCGACGCGCTCGCGATCGCGCGCGACATCGGATTTCCGATCCTGGTCAAGGCCGCGGCTGGCGGCGGCGGGCGCGGCATGAAGGTCGCGCAGACGCAAGCCGATCTCGCGGTCGCGCTCGCGACCGCGCGAGCGGAAGCCAAGGCCGCGTTCGGCGATGACGCCGTCTACCTGGAAAAATACCTGCAGCAGCCGCGCCACATCGAGATCCAGGTGCTCGGCGACGGCCACGGCCACGGGATTCATCTCGGCGAGCGCGACTGCTCGCTGCAGCGGCGCCACCAGAAGGTGCTGGAGGAGAGCCCCTCCCCGGCCCTCAACCAGGCGGCGCGCGACGCCATCGGCGAGACCGTCGCGCACGCGATCCGCGAGCTCAACTATCTCGGCGTCGGCACAGTCGAGTTTCTCTACGAGGACGGGCGCTTCTACTTCATCGAGATGAACACCCGCATCCAGGTCGAGCATCCGGTGACCGAGATGATCACCGACATCGATCTGATCCTCGAGCAAATCCGCATCGCCAATGGCGGCGAGCTCGCGATTGCGCAGAAGGACGTCAAGTTCCACGGCCACGCGATCGAGTGTCGCGTCAATGCCGAGAACCCGGTCTCGTTCCGCCCCTCGCCCGGCCGCATCGTGCACTACCATCCGCCCGGCGGCATGGGCGTGCGCGTCGACTCCGCCGTCTATCAGGGCTACGCGATACCGCCCTTCTACGACTCGCTGCTCGGCAAGCTGATCGTGCACGGCAAGACACGCGCCGAGTGCCTGATGCGGCTGCGCCGCGCGCTCGACGAGTTCGTCGTCGATGGGGTCGAGACCACGCTGCCGCTGTTTCGCGCCCTGGTGCGCGACAAGGACATCGTCGACGGCAGCTATCACATCCACTGGCTCGAGGAGTTCCTCGCCAGCGGTGGCATGGCGGATTGAGCGACGAAGCTCTAAGCGGCGAATGTTTCAAGCCGCCAGACTCGGCACGCGCATCGTCCGCAACATGCGCCCAACCCGCTCCGGATTGTACGGCTTTGGCACGAACGCTGAGCCCGCTACCGCCTGCGTGACGGCGACGACGGTGCCCGAGGTGTAGACGACGATCAACTCGGGCAACAGCTCGCGCGCCGCGCGCGCGAGCGCCGCGCCGTCCATGGCGCCGGCGAGATTGATGTCGGTGAAGAGAATGTCGACGCGCAGGCCGTCGCGCAGTCGTGCGAGCGCCTCCTCGGCGCTGAGCGCCGTGTGGGTGACGAAACCCTGCTGATCGAGCGTATCGGCCGTATCGACGCAGACGATGGCCTCGTCCTCGACGACGAGCACGTGGCATACCGGGCCTTTGTCCGATTGGTCCCTTCGGTCCCTTGGGCCCCATGCGTCGCCAGGATCACCATGTCCCTTGGTGCCGGCCGTTGTCACTGCGGTTCCCCTTCTCGGCGCGCGCTTGTGCGGCGCGGCATGCTCATTGCGCTAACGCGAAGGGCGGCTGATGTTTCCAATTTCGCGAAAGGTGTAGAGATTTATGGTTGCGGTTTTGCTAATGCTTGCCGCGGAACCATGGGGACATCACCGGCATCTTCTCAAGCCGGCGTTTCGCGGCGGAACTTGGAAAAGAAGAAGACGAATGGCCAGCCGCGACGCCGCCTTTGTCGAGATCACGCCGGAGGTCCTGCTCAAGGCCTATGCGTGCGGCATCTTCCCGATGGCCGAAAGCGCGGAAGATCCGGCGCTGTACTGGATCGAGCCCGAGCAGCGCGGCGTCATTCCGCTCGAAGGCTTCCACGTCGCGAGCCGGCTCGCCCGCACGGTGCGCGCAGAACGCTTTACGGTCGTGTGCAACCGCGACTTCGAGGCGGTCATCGACGGCTGCGCCGAGCCGCAGCCCGGCCGCGCGCGCACCTGGATCAACCGGCGCATCCGCGGCCTCTATCTCGGCCTCCATCGCATCGGGCACTGCCATACGGTCGAGGCCTATGACGGCGACGAGCTGGTCGGCGGGCTCTATGGCGTGAGCCTCGGGCGCACGTTCTTCGGCGAGAGCATGTTCCACCGCCGCCGCGACGCCTCGAAGGTCGCACTGGTGCATCTCGTGGCGCGGCTGCGCGCCGGCGGCTTCCGCCTGCTCGACACCCAGTTCGTCACCGATCACCTGAAAACCTTCGGCGCCGTCGAGGTGCCGCGCAAGCAGTATCACAAGCAATTGGCCGAAGCCCTCGTCGGCGAAGCGAACTTTGCGGCGCTGCCGCTCGACCAGCCGATCGCGGGCGAGCAGGCGCTCGCGCTGGCGACGCAAGAGTGACTCGGGGTCCATTGACCCGTTCGAAGAACGGCGTCGCTTCGCTCGCCTGTGTCCCGGCCATCTACGCCTTACGGGCAAAGAAGGAAGACGTGGATGCCCGGCATTCGCCGGGCATGACGTAGATCTTTACTGACGTGGCGCTTGGGCGCGCGGTTGCGGCGCCGGCCGGCGCGGACGCGGCGGCGGCTTCGGCGCTGCCGCAGGCGGCGGCGGCTGCGCCTCGGCGACCGGGGCCGGCGATGCGCCGCCTTTGCAGTCGGTGAGCCAGACGTCGTAGATCGGGTGCTCGACCGCGTGCAGGCCCGGGCTCGCGGCGAACATCCAACCCGTGAAGATGCGCTTGATCTCGCCCTGCAGCGTCACCTCGTCGACCTCGACGAAGGCGTCGGTCTGCGGCGTCTCGGTCGGCGGGCGCGTGTAGCAGACGCGCGGCGTCACCTGCAGCGCGCCGAACGCCACCGTCTCGTTGATCGCGACGTCGAACGAGGTGATGCGGCCGGTGATCTTGTCGAGACCGGAAAAGATCGCGGTTGGATTGACGATCTTCTTTGCCGGCGGCTCGATGACGATCTCGTCGCCTGGCTGCAACGTGGTGTCGACGGCGCCCGGTGGGCTGTTCGGCTGCGCTTGCCCGGGCCCAGGTACGGGTGGCACGCCGGGCGGGGCAGGCACCGTAGCTTGCGGCGGCAGCGCCGCTTGCGGCGCGACCGGCGGCACGGCGGCGCGCTGGTCGGGGACGCCTGGTGGCGGCGGCAGCGGCTCCGAGTGGATGCTGCTTTGCGGCGGCGGACCCACGTAGGGCGCCGCGTTGGTCTGCGGCGCCGGCGGTGGATACTGTGGGGTCTGCTGGTATTGCGGTTGATACTGTGGCTGGTATTGCGGCTGCGACGGCGGCGTCGGCTCGTAAGTGCGCTGCTGGTCGTATTGCTGGTTGGGGATGTTGCCCGGCGGCCGCGGCGGCGGGCCAAAAATCCCGCCGAACTGGGCAAGCGCCGGCACGGTGGCGGCGAAGCTCGCTACCACAACCACGGCGCAACGACCCAATCGGCGCATTCCGGTGTCCCGCTTCGGGGCGGACTCAAATCCCCGCGACCCTCGATATCCACGCCCGGTTAACACGGGCAATACGGCAGCGAAAGGGCGCGCCAAGGCGCGTGTTTGCCGGAACTTGTCCTCGAGACAACAGCCTGCCCGGACGGCGCTATCCGGTAGCAACCGCGCCGCCAGATGGGCTAGGGACATGGCCGGCACGTGGTAGGTTATGGGCTCAATTCGGGCTTTGCATGCGGATATTGGCGTTCCACCCCGGCGCGCACGATTCATCGGCCGCCGTCTTCGACGACTATCGGCTCCTCGCCGCCGTCCAGGAAGAGCGGCTGACCCGACTGAAAGGCTCGGGCGACGGCATCCCGTGGCTCGCGATCGACGAGGTGCTGCGGATCGCCGGCTGGACCCGCCGCGACGTCGACGCCATCGCCTCCACGCGCGCCTTCTATCCGACGATTTTTCTGCGCCCCTCCCTGTTCAAGGAGATCGATTACGCGGTGCGCCGCTGGCGCGGCAAGGAGCCGGGCCTGCGCGAGATGTGGCGCGAGTGCCAGCGCCGCGGCACCGCCGACACGAGCGCGATCTTCGCCGCCGCTCGCTTCCTCGACGTCAACGGGTTTCGCTCCGACACGCGATTTCATTTCGGCAATCACCACGCCGCCCACGCGCTGCCGGCGCTGTTCTTCACCGACTGGCAGGACGCGCTGGTGTTCACCGCTGACGGCATCGGCGACAATGTCAGCTACTCGATCCGCACGCTGAAGAATGGCGCGCTCGACTGCCATTTCGGCGACGACCGCGACCTGCTGCGCGCGCTCAAAGCCAACAGCATCGGCCAGGCCTACAGCTTCGCCACCGCCCTGTGCGGCTTCCGCAAGCTGCGCCACGAGGGCAAGCTCACGGGGCTCGCGGCCTATGGCGAGCCGACGCTCGCGCCCGCGATCGCGCAGCGCTTTTGCGTCGATGTCGACGGGCTCATCGCCACCGATTTCCGCGGCGAGGTCGAGATCGGCGACGCGATGGGGCGCATCTGCAAGGGCGCCTCGCGCGAGACCATCGCGGCCTCGATCCAGAAGGCGACCGAGGACCTGATGCTCGCGGCGGTGCGCCATTGGATCGATCGCCACAAGGTGCGCCATCTCGGCCTCGGCGGCGGCCTCTTCGCCAATGTGCGGCTCAACCGGCTGCTCGCCGAAAGCCTGCCGCTCGACGAGGTGTTCGTCTTCCCGGCCATGGGCGACGACGGTCTCTGCGTCGGCGCCGCGCTGTCGTTCCTGCTCGGGCGCGACGGCCTCACCACCTGGCTCGGCAAGCGTTATCGGCTCGACACCGTCTATCTCGGCCGCGATTTCGATCGCGACATCGACGCGGCGCTCGGTTCCGCGGGCCTGCGCCGGCAAAGTGAGGCACCGACCGCGGGCGCGGTCGCGCGCATCGCCGCCGGCCAGGTCGGCGCCGCCTATCTGGGCCGCATGGAGTTCGGCCCGCGCGCGCTCGGCGCCCGCAGCATCATCGCGAGCCCGGCCGACCACGCGATCAACGACGATCTCAACCATCGGCTCGAACGCTCGGAGTTCATGCCCTTCGCGCCCTACGTGCTCGACGAGGATGCCGACAAGGTCTTCGAGATCACGCCCGTGAACCGCTATGCGGCGCGCTTCATGACCATCACGTGCGGCGTGCGGCCCGAGTGGCGCGACAAGATCCCGGCGGTCGTCCACGTCGACGGCACCGCCCGGCCGCAGATCGTGCGCGAGCGCGAGAACCCGCTCTATGCCGCGATCCTGCGCGGCTTTCGCGACGCGACCGGGCTGCCGGTGCTGGTCAATACGAGCTTCAACGTGCACGAGGAGCCGATCGTCAACGCGCCCACTGAATGCGCCCGAGCGCTGGCCGACGGCCGCATCGATTTCGTCGTCACCGAGCAGGCGATCTACACGCGCTAGCGCGTCATGCGCGCCGATGCGGACATCCGCGCCTTTGCCGTTATTCAGCAAGCAAGACGTGGATGGCCGTGCCAAGCCCGGCCAACCCCGGCCAGACGGGTGGATCAGATCAAGCCGAGTCAACTCCAACGATGACTCGCGACGCTCTGCCGCAACGGCGCCGAGGCTCTTTTCTCGACGGTGGGCGGGATGCCACAATCAGGATCGGGCAATCCAATGAGGCCGCGCCAAGAGCCTCGTCACCACATCAGAGCAAGGGAGAGAACGATGCCGACCGATATCCGTCGATTGCTGGGGGCTGCCCTGTTGGCTGCCGCCCTGGCGGCGCCCGCCGCCGCCCAGGCGCCGCAGGGGCCGTGGGTGACGCTCGCGCCGTTCCCGGCGCCATCCGAGGAAGTGCTGGGCGCGACCGCGAACGGCAAGATGTACGTCTTCGCCGGCCTCGCACCCGTATGGAAGCCGAAGGGGCTCGTCTACGAGTACGACCCTGCGACCAATCAGTGGACGCAGAAGAAGCCGATGCCGCTCCCGTCGCATCACGTCGCGTTCGCGACGTTGAACGACAAGATCTACGCCTTCGGCGGCTACAAGCTGCCCGACAGCGGCCCGCCCGCCTGGAATCCGATCGACAATGCATGGGAATACGATCCCGCGACCGACGCCTGGAAGGCGCTCGCACCGCTGCCCTCGAAGCGCGGCGCCGCGAGCGCGGCCGTGCTCAACGGCAAGATCTATGTCACGGGCGGCGCCACCTCGCTCCCGGGCGTGACCGAGAACGGGATCCATCCGCTGCGGCCGCACAGTGTGGTGGCCACCGTCGATGTCTACGACCCGGCGACCAATACGTGGGCCTCGGCGCGCCCGATGCTGCTTCCGCGCAATCACCATGCGAGCGCCGGCGTCGGCGGCAAGCTCTATGTCTTCGGCGGCCGCGTCAGCGCGGCCTTCATCGGCTCGAGCAACAATGTCGACCTGGTCGAGGCCTATGATCCCGCCACCAACCTGTGGAGCGCGCGCGCCCGCATGCCGACCGCGCGTAGCGCGATCGGGGCCGGCGTCTACGGCAATTACGTGATCATCCCGGGCGGCGAGATGCAGAGCTCATCGTTCCTCGCCGCCTTCAAGGAGGTCGAGGCCTACAACACGGCGACCAACACCTGGCAGGTCCTGCCCTCGATGCCGCACCAGCGCCACGGCCTCGCGGTCGGCGTCGTCGGCAACCGGCTCTACGCCGTGAGCGGCGACGGCCAGTCCGCCGGCAACGGCATCGCCGACTCGGACGTGCCCTACAACGAGGCGCTCAAGCTCGATGAAGTGTTGAAGTAGCCGCCGCGCGTAGCCCGCCTGGACCGCAGCGGAATGCGGGACGGCCTTTCCCCGGATTACGGCGCTGCTCGCCTCCATCCGGGCTACGCATCACCGCCCCGGCGTCCACGCCTTGTAGTCGCCGGTCGCTTTTGGGCGGCGGCCTTGCGCGAGCGTCGAGCCGGTCGGGCGCAGCGCGCCCGGGGTGCCGGTCATGTTGGGGCGATGCGGCTTCCACCACGGACGCGGCGTGACTTTTTCTTCGGTCGGCGGCACGTCGACCGTGTGGTGCAGCCAGCCGTGCCACGCGGGCCCGACCGTCGAGGCCTCCGCATAGCCGTTGTAGATCACCCAGCGTCGCTCGAAGCCGAGTGACGGGTCGATCTTGCCGCCTTTCGTCCGGTAGTAGCGGTTGCCGAGCTCGTCCTCGCCGACGAGCTCGCCATGGAGGCTCGTCCACAGCTGCGTGCCGAAGGTCTGTCCGTTCCACCAGGTGAAGAAGCGGGTGAAAAAGGTCGAGATTTTCATCGCATTTTCCTTGAGCCGCAGGCCGCCGACGTCATGCCAGCGCGCGGAACCCTTGTCCAGCGGCCGCAACCGTGGCCGCGCTTGTGCATTGTTTTTCAATAGCGATCGACGCCCGGGAACCATGGAACCGATATGCAATTGAGCAGCATCCGGGACGCCGTGAATGCGGTGACGGGAGCCCTCTCTTTTCTGCCGCGCGAGGCCGTCGACGCGATCGTGATCGCGCTCGCGATCCTGGTCAGCCTCGCGGTGCACCGGCTGCTTCGCTGGGTCGCGCACCGCGTCCTGGCGCGGCGGCCTTTCGTCCTGTCGCTGGTCGAACGCGCGCGAGCGCTGTCGCGGCTCGCTTTCGTGACCATCGCGCTCGGGCTGGTGGTGCCGGCCCTCAACCTCTCCGTCGAGACCGCGGGTTATATCGAGGGCGCGCTACGCTTCATCTTCGTCATCCTGATCTGTTGGATAGCACTCATCGCGGTCGACATCGGCGTGACCGTCTACCTGATGCGCTTCCGCGTCGATACCACGGACAATCTGCTCGCCCGCAAGCACGTGACGCAGATGCGCGTGCTCAAGCGCGTCATCTCGACCCTGGTGGTGGTGTTCACCGCGGGCGCCGCGCTGATGACCATCGGGGCGGTGCGCCAGGTCGGCGTGAGCCTGTTCGCCTCGGCCGGCGTCGCCGGCATCGTGGCGGGCCTTGCGGCCCGCCCGGTCCTGTCGAACCTCGTCGCCGGCATCCAGCTCGCGATGACCCAGCCGATCCGGATCGAGGACGCCGTCATCGTCGAGAACGAGTGGGGCTGGATCGAGGAGATCACCTCCACGTTCGTGGTGGTGCGGCTGTGGGATCTGCGCCGCATGATCGTGCCCCTCTCCTATTTCATGGAGAAGCCGTTCCAGAACTGGACGCGCGAGGGGGCGGCGATCATCGGCAGCGTGCTGCTCTACCTCGACTATACGGCACCAATCGGCGCCATCCGCCAGAAGGCGGCGCAGCTCGCCGCCGAATCGAAGCTGTGGAATCGCAAGGTCGTCAACGTCCAGGTCACCGACGTCACCAAGCAGAACACGATCGAGGTGCGCGTGCTGGTGAGCGCCGACAACGCCTCGGCGGCCTGGGACCTGCGCTGCGAGATTCGCGAGAAGCTCGTCGACTTCCTGCGCGCCGAGCATCCCTACGCGTTGCCGCGCTCGCGTGGCGAAACGGTTCAACCGGCCACCGAGAGGGATTCGAATCGCGGCGCGATCGAAGCGGCGCCTGAGCTACCCCTGCGCGCTGCCGGCGGGCGCCGGTGAGCCGACATTGCCCCAACGTGAGACAGTGCCCCACCTATGCGGCCCCGGCGGAGAGAGATCGGTTCCATTGCATCAAGCTTCCTTGACAGGCGGCGACTCGGGATCTGCGACGTAAATCCGTACCGTCTGGCCCGGCGGAATCGACCCAATGACGGATTTATGTCCACAGGGCAACGGCACGGCGTCGTGCGGCCCTTTCGAATCCTCGGGCGATATCCGATACTTATCGGGCCTCCCCGATTCTATCCCCACAATTCAGTGGTTAACCACCATATTTAGGGTTCGATTCAGACTCGAACACTAATGCTTGACGAGTGCGGCGGAGTCGTCCTAGCTTTTCTCCGTGCGGCGGACCTGAGTATCCGGTCATCGCCGGACGATCCCTGAGAGGCTTGAGACACCGTTTCGCCGGGGCCATATGGCTTTGGCGGACACCCACCTTGTGTCCCCAGAGCCTCATGCACCCAGGCGGTCGGCCGACGCGCCAAACACCGATTTCGGAGCCGCGCCCGCGGTATCCGGGTGGGAAGTAGAGGCGTCAAACGAGAACCAGGGCATTGGGGGACGTGGGCACGGACAGGCCCGCGTCGCGGAGGCAGCGTCAGCACGCTATGCTCGGATGAGCCGCGTGCCACGCCACAACGTGGAAGGGGCCAAGGAATGCGGATCGAGCGGCGCTACACCAAGGACGGTCAGTCACCTTATGCGGAGATCGAATTCCGCCTGACCACGAGCGAGATCCGCAACCCGGACGGCTCGGTGGTGTTTCATGCCGATAACGTGGAAGTGCCGGCGCAGTGGTCGCAGGTGGCCTCCGACGTGCTGGCGCAGAAGTATTTCCGCAAGGCCGGCGTCCCGGCGCGGCTGAAGAAGGTCGAGGAAGAGACGGTGCCGTCCTTCCTGTGGCGCTCGGTCGCCGACGAGGCCGCGCTCGCGAGCCTTCCCGAGAAGGAGCGCAGCATCGGCGAGCAGTCGTGCCGCCAGGTGTTCGATCGTCTCGCCGGCACCTGGACCTACTGGGGCTGGAAGGGCGGCTACTTCGATTCGGAAGCGGACGCGCAGGCCTTCTTCGACGAGCAGCGCTACATGCTGGCGATGCAGATGGTCGCGCCGAACTCGCCGCAGTGGTTCAACACCGGCCTGCACTGGGCCTACGGCATCGACGGCCCCGGCCAGGGCCACTTCTACGTCGACTTCCAGAGCGGCAAGCTCGTCAAGTCGAAGTCGGCGTACGAGCACCCGCAGCCGCACGCCTGCTTCATCCAGTCGGTGAGCGACGACCTCGTCAACGAGGGCGGAATCATGGACCTGTGGGTGCGTGAGGCGCGCCTGTTCAAATACGGCTCGGGCACCGGCTCGAATTTCTCCAAGCTGCGCGGTGAAGGCGAGCGGCTCTCGGGCGGCGGCAAGTCGTCCGGCCTGATGAGCTTCCTCAAGATCGGCGACCGCGCCGCTGGCGCCATCAAGTCGGGCGGCACCACGCGCCGCGCCGCCAAGATGGTGATCGTCGACGTCGACCATCCCGACATCGAGCAGTTCATCGACTGGAAGGTGCGCGAGGAGGAGAAGGTCGCGGCGCTCGTCACCGGCTCAAAGATCAACCAGAAGCACCTCAAGGCGGTGATGAAGGCCTGTGTCAACTGCGAGGGCTCGGACGGCGACTGCTTCGATCCGGAGAAGAACCCGGTGCTGCGCCGCGAGATCAAGCTCGCGCGCCGCGCCCAGGTGCCCGACAACTTCATCAAGCGCGTGATCCAGTTCGCCAAGCAGGGCTACAAGGACATCGATTTCCCGATCTACGACACCGATTGGGATTCGGACGCCTATCTCACGGTCTCGGGCCAGAACTCGAACAACACGGTGCGCGTCGCCGACGACTTCCTCAAGGCCGTCGAGGCGGATGCCGACTGGGATCTGACCTGGCGCACCAAGGGCGGCAGGGTGTCGAAGACCACCAAGGCGCGCGACCTGTGGGAGAAGATCTCCTACGCGGCGTGGGCCTCGGCCGATCCGGGCCTCCAGTTCCACACCTCCATCAACGACTGGCACACATGTCCGGCGTCGGGCCCGATCCGTGCGTCCAACCCGTGCTCCGAGTACATGTTCCTCGACGACACGGCCTGCAATCTCGCCTCGCTCAACCTGCTCGCCTTCCGCAACGACGAGACGCGGGCGTTCGACGTCGAGGGCTACGAGCACGCCGTGCGGCTGTGGACCATCGTGCTGGAAATCTCGGTGCTGATGGCCCAGTTCCCGTCGCGCGAAATCGCCCAGCTCTCTTACGAATTCCGCACCCTCGGCCTTGGCTACGCCAATGTCGGCGGCCTCTTGATGTCCTCCGGCATTCCGTACGACTCGGAGGCGGGCCGTGCGATCTGCGCCGCGCTGACCGCCATCATGACGGGCGTCGCCTACGCGACGTCGGCCGAGATGGCCGCCCTCCTCGGCCCGTTCCCGGGCTACAAGAAGAACCGCGAGCACATGCTGCGGGTGATCCGCAACCATCGCCGCGCCGCGCACGGCGAGAAGACCGGCTATGAGCGCGTCGCCACCCCGCCGGTGCGGCTCGACCATGCGGCCTGCCCGGATCGCAAGCTGGTGGAGCACGCCATGCGCGCCTGGGACCGCGCGCTCACCCTCGGCGAGGAGCACGGCTACCGCAACGCGCAGGCGACCGTCGTGGCGCCGACCGGCACCATCGGCCTGGTCATGGACTGCGACACCACCGGCATCGAGCCCGACTTCGCGCTGGTGAAGTTCAAGAAGCTCGCCGGCGGCGGCTACTTCAAAATCATCAACCGCGCCGTGCCCGAAGCGCTGCGGGTCCTCGGTTATCGCGAAAGCGAGATCGCCGAGATCGAGGCCTATGCGGTGGGGCACGGCACGCTGTCGAACGCGCCGGCGATCAACCACACGACGCTGAAGGCCAAAGGCTTCACCGACGCGGCGGTCGCCAAGATCGAGAAGGCGCTGCCCACCGCCTTCGACATCAAGTTCGCGTTCAACAAGTGGACGCTCGGCGAGGAGTTCTGCCGCGAGGAGCTCGGCGTGCCGGCCGAGGAGCTGGCGAAGCCGACCTTCGACATGCTCGCCTGGCTCGGCTTCAGCAAGCGCGAGATCGAGGCGGCCAACATCCACGTCTGCGGCGCCATGACGGTCGAGGGCGCGCCGCACCTCAAGGCCGACCACTACGCCGTGTTCGACTGCGCCAACCCGTGCGGACGCACCGGCAAGCGGTTCCTCTCGGTCGAGAGCCACATCCGCATGCTCGCCGCCGCCCAGCCGTTCATCTCGGGCGCGATCTCCAAGACCATCAACATGCCGAACGAGGCGACGGTCGAGGACTGCAAGAACGCCTATCTGCTCTCGTGGAAGCTCGGCCTCAAGGCCAACGCGCTCTACCGCGACGGCTCGAAGCTCTCGCAGCCGCTCAACTCGCAGCTCATCGCCGACGAGGAGGACGAGGAGGACGTCGACGCCTTCCTCGAGCGTCCGGCGGCGGCGCGCGCCACCGGCTTGGCCGAACGCATCGTCGAGAAGGTGGTCGAGCGCATCACCGTGATCCGCGAGCGCGAGCGCATGCCGGATCGTCGCAAGGGCTACACCCAGAAGGCGGTGGTCGGCGGCCACAAGGTCTATCTGCGCACCGGCGAGTACGACGACGGCCGGCTGGGCGAGATCTTCATCGACATGCACAAGGAGGGCGCGGCGCTGCGCTCGCTGCTGAACAACTTCGCGATCGCGGTCTCGCTCGGCCTGCAATACGGCGTGCCGCTCGACGAGTATGTCGACGCCTTCACGTTCACGCGCTTCGAGCCGTCCGGCCCGGTGCAGGGCAACGAGGCGATCAAGAACGCGACCTCGATCCTCGACTACGTCTTCCGCGAGCTCGCGGTGTCGTACCTGTCGCGCTTCGATCTCGCGCATGTCGACCCAAGGGAATCGAGCTTCGACTCGCTCGGTAAGGGCGTCGAGGAAGGCAAGCCGGCGGAGCCGAGCCAGCCGGCGACCAAGTACCTGTCCAAGGGCCTCACCCGCTCGCGCACCGACCGGCTCGTGGTCATGCCGGGCGGCGCCGACGCCCGCGCGACCGGGACCGAGTCGCGCGGCGGCGAAGCGCGCGGCTCGAACGTGACCTCGCTCGCGGGCGCCGGCGCCCGTGCCGGACACGCGGGACATGTCGAGGGCTCGACCGCGCTCAAGGCCGAGACACACGGTGCGCTCGAAGCGCTGCCGTGGACCGCGCCCACCCGGGCGCCGGACGCACGCGCCCAGGTGGCCGAGCGCCGCGCCGAAGCCAAGGCGCGCGGCTACGAAGGCGAGGCCTGCCCCGAATGCATGAACTTCACGCTGGTGCGGAATGGCACGTGTATGAAGTGCGATACGTGCGGAAGCACGACGGGGTGCAGCTGAGCGCCAGACACACCGAGAGCGCAGGCCGCTCGGAACCGCGACATGCCGGTTGTCCTACGCGAGAGCGGCCTGCGCTATTTTCTCTTCTCGAACGAGAGCTCTCCGCGAGAGCCAGCACATGTACACGTTAAGGGCGGCGGATGACGCTTCAATTCACGCAGCTTGCGCGTATTCTGGAAGTCGTCACGCAGAACCGGGATGTCATCCTCAGGTCTTGGTATGAGCACTTCGCCGACCGCGGTCCGCTTTGACGAGCACACGATGTGGGTCGATCTGAGTGATGGTCGGACCATCGGGGTGCCTTTGGCATGGTTTCCACGTCTACTGCACGCCACGTCGGCCCAGCGGGAAAAGCTCGAACTCAGCCGTCTTGGTCTTCACTGGGAAGACCTCGATGAAGATATCTCGGTCGCGGGCCTGCTTGCGGGGCGCAGCGACATGACCCGCCTGACAACTGAAGCCGCCTGAGCGCCGCCGTGAACCCGTCGCGCACGTCGGCCTTGACCGATCGGCGCGACGCCGTGGCCACCCCGCCGCACTCCTCGAGCATTGCCCTACTGCGGAATTCCCGCTGCGTTGAACAGTTAGTCGCGCGACGCGTCGAGCTGCCGCCGTGGTCCCGGCAGATCGAGGTTGAGCAGCGCCCTTCCACCTGCGGATCTTCCCGGCGATGATGAAGGTCTCGACGTTGCTGCGGTCCCTCGGCGACACCACGCGCCCGGCACCTGGTTGAGCGGCGCCACGTTGTTCCGGGTGGCGTCGAGGATGATGATGTCGGTCTCCATTGCATTCATGTGACGAAGCCCCGGAGAGGGCTGACAGTCGTCGAAATAGATATCGCGTCGCCCCAGGACGCCATATCATCGCCGCGACACAACGATCGGGAGGAATTCCGCATGCGCCGCTCGCGCCACCGGAATCACGACACCGCCCTCGCGCCCGCCGCCCGCAATGGGCTGCTCGATCGCCGCATTTTTCTCGCCGGCGGCGCCGCGCTCGCCGCCGCCCCGGCGGCGCAGGCCGAGCCGCTCGCGGTCCCGCCCTGGTCGCAGGTGCCGGGCGCCGGCTTCACGCCCTACGGTGCGCCCTCGCATTTCGAAGCGAAGGTCGGCCGCGTCTTCGCCTCGGCGCCCGGCACCACCGGCACCGGCGCGGCGCGCACGCCGCTGCACCTCACCGACGGCATGATCACGCCCAACGGTCTGCACTTCGAGCGCAGCCATTCTGGCATTCCGGATATCGATCCAGATGCCCACCGGCTGCTGATCCACGGGCTGGTGCGCCGGCCACTCGTCTTCACCCTCGAGACGCTGGCGCGCTATCCGATGGAATCGCGCATCACGTTCCTCGAATGCGCCGGCAACGGCCAGCTGCTCAACGCGGCGCAGCCCGCGCAGGCGACCGTGCAGGGACTGCAGGGCCTCGTGTCGTGCGCCGAGTGGACGGGCGTGCGGCTCGCCGTGCTGCTCGAGGAGGCCGGCGTCGACCCGCGCGCCTCCTGGCTCCTCGCCGAGGGCGCCGATGCGGCCGGCATGAGCCGAAGCGTGCCGCTCGCCAAGGCGATGGATGACGCCATGGTCGCGCTCTACCAGAACGGCGAGCGGGTGCGGCCGTCGAACGGCTATCCGATGCGGCTGCTGCTGCCCGGCTTCGAGGGCAACATGAACGTCAAGTGGCTGCGCCGCATCAAGCTCACCGACGGCCCGACCATGACCAAGGACGAGACCTCGAAATACACGATCCTCGAGCGCGACGGCAAAGCGCTGCAGTTCGCCTTTCCGATGGAAGCGAAGTCGCTGATCACCCGCCCGTCGCCCGGCCTCACGATGAAGGGCCCGGGGCTTTACGACATCTCCGGCCTCGCCTGGTCGGGCTACGGCAAGGTCGCCAAGGTCGAGGTCTCGGCCGACGGCGGCAAGAGCTGGGCCGAGGCCGCGCTCTCCGCCCCGGTGCTGTCGCGCGCCCTCACCCGCTTCCGCCTCCCATGGCGGTGGGACGGCGGGCCCGCGATGCTGCAGAGCCGCGCCACCGACGAGACCGGCTACGTCCAGCCGACCCGCAGCGAGCTCTTGGCCCGCCGCGGCCCGAACGGTCTCTTCCACTTCAACGGCATCATGAGCTGGAGTGTGGCGCCGGGCGGGGAGGTCAAGCATGCGTATGCGTGACGGATGGGCGTGTCGCTTGGCGTTTCGCTTGGCGCGCCTCTTGGCGGCGGTCGCCCTCGCGGGCCCCTTCGGCTCCCTCGCCGCGCGCGCGGAAAGCCCTGACCTCGGGCACGTGGCGACGCCGGACGAGATCGCCGCCTGGGACATCAGCATCGACCCGAGCGGCGCCGGCCTGCCGGCCGGCAGCGGCTCCGCGCGCATCGGCGCCGCGATCTTCGCCGCGAAATGCGCCGCCTGCCACGGCGAGAGCGGCGGCGGCAGGCCGAACGACGCGCTGGTCGGAGGCGCGGGCAGCCTTGCGACCAACAAACCGGTCAAGACGGTCGGCAGCTATTGGCCCTACGCCACCACGCTGTTCGACTACATCCGCCGCGCCATGCCGCTGCCGCAGTCGAAGTCGCTCACCAACGAGGAGGTCTACGCGCTGGCGGCCTACATCCTGGCGCAGAACAAGATCATCGGCGAGGACGACGTCATGGACGCGCGCACCTTGCCGCAGGTGAAGATGCCGAACCGGGACGGTTTCGTGCGGTTCGAGCGGGGAAAGTGAGCGCGGCTTGGCGTCGGCGATTCAGTATCAACGTCGACTTTGCGCGGCTCATTGGCGGCGTCACCACGTGATCCAGCAACCAAACCTGCGCCTGCGCCGTTGTGACTCGAGATTGCAGCGGAGCAGGCCTATGAGCGAGAACGGACACAAGGATTTTTCCCGTCGCCAGCTGGTCGGCGGCATCGGCGTCGGGATGGGCGTTGCGGCGGCTGCCGCGGCGCCGGCGCTTGCGCAGCAGGCGGAAGATCAGCGCATCGCCCCACACGCGACGAGCGAGCGCACGATGGATGATCCGCGCTCGAAATACCCGAAGCCGCCGTTCAAGCCGCAGACGCAGCCATGGCCGGGCCTCGCGCGCAACATGGACCCGCGACCGGACCACGGCGAGACGAGCTATCGCGGGTCGGGCCGCCTGGCCGACCGCAAAGCGCTGATCACCGGCGGCGATTCCGGGATGGGCCGCGCCGCCGCGATCGCCTATGCGCGCGAAGGCGCGGATGTCGCCATCAACTACTTCCCGAGCGAGGAGCCGGACGCGCAGGAAGTCGTCCAGATCATCCAGGAGGCCGGCCGCAAGGCGGTCGCGATTCCGGGCGACCTGCGCGACGAGGCGTTTTGTCAATCGCTGGTCGCCAAGGCGGTCGAGCAGCTCGGCGGGCTCGACATCGTCGTCTGCAATGCGGGGCGCCAGCAGTCGCGCCCGTCCATTCTCGACGTCACGACCGAAGACTTCGACGCGACGATGAAGACCAACATCTACGCGCCGTTCTGGATCATCAAGGCCGCCCTGCCGCATCTCAAGCCCGGCTCCGCCATCATCGGCACGACGTCGGAGCAAGCCTACGATCCCTCGCCCGATCTGTACGATTACGCGCAGACCAAAGCGGCGACCATGAACTACGTCAAGTCGCTCGCCAAGCAGCTCGGGCCGAAGGGCATCCGCGTCAACGGCGTGGCGCCGGGACCGGTCTGGACACCGTTGCAGGTGAGCGGCGGCGCGCCGCCGGAGAAATACGAGAAATTCGGCAGCGAGACCGTCTTCAAGCGGCCGGGCCAGCCGGCAGAGCTCGCCTCCATCTATGTGCAGCTCGCGGCCGCCGATGCGAGCTTCGCCACCGGCAACATCTACGGCTCGGGCGGCGGGAAGGGCCAGCCCTGACGCGCCTCGCGATCCCGGTCGCGTCGAGGACGATGCTCGGCGGCGTTGAACGTCACATCATGCCCGCGCCTTTCTTTAGCGTGTATGCGCGCATGCGGGCATCCACCTCCTTGCTCCCTTCAGCAAGAAAGACGTGGATGGCCGACCACGGGCAGGGGAAGCGACGCCGTCCTTCGATGGCTATGCCCCGGCCATGACGGGGGAATGACGTGGCCACGACGGGTGGATCAAACCGACCGAATGGTTTGCCTAAACCAGCTTCTCGCGCTCTTTAGATCGGCGGGACACCGCGGGCGCTCCCCCCAGCCTCATCGACCATCTCTTCTGCGCCTGAACGGGTTCTGCGGAATCGAGTGCCGTCGAGCCGCAGCGACTGACCCTTCCTCAAACGACGGCAGCCTGCAAAATCTAGAGTTGCATCAACATCGATAATGATCCAAGGTGCAGCGCTTCAACGTCGTCCGGGCCATTGCGGATTTCGTTCAGTGAAGCGTGGGGCCGTAAAGGCGGGGGATCACATGACGATCAGCGAAGGGGTGCGCGGGGCGCGCGCATCATGGCGATGGTTCGCGGCATTCGTTGTTGCCGCGGCACTGGGCGGCTGCGCCACGGACAGCGGAACTCCGATATCATCCCTGGCGACGGTGGGCGGCCTGCACGCCGGCATGGCGCGGATCGTCGTCGTGCGACAGGAGCCTCGTTCCTACGGGATGCGGAACGGCAATTTTCCAGTCAAGCTCGATGGACAGCCACTCGGCGAGCTGTCGCCTGGAACTTTCGCCTACGCGGACTGCCCGGCCGGCTCCCACCAGCTTTCCGCCGACTTTGCGGGCTATCCCGGCGTCACCCGCCGCGACTTCACGGCGGCGCCAGGACGGACGTATTACTTCAGGGCGAGCCTGAATGAGAAGGTGGATAACATAACCGCCGTTACGATGATCTCGCCCCTCGGCGGCCTGATCGCCGCCTCCGCCACCTACAACGATCGCCAAGGGCCGATCGACTTGACGCCGATAACCGCATCCGAAGCGAAGCAGGCAATGCCTGCTGTTGCGGCTGCGGCCCATTAGGCGCGGCACCGACCGATCGGCGAAGAATTGCCGCGTCACGCCCGCGAATGCGGCATCCACGTCTTTGGTTCAGCAGGCGAGACGTGGATGGCCGGGACATAGGCGAGCGAAGCGACGCCGTCCTTCGAACGCCATGCCCGGCCATGACGGGTGGATCATAGATCGGCGGGGCGCCGCACTGCCCCGCCGACCGCTTGATGCCTGCCTTACTGCGCGCTGAACAGGTTCTGCGGAATGTTCACGGCGTTGAACACGTAGTCGCGCGACGCCTCGAGCTGGCGGCGCAGCCCAGGCAGGTCGACGTCGAGCAATTGCCCCTTCCACTTGCGGATCTTGCCGGCGACGATGACGGTCTCGACGTTGGTGCGGTCCATCAGCGACACCACCGCGCCCGGCACCTGGTTGAGCGGCGCGACATTGATCCGGGTGGCGTCGAGGATGATGATGTCGGCCTCCTTGCCGGGCGTGAGCGAGCCGACCTTGTTGTCCAGGCGCAGCGCCTTGGCGCCGTTCATGGTGGCGAAGCGCAGCACGTCGCGGGTGGTCAGGAGCGGTGGCGTGCCGGGCGCCGGCGTCGGCCACTGGTTCGGCGGCGTGAAGTTTCCCTGCTCCAGGATCTGCTGGTTGACCACCATCCGCTGCATGTTCATGGCGACGCGCATCTGGGTGAAGAAGTCCGCCGTCATGGTGCACTCGACGTCGACCGACAGCGACGGCTCGAGGCCGAGGCTCTGCATCTTGAGGATCGGCGGCTGGCCGTGCCGCATGTTCATCTCGATCGGAAACGCGATCGAGACCTGGGCGCCGACGTCGTGGACACGCTGCCAGGCCATGTCCGACATCCCGGTCATGTGGATGAACAGATTGTCGGGCCCGATGCCGATGTTGCCCGGCGGATTGCCGTGCGAATCGACGCCGCCCTGCCCCAAGGCCAGCTTGTCCATGATTGGACGGATGCCGAAGGGCGAGAGGATGTGCGCCGCGACCTGCAGGCCGAGCTGGCGGCCGATGGTCCAGGATTTCTGCGTCGTCGCATCGCCGAGATAGACCTCGCCGCCCATGATCATGGTCACGAGCTGATCGGTGGACGAGAAGTACCTTGCCTTGATGCGGGTGGCGTCCTGCGGGTAGGCGTACCCCGGCGTGTTGACCGTGACGCCCTCGCCCGCGCCCTCGAAATAGCCGAAGGCGGCGCGCCGGCCGGTGTCGAACAGCGCCTGGATGGCCGCATCGGAGTGCTGCGGCGTGTGATGGATCTGCGAGACGTCGTGCACCGTGGTGACGCCGTCGTCGAGCTGGGAGAGCCCGCCGAACAGCTCGTTGATGTAGACGTCCTGCGGCCGGTACACGGTCGCGAACTTGAGAAGGATGTACTCGTAGTAGGTGGTGCTCCCGCTCGGCGAACCCGAGCCGTCGTTGATCAGCACGCCGTCGGCGAGCCAGCTGCGCAAGATCGTCTCGAACTGATGATGATGGGTATCGACGAAGCCCGGCATCACGATCCGCCCGGTGGCGTCGATCTCGGCGGCGCCGCCCGCCGACAGGTTCGGGCCCACCGCCAGGATGGTCTTGCCTTCGACCAGCACGTCGGCCTTGGCGAAGTCGCCGACATGCGGGTCCATCGACATCACCGAGCCGCCGCGAATGACGTAGCGCCGGCCATTGCGGCCGCTGTCCTGCGGCATGTCGCCGTCGGAGTCGGCGCGCGCCGGACGCGGCGCAAAGAGCGTGAGACCCGCGGTGGCCGCCGCACCGGCCGCCGCTGCGCCTTTGAGAAAGCTCCGGCGCGTACCGAAATGACTCTGAGGCTTACCGAGATTGCACAATATGCACATGGTAGTCGCTCCCTGATCGCAGGCCGTTCTCGAGGACGACCTCGCGCTACGATGATACGCGCAGATCAGAGCGACAGATCGGAAATCGCGCGGGTGCGCGCGGAATCCATCGATCCCAAGCTCGGCGCCCACGTGAGCGATATGTCCGCCGTTGGGAGTTTGCCCACGCAATCTTGACGCGGCGCCGCTGGATCAGCTTGCCGAAGCACTCGGGGCGAGTGACTTCTGGAGCTAAGCCCGCAGACCGGCGTGCCCATGGCGCCGCCGCCACAACAACCAGGTTGCAGCGAGGCTCGCCCCGATACCGATCTGCATCAAACACATGAATACCAGCACCCGCTCGAGCCATGCATCGATCGCCGCGCCGGCTCCGGCCAACGCCACAAAGAACCACAGGATGGCGAGCAAGCCGAGCCCGGCCGCCGCCGCGACGAACAGGCCCGCGAAGGTCAGAAGGAATATTCCCGCGGCCGCCGTCCCGGCTGCGCGATCGAACGTGCTCAGATTTCCGCGGGCCGCGATACGGGTCGCCGCCGCAACCGTCACGACGAGGCCCGCGACCATGATGATGCCGTGGAAGCGCTCGACTCCCGCGAACGGAAGCATGACGTTCAAGATGAACAACAGAAAGAATCCGACCGCGAGTGCGCCAACGAAGCGCAACGTCGCCACGGCGATGGCAGCGAGTGCAATTACACAGGATCTCAACAGCGCGGAACTGATGGATGCAACTCCGGTCATATCAGCGCGTCTGCGCGTTGGCCCGAATCGTCGCCGTCATGCGCAAAAAAATCAATGGTTGCCGCCGTGCACTCGCCGCTTCGGTTAACGGAGCGTAGACCTTCGCGCGATGCGTCTTCGCCAAATGTGCCGATCTCCACCGCTGGACGTCCCGGCGGGAACGGCGCACGACCTTCAGAAACGGCAGGCGGCTCGCGACAGATGACCCCCACGCAATCCTGCCGACGTTCCAACCGGACCGGAAGAACGGCGTTGCCGGCTCGGAGAATGGAGATGCGCGGGGTCAAGTCGTCCTGGAGCTATTGCTTCCAGAATGGCTTGTTCTGCTCGTTCAGCGTCACCGCGGTATCGAACGGCAGGTCGTGAAGCTGGTGGCGCGGGATCGACCGGAGCTCGGCGCGCGTGCGCGCCCGGTGACGCCAGAGCGCCAGCGTCCGGCAGAGCGACGCCCACATCTCGCCCAGCCAGCGGCGCACATCAGCGATCGCACGCCGTGCCGTCACTGCACCCGTCAGGGGCGTCGATGAGACGGTCGCCTGCCGGCTCATTGGCTATTCCTCGCTTGCCGAAATGCACGTCGGACTTGCAGCATGGCCTCGTTGCTCACGGGCCGACGATCCAGGCTCCATTGTCTTCGAATCCAGGAGGAGCGGCGCCGACCCCGACGTAGAGTTGCGCGAGCAGGATCAGTCCGACCACGACGGCAGCCACGGACGTCACGGCGAGAATGGCAGCAGCGGCGCCCCGTTTGCTCGAATGGGAGGTTGAGCGTGGAAGTGGCGCGAGACGATTTCCGGCAATCTGCAACGTCATGGAATTCACTCCTTGATTTGATGGCCGTTGAGGAGGTGAGCGTGTCGACGGATTTCGCGATCAGCCTGTTGCCGGCGTACCTCGTGCAATGCCCGAAACGTCACCGATGCGCCTCTCGCGAGCGACCGCGTCAACCAGGACAGCGACAGCGCCCTCGGGAACGGCACACAAAACCGCAGCACCGTTCTCCGACGAAACGTCGACCGGGGAGCAATCATTGCAGAGTTGGTCATGGCGCTGCTCCATCCAGGATGGAGGCAGCCTAGATCGGAAATGAAAGGCAGGCAGTGTGAAAACGCACTCCGCACGCAGGTGAGCGGGCGATCGCTGTCGGCTGACCGACTCGCCGCCAACGCAAGCCGCGGGATGCAACAAGCCGAATCCGGTCGATGCTGTTCAGAAATCCGACAGCGCAACGCAATCTCGACGGAGTCGAGATCAGCCCGGTTGTCGCGGCTCCCACCAGGCCGAAGCCCGAACCGCCACCGCGGCAGCGATGAAGCCTGCCGCCGCGCCGACGCCGAGCGCCCAGCGTGGCCCGTAATGGTTCGCCACCCAGCCGACGATCGGCGCGCCGATCGGCGTGCCGCCGAGCGCGATGCTCACGCGCAATGCCATCACGCGTCCGCGCATCGCCGGCGCGGTCGAGAGCAGCATCAGGCTGTTCGTCGTGTTGGTGAAGGTGAGCGCCGCGACGCCGATCACGACCAGCGCGCCGGCGAAGAACCAGTAGCCCGGCGCGATGGCGGCGAGCGTGCAGCCGAGCCCGAAGACGGCGGCGCCGATCAGCAGCAAGGTGAACTGGGGCCGCGCGCGGCGGGCATTGAGCAGCGCGCCCGCCACCGTGCCGACCGCCATGATCGACGACAGAAGCCCGTATCCGCGCGCGTCCGTGTGGAAGACCGTCACCGCCATGGTGGCGATGAAAATCGGGAAATTCAGGCCGAAGGTGCCGATCAGAAAGAGCATGATCAGGATCGTCTTCAGATCGGGAGGAGCCCACACGTAGCGGAACCCCTCGGTGAAGCTGCCTCGCCTGCGGTGTGCCCTGGCGTTCGCGCGAAGCTCGGCGACGCGCAGGGCCGCCAGCGAGATCAGCACCGCGACGAAGGAGCCGCCGTTGATCAGGAAGGCCCAGCCGGTGCCGATCGCGGCGATCACCACGCCGGCGACGGCCGGGCCGATCATCCGCGCGGCGTTGAACGAGGTGGAGTTGAGCGCGACCGCGTTGTGCACGTCCTCATCCGCGACCAGCTCGGCGACGAAGGTCTGGCGGACCGGCGCATCGAACGCCGCCGCACTGCCGAACAGGAACGCGAAGATGTACACGTGCCAGAGCTGGACGATACCGGTGACGGTCAGCACGCCGAGTGCGAGAGCGAGCACGCCCATCGTCGCCTGTGTGGCGATCAGCAGCTTGCGCTGATTGAAATGGTCGGCGGCGTAGCCTGTCCACGGCAGCAGCAGGAATTGCGGCCCGAACTGCAGCGCCATCACGAGCCCGACCGCCGCGGCGTCGTGATGGGTTAGCTCGGTGAGCACCAGCCAGTCCTGGGCGGTGCGCTGCACCCAGGTGCCGATATTGGAGACGAAGGCGCCGGCGACCCAGATTCGGTAGTTGAAGCTGCGCAGCGAGCGGAAGATGCGCGAACCGGGAGCGTTCATGAAATCGCCGGCATTGCCGCCATGTGATGATCGCTCGGCTCGTGCCGGTCTAGCCGAGCAGCGTCAAGGATTTTCTCGAGCCCCCACCTCGCGTCGTCCGCCGCCGTGCACAGCCCTGCCGGACGGGGGTTGAAGAATCGCGCAGCCCTCCGCCATATCCGAGGCCCCGGTGAGCGCGACGCCATCGTGGAACCCCTCCCTCGTGCAGGTGTCCGCATGACCACCCCGGCTCCCACTCCCGTCGAGCAGGCGCTCGCGCAAAAGATCGCTCAACAGATCTCCCAACGGATTGCGGATGAGCTCGGCGTGCGCGCCCAGCAGGTCGCGGCCGCCGTGCAGCTGCTCGACGATGGCGCCACGGTTCCGTTCATCGCCCGCTACCGCAAGGAGGCGACCGGCGCACTCGACGATGCGCAGCTGCGCACGCTCGACGACCGCCTGCGCTATCTGCGCGAGCTCGAGGCGCGCCGCGCCGCCATCCTCGAATCGATCCGCGAGCAGGGCAAGCTCGACGACGAGCTCGCGGCGGCGATCCGCGCCGCCGACAGCAAGAGCCGGCTCGAGGATATCTACCTGCCGTTCAAGCCGAAGCGCCGCACCAAGGCGGAGATCGCCAAGGAGGCGGGCCTCGAGCCCCTCGCCGATCTCCTGCTCGCGAACCCCGAAATCGACCCGCACACCGCGGCGGCGCGCTTCGTCGATGCCGAGAAGAACGTCGCCGATGCGGCTGCCGCCCTCGACGGCGCGCGCGCCATCCTCACCGAGCGGTTCGGCGAGGACGCCGACCTGATCGGCTCGCTGCGCGAGGAGATGTGGTCGGCCGGAAGGCTCGTCTCGAAGGTGAGAGAGGGCAAGCAGGCGGCCGGCGCCAAGTTCAGCGACTATTTCGACTTCTCGGAAAATCTCGCCAAGGTGCCGTCGCACCGCGCGCTGGCGCTGTTTCGCGCCGAGAAGGAGGAGATCCTCAGTATCGCGATCGAGCCGGAGGCGCAGCCGGCTGCGGCAGCGCCCGCCAATGCGGGGCCCAATGCGTACGAGCTGCGCATCATGCATCGCTTCGGCATCGCGGAGCGCGGCCGTCCCGCCGACAAATGGCTCATCGAGACCGCGCGCTGGGCGTGGCGCACGAAGATCCAGCTCCATCTCGGCATCGATCTGCGGGTGCGGTTATGGACGGCGGCCGAGGAGGAAGCGGTGCGCGTGTTCGCCGCCAACCTGCGCGACCTGCTGCTTGCGGCGCCCGCCGGTGCGCGCGCCACCATGGGGCTCGATCCCGGCTACCGCACCGGCGTCAAGGTCGCGGTGGTGGACAAGACCGGGAAAGTCGTAGCCACCGCGGTGATCCATCCGCACGAGCCGCAGCGCCAGTGGAACGAGGCGCTCGCCATTCTCGGCAAGCTCGCCAAGCAGCATCATGTCGAGCTGATCGCGATCGGCAACGGCACCGCCTCGCGCGAGACGGACAAGCTCGCAACCGAGCTGGTCAAGCTCCTGCCCGACCTAAAGATGGCGAAGATCGTCGTGTCGGAAGCCGGCGCCTCGGTCTACTCGGCCTCGGCCTACGCCTCGGAAGAGCTGCCCGAGCTCGACGTCACGCTGCGCGGCGCCGTCTCGATCGCGCGCCGCTTGCAGGATCCGCTCGCCGAGCTGGTCAAGATCGATCCGAAATCGATCGGCGTCGGCCAGTACCAGCATGATCTCAGCGAGCACAAGCTCTCGCGCGCCCTCGATGCGGTGGTCGAGGATTGCGTCAACGCGGTCGGCGTCGATGCCAACACGGCGTCGGCGCCGTTGCTCGCGCGCGTCTCCGGCATCGGCACCGGGCTCGCGCAGAACATCGTGCTGCATCGCGACGCCAACGGCCCGTTCGGGTCGCGCAAGGACTTGAAGAAGGTGCCGCGGCTCGGCCCGAAGGCGTTCGAGCAGTGCGCCGGCTTCCTGCGCATCCGCGGCGGCGACGATCCGCTCGACACCTCCGGGGTGCATCCGGAATCCTATCCGGTGGTGCGGCGCATCCTCGCGGCGGCGAAGACCGACATCGGCGGCCTGATCGGCAACGCCCCGGTGCTGCGCGCCCTCGCGCCGAAAGCGTTCGTCGACGAGACGTTCGGGCTGCCTACCGTCACCGATATCCTGCGCGAATTGGAAAAGCCCGGCCGTGACCCGCGGCCGACCTTCAAGGCGGTCGTGTTCAAGGAGGGCGTCGAGACGCTCGACGACCTGAAGCCCGGCATGGTGCTCGAAGGCGCGGTGACCAACGTGGCGGCGTTCGGCGCCTTCGTCGACATCGGCGTGCACCAGGACGGGCTGGTGCACATCTCGGCGATGGCGAAGACCTTCGTGAAGGACCCGCGTGACGTCGTGAAGCCGGGCGACATCGTCCGCGTCAAGGTCCTCGAGGTCGACAAGCCGCGCAAGCGCATCGCGCTCACGCTGCGCCTCGACGACGAGGCCGGCGCGCGCGCCGATCGCGCCGGAACGCCGGCGCCACGCGACGCCAGCGCCCGCCCGCGACGCGCCGGCGCGGGTGGCGCGCCGAAGCCGCGCCGCGACGAGAGCGGCGGCGGCGCGCTGGCCGAGGCCCTGCGGCGGGCGGGGTTTTCGGAAAAGCGGCAGTAGCGCAAATTCCGCCGGCTCGAACGGGTGCCGTCATGGCCCGCGAAGGCAGGCATCCACGTCTTCGCTGCGATCAAGCAAGCAAGACGTGGATGCCCGGCCCAAGGCCGGGCATGACGGCGAACAAATGCGCCCGACCAAGCCCAACAAGACCATGGGGTGCCCTTGCTGGAAATCCTGCGCTATAAACACATTACGAGCGGCTAAGGCAGCTTCACACCAGCGCCGCACCGTCGTAAGAACAAGATCCAGGATCCCTGCCATGCCCGCACGCATCCGCCACATTGCGCTCTCCGTCAAAGACATCGACGCGACGGCCGATTTCTACGAGAAGGCCTTCGGCCTCACGCGTTCGCCGAAATCGGAAGGGCCGACCGCCTATCGGATCTACATGAGTGACGGCGAGATCAATCTCGCGCTGCTGCAGTACAAGAGCGAGGTCGGCTCGGGCCTCGCGCATCCGAACGAGTTCGTCGGCATTCATCACTTCGGCTTCCAGTGCGACGACCTCGCGCAGCAGCAGAAGAAGATCGAGGCGGCGGGCGGCAAGTTCTTCTTCGATCTCGGCGACCCCGACGACGACGATTTCGAGCGCAAATTCCGCGACCCGAACGGCATCATCTTCGACGTCAATTGGAAGGGCTGGGCGCTGACCTCGTCGAAGGTGCAGGCCCGGACCGCGCGAGCCGCACGCGCGAAGGCGGCGATGAAGAAGTCCGCCGTGAAGCGCAGCAGGCCCGCAAAGATTGCTCGGCGCAAAAAGTGAGGCGCGACGGCATCTCCCCCGCCCTAACCCGGGGCGACAACCCGGGCACCGACTTCGGAACGTAACATCGGCCCGGTCGTTTCACCTCCATGGATGATCGCCTGGAAGCACCTTTCGCGCGCGCAGCCAGCCCGCCGCGTAAGCCGCAAGATCCGCCGCTGCGCGACGAGCCCGAGCCGCCGATCCACGATCCGCCCGCCGACCCGACCCACGAGCCGGAGCAGCCGTTCGGCGAACCGACCCCGTTGCCGGGAAACGATCCGCCTGACCCGCCGATGAAGGTGTGAACGAAGCGGCCGGGGACATTTCGGGTTCATCCGCCCGTCTGCGGGACTCCTCCATCGAACAACCGGACTGCTTTTTCGAGTTCCGTCATGGCCGGGCTTGGCCCGGCCATCCACGTCTTGGCGGCCAGGACGAAAGACCTGGATGCCCGCCTTCGCGTCGCCTTCGCGGCCATGACGAGGCCCAATTCGATGCCGGCTAATTTCCGCCGGTCTACATGCTGGTGCTCGGCCTCGGGCTCGGCATGGTGATGCAGGTGCTGATCCTCGCCGTGCAGAACGCGGTCGAGGATCGCGATCTCGGCGTCGCGACGTCGGGAGCGACGCTGTTTCGCTCGGTCGGCGTCGCGGCGTTCGGCGCGCTGTTCGCCGCGCGGCTCACGCGCGGGCTCGCGGCGCTCATGCGCCCGGGCGCGCATCTGCCGGCCGCCGCGACGCCGGACGCGATCGCCGCCCTGCCGCCAGCGCTCAAGGCGGGTTATCTCGACGCCTTCATGGCGGCGCTGCACCCGGTGTTCCTGGCCGCTGCCGCGATCGCCGTGGTCGCGTTCGCGCTCACCTGGCTGGTCGAGGACCTGCCGCTGCGCGGGCCGATGCGCGAGCCGGTCGGCGAGAGCTCCGGGCCCGTCGCGGAGCGTTAACGAGTGTCTCGGCGAGCCGGGTCGGGTCGTTGCGCCGACGGGGCAAAACCACTATGTAGCGGCATCGACATTTGGCCGGATCTTCGGGCCGTATCGCCTTCGCCGCAAGCTGGGCAGACGTTCAGAATCTCTCCAAACATCGACCAACGAACCATAGGGCCGCGCTTGCGCGCGGCGCTATGCCCACGCACAACCACGCACAACGACGACGACGAAGGAAGTTACATGATCACCGGAACCGTGAAGTTCTACAACAGTCAGAAGGGTTTTGGCTTCATCCAGCCGGAGGGCGGCGGCAAGGACGTGTTCGTCCACGCGACCGCGCTCGAGCGCGCCGGCCTGCGCGGCCTGGTCGAGGGCCAGAAGGTCTCGTTCGACACCCAGGAAGATCGCCGCACCGGCAAGATCGCGGTCGGCACCATCCAGGCGGCGTGATCGCTCACGCGACCATATGGCCCGCGATCGCGCGGGCCGCGCAGGCCGCCCCCACGGGGGCGGCCTGTCGCTCGCCGGCGCCGACGCCAGTCGCGCGAATCGAGCCGCCAATCGAGGCGCAGGTCGAGGTGAAAGACGCGCTCGACTGCCGCACCTGCGGCGCATGCTGCTCCTATTCGGCCGAGTGGCCGCGGCTCTCGCTCGAAAGCGACGCCCACATCGCCCGCATTCCGCGCGAGCTCATGGATGACGGCGAGCGCGGCATGCGCTGCACCGGCAACCGCTGCGCCGCCCTCATCGGCGTCGTCGGCGAGGAGACCTCGTGCGCGATCTACGCGCTGCGGCCCGATGTCTGCCGCGCATGCGCGCCGGGCGATCCCGAGTGCCTGCAGGCGCGCCGCCACTTTGGCCTTTGAGGCCGCGCGCGGCCGTCGCCGCCCGCGTCCTCGCTGATCGAATCACCGAGTGCCGCGAAGGAGTGAGACATGTCCAACCAGTTCGAATCGGGCCAGACCGTGCGCCTCGTGCGCAGCCTGTCGCTGCGCGCGGCCGCCACGGGCGACTTCAAGATCGTGCGTGCGCTGCCGGGCGACGGAGGCGAGACGCAGTATCGCATCAAGAGCGCGCAGGAGCCGCACGATCGCGTGGTGAAGGAAAGCGATCTGCAGGCGGCGTGAGGGCTGCTTGGCTCGCGCCCGCCGGCGGGCGCCGAGCGGGGCGCTCACGGCTTCCGGAATGAGTTTCGCCGCCTTCTCGCGCACTGCGTCTCAAGATGTCTCAAGGGGATGTCATTCTTGTCGTCCGCGTGGGATGGGCCGCGGCGGCGGCACCGCCATGTTCGATCCCGGACTCAGCACCAGCACGTCGAGCATGCCGTCCTTGCGGTTCGTGTTGATCACGTAGTCGTAACCCTCGAGCACGCGCCGCACGACCTCGCGCAGCGATCCCTCGAACGTCGCGGTCTGCGGGCTGTTGTCGGTCGCGCCGCGGTAACGCAGCGCGAAGCGGCCGGCCAGAGCGGCGAGGATCTCGCCGCGGGTGGCGTCGTGCGCCTCGACCCGGACGGCATCCCGCGAACCCTGTACGCGAATGTCAGCACCGACGGCCTGGCCGTGAAGTGCCGCGACGAGCACTGCGACGATCGACCATGCGGCGGCGGACGCTACTCTTGCCACGGCTCTCACGCGGCGCACAATCTCGGAGCAAAGAGGTGGGTGTCAATGCGGCTTGCGCGCCGCCTGTGCCGATGGCGGGCGGCGCGAAGGAGATTCGCATAGGACTTCGGTTCGCGGCTGCCGCCAGCGTTGCGCGGCGGCCCCGCCAAGGAACGCGCGCCCCTCCGCCGGTTGCCTGACCCTGCCGATGGTTGTCGAAGCCCGCAAAAAAAGAGCCCCGGGATTGCCCGGGGCTCTCTGGACTCGGAGAGTGGCGGTCTCACCAGCGCGGCGGCGGGAAGAGATAGGCGATGCCGAAGGTCACCGTGTTCGACTTCACGTGGATATTGGCGAACTCTTCGATGCCGATGCCGGTGCCGACGAAGGCGTTCTGCTTCCAGGTGCCGTAGTCGGCATAGCGATACTCGCCGCGCAGCAGGATATGCTCCCAAACCTTCCACTCGAGGCCGGCGCCGACCGTGTATCCGACCATGTTCTTGGTCGCGGTCTGGGTGGTGGTGGGGAAGCAGCCAGCCGCACCCGTGACGCTGCAGGTCATGGTCGCCTGAACCCGTTCCACCGCAGGACCGCCGGCGACGTAGAGCTGCAGGTCGGGGATCACGAGGAAGCCGGCGCGAAGGCGGAAGCTGTAGTCATTCCCGATCCTGAGCGTCGAGCTGTCGCCGGTGAACGGACCAGCACCGAACGCTCCGCCCGTGCACGCCGCGGTGGCGCATCCCACGATGAAGGGGACCGATCCGGTCTGGTGGTGGAACGCGTAATCGCTCTCGGCGCCGAACACCCAGCGGTCGTTAGCCTGGTACATCCAGCCGTAATAGATGCCATACCGCCCAGTGGTGCCCGAGAACGACGCCGCCGAATCCGGCGCCCCTGGGAAGAAGATGAGGGCGTTCAGAGGATTGGCGCACGTGAAGGGGCCGCCGAACTGAATGCAGGTTGGTGTCCAGTCGGACTTGCTGCGCTGGGCGCCGAATTCAGCGCCTACGTACCAGCCGCTCCAGCCCAGTGTCGGAGCCACCATCGGCGGCGCCTTAAGGGGCATGTCGGCCGCGAAAGCCGGACCTGCGATCATCGCCAGGAGCGCAGCCGCTGCAAGCCAAAGTCTACTCATCGTCGTCCCCTCCCCAGAGTTCATTCCACAGTCACAGGTGTGTTAGCACATGCCCGTTCGGAAAGATGTGATAATTTGGCAACGCTCGACATAAATGCGACCAAGAGAAGTGCAAAAAAAGAGACGCGGTGCGCAAGTAGCGAAATCGCCGATGATCAAGTGTTTCCTTGTACTTACGTGCCCCCACAACGCGAGCCGGTGAGTGCTCTTCCCGACTTACGGCAGCCCGTTCGATCAGGTTCGATCGCGGCATGAAAAGGGGCTGATTTCGCCACCCGATTACGCCCGACATCAACTTTTTCGGCACGGTGCTGAATCGTTGAATCATGGCGACCGCACCAACAAAGGCGTCCTGTCACCTGTCACCAGCACAAGCGCGATACTCGCTGGGATGACTGGTGGCCGGACATCTTCGCGAGCACGACCGGCAACAACGATGCGGCGGCGCCTCATGGTCATCGGCCGCATCGCTGAGAATCCGAGTGACGGGCGCAACAGCGTCAGGTCTTGTCCGTCGCAAACGGAGTGCAGTTCGGAAGCGTGAACGCTCGTGGACAATTCTGCGGGGACGAGATGCGCTTCGACCCGGTCCATCGCGGCCGCGTCGTCAACTATGCCGCGCCCGGCCTTCATCAACCTTCGGCGAGATCCTGGCGGGCCCGCGTGATCGCCGACGTCGACGTGCCCCGGTCCGACAACTCTCGTCGACGACGGCACGGGCGGCGGGACGTCTGCCGGAGCACTTACAGCGAGGTTTATCGGCTGACGCTGCTCTGAAGCAGACGTAACAAGTCGAGGGCGCAGTACGGGGTCGCGCTCGTCGCCAGCGAGGCGAGTCCGTCGCGGGTCGGCAACCCGACACAGCCGATCCGATTCGATCACATCGTGAAACCCGAAGATCCTGCGGACCCTATTACCCCGTGCCCTATGGTCAATAAATCTTTCTTCGAGTGTCTTTCTGCCGATCGGAAGCTGGGTTAGCATGCTGTCCGCTGCCAGGGGGTACTTGCAACCTGACGGCGCACGGCTGGGCAGGGGGTGGGCAAATAACGATCTCCGCGACTCCTGCAAAATTCAGCGATGAGCACCGCTCTGGGCGATCCCGGAGTGGCAATCATGGTTGAGTTGGCCAGCCGTGAAGAGGACCCATGCCGAAACAAATGAACAGGAGATGGAGGCGACGACGATGAGAGTTGGCTCTGAAAGAATTCCTCGACCCGCCAGAATGGCGGCTTTCCTAGTGGGTACGCTGACGACGGCTGGGTTCATGATGGCCACGCCGGCGCCCGCCACCGAGACCCTCACGCTCAAGACGGTCGTCACCGTTCCGGGCAAGATCACGAGCTTCGACATCAGCTTCGTCGACACGGCCCTCAACTATTACATCCTGGGCGACCGCACCAACAAAGGCGTCCAGGTGATCAGCACGAGCTCGAACTCGCTGGTGATGACTGCTGGCCAGGGCATCTTCGCGGGCGCGACCGGCAACAACAACACGTCGGGCCCCGACGGCGTCCTGATCGTCAGCTCGCATCGCGAGATCTGGGCCGGAGACGGGCCGAGCACGCTGCGATTCTTGTCCGTCGCAACCGGAGGTCAGCTCGGAAGCGTCAACACCGGCGGACAATTCCGCGTGGACGAGATGTGCTTCGATCCTGTCCACCGCATCGGCTTCGTCGCCAACAACGCCGACGCCCCGGCCTTCATCACCGCGGTGAGCTATCCGGGCCATCAGATCCTCGGCCGGATCACCTTCGACGGCACCGTGCAGAACGGCGGCGGCATCGGCGTCAACGGCACCAACGGCATCGAGCAGTGCCAGTACAATCCGCGCGACGGAAAGATCTACGTGTCGGTGCCGGAAGTGAACGGCCCGGGCGACAACTCGGCCCCGGGCGCCATCGCCCGCATCAACCCGGTCACCATGCAGATCGAGGCGGCTCCGCTCATCCCGCTCGCGGCGTGCAGCGGACCGCAGGGCCTCGCGATCGGTCCGGTGGTGGGCACCTTCGGCGAGATGCTGGCGGGCTGCAACGGCGCGGTCGCCAACGCCGCATCCAACCGCCCGACCGCACTCGTCGACGACGGCACCTCGGGCGGGACCTTCGGCAGCGCCGTATCGCTGTCGTGGCAGGCCGGCAACGACATGGTCTACTACAACAGCGGGGACAATCACTATTACCTCGCCCGCTCGGGCAACAACTCGCCGGTCAACCCGAACCTGATGACCGACGGCTTCCGTCCGCATTGCCCGTCGGTGCCGGGCTCGACCTTGCCGAACGGCCAGTACGGCGGCGACATCTACAAGACCGCCAATACGCAGGGTGAGGCCTATGCGGCGGCAGGCTCGCAGACCTTCGCGGGCCCGCAAGCGCTCGGCATGGTCAATGCGCAGACCTTGGAGAACGATCCCGACACGATCACCGGGCTCGCCAACTGCGCGGCCACGGACTTCGGCGCCGGCGGCCAGGCCAATCCGCACGGCACCAATCACTCCGTCGCGGCGGACTCGGTCCACAACCAGGTCTACGTCCCGATCGCCAGCACGGCGTTCACGGGCCAGCAGGTACCGGGAATCTGCTCGACCGGCGGCGGCTCCGACACGACCGGCTGCATCGCCGTGTACCAGATCACCGGCAGCGATCCGTGATCGGCTGACGTCGATCTGAAACGACGCAACAAGACAGAGGGCGGCTGCACCGCGTGGTGCAGCCGCCCTTTTGCTTGAGGTGGATGCGTGTGAGCCGGCGCGGCCATCCTGCCGCCGCCAGTCACCTGCAGGCGCCGAGCAATATCCGCCCATTGCAGCGCCGGGGCCGTCTGCTAAGTGGTCGAGAGGTCATATGGGGAAGGCGCGACCGACCCAGGTCGGTCATTACGGCCACAAAGGTTGTCGTTGCGTGGAGGTTGGGAACATGTCGGCTCGCTTCATCACCCAGGCGATCGCGGCGCTGTTGCTGGTGGCATTGGGGGCGACATGGATCTCCCCCGCGATCGCGGAGCCTTTGACCACGGTCGATCTCAGCTCGCCGGCGATCCGCTGCGTCTTCTCCACCAGCCCGCACTGCAACCTGGACGGCACCACGACGGCCGGCGCCATCGCGATCCCGGGCATCACCGGCACCGCCGTCCTGCACACGCTGACCTTCCCGGCCTTCGCCGACTCGGATGCCGCCGGCACGTATGGATACGAATATCGCTTCGACCTGTCGCAGGCGACGGCCGGGCCCACCAAGGCCTGCATCGCGCGGCTCACCGTCGAGACCGGCCCGATCCGCAAACTGCCGTATACCGGCCGCCACGAGACCCTGTTCGACGTGTTCGTCCAGAACACCCACGTGGCCGGCATGGTCGGCGTCGCGTCGGCCGAGCGGTCCGGCAAATCGGTCACGTTCACGTTCGCGAAGCCGATCTGTCCCGGCGCTGGCGCCGACAAGGGCGAGACCAGCTATTTCTTCGGCTTTGCCGCCGCGGCGAAGCCGCGCGAGATCACCGCCAAGGTGGAGCTCGACAGCGGCGTGACGCTGGATGTGGCGGCGCGCGCGCCGGCGCCGTGAATGCGGTGGCAGGTAAAGTCCGCCTGATGCGAGCGTCAGACGCCGGCAACGACATAGTAGTCAACAACAGCGAGGATAATGATTACTACCTTGCACGATCGGGCAGCAACTCGCCGGTCAACCCGAACGTAATGACGGACGGCTTCCGTCCGCATTGCCCGTCAAACATTCTTGCTGATACGGTCGGCCATCCGGAGTGCGGTCGACCAGTAGATATATATATCTTTGCCCAGTCCTTCCGAGAGCGATCATGGCTTTACTGCAATCACCCAAACGGAATCGTTGGTAACGACAATAAACTTACCATCATAGTTTCCCCGAACCTCAACTATTCTGCTGGCTGATTGTCCATAGTAACGCGATTGACATAACACGTTCAAATCAATTGACTCAATATGAGATAAGCTCGCACTATTAATGTCGAATAAAAATATCTCTAAATTCTGTCTTGTCAATTTAGCAAAAGCCACTCTCTCACCAATTTCACTAATTGCTGAAAACCTCGGAATATCTTTGGATATTCTCTTGGTAGTTATTGAACAATTGCGAGGGTCCATCCTCCACAAATCGTCTGACGAATACATCAAAAACATGATCTCTCCGGACGTCTTTATGCAAGCAGCGGAAACTTCGATTGCAATGCCAGAATAGCTTACTTTTTCCAAGCAGCTTCTGAGTCCGCATATAGGCTGCCCATTCGAAGAGAACGCCACAAGAATCTCGGACTGAATCTCATCTGGTGAGGCGACAAGATTTTGATCTTCTCCATACCACACAAAAATGGCTCCTCTTCCGGCCAGTAAACCAGTCGGCTGCCCAATTGGCAGAATCTCTGAGGTCGTCGGGCTAAATGAGCGTACTGCATTAAACGACGGGTCTTTCGCAGGCGGGAAAGAGTATAGAGCGACCCTGTCCTTAGCTATCCAGCGGGCGTGACGAATATGAGGTAGCTCTACGGGATCCCATCGATTCCAATGTGCATCATTTACGGCTAGAACCATCGCGTCGGAATGGCCCTCGATTATTGCCACCTGTTCATTTGCGTCGATATCAGCATCGACAATATGAGATTTTTGGTCACATTGATGAAGAAGCCTAGGTATCAACATGACAGCACATTAATTCCAGGGTGGAAACTCTTTAGGGTCGATTCCATATTTAAGCATGTATGGAATGCTCGCGGGGAACATTGTCACGACCTGGCCCTTGTCGTCAACAACGACAGCCACCATGTTTGTCGGAGTATTTGGCATACCTCCATAGGTACCGGTAAAGCCAACGATATCTGGTATTTTTGCACCGGTCTGAATATTGAGAAAAACAACCGACCCAAACAGAATTTGATATCCAGGCCTGTTGCCAGGCGCTGTTGCTATTGGATTGTCAATGATCTGATCAGCTAACTTGTTCAGCTCGGAAGGGCTAGTATACTCACCGATAAACTGACCCGCGTTGGGATCTCGCAATTGTGCATCGTCCCCATGCCGATCGAGTATATGAGCTAAGGACCCCTTTCTGAACACCGCATTAAAGAGGTATCCAAATGCTGCGGTAACCGCACCGTTCTCGAACTTGCCACCGCCCGCGACCGACGCCACGCCACCAAGCACCGCATTGGCAGCAAGGCTCCCAAAGTTGAAACCACGCGGATCATTGATAATTGGGCCGGCAGCCGACGTCACGCCGGCAGCGAGCGCACCCGGCCCGCACTTCCCACCTGATGCGACCGACGAGGCACATCCGACCAGAGCATGGCCAGCAATATTTGCAAGGTGCCCTTCTGAGAACGGCACGAAAGTTCCGTGCGAACCGTCCAGTCCCGGTATGGCACCATCCATTTTTGCAGTGATATCGCCCACCGCGTTGAACGCGAGGGCAGTCAAGCCCGCGACTATGCCCGCTTTGAGCGCCACCCCAAGGTTTCCGCTTGTGACGCCCGAAACGAAGAATGCCGATGCCGCCGCCACTAACGGCGCGAACGGGGCGCACACAAGTGACGCCACGCAGATCGCGGTCGCGGCAATCTGAATGAGATTCCCCAAGATTGGGACAGAGCGGAAGAGGTTCTGCAGCCCGTGGAAAAAGCTGCTGATGGCGTTCCCGATCGCCTTGAAGAAGCTGCACAGACCGAGGAAGCAGTACCCGTTCGGATCCGTGATCGAGAGCGGATTGTTGATGACGTAGCTGTACCGGTTCCACGCCTGCGCGTTCATCGGGTCGGGCACGAACGGATCGGCGCTCATCATGCGGCCGACCAGCGGGTCGTAGACCCGCCCGTTGAGGTGGACCAACCCGACGTCGGCGAGCTCCTCCTGGCCCGTGAAGCCGCGCGAGGTCTGGCTGGTGATGCTGTCGGCGACGTCGTCGGTGCCGTTGGGGAAGCGCCGCTTGCCCCAGGCGTCGTAGGAGAGCCGCTCGACCACGTTGGCATTCTCGTCGGTGATCACTGCGATCGAGCCGAGGTGATCCGACGTGAAGTAGCGCGTCGATACCGTCGCGTCCGAGCGCTCGAAGCGCACGCCGACGAGCGCGCCGCCCACCATCAGGTACTCGTTCCACTGCGAGGTCGCGGCCTCGAACAGCTCGGCATGGATGCCGAACACGTCGAAGTAGAGGGTCGTCGTCCCCGCGGACGTGGTCTGCTTGAAGCGATCGTGGTTGGGATCGTGCGAGAAGAAGAGGGTCTGTGAGCCCTGCGTGATGCTCGCCGGCTTGTTGTAGGACGTATAGGTGATCGTGCGGCCGACGCCCGAGGTCTGGTTGCCGTTGGGGTCGTACGCGAAGGTGGTGCTGAGCGTGCCGCCCGAGATGCTCGACACCGCATGCGGCAGCGCGCTGCCGGCCGGCGGATAGAGGTAGTTGCCCACGTCCGACTTGGTGAGCAGGTTGCCGATCGGGTTGTAGCTGAAGGTCTTGACCAGCGCGGTCGGCGTCAGATTGACGGTCGACTGGGTCAGCCGGTTGAGGGTGTCGTAGACGAGGTTCTCGGACAGGCTCTCGTTGGCGTCGGCGCGGCTCGTGAGGTTGCCGAGCACATCGTAATTGTAGGAGAAGTTGGCGACGCTGTTGCTCGAGCCTGCCTGCGTCTGCAGCAGCCGCCCCGTGAGCGCACTGAAGGTCTGCGTGGTGACGAGCCCGTTGCCGGCCGTCTGCTGGGTGAGATGCATCTCGGCGTCGAACGTGTTCGGCGTCCAGTAGACCTGGCCGGTCGTCGGCGAGCTCAGCTGGCTCGCATAGCCGAGGGCCGTATAGGTGTAGCCGAGCGCAAAGCCGCTCGGGTAGTTGATCTGGCTCAAGCGGCTGTTGGCATCGTAGCTCGCCGTGAACGTATAGGTCGCGCCGTCCTCGAGGGTCGAGGCCGTCACGGGCCGGCCGAGGCTGTCATACGTGTAGCTGCGCTTGTAGCCGGCATCGGCGCCGGCCGTGATGCTCGCCGTGATCAGCTTGCCGATGGCGTTCGGGCCCGTGTCGTACACCCAGGCCGCCGTCATGTCGGGCTCGACCCGCCCGGTCATGCGGCCGATGAGGTCGTAGCTCCAGGTCGTCACCTGGCTCTTGGCGTCGGTCTGGCTCGTGACCTGGTCGAGCGTGTTGTAGGCGTAGGTCCACGCGCCGAGGTCGGGATCGTTGCTGGCGACCTTGCGGCCGCGCGTGTCGTAGGTCGCGGCGACCACGTTGCCGAGCGCGTCGGTGGTCTTGAGCATGTTGCCAAACGGGTCGTAGACGTAGGTCGTAGTGTTGTTGGCCGCGTCCTTGACCGACACCACCTGGCCCTGGCTGTTCTTGGTGACGGTGCGGGTCTGGCTCAGCCCATTGGTGTCGGTCGTGACGAGCCCGTGATAGGCGTGCTGGGTCGTGCTGTTGTCCGGGTTGGTCTCGGTCACCACCCGGCCGAGCGCGTCATACGCGAATGACGTCCACTGCGGTGTGCCGCCGGAGGCAAAATACGGCCGGCTCTGCTTCAAGACGCGTCCGAAGCTGTCGTACTGCTTGGCGACCCGGATCGTGCTAGCGTCGAAGCCTTGGGTGTCGCGCGCGATCTCGCGGTCGAGGCTGTCGAAGTAGACGATGCTGGTGGGCCCGTTCTGGGTCGTGCCATTCGACGCGTACGGCGTCGCCTGGATCAGGTAGGAGGCGCCGCTCACGCAGGTCGCGGTGCCGCCGTTGACGCCGCTGCAGAACAGATAGACCCACTTGGTCTGGGTGCCGTCCGGGCGGGTCTCCTGAGTCTTGCGGCCGAAGGTGTCGTACTGCCACGTGGTGGTCAGCCCGTTCGGGCCGGTGTGGCTCGTCGCCACGCCGAAACGCGCATCGTACTGGAAGGTCTCGCTCTGGTTCAGCGCATTGGTATTCTGGGTGACGAACTGACCCTTTGCGTCGTAGGTGACGCTGCTGGCGCGCGTGGTGATGTCAACGCCGCTGGCCGAGATCGAGGTTTTGTTGCCGAAGGTATCGTAGCCGTAGTCCTTCTCGAGGCGCAGCGCGGATGTGTTCGGCTCGATCACCTCCTGCGTCAGCAGGCCGGAGGCCGGGTCGTACTGGAAGGAGGAGCTGCGCGTCGCTGTGGTCTGCGCCAGACCCGCGCTCGACCACGCCAAGGCCACGCACGCGCCGAACACTGCCCCCGCGATCCGCCCCATCGACCCCTCCCGCCCTCTGCGCAACCTGTTACGGTGAAACCAGCCGCTCACTGCAGCACGTAGGTGATCACGATGATTCCGGACGCGCCGTTGCCGCCGTAATAGGATCCGCCGCCGCCCCCGCCGCCGTAGTTCCCGCCGGCGCCCGCCGGGTAATCGCTAAACATCCCTGCCCCTCCGCCACCTCCCGCCCCGTACGCCCAGTCAAAGGTCGTGCCGTTTCCCCCGGGAAATGCAGGGGCGTTGGTGGCTTGCAGCGCGCCACCGGAACCACCTCCAGTGTTGCCCCCTGCGCCGCCGACACCGTTCACGCCGTTGCCGCCTGCGCTCGCGTTGCCGCCAGCGCCACCTCCGCCTCCATAATAGCCGCGGCCGGCCGGACCTCCGTTGCCCCCGCTGAAAGTCACCGCACCGATCGAGGCTGCGGCTTGGCCGCCGGCACCACCGGACGTCCCGGCGCCGGGGCTGCCGCCTTTGGCCGCGACGATGACGGCCGAAGCCGTGATGGAGGCGCAGTTGGCACTCGCGTTGCAAAACCAGGTGTCACCGCCCGGTTGCGGGTTGACCTGCGATGTCGTGAATCCCCCTGCGGTTCCGCCCGCGCCGATCGCGTATGTGACGGTCGCGCCGGGCGTCAGCGACACATTGGCAATCCGTGCGTAGGCGCCGCCACCACCGCCGCCGCCGCGGGGGCCGGTGCCACCGCCGCCGCCACCGATGACCTCGATCGTGTTGTTGGCGCTGTTCCAGTCCTTCGGCACGGTCCAGCTCGTGCCGGAGGTCAGGAACACCTGCACGGTGGTTGGAGAGACGACCGTCGTCGCGTCGCTCGCCGTGTCGTTGGCGGTATTGGTCTCGCCGCCGCCCGATATGGTGGCGACGTTCGTCACCGGGCTCGCCGCATTCGATGCCACGTTCACGGTCAACGTGATGGCAGGGTAGGCGGCGCCCGCCGCCAGCGCGTCGCTGCGGGTGCAGGTGAGCGTCGAGAGCGTGCATGACCACCCTGCCCCCGACATCGTCGTTGCCGTCAGCCCCGCCGGCAGCGTGTCGACCACCGTGACCGTGCCGCTCGTCGGAGTGCCGCCACCGTTCGCCGCCGTGATCGTGTAGGTCCCGGCCTGGCCCTGCACGAAATGGCCGGCGTGGCTCTTGGTGATCGTGAGGTCGGGAGGCGACTGCCCGCCGCCGGAGGTGGACGGCACCTGCGACGTCACCGAGGCGGTGAGCAGCCGGCCGAGCAGCCAATTGGTGACGTCGTTGCTGTACGTGCTGGTCGTCGTCTTGCTGTAGCCGTCCGGCGTCGACGTCACGACCTGCGTGGCGTTGCCGTACGCATCGTACTGGAACGTCGTCGTCACCGGCGGAATGACCGAGCCGTCGAGGTCGAAGCTCGACGCTACCGTCTGTGCCACCGACACCCGGTAGGGCGCGCTGGTGTTGGTCGGCGAGCTGAGCGTCGCGCCGCCACTCACATTGCTGAACTGGAAGGTGCTCGTGGATAGATTGAGCGCCTGCGCCGCCAGCATCTTGGTCTCCGAGGCCGTCAGCCCGAGGAAGGGAAAGTCCTGCCGGTAGTTGGTGGTGTGGACGACGCCGGTCTGCAGGTCGGTGACCGTCATCTGGCGAAAGCCGAGAAAGCCGCGGCCCGAAACATCGAGCTTGGCGCCGGCGTACGTGTAGGTCGAGCTGTAGGTGCCGCCGATGCCGTTCTGCGTATCGAGGCGAGACACCACATACATCGGCGTCTTGACGTCCTGCAGCGGATAGACCGAGGTGCTGTCGCGCGAATACACCCCCGCATAGGTGAGCGGCGAGTAGGTGACGGTCGTCGTGGCCAAACTGTTGTTGATGGTCGCGATCAGCTCTGGCGTGAAGCTCGTAATGTATTGCTGGAATGCGCCCGCCGGCCCGTTGTTGACCATTACACTCGCCGCGCCCGAGCCGACCCAATCGCCGATGACGACTTGATTTCCACCCCAGTTTGGCTCGAAGCTGGTCGCGGCAAAGTTCGTGCCGGTGGAGACGTAACCGGGGCATGCACTGGCCGGCGCGCACGCCACGAGATCGGCCCTGCCATCGCCATTGAAGTCGAGCGCAAAGAGCTGAAAACCCCACCATGCCGGCGAGAAGCTTCCTTGCGTAAAGCCGGTGCCCGTCGAGTAGACGATGGTGCAGTTCTGCGGCCCGTCGGCGACGACGGGCGGACATGCGAACAGGTCGGTATTGCCGTCGCCGTTGAAATCCGCCGCCGCAAGAGCGTAGCCGCCCCAGCCAGGGCTGAACCCCGCCGACACGAAGCTCGTTCCCGTCGAATAGTATGTGACGCAGGGGCGGTAATTTCCCACGGAGCAGGCGAATAGATCGGCCATCCCGTCGCCGTTGAAATCGGCGGCGATGACGTTATATGCGCCCCATGTCGGCGCGAAAGCCGATTGCGAAAAGCCCGTTCCGGTCGAATACCAGATGGAGCAGGCGGCGTTGGCGGCTCTCAGACAAGCGAAAATGTCGGCCCGACCGTCGCCGTTGAAGTCCGCAACGAGGACTTGGTACTGATTTGTGTCCCAGCCGGGGCCGAAGTTCGCCGAGACAAAGCTCGTTCCGGTCGAATAATAGAGCGCGCAATAGCCGCTCGCCGGACACATGAACAGATCGGCCAACCCGTCGCCATTGAAGTCGGCTGCGAAAACCGAAGCTCCGCCCCATCCGGGCGCGAAAGTCGATGGCACAAGGCCGCTTGGGGTCGAATAGTAGATGGAGCAAACGGCGCCCGTCGTCGTCGGACACGCGATGAAGTCCGCCGTTCCGTCCCCGTTGAAGTCTCCGGTGGTGATTTGATCGCCGATCCAGCTCGGCGCGAACCCTGTCGTTCCCGGAAACGAGTACTGCCCCTGCCACGTGAACGTCGTCGCCGGCAGGCAGGACCCGTCGGCCGCGCACAGCGTGACCGATGTGAGCTCGCTTCGTTGCGATGCCGCGCCCTGTTGATATGCGAGCGAATAGTCCCCGACCAAGGCGGTCCCGGCATACGTCTTGATGTCCGTCAGCCGCACCGTCGTCTGTAGCTGCGTGCCCGCCTGATATCCCGGCGAGATGTCGGGCCGCGTCGCATAGACGAACTGCACCTTGTTGTAGGGCGCCAGCCCCGCAACCGCGTTTCCCGTGTAGTCGATCTCGATCGGGTAGGTCTGCCCGTTGGCGGTGTCGTTGGTATACGAGATCGTGTAGTAGTTGCCCTTGGTGTCGGACACCTTGTCGAGCGCCCAGGTTCGCGCCGTCGCGCTGCCCTGCACCAGTGCCTGCGAGTCGGCGGTATGGCCGAACTCCATGATGTGGCCGGATTTGGTGTGCACCTCGAACCAGGCGGGCCCGGTGCCGGCCGTCCCGTGCGAGATGACGCGGGTGTAGCCGTCGACCTCGGTGCGATATTCGGCACCGTCCGCCCCGTAGGTCCCGCTGATCGCGATCAGTCGCTGGCCGTCGAGGCAGAAGCGGTCCGTCGCCGTGAACGTGACCGCGCCGTGCACGCCGTCCTGCGCGATCGTCTGCGGGCATCGGCCGAGCGACACGATCCCCGCCAGCGACCAGCCGACGCCGAGCAGACCGTTGCCGCTCTGGCTGTTGTATTCGAGCGACAGCGACGGAACCATCCCGGCCGTGCCGGGCGGCGTGCTGATCGCAATCGTGTAGGTCGCGGCCCCGCTCGCCGCGACATCGAACTTGCCGGGCAGCGTCATCAGCTGGGCGGATGCCGCTTCTGGTGCAATAGCACTTGCCAATCCGACGAGTGCCGCGATTGCCACAACCCGCGCTTTACCTAACCCAGCGTCTGCAGCTTTCCAAAAATGCGAAAAGGTTGGAAAGCGAGCCAACCGCTGACGGATATAGCCCCGCACTCGACTCGTTGCACCACGCGACATCGTTTGAGCCCCCGCGCACCAGACTGCCCGCCATTCACTACCGACAGTCGCACATAATCACCGCGTGTGGTCAACCGCTTTACTCCCTCGACTCACAGGTTTTCGCCATAGAGTTGCGTCGCCCGCAGGTCTGGCAAATTTCTTTTGCGGGTCTCGCCGCGCGCATCGAACGGCGCGAGGAGCGAATTTCGGCGCCGATTCAAAACGCTTCGATGAACATCCGCAAAACCGAATATATCGAATTCCGCATATTTCGCTGACTGCTTTCGTCGCGCGCCTGTCATCGTATGTGCGCGGCGGCGCGTCCAGTGATCCTCTCGGCAACCTCGAGAGCTCCGCGTCAGGACACGCGGGAGCAAATTTCCGTCGCCCGGTCAGCTATTTCCTCGCAAAATTCATTTGTACTGCTCTAACGGCGGTTGCATACGGCTTTTACGAAGTCAATTGCGGCATCGATGGCAGTCCCCGACATTCACGGTTAGATTGCACATTCTGTTTTGCGTGGCGATTCGATGCGATAGGTTTTACGTAAAAGCATCGTTGCAGCTGTTTGATGTGCGGGGGCTCGGATTGGTTTGTTTGGCAAATGTCCGTGGCGGCGCCCTCGGCGGCATATTGTTGTTGCCGTTGCTGGGATGCGTCGTCTCGGGATGCCAGACGCTCGATGATGGCGCGCATCTGCCGGGCCCGTGGGAACAGATGCCGCGCGCGCAACATGTTCCCGATCGTCAGGCATCCCCCAATATCAACGGAACGCGGATGCAGACCGCCACACGCAGCGAGCCCGCCACCTATTTCAATGGCACGGGGAATTTCATCGGGCCCGATCGGCCGCCGCCCCTGACCGGCGCGGACCAGGCGCACGGCACCGTGACGCTCAATCTCGTCAACGTGAGCGTCCCGCAGGCCGCGAAGACGATTCTCAGCGACGTGCTCGCGGTCAAATACACCATCGATCCCGCGATCAAGGGCCAAGTCACGATCCAGACGCCGAACCCGGTGACGCGAAAGGAGGCGATCGACCTGTTCCAATCGGCCTTGCGCGCCAACGGCGCCGCCATCATCGATGCCGGCGACCTCTATCGCATCGTGCCGACCGAGCTCGCCGCGGTCGGCACCGGCCTTCGCCTCGACGGGGGCGCGCCGCCGAGCGACCAGCTCGGCTCGCGCGTCCAGGTGGTCCAGCTCAAATATGTCGCGGCGGCGGAGATCAGGCGCATCCTCGAGCCGATCGTGCCGCGATCGGCCATCGTGCAGACCGACCCGGCGCGCAACACCATCACGCTGTCGGGCAACGCGCGCGAGCTCGCCAACATGCTCGATACCATCGCGGTCTTCGATATCGACGTGATGAAGGGCATGTCGTTCGCGCTCGTGCCGGTGCAGACGTCGCAGCCGGACGTGATCGCCGACGACCTGCGCACCGTGTTCGCATCCGACAAGGAAGGCCCGATGGCCGGCATGGTGCGCTTCATCCCGAACAAGCAGCTCAACGCCGTGCTCGTCGTCTCGCCGCAGCGCGCCTATCTGGCCCGCGCCGAAACCTGGGTCCGCCGTTTCGACGCGCGCGCCGCCGGCACGGAGAAGCAGTTCTTCACCTACTCGGTGCAGAACCGCCGCGCCCAGGAGGTCGCCGACGTGCTCCAATCGATTTTTGCCAAGGAGACCGGCGGAAACCCGTCCGCCGCGACGCGCAACGTCGCGCCGCAATATCGCGAGGCCTCCGTCCAGCCGAGCACGCCCGGCTTCTCCTTCTCGCCGGGCGGCGCCACCAACATGGGCGTCGCCAACGCGGGCATCTCCAACATGGGCGCGAACATGAGCGCCAATATGGGCACTCAGAACGCAAGCTTCCCGCAGGCGCCCGGCGCAGGGCCCGGCTTCGGTGCGACAACCGCGGCCCAGCAGCCTGCCGCGGCGGCGGCCGCCCGGCCGCCCTCCCCGGCAGCCAACACCGACTCGGGGCAAGAGCCGCAAATCCGACTAGCTGTCGACGAGGGGAAGAACGCGATCCTGATCCAGGCCTCCCCGGCGGATTACCGGCGGGTCCTGCGCGTGCTCGGCACGCTCGACGTCATGCCGAATCAGGTGCTCATCGAGGTGACGATCGCCGAGGTGTCGCTCAACGACGAGCTCAAGTTCGGCCTGCGCTGGTTCCTGCAGCACCACCATTCGAGCTACAGCTTCACGGACGACGCCGGCGGCGTGGTCAGCTCGGTCTTTCCGGGATTCTCCTACGCGCTCACCCTCGCCAACGTGAGCGCGACGCTCAACGCGCTCAACCAGATCACCGACGTCAACGTCGTCTCCTCCCCGTCCTTGACCGTGATGGACAACAAGACCGCGGCGCTGCAGATCGGCGACGAGGTACCGATCACGACCCAGTCGGCCGTGAGCACGCTCACGGCGGGCGCGCCGATCGTCAATTCGGTGAGCTACAAGGACACCGGCGTGATCCTGTCGATGACGCCGCGCATCAACGCCAGCGGCCGCATCCTCCTCGACCTCGAGCAGGAGGTCTCGACCGTGGTGCCGACCACGTCCTCGGGAATCGATTCGCCGACCATCAGGCAGCGGCGCATCCGCACCAGCGTCGTCATCAACAATGGCGAGTCGCTCGCCCTCGGTGGGCTCATCCAGAACAGCACCACCCTCGCGCGGACCCAGCTTCCCGTCATCGGCGACATCCCGCTGATCGGCAATGCCTTCAAGAACAAGGACAACCAGCTCAACCGCACCGAGCTGATCATCGTCATCACGCCGCACCTCATGCGCAACGTCAACGAGGCGCGGCGGGTCACGGACGAATATCGCCAGGAGCTGCAGATGTACGATCCGCCGCCCGCTCTGCCGACGCGCAACCCGCGCGACGCCGCGCGCCGGGCACTCCAATGACGGGCCCGTAGACGCGGAAAAGAAGCCCGGGGGCGACCATGCCGACGTTCCAGTACTCCGCCTACGGCGCGCAGGGCGAGCTTGCCCGGGGCGACATCGAGGCGCCGTCGGCGGAAGCGGCGTCGGACCTTTTATTCGAGCGCGGGCTATCGGCGTTTCGCATGCAGCCGCGGCAAGCGGCGGAACGCTGGTGGAACCGGGAGCTGCTGGCGCAGCGAACCTCGCGGACCGCCCTGCTGGGCTTCGTGCGTGAGCTCGCCACCCTGATGACGGCCGAGATCCCGCTCGACGATGCGTTGCGCATGCTCGCCGATCCAACCGGTGCCGCCGTGTACGCGCGCCTCGCAGCCGACGTGCGCGCCGACGTCCTCAACGGCGCAACGCTGTCCGAGGCGATGCAAAGGCACGGCCACGTCTTTCCGACCGAATTCGTCAGCGTCGTGCGCGCCAGCGAGATCGGCGGGATGGTGCGTCAGGTGTTGAGCGATCTCGCCGATCTCCTCGAGCGGCGGACCGAGCTGCGCAACAAGGTCAGATCCGCGCTCGTCTACCCGGCGCTGCTGATATGCCTGGCCATCGGCTCGCTCACGGTGGTGATCGGGGCACTGATTCCGAGCGTGGCATCCATCTTTGCCGGCAGCGGCAAACAGCTGCCGGCGTTCGTCTCGCTGGCGCTGTGGATGCAATCGCATTGGTCGGAATTGCTGACCGCGACCGCCTTGCTGGTCGCTGGCGGCATCGGCGCCGGCTGGCTGGCACTACGGCGGCCTGCCGTCCGCTTCGCGCGCGACCGCCTCGCGCTGCGCCTGCCGATGATCGGTCAGTTCGTCCGCCAGCAGGAGACGGCACGATTCGCGCTCACGCTCGGCACCCTGCTCAAGGCCGGCGTGCCGCTGCTGCAGGCGGCCGCGTCCGCGCACGACGTCGTTCGCAACCAGCAGATCGCCGGCGACGTCGAGCGCGTCGTCGGCGCGGTCCGCGAGGGCGCCGCGCTGCACCATGCGCTCGCGCGGGAAACGAGCCTGCCGCAGCTCGCGCTACGCATGATCGCGATCGGCGAGGAGGCCGGAAAGCTCGACCGCATGCTGCTGCGCGTGGCGGCCATTTTCGAGGAGACGACCCGGCGCACCGTCGACCGCGGAATGACGCTGCTCGCGCCCCTTCTCACGATGGTGATCGCCGCGCTCGTGGGCGGCCTCATCATCACGGTGATGGATGCGATCATGACCATGAACGGGCTCGCCTTCTGATGCGCCCGCCGCGCGCCTCCCGTCGTCGGACCGCCGGCTTCACGCTGGTCGAGATGCTCGCCGTGCTGGCGATCCTGGCGCTGGTCGCGGGGATGGCGGTGCCCTACCTGCGCGGGTCGGCGAGCGACCGCGTGCGCCTCGAGGCGGCGAGCCGCCACCTTGCGGCGGCGCTGCGGCTCTCCCGCGCGGCCGCGGTCCTGCGGCAAACCGAGGTCGCGCTCGTGGTCGACACCGACCGCCATGAATTCGCATCCGCCGCCGTCCCGCGCGAGACGTTCGACCAGGATATCGCGGTGCAGCTCGAGATCGCCGAGCCGGAACGCGCGAACCCGTCGCGCGGCGGCGTGCGCTTCTTCGCCGACGGCTCGTCGACCGGCGGCGAGATCACATTGCGCCTGGGCAATCGCGAGGCGCGCATCTGCGTCAATTGGCTCGCCGGCGAGACGCGCCTTGGCGGGGGTTGCTGACCCATGCGCCGTCTCTTTGCGCGACCATCCAAGAAAACCCGGCGGCGAAACCGCAGGAGCTCGGGCGGATTTACGTTGGTCGAGGTCGTTGTCGCGCTCGCCATCCTCGCTCTGTCCGGAAGCGTCATCTTTGGCGCCATCGGCAACGCGCTGTGGAGCGTGCGCGAAGCGAACAGCACGGCGCGGGCCGGATTGCTGGCGCAGTCGCTGCTGGCGCGGATCGGCGCCGACCTGCCGTTGCGCACCGGCGAGACGGCGGGAGAGTTCCCGCAAGGGTTCAGCTGGCGCGTCAACCTGCAGCCGTACGGCGACGCCAACGATCGCGCCCAGTGGCCGATTGGGGCCTATGCGGTCACGGTCGAAATTCTCTGGCGCGACGGGGCTGGGACCCACTCGCTGGTGGTCAAGACCCTTCGCCTCGGCCGCAGGGAGCAGGGGTAAGCCGATGAAGGGCAGAGCCAGAGGCCGGCACGCGCGCGAGGGTGGATTTAACCTCGTCGAGCTCCTCGTCGCCCTCGCGTTATTCGGATTGCTGACGAGCCTTCTGTTCGCCAGCATTCGTTTCGGGATGAGCGCGTGGACGCGCGGCACCGCCACCATCGACCACGCCGACGAAACCCTCCACGCCCAGAACCTGTTGCGAAGCCTGGTCGGGAACACATACCCGCTGTTCATCCTTTCCGGCGTCGGCGGACATGTCGATTTCGCCGGCACCGCCACATCGATGCGCCTGCTGTCTCCGAACCCTGTCGCGCTCGGCATCGCCGGGCGATCGCGCTTCGTCGTCTCGGCCGAGCCCCATGGCGATCGCGTCGACTTGCGCCTGAGCGCGACGCCCGAGCTCGCTTGGGCCGGCGCTAGTGCGCGACCCGCCGCCACGACGCTGCTCGCCGGCGCAGAGAAAGTGGAGTTTTCCTATCTCGGCATGAGGAGCGGCGACCGCGCGCCGGTCTGGGTGTCCGCCTGGAACGGTCAAGCGGCCCTGCCGCAGCTCGTGCGTGTCGCCATCAAATTTCCGCAACGCGACGGCCGCAGCTGGCCGGAGCTGCTGGTCGTCCCGCGCATCACCGCGGACGTGAGCTGCGTCTACGATCCACTCACCGCCCGCTGTCGCGGGCGATAGCCGTCAACTGAGCGCATCAAGGAGCTGGAGAAAGCCACGTGCCGATCGTTTCAGTCCTCTGGGCCATGGCGCTGCTCGCAGCAGCCGCGCTCTCGCTCGTCGCCGCGGGCCGCGTCGAGTATGCGCTGGCGCACGATGCGCTCGCCACGGCGAGCGACGATGCGGTCGCCGAAGCCGTGACCAATCGCGCCGTCCTAGCGCTGCTCGATCCGCGTCCCGCCAGCCGCTGGCGGACCGACGGCGTGCCGCAGGACTTCAGCTTCGGCGATCGCCGCGTTCGGGTCGCCATCCAGGATGAGCTCGGCCGCATCGACCTCAATCAGGCGGACGGCTCGCTCCTCTTGCAATTGCTCCAATCCGTCGGGGTCGGCACCGGCGCCGCCCAATCGCTGGTGGACAAGATCCTCGACTGGCGCGACCCGGGCCCAATGCGGCGACTCAACGGCGCGAAGTCCGACGAATATCGCGCGGCCGGCTATTCGTATGGTCCGCGCAACGGCGCCTTTCAAAGCGTGGACGAGCTGCGGCTGGTGATCGGGATGACGCCGGAGATCTTCGCGCAGATCGAGCCGGCGCTCACGGTCTACTCCGGCCATCCGCGTTTCGACCCGCGCCTCGCGCCGCGGGAGGCGCTGCGCGCACTTCCTGGCATGGATGACGCGAAGATCGACGCCCTGGTGTCGGCGCGCACGCTGGCCAATGCCTATGCGGGTCCGGTTGGCGACCTGATCGGCGAGTTGAGGGGACGAGCCTTCGAGATCCGCAGCGAGCTCGCCCGCAACGATCGCACGGTCGAGCGTGACGTCACGATCCGCCTTTCCGGAAACCCCGATCAACCCTACTGGGTCTTGAACCGGCAACGGCGATGAGCGCGCAATCCTCTTCCGTCACGCCGTTCGCGCGGCCACGCGGGTCGGCGAGACGATCCATCCCGGCGCCGCCCGACCTGGAGCAGGGGCCGAGGACGCAGCCGCCGGAGCGCGTCGAGGAGTCTCCGTCGCCGGTCTGCCGCGATCCGCAAGCCGGCGCCTTTGCGGATTGCCTCGGCGCGTTCCTCCTCGCCCGCAACATCATCGACCGGCCCGCGCTCGATCGCGCGCAGCGCGCCGCGCAGGCGACCCGGGAGCGCTTCGACCACGTCCTGACCAAGCTCGGGCTGCTCTCCGAAGCCGACCTGGCGGGCGCCCTCTCGCAGTACCTGTCGCTGCCGATCGTCTCCGCCGCGGATCTGCCCGCCGAGCCCCTCCTCCTCGATCTCATCGAGCCGGATTTCGTGCGGCGCAACCGGATCCTGCCGCTCGCGCTCAGCGCCGAGACCGTGACGATCGGCGTCATCGATCCATTTGCCGACGAGCCGATGCGCGCAATCGGCTTTCTGACCGAGCGGAGCGTCGTGGTCCGCGTCTTTCCGCCGGCCGAGTTCGATAAGGCCCTGCGCATGCTGTACGCCACGAGCGGCCGCGACGGCCCCGCGTCGGCGGGGACACCGGACGGCGCTGACGCGAGCGAGATCGACGTCCAACGCCTGCGCGATCTTGCGAGCGAGGCGCCGGTCATCCGGCTCGTCAACCAGATCATCGCCAATGCGGTCGAGAGCCGCGCGTCCGATATCCACATCGAGCCGACGGTCGACGTCGTCACGGTGCGCTATCGGATCGACGGCGCGTTGCGCACGGTGCAGACCCTATCGCCCGCGCTCCGCGCGGCGGTCACATCGCGCATCAAGATCGTCGCCAAGCTCGACATCGCCGAGCGGCGGATGCCGCAGGATGGCCGCATCAAGATCGCGGTGCGCGGCACCGACATCGATTTCCGGGTATCGACCATTCCGACGGCCTTCGGCGAGAGCGTCGTCATGCGCATCCTCGATCGCTCGCGGGTGGCTCTCGATTTCGCCAAGCTCGGATTCGATCCGCAACATGTCGCCACCTTCATCGAACTGATCCGGCACCCCAACGGAATCGTGCTGGTGACCGGTCCGACCGGCAGCGGCAAGACGACGACGCTCTACACGGCGCTCCAGCTGCTCGACAATTCCGAGCGCAAGATATTCACGGTCGAGGATCCGATCGAGTACCAGCTGGCGGGGACCAATCAGGTGCAGGTCCATGCCGCGATCGGGCTCACGTTTCCGCACGCCTTGCGATCGATCCTGCGCCAGGACCCGGACATCATCATGATCGGCGAAATCCGCGATCTCGAGACGGCGCGGATCGCGATTCAGGCTTCGCTCACCGGACACCTCGTCCTCTCGACGCTGCACACCAACAGCGCCGCCGCGACGATCACGCGCCTGATCGACATGGGCGTCGAGCACTACCTGCTCGCCTCCACGGTCCGGGGCATCCTGGCGCAGAGACTCGTGCGTCGGCTGTGCACGCACTGCTCGGGGCCGCATGAACGCAGCGGATTCTGGGCCGATGAGCTGCGTGGCGTGGTGACGTCGACGCAGACGCTCGGCCCTGCCGATATCCGGCAAGCGCGTGGATGCGACCTTTGCGGCGGTACTGGCTATTCGGGGCGCACGACGATCGCCGAGATCCTGCCGCTCGATTCCGCGATCAATTCCCTCGTCGCATCGCAGGCGGGCGATGCCGAGGTCGAGCGTCTCGCGCGCGAACGCGGCATGGCGAGCATGTACGCGAACGGGATGGTCAAAGCCTGGCACGGGGTGACCACAGTCGAGGAGGTGCTGCGCGCGACCAAGGTCGTCTGACCGCGTGCGCCGCAATCGAGCCGGAAACCGCACATGAAAGTTTCGATCTCCTCATATCTGCGAAAGCTCGGGGCGGCCTCGCCGGACGAGCTGATGGGCCGCTTTTGCCGATGGTGGGTCGCGGAGTTCGTCGATCTGTTTCCACCCCGCGTAGCGGAGTGGCTGACCGGCAAGGATCGTCGGCGCCTGGTGCTTTCGCTCGAGCCCGAGCGCGTCGGTCTCGAGATTCAAGGCGGCGCCGGGCAGGGGCGGATTTGCGGCGAGATCGAACGCTCGCGCTATTCGCCTGACGCGATCGATCGGTTCCTTGTCAAGCATTCGCTCCGGCGCGCCGACGTTGATATTGCGATTCGCCTCCACCGCGAGCGGATTTTCCAGCGTCGCTTCCTGCTCCCCCTCGCGGCTGAATCCGCCATCGAGGAGGTCGCTCTACGCGACCTCACGCGCAGGACTCCGTTCAAGCCGGCCGATATCCACCATGATGTGCGCGCCGCAAGAGCGCCGGCAGACAAGATCGAGGTCGTGCAGTGGGTCGTCCGACGCTCGGTCGCCGACCAGATGATCGCGGCATTGCAGATGGCCCCGGGCGAGGTCGCCTGCCTGGTGGGCGATCCGCCGCTCGACGTCGGCCCTGCCCCGCTGATCCGACTTTCGCGCGGCGTGTCAGGCGGTGCTTCCTGGCTGCGTGCATGTCGGATTGCCCTTATCGCGACCGGAATCGCGCTCGCAGTGGCGCTCGTCGCGGGCAAGCTATGGCGGCAACAGATCGCCCTCGACGATCTGGCAAATCAGCTCGCGGACCTGCGGCCACGCGCGCAGCAAGTGCGTGCCCTCGTCAACGGCCTCGACCGTACCCAAGCGATCATCGAGCGCATCAGATCGCGCAAGCGCGACGACGTTCGCTTCCTCGACGCCTGGGAGGAAGCAACCCGCGTGGTGCCGCACGACACCTGGCTCACCGAGCTGCGGCTCGTCCCGGCGACCGAGCACGGCGGGGAGCAGGTGGTCATGACCGGCTTCTCCACGGCGGCGGCGCGTCTGGTGGGCTTGATCGATGCCTCACCGATGTTCTCCGATGCGTCGCTGACGGCGCCGATCTCCCGCGACAACACGGAGGAGCGCGAAAGGTTCTCGATCGAGGCGGCGCTGCGCCCCCATGGCGCACATAGGGGCGCGCAATGAGGACGGACCTGAGGTTGATGCCCGCCTTGCGGCGCGGATTGTTCGTCTTCCTCAACCTTGCCGCATGCTTGGGCATTCTCGCCGGCATCATGTGGCCGATCGAGGACCTGCTGGCCGATCGCGACCGGCGGATCGCCGAGCAGCGCACGCTGGTTGCGCGGCTCGCGGCCGTGGCGGCACAGGCCCCGGCGATCCGCGAACGCAGCGAGCAGACCAAATCGCTCGCCGACCGGCCGGAATTCCTGCATGGGCCGAATGACGGCGTGATCGCCGCGAACTTGCAGAGTCGGCTCACCGGCATGACGCAGAGCGCCGGCAGCCGAGTGCGGTCGATCCGGGCTCTGCAGCCCTCGACGCGCGACGGCGTTCCTTACCTTGGCGCGCATATCGACATGTCCGGGCCGCTGCTGGCGTTGCAACGGGCGATTTATGCAATCGAGAGTGCGACGCCGTACCTTTTCGTCGTCGGCGCGGTCATCAAGCCATCGACGCAGACGGCCCTGCAGCGGCCGGGCGCGCCCAACGCGACCGAGCAGCCTGTCTTCGATGCGGAGCTCGACATTGTAGGTGCCTTGCCGCCGGAGGCGCGACATTGATGGCAAGTCGTTTCACCCCACTGGCTGCAGTGGGCCTCGTTACCCTTGGCGTTGTCAACGCGTTCATGCTGGCCGGCTTCATCTGGTCGCTGACGGGAGAGCCGTCCGCGGTCGCGCCGACAGAGTGGAAGCCGGACCTGTCGGCGAGCGACGACGCTCCTGAGGCCAGCAAACCCATCGCAGCGTACACACTGGTGCTGGCGCATCCGATCTTCTTCAAGACGCGAGAACCGTTCGTGCCCCCGCCCCCTCCCCCGCCGCCGCCGCGACCAGCCGCCCCGCCCCCGCCGGTGATCGATCCGGGCATTTCGGTCGCCGGCGTGCTGATCAGCGGGCCGATCCGCAAGGCCTACCTGATGAGCAGGTCGGACACGCTCGGCACGTGGGTGCGCGAGGGCGAAAAGTACGATGGCTGGACGGTCCAATCCGTGACCGCGGGGAACGCGAAATTGCAGCGAGATGAGAGGTCGCTCGAATTGTCGCTCTACCCTGGACGGTAATCACCCCCGCAACCCCGGCGCCTCCTGCCCGGTGCGCGCCACATACTCCGTATACCCTCCGCCATACCGGCGTATCCCTTCTGGCGTGAGCTCCAGCACCCGGTTCGACAGCGCCGCCAGGAACCGCCTGTCGTGCGACACGAACAGCATCGCGCCCTCGTATTGCGACAGCGCCGCGATCAGCATCTCCTTGGTCGCCATGTCGAGGTGGTTGGTCGGCTCGTCGAGCACGAGAAAGTTCGGCGGGTCGTAGAGCATCTGCGCCATCACGAGGCGCGCCTTCTCGCCGCCGGAGAGCACCCGGCATTTCTTCTCGACGTCGTCGCCCGAGAAGCCGAAGCAGCCCGCCAGCGTGCGCAGCGAGCCCTGCCCGGCTTGCGGAAACGAATCCGCGAGCCACTCGAACACGGTGCGCTCGCCGTCGAGCAGGTCCATGGCGTGCTGGGCGAAGTAGCCCATCTTGACGCTCGCGCCGACGCTCACGCGGCCGTCATCGGGCGCGGTCTCGCCGGCGACCAGCTTGAGCAGGGTCGATTTGCCGGCGCCGTTGACGCCCATGACGCACCAGCGCTCGCGCCGGCGCACCTCGAAGTCGAGGCCTTGGTAGATGCTGCGGCTGCCGTAGCGCTTGTGCACGTTCTCGAGGCGCGCGACGTCCTCGCCCGAGCGCGGCGCCGGCGGAAACTCGAACGCGATCGTCTGCCGCCGCCGCGGCGGCTCGACCCGCTCGATCTTGTCGAGCTTCTTCACCCGGCTCTGCACCTGCGCGGCATGCGAGGCGCGCGCCTTGAAGCGCTCGATGAAGCGGATCTCCTTCGCCAGCATCGCCTGCTGGCGCTCGAACTGCGCCTGCTGCTGCGCCTCGCCGAGCGCGCGCTGCTGCTCGTAGAACGCGTAGTCGCCCGAATAGGTCGTGAGCGTGCCGCCGTCGATCTCGATCACCTTGCCGACGACCCGATTCATGAACTCGCGGTCGTGCGAGGTCATCAGCAGCGCGCCCTCGTAGCCTTTGAGAAACGCCTCGAGCCAGATCAGGCTCTCGATGTCGAGATGGTTGCTCGGCTCGTCGAGCAGCATGGCGTCGGGCCGCATCAGCAGGATGCGGGCGAGCGCGACCCGCATCTTCCAGCCGCCCGACAGCGCGCCGACGTCGCCGTCCATCATCTCGGCCGAGAAGCTCAAGCCCGCCAGCACCTCGCGCGCGCGGCCTTCCAGGGCGTAGCCGTCGAGCTCCTCGAAGCGCGCCTGCGCGTCCCCGTAGCGCGCGATGATGTCGTCCATCTCGTCCGCGCGGTCCGGATCCGCCATCGCGGCCTCGAGCGCGCGCAGCTCGGCCGCGACCTCGCTCACCGGGCCGGCGCCGTCCATCACCTCGGCGACGGCGCTGCGGCCCGCCATCTCGCCCACATCCTGGCTGAAGTAGCCGATGGTGACGCCGCGATCGACCGCGACCTGCCCCTCGTCGGGCTGCTCCTCGCCGGTGATCATGCGAAAGAGCGTCGTCTTGCCGGCCCCGTTGGGGCCGACCAGCCCGACCTTCTCGCCGCGCTGGATCGCGGCCGAGGCCTCGACGAAGAGCAGATGATGGCCGTTCTGCTTGCTGACGGAATCGATGCGGATCATACGGGCACGCGGCTGGATGAGATTGCGGGCCGGCCCTTAGCGTACCTCGCCGCGGATGCCAAATCGGCCGGCTTGTCGAACTAAATGCAAGCGTCATGGCCGGGCTTCTCCCGGCCATCCACGTCTTACTCGCACCGAAGCAAGACGTGGATGCGCGGGACAAGCCCGCGCATGACGTGGAGATTGTTTCGACTAGGCCCTCCCCGCCTCGAACACCGCCACATCGATCTCGAATGTCCCGTCCGGCTCGGTTGCGAAATAGCGCGTCACGCTCGCCGATACGCCGGTCTGCAGCGCGCGGATGGCGTCGACCTGGACCTTCGGCGTCGCCATGCGCTCGACCCAGGTCTTGAACACCAGCCGCACGCGCGAGCGCTTCGTCGTCGCAACCGTGAGCCCTGCCCGCGCCAGCGCCTCCTGCCACTCGGCGGCCGAGTAGCTGCGCACGTGCGAGCGGTCGCGCAGCAACTCGATCGCCTGGTAGAACGTGTCGAGCAGCGGGGTGCCGGGCGAGATCGAGTCGGCGATGCCGGCGACGCCGCCGGGCTTGAGCACGCGCGCGGCCTCGCGCAGGGCGGCATCGAGGTCGCGCCAGTGGTGCGCGCTGTAGCGCGTGAGCACCATGTCGAAGCTCGCGTCGGGAAACGGCAGGCTTTCGACCACGCCCTGCTGCGTCGTCACGTTGGCGAGCCCGCGCTCGCGCGCGGCGCCCGCGACGGTCGCGAGCATGTCGGCGGAGAGGTCGTAGGCCACGACCTCGCGCGCGTGCGGCGCCGCCGCGAACGTCACGTGGCCACCGCCGCACCCGAGGTCGAGCACGCGCGGCGCACGCTGCGCCCGCACCAGCGCCGTGAGCGCGTCGAGGTCCTCGCCGCGCGCATGCACGGCGCTGGTGAGATACGCGGCGGCGCGCGACCCGAACTGGTCGCCCACCAGGGTTTCGTGGCTCTTCGATTCCGGCATTGCGCGCGCTCCGGCTGATGTCATCCCGTAGCAGCAAGCCTACACTGGTTTCAGTTCCGATCTCATACTGGTATCAATTTCACCATGACGGCGGCGCACCAGCAGCAACGCGAGCTCGGCGAGTTCGTCCGCGCGCAGCGCGAACGGCTCGTGCCGACGGCCTTCGGCCTGCCCGCCGCGGCGCGCCGGCGCACGCCCGGGCTGCGGCGCGAAGAGGTGGCGCAGCTCTGCGGTCTGAGCGTGACCTGGTACACCTGGCTCGAGCAGGGGCGCGACGTGTCGCTCTCGCCGGCCGCCCTCGACCGGCTCGCCAAGGCGCTGCGGCTCGGCCGCGCCGAGCGCGCCTACCTGTTCGAGCTCGCCCGCAAGCGCGATCCGGACACGCGCGATGACGAGCGCGGCAGCGTGCCGGCCGCCCTGCTCGCCTGCGTCAGCACCATCGGCTCGCCGGCCTATATCCTCGATCGTGTCTGGACGGCACGCGGCTGGAACGCCAAGGCGGCGCGTCTCTTCGCCGGCTGGCTCGACGGCGACAACGATCGCAACCTGCTGCGCTACATCTTCCTGTCGCCCGCCGCCCGCACGCTGATCCATGACTACGACCAGCGCGCCCGCCGCGTCGTCGCCGAATTCCGCGCCGACGTGAGCAGCCACCTCGCCGATCCGGCGATCCGCGATCATATCGAGGACCTGCGCCGGCGCAGCGATGCCTTCGCGCGCATCTGGGACGCGCATGGCGTGCTCGGCCGCGAAGGCGGCGAGCGCACGTTCGATCATCCGCGCGACGGTCTCGTGCGCTTCGAGCAGGTCACCTTCAATCTGGCGAGCCAGCCCGATCTCAAGCTCACGATCCTCATCCCGGCGCGGTCGCGGCCGGGCCCGGCTCCGCGCGGGCGAACGCGTGCTAAGACGGCACCACGAACCTAGGGAGAAGCCGCATGAACGAGGACGCCTTCAACGCCAGCCTGCGCAAATTCCTCAAGACGCTCGGCGTCACCGCCCAGCGCGAGATCGAGAAGGCGGTGCGCGCCGCAATCGTCGACGGGCGCATCAAGGACAACGAGGCGCTACCCGCGAAGGCGATCGTCTCGATCCCGGGCGTCGGCCTGACCTGGCAGGTCGACGGCCAGATCGAGTTGCAATGAGGCGCCGGCAGTCGAGGCGCCGGGAGTTGCAGCCTGCAACCCGACAAAAGCGCCGCGCGAGGCTCGCGCGGCGCATGGTCGATACGGTTCGCTGAGGTCTGCTCCGCGGCTCGCTACTCGGCGTCGCAGAAAGACTGATTGATCTTGCAGAAGTCGCGCCGATCGGGGCCTGCGGTCACCTGGCAGTTCTTCAACGCGCGCTCCTCGGCGGTCTGCTTGTCGGCGGCGATCGCCCAGCCGACGCCGGGCGTGCCCGCCTTGGGATCGAAGCTCAGCGCGTAGCATTCGTGCGAGAAATGGAAGACCACCTTGCAGATCGCCGCCATCTTCGGCGCGCCTTCGTATTTCTTGCAGGTCGCGAGCGCCTGTTGGCCCGCCTCGTCGGCGCTCGATTTGTTGATGGCGGCGCCGAACGCAAAACCATCCTGGGCGAAATTGCCCGACGCGCCGATCGCGATCGCGCCTTCGGCCGAGGCCGCCTGCGGCATGCCCAGGTTCAATGCCATGGCGGCGGCCGACAAGGCCGCGCCCGCCAACCATCCACGTACAACGTTGCCCATTCCGGTGCTCCCCGTGCTGTCGTGAGCGTGCGCGCGTCTTGGAGCCGGCACAAAGCCGGCCCGCGCTGACCCCATGGTGCACGTTTCGCCCGCTCCCGACAAGCGCGCCGCGTCGTCGGCACGTCACGAAGGCATGAATTTCAGTGGCGTCGCACCGGGACCGGCACCGCGCAAAGCCGCGCCCCGACCGCGTCGAGCACGAGCCGGTAGGCCCGGTCGACGATGTCGTCGAGCGAGGGGGTTTTTGCCAGCGTCGCCGATGCCCTGGCAAAAATCTGCTCGCGCGTCGGCAGCTCGGGCAGATGCAGGCCCGCCAGCACCTCGGTCGCGCGCTCGCGCGCGGCGTGCAGCGTCTCCTGCAGGGCGGTGAGCTGCGAGCGCTCGAGCGCGGCCGCAACGGCGCCGGCGATCCAGTCGGAGTTGAAATTCGCGGCGAGCTGGGCGGCGGCGCGGTTGACCACGCGGGCGCCGAGCCGCTGCTCGTTGCGCAGGACCTCGCGCGGCGGCAGCTTCATCGCCCAGATCACCCGTGCCCATGCGAGCAGCCTGAGGAGATAATAGGTCGCGTCGTACTCCCACCAGCGGAAACCCTGGCGCACGCTGCTCTGATAGGCGTGGTGGTTGTTGTGCCAGCCCTCGCCCATGGTGAAGAACGCGAGCAGCCAGTTGTTGCGCGAGTCGTCGCCCGTCACGTAGCGGCGGCGTCCGTGCACGTGGGCAAGCGAGTTGATGCAGAAGGTCGCGTGATAGACCGCGACCGTGCTCCAGAAGAAGCCGACCACGAGGCCCGACCAGCCGCCGACCGCGAGGCAGATCAGCGCCAGCGCGAGCGCCGGCACGAGCTCGAAACGATGCAACCAGCGCAGCTCGGGATAGCGGGCGAAATCCTCGATCTTGACGAGGTCGGTCCCGTCGTTGCGCGGCGAGAAGATCCAGCCGACATGGCTGTAGAGGAAGCCGCGCTGGCGCGGCGAATGCACGTCCGCGGCGGTGTCGGAGTGCAAATGATGGTGGCGGTGCTTGGCGGCCCACCACAGCACGCTCTTCTGCGCGGTCGATTGCGACAGTAGCGCCAGCACGAATTGAAAGACGCGGCTCGTCGCGAAGGCGCGGTGCGAGAAGTAGCGATGGTAGCCGGCGCCGATGCCGAAGATGCGCAGCCAGTAGAGGCCGACCGCGAGCGCGACCGCCGTCCAGGTCACCCCGGTCCAGATCGCCGCAATGCAGACGAGATGGACCAGCACGAATGGGATCGCGGACGGATACATGAAGTCGTCATGTTCCGCGGCCTGCTGCGCGCCGTCGTCGCTGGCAGGGCTCGGAACGGAGTTCGAGTCTGAGTTGCTCAAGGTGCCGACGCCTCCGGGCGCGAATGAGATCAGTTGGGAGCCTTACGAGGTCACGCGGCCGACACACCCTGGAGCCGCGCTGGTGGCTTCCCACCGCCGCATTCTCGGCTCCTGCGACACGAATCATTCCCTCGCCGCGATACGTAGAGTGTCGCCAGCGCACCCACAAGTGCCGGCCGCCGCAGCGTGCCCTCGGCTAGCCGCGAGACCTTGCCGACGCGTTTCCGCAACGGCGAAAATTGCTCAGTTCCCTAAAGCGAATAGCCGCCGTCGACCACCAGGGTCTGCGCCGTGATCATCGTGTTGTCGGCGCACAGAAACACGATCGCGCCGGCGATGTCCTGGGCGGTGCAGTGACGGCGCAGCAGCGTGCGCTCGATCGCGGCCGCCTTGCGCTCGGCCGGCCAGGCCCGCGTCCACTCGGTGTCGACGTGGCCGGGCGCGACCGCATTGACCCGCGCCTGCGGCGCGAGCGCGCGGGCGAGATTCTTGGTGAGGCTGATCAGCGCCGCCTTGCTCGCCCCGTACGCCATGCTGGAACCCGGCATGTTGAGGCCGGCGACCGAGGCGGTGTTGCACACCGCCCCTTGGGCGGCACGCAGCGCCGCCGCGGCCGCATGCGTGCAGCGGAACGGCCCGAGCAAATTGGTCGAGAGAATCTTTGCCCAGAATTCCTCGGTCACCCGGTCGAGATCGGGCGGCGCGATCGGCTCGGAGGTCGCAGGCGTGCCGGCATTGTTGGCGAGATAGTCGAGCCGGCCGAGCTTCTCGATCGCGTCGCGCACCATGGCCTCGGCGGCGCCCGGCTTCGACACGTCGCCCGGCGCCGCGATCACGTCCAGGCCGTCGGCGCGCAGGCGGGCGACCGCCTGCGTGCCGCGCGCATCATCGGGCAGATGGTTGAGTGCGACCTTGGCGCCGCGCCGGGCAAAGAGCTCCACTGTCGCGTAGCCGATGCCGGAGGCACCGCCGGTGACGAGCGCGGTCTTGCCGTTGAGATCGCTCATGCGCGGCCCAGCCGTTCCGCGCTAGCGATGCGGCGCGGCCTCGCTGAACAGCACGCCGCCCTTCATCTTGTCCTGCTTCTCGGATTCGACCAGCGTCACGACGACCGCGCCGGGCTCGACCTTGTAATTCTTCACCACCGCGTCGGTGACATCTTTCATCAGACCGCGCTTCTGGTCGAGCGAGCGGCCGCCGAGCGCATAAATCACGACTTCAGGCATATTTGGTCTCCTTGGGTGCCGATGGCGAGGCGCAGTACGGCACGCCGGGGGCCGCAGTTCAAGGCCATCCCGATGTCATCGAATTCTCACACAGGTTCCGGCGGCGGTATGGGTCAGTGTGGCTGGCTTGATGTCGCCCAACACCTGAATAGAGTTGGCGTGGGGCTGGGGGTTTGAGTAGTGCTTCCGGGAGGGTTTCCGATGGAGCTGCGCCCCACCGCGACTGTGCCGACCATTCATCCACGACCGCTGATCACCTGCGCGCAGTGCGGGACGATGATCTATGCGGCCGAATGGTCCGAACCCGTGGATGAACGCCGCGTGCGGCACTTATGGGAATGCAATGCCTGCGGCTATACGTTCGAGACGATGGCGTGCTTCCCGGCCAACTAGCGCCGAATCCGTGAACGGCAATCGCGCCACCGATTGAGCCAGGCGGAAAACAAGCCGCCCGGGCAGGTCTATGACGCAGATGGATGTGGGGGCGGCGGCGGAGGCGGCGGGCTCACCCCGATCACGCGGCCGCCGGCCGAAATGGCCTTGCCGGGCAGATCGATCACCCAGTTGACGGTGTGCCCGGTGGCGTTCGCCGCATGGCCGACGAAGCCCGAGAGCGTCGAAAAGACCATCCCGACCGGGCCTTGATGCGTAGCTTCAACGGGCGGCGCGGCTGCCGTCGCAGCCGGCGCTGCGACCGGCGGCGCCGGGGCCGGCGTCTCGCTCGCGACGGAAGGCACGATGACGGTCGGCGCGTTCACGTCGCGCGCCGGGGCGGGCGGCAGGCCCGGCGGCGGCGCCGGCACGTAGACCTCGCCCTGCTCGCCTTGGGCCCCGCCTTGAGCATCGGCACTCGGCGGCGCGGCTGGCGGTGTGACCGATGGCGTTGTCGCGGCCGTGACGGCGGGACGGCTCGGTGCCGGCACGGGCCGTGCCGCCTGATCGCGCGGCGAGATCGAATCAAGTCCCACCGGGACCGCGGCGGTCGTCGTCTGCGCACGATGGGGTGCGGGCGGCGCGGCGCTAGTGGCGGGCGCCGACGTCGCGATCGGACGTACTTGCGGACGTACTTGCGCCGGCTGCTCGGGCGTCTCGCGACGGACTTTGAGCACCTCGCGCATGGTGGCGCGGTCCTGGCCGACGGTCGGCTGCTGCTCGGTCGTGGTCGCGGTGATCTGGGCGGGCAGGCTCGGCTCGGCCGGACGGCCGAAATGCAGCTGCGCCAAGAGGTAACCGCCGATCACCGTGGCGGCGACCGATGGTAGAATCTCCAGCACCAGCCTGGAGCCGACACGAAATAACTTCGGCAAGCGTCCCATTGCCCGCACCCGCACCCGTCTGTTCCCCTATAGGCCATCGGTTTTCGGCAACTTCGTGCTCATCCTGCGGCAATGCAGGGGAACTTTCGCCGCAAACCTTGCAGCCTCGTAAGTTTTGTGGCGCGGCGGCCTGCCCCGAGCCAAGCGCCGCCCCCGGGCTGCGCCCGCGACGGGGGCCTGCACCAACCCGCACGGCAATGCAATAATGACCGGAGCGAGGTGTTATCCGGCTGCAAACCGCCTCGCTCCCAGGGAGGATGTCGAATGACCGTACAACCGAAAATCTCCGATCTCACGTCCGATGCCATCGGCCTCATGAAGGCGCCCGACTTCTCGCGGCGCGGCTTCATGAGCGCGTCCGCGGCGGTCGCCGCCGGCTATACGCTCGCCGCGGGCCCGGTGCGGGCCGAAGCGATCAAGACCGACACGAACGGCCTCAAGGCCGGCGACGCCAAGGTCACGGTCACCGGCGGCGATATGCCAGTCTACTACGCGCGCCCGGCCAACGTGACGAACCCGCCAGTCATTCTCGTCGCCATGGAGATCTTCGGCCTGCACGAGTGGGTGAAGGACATCACGCGGCGCATGGCCCATCTCGGCGCCTTCGCGATCGCGCCCGACTACTACTTCCGCATGGGCGTCAACCTGCTCGAGATCACCGAGGTCCCGAAGCTCCTGCCGATCGTCAACAAGAAGCCGGACGCCGAGCTCTTTGCCGATCTCGACGCGACGGTTGCGTGGGCGAAGTCCCAGGGCGGCGACACCAGCCGGCTCGGCATCATGGGCTTCTGCCGCGGCGGACGCACGGTGTGGGAATATACGTCACACAATCCGAACCTGAAGGCATCGGTCGCGTTCTACGGCACGCTCACCGATCCGCCCAATCCGCTGTGGCCGAAGGAGCCGATGAAGCTCGTCCCCGAGATGAAGGCGCCCGTGCTCGGCCTTTATGGCGCCGAGGATACGGGCATTCCGGTCGCCCAGGTCGAGCAGATGAAAGCCGCGATGGCCGCCGCCAACAAGCCGGCCGAATTCCATATCTATCCGGGCGCGCCGCACGGCTTCGAAGCCGACTACCGCGGCAGCTACCGCAAGGAAGCGGCCGAGGACGCCTGGAAGCAGATGCAGGCGTGGTTCAAGAAGTACAACGTGCTCTGAACTCGCAAGCTCCGATCTCAGGTCGCAGGCTCTGATCATCCGAACGGCTCGACGCTTACTGCGCCGAGCCGTTCTACGTTAACCTCGAGCCGTTTCTACGTTAACCAAGCAGTCGTTAACGCCCTTGGGAGAGTTCAGAACAGGCCGCCGAAGAATCCATTCGACGAGGGCGGCGGCGGTGCACGCGGCGCTTCGTTGCGCCGGCTGGTGCGCGGCTCGCCGAAGGCGAGCGCCTGATGATGCGTGAAGTCGAACTGGTCGGGCCGCTCGAAATGCTGGAACATGCCGTACGCATCCGGGCGCGGCGTGGTCGCGACGCGGCGCTGGTCGACCGTATTCGTGTTGCGCGCGTAGGCTTTCGGCTTTGCCTTGATGCCCGTCCGGCCGAGCTGCGTCTTCGCTTCCATGACGACCTTGCCGTGCTTGACGGGGGCGCCATGCGCGATGGCCTGCCGCTGCGCATAGCCCTTGGCAAAGGTGAGATCGCTGTCGGCGATGGCCGCCGGCTGCGGTGCCTGAACGACCGCGAGCGGCCGCACTGGCGTGGGACGGGTAGCAGGCGCGACAGCGACGGTAGAGGGCGAGAGGGCGGGATGATCGGCGACCGCCGGGGTGCTGCTGGTGGTCACACCTGAGGGAGCACTATTGGTCGCGCGCTTCGGCGTCGCGACGACCGCGAGCACCTGCGTCACGGGGGGCGTGGGATGGACGGTGGCTCGGGGGGTGGTTTGGGAGGTGACTTGGTCGGTGGCATGGGCGGCCGCTTGGAGAGTGGCATGATGTAGCGGCGCCGACGCGGCAGCCGTCGTCGCGACCACGGGGGACGCCGACGATGCGAACAGGTCGAGCGTGACCACGACGCCGCTGATGGCCGAGACCGCCATCACGATCGCGAAAATCGTGATATTCGCCAGTGCTCCGCGCCAGCCCGTCGGCCGCGCCGGAGTAAGCGAATAGTCGTAACCGTAACTGGACACTCTATAACGGGACATGCGCACTCCCCGAAGTTCTCATCCCCCGTCTGTCAGGCTAAATGGGGGCGAAGTTCACTTCGCAGGACCCCAACACAACAATATGATCAAGGTTCCGTAACTGTCCGCGCCAGCACGTTAATCAACCCGAACGCCTCGCCGGCGCCGCCTACTCACACGTTTTACCTCGACTTTACGCGCCGCCGGCATTCACCGCTGTCGGCAGGCCGGCCGTCGCGCCGGCGAAAGCGACGAAGATTCGCTATGGTTTACGAACGTCATCCACCCGGTTTCGCGCCCTGCCCCGCGCGGGCTGAAACCGGCCAGCCAGCCGCTGCGTAGACGATCCGAGGGAATGACCCATCCGATGAGGTGCCCATGTGTTTCACCCGTCGACAGGCGCTCGCCTTGTTTGCCGGCGCGCTTGCCACGCCGGCTGCCGCGCAGACGCCCGCCATGAGCCATCTCACCGCCTACGCGTTCAGCTTCAGGGCGCTCGAGGATGGCGATGTCCGTCTCGCCGATTTCGCCGGCAAGCCGGTCCTCGTCGTCAACACCGCCTCGCAATGCGGGTTCACGCCGCAATATGCCGGCCTGCAGCAGCTGTGGACGCGCTACCACGATCGCGGGCTGATGCTGATCGCGGTGCCGTCGAACGATTTCGGCGCCCAGGAGCCCGGCGGCGCCTCCGATATCAAGGAGACGGCGAATCACGTCTACGGCGTCACCTTCCCGATCGCCGCGAAGGCCGTGGTGAAGGGCGCGAACGCGCATCCCTTCTACAAATGGGCCGCAAGCGAGCGACCGCATGACCTGCCGCGCTGGAATTTCCACAAATACCTGATCGGCCGCGACGGGCACATCGCGGCCGTGTTCGCGACCGAAGTAGAGCCGACGGATCCGCGCGTGATCGCGGCGATCGAGAAGGAATTGCCGCGGGTCGAATGACCCGCGGCGTCATTGCGGGCGAAGCGAAGCAATCTCGATTTGCACCCGCCGGGACCTGTTGGTCGAGACTGCTTCGTCGCGCTATGCGCTCCTCGCAATGACGGAGCAAATCAGCGCAGCTCCTTCGCGTCGACCCAGAACACCTCGTCCGCGCTTTCCTCCGTCTCGAGCCACAGGAAGCGCGTCGACGGGAAGGCGCGCTCGACGGCCTCTTTGCCGCGACCGACCTCGCACAGGAGGCCGCCCGCGGGCGCGAGATGGCGCGGCGCCTCGGCGATGATCCGGCGGACGAATTTCAGCCCGTCGGCGCCGCCCGCAAAGGCGCGCCGCGGCTCGTGCCGACATTCGGGCGGCAGCGCCGCCATGCCGGGCGCGTCGACATAGGGCGGATTGCTGATGATGAGGTCGTAGCGCTCGCCCTCGACCGGCGCGAAGAGGTCGCCGCGCAGCAGGCGGACCCGATGCTCTAGCGCATGGTCACGTACGTTGACGCGCGCGACCGCGAGCGCGTCGCGCGAGATGTCGACCGCATCGACGATCGCGTCCCGGAAATGCATCGCCGCGATGATCGCGAGGCAGCCCGAGCCCGTGCACAGGTCGAGCACGCGGCGCACGCCGGCGGGATCGATCAGGCCGTCGCCGGCGAAGAGGTCGCCGGCAAGAATCTCGCCGAGGTACGAGCGCGGCACGATCACGCGCTCGTCGACGTAGAACGGCACGCCCTGGACGTAGGTCTTGTTGACCAGATAGGCGGCGGGCTTGCGCGTGCGCACGCGCCGCTCGATCAGCGCCAAGACCACGTCGCGCTCCTTGGCAGTGACGTGCGCGCGCGAGAAGGCATCGAACCGCTCGGGCGGCAGGTGGAGCGCCTCGCCGACCAGGAACGCGGCCTCGGCGACCGGATCGCTCGTGCCATGGGCGATGACGAGCTTGGCGGCGCGAAAGCGCGACACCGCATAACGCACGAGATCGATGATGGTCGCGAGTTCGCGCCCCGCACGGCGATCCTTGGCCATAGCCCTCCTTGCTACGCCTCGACCGAGTGCCCCGCAACCACGCCGGCACCATCAGCCTGCTGCGACGGCCGCCACGATCGTCGTGCACAGGTTCGCGATGCCATGCAGGGCGATCGTCGTCAGCGTCGAGCCGGTGCGCGCGCGCAGCCAGCCGAACAACAGCCCGAGGCCGAAGATCTCGCCGATGGTGATCGCATCATATTGGATGTGGAGGCCGGCCCAAATGAGCGACGAGAGGATGACGGCACCCACGACGCCGATCCGCGAGGCGGCCCAGCCGCGAAAGAGAAAACCGCGAAACAGGAGCTCCTCGTAGATCGGCGCCGCAACCACCACCATCGCCAGCAAAGGCAGCAGCATGCCGGCATGGGCAGAGGCGTAGAGCTCTCGGGTGAACGACTGGGTGAGGCCGTGACCGGAGAGGTAGCCGAAGAGATGGATGGCAACCACCCAGGCGATCGTGCAAGCCAGCCCGAGCCGAAAACCAGCCGGATCGACCGGCTTCAGGGCGAGGTAGTCGATAAAGCGCGCGCGTGCGAGCCGGGTGGCGAATGCGATGCCGAGCACGATCGTCGGCAAGGCCGCAAGTGTGCACACCGACAGGACGATCGCGTTCGACAGCGCGGCGTGGGCGCTCGTCGGCACGCTCGCGGGATCGATCCGCCGCCACGCCAGGAGGAGGGCAACGATCGCGCCGAACTGCGCGGCCTGCAGGACGGCGAAGATCGCGATGCCCCAGGCCGTGGTGGCCCAGAATCCCCATCGCGGTCGCGGCGGCCGCAGCGCTTGCGGCACGCCCAGGGCGGTGGATTCGGTCATGATCGCCTCGGACATTTGCAGATGATCCTCGCGAGACTATTCGGATTGGTCATCGCCGAGGGGCGAAAGGTTCACGGCCGGCGGCGCGCCGCGGGATCGCATCGGCTTGGACTTGGCCACTCCCCCGCATACGCTTCGGACCGAGCGCGTTGCGCTATACTGCGGAACGGCGAAATCGAAGAGGAGAACCCACGATGGCGTTCACGATCACGAGCACTAGTTTCAAGGACGGCGATTATCTCGCCAAAGACCACGTGCTGTCGGAACGGTTCGGCTTCGGCTGCGCCGGCGGCAACAAGTCGCCGCAGCTCGCATGGTCGGGCGCGCCGTCCGGCACCAGGAGCTTCGCGGTCACCTGCTACGATCCCGATGCGCCGACCGGCTCCGGCTTCTGGCACTGGGTGGTGGTGAACATCCCCGCGAACGTGACCGAGCTGCCGCTCGATGCCGGCAATCCGATGAGCGGCAAGATGCCGGCCGGCGCTCTGATGACACGTACGGAGCTCGGCAACAGCGGGTATCTCGGCCCCTGCCCACCCGAGGGCGACCACCCGCACCGCTACCTGTTCACGGTGTTCGCGGTCAGCAAGGACAAGCTCGACGTGACCGCCGACACTTCGCCGGCCGTCGTCGGCTTCAACCTGCATTTCAGCACGCTCGCCAAGGCCGAGATCCTGGGGTTGTTCAAGCGCTGAGGCGGGCGAGGCGAGCGGATCGCGTGTGCTAGCATCGGCCCCAGGATCAGAATCGATGCCCGTGCTCGCCCTCACCGATGCTGCCCCATTCCTGCCTGCACGCGGCGCGCTGATCGGCCTCGATCTCGGCAGCAAGACCATCGGCGTCGCGACCAGCGACCCCGACCGGCGGCTCGCGACCGCGGTCGAGACCATCGCGCGCAAGACGTTCACGACGGATGCGGCGCGTATCCTGGCGCTCGCGGCCGAGCGCAAGGCCGCCGGGCTCGTCCTCGGCTTGCCCGTCAACATGGACGGCTCGGAGGGCCCGCGTGCGCAATCGACCCGCGCGTTCGCGCGCAATCTGGCGAAGCTGACCGAGATGCCGATCGCCCTGTGGGACGAGCGGCTTTCGACTGCCGCGGTGGAGCGCGAGCTGATCGCATCCGACGTCAGCCGCGCGCGGCGCAAGGCCGTGATCGATCAGCACGCCGCCGTGTTCATCCTGCAGGGCGCGCTCGACCGCCTGATGCGGCCGGCGCCATAGGGCATCGCACCACGCCGAGGTTCGGAACCGTGCCCGCCGGCGTTGGAATCATTCACTTTTCCCGGCTCGTGGTCAAACGATTTCCGGTGGCGTTCCGGCGCTGACAAAGTCGCTGGGGACGAAGCTTCGGGCGCCCTTGCGTAGTGCGAATCATGCGCATATAGGTGCCGCTTTAATGAACATCATGCAGAAATCCTCCTTCGTCCTCAGCCGCCGGCATCTGTTGGGGATCGATGGTCTGTCGCGCGACGACATCGTCGGCCTGCTCGATCTCTCCGAGGAGTTCGTCGAGCTCAACCGGCAAATCGAGAAGAAGCGCACCTCACTGCGCGGTCGCACGCAGATCAATCTCTTCTTCGAGGTCTCGACGCGCACCCAGGCGTCGTTCGAGATCGCCGGCAAGCGGCTCGGCGCCGACGTGATGAACATGTCGGTCTCCTCCTCGTCCATGCGCAAGGGCGAGACGCTGCTCGACACCGCCATCACGCTCAACGCCATGCATCCCGACATCATCATCGTGCGCCACCACGCGTCGGGCGCCGTGGAGCTGCTCGCCCGCAAGGTCGATTGCTCGGTGATCAACGCGGGCGACGGCGCACATGAGCATCCAACCCAGGCGCTGCTCGATGCGCTCACGATCCGCCGCAACAAGGGGCGCATCGAGGGGCTCACCGTCACGATCTGCGGCGACATTCTTCATTCGCGGGTCGCGCGCTCGAACATCATCCTCCTCAATACGCTCGGCGCGCGCGTGCGCGTGGTGGCGCCATCGACGCTTCTGCCGCCCGGCATCGAGCGCCTCGGCGTCGAGGTCTTCCGCGACATGCGCGAGGGTCTGCGCGATGCCGACATCGTCATGATGTTGCGCCTGCAACGCGAGCGCATGAACGGCTCGTTCGTGCCCTCGCTGCAGGAATATGCCGCCTATTTCGGCCTCGACGCCAAGAAGCTCGCTTACGCCAAGCCAGATGCCCTCGTCATGCATCCGGGCCCGATGAACCGCGGCGTCGAGATCGACTCCAGCGTGGCCGACGGCGCTCAGTCGGTGGTCCGCCAGCAGGTCGAGATGGGCGTCGCAGTGCGCATGGCGGTGCTCGAAGCGCTGTCGCGGAATCTGCCGAATGCGTGAGGTGGCATGATCGAGTGGGTGATCAGCGTCCTCGACATGGTATTCGGCCCCAAGGAATGGTGCAGCATGTCGGGGCCCGCCGTCGCATCCGGCGCGGTCCTTTTCGGGATGCTCGGGATCTCGTTCGCGGTCGGCGGCGGCTCCGCGCTTGCCGCCGCCCAAGACAACGCCGGGCGATTCGCCTCGGGCATCGTGCTTGTCCTCGGGTTGGCGCTGCTTTTGAGTGTCTTCGCCGGGGTCAGGGCATTCCACCGCGCGCAGAGCGAGAAACCCTGATGCTGTCCGAACGCCGACCTATCCTGCTCACCAACGCGCGGATCATCGATCCGTCGCGCGATCTCGATATGGCGGGCGATCTCCTGATCGCCGACGGCGTGATCCGCGACAGCAAGCGCGGCATCGGCGCCGCCGGCGTGCCGGAAGGCACCGAGATCATCGACTGCAAGGGCAAGGTGGTCGCACCCGGCCTCATCGACATGCGCGCTTTCGTCGGCGAGCCCGGCGCCGAGTATCGCGAGACGTTTGCGTCGGCGAGCCAGGCCGCGGCGGCGGGCGGCGTCACCACGATAGTGTGTCAGCCCGACACCAATCCGGCGATCGACGAGCCCGCGGTGGTCGACTTCGTGCTCCGCCGCGCGCGCGACACCGCGATCGTTCACGTGCACCCGATGGCGGCGCTCACCAAAGGCCTCAAGGGGGACGAGATGGCCGAGATCGGCCTGCTCAAGGCCGCCGGGGCGGTCGCGTTCACGGACGGCGCCAGAAGCGTGACCAACACGCAGGTGATGCGCCGCGCGCTGACTTACGCGAACGATTTCGACGCCCTCATCGTCCATCACACCGAGGACCCGGACCTCATCGGCGAAGGCGTGATGAACGAGGGCGAGTTCGCGGCCCGTCTCGGCCTGATCGGCACGCCCAAGGCCGCCGAGACCATCATGCTGGAGCGCGACATGCGCCTCGTCGGCCTCACGGGCGGGCACTATCATGCCGCGTCGGTGACGTGCCAGGAATCGCTCGACGTGCTGCGCCGCGCCAAGGACGCAGGGCTCGCCGTGACGGCTTCGGCCTCGATCAACCATCTCACCCTCAACGAGGTCGACGTCGGCAGCTACCGCACCTTCTGCAAGCTCACGCCGCCGCTGCGCTCCGAGAACGACCGCAATGCTCTCGTCGCCGCGGTGGCGAGCGGCCTGATCGACACCGTGATGTCTGACCACGATCCGCAGGACGTCGAGACCAAGCGCCTGCCCTTTGCCGAGGCGGCGCCCGGCGCGATCGGCATCGAGACAATGCTCACCGCCGGCCTGCGCCTGGTGCACGGCGGCGCGCTTAAGCTCAGCGTCCTGCTCAAGGCGATGTCGACCCGCCCGGCCGAGCTGCTCGGCCTGCCCGGCGGCACCCTCAAGCCCGGCGGCCCCGCCGACGTGATCGTGATCGACATCGACGCGCCCTGGATCCTCGATCCCGCCGAGCTCAAGTCGAAATGCAAGAACACGCCGTTCGACGAGGCCCGCCTCACGGGCCGCGCGACCCGCACCATCGTTGCGGGCCGCACCGTCTACGAATACGTTTGAGCGCCCTTCGCGCGGCACGATGCCAACGCGTGTTCGAAGGTTCGTTCGATGGCTCATCCCTTCTACCCCGCGGCCGCCTTCATCTTCGGCTATCTGCTCGGCTCGATCCCGTTCGGCCTCGTGCTGACGCGGCTCGCCGGCACTCAGGATCTGCGCACCATCGGCTCGGGCAATATCGGCGCCACAAATGTGCTGCGGACCGGGCGCAAGGGGCTCGCCGCCGCAACACTGATCCTCGACGCCCTGAAGGGCACCGTCGCGGTGCTCATCGCCGCTCATTTCTGCGGCCGCGAGGTTGCGCTCTTTGCCGCGCTCGGCGCGTTTCTCGGTCACCTATTTCCGGTCTGGCTCAAATTCCAGGGCGGCAAGGGCGTCGCCACCTTCATCGGCCTCTTGATTGCGCTCGTCTGGCAGGCGGCGCTGGTCTTCTGCCTCGTCTGGCTCGCGGTCGCGCTCATCACGCGCTACTCCTCGCTCGCCGCGCTGGTCGCGAGCCTGGTGACGATCGCGTTCCTGTGGTTCGGCAAATATCCGCACGAGGCCGAGCTGTTCGCTCTGCTGACCGTGCTGATGTGGGCGAAGCATCACGCCAACATCCGCCGCCTCGTCGCCGGCACCGAGGGTAAGATCGGCCGCCCATGATGTCCCACCCGGTGGGCTATGCGGGTGCTTGCATCTTCGGCTATCTGCTCGGCTCGATCCCGTTCGGCCTCGTACTGACGCGGCTCGCCGGCACGCAGGATCTGCGCACCATCGGCTCGGGCAATATCGGCGCCACCAATGTGTGGCGCACCGGCCGCAAGGGGCTCGCCGTTGCGACCGCCGTCCTCGACGCCCTCAAGGGCACGGTCGCGGTGCTCATCGTCGCGCACGTCGGCGGCCGCGACCTCGCGCTGCCCGCGGCGCTCGGCGCCTTTCTCGGCCATCTCTTTCCGGTCTGGCTCGAGTTTCACGGCGGCAAGGCCGTCGCGACCTTCATCGGCCTCTTGCTCGCGTTCGTCTGCCAGGCCGCCCTCGTCTTCTGCCTCGTCTGGCTCACGGTCGCGTTGCTGACGCGCTACTCATCGCTCGCCGGCCTCGTCGCGAGCCTGGTCACCACCGCGTTCCTTTGGTTCGGCAAATATCTGCCGGAAGCCGAGCTGTTCACGCTGCTGACCGTCCTGATGTGGGCGAAGCACCACGCCAACATCAAGCGCCTCATCACCGGGACCGAAAGCAAGATCGGCTTCTGACGTCGCGATTGATCGCGCCCCCTATTCGTCGAGCTCGCCCGCGTTCTCGACGATCCAGCCCATCGCCTCATCTTCGCTCGCGAACCCGTCGATGCGCCGCTCGTGGCCCTCGGGATGCAGCGCATGGCCCTTGGGATAGCGGATGATCACGTGCCATCCCGGTCCATCCTTGTTGGGGAACGGGAGCATGACGGGTTGCGGTTGCTGTTGATCGTCCGTGTCTGGCATCGCGGCAATATGCGTCGGATCGATCGGAAAGCCCAGTGGCTCGCGCCGGCGCGGCCCGCTTGACGCTAGGGCTGAGTCACCCTAGAACAAAAAGCGAACAATCAAGGTCGGCAGGTCTCATGGCGTTCAGCCACGACGATGAACAGGCGACGCGGCTCACCGACGCCGAGCGGCTCGATTGGCTGCGGCTGATCCGAAGCGACAATATTGGGCCGCGCACGTTCAAGAGCCTGCTGCAACACTACGGCAGCGCCCGCGCGGCGCTCGCCGCCCTTCCCGAGCTTGCACGCCGCGGCGGCGCAATGCAGGGCCCACGCATCTTTCCGCGCGAGGATGCCGAGCGCGAGCTTGCCGCCGCGTATGAGCTTGGCGTGACGCTGGTCGGCCTCGGCGAGCCGGACTACCCGATGCGGCTGCGCGAGATCGACGATGCGCCGCCGCTGCTGGCGGTGCGGGGCGCCGGCGCGGCGCTCGACCGGCCGATGCTCGCCGTCGTCGGCGCCCGCAACGCGTCGGCGGCGGGACTGAAGTTCGCAGAGCGGCTTGCCCGCGATCTCGGCGACGCCGGTTTCGTCATCGTCTCCGGGCTGGCGCGCGGGATCGATGCCAGCGCGCACCGCGCGAGCCTTGCGACCGGCAGCGTCGCGGTGCTCGCCGGCGGCCACGCCCGCATCTATCCGCCGGAGCATGTCGACCTGCTTGACGCGCTACTCGCGAATGGCGCTGCGGTCTCGGAAATGCCGGTCGCCTGGGAGCCGCGCAGCCGCGATTTTCCCCGCCGCAACCGCATCATCTCCGGCCTTGCGGTCGGCGTCATCGTGATCGAGGCGGCGGTGCGCTCAGGCTCGCTGATCACGGCGCGCATGGCCGCCGAGCAAGGCCGCGAGGTGTTTGCAGCGCCCGGCTCGCCGCTCGACCCGCGTGCGGAAGGCAGCAACGGCCTGCTCAAGCAGGGCGCGACGCTGGTGACGGCGGCAAGCGATGTGGTCGCGGCCATCGAGCCGATCCTTGGCCGGCCGCTGACCCTGGTGGAGGCAGCCGAACCTGATCCAGCCGCGCTGTCCGAGCCCGACGATGCGGAGCGCTCCCGCATCCTGTCGTTGCTCGGCCCAAGCGCGGTCGGGATCGATGACCTGATCCGCCTGTCCGGCGCCTCGCCTGCGATCGTCCGTACGACCCTTTTGGAGCTCGATGTTGCCGGCCGGCTGGACCGACGGCAGGGGCTGGTCGCGCTCCTCTAGGAACCGCGGTGCGATGGTGCAAAGAGAGCCGAGAGGACGAGCAAGGGAACTTTAGGACCGAGCGCGCAAGAGTGCTTTCCTACCGGCTGGTCGCCTTCCGGCTCCGGTTGGGCCGGAAAGTCGTTCACCGAAACAAAAAAGTCGAGGTCGCGTTTTAGCCCGTTGTTCCGTAACGGAATTTCGCCGATGCCCGGTACCGGAGCATACCCCCACCCGGAGCCATACATCTACCTAAATACCAGACGTGATTTGACAGCGCGGTGCGACTTACCCATTTTCCCCGCGACCTCGGCGCTCGATTCCGCTATGAGCCGGCTGCCGAATCCGTAAAAATCAGTGGTAGATCATGAACATAGTCGTCGTCGAATCGCCGGCTAAAGCGAAAACCATCAATAAATACCTCGGCCGGGGCTACGAGGTGCTGGCGTCGTTCGGCCACGTGCGCGACCTGCCGCCCAAGGATGGCTCGGTCGATCCCGACCACGACTTCAAGATGATCTGGGAGGTCGACGGCAAGGCGCAGAAGCGCCTTAGCGACATCGCCAATGCGGTCAAAGGCGCCGACAAGCTCATTCTCGCAACCGACCCGGACCGCGAGGGCGAGGCGATCTCCTGGCACGTGCTGGAGGTGCTCAAGCAGCGCAAGCTGCTCAAGGATGTCGACGTCGAGCGCGTGGTCTTCAACGCGATCACCAAGACCGCCGTCACGGAGGCGATGCGGAACCCGCGCCGGATCGACCAGGCGCTGGTCGACGCGTACCTTGCGCGTCGCGCGCTCGATTATCTGGTCGGCTTCAATCTTTCGCCGGTGCTGTGGCGCAAGCTGCCGGGCTCGCGCTCGGCCGGTCGCGTGCAGTCGGTGGCGCTGCGCCTCGTCTGCGACCGCGAGCTCGAGATCGAAAAATTCGTTCCGCGCGAGTACTGGTCGCTCGTCGCAACGCTCGCGACGCCACGTCGGGAAACCTTCGAGGCGCGCCTCGTCGGCGCCGACGGGCAGAAGATCACCCGGCTCGACATCGGTTCCGGCCAAGAGGCCGAGGATTTCAAGCAGGCGCTGGAGAGGGCCGCCTTCACGGTCGCGCTCGTCGAATCCAAACCCGCCAAGCGCAACCCCTACCCGCCGTTCACGACCTCGACCCTGCAGCAGGAGGCGAGCCGCAAGCTCGGCTTCGCGCCCGCCCACACGATGCGGGTGGCGCAGCGGCTTTACGAGGGCGTCGACATCGGCGGCGACACGGTCGGCCTCATCACTTATATGCGCACCGACGGCGTCGACATGGACGAGGGCGCGGTGCGCTCGATCCGCGACGCGATCGGCGCCGAGTACGGCGCCCGCTACGTTCCCGAGGCGCCCCGCCGCTACACCGCCAAGGCCAAGAACGCCCAAGAGGCGCACGAGGCGATCCGCCCGACCGATATTTCGCGTCGGCCGAAGGATGTCTCCCGCTACCTCGATGCCGATCAGGCCAAGCTGTACGACCTCATCTGGGTGCGCGCGATCGCGTGCCAGATGGAATCGGCCGAGCTCGAGCGCACCACCGTCGACATCACCGCCAAGGTCGCGGCCCGCACCCTCGACCTGCGCGCCAACGGCACCGTGATCAAGTTCGACGGCTTCCTCGCCGTCTACCAGGAAGGCCGCGACGACGAGCCGGAGGACGACGAGTCCCGCCGCCTCCCCGAGATGAGCCAGGGCGAGCGCCTGGAAAAGCGCAAGATCGACGCCACCCAGCACTTCACCGAGCCGCCGCCGCGCTACTCGGAAGCCTCGCTGGTCAAGCGCATGGAAGAACTCGGCATCGGCCGTCCCTCGACCTACGCGTCGATCCTGCAGGTGCTCAAGGACCGCAAATACGTGCGCCTCGACAAGCGCCGCCTCGTGCCCGAGGACCGCGGCCGCATCGTCGTGGCGTTCCTGGAGAACTTCTTTCAGCGCTACGTCGAGTACGATTTCACCGCCGGCCTCGAGGACGAGCTCGACCGCGTCTCCAACAACGAGATGGCGTGGCGCGACCTCTTGCGCGACTTCTGGCGCGACTTCACCGCGGCGATCGGTGAGATCAAGGATCTCAAGATCAGCCAGGTGATCGACTCGCTGAACGAGATGCTGGGGCAGCACATCTTCCCGCCGCGCGCCGACGGCGGCGATCCGCGCCAGTGCACCGTGTGCGGCACCGGGCAGCTCTCGATCAAGCTCGGCAAGTTCGGCGCCTTCGTCGGCTGCTCGAACTATCCGGAGTGCCGCAACACCCGCCCGCTCACCGCCGCGGGCGAAGGCGCGATGGAGCCGGCGAAGAAGCTCGGCGAGGATCCCGACACCGGGCTCGAGGTGTCGCTGCGCTCGGGCCGCTTCGGCCCCTACGTTCAGCTTGGCGAAGGCAAGGACGGGGAGAAGCCGAAACGCTCCGGCCTGCCCAAGGGCACCGAGCCGGCGTCAGTCGATCTCGAGCTCGCCCTCAAGCTGCTGTCGCTGCCGCGCGAGGTCGGCAAGCATCCGGAGGACGGTCAGCCGATCTTCGCCGGCATCGGCCGCTTCGGTCCCTACGTGCTGCACAATAAGGTTTATGCGAGCCTCGACAATGTCGAGGAGGTGTTCACCGTCGGTCCCAATCGGGCCATCACGCTCATCGCCGAGAAGATCGCCAAGGGCCCGCGCAAGGGCCGCTTCGGCCAGGACGCCGGCCGCGCGCTCGGCGATCATCCCGAGAAGGGCGGCCCCGTCGTGGTCAAGAAGGGCCGCTACGGCCCCTATGTGAGCCACGACGGCGTCAACGCGACCCTGCCCAACGACGTGGAGCCCGATCAGGTGACGCTGGCGCAGGCGGTCGAGCTCATCGACGCGCGCGCCGGGGGCGGCCCAAAACGCAAGGCCGCCAAGGCGGCCAAGACCGGTCCTAAAGCCACCCCCAAGGCCGCAGCCTCCGCGCCTACCACTGACGCATCGCGCGCGCGCCGCGCCAAGCCGACGCGATCTGCACTGGCCGCGACCAAGTCACCGAAGGTGGAGGCCAAGGCGGTTGCAAAGAAAAAGAAGGCGGCCAAATAGGCGTCTGGCAATCCGGCCAGGCGCTTCCCATATTTCTGCCAGCGCCTGATGGACAAATTCTTGGCCGCTCCCCACCGCCCGCGACGCGGGCTCCCCTCGAAGGACGAATTGCTCGCCTTCGTCTCCAACCAATCCGGCAAGGTCGGCACGCGCGAGATCGCGCGCGCCTTCGGGCTGAAAAACGCCGACCGCGCCGCTCTCAAGACAATGCTACGAGAACTCACCGATGACGGCCGCCTGGAGCGCCGTCGCAAGAAGCTGCATCCCGCCGGCACCCTGCCCGCCGTGGTGCTCGCCGATATCACGGGTCGCGACGCCGATGGCGAATTGATCGCGGTCCCCACCGAATGGGACGCGGAGGAGCACGGCGAAGCGCCGAAAATCCGCATCCATGTACCCCGCAAGGCCAAGCCCGCCGAAATCCCCGGCGTCGGCGACCGCGCCCTGCTCAAGACCGAGGCCGCCGACGACGATGACGCCATCCGCTATCTCGGCCGCGTGATCAAGCTGATCGAGCGCGCCAAGCAGCGCGTGCTCGGCATTTTCCGCGCGGTCGCCGACGGCGGCCGGCTCGTGCCGATCGACAAAAAGAACGCCGGCCGGGAGCTCACGATCGCGCCCCGCCAGACTGGCGGCGCGCAGGATGGCGACCTCGTCGCCGTCGAGATGCACAAGGTCGGCCGCTTCGGCTTGCCGATCGCCCACGTCAAGGAGCGGCTCGGCTCGCTCGCGAGCGAGAAGGCCGTGAGCCTGATCGCGATCCATGCGCACGGGATCCCGCAGGTGTTCAGCGACGCGGTGCTAGGCGAGGCCGAACGCGCCGAGCCGGCGACGCTCGCGGGCCGCGAGGACTGGCGCGAGGTGCCGCTGGTCACCATCGATCCGGTAGACGCCAAGGACCACGACGATGCGGTGTTCGCCCGGGTCGACACGGATGTGACCAATCCGGGCGGCTTCATCATCGACGTCGCGATCGCCGACGTCGCCCATTACGTGCGGCCCGGCTCGTCGCTCGACCGCGATGCGCTGGCGCGGGGAAATTCCACCTACTTCCCCGACCGCGTCGTGCCGATGCTGCCCGAGCGCATCTCCAACGATCTGTGCTCGCTGCGGCCGGGCGAAGATCGCGCCGCGATTGCCGTCCGCATGGTGATCGGCGCCGACGGGCGCAAGCGCTCGCACACCTTCCACCGCGTGCTGATGCGCTCGTTCGCGCGGCTCAGCTACGAGCAGGCGCAAGCCGCGATCGACGGCCGCCCCGATGGCGCCACCGAGCCGCTGCAGCCGATGGTGCTGCGCCCGCTCTATGCCGCATACGAGGCGCTCAAGCGCGCGCGCGCGGAGCGCAGCCCGCTCGACCTCGACCTGCCGGAACGGAAGATCCTGCTCAAGCCCGACGGCACCATCGACCGCGTGGTGACGCCGCAGCGCCTCGATGCCCATCGGCTGATCGAGGAGTTCATGATCCTCGCCAACGTCGCGGCGGCCGAGACGCTCGAGCGCGCCCGCACGCCCCTGATCTACCGCGTGCACGATGAGCCTTCCGTGGAGAAGCTCCACGCGCTGCGCGAGTTCCTCGCCACGCTCGACATTTCATTACCAAAGGCGGGCGCGCTGCGGCCCGAGCAGTTCAACCGCATCCTCGATCGCGTGAAAGGCCGCGACGTCGAGAAGCTCGTCAACGAGGTGGTGCTGCGCAGCCAAGCGCAGGCCGAGTACGCCGCCGAGAACTACGGCCATTTCGGCCTCAACCTGCGCCGCTATGCGCATTTCACCTCGCCGATCAGACGCTATGCCGATCTGATCGTGCACCGCGCGCTGATCCGCGCCCTCAAGCTCGGCAGCGACGGACTGCCGAGCGACATCGATGCAGCCGCACTCGCCGAGGTCGGGGCGCGCATCTCGGCGACCGAGCGGCGCTCCATGGTGGCGGAGCGCGAGACCGCCGATCGGCTGATCGCCCATTTTCTCGCCGACCGCGTCGGCGCCACGTTCGAAGGCCACATCAGCGGCGCGACCCGCGCCGGCTTGTTCGTCAAGCTCGACGAGACCGGCGCCGATGGCTTCATCCCGGCGCGCACCATCGGCGAGGAGTATTTCCGCTACCACGAGGACAAGCGCGCAATGATCGGCGAGCGCACCGGCGAGACCCATCGGCTCGGCGACCGCGTCTCGGTGCGCCTTGCGGAAGCCGCACCGGTCGCCGGCGCGCTGCGCTTCGAGCTTCTGTCTGGCGCCCGCACGCAGGCGCCGCGCCGGCGGCGCGAGCGCGACGATCGTGGCCGGCCGCGCCGCGTCGAGCGCCGCGCAGGACGACGGCGATGACCCCGCCGAATGCGCCGCTCGTCTTCGAGGGCCGCCCGGACCGCCCGCTCGCGCAATCGATGCGGCGCGGCTTTCGCTGCCGTTGCCCGAACTGCGGCCGCGGCTGGTTGTTTCGCCGCTTCCTGAAGGTGGTCGATCGCTGCGCGGTGTGCCGGGAGGAGTACTTCCACCAGCGCGCCGACGACGCGCCGCCCTATTTCGTCATTCTCATCACCGGCCACATCGTGGTGCCGCTCGCA